>ERZ779889.135-NODE-135-length-100205-cov-42.430844_pt1 | contig 100205 bp, 108 predicted proteins | sample MGYA00511030_ERZ779889 | MGnify/ENA primary metagenome ERZ779889 (study PRJEB29588, sample SAMEA2160616) | human gut metagenome | biome: human gut; feature: human-associated habitat; material: faeces | place: Denmark | collected 2008/2010 ...
CTTCTGTTGAATGCTGCTTATTAGTTGTATCTGCTGTAACACCGGCTAATTCAAGAGCGTGAGTCCAACTGCCGAATCTCCGACTTATTGTTGAAATGTTATATTTCCCTGCGCCTTGGTACTTTGTGGATGATAGTGGAGGTGGATAAGCAGAAGCAACTCGTTTTAGGTCTTCAATAAGTTCTTCATCCGAAGCCGAAGGTCGGTATTCATTAAATTCATATTTCATAATTCAGTCCCCGTATATTCAAATGAGTTTCATTTTCCTTATAGTTTATAAGGAACTATGTACGAACTAATAGCCGACTGTACAATCAATAACTTAATAAATGCTTATTTTTATTGAAAAGCGGATGTAACTGAAATCAGTTACATCCGCTCAATATGGTTGCGGAGGAGGGATTTGAACCCACGACCTTCGGGTTATGAGTTCCGCTTTTGACGTTTTTCATCGTTGCGTAATGTGGCGCAAAGCATTGAAAAATCAAGGTTTTTTGAATTTGCCGTTTTTTATCGTTTTGCAGAATAATTCAACTTTTCGCAATGGAGTTGAACTAAAGTTGAATTATTTTCGTGCCATATATTAGTTAATTTCGGAGCGGATGCTTGCATTGTGTCGGCATATGTGATACTCTGTCGATGCACCCCATAAAGGTGCGGGCGCTGCACAACGGCAGGCGGTTAGCTACATCTCCGCGAAGGAGGTGAGGCAATGCCCATTACGATTACCTTTCATGTATTTACATACACGATCACGATAACCGTAAAGCAAAACCGCCACTCTGCCAAGTGACGGTTTTTAGCTTAGCTATAATTCGTTTCTTCAAGAGCTAACCGCGTGTCGCAGCGCTCTTTCTGCGTCTATTATAGCGCCTGCCTCGATTTATGTCAAGGCGGGCATTTTATTTATCTTCCCCGTCGCGCTTGATCGTCTCGTCTACGGCGCGGTTTATGAAGCTGTTGACGCTCTCGCCCCTGCTTTCGGCATGGGCTTTTATTATGTCCTTTTTGCCTTTGGGCATGCGGATTTGAAATACATCGTAATTTTCCTTTATGTATTTGTTGACGGCTTTCTGCTGAGCCTTTGAAGCAGGCATATAGCACCTCCTGTTATGTTGTCACCGGGCGCGCGGCGTTTTTCAGCCTCTCCCCCCATTGTGGTTTTATTATACCACGTTTGTCTATTGAATGCAATATACATTTTCAACAATATATTGAATGCAATATTGGTGATAATGTCAATTGATATATTGAATGCAATATAGTATACTATAATCACAACAGGGAAACAAAGCCCAGCGCGAAGGTGGACGGAGTAGGCGAAAGCCGAAACAAGAGCGCCACATAAGAGCGGGACCGGATAAGGGAGATTGAGATTGCAGAGGGCATAGATGCTTAATGCCACCCGCCGCCGGGCTTCCTGGACAAACAGAAAGGAGATAACAAAATGAACATGCAGGACATCGAAAGGAAAATCAGGCTCATGCGCGAGATGCAGCGTATGGCAGAGGAGGCACAGGCAGAGGCCGACAGCCTCAAGGACGAGATAAAGGCCTATATGGGCGCGTCTGAGACGCTCTCGGTCGGCGAGTATAAGATAACCTACAAGACCGTAAAAGGCAGCAGGCTCGACGGTACGGCGCTCAAAAAAGCAATGCCGGATATATACTCGGCGTTCTGCCGTCCGACGGAGACCCGCCGTTTCTGCGTGGCGTAAGGAGGTGGATAATATGACAGCAAAAGAGGAATTGAAAGACTTAATATCGAAAATGAATGAAGAACAGTTTCAGCAGTTTCTTGATGAAATACAGCGCGTGCTATAAAAATTTTTTAAGACATTAGGAGGATAAACAATGTCAACACTATTTCAGGAAATGACCCTTAAGTACAACGCCGAATATAAAGCCGATCCCGGCATCGGCCAGCAGCCCATAAACAAATACCTGCCGGACAACCTTAAACGGCTTATCGAATGTGCATGGGGTGACGGCAGCGACAGAGCGGCGCTTGTAGACATTTTCATGCACGGCTATTTCTATGGCGTAAACGAAACCAAAGCAAGATTTGGAGTGGAAGACGATGACTGACCGCGAGATACTGCTTAACGAGATCAAGCGCCTGCTGGAGGACGCAAGCAACCACGAATTGGATTTTGTATATGTTATGCTGCTTAACATGAGGAGGGACACACAATGACAGCACGCGAGGAACGCGAGATACTGATAAAAGAGCTCAAGCGAATTATGAACACAGCCAGCAACTACGAATTACGGTGTGCGTACATCCTACTGCTTAGTATGACACGGTAGCAAAAAGACCGGCCTTTTATTGGTCGGTCTCTTTTTTATGTGTACATTTTTGCACATTTTCCGCAAAAATCAAATAGCTCTCCTGTACGCTTGCGCCGGTGCGCCTGAACGAGCTAAGGCCTGTACCGCTGTAGCAATTAAAGCCTCGCAGCCGGGCATTGCGCCGCATAGCCTGCAAGCCCCTGTGTTCTCTGCTCCTGATCTCGCCGGGTGTTGTGTGCCGCTCGGAGGCAATACTGTTTATGGTCTGACCGTCAAAGTATCGCCTGCGTATAACGTCGCTGCATTCGCCAGGTATGGCCGCCATAGCCTCGCACAGCGCGTCGTGCAGCTGCTGCCGGTATACATCGTCCTCAACGCGCTCGAAGCTCTCAGCGCCGTTAGGGTCGGGCACAGCATCCTCAAGCGTTATGTCCTCGTCTATGGGCGTTGACAGGCTGACGGCATTGTTTAACGGGTCGTTCGCCGCTCTGCGCGTCCTGAGGCCGTACAGCGCCGCATAAGCCGTTTTAAGGTGATAGCTATACCACGTCGTAAAAGCTCCGCGTTCGGCCTTGTAGGTCGATGCAGCCTCGCACATGGCTATGTAGGCCGCGCTCATGAGATCGTCAAATTCAACATCGCATCGGAGCGGGAACGCCCTCAGCCATCGGTTAGCCGTCTTCATCGCATAGCGCTTTATCTGCTCCCATAGCTCAAGCTGCCGCTCCCCGTTGCCGTCATGGATAAGCTGGGCTAATTCTTCATTCGACGGCATCCGAAACAAGATCCCCTATATCGAAGCCGTCGTTTTTAATGCCCTCAATAACCAGCTCATAAAGCGACATGCTCAGAGCATCGAAGCCCTGCGTTGATAGCGGATAGTCGATAATGCGCCGCCCGTCGGGAGTGTGTGCGCCGTGAGTAAAAAGGTAGTCAATAGCCCCCTGCGTTGTATAAAATCTATCACCACCCTCCACGATGAATACGGTACGCTCTTCGGCGCTGTCCTTGAAAAACTGCTTCAGCGCCGCGATACGTTCGTTAATTGTTGCCATTAAAATTATCCCTCCATTTTTCAAGTTCGCGCAGCTGCTCCAGTATGTCAGCGTGCTCACTCAGCTTCAATGAATATTCCAGCATCGTCCGAGCGGCTGTTATCCTTGCCTGTGTCTGTTCGCCCTCGTCCTCCACTATCGTGCGCAGTGTGCGCAAAGCCGGGCTTAACGTCTGCTGTGCCTGCCGTGCAGCCTCGCGCACCAGCTCCCTGCAGGCGAGATTGTAGCGCTCTTTAAACTCGGCATCCTTCATGTATTCGCGCAAGGTGCTTTCACCTATGCCAGCAAGAGCGGCGGCCTCCGCCTGTGTACGGCTCACCAGCAGCGCCGACAGCGCTTTTTCTCTTTTGGGTGTCAAATTACCTATTCACCCCCTTTGCAAGCGTCAGAATTCGCCGATTTCCTGTTATATGCCGCCAATATCAATGCCCATTGTCTTTCTGTTTCAGATGCACTCAGTGTCGGCTTAATAACCGATGCTTCCGGCTCGATGTGCAAATCAAAATCTCTGTTGAGCTTCTCGACGCTTTGCAGGAAATCCAAATTAAACATATCGCCGACAAGCGAAATAACGTCGCCTGACCAGCCGCAACCAAAGCAATGGCCGAAGTGCTTTTTATGCGCGCCGAAGGACGGCGTTCTTTCGCTGTAGAACGGGCACAGCGCTTTACCGGCACGGTCAAAATTCACGCCGTAATACTCCGCGACGCTCTTAAAATCGAACTGCCTTATAAATTCGATATCCTTTTCTCTGTACTTCATAGCCTCACCTTATAAAGCCGCGTGCTGTCAGATATGCAAACGCTTCATCGCGCGTTTTAAAATAATGCCCATTACCGGCATACTGGACGCACCATTTAAAATGATCGTCGGCAAGCTGCTGTATAACGCAGTCACAGCCTTTGACCTTCCTGATTTTTTCTTGAGATAATATTTTCATAAAGGCTTTCTTTGTTCGGGGTTATGGATGGTTTACGTTTCTTCATTCAGACCAGTAACCGGAAAAAGCGTGTAGAAAGTGTTGAAACTACAGGATTTTTGGTATTGGAAAATTCGGGGGTTTACGGGTTTACGGTACTTTTCTATTAATTACTTATTTTTTATTTTTTATATCTTTTATATATAATTTTGCCGTAAACCCGTAAACTCGGCACTTTTTAATTTCTAAAAGTTCAGTATTTTCAATGCTTTTTTGCGCTTTTTCCAGTTACGGTAAATTATTTTTTTGCCGTAAACCTAACGTAAACCCGTAAACCTCAGTCATAAACTATGTACGGCAGCAGCCTTACCTTTGTCACTTTGCCGTTGACCTTTTTTGCTTTCATTTCAACGCCGAACTTATCAAGCACCTTGCCTATCTGACTTACCGAGTAAGGCCGGAGCGCGTCAAGATGCAGGTCTTTCCATTCGGTTATGGTCATTTCCCTATATGCTATTTTGTGCTTGCCAGATGAATTGAGCAGGTCCTCGATCTCGGCCTCACCCTTCATTTTAACGGTGTGGGATGAATTACGTGCTGCAAGTGCGTCCCGCTCGCTATCGGTCAATCTGAAAGACTGCAAGCCGCCCTCACACAGCAGCACATTTGCTTGTGCCCATATCTGCTTGACCTTTTCGGGCGTGAGCTGTTTAAAATTTATCTTGCCGCTGCTTTCAACAGTCCAAAAACGTCTGTTGCCTGTCTGATCACTGAGAAAATCAATATTGTTACATGAGCCGCAAAACGATGTATGCCGCGCCGATCTTGTATCGCCTCTTGCATATGGCCTGCGATATTCATCAACTTCGGCAGTTATAAAGCTCTTGAGGCGCTCTACATCGGATTTAAGCGTCGTGCTTTCTATTTCACCCATCTCCGCTATCCAGCATGACGTGGCGCGTATCGCGGTGTCTTTATCGCTGAAATTAAGTGTAACGCCGTCTTTGAAAAACTCACGGTGCATTGCAAGCTGCCTAAATAAGCTTGTCTTGCCTGTTCCTTGTTCGCCTTGTAAGACCAAAACACCGTCAGCGCCAAACGGGGCTTCTATATTGTTTTGCAGCATCGCGATACTCTGCATGAGCCATTTTTTAACGAGCGTACGGCTAAGTTCATCGTCCTCGTCAATGCCTATAATGTCGCAAAGCTCGGCTATATGGTCTTGGCCGTCCCATTTGGTTTCAGCCAAAAGCTCAACAACGGGATTGTAAATATTTCTCGTCGCAACGATGTTGAGATAGCCCGCGATAGTATCGAGAGTGCAGCGCTTATAGCAGCCCTGTAACTCGCTATACAGTAAATGCACGATGTTTGCGCCGATGTGCTCCTGTGCCTGTCCTATAAAGCCGCGCCCTTTAAAGTCTATAGCTTTGGTTATCTCGTTCCATTTGACTTCCATCTTGCGGCTGTTCAAAAAGTCCTCCAATACATCCGGCGTAAAATTTTCTCCTGTCGGCAGCGTTAAATGCTTTAGAGGGATATCCTTTATTGCTATTCCTCTTTTTGTGAATTCTGCAAGTTCGTCAAGTGAATACGCCTTAAGCAGTTCGTTGAGGCGTTCGCTGTCTTGTGTGGATGGTTTGTTTTCCTCTTTTTCCTCAATTCCTTTATTCTCTTTTAATGAATTGAGTTCGTTCACTGCTTAATCATACCTCCGTTTACCGCGCTCATCGCGTCGAGCTTGTCGATAAGCATGGGGACGTTGACGCGGAAATGACTACCCACATAAAAGCCCGGAGCTTGCCCCTGCGCCACCATCTGCCTGAGATGATGCTCCGATATAATACCGGTCTTTGCTGTCTCGCGAATTGATAAGAATTTTTGATGCATAATATCCTCCATATTAATTAATAATTATTGGAATTTAAGTAGTTGCCGCGTTTTTTTAGGTCTTGACTTTTCGCGCAACTTCTTCTATCATTAGATTAATATTAAAATTCATTTTTAGCAAACACATTTTCATGTTAATTGATATTAATATCAATCATCATGAGCTAAGCTATTCATCTGTTAGGAGGTAAAAATGGCAAAAGCGAAGACAGAAGTTAACCCTTTAAGTGTTGAACGTATTAACGAGCTTATTTCAGATAGCGGAATGGCACAAAAAGAATTTGCCGAAAAAGTTGCCCATTGTACGCAGCAACACATGAACAGAATGGCAAGGGGCAATTCACCCATAACCGCAGAGACAGCCGCTCAAATAACCAAGTATTTCCCCGAAATTCGCTCTGAATGGATACTTGGTATAGATGATAAAAAAACTATCATGGATTATGTCTCTGCTAACGTCGATCTTGCTTGTAAGGCAATTGATTATTCAACATTCAGGTCTCAAAGCCGCACGAAATACGCATTTGAGGAATATTTGAAGTGTTATGGCTATAGCTCAGAGTATTTTGAACCTACTATGTCCATGTCAGACGAGCAAAAGTTAATAGCATACCTCGACAGCTCAGAAAAATACGAAGACGGATTAACCGAAACAGAGCCCGAAGAACCTGTTTTCGAATTTGGTTCATATGAGGCGTCAGCAAGAAAATACTGGATTTTAAAGGACGAAAAGAACAACGCCTTTTTTGACATTCCATTAAAGCTATATGAAGATACAATTCAGGAAATCGCCGATTTTGCAGAATTCAAAATCAAGAAACTCATAGAAGGGAGCAAAGCAGATGGCTAACATACAAGCCCGGCGCGACAAGAGCGGCAAGCTGATATCCTACTCTGTCCGCGTGCATCGCGGCATAGGCGCGGACGGGAAGCCGCTCAAGCCCTACACGGCCACCTTCAAGGTATCGCCGACATGGACGGAGAAAAGCGCGCGAAAAAAGGCCGAAGCTTTCGCCGCGACCTTTGAAAAAGAATGCCGTGAGGGTGTGACCTCCGACAGCCGTATGAAGTTTGAGGAGTACTGCGAATATGTGCTTGAGCTTAAAGAGAGGCGCGGAGCAAAGCACAGTACGATCGTGCGCTACCGTGAGCTTACCACGCGCATATATCCCGCTATAGGGCATATGAAGCTCAGAGACATACGCGCTGATCCCCTGAATATGCTCTACACGCAGCTTTCAAAGCCCGGACAGAACAAGCTTACGGGCTCAGGCCTGTCCGCAAAGACGATAATAGAGCACCACCGGCTGATATCCACCGTGCTCGATCAGGCCGAGAAAGAGGGTCTTGTGCCCTTTAACGTGGCCGGTAAAGCCTCGCTGCCCAAGATAACACATAAAGAGGTTAATTATTTTCAGCCCGAAGATATCGCCGATATCCGCAGCGCACTTGAAGACGAGCCTATAAAATGACGGACGCTTACGCATATGCTGCTTATCACCGGCGCACGTCGCGGAGAGATACTCGGCCTTAAATGGTGCAACGTCGATTTTGACAACTCGCGTATCGTATATATATCTGCAATAATGTCCAGTATTCGCCCGATCTCGGCATCTATGAGGACACACCCAAAACCGAGCGGTCTAAGCGTTATATTGCGCTGCCGGTCGAGACGATGCAGCTTTTGAGGCAATACAGGGCATGGCAGAGCGGCGAGATACTGCGTCTCGGCGAGTATTACCGCAGACAGGGTTTTGTGTTCTCGCAGGATAACGGCGCTCCCATGCACCCGGACAGCGTTACAGACTGGCTCGCAAAATTCAGCAAGCGTCACGGCCTGCCGCACATAAACCCCCACGCGTTTCGCCACACGATGGCCTCCATGCTGTACTTTAACGGCGTGGACAGCGTCAGCATATCGAAGCGCTTAGGACACGCACAGGTGAGCACAACGGCGAATATTTATGCCCATGTCATGGAGGCTGCCGACAAAAAGAACGCCGACATTTTGGCCGACGTTTTTCTCAAAAAAGCATGAATTTTTTCAGGCGAGTTGAATTAAAGTTGAATTATTCCGCTGCCGCGAATTTTGAAAAGCCCGAAAAAGTTCATAAAACAAGAAAAAACCGCCCGAAAACAGGCGGTTTTATGGTTGCGGAGGAGGGATTTGAACCCACGACCTTCGGGTTATGAGCCCGACGAGCTACCGGACTGCTCCACTCCGCGATATCCGAGCTCTTTAAAGCTTATATATAATACCACAGTACGCCGCGCAAGTCAATACCCCAGGCGCATATTTTGCTCGACAAAAAACGCGGGAGCGCTGCCCCGCGTTTTTCATGCTTTACATGCTTTACCTGCACAGCTCGGATGCGGTCCTGGATGCGACGACGGCGTTATTGAGAACGAGCTGAATGTTGCTCTCAAGCGAGTCACCGCCGGTCAGCTCGACAACGCGTGCCAGCAGGAACGGAGTGGTCTCCTTGCCGTGGATGCCTTTCTCCCTGCTCTCCCTGACCGCCTGATCGATGGCCGCGTCGATGACCTCCTTGTCCATGGCGTACTGCTCGGGGATGGGATTTGTGACGAGCATGCCGCCCTTCATGCCGAGCTCCTGCTGCGCCTTGAACATCGCGGCAAGCTGCGCCGGAGTGTCGACACGGTAGTCGACGCCGAAGCCGCTGCGGCGGGTGTAAAACGCGGGCAGCTCGTCCGTGCCGTAGCCGATGACGGGAACGCCCTTTGTCTCGAGATACTCAAGCGTGAGGCCGAGATCGAGGATGCTCTTTGCGCCCGCGCACACGACCATGACGGGAGTGTTTGCAAGCTCCTCAAGGTCGGCTGAGATGTCCATGGTGGTTTCCGCGCCGCGGTGCACGCCGCCTATGCCGCCTGTCGCAAAGACCCTGATACCGGCCATGTGGGCGATGATCATCGTCGTGGTGACGGTCGTTGCGCCGTCCGCGCCGCGTGCAACGATGGCGGCAAGGTCGCGGCGGGATACCTTTGCGACCTCGCGTCCGGACTTGCCGAGGTACTCGATCTCCTCGGGGGAAAGACCGGCCTTGAGTCTGCCGCCGATGATTGCAATTGTCGCGGGGACAGCGCCGTTATCGCGTATCGTTTTTTCAACCAGCAGCGCCGTTTCCACGTTTTTCGGATATGGCATGCCGTGGGAAATAATCGTGCTCTCAAGTGCGACGACGGGCTTGCCTTCAGCCAGTGCCTGCTGTACTTCGGGGGAGATGTCAAGATATTTATTCATAATAACGCTCCATTTCTTTTTCATTTCTGAAAAGTGCATTATACTAATTTACAGATATATTGTCAAGCGCTTTTTCAGTGTGCAGAAAAGTCACAGACTTTTTGCGGGTTGGATTAAAAATATTATAGAAGATTTTCAAAAAACATGTGCTTCGGGACATCAGAGTGCTATAATGGCAGTGTTAAATCGTTTTTTGGATGTGATACCATGACCGAATACACACTGAACGCCGCCGAAGTGACAGCGTCCGCAAAGTCCGGGAAAAAGCCGATACTCGTAACCATGACTACCGAGGAGTTCCGCGAGAAGAAGGCGGATTTTCCGTTTCACCGCGATATGCTGCACAGCCTCGGCTCCATTCGATACTGCAAGGCCGAGCTGTACCGCAGCTGTATTATCGGTACGATGCGCGTTCCGCGCAAGGAAGCCCAGCGCGCACCGGAGCTGTGCTTCGGCTTCTGCCTGATGGCGGACACGCTGTACATCATCGAGGATTCGGGCGAATACAAAACGCTTATGAGCAGACTCGTAAAGCATTCGAGCGGCATCGAGCGCCCGTCGCAGCTGCTTCTGCGGCTGCTGGAGCTTCTGACCGAAAACGACGTGCCGTACATGATGCACATTGAGGCCGAGCTCGAGCGCATGGAGGATGAGCTTGACGGCAAAACGCCCGACGATTTCTTCCGCCGCCTGACCCGTCAGCGCCAGAAGCTCTCCGAGCTCGGCGCGTACTACGGCCAGCTTTCGGACATCGGCGAGAGATTGTCCGACGAGATGTGTGCACCTATTGTCCGCGACTGCACCGCCTGGGAGAAGCTCACGCGACGTGCCGAGAGGCTTCAGGATCACGCAGAGCTAATCGCTGAGAGCGCCTTACAGCTGCGCGAGCTGTATCAGGCCGAGCAGGACTCGCGCCAGAACCGTATTATGGGACTGCTGACCGTCGTCACGACGCTGTTTCTGCCTCTGACTCTGCTCACCGGCTGGTACGGCATGAACTTCCGCAACATGCCCGAGCTTACCTGGCGCTGCGGCTACGCAGTAGCAGCAGCCGTCGCCCTCGTCATCGTCGTCATCGAGATTATTTGGCTTCGAAAGCATTTCCGCAAGTTTTAACAGCGCATTGACGCAGCTGCGTCCGTGCGCCTCTAAAAAAGAGCCTCCGAAACGCCGTAGTGGTTTTTAAGAAATTTTACAAAGCGGCGTGCGGAGGTCGAGGCTGATTCGAGGGACTTTATCGCGATGCCGACACGCACGACGACGGGAACATCGAGGGGGATGGATTTGACCTGACCCTCGTATCCTGCCAGCGAGAACGCTGACAGCACCGACACGCCGAGCCCGCCCGCGACAAGCGACAGGATCGTTGCGTCGTCCGAGGCTTCGACCTGAATGCGCTTTGCGTTCGGAGGCAGCAGCTTTTCCGCATACTGCTCGGGGCAGGTTATAAACGGCTCCTTGAGAAGCCTGTCGATGGATATCCGTTCGCGATCCCAGCGAAACGACGGCGGCACGACCGCGACCAGCGGCACGCGTGTGAGAGGTATCCACTCAAAGCCCTCGGCGCAGGTCTCGTCCACCAGCGCAAGCTGAACCTCACCCTTTGACAGAAGCCTCGGCAGCTCGTAGCCGCGGATGGTGACCTCAATCTCAATATCGGGGTATGCTGCCTTGAACTCCTGCAATATCGTCGGAAGCTCGGCGCGGGCGATGCTCGCAAAGCAGCCGAGGCTGAGCTGATGGCTCATTGTCCGGCTCTGAGAGGCGGCCTCCTGCCGCAGCGCGTCGCAGGCGTCGATAACGCTTTTTATATACGGCAGAAGCTGCTCTCCCTCCTCGGAGAGGCGAACACCGTGACTGCCGCGATTGAGCAGCGTGCAGCCCAGCTCCGCTTCCAGATTGTTAACAAGATGCGTCATTGCCGATTGTGTGTAGCCCAGCTCCGCCGCGGCCTTGCTGAAGCTGCCGCGATCGACCGCCATGAGCACTGCCCGCAGTCTTCCGTCATCCATAACGCTCCCGCCTTTCTTACCATAGATATAATATTTCCACGTAAATATACCACGCCAAACAGACGGTTTCAATAACTTTTGGTTAACAATTTATCATGCCGGAGATGAAAAAACCGACTGCATAATATTAAAAAAATTAATATATCAATGAAAAACTGTGATTTCCGCTCTCATGAAAAAAATGATATCCTGTATTCAGATTTTTCAGTGCACACTGCTGCACTGTAAAACAGCAGAGAGAAAAGCAAATGATGAAAGAGGAAAGAGCAAATGAAATTAGAAAACAAGAACCACACTGTCCGCGACATCATCGTCGTCGGCTTTGCGCTGTTCGCAATGTTTTTCGGCGCGGGCAACGTCATTTTCCCGCCGTACCTCGGAGTTGAGGCAGGCCCCGACTGGATAAAGGGCTTCTCGGCATACTTTATCGCAGACATAGGTCTTGCGATGCTCACCGTGTTCGCGCTCCTGCGCGTCGGCAGCAGCGAGGCGGTCACCGCACGCCTGGGAAGGATTCCGGCGGCAGTGCTCATGAGCGCGCTGATCCTGTGCATCGGCCCCATGGTCGCCATCCCCCGCACTGCGGCCACCACCTTTGAAATGGCCATCGTTCCGAACATCAGCGGCGTATCCTCCGTTGTGTTCTCGATCCTGTTTTTCGCGCTGATCCTGTTTTTGTGCATCCGTCAGTCGGCCGTTGTCGATATCGTCGGAGCGATCCTTACTCCGCTGCTGCTTATCGGCCTTGCGGTCATCATCGTCAAGGGCATCGCGACTCCGCTCGGAGAGATTTCGCTCACCCCGAATGCGGACAACGTCGTTCTCGGCGGCATCAAGGCCGGCTATCAGACCATGGACGCGCTGGCCGCGCTGCCGTTCGGCATAATCATTCTCCAGAGCGCCGCCTCCAAGGGCTACACCTCAAGCGGTCAGAAGTTCAAGCTCGTTTCGGGCTCGGCTGTCCTCGCGGGCGTGCTGCTGCTGGGAGTTTACATGGGCCTGTGCTATCTCGGTGCGACCGTTTCGGCTCAGTACGGCCTTGAGATCGGCCGTGCGGAGCTCGTCATGGCGATCGTCGAGGCTCTCATGGGCAAGCTCGGCATGATAATCTTCGGAGTAGTCGTTGGTCTTGCATGCATCACCACCGCCATCGGCCTTACAAGCTCCGCGGCAGCTTACTTCACCGAGCTGTGCCGCGATAAGATCCCCTACAAGGCCTTCGTCATCATAATCTGTGTGTTCAGCGCAGTAGCGTCCAATCTCGGCCTCGACCGCATCGTCGCCATCGCGGCTCCCGTTCTGGACATCGTCTATCCTCCCGCGCTCGTCGTTATATTCATCTCCCTTATCATTCCCAAGGCAAACGACTATGTCAGCCGCGGCGCGGCACTGGGAGCTGTCGGCGCAAGCATCCTGTGCGCGTTCAAGGTTCCGGCAATGGAGCATCTTCCTCTGTACGACATGGGGTTGTATTGGATACTCCCGGCCGTTATCTTCGGCCTGCTGGCCTTCGGTATTGCCGCCATCGTCAAGCCCGAGAAGGAAGAGCGCGCCGAAGCTGCCGAAGCTAATGTCTGATATTCTAATATAAAATACATCAAAGCCACGGTCGACCGTGGCTTTTTAATATTCAAGAGCATAAGAGCAACAACAAAGCCCCGGAGCTTCTCCGGGGCTTTGCCCAGCGTGTCAAAAAAGCCAATGGCTTTTTTGCACGCTTCAAATACGCCATATTTTTCGTGAAAATAAATTTTCACAAAAAATCTCGCTACGCTCGTCAAAAAGTCTGATAAATCAGACATTTTTGATGGCTATAATCCAATTTGAGGCGGGCCTTTTCTCGCTGCGGCTCGGTCACGGCGCGGCTCTGACATGCCACCGGCATGTCATTCACTCCCGCGCCGCCGCTTCGCTACCCCTCAAGCTCCCCCGCTGCACGCTTATCTTTCCTCAGCAGCATAGGTTTTTTGACAGCCTGAACAAAGCCCCGGAGCTTCTCCGGGGCTTTGCCGCAAAGTGTGCATAAAGTGAAGATTGCCTTCGATTGACAAGAGGACACACGCCTGTCAGCGTCCCTTTTCGGCGCTTTCCGACTTTTTCTCTTTGATGGGCGTCAGCCCACCTGCATCGAAGAAAGCCGAAAATCACTCGAAAATTGCCTGCTGACAGGTGCTTCGCAGTTTTGACAGAGCTCAAATACGGTCATGCAAGACGAAGTCCGCAGCGCATACCGGCGTATTCGCAAGGGCTTCAACGCAGCATGGGCGCATTTGAGCCTGCCAAAACCGTATGTGCTCTTGTCAATCGAAGGCGAAAGGAGTATAGAACTTAAGTATAGAACTTGCTGCATTAACTTTGCTATGGTAAAGGGAAGGCTTTGACCTGGCGTCGGCCGGACGCCGGGCCGGCATCACGCAGAGCGAAGACCTGACCGCTCTGCGGACAAAGAAGATACATATGGGGGTTACGATATGCATTCTACAGTATCTGCGCCCCTCCGTCCGCTCCAAAAAGACATTCCTATGCTCCAAATAGGTTTTAGCGGCGCACGGACTGCGGGCACAGCCTCAATCCGCCGCCGAAAGACTCCAGAGGTTGGAGATCTGTGAGGCCAGGCGGCCGTATGACCAGAGCCGGGAGCTGTTTTCACGGCTGTTGGGGTCGTTTACGGAAAAGCCGCCGTCGGTATAGCCGGTGACGACGATGAAGTGACCCGAGCTTGTAAAGTCGCCCGGGCCGAGGGCGAGAATGAGCACCGCGCCGTCATCCAGCGCGTTTTTCATCGACTGCTCCCAAAGCGGGAGCTCCCGCGCCGTGAGACCGAGACGGGCGCTGCCCGCACCGATGAGCGTCCACGAGCTGCCGTTTCCGGGCACACAGTAGCCGTACTGCTCGGCCATGTGTGCGACGTAAAGAGGTGAGAACGCGGCGTTTTTCGACAGGTATACAGCCGCCATGGACAGGCAGGTAGGACCGCAGCCGGAGGTGCCGATAAAGCCCGAGCCGTAGGGCTCGTAGCCCCAGCGCTCGTCCCATTGAATAAAAAGCGGAACGCTGCCGCCGTGTGCCTCGGCGGAAAGGTCTATGTCGAAGCATTTATCGTGCTTTTCGGGGTAGGCGTAGACGTAGTCGATCGTCTGCGGGCACTTCTCGGCCGTCTCGACGAGGATCGCGGGATAGTCTTCGCTGCTTTTTATGTGCGCAAGCTTCTCCTCGGCACTCGGCTCGCTGTCTATGGTACCGCAGCCGCCCAGCAGCGCGATAAGTGCGCCGGCGCACAGGCAAACGGCAATAAATTTTTTCATAATGCTACTCCTTTTTTCAGAGACGATTTTTCAGAGGCGTTTTCACATCGCACCGATACGCATATTGCGTCAGCCCGACCGGAAGGTACCGACAACACCGCGACAGCCCCAATGCGCAATTAAAAACTCCCGATTCTGCTAAAAGCTTAGCAGAACCGGGAGTGTTTTTTATCCGTTTGTCCGTATGAAATTGTGATATCTTTCAGCGCAAAATCTTACGATTTTCCTACGGGCAGCGTCACCGTGAACTCGATGAGCTCATCGGCGCTGCGGGCGTTTATCGTGCCGCCGTGCAGCTGCACTATCTGATTTGCTATCGCGAGGCCGAGCCCTGCGCCGCCTGCTGACGAGCGCGAGGCGTCGAGCCTGTAAAACTGCTCGAATATGCGCCGAAGCTTGTCCTCGGGTATGGTCGCACCGTGGTTTACGACGCTGACAACGGCATTTTCACCGTCGAGCGCCGCGCTTATCATGATCTTCGTGCCGGGATAGCTGTACAGCACCGCGTTGCGCAGAAGATTGTCGAAAACGCGCTGAATTTTGCCCGCGTCGCAGCGGATCGGCAGCGTCTCGGGCGCTGTCAGCGTGCAGCCAAGCTCCTTGCCGCGGAGCATCGGCATGAACTCGAACCTCAGCTGCTCGAGAAGTCGAGTGAGGTCGATCCTTCCGTAATCGAGCGTAACGGTCGACAGGTTAAAGCGCGTGATCTCGAAAAACTCGTTTATCAGGTCCTCGAGCCTCTCTGCCTTGTCGAGCGTTATCGAGAGGTACTTTTCGCGGTTTTCGGGCGATATCTCCCGCTCGTCGCGCAGGAGAGTGAGGTAGCCGATGACAGAGGCCAGCGGCGTTTTCAGATCGTGCGCAAGGTACATGACAAGGTCGTTTTTACGCGCTGTTTCCTCTCGCAGGAGGCTTTCCGAGCGAGTGAGGGCGCCTTTTGCCTCGCTCAGCGGAACGGCGAGCTCGTTCGGAAGCTCCGCGGCGGGCTTATCGCTGAGCATGTATTCGCTGACCGTGGTGCCGACCTCGCGCAGCTGTCTGCGCAGGCGCACACGCGTGACGACGAGGATGACGATGAGCCAAAACGCAAAATTTATGATGAGAAGCTGCACGACAAGGCGCTTGACCATGCTCCAGTCGACGTCCCGTACGACACCGTTTTCCGTGACATATGAATAGCAATAGCGGCTGTCGAACCAGTCGAGCACAACGCCGTTTAAGCTGTTGTCGAAAAACGAGACGATAAGGACGATGAGCAGCGTTCCGGCGGCGAAGATGCCGAGCGTCTTGAGCACACTGCGCAGGGCGCTATTTTTCGATTTCATATCCCACACCCCACACGGTTTTTATAAACCTCGGATTTTTTGCCGGCTCGCGCATTTTCTCACGCAGGCGGCCGATATGCGCCATGACGGTGTTGCTGCTTGACGAGAGGTATTTTTCCCTCCACACGGCCTCGAACAGCTCCTCGGACGGAACCACGCGCCCGGCGTTTTCGCACAGATACCACAGAATTTCAAACTCTGTCGGCGTGAGGCTCAGCGCTTCGCCGAACAGTGAGCACTTGTGGCTGAGTCTGCTTATCGTCAGGCCGCGGATATCCCTTTCACAGTCGGGCTCGGATGCGCGGCGGCAGCGGCGCAGAACGGTCTTGACGCGTGCCGTCACCTCAAGGGGGTTAAAGGGCTTTGTTATATAGTCGTCCGCGCCCATCGTAAGTCCGAGAATTTTGTCGGAATCGGTCACGCGCGCAGTGAGCATGATAACGGGAAAGCCGTGCTTTTCGCGTATCTTTTTCAGCAGCGCAAAGCCGTCGATATCCGGCAGCATAATGTCGAGGACGGCCAGCGCCGGCTCGCTTTTTTCGATAAAACTCAGAGCCTCCGCGCCGCTGAGCGCTTTGTGCACCTCGTAGCCGTCATTTTCGAGATACAGGCCGATGAGATCGGCGATCTCCCTTTCGTCGTCGACGACGATGACAGTATCCGGCATTATCCGACTGCCCTTTCGAGCTTTTCGATGCCGACGCGAATGCGGCGGAGCGTCTCGTCTTTGCCGAGGATGCGGCATATCTCGACCGCGCCGCCGGGCGTTACGGCCTTTCCTGCCGCGGCGATGCGCACCGGCCACATGACCTTTGCGTTTTTGCATCCGCAGCTTTCGGCCATGCCGGTCATCGCGGCGAGTATGCTCTCATCGTTCCAGTCGGGAAGCGCCTCGAACACGGGCAGCATTTTTCGCAGCATTTCGAGAGAGCCGGCCTCGTCGGTCTTGCTCTTTTTGTGGATGTACAGCGCCGTGTCGTACACGGGCAGCGCGTCGAAGAAATCGAGCTTTTCGGGGATGTCGGTCAGAACCTCTGTGCGCTGCTGCAAAAGTGCGGCGATGGCGGCCGGGTCGATCCGCGGATTTTTCACCGCCCTGCGGATGAAGGGCTCGGCGGCCTTTGCGAAGGCGTCGGGGCTCATGGCGCGGATATATTCGGCGTTAAAGTATTTGAGCTTTTCTATATCGAATATGGCCGGGGACTTGGAGATGCCTCTGATGTCGAAAATTTCGGCCATTTCGCGCATGGTGTATATCTCGCGCTCGCCGCCGGGGCTCCAGCCGAGCAGCGCCACGTAGTTTACGACGGCATCCGTGAGATAGCCCTGCGCGATGAGATCCTCATACGAGGGATCGCCGTGACGCTTGCTCATTTTGCTGTGCGCATCGCGCATGACGGGGGAGCAGTGGACATAGGCCGGCACATCCCAGCCGAAGCCCTCGTACAGAAGATTGTACTTCGGCGAGGAGGACAGATACTCCGAGCCGCGCACGACGTGCGTTATGCCCATGAGATGATCGTCGATGACGTTTGCAAAGTTGTACGTCGGCAGGCCGTCGCGCTTTATCAGCACCTGATCGTCGAGCGTTGAGTTTTCGACTGTGATGTCGCCGAAGATCTCGTCGTGGAAGGTGGTGCTGCCCTCCCAGGGTATCCTCTGGCGGACGACGAACGGCTCGCCGGCCTCGGCGCGCCTGTCGCTTTCCTCGCGGCTTAAGCCGCGGCAGGGATCGGCAGCCCTTTCAAAGCCCTCCGTCTCCTCCTGCTTTTCGCAGAAGCAGCGGTAGGCGTGCCCCTTTTCGATGAGAAGCCCGGCGTATTTGCCGTAAAGAGAGCGGCGCTCGGTCTGAACATAGGGACCCACGGGGCCTCCCACATCGGGACCCTCGTCGTGGTCAAGGCCGCACTGCGCCATCGTGCGGTAGATAACGTCGACAGCGCCCTCAACGTAGCGCTCCTGATCGGTGTCCTCGATGCGCAGAATAAACTTTCCGCCGTTGTGACGGGCGATCAGCCAGGTGTACAGCGCCGTGCGCAGGTTGCCGACGTGCATATAGCCCGTGGGGCTGGGAGCGAATCTCGTGCGCACCTCGCCCTGGGGTATGCGCGCCTCCATCTGCTCAAACCATGTCATATCCACAAATTATTCCTCCGAAACATAGATACAGACAGTGTAAAATGCTTTTTGGCGGTTGTCAAGTGAGAAGTAAAATGGTACAATGATAAACTGTATCTTTGGCTTTATAATTTAGGAGATAATAAAAATGGAAGAGATAAAAAAGAAAATAATGCTGTCGGGCATCCAGCCCTCGGGTGATCTGCACCTCGGAAACTACCTCGGTGCGGTGAAAAACTGGGGCGCCAGAGCCGAGGAGTTTGACTGCTATTACTTCATGGCAGACCTGCACACGCTCACCGTGCGCCAGGATCCGAAGCTGCTTCGCCGCCGCAGCCTCGAGCAGCTTGCGCAGTACATCGCCTGCGGTATAGATCCGGAAAAAAACGTCCTGTTTTTGCAGAGCCACGTGCACGAGCACGCAGAGCTTGGCTGGATATTAAACTGCTACACCATGTTCGGCGAGCTGAGCCGCATGACGCAGTTCAAGGACAAGTGCGCAAAGAACGCCGACAACATAAACGGCGGCCTGTTTACCTATCCAAGCCTCATGGCGGCAGATATCCTGCTGTATCAGGCCGACTACGTCCCCGTAGGCGAGGATCAGCGCCAGCACTGTGAATTGACGCGTGACATCGCCGTGCGCTTTAACAACATCTACGGCGAGACCTTCAAGGTCCCCGAAGCATACGTTCCCAAGGCCGGAGCCCGCGTCATGGGGCTAGGAAATCCCACGGCGAAGATGAGCAAATCCGACCCCAACGGCTGCGTTTTCCTCATGGAAAAGCCCGAGGACATTGCCCGCAAGTTCAAGCGCGCCGTCACCGACTCCGACACGGAAAACTGCGTGCGCTTCGATATGGCAGGCAAGCCCGGCGTTTCAAACCTCATGAGCATCTACTCGGCCGTCACCGGCAAGAGCTTTGATGAGATAGAAAAGGAATTCGACGGATGCGGCTACGGCGTGTTCAAGCCCGCCGTCGGCGATGCCGTTATCGAGACGCTGCGTCCCATACGCGAGGAGGCCACGCGCCTTCTCAACGATAAAGAGTACCTGCGCAGCGTTTACACCGAGGGTGCGCAGAAGGCAGGCGTCATCGCCCGCAAGACCCTCCGCAAGGTCTACAAGAAGATCGGCCTCGTCGAAAAGCCTTTTTAAACATTATAAATATAGACAGTCCACGGAGATATAAAAATATGATAGATCTCAGTTTTGACGTCTGGAAGAACATATTGCTCGCACTCGCGGTAGCCTTCGTCATTTCCTTTGCCGCGACGCCCGTTGTCAGCTCCTTTGCCAAGAAGGTCGGCGCGATAGATATTCCGGACAAAAAGCGCCATATCCACAGCCATCCGATACCCCGCATGGGCGGACTTGCGATATTTCTGGGCTTTCTGCTGTCGGTTCTGCTGTTTGCAAACATCACGCCGCAGGTGCGAGGGATACTTCTGGGCGCTATTCTCATCGTCGTCGTCGGCGCAATAGATGACGTGATGAACTTAAACGCGTGGCTTAAATTCTGCGTGCAGATAGTCGCGGCGGTCATCGCCGTTTTGTCCGGCGTTATCATAAACGTCGTGTCAAACCCGCTGCTGATAACCAGCGAGCAGGCCGTCACCATCGGCATCCTCGCCGTTCCCGTGACAATACTGTGGATAGTCGGCGTTACAAACTCCGTAAACCTTATAGACGGCCTTGACGGCCTTGCCTGCGGCGTTTCGGCGATAGCGTCGATGACGATGCTCGTCGTGTCGCTTTTAGTTTCGGATGCTAATATAAACGTTGCCGTGATCCTCGCCGCGCTAGTCGGCGGCTGTCTCGGCTTTATACCGTATAACCTGAACCCCGCGAAGATTTTTATGGGCGATACCGGCGCACTGCTTTTGGGCTATATTCTGGCGACGGTGTCCGTTATCGGAATGTTCAAGTTCTACGCCGTCGTCACCTTTGTCCTGCCGGTGCTCGCGCTGGCCGTTCCGCTTTCGGATACTATATTTGCCTTCACACGCCGCATCCTGCACGGACAGAGCCCCTTCCATGCCGATAGGGGGCATTTCCACCACAAGCTGCTGGATATGGGCCTCAATCAGAAGCAGGCCGTCGCCGTGCTGTACGCCGTTTCGGCCATCCTCGGCCTCGCGGCGGTGCTGCTGACCTCGACGGGCATCGTACGCATCATCGTGGCGGTCATTGCATTTGCCATCGCCGTGTGCGTGTGGCTGTTCGTGTTCAGACACAATAACAATATCCATCCGCTGCCGCATGAAAAGCCGGCGGAGGAGTCGGGAAAGGACGGTGAAGCAAATGAGTAAGCTCAAGGTCATGTCCGTTTTCGGCACGCGCCCGGAGGCTATAAAAATGGCGCCGCTCGCGCTGGAGCTTCAGCGCCGCGAGAGCATCGAGAGCCTCATTTGCGTCACCGCACAGCACCGCGAGATGCTCGACTCGGTCATGAGCTGCTTCGGCCTCAAGGCCGACGCCGACCTCAACATCATGGGCAAAAATCAGACCCTCACCGACGTCACCGTCAAGGCGCTCAAGGGTCTTGAGGGCTGCTTTGCCGAATTTAAGCCCGACCTTGTCCTTGTCCACGGCGACACGAGCACGACCTTCTCCGCCGCGCTCGCCGCGTTCTACGCTAAAATACCCGTCGGCCACGTCGAGGCCGGGCTGCGAACCTATGACCGCTACAGCCCCTTCCCCGAGGAGATGAACCGCTGCCTCGTAGGCCGCCTTGCGACGCTGCACTTCGCTCCGACGTCGAAAAACGCGGAAAATCTCCGCGCCGAGGCCGTCACGGGCGACATTTTTGTCACGGGCAACACCGTCATCGACGCGATGAGATACACAGTCGGCGACGGCGGCTTTACATCGCCCGAGCTTAAAGAAATCGACTTTTCAAAAAAGGTAATAGCAATGACCTGCCACCGCCGCGAAAACTACGGCGAGCCGATGAAAAACATCTTTTCCGCCGTCCGCGAGATCGCGCTTGAGCACCCGGAGGTCGAGATAGTCTACCCCGTGCATCTGTCGCCGATCGTGCGCGGCGCAGCTCGTGAGCAGCTTGCGGATCTTGAAAACGTCCGCCTCATAGAGCCGCTGGACGCGATGGACATGCACAGGCTCATGAGCGCAAGCTACATGGTCATGACCGATTCCGGCGGCATCCAGGAGGAGGCGCCCTCGCTCGGCAAGCCCGTGCTTGTCCTGCGAAAGGAAACAGAGCGACCCGAGGCCGTCGCGGCGGGCACGGTAAAGCTCACCGGCGTTGAGCGCGAGGATATCATCCGCGACGCAAACGAGCTTCTCACGGGGGGCGAAATGTATCAGCGCATGGCGCACGCCGTCAACCCCTACGGCGACGGGCACGCCTGCGAGCGTATCGCCGATGCGATAGAGTTCTCCTTCGGCCTGCGAAAAGACAGACCGGATGAATTTTCAGCAGCGCTTTTTTAGCAGCGAATTTGCACTGTACGGATACGCATATTGCGGCCGCCCGGTGTCGCACCTGCCGGCAAAACCGTGAAACTGCCGCTTCCCAACACTGCGCCCCTTGCCTTCACCTTGAGGGGAAGGCATGGGGCGCAGCGCTGTAGTGCGATGCAAAACCGGTTTTGCCGGCAGGCCCGAACCGGGACAACGCAATAAATGTATTGGTACAATGTAAATGCGCCACTGAAAATTCGTGCGCTCTGCGCACACCACCAGCTATCCACTATCACCTGCCGGCTGTCCGCAATCCGCTGAATTTACACAAACTTTACATTCCAAAGCTGTTTTACATTACGCTTTACAATTAAAATTAAGATAAAGCAAGGTAATTGCGAGGTAATGACAATGATATTTTGTGTTGAAGACGACGCAGGCATCAGAGATCTCATGATATACACGCTCAACGCCTCCGGCTTTCAGGCCGCAGGCTTTGAAAGCGCAAGGGAGCTTTATTCGGCGCTGGCGGACACTGTGCCGGAGCTTATCCTGCTGGATATAATGCTTCCGGGCGAGGACGGCATTTCCATCTTAAAGCGCCTGAAGGCCGATCAGCGCACGGCTGATATCCCCGTAATAATGGCCACCGCTAAAGGTAATGAGTATGACAAGGTCATCGGTCTTGACCTCGGCGCGGACGACTATCTTGCAAAGCCCTTCGGCATGATGGAGATGGCCTCACGCGTGCGCGCGGTGCTGCGCCGCAGCGGAAAGACGGCGGATGTAAAGCCACAGCTCGTGCGCATCGGCGGACTTGAGATGAACCTTTCGGAGCACACCGTCACCGCCGACGGATGCCGCGTGCAGCTCACGCTCAAGGAATATGAGCTGCTGCACACCTTCATGACCAGCCCCGGACGTGCATTCACTCGTGAGCAACTGCTGTCCTCTGTCTGGTGCGAGGACTTTTTGGGCGAAACACGCACGGTGGATGTCCACGTCGGCACACTGCGGCAGAAGCTCGGCAGGTGCGGCTCGTATATCCGCACGGTGCGCGGCGTAGGCTACCGAATGGAGGAGTAGAGCATGACGAAACGTATTTTTCGCTCGATCTTCACGGTTGCCGCCGTCATTCTTCTGGCGTCGTTCGTGCTGATAACTGGCGTACTGTACGAGTACTTTTCAAATAAGCAGATGGATCAGCTTAACATGCAGACCCATCTTGCCGCACAGGGCATTGAGTCCGCCGGCGAGGAGTACTTTTCCGATATGGACATATCGGGATGCCGCCTCACATGGATCGCCGCCGACGGCACTGTGCTGTACGACAGCCGTGCCGATCAGTCGAGCATGGAAAACCACGCCGACCGCGAGGAGGTACATCAGGCTCTCAAAACCGGTCACGGCGAGAGCATGAGATACTCGACAACGCTCATGGAGCGTCAGCTCTATTCGGCTGACCGCCTGTCCGACGGCACGGTCGTGCGCATTTCCGACATGCAGTATACGCCGCTGACGCTTATTCTCGGCATGATACAGCCCGTGGCAATCATCGCCCTTCTTGCGCTGCTGCTGTCGCTGCTTCTGGCCTCACGCATGGCAAAGCGCATCGTCAAGCCCTTAAACGAGATGAGCCTTGACGACGCGGAGAGGATCAATACCTACCCCGAGCTCGCTCCGCTGACCGACAAGCTCAAGAGCCAGCAGAATCAGCTTCGTGAGCAGGAAAAGGAGCTGCGGCGCCGCCGCGACGAGTTTGACGCAGCGACGGGCAGTATGACCGAGGGGCTTGTCCTGCTCAATGAGCAGGGCAGCGTCCTGAGTATAAACAAGGCTGCGACAAAGGCTCTGGATATAGGCCGCTACTGCATAGGTAAGGACATCCGTGAGCTCAGCGCGGAGCCTCCGCTGCGCGAGACTGTAGAAAAGGCGCTCGGCGGCGAGCACGGCGAAGAGCACATAACCCTCGGCGGCGTGAGCTACAGGCTGTATGCAAGCCCCGTAATGTCCGGCAACAGGGTCGCGGGCGCCGCGCTTCTGATGCTCGATACGACCGAAAAGGAAAAGGCCGAGCAGCTGCGGCGCGAGTTCTCCGCGAACGTTTCGCATGAGCTGAAAACGCCGCTGCACACCATATCCGGCTGCGCGGAGCTTTTAGCCAACGGCATCGTAAAGCCCGAGGACGTGCCTCATTTTCTCAGTCAGATTCAGTCAGAGTCAAAGCGCATGATCGCGCTTATAGATGACATTATAAAGCTTTCGCACCTGGACGAGGACGCAGAGGATATGCAGCGCGAGGACGTCGATCTTTTAGCCGTCGCAAGGAGCGAGGCCGCTAATCTCGATCAGGCCGCCGAAGCTGCAGGCGTCGAGCTCACGGTCTCCGGCGAGAGTGCCGTCATAAACGGCATACCTCAGCTGCTGGCCGCGATAGTCCATAATCTCTGCGAGAATGCGATAAAATACAACCGCCCCGGCGGCTTTGCCCGCGTGAACGTGCGGCATGAGGGCGAAAGGGTTCTGCTTACCGTCGAGGATAACGGCATCGGCATACCGCCCGAGCAGCAGGAGCGCATCTTCGAGCGCTTCTACCGTGTGGACAAGAGCCACTCAAAGGAGGTCGGCGGAACGGGTCTCGGCCTTTCGATAGTCAAGCACGCCGCCGCCCTGCACAACGCGAAAATTTCAGTTGGCTCCGCCCCCGGCAAGGGAACGATCATCACCCTCGTTTTTTGAAGGAGCACTGATGCTTTGCTCTGCGGCGATCACCAGTTTTTCTACGCGGTTTCCGGTCGGACTGACGCAGGAAACGTATCGGTACAATGTAAAAACGCATATGAAAAAGGAGTGCAGATTTTTTCTGCACTCCTTTTTCAGCGTGTCAAAAAAGCCAATGGCTTTTTTGCACGCTTCAAATACGCCACATTTTTTGTGAAGCTTACGCTTCACGAAAAATCTCGCTTCGCTCGTCAAAAAGCCTGATGGCTCAGGCATTTTTGATGGCTATAATCCAACTTGAGGCGGGCCTTGCCCCCTCAAGCTCCCCCGCTGCGCGGTCGTATTTACTCAGCAGCATAGGATTTTTGACAGTCTCAAAAAGGAGTGCAGATTTTTCCTGCACTCCTTTTTTGAATCTGTGCGTCTTTAAAAAGCGTCGCAGTCGTCGAAATCGAGGAGAGTGGGGTCGATAGGGGTCTCGCGCAGGACGCTCTGCATGTACTGATTGACCTGGCGGCGCATATCGCGGCGCGAGATCGTGCGCGGATCCATGAGATCCTGCTGTACCCAGATGAAGTTTATGTTTCGCTCGCGTGCCTGCTCGTCGAAAATACCCTGGAGGCCGTCCATGCCCTTGCAGGATATCTGATCGTACATGATGATGGTATCGACGTTGTACTCCTCGGCCACGCGCCACATCTCGTCGACTGCGTTTTTGTAGCCGCCCTTGGTGTGCTTGCGCATGGTCGCGCGCTGATATGTAAGGGCGACGCCCCTGAGCATTGTCTCGGGCGTGGAGGTGTCGATGATGACCTGGGAGATGTGCGTTTCCATGTCCATGACGGATACGATGCCCCAGCACTGCTCGAGCCAGTTGGAGAAGTTGGTGTAGTAGTTTGCCGGGCATGACCAGACAAGAGCCTTGTGACGCATCTCGGCCGAGCAGGGAAGACGCTTTTCGTAAGCGTCGGTCATGAGCTTATGCACCTTTTTGTCGGCCTTGTTGAAGCGCTGATCCATGCCGCCGTGCAGATGGTAGGTGTACATGCGGTACAGCCACGGAGTCGGACCCGTCACCTGCGGGTAGTCGGTTCGGTTTATCTCCCAAAGGTCAAGGTGGAAGCGCGTTACCTCGTTGTAGCTCTCAAGCGCCCTGGCAAACGCGTCCCAGTCGAACTTTTCGCCGGTGTGATCCTCGATGAATTTTATGCAGCCGCGCAGCTCCTCGACGGCGTATTCCTGCGCGTCAACGTCGTCGTTATAGCGCAGCGGAACACCGAGGCAGTAGGTCGGAAGCTTGAAGTAGCGGTCCTGGAACGAGGTGGTCATGATGCTGCCGTCGCAGGGCATATTGCAGGCGATGAAGCATTTGCCGAAGATCGGGAAATCGCCCTCCGCGGCTACGCCGGCCTCGGCCGACGGCAGGGGACACACGTCCGCTGGAACGCCGAAGTTTTCTATAGCGTCGAGATACACCGGCGGAAGCTGCTGGTTTATCATCGAGGACAGGAAGATGGGGATAGTCTGCACCGGGATGCCGATAAGGTTCGGGAAGCCTGCCATGAGCTCGGTCGGAACGAGCTCGTCAAAGCAGACGATACGGTCTGCAAGCGATTTTTTTCCGCCGATGTTTTGGTCTGCGTCAAAGCTGCCGGCAATGATATCGATGGTGTGCTTTATGATGATGTCGTACAGCATATGGCCAGCCCTGAGCTGCACGCCGCGCATGCCCTCGAGCTGGCGGTCGATAAACTGCGGCAGCGTAAGGTACGTCAGCATCCAGCGGTAGCGGAATATGCCCTTGACGACCTGAACAGGCGAGCGGAGAACGAATTTAATCATATCCTTCCACATGACGCACCACCAGCCGTAGTCAACGAGCGTGTCCTTTATGCCGCGCCACTCACGCCATCGGCGAACGCCGGTCTTGTCTATGTAGGTAAGACCAAGGTTTCTCGGTTTTTCTGCCATGTCAGCGCCCTCCCTTATGTATCTGTTTTATCTCAAGGCTTTCAACAAATGCCTGAACGCGTGTGCGGAGCTGGCCGGAGGCGTTGCCGGTGTACTCCCTGTCAACGCAGACGGTGGGGTAATTGTACAGCTCCGTCATGACGTGCGAGGCAAGCGCCCTCTCATAGCCCCAGAACTCGCAGAACTTCATCTGCTCATAGATTATGCCCTGGGCGCCGAAGTCCCTTGCAAGCCTGTCGACAAAATCGTAGCGGCCGTGCACCTTGTCCTGCGACATGTAGCGCGGGCACTGGCTCGTTTCCTGATAAAAGCGGCAGATCTGATCGAGCGCGGGCTCGTCGTCGGTGAGAGCGATCTCCTGCCTTCCGGGGAAGGAGCCGAAGCAGAAGCGGTCGGCTACTATGAGCGCGCCCGACTGCTCGACCGTGCGCGTGAAGTCAAGATCGTCTATCTCGCTTCCGACAACTACGACTCGGGCGCGGTGCGCGCATTTTTCGTCGGGAATGCGCGCCTTGACCTCCTCAAGCGTCTCGCGCAGCCTGTCGATTATCAGATACTTCGGGCAGCAGTAGGAAACAAGGCACAGAACGTGAAACTCATAGCCGGTGATCGGGGGATTGGGCAGCTTGCGGTATTCGCCGATCTCGGTGATGATGCGGCAGAGCTCGTTGTGCTCTGCAACGGCGCGGCGGATGGCGGCGTCGGAGATATCCGTGCCGTATCTCTCGTGCAGCGGCTCGAGGACTTTTTTCTGAATCTGGTTTTTGTAGTGCGCAACGCCGTGGGGCGTGACCTTGAACGGCACATCGATGAACGAGACGAAAAACTTGTCGTTTTTAACGAGATTTAAAAGCTCAAAATGCTCGAGCGTGCGATTCATCTCAGTGCAGGTCTCGCCGCCTGCCAGTGCCGACAGGAAATTATATCCGCCCTCGATGCCCCGCTCGACAAGAGCCTTTGCATAGCCGCACAGATAGTTTGTCATGTAGTAGGTCGATATCTCCAGCGAACCCGTGCGCGGAGCTCTCATTCGGACGGAAAAGCAGTTGTCGAGGTTGAGCAAAACCTCCGGCATGTGATAGCAGGTGTAGCCCACCGCCTTCTTTCCCTCCGACACTGCCTGCATGACGAGCTCGTTCCCGGCCTCGTCGAGCAGCTGCTCGAAGTAGATAAGGTGCTTCAGATCTTTCATTGTCCCCTCCCAGATATATTAGTTCGTTTATCTTTTGTCATTGCATTTAGTATATTATGTATGAAGCCTCATGTCAATATAATATAGCTCAAGATAGCTCAAGCTGCAAATTCTTTGACAGCGGACAGACTATGGTTTATTATATACTATAATAAATATACAGACCTTTGGAGGATAAAAATATGAGCAAAAAGGAGCTTGCCGCGCAGTACCATGCCTCGGGCTGCAACTGCGCTATGGCTGTCGGCTGCGCCTTCTGCGACAGGGCCGGCGTGGATGAAGACGAGATGAAGGCGCTCGTGCGCCGCTACGGCGGCGGTGCTTTCAAATACTGCGGTGCGCTGCTGGGTGCGGTGGCCGCGATGAATATGGCAAGGGGTCAGCGCAATGACGACGATCCTGCCGCGCTCGACGGGGCCGCGTCGGACAAGACAGCCCGGCTTTTGCGCGAGTTTGAAGCCAAAAACGGCTCTGTTTTCTGCCGCGAATTAAAGGGCAGGGACACGGGCATCGTTCTGCGCTCCTGCCGCGGCTGCGTCGAGGATGCCGCCGAGCTTGCCGAGAAGCTTTTTGAGGAAGATTAAATGTATCGTATCTACATCGTAGAGGATGACCAGGGTATAGCCGAGGGGATAAAGCAGCAGGCCGCATCCTGGGGGCTTGAGGTCAGATGTACGGATAATTTCCGCGACGTTATGGGCGAGTTTGCCGAGTTTTCGCCGCACCTTGTGCTTTTGGATATTACCCTGCCGTTTTTTAACGGCTATCACTGGTGCAGCGCCATACGTGCCGTGTCCAAGGTGCCGATAATCTTCATATCCTCGGCGGCGGACAGCATGAATATCGTAATGGCCATGAGCATGGGCGCTGACGATTTCATTGCAAAGCCCTTCGACGGCGGCGTTCTTATGGCCAAGATTCAGGCGCTGCTGCGCCGAAGCTATGATTTTGCGCCGGGCATGCCCATAATCGAGCACCGCGGCGCGATGCTCAACACCGGCGACAATTCGCTTTCCTACAACGGGAAGAGCATAACGCTGACCAAAAATGAGTACCGTATTCTGCTGTGCCTTATGCGCAATCGCGGAAAGGTCGTCAGCCGGGAAAAGCTAATGGAAAAGCTGTGGGAGACCGATAGCTTCGTTGATGAAAACACCCTGACCGTAAACGTCGGCAGACTGAGAAAGAAGCTCGACACCGCGGGGCTCAACGGCTTTATCACAACGAAGTTCGGCGTGGGCTATATCGTGGAGTGAGGCTAAAATGAAGCTGTTTTTTGCGTATCTTAAGGAGCATGTGCGCCTCATTGCCGCGTTCGTGCTCGCCGCCGTGATATTCGCGGTGAGCTTTGCGCTGTACGGGCTGCCGCTTTCGGCGGTCGCGTACCCGGCGGCGCTGTGCCTCGTGCCGGCGCTGGTCTTTGCGATAATTGATTTTTATCGGGTAAAGCGCCGCCACGCGGAGTTTTTATCGCTCACGGAGATCACCGCGGCCGAGGAGAAGCTGCTGCCGCCCGTGCGGAGCATAGACGATGCCGACTACAGGCGCATAATCGCACTTCTGGCCGACAGCCGCGAGGAAATAAGCCGTGCCTCTCACCGTCGATGGAGCGATATGATCGATTACTACACCGTCTGGGTTCATCAGATTAAAACACCGATCGCGTCCATGCGTCTGACGCTGCAAAGCTCCGACTCACCACAGTCGCGCCGCCTTTCGTCCGATCTCGGCCGCATTGAGCACTATGTCGAGATGGCGCTGGTGTACCTGCGGCTCGATTCCGAGAGCAGCGACTATGTCATACGCGAGTTCGAGCTCGATCCGCTCATTCGCCGCTCGGTGAAGAAATTTGCCGGAGATTTTATAACAAAGCACCTTAGCCTTGAGCTCATGCCGACCGAGGCAAGAGTCATAAGCGACGAGAAATGGCTGGCCTTCGTAATTGAGCAGATACTTTCAAATTCGCTCAAATACACCCGCGAGGGCAGCGTCAGGATATATATGACCGGGCCGAAGACCCTCTGCATCCGCGATACCGGCATCGGCATCGCGCCCGAGGATCTGCCGCGCATTTTTGAAAAGGGCTACACCGGCCGCACGGGCCGCAGCGATATGCGTGCAAGCGGCCTCGGCCTGTATCTGTGCCGCTGCGTGTGCAATAAGCTGGGGCACGGCATATCCGCCGTCTCCGCTCCGGATGAAGGCACGGAGATACGCATTGACCTGAGCAGCTATAATTTGGAGCCGAATTGATATTAGCCGACAGCGGATAGCCCAATGTGTGCGGCTGTGCCGCACGGATTTTAATTTCACCTCATCCGTCACCTACGGTGACACCTTTCCCTCAAGGGGAAGGCAAGGGTGCAGGCAAAGGTTTTGCACTAAATCAGCACAATTTTACGTTGCACGAAACGTTGCGGTTTCCTGCAATGTTTCGACACCGGGACACCGCAATTACCGTATCGGTACAGCCTAAATGCGCCTGCGGAAAAAGCGACCCCTCAGTCAGCTTCGCTGCCAGCTCCCCTTACGCAGGGGAGCCAATGGGGTGCGCTGCCTCCCCTGTGTAAGGGGAGGTGGGTCGGCCTTGGCCGAGCCGGTGGGGTTGCCTATTCAAATCCGTGCGGCATCGCCGCACACCTCCGGATTCACGCAAAAAACGTATAAGGAGTGCGCTGAAGCGCAATCGAAAAAATGATTATAGATGGGAAAAAGCTTTCAGAGAAGATCTGTGCACAGGTCAGAGCCGAGACGGAAATAATGCAACGCAGGCCGTGCCTTGCGGCGGTGCTCGTCGGCGAGGACCCGGCATCGCGGATATATGTGCGCAATAAGGAGAGCGACTGCGTAAAATGCGGCATCGACAGCCGAAGATACGACCTGCCGGACACCGTTTCGGAGGCAGAGCTTTTAGCACTGATAGCTGATCTTAACCGTGACAACGCTGTAGACGGCATTCTGGTGCAGCTTCCGCTGCCGGAGCATATATCCGAGCGCAAGGTCATAAACGCCGTCGCGCCGGAAAAGGACGTTGACGCGTTCCACCCGATAAACGTCGGCCGAATGGTGACCGGCGAGGGTATCCTTATGCCGTGCACACCGGCGGGCATAATGGCCATGCTGCGCGAATACGGCATCTCGACCGACGGAAAGCACTGCGTCATCGTCGGCCGCAGCAATATCGTCGGCCGCCCGATGGGGATGATGCTTTTAAACGCCGACGCGACAGTGACCTACTGCCACCGGCATACGAGGGATCTCGCATCGATGACAAGGCAGGCAGATATACTCATAGTCGCCGCAGGCTCGCCGCGCCTTATCACCGGTGACATGGTAAAGGACGGCGCCGTCGTCATCGATGTGGCCATGAACCGCGATCCCGAGACGGGGAGATTTTTCGGCGACGTTTGCTTTGACGAGGTCGAGAAGAAGGCGGGCTTCATAACGCCCGTGCCCGGCGGCGTCGGGCCGATGACCCGTGCACAGCTTATGAAAAACATCCTCGCCGCGGCGAAGGGCAGGGAGACGAAAAATGGATGACGGAAAAAGACTTTACGGAGTCGACCTGTTCAAGGCGCTGTCCATGCTCCTCGTGGTCGCGCTGCATATAAACACCGTCGGCGGCGCCCTTGAGGGCAGCGCGGCAGGCTCCGTGCAGTGGTGGATAGCTGACTTTGTGCAGATAGCAGCTTACTGCTGCGTTGACTGCTTTGCGCTGGCGACGGGCTTTCTCATGGCCGGGCGGAGATTTCGGCCCGGACGGATAGTTTCGCTGTGGCTCCAGGTAGCATTCTACTCTGTCGTCACGGCGATTGCGTGGTACTTCACCGTGCCGGGGAAGATAGACCTGAAATACATAGTCTCGTCCTTTTTTCCCGTGCTTACGTCAAAATACTGGTACTTCACCGCGTACTTTGTCCTGTTTTTCTTCACTCCGTTTCTCAATGCCATGCTGAGGGCGCTTGATACTCACGGCAGAAAAATGCTGCTTGCGGCGATATTCGTTTTCCTTTCGCTGCTGCCTACGTTCAGACCTCTGAGTGTTATTCCGCTTTCGGGCGGCTACTGCTTTTTCTGGCTTGCGGCGCTGTATCTTATCGGCGGCTGCGTGAAGCTGGACGGGCTTTATGAGAAAGCAAGCGGGAAATTTTTCGCGCTTGCATATTTCGCCTCTGTTGCGCTTATGCTGCTTTGGCAGGCGGTATTCGGAGCGGATAATGTGCTCCTTATCAGCTATCTGTCGCCCACGGTGCTGCTGTGTGCAGCTGCACTGCTGTGCGCGTTCTGCCGACTGCGCGTTCCCGATAAGCTAACGGGCGCGGCAAAGCTTTTGAGCACGACCTCCTTCGGCGTCTACCTGATTCATATAAGCCCCTTTATCCTGAGCACATACCTTGCCGGAGGCTTGGCCTTCATCGGCAGCATGAACGCATTGCTCGTGCTCCCCTGTGAGCTCGGCTGCGCCCTGGTGATATACGCCGTGTGTACGCTTACAGAATACCTGCGTCAAAGACTGTTTAAGGTCTGCCGAATAGACCGCCTCGCCGCCGCCGTGTCGGACAGGCTGAACAGCCTCGGCAGCGCCGTCGGAGCCGCCCCTGCGAATAGATTTTAGTGCAGACAGTACCGTGACAAACGGAATGGGCAGGCCATTCCCTGCATGGTGCGGCGCAATGCCGCAAAGCGGCGGTTTTCCAGTTCAGTCAGTACCCTCGACATCGGGCTGCCGCAATATTCTTCACCGCACTCACGGGAGGCGGCAGTTTTCCGATTTAGTCGGTAGCTTCGATACCGGGCTGCCGCAATATTCTTCACCGCACTCACGGGAGGCGGCAGTTTTCCGGTTTAGTCGGCAGCTTCGATACCGGGCTGCCGCAATAACTTCACCGCACTCACGGGAGGCGGCAGTTTTCCGGTTTAGTCGGCAGTTTCGATACCGGGCCGCCGCAATCACCGTATCAGTACAGCCTGAATGCGCCACTAAAAAAGAGCAGGCCGATGAAAACCGGCCTGCAAAACAGGGTTGTGGGATAAAGATATGAGCCGCGGTCTTGCTTTGCAAGACCTATTGGATAAGCTGTGCTTAGATAATACAACGCGCCCGAGCCCTTGTAAAGAGCGAAGAAAAACTACTTTTGTCGAACGGAAATTTTTTCGCAAATAATCCTCTCCTGTTTGGGAATACTGAGTGGGAAAGGAGTGTTTGCAAGTGATAATCGACCGCATCGCACTTATTCTGACCATAATCGGCGGCATCAACTGGGGCAGTATCGGACTGTTCGGCTTCGATATCGTAGCTTGGATCTGCGGCGGACAGACGGCGCCCGTAAGTCGAGTAATATACACGCTCGTGGGGCTCGCGGCGCTTTGGTGCATCTCGCTGATCTTTCGCCGCGACGCGCTTCCCGATGAGGCGTGATTGCTGAATTTAAAGCTCGTGCTCACTTTGCCGGAGTGCGAGCTTTTTCATAGCTGACCGGAGATCAACTCATGCCGGCTATAATCAATGCGCTTATAAAATGATGCCGCGTTCGCGGACGAATTCGTTAAACTTTTCGGTGATATAGACCTGCGCGTCAAGTCCGCGTCCGGCTTTTATGAGAGAAACGATGTGCTCGCTCTGCTCGATGAGCCCCTCAAGCCCCCAGTGCCCGGCACAGTGCCTCCAAAGCCCCTGCGATATTTCGGCAAAGGAGTTCATAATCAGTATGAACACCTCGTTGCCGCTGAGCCGGCAGACAAGATAGTGAAAGTCCTTGGTCATCGTTCCGAGCTCGTCGGCGCTGAGACCCCGGCCGCGCACGGCCCTGAAGCGCTCGATGTAATCCTCGAGAACACGGATATCCTCGCCGGTGTGTGAGGCCGCGAGCCGGATGAGAGCGCCGCCCTCGATGGCGTTTCGCGTCTCGACCAGTGCAACAATGCGCTCTCGCGTCATGTGCTGCTCGCCCGAGCGTAATATCTCGTGCAGAGTGTCGTAGTTGCCGCTCGCTATATAGTCGGCAACATATGTCCCGTGGCGCGGGACGATATGGAGAAAGCCCGTGCGCTCAAGATCCTTTATCGCAAGATGGATTGCCGACTGATTTAATCCCGTGCGCTCGGAAAGCTCGCGCTCGGACGGAAGCTTCTGCCCCGGCGTGAGCTCGCCCGTGAGTATTTTTGATTTTATGTTATCAAAGAAGCATTCCTTCGCCGAGGGGATGCTAATTTTTTTAAATGGCATAATTGTTACCGCCTTGAAAAAAGACTGTGATTGATTAATCACCATCACGGGAATATTATGCAGTATTTTTTCGCTGTTGTCAAGATTTCACGCTGCCTGAGCGCCTGTTTTTCATTGACACAAAAATGCCCATGTGATAATATTCAATCGTGATTATTCACGATTTCGGAGTGTGAGAAAAAATTTACCTATATAGAATTAAGAGGATATAGAGGAGGATACCATGAAAGATCTGAAGCACCTCATTTACTTTGAAGACCTGCTGTCCGAGGCGAATAACGAGCTTGTCAAGCAGGCCTCTGGGGAGGGGAAGCTTGCGCTGGGCTACACCTGCTATTTTGTCCCCGAGGTACTGCTGAATCTCGGCGGCTGCTTCTCGGTACGCCTGCGTGCGCCGGGAACAAGCAACACCGACATCGGCACATATTACATGACCAACAAAACCTGCCCGTTTACGCGCAGCATTCTCGAGCGCAGCATGGAGGGAGGGTACAACTTCCTGTCGGCCATGTTCTCATCCGAGACCTGCCAGATGATGCACCGTGCGCATGAGTACTTTGACATCATGGGGCTCGTCAGGGAGCAGAATCCGAAGTTTTTCATGAGTATGATGGACGTACCCTTTGTCACCACAAGGGCGGCATATGAGCACTATGAAAATCAGCTTCGCAAGTACATACTCAAGCCCTTGTCCGAGGTCTACGGAGTGGATGTTTCAGACGAGGCTATACGAAAAGCAATAAGCGAGCACAATGAGCTCTGCCGCATAATCACCGAGCTCGGAGAATATCGCAGGCTCCCCAATCCGCCGATCACAAGCTACGAGTTTCATGTCATCCAGCTCGTTTCCGAGTGCTGCCCGCAGTATCTCGTCCTTGACAGGCTCGAGGAGACGCTCAAGGAAGTCAGAAAGCGCAAGGTAGATCCCAAGCCCGGCTACCGCGCACGCATAGTCGTGACGGGCTCGGAGGTCGACGATCCGGCGTTCACAAAGCTTTTGGAGGACTGCGGCGCATATGTCGTGGCCGACCGCTACTGCTACGGCTCGCTGCCCGGCAGGGAGGAGATCGAGCTGCGCGAGGGTGAGAGCGCATTGACCGCCGTTGCAAGGCACTATCTTTCAACAAGCGAGTGCCCGCGCTTCATGAACAAGGAAAAGCAGCTCCAGCGCCGCAGCTACCTGAAGCAGCTTGTTGACGACTACGACGCCGACGGCGTTCTGTATCTCCAGATGAAGTTCTGCGAGTTCTGGAGCTACGAGCGCGTCATGGGCGTGCACGATATGAACGAGGTCGAGGGCATCCCCTGTATCGGCGTCGAGAAGGAATATACGATGGCCTCGGCAGGTCAGCTGCGCACCAGATTCCAGGCCTTTGTCGAAAGCATCGAAATAAAGAAGCTCCAGGGAGGTAAAATGTGATGGCAAACGAAGCAAAACGCTTTTACAAGGGAAGCGGCATCGCAAAGCACCGCGAGTGGCGCGGACTGAAGGACACCTTCTATGATTACGTACAGTGGGCGATAAATCTCGGCATACTGGCAAAGTTCATCACCATTTCTCCCGTGCGCATTGTCAAGGGATTGTTTGAGTACCGCTGGTTCGGCGGTTACATCGGCGCGCTGCACATGATAGATAAGTGCACCGCCGGCATGCGCGGCCCCGCGCTGCGCGTATCACATACGCAGATGCACGCCATCATGAAGGGTACGACCGGCATGATAGGAAACAGCATGAAGGGCGACCGACGCTTCGGCGATACCGAATATGCAAACAGGTTCGTCATGCTCGAGCAGACCATGTGCCCCGAGATAGTCGCGGGCTTCCCGAACCTCAAGGCTCTGCCGCTCGAGGTCCTGCAGGGACTTCTGGGCACCTACATGGATCAGAACCTCGCCCCGTTTTACATGGACATTATGGAAAGCGTCGGCCTGCCGGCGGACTCCTGCCGCCTGAGCGCAAACGCCGCCGGCGTTGCAATAAACGACGACTACCCGCAGACCGGCGCATGCCTTGTAACAAACAACATGCCCTGCGACTCATCCACCATGAACAGCCAGCTCATCGAGCGCCGCATCACCATTCCCACGACCGTTGCGGGCATCCCCATGCGCTGGGAGGATCCCGACACAGACAAGTATGCCCTCGCGCAGATGAAGGAGGTAATAAAGTTCATCGAGGAGACGACCGGCGAAAAGTTCGATAAGGACGCGTTCTTCAAGGTCATGAAGCAGCACAATAAAGAGGTGCGCAACGAGTTTGAGGTCTGGGAGTACGCAAAGACAAAATACACGGCCTTCGGCCATGTTATTTCGCCGCTGTTCCACGCATTCTACTTCACCTTCTCCGGCGGCAGCATGCCATATATCGACAAGACTGCGAAGAAGGCGCTCAGGATCGCACAGAAGGCTTATAAAAACAAGATCGTCAGCTTCGATAAGGCGCGCCACCGTATGATAACCTGGGGCGGCCCCGGCTGCTACTACATTGACTTTAACACATGGGCATACAATTGCTGGGGCGTTCTCGTCGCCGCGCAGATGGATATGTTCTCCGGAAATGTTATCATAAGCGAGGATAACCTCGATCAGGCGCTCATTGACATTGCTCACAACTACGAGCGCGGCGTAATGCGCCGCCACCTCACCGGCGGATATCAGCATCTGCTTGAGGTCTGGGACGAGGCCGAGAAGTTCAACTGTGATATCGTCCTTGTGTACGACGATATAACCTGCAAGGGCGCGATGGGTCTTGCCGGCGTTGTGAACGATCAGGCCAAGGACAAGAACAAGCACCTCGTCTGGGTGCAGAACGATATGTTCGACCACCGTACCATAAGCCGCAACGAGATGCGCAGGCAGTTTTCCGAGTACATGACCGCCGTCATGCAGGAGGAGCCCCTCGACGCGAGCCTCGTGGACTTTGACGATTACGAAGGATGGTAATTAACATGAAAAAGAAGCTTCTTATCGGCACGCTGAGCATCATCCCCCTGAGTATGCTCATTTACTGGTTCAATCTCGACAACAAGCTGCTGTACTACGGCGTCCGCCCGATCCTCAACAAGGTATATGATTCGCAAAAGCGCAATGTAAAGCTGTGATTTTTCAGCGGCGCATTGACGCGCCTGCGGATACGTTTATTGCGTCAGCCCGGTGTCGAGGGTGCTGTGGAAACCGTTTTTGCCTCGCGCCGCGTAACTGCGCTCCTTGTCTTCCACTTTGAGGGGAATGTGTGCGGCTTTGCCGCACGGATGAGGTGAATTTCAATCTGTTTGCCGTCAGGCAAACACATATAAAAATATTGACTGCAAGTTTCTGCTATGATATACTGACTCTTAATTTACCGGGCTATACGCCTTGAATGGAGAGTGTTAGATCCGAAATGGACGATGCCAGTCGATTATCGCTGATAGTCGTAATTTTACTCATCCTGTGCGCCGCGTACTTTGCGGTCGCGGAGACCTCCTTTGCCTCGGTCTCTCGCGTCAGGATCAAGGTCCGTGCCGAGCGCGGCGAGGCAAAAGCAATCCGGGCACTGAAGGTGCTCGACAACTTTGACCTTGCGATAACGAGCATACTAATATGCACGAATATCGTGCATCTTTCCGCGGCGAGCATAGCCACGCTTGCCGTTACGCGCATGTTTCCGGGCGTGAGCGGCGCAGTTACGATCAGCACCTTTGTGATGACGCTGGTCGTGTTCTTCGCGGGCGAAATGCTGCCTAAGAGCATTGCAAAAAAATACAGTGAGCGGCTGTCGCTTTCCGTTGCCGGGTCACTGTGGTTTTTCATGACGATCCTCAAGCCGCTGGCGCAGCTGCTGACGGCGATAGGAAACGCTGCCGCGCGCCTTGCCAAGGCCGAGGCGCAGATATCCGTCACGGAGGACGAGATATACGATATCATAGAGGACATGACCGAGGAGGGCAGTCTTGATGAGGAGCGCGGCGAGCTTATAAGCTCGGCGCTGCAGTTTGCCGAGACGACGGTAGAGAGCATACTGACCTCACGCGTGGACATAGTTGCGCTTGATATTGAGGACTCGCTCGACGAGATGCTCACGACCATCAAGGCTGAGACACACAGCCGCCTGCCGGTATATGAGGACAGCATCGACAATATAATCGGCATACTGTCTATAAGAAAATTTATAAAGACCTATCTGCGCGAGGGCGAGAATATGGATGTCCGTGCGCTTTTGGATGAGCCGTACTTCATCCACGGCAGCACGAACATTGACGGGCTGCTTCCGGTGATGAGCAAAAAGCGGCTCAATATGGCCGTGGTCACGGATAACTACGGCGGCACGCTCGGCATAGTGACGGTCGAGGATATCCTTGAGGAGCTCGTCGGAGAGATATGGGACGAGGACGACGTTGTCGAGGAACCGTACATAGCCTTACCCGACGGCGGCTGGGACTGCACAGCCGAAATGACCGTCAGCGATGTGTTTGAGCTTCTGGAGCTCGACGGGGACGACGATGACGAGTTTACAAATAAGCTCCTGGGCGAGTGGGCCTATGAGCAGTTCGACGCTATTCCCTCGGTCGGTGACAGCTTTGAATACGAAAACGTCGGCGTGACCGTGTCGGAGATGCGCAATAACAGAATACTGCGGCTGAGGGTGTGCCTAACCGACAAGGGAGGTGAGGAGAAATGACCTGGACTTATGTCTGCGGAATCATCATCTGCATCATCTTTTCGCACATCTTCTCCTCGGCAGAGATGTCATACTCCTCCTGCAACCGCATGAGGCTTGAAAACGCACGTGACGGCGGCTCGAAGCGTGCGGGCGTCGCCGTCAAGATCGTCGACCACTTTGACGATTCGCTCTCGGCGATACTCATCGGCAACAACCTTGCCAATATCGCAAACTCCGCACTCGGCTCGCTGCTGGTGCTGGAGCTGTGCAGCGGCGACGACAGCTATGCATGGGTATCGACCCTTGTGATAACCGTGCTTGTCATCATCTTCGGCGAAACCATCCCGAAGATCGTCGCCAAGGGCAGCGCAAACCGTCTGGCTCTTACCTATGCCTACTTTGTACGCGGACTGACGATCATATTCATGCCGCTTATACGCCTCGTCGTCGGACTGATAAAGCTGCTGACGCTGGGGCTCAAGGGCGAGCAGGACGATACAGACGAGGAGGCCGCCGTTGAGGAGCTTTCCTCCATAATCGAGACCGCCGAGGACGAGGACGTCCTTGATGAGGATCGCTCCGAGCTTGTGCAGGCCGCGATAGATTTCTCCGACATCATGGCCTCCGAGGTCATGACCGCGCGCGTCGACGTCGTCGCGCTGGACATTGACGAGGACATGTCCGAGACGCTCGAGATCATCGAAAACGCGCCGTTTTCGCGCATCCCCGTTTATGAGGACAGCATCGATAACGTGATAGGCGTTTTGTATCTCAACCATTTTCTCAAGGCGCTGGCAGGTGACGAAAAGCCCGATATACGCAGCCTTCTTATGCCGCCGTGCTACATCTACAAGACTATGAAGCTCCCTGCTGTGCTCACGGAGCTGAGAAAAGCAAAACAACACCTCGCCGTCGTCACCGACGAATACGGCGGAACGCTCGGCATTCTCTCGATGGAGGATGTTCTCGAGCAGCTCGTGGGCGAGATATGGGACGATACCGACGAGATAAAGGAGGAGATCCTTGAGCGCTCCGACGGCGAGCTTGAGCTTGACGGCGACATGAGCATTTCCGATTTCCTCGACCTCGTGGGCATCCGCGAGCGCGATTTCGACGCCGAGAGTGAGACCGTCGGCGGCTGGACGATCGAGATGTTCGGCTCGTTCCCCTCTGTCGGCGACAGCTTTGATTACGAAAACCTGCATGTCACCGTCCTTGAAATGGACGGACTGAGGGTGGAAAAGGTCCTCGTCGAGAAAAAGCCCGAAGAAGAGCACGACGAGGAATAGAAAAACAGTATGCAAAGACCTCCGGTCACTTGACCGGAGGTCTTTTCGTTATTTCATTTCTTTTATCGGATGCGGTATTATCCATGGCAAGCCGTCTGTATAATCGCCTCTGTTTCGGAAACACTTCACATGAGGTGTTTCCATGTATATAAGAAAAAAGACGTTTATACTCATCATCACATATCTCACAGCGGCGGTCGTTGCGCTGGGCACATACACGGCAGTGCACTTCGGCATGGAGGGCAGCTATCGCCGCACGGCCGAATACGGCTACGCGCACGCCTTCGAGGAGGTCGTATATGCTACGTCGAGCCTGTCGGATTCGCTGCACCGTGCGTCCTATGCGACTGGGGCGGAGCTGTCCGGTCGGCTATGCGCGGATATATACGGCAGCTGCCTTGCCGCCGAGATGACTATGGCCGCTCTGCCGTTTTCCACGCAGGAGCTCGAACAGACGGCGGCATTTATCGGCGTTGCAGGCGACTATGCGCGAAGCAGGCTCCGGGCCTCGGCGCAGTCGGGCTTTGACGATGCCGCACGAGCCGACTTTGCCTCGCTGCACAAGACGGCGGCAGCTTTGACCGAGAAGCTTCACAAGCTGCAAAATGCCGTTAACGACGGAGATGTGCTGCTCGACGAGCCGGAGAACGTATTTGCAAGCGGCGGCGACCGCCTGAGCTCGTCCATGCTCGACATAGAGGACGGCATGGGTAAGACCGAGCTCGGCTCCTACGGCGGAAGGTACGCCAAGGACATATCGAGCCAAATCAGATCTCCTGTACCGGAGGCCAAGGCCAAGTCCATCGCCGCTGACTTTTTCGGGCTTGAAGCGGACAAGCTCGAGGCCGAATACACCGCCGAAAACGGTACGGCCTGCTTCAGCTTTGACGGCGGCAGCGTCTGCCTCGATGCGGACGGAAATGTTCTGTCGCTCAGCTCCGAGCGCAGCGTCTGCGGCGACATGGGATCATCCGAGCTTGAGCGGATAGCGCGTGATTTTCTCGCAAGCCACGGCTTCGGCGAAATGTACCTCGCCTCGAGCGAACGCATCGGCAGCGTGCAGACAATGAAATTCGAGTGCGTTGAAAACGGCGTGCGCTGCATGAATGACAGCGTGCGCGTCTCCGTCGCGGGTGACGACGGCGGCATTTACGCCTATGACGCGACCGAGCACATCAGAGTTCACGGCACTTATCCGGCAGTTTCCACCGCGGTGAGCGAGAGTGCGGCACGTGCGGCGCTGCCATCGGCGCTGAAAGTTATCGACGCGCAGCTTTGCTACGCACCTGCCGACGACGAAAACTCCGTTCTGTGCTACGGCTTTGACTGCACGGGCTCGGACGGCGAGAAGCTCCTCATCCTCGTAGACGCCCAATCCGGCCGCCAATTCGATGTTTTTTTAGAGGCGAATTGAGGCATCTACGGATACGTTTAGTGCAGGTGCCCGGTATCGAGAGCGCCGACGAAACCGTAAAGCCGTCGCTTTCCAATAGTGCGGTATGAGTTTTGCGGTTTTCTCCGCAGCTTCCGGTCGTGCTGCCGCAAAAAACGTATAGGTACAGTTTCAATGCGCCACTAAAAATAACATGAGGCAGAAGCCGAGGAGCATGGCGTAGGTCGACAGGCGCCCGAAGCCGCGGATATGCGTCTGCGGGACCAAATCGTCCACGATGACATACAGCATCGTTCCGGCGGCGAAGGCCAGCGCGAAGGGCAGTATGCCGCGTGACAGCGTTATGGCAGAATAACCGAAGAACACGCCTGCGACCTCGACCGCCCCGCTTATGAACGCGACGATCGCCGCACGTTTTTTCCCTGCTCCGGTCTTCAAAAGCGGCGGTATGATTATCATGGCCTCGGGAATGTTCTGGAATGCGATACCGCTTGTTACTGTCAGAGCATCGGACAGATTCCCCGTGCCGAAGCTGACCCCTGCGGCGATGCCCTCGGGAAAGTGGTGGATGGCGATTGCGGCGACAAATAAAAGCGCGTGCCGCGTCGCCGCGTCGCCACCGTTTTTCATTCCGATGCTATCCGACAGGCGCGGAGCGATAAGATTTATCCCGCTTAAGAAAAACGCACCGCAGAATATGCCCAGTGGCGTCAGCCACAGCGCATGCCCGCCCGAAAACTCCATTGACGGCACGACGAGGCCGAGTATCGCGGCGCACAGCATTATACCGGCCGCCGCGCCTGAGAGCGCATCCTCAACATACGGCGGTATATTCTCAAACAGAAAGCCTATAACGGCACCGACGAGGCTGCACAGCGCAATGCCCGCCGCCGTAATAAGTACATAAGTCATAAAATTCCCCCAATTGCGGTCGATGCATTCTATGCCGCGGAAGGAAATTCGTGATTGACAGACGGGTGATTTTCAAATAGTATTTATATGAAATTATATAAATTCGAAAGGAATGTACATATGAACAATAGATTTCTGCGCGCCATGAGCCTCATTCTTGCGCTTGCGCTGTGCACCTCGCTGCTTGCCGGCTGCGGCAGGAATGAAGAACCCGAGCCCACCGTAAAGCCTACCGAGCCTTCCTTCGACCCCGTCGCCTATGTCAAGGGAGGTCTGGACGCAGTGTATCTCGGCGAATACTCCGATGAATATCTCACGATGCTCGGCGGCGAAACTAAGGAAAGCTGCGCCGAGCGCTATGAGCGCGGCATGCAGGTGAGCCTCAATGTGTTCTGCACCTACTTCGGCATTGAGTACGAGCAGTGCAGCGAAAGCGTGCAAACCGAGCTCATGGAGCTCATGCACAAAATGTACAAGTGTGCAAAATACGAGCTCGGTGCGTCAAAGCAGAACGGCGAGAGCTACACCGTTGAGGTCAAGGTAAGCCCCATTGCGGCAGTCGCACAGGTTGCCAAGGAGGATTACCCCGACTTTGCCAGATCTGCTGCCGAGCGCATCGCCTCGGGCGAGCTTGACAAGGGATCGCAGAGCTTTATCGACTGGTGGGCAAAATCGATACACGATATGGTAAATGCCCATCTCGTATCCCCATCCTACCTCGACGCGCAGACCGTTACTGTGACGCTTGATAAAAACTCCGGAGGCAGCTATGCCTTTTCCGGCACGAGCCTTGCCGATGTTGACGCGCTTATAGTGTCGTATCCTGCGTAAATATCCTGCATTTTTAAGACGAAAAACGGGGCTGCCTCATTCGAGGCGGCCCCTTGGCTGTTTTACATTTACAGAATTCTCGGTATCACATACGCCGGCTGAAGCGCAATGTATATGATTATCAGCATATAGCTGAAGATATGCTTCATTGCATGTTCACCTTCACCTTCAGACATAAACACTGATTTGAGGCGAAGGTTTTTTATAGTAAGGAAGCGGAACGGGCTTGCCCGTTCCCGGTGTGGTGCGGCACAGCACCGTAGTGCGATGCAAAACCGGTTTTCTCCGCAGCTCCGAACCGGGCGCCTGCAGCATATGTACGGGCACAGCCTTAATGCGCCTCTGAAAAAGCGCCTCTAAAAAATATGTGTGGTCAGCAGATAGGCCGCGATGTTCGTCACCTTGCCGTGCTCGAAGCTGAGCTCAATGGCAACGCGCCCCTTTTCTACGCGGCAGGAGTTGAAGCCGCCGCTGACCATCTTGTACTTGGAGTCGAGCAGCTCGGTCTTTGCGTCGAGCTCATCATCGCCGACACGGATGCCGAGTATGGAATAATACTTCTCTGACGAGGAGAAGCCGATAACGCCGTATCCGCCGAGACCGGAATCAGGATGCTTGCCGAGATAATAGCGCGTGTCTGTTTCGGCCTGCATTATGCCCTCGCCGCGCTCGTCGGTAAACCACTCGTAGCCGTCCTCATCGTAATGCTTCGCGTCGTCAGCGCTGCGGATGAAGCTTATCGAGCCGCCGAGACGCCAGTCGGTAAGCGAGCGCGTGTTAAGCTGTGTAAGCTCTATCGTTCCGAACCACGAAAACGCAAGCGTGAGTATAAGAGCCAGCGCGACAAGCGAGATTATCACGAGCTTAAAAGTTTTTTTAGGTATACTTTTAAAAAACAGCATATAAAATGCTCCTTTGAATGTTTTGCATTTCTATCGAAAATATCATAACATTTAATAGTGAAAAGTCAATAACGGACGCTTACCCGAAAAATTAAAATTTTGTTAATGGGACGATTGTCGATTATGCACTAAAATCTCACCGCTTTTTCTGTAAAAACGTCAAATGTTAAGGTGTGGGAAAATTCATACTTCAAGTCGCACCGATACTTGTGCTATACTTAGATCATCGGAACAACCGAAAAAATTCATCAGGAGGAGCAATATGAAAAATACCAAGAAGCTTCTTGCTCTGCTGCTGGTCGTTGCCATGGTGTTTGCCCTGGCAGTTCCCGTATTCGCAGATGAGGAGACCCCCGCTATGGCGGGCAAGACCGTTATCCTGCACTCGAACGACGTTCACGGTGCGATAGCGGGCTACGCAAACATGGCGGCGCTTGCAGCCGACTATGAAAAACAGGGCGCTCAGGTAATAGTTGCCGACGCAGGCGACTTCAGCCAGGGCAAGGTCGAGGTCAGCTCGAACAAGGGCCTGAACGCGGTCAGGATGATGAACGCGGCAGGCTACGACATCGCCACGCTCGGCAACCACGAGTTTGACTACGGCTACGCACAGCTCGTCGAAAACCTCAAGGAAGCAAAATTCGGCACCGTCTGCTGCAATGTCCTCGGTGAGGACGGCAAGCCCGTGCTCGACGGCAGCAAGGTCATCACCGTCGGTGATGTGAAGATCGGCTTCATCGGCGTGAACACTCCCGAGAGCCAGACCAAGGCAAACCCGGCGCTCATCAAGGGTCTGACCTGGCTTGCGGGCGACGACATGGTCAAGGCAGTTCAGGCAGAGGCCGACAAGCTCAAGGCAGAGGCTGACGTTATCGTTGTTCTGGCTCACCTCGGCGTTGATGCGGAGTCCAAGCCCAACCGCTCGACCGATCTGTGGGCAGGCCTCAAGGGCGTTGACTTTATAATCGACGGCCACTCCCACACCGTCATGACAGCCGGCGAGGGCGGCGAGCCTATCCAGTCCACCGGCACTGCATTCCAGAACATCGGCGTTATCGTCATCGACAACGCTACCAAGAAGATCGAGAGCAACAAGCTCGTTGAGATCACCGCAGACTCGGCAAAGGACGAGACCGTCGCAGCAGCCGCTCAGGCCATCACCGACGCGATCAACAAGGAATACGGCACCGTATTCGCAAAGAACGAGGTCAAGCTCAACGGCGACAAGGCGTACAATAAGGACACCGGCCTTTACGGAAACCGTGACGGCGAGACAAACCTCGGCAACCTCATCACCGACTCCATGGTATGGACAGTAAAGAAGTCCGGCGGCGTGACCGTTGACGAGAAGCACATCGTTGCAGTAACAAACGGCGGCGGCATCCGTGCGGCAATAAATCCGGGCGATATCACAAAGAAGGATGTCAACACCGTTCTGCCCTTCGGCAACACCATCGCAGTCGTGTACATCACCGGCGCCGAGCTTCTCGAGGCGCTTGAGGCCTCGACCTACTGCGTCCCGGCAAGCACCATCGGCGGCTTCCCCCAGGTCGCGGGCATAAGCTACACCATTAACTCCGCAAAGGCCTATGACGCAAATCCCGAGACCTACCCCGGCTCGACCTACTACGGTCCCAAGACCATCAACCGCGTCACCATCAACAGCATAAACGGCGAGCCGTTCGACGCAAAGGCAACCTATGCCGTCATCACAAACAACTTCTGCGCCGGCGGCGGCGACACCTACTACGCATTTGCCTCCGCGACCAGTAAGTTTGACACCGGTATCCCCCTCGACGAGGCACTGATGGACTACATCACCACCGAGCTCAAGGGCACCATCGGTCAGGAATACGCAGCTCCCAAGGGCAACATCACTCACGTTTACAAGCCCTTCAAGGACGTTGTAAAGGGCGCCTACTACTATGACGCTGTCATGTGGGCCTTTGAGAACAACGTGACCAAGGGTATCGGAAACGACATGTTCGGACCCGACAACAGCTGCACCCGCGCCGAGATCGTCACCTTCCTGTACCGTGCGGCAGGCTCGCCCGCCGTTGCCGAGGACGCTGCAAATCCGTTCAGCGACGTTGAAAAGGGCAGCTTCTATTACGACGCCGTTCTGTGGGCGGTCAAGAACAACATCACCGTCGGCACGAGCGCGACCACCTTTGAGCCCAACGCTGTCTGCAACCGTGCGCAGATCGTCACCTTCCTGTGGCGTGCAAACGGCTCCGAGCTGACACCGATAGCCACCCGCTTCGCCGACGTTCCCGCCGACGCTTTCTATGCAGACGCAGTCGCATGGGCAGCTCAGGAGGGCATCACCACCGGCTATAACACCACCACCTTCGCTCCAGAAGATAACTGCACCCGCGCTCAGGCAGTCACCCTGCTTTACAGGGCCAAGTAAGGCTCAGGCAATAGCTTAAAACCCTAATAATATGAAATCGGCACCGATGATTCGGTGCCGATTTTTTCTTTTCCAGAGGCGCACGGGCGTGCCTGCGCATAGTGCTTCGTGCAGCGTAAAAATGCGCTGATCTGGTGCAAAAGCTTTGCCTGCACCTTGCAGGGAGCTTATCCTGCCCATTCCGCTTGCCGCGGGTGGCGAGGCGCTCCTCCGGTCGGGCATCGGCAATAAGCGTATCCGCAGATTCCTCAATCCACTACCGAAAAGCCCTGGTTTTCGACGGCGGCTTTCAGCGCGGCAGCGTCGAGGCTCTCGCCCGTTATGACGGCGATGCCGGTCTCGTGGCTGACCTCGGCGGAGGAGACGCCCTCGACCTTTTCAAGTGCTGCCTTGACGCGTGAGGAGCAGTGACCGCACTGCATACCTTCTATTTTTATCGTAATTTCCATGGTGAAGTCTCCTGTTTCATTCGTTTTTTATAATAACTCTGTCGCCGTGGATCTCAAGCCTGTTCTGGCAATAGAGTATTATGGCCTTGGGGAGCAGTTTCCATTCCGCATCCTCCATGATGCGGCGCGACAGGCTCTCGGGCGTGTCGTTCGGGAGGATATCCACGGCCTGCTGGGCGATGATCGGGCCGATGTTGCCGTCGATATCCGCGAAAAACGCCGTTGCGCCGGTGACGCGGCAGCCGCGCTCGAGCGCTGCGCGCTCGGGAGCGTCGTCGCAGTTGACGAAAGCGGGGATAAGCGAGGGGTATACGCCGATGATGCGCTTGCGAAACTGCGTGGATATGACGCCCAGCGGCATGTTATAGCCGGCGAGGATGACGAGGTCTATGTCCATATCGCGCAGCTTGTTTGAAACGGCCATGCTGTAGCTGAGCTTCGTGGGAAAAAGCGAGGGCTCGACCACGAAGGCCTCCACGCCGGAATTGCGCGCACGGCGCAGCGCGTAAGCGTCCGACTCCGTGCATATGACGGCGCAGAGCTCGAAATTCGGGATCTCACCGAAGTACATGGAATCAAGGACCGTCTGTAGCAGTGCTCCGTCACCGGAGACGAGTGCCGCCGCTCTTATCATTTGATCTCCCCCTTATTCGCCGAGAAGCCGCCGTGCGGTCTCGATATTCATCCTTTCGGCGTTCTTGATGTATTCAAAGCGCCGGCCGAGCTCATCCATGCCGGATTCGGACAGCGCGGCCTCGGCGGTGTCGATAAGTCTCTGCGCCGTGACGTCGTCAAACTCTATGCATGAAATGCCGAGATACCGCGCACAGCCCGTGACCTTCGGATCGTAGCTCAGGCCGACCGACGGCACCTCGCCGCAGGCGGCATACAGCAGACTGTGCAGGCGCATGGCGACGCACAGCTTCATCTGCCGCACGATGGCTATCTCAAGCTCCGCGTCCTCGGTCTTCGGCATGACCCTGAACGGAGCGCTCATGCCGCGAGTTATGGGCTCGGTTATTGTAGCGTCCCGGTCGTAATTCATCGGCATGAACAGAGGGATGAGCCCGTGCTTATCGTAAAGGTATTGCAGTGCGGCTCTTATCTCGCCGCTTTTTTCGGCAAAGCCCGGCCAATTGCGCAGACCGAGGCAGACGTATTTCTCGTTGGGCTCGATGCCGTGACTGCGCAGGAAAGCCTTAGCGTCCGCGTCGCTCCTGCCGCGCAGATTGAGCACAGGGTCGCCCGTGACGAGCACCTCCTGCACCGTCACGCCGATCTGGCGTGTGAGCTCAAGGCTCAGGGGATCGCGCAGGGTTATCGCGTCGACGCAGCGGTTTATCGTCTCCGCGGCGCGGCGGCGGTCGTAGTCGTAATTGAGCGGCCCCATGCCGCAGCCGTACATCTGCACCCTGCATCCGTACTTTTTCGCAAGAGATATCGTGTGCAGATAAAACCACAGGCTTCTGCGGCTGGTGACGTCCTGAATAAGGCTGCCGCCTCCGCTTATGAACAGCTTCGAGCGCTTAAGCTCGCGCCGCAGGCGCAGTACCTGCCAGCGCCGTATCGCGCTCAGCCCGTGCGTGCGTCTGGTATGCCGCGCGTTTTTCGACACGACCACGATGCGCATATCCTCATCTATCGATCTCAGCTGACCGGCGATGGCGGTTAAAAGCGCCTCATCGCCCGCGTTTCCGTGGCCGTAGGCGCCGCATATGACAACGCCGCAGCGGGGCTCATTGTATCTTTCAATAACGGTTTTATATATCTTCAGCTGCCTTCGGCAGGTGCTTTCGGTTGAAAACTCGCGCCTCGCCTTATCATACACGGCCCGGCCGAGCTTCTTTCGGAGCACTTCATCGTTTGCAAGGGCAAGGATGCATTGCGTCATCGCCTCGTGATCGTGCGGCTCAAACAGCATACCGGTTTCTCCGTTTATTATGAGCCTCGGAATACCGCCTACGCGGGAGGCAACCGTCGGTATACCTGCTCTTGCGGCCTCAGTCACGGCGTAGGGGAAGGTCTCCGACAGGGAGCTTATCGCGTTTATGTCCACGCTCGCGTAGTAGCCGTCCATGCCGTTTATCCATCCGGCAAAAAAGACCTTATCGCGGATATCAAGCTCTGCGCACAGCGCCTCGAGCATCTCACGCTCCCTGCCGTCGCCGGCGATGAGAAGGCGCAGTCTGTCGTTTTCCTTTGCCGCCGCGGCAAAGCCGCGCACTGTTGTGGCGACATCCTTAACGGCATCAAAGCGTGCCGCAATGCCGACGACGATGCTGTCCTCAGGAAAATCGCAGCCGATATCGCAGAACCACTCGCGCCGGGTGATGTCCGGCTTCGGACGGGAGAAATCGACGCCGTTATAGATCGGAAAAAGCTCACTCGGCTCAAAGCCGCGGTCTATAAGCGTCTGGCGCATCTGATCGGAAACGCAGACGCGGTAGTCCATACGCCGCAGCGCCATTTTGTTGAGCTGCCCGTAGGTCATGGCTGCCATCGGACGACCGAGGTAATCGAGCTTATAATCGCTGTGCACGGTGCTTATAAAGGGAATATCAAAGTGCTTTTTCAGCAGCGCACCCGTCAGGTTTGCGCGGCTGCCGTGGCAGTGAACGATGTCATAATCGCCGTTTTCTATAAGCTTACGGGTTTTTTTCAATCCGACATTAAAGCCGCCTTCAAAAACCTGCGTCGGTATTCCCATTTCGCGCGCCGATTCCGAAAATTCAGCCTCCATATAGCAGACAAGATCGGCGTCTATGTGCTCGTTAAGGCCGTGCAGGAGCGAAAGCACATGCGTTTTCGCACCGCCTGAGTCTCCTCCGGAGATAAGATGTAAAACTCTCATAAAACTATCGTATTAGCCCCCACTTGATTTCTTAGGGAAAGATATAATATAATACGATATTATATATTAATTAGTATTTGAGGTCAAGCCAAATGACAACTATCTATGTGATCCGCCACGCCGAGGCGGAGGGGAACCTGTACCGCATCGTGCAGGGGCAGCACAACAGCTTTATAACGCCGCGAGGGCACAGGCAGATAGCCTGTCTCGCGGAGAGATTTAAGAATGTTCACCTCGACGCGCTGTATTCAAGCGATCTGCGCCGCACGGTGACGACCGCGGGCGCGATAACAAAGTATCACGAGCTTGAGCTTCGGCTCACGCCGCGGCTCAGGGAAATTAATCTCGGCGTATGCGAGGGCATGAGCTTCGGTGATATGTACAGATTTGACCCTGTGCAGATGGACAATTTCAACAACGATCCTGCGCAGTGGTGCGCGCCGGGAGCGGAGAGCTTTGCCGAGTGCACTGTGCGCATAGTCTCCGCCGTTACCGAGATAGCGGTAAAAAACGAGGGTAAGACCGTCGCCGTTGTCTCTCACGGTATGGCCATCCGCTCGCTTCTGGCGTATATTCTGAACGTCAAAAGCCGCGATATCCCCTCGCTTCCGCACGGGGACAACACTGCCGTCAGCAAGCTCATATACGATAAGGGCTCGTTCACGGTCGAGTATTATAACGATAACTCCCACCTGCCGCCGGAGCTTTCGACCTTCGCACGGCAGAGCTGGTGGAAAAAAGAGACGCGCGGGGAAGACCCGAACAACCTCTACTACGAGCCGCTCGACCCGAACAGCGAGGGCGAGCTTTATAAGGAATTTTACGCCGCCTCGTGGAGAGCCGCGCACGGTGATCTTAAGGGCTTTAACGCCGAGACCTATCTCGCCTCAGCCAGGCTGCATTATGCCGCGGATAAGCGCGCCATACTCAAGGCCTACCGCTCCGACGGCGAGCTTGCGGGGCTTGTAGAGACAGATCCCGAGCGCTCGAAGGGAGCCGGCATCGGCTGGGTGAGCCTTGTATACATAAAGCAGCAGCTGCGCAATATGGGGCTCGGAACGCAGCTGATCGGCCGTGCGATAACAAATTACGAGATGCTCGGCCGTGAAAAGATTCGGCTGCATGTCTCTTCGGAAAACGTGAACGCCGTAAGGTTTTACGAGAATCTCGGCTTTACCGTCCTCGGCAGCGAGCCCGGAGCGGGCGCGCCGCTTTACCTCATGGAAAAGAGATTTGAATAGCAATGTCAATGTGGAACGTTAATGCGCGCATCCAAAGGCTCGATACGCGTGACCGGCGCATCATAGCAGTTTCCGATATACACGCTAATATGCGCTATTTCAGGGGGCTTCTCGAAAAAGTTAATTTCTCCGAGCGCGACGAGCTCATTATAGACGGCGACTTTCTCGAAAAAGGGCAGAACAGTCTCGAAATGCTGAGATTTATAATGAAGCTCTCCGAGCGCGGCAACTGCCACGCCGTCTGCGGCAACTGCGACACATGGGGAGACGTTATCGGTGCCGAGCGCCGCTACTGGGACAAGCGCATCGTGCAGTACATGCTGTCAAAGCATGGCGGCCTTGTGTGGGATATGCTCACGGAGCTGGGTGTTGAGATAACGCCCGAGCTCGACTTCGAGTCTCTTATCCCGGAGCTTTCCGCTCACTTCAAGCCCGAGTGGGACTTTCTGACGGCTCTGCCCCATGTAATCGAAACGCCGCATTATATCTTCGTGCACGGCGGCATAAGGCCGGATATCCCCATCGAGCGGCAGCGCGGCGGCGACTGCATGAAGTTTGACGATTTCATGGACTGCGGCTTTTCCTTCGACAGGTGGGTCATCGTCGGGCACTGGCCGGTTATGCTGTATCTTACCGATCACGTCTGCGCAAACCCGATAATCGACCGCGAAAAGCACGTTATATCCATCGACGGCGGCTGCTCGCTGAAGGACGACGGGCAGTTAAATGCATTGATTATCCCCTTTGAGGGCAGCGAGGACTTCAGCTTCGAGGCCTATGACTCATTCCCCGTGCGCAGGGTGAAGACGACCCAGCATGGGAGCAAAAGGAGCTATTACATCCGATGGGGAGACAATGACGTGCAGGTTCTGCGCCGCGGAAAGGAGTTCTCCCTCGTACGCCATATCCGCACGGGCTACGAGATGGAGATACTCACAAAATACCTTTACTCCGATAAGGAGTTTTGCAAATGCAACGATTCGACGGATCTTGTGCTTGAGCTTAAGCCCGGCGACGAGGTCAGCGTCGTGGAGGAGACCTCGCGTGGATATCTTGTCAAATACAAGGGCACGTCGGGCTGGTATTGGGGAGAGCTTATATGACAGACGATCTTGAATTTTTGCCGGTCTCGCGGGACGAGATGCATGAGCGCGGCTGGTGGTGGTACGACTTTCTGCTCATAACGGGCGACGCATATGTCGATCATCCGAGCTTCGGCACGACGGTGATTGCCCGAGTTCTGGAGGCCGACGGCTTCCGCGTGGCGATATGCGCGCAGCCGGACTGGCACTCTGCCGAGGCGATCACCGCCTTCGGCCGGCCGCGCCTGGGCGTCATGATAGGAGCGGGAAACCTCGACTCCATGGTCGCGCACTACACGGCCGCTAAGAAGCGCCGCAGCGAGGATTTTTACTCGCCCGGCAAGAGAACGGGACTGCGTCCGGACAGAGCGACGATAGTCTACGCAAACCGTGCACGAGAGGCCTTCGGCTCGGAGATACCCATCGTCATCGGCGGCCTTGAGGCCTCGCTGCGGCGCTTTGCGCATTATGATTACTGGGACGATAAGGTGCGCAGATCCATTCTCGTCGATTCGGGCGCGGACATACTCGTTTACGGCATGGGAGAGACTGCCTCACGCGAGATAGCGCGCAGGCTCAAAAAGAAGATACCCGTGTCCGAGATGCGCGATATACGCGGAACTGCGATTCTGACGCATTCGCCGGACGATTGCGCGTTTGATAGCGTCACGCTGCCCTCGTTTGCCGACGTCTGCGACAGCCGCCGCTTTTACGCTGACGCGACGCGCCTTGAGTACGCCGAGCACGACCCCGTGCGCGGACGTGCGCTCATCCAGGAGCACGACGGGCGGTATCTTATCGTAAATCCCCCGGCGATGCCGCTTGAGACAAAGGAGCTCGACCGCGTCGCCGAGCTTCCGTACACAAAGCAGTATCACCCCATGTACGAGCCCCTCGGCGGCGTTCCCGCAATCGAGGAGGTCAAGTTCTCGGTCATCCATAACCGCGGCTGCTTCGGCGGCTGCAGCTTCTGTGCTCTGGCCTTCCATCAGGGCAGAATGGTCACGAGCCGCAGCCACGAGAGCGTCATACGCGAGGTCACGGCACTGACAAAATTCCCCGACTTCAAGGGCTATATAAACGACGTCGGCGGTCCGTCGGCAAACTTCCGCCACCATTCGTGCAAAAAGCAGGCCAAATGCGGCATGTGCGCCGACAGGAGATGTCTTGCGCCGACGCCCTGCCCGAATCTCGACGCGGATCACTCGGACTATCTCGCCCTGCTGCGCAGGCTGCGGCAGATACCGGGCATAAAAAAGGTTTTCGTGCGCAGCGGTATACGCTACGACTACATGCTTGAGGATAAAAACGACGATTTCTTCGCCGAGCTTGTCAAATATCACATCTCCGGCCAGCTCAAGGTCGCGCCCGAGCACTGCATCGACAGCGTTCTCGACTATATGGGCAAGCCGCACATCGACGTGTATGAGCGCTTCATGGAAAAGTACAAAAAAATGAACACGCGCTTTTCCAAGGAGCAGTACGTCGTGCCGTACCTCATGTCCTCGCATCCGGGCAGCACGCTTTCCGACGCCGTCGCACTGGCGGAATACCTCAACAAAAGAGGCCGCCAGCCCGAGCAGGTGCAGGACTTTTACCCCACGCCCGGCACTATATCGACCTGCATGTATTACACGGGAATAGACCCCTTGACGATGAAGTCCGTGTACGTCGCAAAGACCTTTCATGAAAAGGCGATGCAGCGCGCACTTTTGCAGTGGAAGCGCCCGGATAAGCGCAAGCTCGTCATCGAGGCGCTAAAGGAGGCAGGACGTGAGGATCTCATCGGCTACGGGCCGGAGTGCCTCGTTCGCCCCGACCGTCCGCCGAGGCAAAAAACGCCCGCGAAGCCAAAGGAGCCCGAAAAACCGCAGATAACGAAAAAAGCCGGCTATGCCAAGGGCTGGGCAAAGCCCAAGCCCAGGAAAAACGCAAAGCCCGGCAAAAAGAAAGGAAGATAAATATGAAGTACAAAAGATTTGACAAGACCATCGTCGTTCGCATCGATCGCGGCGAGGAGATACTTGACAAAATACGCGAACTGGCGATAGCCGAGAACATTAAGCTTGCCTCCGTCACCGCTCTTGGCGCGACGAACGACTTCACCGTCGGTGTTTTCAACACCGCCGAGAAAAAATACTACGCAAACGAATTCAAGGGCGCTTTCGAGATTGTCTCTCTCACGGGCACGATTAACACCATGGACGGGCAGTTTTATACGCACATTCACATGTCCGCCGGCAACGACAAGGGCGAGGTCTTCGGCGGTCACTTAAATCGTGCGGTTGCCTCGGCCACCTGCGAGATGACAGTCACCGTCATAGACGGCGAGGTGGACAGATACCGCGATGACGACGTGGGTCTTAACCTGTTTAAGCTCTGATGGAGTACCTTGCCTGTTATCTTGCGGCGGTCAATATACTGCTGTGCGCCCTCATGGGCACGGACAAGCTGCTGGCAAAGCTGCAAAAGCGCCGCATACCCGAAAAAACTCTTTTTGCCCTCGCCGTTCTCGGCGGAGCGCTCGGCGGCACGGTCGGTATGTACTCGTTTCACCACAAAACGCTGCACAAATCCTTCGCTATCGGCTTTCCGCTGCTGACTATAGTGCAGATTGCCGCAGTCGCATATTTAGTTATCAAGTAGAAAGAAGAATCACCCCATGAAAGAAAAACTCAGGGGATTGCTTTTATGTCTCGTTATAGCGATCCCGGCATGGCTGCTCGGACGGAAATTTGCCATCGTGGGCGGTCCCGTTATCTCTATCCTGCTCGGTATGACAGTCGGGCTGTTTCTGAAAAACCGTGCGCCGTTTGAGGCAGGCATCAGATTTACGTCCAAAAAAATACTCCAGTGGGCGGTTATCCTGCTCGGCTTCGGCATGAATCTTGCGGTCATAGGCCGCACGGGCGTGCAGTCGCTGCCGATAATCCTGAGCACGATAACGGCCTCACTGCTGATAGCATTCATCATGTGCAGGGCGCTGAAGATACCCACGAAGATCTCAACGCTCATCGGTGTGGGCTCGTCTATCTGCGGAGGCTCGGCTATCGCGGCAACGGCGCCGGTAATCGACGCAAGCGACGAGGAGGTCGCGCAGGCGATATCGGTCATATTTTTCTATAACGTCATCGCGGCGCTCATTTTCCCCCTTGTAGGTACGCTCATCGGCTTTTCCACATCCTCCGGCGAGACCTTCGGCATCTTTGCCGGAACGGCTGTGAACGATACTTCCTCCGTCACCGCTGCCGCCTCGACCTGGGACAGCATGTGGGGTCTCGGCTCGCAGACGCTCGACAAGGCCGTCACCGTCAAGCTCACGCGAACGCTCGCCATCATCCCCATCACCCTCGTGCTCGCGCTCATACAGTCGAAAAAATCGGCCGGAGGAGAAACGGGCAAAAAGGTCAGCGTAAAGAGCGTTTTCCCGATGTTTATCCTCTACTTCATCCTCGCCTCGATCGTAACAACCATGGCGCAGTCGCTCGGCGTCGACGCGAGCGTTTTCACGCCGCTCAAGGAGCTGAGCAAGTTTATGATCGTACTGGCCATGGCGGCCATCGGCCTGAACACAAACCCGATAAAGCTTATAAAAACCGGCGGCAAGCCTCTGCTTCTGGGCTTCTGCTGCTGGCTGGGCATAACGGGCGTGGCCATTGCGATGCAGCACGCTCTGGGGCTCATCGCATGAAGCTTATTATATGCAGACACCGCGGGCGCTCTGGCGCCCGCGGTGTCTTATGCGCTGCGCATAAGCGCCTGCTCATCGTTCCCCGCGCCGGTCACGGTCTGAGCTACATGCTCGACCGCGAGGCGTATCTCGCCGCCCTCCGCGAATTTTTGCAGGCGCATTGACGCAGCTACCGATACGCATTTTGCGTCGGTACGACCGATGAGTACGGAGGAAACCGTAAAAAACGGGCGGGCAATGCCCGCCCCTACATTATAGTTTTTTGTTCCGACTATGCCCGTAGGGGCGACCATTGGTCGCCCGTCGCGCCGGTTTCGTCGGTGCTCACCGGTCGGGCGGCCGCAATCACTGTATCCGTTCAGACGCTGACAGCCATTTATTCAGCGCTTACTAAAGTATAAATTTCAAAGGTGCCCCTGGCGGTGAGAGTACCGCTGCAATCGTAAACGGAGGTCTCGACAACATTGACGGTGCGGCCGGACTTGATTATTCTGCCCTCACAGCGAAGCTTCTTGCCCTTGCCCGGACGGAGAAAATTGAGGCTGCCGCTGAGCGTGACAAAAGTCATGGCCCGCTGACCGACCGCGACTCCGGCCGCAACATCGCACAGAGAATACACTAAGCCGCCGTGCGCCATGCCCAGGGGATTGAGCGATTCCGGACGCAGCTCGACCTCCACGACGGAGAAGTCGGGGCCGATATCGGTCGTGTAGATATGATTATATTTATTATACTCGCATCGGGTGTTTACCAGATTCAGATATTCCTGCTTATCCATAGCTTTGCCTCCATAAAAACATGGAAAGCATTATATATTAAAGCTCTGTCTTTGTCAAAACCAGTGAATTCCCGTCGAGCCGCGCCTGAACTGCGTCGCCGCGGCCGAGACTGCCCGACAGCATAAGCTCGGCGGCCTTATCCTCTATCATGCTGCGTATAGCCCGGCGCAGCGGCCGCGCACCGTAGCGTTCGTCGTAGCCCCGCTCGGCAAGGTAGTCGACCACCGCGTCGGGCACCGCGAGCGTCATTCCCAGCGCCTCGAAGCGTTCGGCGACGGAAAGCAGCATACGCTCGGCTATGCTGCGCATATCCGCCCGGCTCAGGCGGCGGAACACTATCGTATCGTCGATGCGGTTTAAAAATTCCGGCTTAAAGGTCCTCCGCAGCTCATCGTTTATCCGAATGCGCATGACGGCACTCTCATCGCCGCCGCCGGAGGCAAAGCCGAGGCTCGGGCGCCCGTCGCTTATGGCCTTCGCACCGACGTTCGAGGTCATGACGATGATTGTGCTGCGAAAGCTCACGACTCTGCCCGCGGAGTCTGTCAGCCTGCCGTCATCCATAATTTGAAGCAGGATGCTCCACACGTCCTCATGCGCCTTTTCAATCTCGTCAAACAGCACGACCGACCATGGCCTGCGCCGCACACGCTCGGTCAGCTGCCCGCCGTCCTCATAGCCGACATAGCCCGGAGGCGAGCCGATGAGCTTGCTGACGGCGTGCTTTTCCATGTACTCGGACATGTCCAGGCGTATCATCGCGTCGCTTTCGCCGAAAACGGCCTCAGCGAGGGCACGGCACAGCTCTGTCTTGCCAACACCGGTGGGGCCGAGAAAGAGAAAGCTTCCTATCGGACGGTCGGGGTCGGAAAGACCTACTCTGCCGCGGCGGATAGCGCGCGCCACGGCGGTTACGGCCTCGTTCTGCCCGATTACGCGTCTGTGCAGTATGCTCTCCATGTTTTTCAGGCGCTTTGTCTCGTCGGCGCTGAGATTTGCCACGGGGATGCCTGTCCACACGGAGACCACCTCCGCGATATCCTCTGCCGTTACAAGCCCCCCGCCGCAGACGCGGATGTGCGCCGCCGCCTCATCAATGAGGTCAATGGCCTTATCCGGCAGGAAGCGGTCGTTTATATACCGCGCCGAGAGGTCGACCGCCGCCGTGAGCGCCGCGTCCGATATCTTCACGCGGTGGTGCTTTTCAAGGCTCGGGCGTACGCCGCCGATCATAAGAAGGCTGTTTTCCCTCGACGGTTCTGAGACCTTCACCGGCTGGAACCTGCGCTCTAACGCCGCGTCCTTTTCTATGTGGCGGCGATACTCCTCCGGTGTCGTCGCACCGATCATCTGCACCTCGCCGCGGCCGAGCGCGGGCTTCAGGATGTTTGCCGCGTCTATCGCGCCCTCGGCGCTGCCTGCGCCTATAACGGTGTGCAGCTCGTCAACGAAAAGTATGACGTCGCCGGCTTTTTTTACATCCTTGAGCACCGCCTTGACACGCTCCTCAAAATCGCCGCGGTACTTTGTTCCCGCCAGCAGCGCCGGAAGATCGAGCGCTACAAGCCTCTTTCCGGCCATGCTCTCGGGCGCGTCGGAGCTTGCGATATATGACGCGATGCCCTCGGCGACGGCGGTCTTGCCCACGCCCGGCTCGCCGATGAGCACGGGATTGTTTTTGCTGCGGCGCGACAGTATCTGCACGCTGCGGCGTATCTCCTCCTCGCGGCCGATGACGGGATCGAAGCCCCCTGCGGCGGCTATCTGTGTAAGATCGCGGCTGTACAGGTCGAGGATGCGCGTTTCGCTGTGCCTGACCGCGGCCTTCGGCTGCTGCGGAGGCTGCTGCTGAGGACGCGGCTTAAACGAGCCCGCGCCGAAAACGGCGAGAATGTCGGTGTAGATATCGTTAAGACTGAGCCCCGCAGCGGTCAGCGCCCTTGCACCGCCGCAGTCCGGCTGGCGGAGTATGCCCAGAAGCAGGTGCTCTGTGCCGATATAGCTGTGACCCAGGCGAGCAGCGTCCGAGGCCGCCTTTTCTATAGCCTGCCATGCGTGCTTTGTAAGCCCCTGCGTCGGGGCGCCGGGCTCGCCTGTTCCGCTTTGACGGCTTACGGCAGCCTTTAGGCTATGCTCGCTTATGCCGCGGTCGCGCAGTATTCGTGCGCCGAGTCCGGCCTTTTCGCGCACAATGCCCAAAAGCAGATGCTCGGTGCCGACATAGCTGTGACCCAGGCCGAACGCGGCAAGCCGCGCCTGCTCGATGGCCCCCTCGGCCTTTTCCGTGAATTTTTCATTGTTCTTCAAGGTCTTTTCCCCCTTGTGCACATATTGATATATCTTAATACATCGGCCGCGCCGATACTGTCGTATACGGGATTATTGACAGTTTGCAAAATTTATAGTTATTAACTTCAATTTACGTTTGCATTTTTGAAAATTTGTGTTACAATGCACTTGCAAGACATAGGCAAGACCAGAATCCCTATTGAGCAAACTTACATATGGAGGTTACATCATGGCTTTTGTTATTACCGACGAGTGCCTGTCCTGCGGCGCATGCGCAGCACAGTGCCCTGCTGAAGCTATCTCTATGGGCGATCTTCACTACGAGATCGATGCCGACAAGTGCCTTGAGTGCGGTGCTTGCGCAGCACAGTGCCCTGCAGAGGCTATCGAGGCTCAGTAAGCCTGAGAAAACCGAAAAAACGCGGTGTGGAAAAACCATGCCGCGTTTTTTCTTTTTTCAGTGGCGTCCGTGCGCCTCTAAAAACAAAAAACGAATGTTGATTTTCGGACGTTTGTATAGTAAAATGTATTATAGATAAAAATAAATGTAAGGAGCGCGGTGAGCATGGAAACAGTCAGACCCAAAAAGGAAGACAGACGCGTAAGATACACAAAGCAGGCCATCCGAGACGGCTTTCTGCGGCTGCTCGCCGAAAAGCCGATAGAAAAGATAAGCGTGACGGAGATCTGCCGCGAGGCGGACATAAACCGCGGTACGTTTTACGCGCATTACTCCGATCCATATGAGCTCAAGCACAGCCTTGAGGATCAGCTGTCCGAGGCTATGGAGCAGCGGCTGCGCGAGAGCGGCCTCAAGCGTCTCAACTCGCTGCAAACCTTGCAGCTTTTGCAGGAAAACAAAGAGCTCTGCCGTGTTTTTGCAGGTCCCTACGGCGATCATGACGCGATGCTCAAGGTCATCGCACGGCATGCCGACGATTATATTGAGCAGGAAATACTCGTCCCGGGTGAGGTGAGCGATCAGCTGGCCGAGTGCCTGAAGGGACTTCTGGTATCGTCGATATCCACCGTGGTCAAGTACTGGCTCGACACAGGCATGAAGGCCGCGCCAGAGCGTGTTGCCTATGTTCTCGACACCTACTGCTTCAGCGGCATAAAGGGCTTTTTGGACAATAAGGAGAAGTTTTGATTTACATAATGTGTTGATAACTCTGTTGGAAGTGTGCAAAACCTTAGTGTTTCAAGCAATTTGTTTTTGACTTGTTAATAATTTGTTGCCGATGAGAGGTTAAAGATAAATGAAGAAGATAATTTCAATGCTGCTTTGCTGCGCTATGCTGGGCACTCTTTGCGCGTGTCAGCACGGCGGCGATCTTGAAAAGCGCACGCCGGTGCCGCAGTTTGACATAATGGCAAGCTACAGCTTCGACGACGCCGAGCTCAAAAACGACGACGGCGTTTCTTATTACAGGCAGAGCCTCGGCTCGGCGGAGATAAGCTCGAAGGACGAGCGCACGGCGCAGCGCATAAACGCGTCCCTGGCCGAGCTCTACGTCAAATTCAGAGCCGACGCCGAGTATACACGCCGCGTTGCCGAGGATCAGCACGAGGGCGAGACGATAGAGCTGAGCTACCGCTGTACGCCGAGCATAACTCGCTGCGATACCAACGCGCTGAGCGTTGTTTTCGATATTTCGCAGGATGTCGGCGGACTGCACGCCAATTTCACGCGGGTCAGCCGCAGCTACAATGCCGACACCGGCGAGCAGCTCACGCTTGCAGATCTTGCGCGAAACGAGGATCAGCTCAAGACCTTTATGGAAAATTATGTAATCGGCCTTGCCGCCGGCGATCAGTATAAGGAAAACGGCCAGAGCATCTTCTTTGAGGATTTTGAAGCCGCCATCGGCGGGCTCATCGATGCGGGCAGCAACTGGTATTTAAATGATGAAGGACTCGTCGTGTACGCAAACCCATACGATATAGCGCCGTACAGCTGCGGAGTGCTGATGTTCGAGATACCCTACTCCGCGCTTGAGGAGTTTATTGACGCGGGCTTCATGCCCGTAGAATACGAGGGTGAAAACGGTCTGGTGCTTGCCGACGACGGCGATAAGCTCGACCGCGACAGCATAAATATTCTCGACACCGTGACGGTCGACGCCGAGGGACAGAGCATCGTGCTCTCGGCCGAGGAGACAGTGTACAACGTAAGAATATACACCGAAAGCCGCACGCTATGGCAGCGCAACTACCTCACGACCGGCGAGGGCGTCGAGGTAAAAAGCTACATCCCCGATACGCAGGCGAATATCGCCGTCAGATATCAGCTCGCCGACGGCACGGAGGTCATCCGCGGCATATTCCAGAGCGGCAGCGACGGCTCGATAATCCTTGTTGATCTCGTAAGCGGCGACTCGTTCAATTCACTGAGCACGATAGCCGGCGATGAGGTCAGGAACTTCTGATACGGAGGCGCAAAGTGGAGAGACTTGCGAAGATTCGCGGCGGGCTCATCGATCTCGGGCTCGACGCGGTGCTGATAACCGATGAATTAAACCAGCGCTACGCGACGGGCTTTGCCTTTACCGACGGCGCGGTTCTCATAACGCTCGACAGAGCGTTTCTGATAACAGATTCGCGCTACATCGAGGCGGCAGAAAGGAGCGTTTCACGCGATATCACGCTGCGTATGTTCGGAGCGGGCAGACGGCTGACAGAGCTTGTGCGCGAGGCGATAGCCGAGTGCGGAGTAAAAATGCTCGGCGCGGAGGAGTTTTCGCTCTCGCACGGGGCATTCCTGAACTGGCAGAAGGCGCTGGGAACGGAGCTTCACCCGTGCCAGAGCCTGTTTTACTCTCTGCGAGCGTCCAAGGATGAGGCGGAGCAGCGCAGTATGCGCCATGCGCAGGCGATAGCCGAAAAGGCGCTGGACGATGTTCTGCGCATCATCCGACCGGGCGTGACCGAGCGCGATATCGCCGCCGAGATCACATACAGGCTTTTAAAGCACGGCGGCGAGGGAAACAGCTTTGCTCCCATAGCCGTTACGGGCGCAAACACCAGCATGCCGCACGGCGTACCGTCGGACGCGGTCGTGCGAGAGGGTGATTTTGTCACGATGGACTTCGGCTGTCTCAAGGACGGCTATTGCTCCGACATGACGCGTACCGTCGCCGTCGGCTATGCGACAGACGAGATGAAAAACATTTATGATATTGTGCTGCATGCGCAGCTTGCCGGCATAGCCAGGGCCGCCGCCGGAGTTACCGGCGCGGAGATAGACGGCGCGGCGCGAAAGGTGATTGCCGACGCGGGCTACGGCGAGTATTTCGGGCACAGCTTCGGCCATTCGCTGGGGCTTTACATCCACGAAAGCCCGGCCGCGGCGCCCTCTGTGAAAATTCCGATGCCTGTCGGTGCCGTCATATCGGCAGAGCCCGGAATATATCTGCCGGGCAGATTCGGCGTAAGAATAGAGGACGTCCTCATCCTGCGCGAGGGCGGCTGCGAGGTCATAACGAAGGCAGACAAAGAGCTTGTTATTTTATAAGGGAGAGATATCATGGCAAAGGGAAAGAAAAAAGAAAAGAAACTGAACTTCTCGCTCACGCCGTTTTTGTACATCGGTTTTGTTATCGTATGCGTAACGGCGCTGCTGCAAAGCTTCATTCCGAACTTCCCGGAGGGACTGCGCAACATCCTGTACATAGTTGGCGTTCTGGCGATGGTTGTGTATATGTTCCAGATAGCGTTTGAAAAACGTACCGGAAAACGTGAAAATGATGCTCCGGAAAAGGAAAGCAAGAGCAAAAACAGAAAATAATCTTGCAATATGGCGTAATTTAATGTAAACTATTAAGGCTATAGACGATTTTATACTTTCACATAGGAGGATAATACAGTATGCCTATTACAGCAGGTGATTTCAGAAACGGCGTTACCTTTGAGATGGACGGCCAGGTCATGCAGGTCGTCTCCTTCCAGCACGTTAAGCCCGGCAAGGGTGCGGCCTTCGTCCGCACCAAGATGAAGAACGTCATAACCGGCGCAGTCACCGAAACTTCCTTTAACCCCACCGCAAAGTTCGAGACCGCTACCGTCGAGCGCAAGACCATGGAATACAGCTATAACGACGGCAGCCTCTATTACTTCATGGATCCCGAGACCTATGAGCTCGAGCCTGTTGACGAGTCCAATCTCGGCGACAGCTTCAAGTTCGTAAAGGAAAATATGGAGTGCACCATCTACTCCTACAAGGGCAAGGTCTTTAACGTCGAGCCGCCCTTCTTCGTCGACCTCGTCGTTACCGACACCGACCCCGGCTTTGCAGGCAACACCGCTACCAACGCGACCAAGCCCGCAACTCTCGAGACCGGCGCAGAGGTCAAGGTTCCTCTCTTTATCGAGCCCGGCGAGAAGATCCAGATCGACACCCGCACCGGCGAGTACCTCAGCCGCTCCAAGTAATTTTCAGAGACGCATTGACGCATCTGCGGATACGGTGATTGCGGTCGCCCGGTATCGTAACTGCCGGCAAAACCGGAAAACTGCCGCTTACCTACAGAGCACCGAAAGTTTTGCGACGCATCTACATTGGCTTCCCTGCGTAAGGGGAGCTGGCGACAAAGTCGCCTGAGGGGTCGCTCTTTCGTACCACAGGTACGGATTTGCGCAGCCAAAGGAGTTATTTAATGACAGTTAGTGAAAAAGTAGCATATCTCAAGGGCCTTGCCGACGGACTCGGCGTAAAGGACAGCACCAATGAGGGCAAGCTCATGCTCGCCGTCATCGACGTGCTCGAGGCCATGGCCTACGATATCGAAGCCGTGGACGCTCACGCAAAGGACCTTTCCGACAGCATCAGCGACATAAACGAAGACATGGAGTACCTCGAGGATCTCTGCATCGGCGATATGGACGATGATGACGAGGAGCTCGACGATGACTCGGACGACGCCGACGTGTCCTGCACCGGCTGCTGCGGCAGCTGCGGCGGCGACGAGCAGGAGTATGAGGTCACCTGCCCCAAGTGCGGCGAGACCATCACCGTTTTCGAGGAGGATCTCGACTTCGGCTCGATCCGCTGCCCCAAGTGCGACGCGGAGCTTGAGTTCGACCTGAGCTCCGACGACGGCAAAGACGGCAAAGACAGCAAAGAAAAGAAAGATAAGTGAATTAAGTGAATAAATCAAAACCTCCGGCTTAGCCGGAGGTTTTGATTTTCAGCTTATTCCTCGTGCCTTATCTCCCGTATGTTCTTTTCAAATTTGCTGCGCGGGCCCATGACCTCGCGGCCGCAGCCGAGACACCTGAGCTTGAAGTCCGCGCCGATGCGCAGCACCTGCCAGCGCTTCTCGCCGCAAGGGTGCGCTTTTTTCATCGTCAGCACGTCACCGACGCGTATATCCATTGGCATGTCCGGTACCTCACTTTTTTATCTCGTCCCAGTATTTTTTCGCGGTCTTCTCGAGCTTGTTGTCGCCGTATTCGTAGTAGTGTGCGCCCTTGAGCGCGTCGGGCAGATACTGCTGGCGAACCCAGTGATTGGGGAAGCTGTGCGGATATTTGTAGCCCTGCTCACGCTCAAAGCCCGTACCGTCGGCGTGAACGTTTTGCAGCTCGCGCGGCGGCGGACCGCTTTTCCCGGCGCGAACATCGGCTATGGCGGCGTCAATTGCCATGAGACCGCTGTTGGATTTCGGCGCGGTTGCAAGAAATATTGCGGCCTCTGCCAGCGGCAGCCGCGCCTCCGGCAGACCGAGCTGCAAGGCGGAATCGACGCAGGCCTTGACGATGGGCACGGCCTGGGGATAGGCAAGGCCGATATCCTCGCTGGCCGAGCACAGTATCCTGCGGCACGCGCCGATAAGATCTCCGGCCTCCAGAAGCCGCGCAAGATAGTGCAGCGCAGCATCCGGATCCGAGCCGCGCAGCGACTTCATAAGCGCCGACAGCGCGTCGTAGTGCTCGTCACCGTCGCGGTCATAACGCATCGAGCTTTTCTGGGTAACGGTCTTCGTATCGTCGAGGCTTATGCGCACCGTGCCGCCGTCGGTTTCGCCGGCCGTGAACAGCAGCTCCACGGCGTTTAATGCCTTGCGCACGTCGCCGCCGCAGGCCTGACTTATCCGCTGCACGACGCCGGGCTCAAGCTCCGGCGCTTTGCCCTCGCGCTTGGCGAGGATATTGAATGCACGCAAAATGGCAGGCTCGGCCTCCTTCGGGGTCACGGGCTTGAACTCGAACACCGTCGAGCGGCTCAAAATAGCGCCGAACACGCAGAAATACGGATTCTCCGTCGTTGACGCGATGAGCGTGATGCGTCCGTCCTCTATAAACTCCAGCAGCGATTGCTGCTGCTTTTTGTTGAAATACTGTATCTCGTCGAGGTACAGCAGCACGCCGCCGGGGGTCAGCAGCGTGTCGAGCTCAGCGATGATCTCCTTTATATCGGAAAGCCCGGCGGTTGTCGCGTTCAGCTTGCGCAGGGTGCGGTTCGTTTTTTCGGCGATAATGCGTGCGACGGTGGTCTTTCCCGTGCCCGACGGACCGTAGAATATCATGTTGGGTATGCTGCCGCTTTCGACTATGCGCCGCAGCAGGCCGCGCTGCCCGAGTATATGTCTTTGGCCGACAACATCATCGAGACTGTGCGGCCTTATTTCGTCTGCGAGAGGCTTGTACATTTGCGTTCCTCCGGAAAATGTTGAGATCGGTCGCATTTGCTGTGGCAATGCGGCCGAGGCTGTGTTAAAATACCGTAAGAGGTGATGATTATGCGCACAAAGCAGCAGGTTTCGGAGATAGTCCGACTGCTGGAGGAGGCTTATCCTCTGGCCGAATGTACGCTTGATTATAAGAAGGATTATGAGCTTTTGTTCTCTGTGCGCCTTGCCGCGCAGTGCACGGACGCACGCGTTAATGAGATAACGCCCGCGCTGTTTGCGCGCTTTCCGACGCTTGAGAGCTTTGCCGAGGCCGATGCCGAGGAGGTCGAGAGCTATGTCCGCTCCTGCGGCTTTTACAGAGCCAAGGCGCACGACATAGTGGGCGCTGCGCAGATGATAATGCGCGATTTCGGCGGCAGAGTGCCGGGGAATATGGACGATCTTCTCAAGCTGCCCGGCGTAGGGCGCAAGACCGCAAATCTGATCCTCGGCGATATTTTCAAGGTGCCGGGCTCGACGGTCGTGGACACACACTGCATCCGCATATCAAACCGACTGGGGCTCGTTGATGACCTGAAAGACCCCGTGAAGATCGAGCAGGAGCTGCGCAGGCAGCTTCCGCCGGATAAGAGCTCCGACTTCTGCCATCGCATCGTGCTGCACGGCCGCGCCGTCTGCACGGCACGCAGACCCGACTGTGAAAGCTGCACATTGCGCCGCGTCTGCCAATTCGCCGAGCAGAAAGACTAAAATAATTATAGCCTAAGTTCGCCGCCTTTTCAATATTTTTAGTGGCGCCTTTTCAGAGGCGCACGGACGTTGTATTTATACGCATATTGCGTGAACCCGGTATCGAATCAATGGTGAAAACCGGTATTGCATCGCTGAAAACACCTCATCCGTCGCGCAAGCGCGACACCTTCCCCTCAAGGGGAAGGCAAGGGTGCAGGCAAAGATTTTGCACTAAATCAGCACAATAATTGCGCACAGCGACCCCTCAGTCAGCTTCGCTGCCAGCTCCCCTTACGCAGGGGAGCCAATGGGCGTGCGGAGCAGCACCGTAGTGCAGGGCAAACCCGGTTTCGACGAAAGTGTAGATACCGGGCTGATGCAATATATGTATACGTAGTTGCGTCAATGCGCCTCTGAAAATGCCTTCCCCTCGAGGGGAAGGTGTCAGCCATCGGCTGACGGATGAGGTGGAATTCAATCCGTGCGCCAAGCGCACACCGCGATTATTATTTGTTCATTTGCAGGCATAGCCCGCACTGCCGGGTTCACGCAATCACAGCATTGGAGGAATAGAAATTTGCCACGAAAAATAGGATGTTTGAATTTGGGGCTGGCGTTTGCCGGCTGCTTTCTGGGCGCAGGCTACGTCTCCGGTCAGGAACTGTGGCAGTTTTTCGGTTCGTTCGGCATAAAGGGCGCGGCGGGACTGCTACTGGCGGTCGCACTGCTGCTTTTCGCGGGTGTCGTTATGATCCTGCTCGGCCGCATTACGGGCCTTAAAGAGATCGACAAGCTCGTCGTGCGCCGTAACGTGCCGGTTTTGCGCGGCGCGGTGATGCTCCTTGAGCTGCTGTTCCTGTTCGGCGTGGGCACTATCATGTCCGCAGGCATCGGCGCGCTTTTAAATCAGCTGTTCGGCCTTGCGCCGTTTATCGGCTCGGCGGTGTTCATCGCACTTGTGGCGCTCGTGTCGCTGGCGGGTTTTTCGGGTATGGTCTCGGCGTTTTCGGCGACGGTTCCGATCCTGTCGGTCGTAACACTCGTGTTCGGCATAATGAGCGTGTGCGAAAACGGCGCAGTTCTGCCGGAAGCCGCCGGCGGCAGCAATCCGCTCATGAGCTCGTGGGCCGTGGCGGCGATGAGCTTTGCCTGCTATAACGTCTTCGGCAGCATCGCCATGATTGCGCCGCTGGGCCCTTATATAAAAAGCAAAAAAGCCGCTGTAGGCGGCATCGCGGTCGGCGCGTGTGTGCTGCTGCTCATAGCAGGAAGCGTGCTCGTTTCCGTATCGGCTGCACCCGAGGCGGCCTCGGCTGAGCTCCCGATGCTCGCGCTGGCGCAGAGCCGCGGCACTGCCTGGGGCTATGTCTACGGCGTGCTGCTCCTGCTTGCGATGTTCGGCACGGCGCTGTCGAGCCTTGTCGCGTTCGTGAGCATGCTCTCGGCCAAGTCCGGGCGCATATCTCGGCGCAGAAAGCCTTTCACTGCGCTTTGTGCCGTGTGCATGTTCCTCGGCAGTCTGTTCGGCTTCGGCGACCTCATCGGCGTCGTGTACCCCATATTCGGCTATTGCAGCAGCGTGTTCATCGTACTCATGGCCGCGCACTATTTTAAAGCTTCCAAAGCCGCCGAGAGCAGATAAGCTAAGCTTCCGACTGAAAAACCGTGCAGTCATTTGACTGCACGGTTTTTGCCGCTTATCATCAAGCGGTGAGCCCCGGAATATCGGGAAGCGTGGGAGAGGGGCTGGGGCTGGGATCGGTCTTCTCCGGAATAATATCGTAGGTCGGGATGACCTCAACGCTTATGCGGCCGTCGGCCACGTCGAAGCTTTGCAGAACATCGGCGCCAGCGATGACGAAGGTGAAGGTCTCGATATCGTTGGTCTTCATCTCGATGCCGACCATTCGGTTGAGGTCGTGCGCTACGAGCTGTCCGTCAAGATAGACCTTGACGATGTATGAGCGCAGCTTGATGCCCGTGTCGAGCAGGTTGGTATACTTGGCCTGCACGATAAAGTCGCTGCCGCGTGAGAACGCCTTGGTGACGGTGATGGGAATATTGGTCACCGTGCTGACGCTTTCGGTCGTTGAGTAATAGCCCTTGCCGTTTTCGGGCACGAAGCGCGCACCGGTGTAGTAGACGCTCTGGCCGAGCCAGTCGCCGTACAGAGAGCGTGCGGCCATGCTCTTGGCGTTATAGACCTTCAGCTCGTTTGCATTGCTGGTGGTCAGCGTGTTGGGGATGAGCACGAGCTTGTCGGCGGTGAAATTCATGCTGTCGTAAACGCCGCCGCATATAAGCGCAAGACGAGTGCTGCCGGTGTTGTCCATGCTGTAGACATAGCGGTTGAACGAGGACAGGCAGTAGAACTTGTCGTCATACTTGTATATCGAGCGGTTGCGTACGTTCGTGGTTTTCGGGAACTCGCCGACGGTCGTGACCGCGCCGGGGGCCTGAAGCGAGATGGCGTAAAGGTTAAGGTCATAGTTTCCGTCGGTGTCATATGCAAGGAAGTACATGACGTGACCGTCGAAAAAGCTGGTGTTTATTTTATAGTCGCAGACCTTTTCGATGCCGCCGCCTGCGATGTCATACGAATAGAGCTTGTCAATATCGACCGAGGTGTCTTTGCCCTGCGCATCCTTGACGATTACGGGCTCGGACATTTTGAAATATATCCTGCCGTTCCAGCCGTAGGGCACGAAGTTCGGTACCTGCGAATATTTGAGCTCGGAGCTTATCGCGCTGAACGCGCCGTTTATTATCTGCCCGAAGACATAGGTGTAGCCGTCGGGCTTATCGGCGTATTTCGTGAATGCCAGAGCGTAGAGCTTTCCGTCATAGAAGCAGTACGACTCGATGATGTAGCCGTCGTATACGGTGACGGTGATGCCGGTGGCGGGATCATAGCACAGGAGAGATCCCTTTGCGCTTCCGGTTGCGCTGCGGCAGAAGTAGACCTTGCCGTCACAGACACTGATGTTGTCGAGATACTGACCGACGCCGGCGGTGTACAGCTCGGTACTGACGCCGCCTGCCGTCACCGAATACAGACTGTAGGTCACGGTGTCCACGGTCAGGTAGCTTTTATACAGGCAGTAGCTCGTTTTGCCGATCTGGGCGCAGACGCTGTCGTTTTCAAGGTTTGCCTCGTAATCAGCCATGTCGGCGTTTATGCGCGAGTCATGACCCTGACGCTGGGCAGGCTCGACGATGCGTGCCACAACGGTGGCTATCTGAGCGCGGCTGGCCGTGCTTGTGCCGTAAAAGCGCTTGGCTGCGTCCACGCCGATCATTATGCCGGCAGAGTACAGCAGCTCGACAGAGCTTTTGTAGTAGGCAGGGATGCTGCTCAGATCGCCGATGGTGTAGTCGCTGATCCTGGGCATGTCCTGCTCGCTTATGGTTTTCGAGAACATGTACGCAAGGTCGTACCGGTTTATGCTCCTGCCCAGATCACTGAAGGCGGGCGTCGTCGACGGAAGGAGCTTACGTGCCTGACAGTATCTATAATAAGTAGCATACCATGCCTCATTGGGGTTGGGATCGCCTATGAGGTTGTCGTTATACGCAGCGTGGATGCGTGCGGCGATGGTTATCGCCTCGGCCCAGCTTACGTTGTTGTTCGGGCAGAAGGTTTTGTTTCCGCATCCGACCATAATACCCTTGTTGTATGTAGTCTTGACGCCGGAATAGTACCAGTTGAGTGAGCTTACATCGGTGAAGGTGCTGTTATTCATACGGCCGACATCGTCAAAAACGGCGAGCCTCTCGCCGGGGATCGTGTCTGCCAGTGCGCCGGTAGACGTTATGGCAAGCAGGCTGCCTACAACGAGCACAAGCGCCAGCACTCTGCGAAAATTTTTCATATGTCAAACCTCCGGAGGACCTTGGTTACAATTCGGTGTCAACTATTATATCAGGTTACATAATCTTTTGCAATAGAAAATTAACAATAATATTGTATAGCTAAAAGACCGGAGTGATGGTAGAATACAGATATATAAACCTTCAAGGAGAGTGGAATCATGAAATACGGCTTTATAGGGCTCGGCAACATGGCCGGAGCCATCATCGCGGGAATGGCATCCTGCGGCAAGTTCAAAAACGACTATCTTTACGGCTGCAACCGCAGTCAGGGCAAGACACTTGCGCTGAAGGAAAAGCACGGGCTTATACCCTGCGCGACGGCGGCTGAGGTCGCGGATAAGGCCGACGTCATCATCCTTGCGGTAAAGCCGCAGGTGCTGCCCGAGGTGCTGCCGGAGATAGCAAAAAGCGTCACCAAGGACAAGACGCTAATCACCATCGCCGCAGGAAAGAGCACAGGCTGGTATGAGGAGCGCCTTGCAAAGGGCGTGCCCGTCGTGCGCGTTATGCCGAACATAAATGCAAAGGTCAAGGCCTCCGTCACCGCCATATGCGGCGGCAAGGGTGCGACAAAGGACGATATCCGCATTGCCGACGGCATATTCTCATCGGTCGGCAAGATATATCACATAGAGGAGAAAATGTTTCCGGCCTTCGGTGCACTGGGAGGTGCGTCGGGTGCGTTCGTACTCTTATATATCGACGCACTGGCCGAGGCCGGAGTGCGCGCCGGCTTTGCCCGCCCTATGGCCGAGGAGCTTGCCACGGCTACGGTCATGGGCAGCAGCGCCCTTGCCATGGACAGCGGTGAGCACCCCATAGCACTAATGAACCGCGTCTGCTCACCCGGCGGTACGACCGTCGAGGGAGTGTGCAAGCTCAAGGAGCTCGGCTTCGAGAGTGCCGTTCAGCAGGCACTTCAGGCCATAATCGAAAAAGACTGCTTTTTAGAGGCGAATTGAGGCCGCGGCGAAAACCGGAAACTGGAGCTGATACATTTAATAAAAATTTAACAAAGTATCCTTGACAAGCCATATTCTGTAGAGTTAAAATATTAACGTTCCTGAAAGGACATACTGATAATGAATATAATATCTGAAAGGGGAATGTTATTATGGCTAACAGAATAATGCTCAATCAGACCTCATATCACGGAGCGGGAGCTATCCGCGAGATACCGGGCGAGGTTAAGTCGCGCGGCTTCAAAAAGGCTCTTATATGCTGCGGCCCGACGCTCATAAAGCACGGAGTTATCGCCCATGTGACCGATATTCTCGACGAGGCGGGACTTGAGTACGCGATCTATTCCGATATAAAGCCCAACCCGACGATAGAAAACGTTGTAGAGGGCGTTGCGGCGTTCAAGGCAGCCGGAGCCGACTACCTCATCGCCATCGGCGGCGGCTCGCCCATGGATACGTCCAAAGCCATCGGCATCATCATAAACAACCCCGAATTTGCCGACGTGCGCTCACTTGAGGGCGTTGCGGACACGAAAAAGCCCTGCGTTCCCATTATTGCGATCCCGACGACCGCCGGCACGGCTGCCGAGGTCACGATAAACTATGTTATCACCGATGTCGAGCGCAAGCGCAAATTCGTCTGCGTCGACCCGCACGATATGCCCATTGTCGCCGTCGTTGACCCCGAGATGATGAGCTCGATGCCGAAGGGCCTGACGGCGTCAACCGGTATGGACGCACTGACTCACGCCATCGAGGGCTACACCACCAAGGCCGCGTGGGAGATGACGGACATGTTCCATCTCGAGGCGATAAAGCTTATCTCGAAGTATCTGCGCTCGTCGGTCGCCGGCGAGAAGGAGGGACGCGAGGGCATGGCGCTCGGCCAGTACATTGCAGGCATGGGCTTTTCCAACGTCGGCCTCGGCATCGCCCACTCCATGGCGCACACGCTCGGCGCGGTCTACGACACTCCGCACGGAGTCGCCTGCGCTATGATGCTGCCTATCGTCATGGAGTATAACGCAGACTTTACGGGCGAAAAGTTCCGCGAGATCGCACGCGCCATGGGCGTCAAGGGCGTTGACGAAATGTCGCAGGCAGAGTACCGCCGTGCGGCGATCGACGCCGTAAAGCAGCTCTCAAAGGATGTCGGCATCCCCGAAAAGCTTGATGCGCTCAAGGAAGAGGATCTGCCCTTCCTGGCCGAAAGCGCCTATGCCGATGCCTGCCGTCCCGGCAACCCCCGCGACACCAGCCCCGCAGAGCTCACCGAGCTGTTCAGAAAGCTCATGTAGTTTTTTAGAGGCGCATTGACGCTGCTGCGGATACGGTGACTGCGGTTGCCCGGTATCGGAATTGCCGGCGAAACCGTTTTTTTGCATCGCCCTACGGAGATGCGCGATATCATGTGAAAATGAAAAAGGTGCAGACACTGTCTGCACCTTTTCTGATTTTCCTCTGTTTACTTTATCGTTGCCCTTGCGTTGTCGAGGGTGATGACGATGCCGTTTTTGGCGGCGACCTCGTTGACCTGAGCAACGAGCTTGGACGCATAGACGTTCAGGAACTTGACCGTGAGAGCCTCCTTCTGCTTGAGGCTCATGGCGGCGAGGATGCCCTTGACGATCTTCTTTGAAAACTCGGGGGACGCGCCGACACACTTGCGGATGAGGGGGTTGACGCCTTCGCTTTCGGACAGGATCTTTATCAAATCGGGCAGGAAAGTGTCGAGCGTTTCGGTATAGTCAAATTCGCTGACCTGCATTGTTAATTCAATCATTGCAAACCTCCGATAGTTAACTTATATATAACAGATGCATTATACAAAAAAGAAAGAGAAATGGCAACTATAAATATTTTTTTGACTTTCAAAAGTTTTTGAGGCAAAAATATTGACAATCGGCAAAAATGTTGTTATTATCTTAAAGCTGAACATTCAAGGGGAGCGGCCATGCGGGCGTAGTTCAATGGTAGAACACCAGCCTTCCAAGCTGGATACGTGGGTTCGATTCCCATCGCCCGCTCCATCAAAGCGGAAATATGCGCCAATAGCTCAGCAGGATAGAGCAACTGCCTTCTAAGCAGTAGGTCGGGGGTTCGAATCCCTCTTGGCGTGCCAAAATTAAAATATGGTGGGTATAGCTCAGCTGGTTAGAGCACCGGATTGTGGTTCCGGGTGTCGAGGGTTCGAATCCCTTTACCCACCCCACAAGTCACAGAGGCCGGACAAAAGCCCGGTCTCTGTGTACAATAGAATAGATTTAGATGGTGGGATGTAGTGTAATGGTAACACCTCAGACTTTGACTCTGATATAGTGGGTTCGAGTCCCGCCATCCCAGCCAAGCCTGCCCCAGTAGCTCAGTAGGCAGAGCACCTGCCTTTTAAGCAGGGTGTCCGGGGTTCGAATCCCCGCTGGAGCACCAAAACAAAATGCGAAAAAACCTTGTAGTTTCAATGACTACAAGGTTTTTTCACGCCTATGCATTGTTATTCAAAAATACGCTTTAGAGCCCGATAAATAGGGCAAAAATCGGGGCTCCAAGCTGCTTTGGGGTTCCATTTCGGGCTCAAATTATGAGAAGTACGATACATCAAAGTGGTTTGCTTTTGCCATAAAACACATAGACAGGTCGTTTTTTGATTGACTACAATACACTGTGCTTGAAGGAATACTTCAAGCATTTTTGGCTTGTAGTTCGCAGGCAAAGTTATGTATAGTATTCACGATGTCTTTTATCTGCTGCAAGCTGTTTTCCACAAAATCTTTAGATATGTTATCTTTTTCTGCGGATTCATGGCTTCTGTCATCCTGATGAACTATTTTGTTTCTGCGAGCAAAAAGTGCTTGTATCATGTGCTTTCCGTTATTTGTGGCTTCTTGCTGCTTGCAGTTCGGAAAAAGAGTGCACATTACATCTTGAAAAGGAATGCCTATAAGATTCAACTGGTCATGCATTGCCTCAGCAGATAATAAAACTTTATTCGACAAGAAATTATTTACAAACCCGAAAAACCATTCTTTAGATTCAGGCGTGTTTAAGGCATCCTCGACCTGTAATATAGGGACTTTTAAGCTGGAATACTTTTGCGATCTATTCCAATTTCCCACAAACATTTCATACAAACAGTATTTACTGATCTCGTGAAGATAAAAATCGAGAATTCCTTCCGCAAATACAAATATTGATCTTAAAATGTTGTCGCCCTCAGATGTTTTTCCATTCTCAAGAAGACTATCGTATACAAGATATTGCTTTTCTATTGAGGTAAGGCTATCATCAAAATGAGCTTTTATTTCTGCAAGGTCGAACATTGTTGGCACAGAAATGGCATCCCTTGTGCCTTCGGACCGCGGTCTTAAATGTAAATCTTTTTTCACTTGATCACCTCGGACAGGCGCTCAAGAGTATCAGCAAAAGAGGTGTTTAACATGGGAATAGCACCGTATTTCCCCAAAATATACCCTTTTCCAAATTTTTCGCCTTTTCGCACATTCTTAATTTCGGCTAAAGAGTACAAATCAGTAGAGCGATCTTCTTTTCTGAGTTCGGTAAACCATATTTGGTCACGCCTAAAAATGCCTAAATCAAGTAAACTCGTATCGTGCGTTGTAAATATGATCTGAGAGTTGCTTTGTGTGAAAGCAGAAAAGAATTTTAGTATAGCCTGAAGTAGCGATTCGTGAAGACTTGTTTCAAGCTCGTCGCAAATAAGAACTTTCCCAGTGAACATTATATCTATAAATGGGCATAGAAAAGAAAACAGTTTTTTTATGCCAGCGGATTCTTCACTCATTAAGTCTGTTTCAAAAGAGCTATAAATGACTCTTGCTTGAATTGAGTCAACTTTTTCTTGTATGAGCCGCTTCTTGAACTCATCAGACAAAAAATCAGGGAGAACTGCTTCATCAACTGGGATGCTTTTTTCTTCTATTTCAACAATTACATCAGTAATATCTAATCCTATGGATTTCATAAGGGCTAAAACAGCGCTTTTCATAGGTTTATTGGATGCCATTTGATGTAAAGAGTAGTTCATCCAGCTCTGAGTTGATTCACCATATTCATAAATTACTAAGCTGTCTTTAAAAAACATGTAGGCCAAAGTAACTTCCTCAACGGTACTGAAGTTTGCCGCACAAGACAACAATAATCTATTTGGTTTTAGGATATCTTTGCAAGCCGTGAATTTATTGGTGAACTTTCTGCCAGTTAAAAACTTTTCACCGCTGCGCTCATAAATTTTCGTTTGGCGCCCATTTGGGAAATAATACAGGTATTCCTCTTTGACTAAATAATTGTTAAGAGTAAAACCAAAAGCAAATCGAAGATCATTAATAATGAACTGCATTTCATACTTGCTATCAGTTAATGCTGTCTCCAATTTGTGAGGCAACTGCCTGACACCGTCTCCAGGTTGATGCATGATTCCCCTGACGACAAAATTCTTTACAAACGAAATTGCATCAATAAAATTGCTTTTCCCAGTTCCGTTTGCTCCGTATATGACAGCTGATCTGAGAAGATTCATTTTGTGCCACTTAATGAACTCATTTTCTCGAGAAGATTCACTTCCAGCTAACATTGAGAAAACTATAGGCTGACGAATTGATTTGTGGTTAGAACATACAAACTCTAAAAGCACTTATAATCTCTCCTTCCTTGTCAATTATTATACCCATCATTTATTATAGTAACACAACTTTGCTCGTTCGCAAGTGAAATTTGCGAATTTTCTGCAAATTTAAAAAATAAATAGTTTGTTTTCATGCATCTTATATCACTTCTGAATAACTAAGGCCGAAAAAACAGCCCTCGGCGAATCTGCCGAGGGCTGTTTTCTTATATTCACTTGTTCCCCATATCATCGGTCTTGTCTTTGAGCTTTTTGATGCCGCTCGTCAACCAGTCGGGCACAGGTGCGCCCAATGCCTGCGCATTCTCGGCGATCGAGCCTATTTCCGTGAAGATATACCACATCGTCACCAGCGGACCGAACAGCGTTTCATAGTCTATCGGCAGTGCGATGCCGAGGCCGGTCATTCCTATTTTCAACGCAAGGTCGCACATGAATGCTGCAACGACGGCGACTATCTCGCCGACCTTGTGCCAGCGGCCTTCTCTCGAACGGGCGCTGTTCCAGTCTCCGGCCTTCTTCGCGGCGCACGAGCCCGTTGTCCAGTCGATGATGACAAGCGCGAGAAACAGCATTACCGCCCAGCCTGCCCAGCCTATCAAGCCGGTGATGACTGCCGCAACCGCAGTCGCGGCGCCCTTGATCTCTGTGATTTTATCCGGTGCGTTCATTTACTTGCCCTCCATAATGCGCTGACAGAAGATCATTACCCTGAGCATATCCTCCGTCAGGTCGATCACGCCGTTGCCCTTGCCCTTGATTATGCCGTCCTGCATAAGCTGCCTGACGGTGTCGCGGTAAAAGCCCTCCGGCACATCCTCTATCGTTTTCCATCTTTCCATTTCTTCATCCTCGCTTTCTGCTGTATATTTCGGCCTGCCGAAGCCGTAGACCGTGCTGCCGAGATACCGGGTAACGCGCTGCACGGCGTTGCCGTAGTTGCCCTCGATGGTAACGAACGTGTTGCCGCTTACGCTCTCCACAATGCCCGTGTGGCAGGGCAGACCGTCGCGGCTGTCGCGCTGAAAATACTGATCGCCTACCTGCGGCTTGGTGAAAAGCCTCGCCTGTGCCGCGTAATACTTCGCCCAGCTCACGCAGCTTGCGCCGTATGGTCCGGTGAGGCACAGCACGTCCTTTGCCTCGCTGCCCGCGATGCGCCAGAAGCACCACGCTACAAAGCTTGTGCACCATTCATAGCCGTTCTTCGGCGTGTTCCAGAACTTCGCCTTATCAAGCTCGGCCTGAAACATCGTGAAGTTGCCTCGCCCGGCGTTATCCTCGAAGCTGTATAAGTCCTTGTCCGACGCCTTTTCCTTATAGCCTATGTACTTTGCAGCTAACGTGAGCACCTGTTTCGGGGTAATGTTCATCCTGCATCCTCCCACGCGCTCGGCAGCGCCGACGCATCGTATACAACATTATCCTGCAAGCACCTGTGTACCTTGCCGGAAGCGTCCTTGTAGCATTCGCCGGTCATGTACATGCCGCTTGTTCCGAGAGGGGCTACCCATGCTTTAGCCTTTGCAGGGTCTTTCGTGTGGCACAGTCCCCACAGAGCGCGGAGCGTACTCGGCCTGCCCTGATAATGCGACGCGTTGTGCGGCTGAATAAGCGTCCACACCTGCCCCTCGTCCGCAACGGGCGTACCGGCAGGACATGCGCTGTAATCCTTCTGCGCGTCGAAATCGGGCACTTTGCTTTCCTCCGCTATTATCGCCGTGCCGTCCATCGTGCTTGCGCGTCCGCGCAGATTGAGCGCATCGTCCGCGCCCTTTTCCTTCATCTTAGTCATTGCCTCTGTCTTTGTCATACGCTGTTGACTCCTTCCCTGTAGGCGTTCTCAAGGTCGTTGGTACTTACGGCGTTTTTCAGCTCGCTGTCCTTGTCTGCTACGACCTGTGCGCCGTTGACTTCCTCGATCTCGCACTTAGGCTCTGTGCCGTGCAAGCCGTCATCGGTAAGCCGGAATACGGTGTCGGCTATCTGCGTTACCGTTTCGCCGGTCACCGCGTCGGTAAAATCCTTTGCCACCTTTGCGCATATGCCCTCAGTCTCCGCTTCATTGCACAGCACATAGCAGCCGTTTGTGTGCAGCCGGATATATACGAAGCTATCGGAATATCCGGCGATTTCGCTGTTTACTTTTATCGCGTACATGATTACACCTCCTTTATCAGCGCTGCGATATAGCGCAGGTCGTCAATCGGGGCGCTGTAAAAATCGTTGTTCCACAGCCAGTAGTCGGCATGGTCGCGGCGCTTGTACTTTTGGCACAGCTTGTCCGCCCACACCTTATCCCAGCGCTGCTGATATTTGTTCTCGGTGTCGTATTCCTCGCGCTGCTCAAGCGTCTCGGTTATCTGCGATATCAGCTTGCCGCGCTCCAAGCCGTTCCCATCGTCGGCGCGGCAGAAATAGTCGTGCGCCGTCTGACTGGTCTCGGTGCATATCGGACTGCCGTCAAGGAACAGAAAGCCGCTCTTGGCGCTGACTATTGTACCGTATGGGATGTTGACCCTGCCGCACAGGGCATTAAGCTTTGCGCGCTTTCGGCATATATACTCAGGCATTGTATTCCACCTCTCAGACGAAGAATATGGGGGCGCACAAAATTCTCTCGTTTGTGGGATAGCCTTCTTTCTCGCGCCCCAAAAAATCTATTTTGTAACAGCCTTCTTTACAGTTAAAATATTCGTGAGCGTCGCGCAAATATGTTTCACGCTGTCCGTCACCCCCTGAAAAATTGGAATTCGCAGTCGGTTGATTATCGCTTGCGTAGTGTACCAGTGAATTACCTGCTTTATAATAATCGTATACTTGTTGCTTATTGCCTATATAACTGGCAAGAACAGAGCCACTGCCAAAGCATTCGACACACCCTAACAAAAACAATTTATCGGTTTCTGAGACGAGTGTCTGAATTTGCTGGTTGTTCCTCTCGTCATACTTTGAACGATATTTTGTAGTTGCTTTCAATACGGATTGCAAATCAGAAGATAGTTTAGTTAGTATTTGACTCGTAGTCAAAACACTGCTTTGATAATACTCCGAAAGCCCGACCTGCTTGCCATCTTGCTTGCCTATGTGAAAATGTATTCGTTTATCCCCCTCTAAGTTTGAATTATGATCGAAGCCTAAGATAAATGCGTCAACAACAATATCCTTTTTACCCGTATACGAACCCATATATGTTTCAAGTGACGAGACAGTTATTGATTTAGTGTCACCAACAGACCAAACGCTTGCCGCAATCCCGGCATCAGAAGCCGCTTTTATTTCGGCCCAAGTGTTATCATTCAGCACGGTTTTAACCGTTACCGACGTAGCAACTACACTAACCACACGTAATTCAGTCTGATATTTAGTTCTTGCGTTATAGGCGAAAGCGCGATAGTAATACGTTGTTCCGGCGGTCAATCCCGTGTCTGTGTAGCTGAGCGCAGTGCCCTCGTAGACGACCGTGCCGTCGTTGATGCCCGTAGGCGCAGAGCCGGTCTTGCGCACGATGCGAGCGCCGACAAAGCTGTTATCCTCGTCGGGGCTGGGCGCTGTCCACGATAAAGCCGCTGTCAGCGCCGTCGTTCCGGGTATTACCTTGAAATTCTCCACCTGTCCGCACAGCTGCGGCGTGCCCCCGCCGCCGTTGCAGTGATTTATAAGCGGCATTACAAATCCCTCCTGATTATTAATGTCACCGGGATATCCGTTGTCGGCTTATCGCCCAGCGCGACGAGCTGGATGCTCCCTGCCGCCTGTGTGCCGCCGACGATCATAGCGCCCGATAGTGCTTCCATCTGCGCCTGTGTTATCCCGTTGTTTTCTCGCGGCAGAAGCTCGACCGCCGATGTCGCCGTGATGTTCGCGTTGCTGACGGTGTATTTCTTTGCCGTACTCCAGCTCGACGCATACAGCGTTAAATTCACTTTCGACGACCGCCCCGCGGAATACACCTCCCACGTATACCCCGTAGCCGCCGCCGCTGTGCAGTGATAAACAAGCTTTGCCGCCGTGTCGATGTATTCCTGCCCGACTACGCCGACGGTCGAGGTTGTGGGTGGGGTGGTGCCGATGATGGGCCGAGGAATGTCCGCGATAGCAGCGGCGATTGCGGCCTGCATAGTCGCTGTGGTAACGACGGCGCTTGCATCGACCGTGACCGAGATACTGCCGGTGTTGGATATCATGATCCGGCCATAGAACGTATAAACGAAGTCCGGTGAATCGGATGCCGACGGAACGTCGATGCCTTCGGAATTCTGAAATAGTGCGAGCAGCTTGCCTTCGCCGCTGCCGACCTTTGCCCATATGCCGAACTGATTAAGGGTGTAGCCGGTTGACGGTGCGGTGATCTGAAGCTGGATTTTAAGGCCGGTGGCGCCGTCAGCCTTGCTGTGGCTTACGATGCTTGCGGCCTGCTTCTGCCCGGCAAGCGCGGTTTGAGCTATCATTGCGGCCTCGGCGACGGTGCCCGTGCCGGCGGCCGCAGAGTATATATTCAGGGTCGTACCCTCCGCCCATGCGGCGAGAAGCTCCGCGCCCTTGTTGGTGACAACACCTGTCCATTTTGCCATGTGTGTACCTCCGGATTAATTGTAGTTTTCGGCGGTGCAGCTATCGACCAGCTCACAGCCGATGAATGCAGCGGCGGTGAATGCGACGGCCTCGGCGCCGGTTTCGTAGTATTCGATGGTGTCCAGTATCGAACGCTGGTTTTTGTACTGGTTTACCCATGCCTGCACCTGAGCCTGCTTTGCATCGTCAACGGCATCGGCGGCAATATCTATCTGAACCTTGAAGTGATATTCGCTGCCGTTGTAGTTGTACCATTCGGCGACGCTGCCTTTTGCAAAGAGGATGCTTATCAGCTGCTCCAGCGCGGCCGGTGTGCCGAGGTGAGTGTAGAATGTCAGGGTGCTGGCAACAAGCTCACGCTTTGTCTCGACCGGCAAGGTTTCGTCATAGGCCGGGGTGCGCAGCTCGGCGGCGAGGGCATCCAGCACCGTGTCCGGCGCGGACGCAAGCGCCGCGTATGTGCGCGACTTATCGGCGTAGGAGCATAGCTGCCTGATCTGACGGCCTACGGCGTAGGCCAGCGCCTTGACCTCGGCTGTTTCCAAATGTCCGGGCAGTATGTCGGTCATAAGGCTGTCCTTCAGATCAATCATCTTCAAGACCTCCGTATGTGACCGATGCCGCGGCCGAAAGATTTGCGACGGATGTTGCTGCAACCTTGGTATAGGCGGGTGCGGACACGACAACGCGCTTTGCACCGGCTGCAATGACCATCGCCGTCAGCTTCGACGGGTTTATATCGCGGCCTATGGTGCGCTGCCACGCCGTGTATTGCGATATGGACGTGTTTACGGCTGCTTGGATATTCTCGGCCTGTGCGCTGTCTTCGCGGCTTATGTAGTACGTCAGGCTTATGCTGTAGCTTACGTTTGCCGGCGCGGCGACAACGACCTTGTCGGTCAGCGGCCGGATGGTTTTTGCGGAAAGGTACGCAGTAAGCCCCTGTATCATCTCCGTGCCCGGCGCGGTGCCGTCGCTGTTAAGGAATACGATGTTTACAGTACCGGCATCGTGATTTGCGGACACGACAACGTCGCCCACGGCCGCGCTGTACCGCTTCGCGTGATAGATATACGCATCTGCCGCTCCGGCTGTGGAGTACGCACCGGGTGCGAGATAGATGCGCTCCTTCAGCGCGTCGTCGGTTTCAACCTCCGCTCCTCCTGCCGCATCGGTCGTGTTCGTGACCGATGAGACATACGGTACGGGGTCAACGATGGTCGTCAGTTCTCCGGCGGCTATCGAATTGGCGGCCGCTCCGGCTTCGGTGCACACCGCCGCAACGGTAACGGTCGTGGATCCGGCCGGAATCTCCGCATATTCGACGGTTTTGAAGTACAGCGTGCCGCCGGCTGATGCGACGCGAGTACCCTGCGGTATGCTTATTGCGGACGAACGGGCGGCGGATGCAGTGAATTTCAGTGTTGTAGTCGCAGCCGTGGCCGGAGTTCGTTCTACGCCGCGCAGCAGTGCAAGGTTGTCGAGAAAATCGCCGTAGGCATACTTCAAAAGATTTTGCTTACCGGCGCGGTCGACGTACTGCATGGCCAAATAGATCTGAACGGCGGCCGCGTTAATGATTGCCCTGTGCACCGATGCGCGGCCGAGGGTGACCGGCCTGCCGTCGATGCGGGTCATATAGTCCTCAAAGTCGGCTATCATCTCGCGCTGGACATCGTCGACCGTCTTCCCGTCAATGAAAGATATATCGGGGGTATTTTTGATCGCAGATATTTCAGACACCTGTTATCACCACCTTGCTTTTCATTTTTCCGTTGTTTCCTTTATCCCAGGAAACGCTTTTCACCCGTACTCCGGGAATAAATTTTGCGATTTTTTCGGACACTTCCGCCGTGTAAAGGCTTTTTGCAGTCTCCGGCGGCATGTCGATGAAGTCCATGCTCAGGCCGAGCTCGCGGTCAAGCGGTATAGTCCCTGCGCGCGTGGACAAGAGCAGACAAATGCTGCGGTCTAAATCGGCAAGCTTATTGTCCGAAAAAGTGTATTCGATTTGAAAATCGTAAAGGTCGTTCATGAATATTCACCTAAATTCAAAGTGACCGACGCTGCGGCCAGCTCGCCGCGGCTGTAGATGCGATCCCAGCTCTCGGACGCGCTTTCGATGTAAAAGCGGTTTCTGCCGATCATTTTGCCGCCGATTATCAGATACTCCGCGTCGCCGCTCTCGACCATTTCTTCAACAGTTTCGAGCATCGTGCGGGGCTTGACTCCGAGTGCTGCGGAAAGCCGGATGGTCAGACTTGCAGTTTGGGTAGCCGGACCGAGGTATTCTGTCTTGGGCTTTGCCCCGAGTATCTCGTGCGCCGCCCAGCGACCGGCTACCTCGCGGCTGAGACTTTCAAATGTGAGCACCTGCTCGGCCGAGACTTCAAACACTATTTTTGTTCCCAATGTTCCAATCATAGCTGCTCCTTATTCGTTTGATGTCAGACTGCCAGTCACGGTGACATTGCCGTTAAGGACGATGCTGTCTGCGTGAATTTTTAAAACGCCGTCTTCATAGCGGATATAGGCTTTGCCGTTTTCGTGCGAAAGCTCCTTTCGGTAAATGCCTTCTCCGCTCTCGGGCGGCTTGTTTTTTTCGCTCCACGGGCGGCCGAGGACAACACCGGCTTCCGTGCCGTTGGAAAGATGCAGCACTATCACCTGATCGCCGACCTGGGGCATGAAATATTCACTTGACAGCAGGGGAATAAGGCCGGTTACGGCATCGTCCTTGTCGTGGTACACGACGCGGACGAGCCCGGATGCGTAATCAATAGCGGATATTTTCCCGATGCGGATGTTGTTATTCATGTTATTCCTCCGTCAGCGCGTTCGCTGCGTTGATGATCAGCCGGTCAAGCGCCGGCACCAGTGTGTATTTTGCTGCCCAATATGTTGGAGAATTTATAACGCCGTACTTTGTAAGCACATCCAGCGCCGCAGATACGGTGCTTATGCTGCTGCCGCCGCGGTTGACCTTAATGACCGTTGCCATATTGACTATAAGACCGTCAAGGTACTTGACCTGCTTGTACCGTGCAAGCCAGTAAGACATGTCCGTGATAACACCGACAGCGTACAGGCGGCCTATCGAATCCTTCATGACTTCGTCGGACATTGATTCGACTAGAGACATCTCCAAATCCATTGTGTAGCCGCTGCCGGATATGTTGTGCGTAATACTGTCGATATAGTATTTACCGGATAGCCTGCCGATACCGACGACGGTAACGCACTGCGCCGACACAAGCTGCGCGTCGCCGATGATGCTTGCGCTCAGCTTCGTACTGCCGTGGTTAGCCTTGTTTACTGCTGCGCGGATCTTCCGCTCCGCATCGGCTCGGCTGTCGGCTTTGCCGGACTGCTTCAAAATGCGCTTGCCGTTACCGATCGAAACGGCGATGTCCGCCTCTGTGGATATATCGGTGTAGGTATACTCGCCGCCGGTATATGTTCCGGCCATGTCTTTGGACCATGACCACGAGATTAGCGACTCGGTACCTATTGTGCGGACGGATGCTTTCACTTTGTATGCCTCGCGGTTATATACGACGATCTTTTGCCTGTAGACCTTGACCTCGAGGCCGTACGTCTCGCATAAGCTTGAGAAAAAGTCACTGTCGGTCTGCTCCGATTGCTCGACGGACTTGATAATGAAATCCGCCCCGGACACGTCCCAGGCCAGCTTCAGACCCGCTCTCGCAGCAATCTCTGTGCCTATTTCCTTTATGGTGACGCCCTCCCAATTCTGGGTGCGCACCGTGGCCATAAAGCCGCCGTCGGCAGGTGTGGACACCGCGGATATCGTGCCTGTAACTGGCCAGCCGCCGAACTCGAATTTATCAAGCACGAAAAAGCCGCAGTCAAGCGGTATGCCGCCGGCATCATCGCCGCTGAGCGATATTTTTGCCGACAGCGTATCACCGCTTATAGGCATCCATGCAGTGATCCACTGCCGGGTGCGGTCGTGGATAGATATATCCAGGCTGTCGGCCGCGCCGCTGGCAGGGTCTGTGTAGCTTATGTCGGTGATGTATTCGTCCATCACCGTTTTAACGGCCGCTCCGTTGTAGTAAAGGTCTACTTCTGCCTGGCGTGGCTTCATGGGCTTACCCTCCACGCCGGAACGGATATCGCCGTATAATCCTCCGGCAGCTCCGGAGTTTGCAGGGTGACACCGGCAGAGAATACGAAGTTGTCCAAAAGCGCAGGATTATTGGATATCAGCCAATCAATATACTTTTCGCTTCCGTAGATGGCATAGGATATCTGATCCCAGGTGTCGCCCTGCTTTGTAGTGTAGGTTGTGCTCATGCCTGCCCTCCTTACGCCGGGGAAAACTGCTTGCGGCGCTCTTCATCCTTCATGCGCCGATACAGGCGCTTGAATTCCGCAAAGCTTACGCGGCCGGCTTCCATGGCTTCCTCGCGCGACGGTGTACCGCCGTAGAAATTGAACACAGGGGAGAAGACGATACTCTCGCCGCCTCCGGCAGGGCCGGGCTTCGGCTTCTTATCCCAATCATCCAGCAGCTGAGCAAGCTTTGACAGCGGCAGCACGGCCTCTGGCTCTCCGCCCTCGCCGACCATAGCCAGTGTCGGAGCTGTTGCAATGCCGCCTGTGGCAAGCATCGGTATCTGCGGAATGTTAAAGCCTAATGTCTTGCCGCCCACGCCGGGCACCCAGTCCGGAATGGATATCTTCATTTCGTTGATCTTCGACAAGACCATATTTATGACGGATATAACAGCATTGATCGGTGCTTTTGCTATGTTGGCCAGTTCACCAAATACGTTGCCGAATATCGAGACGACATTTCCCCATGCAGCTGACCAATTTCCGCTGAAAACGTTATCGATAAATCCGATTATGTTAGAGAAAATGGCTTTTATGTTGCCCCAAACGTCCTGTACGCTTTTCCACAGGCCGGACAGGACCGCGCCGAGGGCCGGAAAACGCGAGGATATCGCTGCTATTGCCGTTGTTACAGCGGTGTTGATCTTCGTCCAAATTCCGCTGATCTTCGCGCCGAGCTGTGCGGCCTTTGCCTTGACGGTGTCCCAGTTTTTATACAGCCATACGCCTGCGGCGATAAGTGCTGTTATAGCCAAGATTGCAATGCCTATCGGACTTGTTACAAATGCAAGACCGGCGCGGAATGCTTTTGAAGCAACGGCAGCGGCCTTGCTCGCGGCGGCACTGGCTCTCATGGCAAACGTATGTGCCCTGATTTGTGCCGTCAGGGCAATTGTTGCTGTTTTGGTTTTAAGCTGCGCAGCTCTCAAAAGCTTGACCGCGGCCGTTGCTCCCTTGTAGGCGGTCGATACGGCTTTAAAGGTCTTGCTTATCCCTACTACAGCAGTGATCCCTAATCCGATATTGATCAGTGCACTGCTGTGCTCAAGCATAAAGCCCAACAGCTTTGCAACCTTGGGGATAATAACCCCCAAGGTCTTTTCCGCTTTCGGCAGCGCATTTGCCGACAGATCATCCAGCGCGTCATTGACATAGGGCAAGATTTTGTTGCCTATTTGCACCTGCAGTACGGCCAACTTGCTCTGCATCAATTGCAGCTTGTTTGCCGTCGTATCGGCGCGCACGGCGTATTCCGCTTCCATGGAGCCGCTGTATGCCGCAGCATCTCCGACCTTGGCAAATTGCTGCTGAAGATAGCCGAGATTCTTCAGAAGCGGAGCTATGGACGAAACGCTTTCCTTGCCGAAGTATTGGCTAAGCGCCGCAGTCTGCTCGGCTGCCGGCAGCTGCTTTATTGCGCCCAAAAGGTCGATTATCGCGCCCTTGGCATCCGTCTGCATGCGGTTTGCCATGTCGGATGCTGTGAAGCCCAACTGCTGCAAAACGGCGGCCTGCTTTGATGTGGCTGATGCGCCGGCGGTCATTGCGATCATCATGCTTTTTATACCGGTAGCGGATATCTCAGCAGTAACGCCGGGCATGGACGCGGCCAGCGCCGCGACTTCACCGGCCGACAGACCGGCAGTCTGACCCAATGCGCCGACGCGCGTGACGACTTCCGAGAGCTTCAGCGCATTTTCGGATGTGGTATTGCCCAAATAGTTGAGCTGATCTCCCAGCGCCGTGACCTGCGTTTGCGAAAGATTAAGGGCCGTGCGCCATGTTGCCATCCAATCACCGGCCTGTTCGGCCGTGGTATCGAACGCAACGCCCATTTTTGCGGCGGTTTCGGTGAACTTTGCAAGATCCTCCGACGCAATGCCCGCCTGTCCTGCCGAGGCCATTATCTGCCCCAGCGCATCCGCGGTCATGGGGATGCTTTTGGACATGTTCAGCAGCGCGTCGGACATTTCGTAGTAGCTTTTGGTGAATGCACCGTTTTCATCGCGCAGTCCGTCAACGACCTTCGCAACGTCGGCCATCGTGCTTTCAAACTCGATTGCCTTTTTTGCGGCATCAACAGTGATTGCGGTGATAGCGGCGCTAGTAGCTGTTGCCATAGCCTTTGCAACTTTACTGCTGACTTTTTGCACGCTTGCGCTCAGTGTGTTGACATCTTTCGCAGCGGCGAGGCAGCTTTTTTTAAGTGAGCTATCGACTTTGCCTGCAATCTTCAGTGCAAGCTCATATGTTTTGCTTTTACTTGCCATGCAGTTTTGTCGCCTCCTCCGCGTAGTAAACCAATTCGTCTATCGGTAAATGCATAAAATAATCAACGCCCGTGTGCAGCAGCGCCGACAGGCCGACACACGTTTTTCTTATTTCCGGTGGGGTTATTCGTCCCCACCGAGCAGAAAACCCGAAACAGCGTTCCTGACCTTGATCATTTCCCTTATGGGCAGGGCCTTGAAGAATTCGACCGGCAGGTGTGTAGAAACGCTGCTCAAAAAGCAGGCTATGTCCGGGGTCATTTCGGTCATGGGTGCTGTATTTCCCTGTGCGCGCACTGCGCGATCAGCGCGGCACAGATCCTCACCGTTGAGATCCTCGAGGCCGCGCAGATCGACCTCGGTGTAGGTCTTGTTTTCAAAAACAAAAGGCTTGCTTAATTTTACGACAAGGTCTCCTTCCTCGACCTGGGGCATGTTTATGATTTCATCCATAGTCAGCACATCTCCTTAATTTCGGCCAGCATATCAATGCCGTTGACCTTGAAAACTTCGTTGAGCTTGTCCAGCTCGATAACGGGCTCCCCTTCAACCTCGATGAGGATGTACAGAACGGTAAGCGAAACCGATGTGTCCATGGGGTTTCCGTTTTTGAATTTGCCGGCGGCAAGCTTCTTGCTGCGGCCGCGTACGACGCAGCGAATGGGCTTGAATGCGATATTACCCTCGCTGTCGGTGGACTGGCATGCGCCGCGGATCGTGAGATGCACGGCCTTTGTCATGTCCATCATGGACATGGCCTCTTTATCCAGCAGCCGGAAGGGTATCTCGATCTCCTGATTGCCGAAGTAGCCGACGGTGGGGTCGTCGATTTCTCCGAGGATGCCCGCTCCGGTAATGGTTTCGCTGGATGCCTCGAAGTCTGGCAGCGACATTTCATCGCCCATGCCCAGCAGGCGATTGCCTTCATTGTAGACGTTGTATTTGTTTATCTTGGTGGGTATGTTTTTCATCGCTTAACCTCCAATTACGCTTTCAAGGGCGCTCACGTCGTATTCGCGGATGTTTTCGATGGTTTCGGCCGGGATGTACGGGGCAAACAGGGTGTGCACCGTAAGCTGTCCGGCGAGCAGCTGCTCAATGGAATTTTCGTCGGACCTGAATTCCATGTGATACGCTGCACAGTAGTCTCTTGCGACATAGCCGTTGCCGATGATGTTCTGACTGTCAACTATCGACTGGATAAGGCGCTTTGACGCGGGCTTATCGACATACGACGTGTATTTATACACAAATTCGTTGCCGTCCCAGTCGAAGAAGCGGCGCACGGCGAACCATCTGTCTTTGGGGTCTGTGGTATCGGGATATGCGGCGGTATTGTTGCCCCAGCTGCGGAATCCGGCGGCATTGATGGCTGTTATAACACCCACAGCGTTTATGTAGTCGTCCGCCTGCTGCTGATCCAGCAGCACTTCCGTACCATCGGCAAGGACTGTCGCATCGATGGGCAGAGCCTTGTTCGACGGATTGCAGGGCACATCGCCGTTAAGTACGTCGTTGTACGCCATCATCGCGCCGAAGATCGCGGACATGTAGTATTTCTTCTTGCCGACCTGCGCCATCGGCCACAGCGCCGCCGCATGGGGCGATGTAACACCGAGGCTTTCCTTTGCGGTCTTTACGCCGGTGCACACGGTAGCGCCGGAGCTGCCGGAAGGAATGTCTATAAGGCAGACACAGTTGAATACGCCGTTTATGGCCTCAGTCTTTGCTTGAAGCGCGGCGGCTACAACGGCATTATGAGACCAGCCCGGTGCAAGCAGTGTTCCGGGGATCTTGCCGAGCCTGGGGAATACCTGACGGATGGTTTCAAGACCGGTTTCCTTGCCGGTCGATGTATTCACCGCACCGACAATGTCGGATGCCGTCACGCCGGAAGGCTTCAGGCTCTTGCCGCTGATGCTCAGGCTCGACGCTGCGGATGCGGTTTCGGATATAAGCGTGATAACGACGTTGCCGTCATCATCGTGCTCGGCGGAGTAGTCTGTGCCGCGCACAAGATCCGTCTGACCGTTTTTGACGCTGAGGGCATCAAGCAGAACATACTGCCTTTTATAAACGGCCGTCTTGTCGCTGACGGCGCAGCTTTCGGCACTGTTTTCAGTGACATGCGCTGTGTTCGCCGGGTCAAGAACGTTTATCAGGATGATGGGCGCAACGTTGAAGATGCCGAACGATGCCTGTATCGACTGGCAAAGCGTGAAGTTGTCGAAGTCGTCGGAATAGCCGAAGGCCTCAACAGCTTCCTTGTAGCTGCTGCAGAGAATGGGCTTGTTCACTGCGGCGGCCGGGTCTTTTGCAAGGTGTATCGGCGCTGTGCCGATTATGACCTGTATTGCCGCGCGGCCTTCCTGGGGCGTGGGCATGCTTGTCGGCTGCTCGATGTTGTACACGCCGTGTCTGTATGCCATATTTCTTCCTCCTTAAAATTTTGCCTGTACGACCTTGTACAGACGGTAAATGTGCCCGCTCTTGCTGTTTAGCTGCTGCCTTACTTCGGGCAGCCTCTCAAGCGGGAATATCAGTTCTTTCATGGCGGGCAGCGCGGATATCGCCTCTTTAAGCGCCGGCGGCAGCTCGCCCTTGTAGACTGTGTACTGTTTTGCTACGCCTGCTATCGTCGGTCCGCAGTAGATCACGACCGGGCACGGCGCAGCGTTTTTCTGTTTTGCCATTAGGTTTCAACTCCTTCGCGGTAAATGGCCGGGGCTGATACACTGAAGCCGACAGCCGCGTAATAATACGGGTGTGTGTCCTCGTCGGATATCGCCCACCTGATCGGCGTTTCGACCTCAAAGCTTTTTCCGAAAACGCCGTTTGCACCATAGTGCAGCTTTATCATCTCGACGATGTTCAGCGCATCGGAATACCCCTGTCGGTTTGGGTCATGATCGCACACGCCGATCATCAGAACGACATTCGCCGTCTGCCGCTCATCGCGGTCGTTAAGCTCGCCGTCGGCCAGCTTGACCTGAATATAGGGCTCGGGCGGAACGTAGGCTTCCGGGTCTTCATCCTCGCCGACGCGAATGGGGATAAACTGCCGGTAGATGCGCAGATAGCTTTCCTCGTTTATCGAACTGTGTAGCTTGAAGTCCTTGAAAAGCGCGGCGAGATCCCTGATAAGGGCATCCTGCAGTGTGTTCATGTCCATGTTTTTTCTCCTTTTGGCTATTCAAGCGCCTTCTCTATGCGCTTTTCGACTTCCTTCGCAAGCATATCGTAGACCAGCTCGGCAACCTCGGGCTTTCGAGCAACGCGGCCGAACATGTCCGCAGCTGTAGGTGAGACGAGCTCCACAATCGGATTTCGGCCTTTGGTCTTTCTTTGAAATATGCCTTGGTGGCCGCTCTCCATTGTTGCAACGAACGCTTTGCGGTTATCAACTTCGAGAGCCTTTAAAGGCGATTCCTTGAGAACCTTGGCACGTGCAGCTAGCCGGGCTGTGTTTTGCCTTGATGTGAATTCATAAAGCTTGTGCTTAGGGCCGCTGGCCAAAACCGTTGCCTCGAGCTTTGAGGTCTTAGCGGCAATGACCTTGCTTTCCCGGCTGAACGTGCCGCTCTTTTTCAGGGCATAGCGCTGCTTATTGTCTTTTATCAGCTGCTTGCGCGCCTGCCGTGCCGCAGCGGTAAGCGCTGTTTTCAAGATCCTTTTTGAAGCGATCTTTTCCGGCACATCTTTGAGCCGGGCTTCGATATAATCAAGCTCTGTAGCCGTATCTATGTACAGCATCGGCTGCTCTTTCATGACTTGATTGCCTCCACTTCGATGCCTAAAATACCGGCTTCGGATGTGCAGTTTTTGACGCGGAACGGCTTTCGGTCAAGGGTTACTATCATGCCGGGTGCCGGGCGTGGCCCAAAGTCTGCTTTCGCAACGTAGATAAACCGGCGGGTCTTATGGATGCCGTCTATCTCTGTGCTCATAACCTTAGCTTTGTCGCGCTCGAGCAGCTCATTGTCGTCAATGACGGCCTTCATGGTCTTTCCGTTAAGCTCGTGGTCGTCGGCAAATTCCAGCCCGTTTAAAAACACCGAGGATATATCCGCTTTGATCTGATCTTTGAAGGAAGTGCCCATTACTGGGCACCTTCTTCATTTTCGGCCGGGACCTGAACGGCAACTGCCATCAGACGGTCGATTATAAGCGCCTTAGCCGCTCCGCGGGGAAGCTCTACGCCCATGTCCTCAGCCAGCTTTTTGAGCTCGTCTTTCGACATGCCTTCCAGCTGCGCGGGGTCAAGGTGCGTGTCAGCAGCGGTTTCATCTGCAGATCTATCGGCCATCTCCTGGTCTGCACACTCGGGGGCCTTTTCGGTGTCAATGAGCTCTGCGCTTTCCGCTGCGAGCCACGCATTGACCATGCGCTCATCGTTTGCGGGAAGAGTGTCGCCTGCTTCATACATGCGGCTGCCGTACAAAATAGGGCGCTTTGCAATAAGTTTTTTCATTCTGCTCCTCCCATTAGCCGAGGAGCTTTACAAGGACGGTCGCATCGCCTGCTGCGGCTGCCGCGGCCGCGTAGCCGGCCGGGATATTATCGACTTTGGCGCCGCTCTCGCCGGTCGAAGCAACAGTGGTTATTTTCTTGTTTGCAACGTCGTAATACAGCGCTGCGCCCATAGTTACGGCACCGGATGCCTTGTCCATGTAAAACACGCCTTCGACGTACAAGGGGCCGGTCGCGCCCTTTGCAATATCGGCGCCGGCAACTCCGATGCGAGTTCCGAGGCTTACTACCTCGCCGTTTGCTACGGCGTTGTCGCTGGGGGTGTAGTCCAGCACTTCACCTGCCTGCCAGTATTTCGCGGTCATATTCGTTACCTCCTATTATTTCAGGTCAGGGCTACGCCGGGGTTCTTTGCAATGCCGCGGAAGTCAACTGCGGTAATGCCCCAGTCAAGCCAAATGTCCCATACAAAGCCCAGCTGGCCGGGAACCTCGCTGCGGCGGATGGTCGGGGTCTCCTGACCGTTGAGGTAATCGACCTGCAGGGACTTTGCGTAATTCTTATTACCGACAGCAAACCAGGGGATCGCGCCGCCGGCCGCGAGAACGTTCAGTGCGCCTTCCTCGACAACCTTGAGCTTGTTACGGTAGTTGTACAGTGCGTTTGCGGTGTGGCTGCCAATGCCGGTGACGTCGATCAGCGCGGTTTCAAGCAGCTGAGACATCTTGAAGCCGTAGCCTACGGGAACGATTAGATGCTCGGGCTCTACCATGATGCTGTCGCCGAAGGGATCCTTCTGAGACAGAAGCTTGAGCATGATCGCCTGCAGGGTATCAACGGAGGGTGCTGCGCCGGTGGCGATCAGATTGTTATGCGCATTGTCAAACAGCGCCACGCCGTCGAACACTGCGGGGTTATCAACAAGGATCTTGTAGACCTGCTTGTTAATAGTGCGCTTTGCGCTTGTGGCGTACAGGCCGGGGATCTCGGTTATAAAGCCGATATCGTCGTTGATGAACGCCTGACGCGACATGGAGAACTGCCGGCCGTAGGTGTCGATCTGACGCTGAGGCAGAAGCTCGGTCGACGGCTTGTCGGCCTTCAGCTCGCCGTTTTCGCCGACGCGGAGAAAGTCGCCTGCGCCGCCGGCAAGGTAGCTGTGATCCTTGGTAGGCTTGAAGTCGGAAACGCTGCCCTTAGTGGTCCAAAGCTGGAACGTGGTAGGAACGGTCTGATACAGCTGGACGATGTTTTTCCTGATAGCGTTATCAAGAATCGCAGGGAATGCCGCAGTGGGGTTAAAGAACTGGCGGCAAACGGTGTTGAAAAGATCGTCCTTGCTCATGCGCAGCAAGGAAGCGGTAGTGCCTACGCCGTCACGCGCAAGGCACTCGATAGCCATGTCGCGCAATGAGAAGCCGCGCATTTCTTCAGCGCCGCGTGCCGGATTCTGAACTTCGACCCCGGTACGCATAAGCATTGCGTCTGCCGCAGCCTGGCGGAAGTCGTCGCCCTCTGATCCCGTCATTCTGCCGCCGACGGGTGCGCCGTGCGCGATGAGATGATCGACTGCTGCCTGACGGACCGCATTTATGTCGGAACCGTTGCTGATGTACTCGGCCGGATCCATACCGGCCTGACGGCACAGAGCAGTGATATCGCTGACGCGCTGGCGCTCGGCGATAACTGCCTGACGCGCCGCTTCGTTGATATCGGGATTTTCGGGCGTTTCGGGGGGATTGCCCTGCGCATCTTCGATCTGACGCTGCAGATTATCGAACTCTGCGCTTTCCTCCGCCGACAGCGCACGGCCGGCGGCGCGAGCGCCGTCGACGATAGCCTGCTGACGCTCGATCATTTCCTGAATGTTCATGTTAAAAACTCCTTATGTAAAAGATTTTTGTTGACAAGTATCTGCTTTTCGTAGATCGAAAGGTCTGCATTCTGCTCAGGATCATCCGCTCGGCCTACACCTACTGTCGCGTCGGCGGGAACAGAGACAATGGATACCTCCATCGGCATCCACTTTCGGGCGACGCTGCAAGGGCCGGTGAAACGCCCGTCAGCGGATTTTTTGCCGGCGGCGACCTCTTCCCAGCTGTCCACGCTGTAGCGCACAGACGTTGTTTTAAGCGTGCCGGATTTGACTTTTCCGAAGATCTTTTCCGCGTCCTCATCCGTGTCGAATTCGACCTCCGCCATGCCGCGGCTATCCTCTATCCATGCGCGATTTACCCTGCCAATCACAATGTTCGTGTTGTGGTTAAACAGCAGGACACCGACTTCGTTCAACCGGGTAAGATCTACCGCGGCGGGCGAATGGTCAAGGATCTCCGGACCAAACCAGCGCTGGTAAGGCTCCTCACTTGAAAAACTGATTATGCGACGGCGGCTGTCTTCCTGACCTCCGTCGCGCATGGACTCGATATGTCCCATGCTGCGCTGACCGTTATTCTTTTCCGTCGGCGCTTTGTTTGCCTGTGCCGGGGGCGTTCTGCTGCGCTGCAGTTCCGCTTCCATAAATAACACCTCCTAATTCGATTCCGACCGTTCTGCCGTATTCCAGCACATCGGCCATTTCATTGATTGCTTCTTTCCAGTCCTTGCCCTGTTCTGCGCAGATATCCTGGAACGTTTTCTGCCCGGATTGCAGTGCGGTTTTCCCGGCATTGCTTTCCTTTGCGGGATCGATCCATTTCTTCGGCGCTTTTGTCCAAGTGTGGGAAAGGTATTCGGCTTTTTTATCCCAAAAGCCGGGCATTTCGATAAGCCCGGAGAGATAACAGGAAATTACGAACGTCTCATAAACTTCAGACATGAACTCCGTAAGCATTTCAACGTCCTCGGCATATGTGCTCTCGTCCTCAATGGCGTTCTGACGCGCCGAGGAATATGTCGCGCCGGACATATCACGGCTGACGGCCTCATAGCTAAGGCCCTGCCCTGCGGCAATGAGCGCCTGCTGGGTTTTCAGAAAACCGGCGGCGTCGCTGCCGGAGTTTCCGGGATTGACGGTCTCAATACCGTCTCCTGCGCCGAGCGTCGATATCATGCCCGGCGTGAGCTTCTTGCCCTCGTAGTCGGTGCCGCCGTCGGGGGTTCTCGTTCCGCCGCGACCGAAGCCTCCGGACGGGACTGCACGCTTTATGAAAACTGCAAGGCATGCGGCGATGCGCTCCTTTACCGACACTGCGGTTATGAATTCGTTCGTGTCGCGCACGCGTGTAATAGTGGGGGCCATGTCGGACATTTCGCGCAGCTGGCTCGGCCGAGTTTTGGATTTGAAGAAATATACGTCCTTTGCATCAACATACACAGGGTCGTTGAGTTGCCAGCCTTCAATGTCGTACTGTCGGATCCAGTAGCCGACCGGCCGTCTCCACTTGTTGTATTCGATGCCGCCGACGACACGGTTTCCGCGGCTTTTCGGCGTGGTCACGTTTATATCCAGCTCGTCTACCTCGATTGCCTGAAGCTGAAACGGGATCATGCCCTGTTTCGTGTATCGGAACAGGAACAGTAGGCCGCCATCGACTTTTTTGCGGTCAATGGCCATGCGCAGGAGCTGATTAAAGCTCTGCTCGCCGGTCACATCGCAGTTTCGTGCCTTGCACCACTGCCGCCATGCTTTTTCTATCTTTTCATCAAGCTCGTCATTGCCGGTTTTGGCCTGAAGAGTATAGCCGCGGCCGACGACGTTGCGCTTGTAAGCATGAAGTATCGACTGTGCTATATCGCTGTTGCGCTCGAGGTCGCGCGCTCGGGCGCGAATCACGTCGCGGCTTGTGCGGTCGGTGATCTCGGCGCTCTCGTTGAACGTGCGCCAGCCGGCGTTTAACCGGCCGAAGCTCGCAGCGTCATAGCTGCGCATGTTTTCAAGCTGCTGCCGCCATGCCTCACGTGCACACGCGAGTCGCGGAGATATCGCGGCGACGATGTTATCAAAGATGTTCATGCGCTCACCGCCCATCGAAAAATGCAACGCAGGTCCTGTCCAGCAGACAGTTGTCCTGCCCGCTCGAAAGCTGGGCTTCAAGGTCATCCCTGATTGCCTTCAGCTGTGAAAGGTCGGCGCGCGTCAATGATCGGCTGCCGATTTTATACGACTGACCGCCGGACAAAACAGCGGCAATAGCGCTGTTGACCTGTTCAAGCATTTCGGCCGTTTTCTGAGTGTTTTCGTTCATGTGATCCTCCGTTATATCCATTCCTCGTTTTCGCTTATCCAGTTTTCTTCACTGGAGGTTGACGGCGGCGTGATCTGTTTCGGTTGGGCGGTGCCGCTCTCGTCCGGGTAGAGCGAGCGCACGCCCATTACGTCGGCAGCCGCCGCGGCATATACCTCGCAGTCGAGATAGTGGTTGTCCGCATGGGTCGTTTTCTTGACCCATCGCTCAACGTCCCTGCCATTGGAACGCACGGTAAGCTTGTGCTCGGCTGTGACCTGCTCGGCATACTCATCGTCGATGCCGTCAAACACCATCCATGAACCCTGACCGTTGGATTTGCGCATTCGGGCAGCTATCAGATCCTTGTATTTGCCGCCGTCAACAAGCACCAGCGTCATGCCGGTCGCTTTGCTGCCGGCTTTGTTGATTATCGAAAGACGGTAATGCGATGTCATTGTGGTGGTGCCTTTGCACGGCAGCATCCAGTCGGAGTTGTGGTAATAGAATTCATAAACCTCATCGGTGCGGTCGCCGCTGTCCATCAGGGTCAGATTGACCATTGCGGTGTCGCCGTCGGGCAGCGTGAATTCCCTGTTCATGATGGGCTCGACCTCTTCCATCGTTTGAACCTTGCCTCGCGCGACGAGCTGGCTTGTCATATAGTCGCCCCATGCGCGAATGACCCAGTAGAGGCAGTCCTTCTGCACATCGATGCCGCCGGTTATCAGCTTTGTCCACGATGGCAGCTCCCATTCGGGTACATCAGTCTGCCGGTCCATGACCAGGCTCGGGCTTGTTCTTATCCTAAGCTCCTCCCAGGGCTCGGCCAGCCAGGAGTTTTTGAAGTTGTGCATCAGATCAGGATCGCCCTTACTGCGCATAAATTCACGGGCTATATCAGAAAACCGCGTAAACGGGGAATACAGCGTATTGAGCCAAAATGCTACGCTTCTCGGTGTGCTGCTTTTCTGTCTTACAGCCTGCCAGCGTCCGGCGCGCAGCATTTTGCCCTTGTCATGATCGGTGATGATCGAGCCGCATTCCTGGCAGACATAAACGGTTCGTTCCGCTCTGTCGGCGTTTTCGGGGACGTCGTCCTTGCTGGGCCATTTCAGGCATCCGAACTTCAATTCGATGAATTTGCCGCAATGCGGGCAAGGAACGAAGTAGTGCTTTTCGACGTCGGCAGCCTCTTTCGCTTTCCAAATGTGCCCCGTTTTCAGCGTTGGGGTGGAGGCCATGAATATCTTGCGATTGAAAAATGTCTTCGTTCGCTCTCTTGCGAGCGATACAGGATCGGCCTCTTTCTTCGATGCTCCCGGGAATTTGTCGACCTCGTCGAGAAACAGATTTTTGATCGGTTTGCTCGAAAGATCTGCCGGGCTATTTGCGCCGGTCAGATACAGCCACATGTCCCTGAATTTCAGGGAGAGCTTTTTGCTCTCGCTTTCACGGAATTTCTCCGCAGTGGACTGATTGCTTTTTATCATAGGGACCAGGCGAGTTTCGCTTGTCGCTTCCGCCAGGTCGTCAGAAGGATAAACCACCATGGTGGGGGCCGGGTCTTGGTCAATCAAGCAGCCGATCATGTTTTCCATCGCTGTTGTGCCGCCCACCTGAGTGGGCTTAACGAACACGATTTCTTCGATTATGTCGTCGGTAAAGGCATCCATGATCTCCACCAAATACGGCGTGATATCGTTGTTCCATGGCCCCGGTATGGCTCCTCCGGACAAAGTGCGGTATTTTGCCGCCCACTCCGAAACAGTCAGCCGCTCGACCGGACGCAGGACTTGAATCGCCTTGTATATCCACAGCGGCACGGTATACGGTTCCTGCTTATACTCTTTCACAGCCGTTCATCCTCCCGCTCAATGCTCGCGCCGTCGGTAAACGTGGCGAGCAGCTTTTCGAGCTCTTTCCGCATTGTCTTTTCCATACCGCGGACGGCGACAGCATCGGCGCTGCCGGACAGTGAACCGGCCATGCGCGGCGGAATATTCAGCGCAAATTTTTTGAAAGTCGTCAAAAACTCCGTCATTTCCTCGGTCACCTGCTCGCCCGGAAGATATCTGCCTTCGGCTATCGCGGTTTTCAGGCGGTGCAGTTGCCCCTGGCTTTCCTTCAGCTCGACCTCGGCCTCAAGCTTTTTAAGCGTCAACTCGGTCGCTCGACTGTTTTCGCCGGTCTCGTGCGCTTTTTCTTCGACATAAGAAACATATCGCTGGATCGTTTCGCATGTGCGATACTTTCTTGTGCCGCCGCCCGGAGGGATCTCCGTTTCTAAAACGCCCTCCTGCGTCAGCTGCTGCACCCTGCGCACGGTCTTGCCGAGCAGCTGCGCAATGACCGAAGTGCTCGCCCACTCAGGGACGGTACCTGAAAGCACGGCCGGCTTGCTTGATTTTTCTTTTTTCGCCACCGGCAGAGCCTCCTTTCTCGCGCTTGCCCGGTTTCGCTTCGTTCTTTGCTGGGCATTTCGCCTTTTCAGCAGGCTGCCGGAATGCGTTATACCCCTTCGGGGGTATAATTTTTGCGGACTTTTTCAAATCCGTAACGTAACACGGCGCTTTTTTGTCTCGTTTTTGCGAAAAAATCCCGCGCCTTCTTTCGGACCCGCACCTGGGGTGCCCTCCGGGAGTACCTAAGCAGGGGGAGGGGAAAGCAAAGGACCGCCGGCCTTGCGGACGGGGGTCCTCGTTTGTGTTTCGGAGGTCAAACCCCTGTTTGCTTTCCTAATACCAGTGTAGCAAATAAAAAGTCCAGTGGAGTCCAGACTTTTGAAACATTGTTTTTCCCTTGCGTATCAATGCTTTCGGGGATTTTTGCGCGAGATTTTTTTGATTTTTTCATTCACGGACTTGTGGTTTAACAGGTCGTCGAGGGCCGATTCGTAGCAGTTGAACGCATTCGACCTGGACATATACAGGCTATCCGCAATCTTTGTCCATGACATGCAATCGATGTGTCGCATCTCGATTACCGTGCGGCCGGGCGAGTTTGGCGGTAAGATATCGATTACGTCCATGATGTCGGATAGTATGCGGGCTAAGTGTTCTTGCTGCCGCTTAATACGTGCGTCAATGTCGGTGGCCGAAGCGAGCTTGACGTTAAGCTGATCACGACGGTCATCAAGAATGTCTTTTTGCCGCAGGGCTAAATGATATTGCTGCAAATACGCCTTCAGGGCAGCACGATCATTTCTCCGGGCTGATGTGTTTGTCGTCACTCAATTTTCCCTGCCTTCCGACGCTTTACCTTTTCGGGCAGCACAATATGCCCGCCTGCAACGCGCAGCGGGGTCTTAACTACTTCACGGCGATAAGCCGACATGAGGCCGTATTCATCGTCGTAGTTGAGAACATAGTCTTTCGTGACTGCGTCCTTCAACGGTGCGATCTCATCTTCGGCGGCCGGCTCGGGTTCGGTGTATATCGGCTTAGCCAATCCACGGGAAGAATGCCAATGCTTTTTGTGGGGGCGACTATCGCCGTTTGCGTAGATGTATCGGGCGAGAGCTGTATGATCGGCACGATTATCCAGTATTTCATAGTTGATTTGATCCTGCGGCCACAGCGCTTCGAGGTCATCATAAGCAAGGCGATTCATGAGAATGTGGATATGCAGACGTGTAGGTTTGCCCGTGCGTGCGTCAACGTCCGATACCGTGTAGATGTACTTGGGGTTATAGCCGTGTTTTGCTTTAAAACGAGCGCGGAGCTTTTTAACGGCCTTCTCGGCGATTTTCTCGGCTTCATCCCTGGACGACGGAAGACGGATATCGTCGAATTTGAGAGTTATCCACATATCGCCGGTGCCGAAGTTGCAGTTTATTGTTCTGGCAAGACTGCGCTGCTGAGCTATCTCGTTTGCTTTGATCTTCCTCTCGGTGGATTTTCCGGCAATACGCTTGCGGCGAGGTTTCTGATATCGCGCATTGATGTCGATCCTGCTTATCACAGTCTCGACGGTGCGCCCTGATACGATGTAGTATTTCACTTTAGTCCTCATTTCTTGTTCTCCGGCGTAATGTTAGACATCTAAAGGTCTCAAAAGAAACGCGTGCGCGCGTTTATATATAATGTAGAAGCGCTGCCGGAGGGTGCGGTGGTTAAGGTAATAGGAAGCAAAATATATGGGAAGGAAGAGAGGCAATGATCAAGAGAGGTGATTTTCCCTCCGGCAGCGCCCGCCTGTGTGTATTTTGTGTGCCCTGCCGCCCGGCGGACAGCGGCAGAGTGGGATATATAGCCTTTCGGCTCAGATATGTGCAGTAAACCTCTGCGCATATCTCAACCGGCAAGCTAAGCATTACGCTTAGCTTGCTTTTTTCTTTTTGGCGAGAGTCCTTTTGCGTTTGGCATTTGCAATCATGCTGCCCGCGGTCTCACGGCTTACCCCCTGCATAGCCAGCTTCTTTTCTATCGTGCCGCCGAAGCATGCGGAGGTGTATTCGCCATATGACATGCCCAGGGCTTTGGCCTCTAAGGCTACCTCGGCGAGATCCTTGCCGCTGAGATCGAACAGCAGCCCCGTGCGGCGCGGGCGTGTATAATGCTTTTCCTCGGCCTGCGGCTTCTTGTTCGGCGTGTATCTGTACCGTCCGGCATTGGCCGCCTCCATTCTCTCCCTGGCGCGCTTCTTCGCGCATGCCGGGCAGTATTTGCGGTTGCGCCCTCCCGGAGTCAGGCCGCCGCAGGCCTCGCAGCGGATCATCGGCGCGTCAAGTGGAGTCGCGGCTCTTTGACGCTCTTCCCGCTTTTTTCGTGCGGTCTCGCGCTTATACTCGCGCTCCCGCTCGGCGCGGCAGCGCGGGCAGTATATCTGCCGCGAGGAATTTCTGACCGCGGGCTTGCCGCAGTAAAGGCAGTTGAAATATTCAGGCATTTTTCCTGACCTTTCCCGGCCAGAAGCTGTTGCACCAGCCGTTTGCCCTGCAATTCTCGCCGCGCATGCAGCATACGTCGCAGCACCAGTCGTAATATGTGTTCTCGCTCCGGCGGCATATCTCGCGCACGGCGTACCGGAAGCGCTCCGTGA
>ERZ779889.139-NODE-139-length-99014-cov-11.526824_pt1 | contig 99014 bp, 92 predicted proteins | sample MGYA00511030_ERZ779889 | MGnify/ENA primary metagenome ERZ779889 (study PRJEB29588, sample SAMEA2160616) | human gut metagenome | biome: human gut; feature: human-associated habitat; material: faeces | place: Denmark | collected 2008/2010 ...
TAGCAAAAACACAAGCATCAATTATCAGTAATATTTTTAATGTTTTTTTCATTAAGTGTTGACCTCCTCTAATAATCAAAATCATATATATTTCATTTTCTCCCTTGATGTTTATAGTAATTTTCTATTGTTATTTAATTTCATCAAATCCTTCTGACCATGAATTGAAATTATCAACTTTAATTTCTACAATTTCAAAGTTATCAGGATATTTTTTCCCAATTCTACTATGCTTTTTCAAATACTCGACATGTTTATTTGTCGTTTCAATAGTAGAAAAATAATCAAATATGTTCCAATAGGTAAATCCATCGCATTCATTATCATATTCATGAGTAACACAATATAAAATGACATTAGATTTATCTTTAACATCGGTATTAAAATCTACACCGAATTTAATAATTTTAAAATTTTCAATACCATATCTATTGAAACCAGTCAAACTAACAGACTTTCTAATTTTTTCTTCCGCACTTTTCTTCGTTGAAAAAACACCCAAATCAAAATGTGACGTATAATCTTTATTCACTAAGTATTCAAATGTTACTAAATAAAAATATTTTATCATTTACCATCCTCTATAGTATCTTAAATACCTTTCTATCCATTTAACATTTCTATAACTTTCCATCACTATTATTCTACACTAATATTAGAAATAAAAAAACTAAAAGATTAGCTCATAATTTTAGTATAAAAAAGGTTCAATACAACGATTTTTCATTGTATCAAACCTATATGTTCTTAATGGTGGAGACAACGAGGCTCGAACTCGCTACCTCTTCGTTGCGAACGAAGCGCTCTCCCAGATGAGCTATGCCCCCGCATTCAGCATTACTATTTTATTACCGAATTTCGATGAATGCAAGAAAAGATTTGCTTTCTTCACAAAAACCCCATATCTTAAAGAGGTTCTCTTCTTTTTTGTAGCGCACGATCACTTTCTGACCGGCTTTCAACTCCGAGACGTAATCGATCTGAAACCGGCTGATTTCTTTTCCTTGAAGCGGAGGAACCGCCAGATAAATGAAATCGCAGTATTTCGCGTTGTTGATGTGTCCGTTGTGATCAAGATCGAGAACCGTCGTCGTTACGGTCGTTTCTCCGTCAAACGAATCCGGCGTTTCCAATTTTGACCAAGGTTCGTCGAACACTCTCTCTGGGAGAAAGCCGTCCAGATCGAAACGGACTTCTTTCGCTCTCAGCAATCTTCTCGTCAAAGAAGAACAAACCACCCACTTGGAAGATACTTTGGCGTAAACTTCCTTTTCGTCTTCCGATAACAGAAGATAATCCCGGTCCATGTCGACGCGTCCGGGTTCGATCGGCCACGTTTTCACGGTAACGACGGACGAAAACGGCGGATATTTCAGGATTTCCCCCTTCGTTTTCAGCACCATCCAAATCTTATTTTCCGCGATCATCTCGTCATAACCGACGTGAAGCAAATCGGCGTGTTTTCCCGCCGCATCCTGACACAAATCCAGAATCGCGCGAAGATAGAGGCGATCCGTGCAGTCGTAATCCCCGACTCTCAGACGGAATTTTTCGCAATACGTCTTCTCCCCCGTCACGATTTCAGCATTCCTTTCCATTTCCGGAAAGCCGGAACGATCATCGCTCCGAGCGTATTGCCGATCCAGACGTAGACCAGTTTGCTCATCAGATCGCCGTAGGCATATCCCGACAGGCAGGCTAAATCGTAAGCAAACATCGAAGACACCAATTCGTCAAGTCCGAGAAAAAAGACCGCTAAGGCGCCGATGAACACCGAAGCGAAACGGGCGATCGGCTGTTCCGCCTTTTTATACGTATTGACGACGAAATAAAGAATGAATCCCGACAAAAGCGATTTTCCGAATACATCGAAAACCAAACCGTTTCCGATGCGGGAAGAGACCAGTTGATCCAGCCCGACCATTAGCGGATTGGCCAGATCCGTCAAAGAAGTCATTTTTACCGCAAGGGCGACCAGCCAGGCGCCGGCGTAATTACCGACAAACGCGATCAGACAGTCGATCAGGTAAAGCGCCTTGTTTTCCACGGCATATCCCGCTTTCGCGGTATAGTATTCAAAGCCGTACAGCAAGACCATCAGAAGGCTCAAACCGAACAGAATCCCGCCTAAAATCGCCTGCCCCGCTCCCAGACAATACAGATAAAAGAGTTCGCCGATCCCGATCAGCATTCCTGCGATCAGCGCATTGATGGCCTGTTTGACATATTTGTTCACGATCTGTTTTCCGTTCATTTTTCATATCTCCATTCTTTCCGAATCGCGATCGATATCGTACGATTCGATCAATTGCACCGTCCCCGAGCCTGCTGATGCGACTAATCCGAGCAGATAGAGAATCTGCATGCCGATTGCCGTCGCCGCACCGAACGCATAAGCGGAATAGCCACCCAGAGAAGAACATTCATCCGGAATCCAACTCAGTCGGATCAATTGCCCCAATGTCAATCCGTTCGGACTCACGTAAATGCTTTCGTAAGGCGGTAGCGCCCGGATTTCGTAGAGTCGCGTCAACATCGAGTAGCCCGGGTGGAAAAGCGATGTTCCCATGAGGATCAAGAGCAGAAGAAACGAGAGAGCGTGGACTCCGCCCATCGCTCCGAGTCCGATTTTCGCTGCTTTGCTTGTTGGTTTCACCTTGAATAGGGCGAAGCAGAACAAGGCGATAAAACCGAAACTCAACAGCAAAAAGAAGTAACGGACATTGAGCATATTCGCCAAAATCAACGCGTTGTTCGTTTTCGAGGAGAACATATTCACCCGAACCGAAGAAGCGTAAATCAGATAGATCGTCGACGCGATCGTTATGCCGATTTCTGAGAGCATCGCTCCCCAGACAGAGACTGTGAAAAGAGGGCTTTTTCTCGGCTTTTTGCCGATCAGATAACCCAAAAACATCACCGCGACGAAAAAACTCCCGACGATGCCGACGATCTGATTGCCCATAAACGCCCAAAATTTCCGATCCGAAGAAGTTGCGATCAGATTGGAAGAAGTGATCGAGGTATCCGAAAAAGAGAAAAAAGCGATGAACTGAATGATCCAGCCCAAAAGCCCGACAATGATGAAATAAGAGAAACGAAAATGCTTTTTGATCATACTCTCACCGCAGAACATTATATCTTTCCGGATAAATTTATTCAACATCATTCACGATGAATTGAGAAATGAAGAAGAATTCCGTATAATAAACAAAGGTGATGAAAAGATGGATATCCGACCGTACAAAAAAGATTTGTTTTATTCCTATGCGCTCGGTGCATTTCCGACTCTCGAACTTTTGAAGCACCACCCCGATGAAGCGATGAAGATTTACATTCACTCTTCTTTTCAGAATCAGGAAGTGCTGAATCGGATCAACGAATATCGCGGCAGATGCGAAATCGAATTCAACGACCGGATGATCGGAAAACTGTCGCAGAAAGAAAACTGCTACGTGATCGGCGTTTTCAGAAAATACGTTACTCCGTTAAAAAACGATCATCACGTCGTTTTGGTCAATCCGTCCAACATGGGCAACTTAGGCACGATTCTTCGTTCCGCGATCGGATTCCGCATCGAAAACATCGCGATCATCCGACCGGGAGTCGATCTGTTCGATCCGAAAGTGATCCGCGCCTCGATGGGTGCCGTTTTTTCCTGCAATATCGCCTACTTTTCTTCTTATTCGGATTATCTTTCCGCTTTCCCGGATCACCGGATTTACACATTTATGCTGCAAGCGAAACGCGAGTTGCAACGCGCCGAATTCGAGCGGAAGCGCTTCTGTTCGCTGGTCTTCGGCAACGAGTCCAGCGGTCTCGATCCGAGTTTTCTCGACGAAAACAGCCTGATTATCCGGCATTCGGAGGCGATCGACTCGCTGAATCTTCCGATTTCCGTCGCGATCGGCCTGTACGAATTCCGGAAGCAGATCGGCGGAACGAAAGCGGAAGAAACGGAGATATTTCTTGAAAAGAAATAAAAACCATTATATCATTTACAGGAAAGGAATTTGACTATGAAAGACTTTTTTAAATTTTTAGGGGGAAGTTTGTTTTCCAATAACAACGTGCTGAAAGGTAAAAAACGCAAATTTTATCAATCGCTGATCGTGGTCATTCTCTCCCTGATTATCGCCATAATTCCCGTTTTCGTCTATACGATGCGCGTAAACGGTTCTCAGGCGATCACCAAAACCGACAATAGTTCGCTGGACGTTTCCCTGACTCTTTTCAGCAAATATCTCTACGAAAACGAAGATGTCGGTCTGACGACGGACGCGGAAGGCCATTTCGTCGCAACCGGATTTAAAGAAGTCAGTTTCACCTCCGGAGAAAAGCATCTCCTCACCGTCCGCGTCGTCGAACCGAGCGAAGACCTGACTGCCGTCGCGCAGGTTTACCGCGACGGAATCGACGAGAACGGAAAGGCAACGGAAACGCCGAAATCGTTCATGCTGATTCAGGATACGACGATCGGTCTCTATACATTCGGAAAAGGGGCGACGAACACCTTGAACGAAGACGGAACGATCAAAACCAACGCATCTTTCACTTCCAGTTACGTTTATGCTGCGTCAGCCTTCAAAAATCAGGATTTCGCTTCGTTTTACAAAGACGAACTGGACGGAGATCAGTACTGCATCGATCAGTGGAAGAACGCGCTGAACAAGATGTACACGCCGTATAAAACCAGCAACGTTCTCTATTCGATATCCATCTATTCCTGCATCAACGTTCTGATCATTCTCACCATGTCGCTGATCATCATGATTCTGACGCGTTTGAAGAGTTCCCAATGCGAAAAGATGAGTTACCTTCAAGCGTTGAATTGCGTCAACTACGCTTCTTTCAGCACATCGATCATCGCGATGTGTCTGGGGTTCCTCATTTCGGCTTTCGCGCCGGTTGCCTTCATTCTCTGCATCGGCATCCGTTGCGTATTCTTAGGATTCAAAGCCTCCCGGTCGCCGGAACAATAGATTCGCTTTTTGGCTATGACCGCACTTCAATCGGCAATCCGAATCGTTCTTTCGGTTCTCGCTTGTCTGACTTTTTACAAAACGATCTTCATTCTCATCGGTTTTTTCGGAAAAGCGAAAGAATTTCCCGATACCGCGGAAAGCGGACGGTTCGGCATTCTGATCGCCGCGCGAAACGAAGAAAAAGTCATCGGGAATCTGCTCCGCTCGATCAAAGCGCAGAATTACGATCCGGATCGTTTTGAAATCTTCGTCGTCGCGGACAACTGCTCCGAACAGGACGGAACCTTTCGGATATGTCTGGAAGAAGGCGTCCGGGTTTACCGGAGAAACGACACCGAACGCATTTCCAAAGGTTACGCCTTGCAGTTTTTAGTCGAACGTCTCCGCGAGGAAAAGCGCATTTCCGCTTTCGACTATTTTGTCATTTTCGATGGCGACAACGTCGTTCATCCCGATTTTCTCAAAGAGATGAACAAAGCGATGGCGACCGGTTTAGACGGTTGCACCTGCTACCGCAACTCAAAAAATTTCAACGCCAATCTCATTTCCGGCGGATATTCGATCCACTGGTACTTCAACAATCTTCACGCTCACCGTCCCAGAAGTCTTTTGGGATTATCCACACACGTAACCGGAACCGGCTACGTTTTCAGAAGAGAGCAGATCGAAAACGGCTGGCCTTACAACGATCTGACCGAAGACGCGACGATGTCGCTCGACATGATCAGTCAGGGAAAAAAAATCGGCTATTGCGAAAAAGCCGAAATTTTCGACGAACAGCCGACCGGATTCAAAACCATGTTCAAGCAACGTCTGCGCTGGAAAAGAGGTACGTATTATTCCTTCTTTACTCGTATGATAGTCATCGTCAGAGGAATGTTCGTCAATCGCGGTTTTTCCCGGAAATTCGCCTGTTACGATTGCTTTTTCACCTATTTTCCTTACGACATCTTTTCGATGTTGCTGACTCTGATCCTGAATATTTTAGTCATCGCCAATGACATCGCCACGCATTCGTTCGCGCTGGACGCGCTTTGGACCGGAATCGGGATCGCACTGGGCGGATCCTATCTCTCCTCTCTTCTGTGCGGAACGATCGCCGTCATCAAGGAGCGGAAAAGGATTCATTGCAAAACGAGGCAAATCGTCGTGAATCTGATTTTTTATCCGTGGTACGACCTGATTTCCCTCCCTTTAAGCGTCATTGCCATTTTCATCAAAGTGAAGTGGCACCCGATCCTGCATAAGGACGTGAAGACCTATCAGGACATCGTCGGACATTAAAAAAGTCAATTTTTTTACCTACGGTCTAGAAGTCGCCCGTCAGTTGATTCATTTCGTAGCCGTCTGTCTCTGTCAGCATTCAGCCGTCCTTTCCTTAGAGAAAAAAGCGGAGGCTTGCTGTTCCTGGCGTATAAAACGGCTGAAATATAGAAAAAAGAAAGCCGACACGCTGTGATTTTTCACGAGTCTGCCGGCTCTTTGAGGATCGATTGCGATTCCTGATAAACGGATTTGCTATTCGGCATATATTTCCAGAAATGACGTAATTTTCCCATGCGTGTATTCGCCTTCAATCAGACCGAACTCCGGATCATAATATTTATGATCGTAAAGCAATGCCCAATGCGTATATCCCGCGTCCGTATGAACCGTCAAAATCGAATACGGAAAAGGGACAGAATTCTTCTTTGAAATGCGCTTGTTCTTTTCCGCGTGCCGGATACCGTAAAAGTCAAGGATCTCGATCAGTTGACCGATACTTGTGGCTCCGTCTGTTTTCATATCCTTGATCACTTCATCGACACTTTTTTCTGCAATCATGGCAATGCAAGCCTGTCCACAGGTAAAACAAGTAGGCTGTATAATCAGTTTCATCTTTCATTGCTCCTTAACTCTTTTATTCTATAAAATGTCGACTTTAAAAATCTGTCCGTTTTATTGCAACCTATCCAATTCATTCAAAATTTGTGATCCGGAAGTGGAGGTATCTGTCCGTTCGCCTGTTTTCATCATGCATTTTTATTGTGTCGGATCCGCTTACCGATGGCATAGTAACTGACGTCCGGAAGTTGATACGGATTCAGTACGGCTTTGCCGTCGAAGATGATCGGCTTTTTCATGTATTCCACGATCTGCTCGTTCGTCAGTTTCTTGAACTCTTCCGATTCGTTGAGGAAGACCGCATAATCGCAGGTTCTGAGCGCCTCTTCCAGCGAAGTCGCATAGTCCAGATGCTGATCCGATTTCATCTTTTTCTTGAAGGCCAGGGTCGAATTGGTATCGTACGCGATAATCCTTCCTTCTTCCCTGAGAAGCGCTTCGATGAAACTGAATGCCGGCGACTTCCGCACGTCATCGGTGTTGCCTTTGTAAGCGAGTCCCAATACGGCGAAACGATGTCCGGATATGCTTCCGATGACCGATTTGATCTTGTTGATCAGCGCTTCGGAACGGTGTTCGTTGACTTCTAACGCCGCGTCGAGAATCGACAGGTTGACCTCTTTGTCCTTGCCTAACTGTTGCATCACTTTGGTATCTAACGTCAGTGCCGGACCGCCGAAGCCGACTCCCGAAGATAAGTATTTCGTCCCGATTCGAGGATCTAACCCGATGCCGAAACTGACTTCCTGAATATCGGCGCCGACTTTATCGCAAAGATCGGCGATTTCGTTGATATAGGATAACTTGACCGCAAGATAACTGTTGGACGCGTATTTGATCAGTTCGGCGCTTTCCGGCGACACGAACAAAAGAGGCGCATCGAAATTCTGATACAGTTCTTTCATCACGTTCTGCGCCCGTTTCGTGGAAACGCCGACGACGATGCGCGAAGGCGACAGCATATCCTTGACCGCCGTTCCCTGAGACAGGAATTCCGGATTGGAAACGACGTCGATGTTGTACTTCTTGTCGGTGATCGCCATCATGAATTCTTTCAGTTCCCGATTCGTTCCCACCGGCACCGTCGTCCGGACGATGACGACGACATCGCGGCTGATGAAACGACAGCACTCTTTCGCGCATTGGTACAAAGGCGAAAGATCGATCCGACCGGTTTCCTTTTCCAGCGGTTCAATGGCGAACATGATCACCGAAGCGTCGTAAATGGCGTCCCTGTATTCGCTGGTAAAGCGAATGTTGAAATCGTTCTTTTGAAGAATCTCTTCCAGTTTGCTCTCGTTATTGATCGTAACCTCGTTTTTCCGCAACGCAGCAATCTTTTTTTTGTCCGAATCCAATCCGAAAACCTGATGACCTTTTTCCGCGAAACCGACTACGTTGACCAAGCCTTCAAAATCCATTCCAACAACCGTTAATTTCATTCCATTAAATCTCCTTACTGCTTTTTTATCTCAATCGCTACTATTTTGACATAAAATAAAAAAGAAAGCAAATTAAGAGCGCTTTCATCGGCAGGATAAAATTATAAATAATTTTATAAATTTTTTCTGTATGACGAAAAAAGAACCCTTTCGCGGGGTTCAGAAATCTGCTTCGTTGAGGAAATCCAGCACGTCGAGAAAGATTTTTTCATGTCCTTCTTCAAACAGAATTTCGTGTCGGAGTTTCGGATAGGCGATGAGTCTGGACGAAATCTGCCTTTTCGTATAAAGCCGTTGCAATTTCCGGATCGACTTGACATAGTTGCCGACCGGATCGTCTTCTCCGACGATGAAGAGGACTTTGGTATCCGGATCGATTCTGTCGAGATTCTTTTTCTTGTAAATCCGGCTGATGCTTCCGATGAAAGAAGCGAAGAAATTGCGTGAAGGAACCGCGCCGCAATACGGATCGGCGATATAGTTATCGACGTTGGTTTCGCTGGCGCTTAACCAATCGAATTCCGTTCTCGGCCGATCGACTTTCCGGTTGTAGGACGCAAAGCAGAGATGGTTCAGGAACTTCGATCTTCGGTAACCGTTTCCGGTGAAAAACCGGTGCATCCGGGCAATCGGCCCGCCGATCTTCTGAACGAACTGCGGACCGGAAGTTCCGCATAAAACGATTTTCTTCACGACGCCCGGGTGCCTTTCGATCAGCGTTTGTCCCATGAAAGACCCCATCGAATGCGCGAAGACGATCACTTCTCTTCCCTCTTTCTTCAACGACTCGATCAAGGCGAAATGATTCTCTACCGAAGCCGAAAAACTGTCTTTTTCCCAGATCAAAAGATCGTCGGTGCTTTCCACGTTCAACCCGTGCCCGATCTGATCCAAAGCGAAAACGTCGTATCCGTTCCGATTCAGGAATTCCGCGAATTCCCGATAACGGTAGGAATACTCGTTCATGCCGTGAATGATCACGAGCGTTTTTCTGACGTTTCCGTCGATTACCCATTTGTTTCCCTTTACTTTCCCGGAAAAACCTTCCATTTCAATAACACTGTGCATCTTTTAATCTCCGTAATCCGATCCGCGTGATTTGTCTTCGACGTAAATCTTCAACGGATTGCAGACGTCCTGTATCGTCAGGAACACCGCCGAATCCGTCTTCGTGATTTCTTCTTCGTCGTCGCCGATGAAAACCACCTTGCGATTCTTTTCGATCAGCCGTTTCATTTCGGCGATCACTTCCTCGTATCGTTCCGGTTGCATGTTTTTTAAACTCGACAGTTTCAGAAGAAAAACCGGTTCGAGATAAAAAATCTTTCCTTCGGCGGCATAACATTCGGAATAAGGATTCTCCGGATCGACGATCCGCGTAAATCCCTCCTTTAATTTGTCCGTCATTTTCATCACCGAAGCCTATTTTATAATAAAACGAAAGTTCTTGCATCTGTCTTTTCAATTATTTTGGAATTTGCTATGATGAATCCGAAGAGGTAACGAGAATGGACAACTATCTGATCGCCGTGGATCTGGACGACACGCTGCTCACCGCGGAAAAAAGCATCACGCCGAAAACCAAAGCGTATATCCGGAAAAAGGCAGAAGAAGGTCATCGTTTCATCATCAACACCGGGCGGCCCTTTCAGGGCGCGGTCCGTTATCTGAAAATGCTGGAAATTCATGAGCCGATGATCGTCAACAACGGCGGCGCGGTCGTCTATTTCGACGAAACCTACTCGGAAATCGTCGGCTACCATCTCTTTCCGATGGAAATCGATACCGTCGTTTCCTTTCATCGCGAAGTCCGTCCCTTTCTGATCAATGCGACCGTGACTTCCCTGTTCGATTTTTACACATACGATCTGAAAAAAACGCCTTTCTGGGTGCTTCACGAAAGCGAAAAAGTCGCGTTCCGCGAAGGAAACATCGCGGAAATGCTGAACACTCCGCCGATCGTCAGCGAATATTACGTTCGCGAACGCGATCAGGCCGCCTTTGAAAAAGTATTGAAAAAAGAAACGTACCGGGATTTTCGCATCACCCGGTGGGGGACTTTCGACGGAATCGCTGCATACGAGATTTCCGCGAAAAACGCGAATAAAGGCGAAGCGATGAAATATCTCGCCGAAACGCTCGGAATTCCCTTGAACCATACGATCGCATTTGGCGACCAACTCAACGATCTGCCGATGCTGAATGCCGCGGGAATCGGCGTGGCGATGTGCAATGCCGGCGAAAAAGTCAGAAGCCAGTGCCGTTACGTCACGGACGAAGACTTCAACCATGACGGCGTCGTCGGATTTCTGGAAAAACTATTCGAGGATTGAATTCAGCCGGTTCAGAAATTCCGCGTCGCGGATATTCTTTTTGTTCGCCTCGATGTTCAGACGGCATCCCGGATAAATCGAGTAGCAAAGATCAGAGGCGATTTTCGCGTCGCTGACGACGTTTTTGTTCCCGATCAGAAACAATTCGTCCGCGATCACCTGAACCCGTTCCGTCAGAAGATAGAGGCGGTAAGGAACAAGGCTCGCTTTTTCCGAAGCCTCTTCGATCCGTTTGGATTCGCCCGTCCGGAACGCTTCCATCAACGCGGAAAAGGCTCTCGAATCCTCGTCCGCATAGGCATAGGCTTCCTCACGGAACCGATTCAGTTCCTCCTCGAATCCTTCCATTTTTTCTTTCAGTGGTTCGTATCCTTTCTTGTCGAGCGTAAAACGGACGACCATCAGGCAAAGCGAACAGGCCAGAGAAAGCGTCACGGCGAGGGCGCTTCCGCCTCCCGGAACGGATTTCTTCTGCGCCAGAAGTTCGTTGTACTGTCCGATCGTGCGATTTTTGTATTCCATGCAATCTCCTTTCCTCTTAAAAAAATCAGTTTTTGGTTTTTTTTATTATAACAAAAAATCATTCTGTTGTATAATATTCAAGAAACTTTTATAATAGGAAAAAACGAAAGGAGTCCATTATGTTCAAATCGAAAAGCAAACTATCTTTGGTCATCGGACTGACGGCTGTTTTGACGATTCTCTTCGCATTGGTTTTCCCGGCCGTCTGTCTGGAAACGCAAACGCACAACGCATCGGATTACACCTATATTTTCGGCTTTACTTCGATCTTCGGAGGCACGATCGTACCGAAAGGCTCGAACATGATCTGCACGTTGCATTTCAATGTCGGCGCATTCATGGGATTGCTCTTTCTTCTTCTCGGCGCGTTCCTGGTCGTCGTCTTCGATAAACAGATTTCCTCCTATGTGTTCGGAATCCTTCTCTTTTTGACCTCGTTGCTCCTTTCCGCGTTCAACCTTCGTCTGATCAACGATACCAACGGATTCATTTCCGGTTTCACGCCTTACGTTTATACCGCGTTCGGGACTTACGTTACCATCGCCCTGTGCGCTTTGCTCATCGTTCTGTGCGCCTCCAACATCTACATCATCCGTTCGGAAAGAAGCCGGTCGCACCGAAGAAAATCGCGTTGATCGCTTTCCTTTTACGCGCTTCTTTTTGAGAAATAATTGACATAAAATTGATTTTTGACGAAAAAATCAATTTTTTTAATTTAGTTAATTATTACCCTTTTTCGCCTCTTTTCGAGGAATTTTGACAATTTTTGCTTTTTCTTTCGGTCACAAGACGCCAAAAAATCCCAAAAATGTCGTTTCCCTTGTCAAGTTTTATTTTCCGAAACAAACCTAATATGATATATTTTGGCGTGGAGGAAAAAACAAAAAAATGAAAAAATCCAAAAAATCACTTATTCTAAGCGGCTTCTTGCTTTTGTCCGCGCTGTCGTTATCCGCCTGCGGCGGCAGCAAAACTCCGTCCGACTCTGCATCGTCCGTTCAGAACGGAAGTTCTTCCGTCAGTTCAAACGAAACTTCTTCGTCCGTCAGTTCGGAAACGTCGTCTTCTTCAAGCGAAACGTACGAAACGATCACCGTCGCCGAAGCCCTGGCTTTATGCGGAGACACTCCGGGCTATACTTCTACCGATCGTTATTATATCCGTGCGACGGTCAAATCGATCGACAACGCCAACTACGGCGCGATGACGATCTACGATTCCACCGGAGAAATCTCTGTTTACGGCACCTACGGTAAAGACGGCGTCGACGGCTATGCCGCTTTGGAATCCAAACCGGTCGCCGGAGACGAGGTCTTGCTTTCCTGCATCTTGCAGAATTACCAAGGCAATAAAGAAGTCAAAAGCGGTTGGATCATCGAATTCACGCACAACGACCCGGTTTACGACGAAAAAGACTATGAAACGATGACGATCGCCGCGGCGCGCGATGCCGTGGCCGATAAAAAAGTCAAGGTTTCGGGCGTCGTCGCCCGGATCACCTACGCCAACGGACACAAGGCCAGCGGGTTCTATCTCGTCGACAGTACGGGTTCGATCTACGTCTACGATTCTCAGATCGCGCCGCAGGTGAGCGTCGGAAATACGATCACGATCGCGGCAAGCAAAACGTTCTACGTGCTGGAAACCGAAAAAGAGTACGCCGAGCAATACGGCTATACGGGTTGCTGTCAGTTAAGCGAAGGCATTCTCATCGAAAACGATAAGGGAAATACCGCTTACGATACCTCCTGGATTCAGGAAAAGACGATCAAAGAAATCGTCGAAACGCCGGTCAGCGAGAATGTCACGACGACCATCTACAAAACCACCGCGCTTTTAAGCAAAAAAGAGGGGACCGGTTTCGTCAATTACTACTTCAACGATCTCGACGGAACGACGGGAAGTTACGTTTACACGCAATGCAACGGTTCGGACTTCGACTGGCTCGACGAATTCGACGGAAAAATCGTGACGGCTTATCTTTCCCCGATCAACGCCAAATCCACGGTTTCCGGTTGCCTGTTCCGTTTCCAGCCGATCACGGTCATCGACGAATCGTACACGTTTGATCTCTCCGGCACGGCGAAATTCATCGTCGATTATTACGCAAAAGATCAATTCCTCACCCATTACACCGGCGATCCGGTGAAAGAACTGATCACCTCCGTCTCTTCGGAACTGCTCGGATTTGAAAACGCGACGATTTCCTACTCTTCCGACAATACGGACGTCGTTTACTTTGAAGAAGTCGACGGAAAAACGATTCTGCATACCAAGGACGTCGGTGTAGCGGAAATTACCATTACCGGAACCTATTCCACGTATGAAAGTTATACCGAAACGCTCTCTATCCGCGTCAGCACGAACGAAGACGTCGAAGCACTGACGGTCAGCGAAGCGATCACTTCTCCGGTCGGAGACGAAATCATCGTGCGCGGCATCGTCGGACCGTCTCTGGTCAACAAAGTCGGATTCTATCTGATCGACGAAACCGGCGCGATCGCCGTTCAGGTTTCCGACGAAGTGATGAGTCTTCTCGCTTTGGGCAACGAAGTCGTCATTAAGGGAACCCGCGCGCACCGCGAAGGCACCAGCGAAAGCATGTTCGGCCAGTCCTATATCGACAATCCGACGATTGTCGACAACAAATACGGAAACAACGACTATTCGACCCAGTCGTTCGATACGGGCAAAACCCTCGCGGACTTGCTCTCGCTCGACTCTTCGATCGATCAGACGACGCAGGTTTATACGATTCAGGCTCAGGTCAAATTCATCGAAACCGCCTATTACAGCAACGCCTACCTCACGGACGGAACGAACGACTTCCAGTTGTATACCAGTTCCGGTTCCCAGTACAGTTGGCTGAAAGATTACGGCGAAGCCACGCTGACCGTGGAAGTCGCCATCGTCAACTGGAACGGAAAAGCGCATAAACTGGCTCTTCTCTCCGTTACCGACGAATCGGGCGTCAAAACATACAATACGCACAATTTTTCCAAGTAATCGGTAAGCATTCAAAAGGATCGGCAACGTCCGGTCCTTTTTTTCGTCCGCGAATACCGCTTCTATTTTAAGTTTTCCTTCACAAAGACGGACCTTTTTTCTATCCTTTTTCAAGAGGCTAAAAACGCGCTAAGACAACACTTTGAGACCTTGCTATCCTGTTTGCTTTTCAAGTGATTTTCGACTGTTTTACAGACTCTTCATCATCAAAAAATCTTTTAACCTGATATGCTTCACAACGCTCGTCGAATAGTCAATATCGTCATTTGTGATGATGATTTTTTGGGAAAGATTATCGATATGCTTAAATGCGTTAAACTCTCTTTGATAGGCTTTTTCTTCGGCTACACTGTAAGCCACTTGCACATAGTATTGCTTTGCATCTTTATTTGCCAGAAAGTCTATTTCCTTGCCGTTGTTGTGGTATACATATACTTTATATCCCATGTAAATCAACTCGTTATAAACGATATTTTCAAGGTTATGCGTAAGGTCAAAACGATTGTTCATGCAACGAATAGAATTGAAACAAACATCTGCATTATAAATTTTAGAATAATACGAAAGTTCTTTTTTCGTTTTAGGGGAATAGGGTTTTACCGACTCGATGATGTACGCTTCTTCCAGGTAGCCAAGATATTTCATTATCGTATTGACCGAACAATCCGTATGTTCTTGCCTGATATAGTCGCGAATAGAGTTTGCAGAGAAAATACGGCTATTGTTACGCAAAATGAAATTCACCAAACTTTTAAAGAGACTTTCTTTGCGTATCTTGTATCGTCTGATTAAGTCATTGATAACGATTGTATCGTCCAGATTATTCAAATAGCGGCTCTGTGCTTCGGAAGAATCAAACTCAAATCGTTTAGGGAACCCACCCCAAACCAGATAGTCGGTAACCGAGACTTCTTTTCCAAGTTCCTTGCCATACTCGACGATTTCCTTATAAACGAAGGGCCGGATACGGAACGCAACATATCTGCCCGACAATTCTTTTGTAAATTCGCCCGATAAAAGTTTGGAATTTGAACCTGTAATAAACAAAGAGTATTGATAAAGTCTTAATGTTTTACATGCGTCTTGCCAACCGTCGAGCGTTTGGATCTCATCAAAGAACAGATAGCATTTCCCCTCTTTTTTGTTTTCTTCTACAAAGGAAATCAATGTATCGGCGTTTGTTATGTTCGCGGATACTTTTTTGTCTTCAAAGTTCAGATAAAGAATATTATTTGTCTTTTCCGCTATTTCTTTAATGATTTGCTCCATAATGACCGATTTACCGCATCTACGGATTCCCGTAATGATTTTAATTAAATCGGATTCATAAAAGGGACGTACTTGTTCGATATAGTGTTCTCTTTGAATCATCTTCATCACCTCAACGATATTATACTGAAAATTTTTGCGTTTGTTAACGTTTTTATTCAATTATACTGAAAGATTTTTAAATTTTATGAAAATTGTTCACTATTTGACTGATGAGAAAAAAAAGGGAACTACACATTTTTACTATGAAAGATAAAAATGAGTTTAAAAGGCGATTCAAAGCAGAATACTTTAAAAATTTCCGATGAACAGGTATTCCGCTCAATCCCGGAATTCTGATTATATGGATAAGTTTCAGGAAAGCCTGAATCGGTGTCGTGAAAGACCGACGATTTTTCTCACAGAATGCATTCCAACGATCTTCCCAATTCTTTTACCGATCCGATCAGAACCGATATCTTTCCCGCGATATCCTGAATCAGGGGATTGGCTTTGATTCTCGCGTCCTTTTCGTAGGCGAAGAGTTCCAGACTCTTGTTCAGATTGATCAGGCACCGTCTCAGATAAAGTTCCTTGATATTGTCGACGCGGACTTTCGTAAAATAATTGGCGTTCAGCGACTCGCTGAAAAGATTCATCGATTTCTTGAACAGCACGAGCGACGTCTTATAGTAATAGAATTCGCGTTCAACCGCATCTTTCAACATCGGATCGTTTGACAGACACTTGAAAAGCGAATTGATGAAACGGTACTGCTCTTTCAGAGAATGATAGAGCCAATTGATTTTGAGTAAGACCGGATTATTCATACTGCGCGATCGTCTCCGTCAGTTTTTCAAGACCGTTGGCATCGAAACAGTTGAACGACTCGATGTTGGACGAGCAAGCCGAGATGTCGATATATCGACATCGATTTTCCTCGCAAACCTCTTCGATGCAACGATTGAAGAGGTCCAATCCCAACGTAAAATCGTCGTAAAAAAGCCGTCCGCTCTTCTCATAGGGGTGGTAAAGCGAAAAAATCAGAATCGATGCCTCTTCGTTGTAACTACGGATCGCGTCGACGATATGCACCAGATTCATTTCAAACAATTCCAGCGTGGAAGAATGGTAACGGAACACCAGATCGCCGTTTTCCAATCCGACATTTTTCAGAAGATCGTACATTCCCACAGAAAGAAAGAGTTTCCGGCTCTTTCGGATCGTATCCCCGATCTTTTTTCGGCTGTCGTAGGAATATCCGTTGGATTCGATCAGGTGAAGCAAGGTTTTGGAGTCGATTTTCCGTAAAGCGAAATCAAGACCGATTTCCGTATCGGACAGATCGAGATTTCCTATGGAATCCCCGAGAAAATCGACGTTTTCCTGTCGCGAACAGGAACAGAAAAAAAGCGAAAGGATCAAGAGCCATTTTCCTGTTTTTTTCATTTTTCGATCCTCCGGATAAGTACGTTCAGATTGCCCAGTTTATCGAGAATGCCTTCATAACCGCGGATCAGATATCCGTAGCCCGATATGCGCTGCGGTTTTCCCGAAATCAGACCGGCCAGAATCAGACTCATCGTTCCGCGCAGATCCTTTCCTTCCATGACCGACGATTCAAAATGAGAAAACGGAAAGATGACGATCTGATGATGAACGACTTTGATTTTCGCACCGATCTTTTTCAGTTCGTCGACATAGGCGTTTCTGTCGGGATAAACGGTATCTTCGATGATGCAGATCTTTCGGTTGAGAAGAAGAAAGGCGCAAAGCAAAGGTCCGAGATCCGTCGGCATTTCCGGGTCGGGTCCTAAGACAAGACGAACCGGTTCACTGACCGGAGACGGTCTGACCAGAAGATATTCTTTTCCGTACGTATACCGGATATGCACCCGGTCAAAAAAAGACAGAAGCGCGCGAAGATCCGCGCCATCGGTGTTCAGAATCAAGACTTTTCCGACCCCGGCGCCGATCAAAGCAAATGTTCCGATTTCAATGCGATCCGGACGGATCCGGAAACGATTGGAATAAAAGTTCATCTTTCCGTGTACGATCAAAACGTCTCGCCCGATCTCGATCCAGGCCCCTTTGGCATTTAAAAATTCAATCACTTCCCGAACCTCGAAATCCAAAGAAGGATGCCGAATGAAGGAAACCGCATCGACCTGACAGGCTAGAAAAAGCGCGTTGATGGTCGCGCCGACGCTTCGAAGCGGAAAATCGATTTCGCCCCCGTGCAGGCGTTTCCAAGAAAAGCGGAGAACGTCTTCGTCGGCTTCTATGTCGATGCCGAAACTCCGGATTGCCGCGAAATGCAGATCGATCGGCCTTTTCTGAAAGGAACAGCCGCCCGGATAGGTGAACGTCAGCGTCGGATGCTGAGGAAGCAAAGCCCCCAGAAGATAGTAGGAAGCGCGAAGTTTTTTGATCGCTTCAAAAGGCATTTCGCAAACGGACATCCCCTCGGTATTCAGGCGGAGATGATTGTCTTTGAAATCGATCTGAACGTGAAATTCGCCGAGAATATGCAATAAAATGCGAACATCGGAAATATCCGGAACGTTTTCAAGGAGCGTGATTCCTTTCCCTAACAGCGATCCGACGATTAAGGGCAATGCGATGTTTTTTGAACCCGATGCGGCGACAATTCCCTCAGGTTGACTTTCTTTCAGTTCCAGGTATTCCATGTTTATCACTTAAAAATATGATAAACAAGGCGCTTTTATGATTCACGCGGATAACCCGGACTACTTTTATTTGATTTCTTCTTCGATGATATACACCGGACGGTTCTGACTGTCGATCATGATCCGCGCGATATATTCGCCGATGATGCCCAAAGAAAGCAGGATAACCGCCAGGGAAAGAAAAATGCAAAGGACGATCGTCAGCGTCGAAAAGCCGAATCCGTCCATGAAACCGTGCGAAGAGCAGAGGTGAATCAGGTAAAGGATCAGATCGAGAATCAGTCCGGCGCCGCTGAAAAAGCCGATGATTAAAGACAGGTTCAGCGACCACTTCAACGGAGAAACCGAACTGGATACGATGCTGTCTCCGGCCAAAGTAAACATCGATTTGTAGTTGTAATGCGTTTCGCCTTTCGGACGTTTCGCACGAACGAATTCAACCGTTCCGGTTTTGAATCCGGCAAACGGAACGAGAACCCGAAAAACCCGGTTTTTTTCCGGCAAAGCGTTGATGATGTCGACGACTTCCCGATCCATCAGGCGAAAATTCCCCACGTTTTCCGGAACCTTGATCTTTCCGGACATCTTTGCAATCACTTTATAATAGGCTTCCGCGGTCTTCCTTTTCAGAAAGGAATCCGACTTCCGATCCACGCGCTTGGCATTGACCACTTTATAGCCTTTTTTATACTCTTTCAGTAAGTCCAGAATCACTTCCGGCGGATCTTGAAGATCGGCGTCCATGACGATCATCACGTCGCCCTCGGCGCATTTGAATCCCGCCGCGACGGCCGCTTCGTGTCCGAAATTTCTCGAAAAAGACACGATATGGATATTCCGGTTGCTTTTCCGGTACTCTTTCAGCAATTCCAGCGTGCGGTCTTTCGAGCCGTCGTTGACGCAGACGATCTCTTTATTGTAATCGGTGATCTGATCCAGCACTTCGTTGATTTTTTCAAAAAACAGCGGGATCATTTCTTCTTCATTGTACATCGGTACGATCAAAGACAATTTTTTCATATTTACACCTCATCGATGCTATAATTATAACACGAATAAACGAAAAACCAACCTATTGATTATTTCAATTAAAATCCAAATATGATAAACTTAGATATCAAGAGAGGTAATGGCTATGGATTCCGTCAATACGATCAACAGTTGGAAAGATGCGATCAATTCAAAACTGGTAAAAGAAAACTTTTACGATTTCGCCACCGAAAACGCAAAGACGCTTCAAATCATCAACGACGACGACCTGAATCTCTTCAATTCGCTGCTGAACGGGGAAACCTACCGTTTCGCCGAATTGGACGATGTTACCTTTATTCACAAGGCGATGGACGACTATCTTCTGAGGATTTCTTCCGAATCGGACGCGAAAATCGTCTTTACCAAGTACGATAAAAACCGGCAGGATCAGATTCTGACCGCTCTGGCGGACGCGGACGAACGCGCCTACGAGGAAACTTCCTGCTCTATGATCTATCTGACATTCGGCTTACTCAATTACAGTCTCGAAGGCAAATCGTACAACGCACCGTTAGTGTTCCTTCCCGTTCGCATCCGCTCTTCCGAAGGCGACAGGCACTGGACCTTAGAGGCGATTTCCAAAGAAGTTTACCTGAATACGCCGTTCATCGATAAAATCAAACGGATCCGGAAAATCGATCTTTCCTATCCGGTCGGCGAAGACTTTTCGCTGAGCGAATACCTCTATTACCTTTCGGTGAAAGTCAAACCGTTCAACTGGGTGGTCAACAATTTCAACTATCTGAGTACCTTCGACTTTTCCTGTTACTACGACCTTCTTCACATCGAAAAGCAATCCGATGCCGTCGCCCGGTCGCCGTTAGTCAAGAAAATCGCGTATTTCAACTCGGAATTCTTCGCGTTCTCCGGAAACGAACAGATTCCGTTGGATTACAAATATCTTTCGCTTTTAGATATCGACAACGAACAGTACCAACTGTTGAAGAATATCGCCCGGCGCGACAGCCTGCTGATCCGTTACGATCAGAAATCCGACCCTTATCATTTTCTGAACAACATCGTTTTGTCCTATCTGCTCAACAACAAGCGTGTGCTGATCGTCTACGATCGCGCCGGAGAACGGGATCGTTTCGTCAGGGAAATCCGGAAGAACGGAATGGAAAAATTCGTGCTGGACCTGGACCTGAAAACGCTGAACAAAACCGAACTTCTCTCGTATCTGGCGAGTTACGACAAATTCAGCGTTCCCTACAACAGTTTGCACCCGATCGCCATCGACGAAGAAGTGACGCGCTATTACGATTGGAAAAACAGTTTTCAAAGTCTGATCAACCACCTGAGAACGACGAAAAATCCGCTGAAAACCTCGATCAACAAGATCATCAACAATTACTACGCCCTGAGCGCATATCCGCTGTTGAATCTCACGCTGAAAGGAACGCGGCGGACCGACCTTGAAATTCTGCAACACTATCTGGTTCTCATTCAGGAATTCGCCAACGCCATCGAAGCGCTGAACTGTCCGATCAAGGAACACCCTTTCTATGGTTTTTACCGGAAAGAAATGCGGAAAGAAGATTATCTTCCGCTGAAAGACGAAGTCATCAACCTGTCTTCCACGATCAGGGACGCGATGGAAATCTACGCCTACGGCGTCAAGCAGTACCGACTTCCGAAAGCCGACAATCTCAAAGAGATGAAAGCCGTTCTCAACATTCTCACTTTCGTCGAATATTATCAGGGAAAAGAGACGTCCTGGCTGAACAACTCCCTTCTCGATCGCACATACGACGATCTGAAAGAGATTTACGAAGGGATTTCCCGCGTCGATCAGCGGATCGAAAAACTGTGCGAACCTTACGGCGCGCGCCTTTTGGAAATCACGCTGGACGAAATCGGGAAAGTCCGGGCAAATCCGAAACCGTCCAAAGCGCTGAACCGCCTGAAAAAGAAATATTTCGGGAAACGGATTCCTCTGGCGGAAGTTCACTATCTCCTTTCCATGCTGGAAAAAGAACTGAAAGAAAAAGAAGCGCTGATCGATCGGAAAAATCAATATCCGGAATCCTATTCTTCCTATCTTTCTACCCATTCTTTCGCGGAATTCCGCTCGATCGTCGACCGGATCAACGAGTACCGCTACAACCTCCGTTACCTGGGAAATCCGGACGACTTCGACATTGTCAGTCAGATCAACGATACGGAGATCGCCCGATCCAGACACCGACAGGCCATGCAACTCGTTTTCAATTCCATTCTCCGATCCGTAAAAATCGTACAGGGTTACTTCGATCCGGCTTTGGTCGATTACGAGACGATGCCTTTCGCCGCGTTCTTTGAAAAGGTCAACCGAATGGCTTCGGGTTTTTCCTCGATCAACCGTTACATCGATTTCTTCGTCGCGCTACACAAAACCAATACGGTCATCGAGAATCTGGGCAACGCCCTGTTGGAAGCCTCCGATAACGAAAAAGACTTTGAAAACATCTTTCTGAAACGCTTTTATTACGATCTGCTCAACGAGTCCCTGAACGACAAGGAAAACTTCGCGAACCTGAACCGCAAAGATATCTTTGAAATTCTCGACAATTACAAAAACAGCGACGACGACCGTCGGGGATTGATCGACAAAATCATCTGCAATCACTTCAACAACAATATCGGCACGACCTTAGGCGAAATCAAGCAGACTGAGGGACGCGCGATCCGTAAATTGCTGGAAAAGAAGGATTCCTTCATCACGGCCGAACAAATCTGCACCCAGTTCGGAAACAGCATTCACCATTTCAAACCGTGTATTCTGACCAGTTACAAAAAAGTGTCTTTCTGGCTGAGAAATCCGGTTTATACTTTCGACGTCGTCATCATCATGTCGGATCGGAGTCAGGAAATCAAGGATCTGGTTCCCGCGCTTTGCAAAGCCGAGCAGATACTGGTCTTCGATCAGATTCCGCTGACGCAGGATATCCGAAGCACGATCATCCGCGAAGACAATCCGTCGAATCTGATCGTCGCCGCGAAAAACACGTTCAAAGAGATCAAATATACGAAGCGGTCGCACACGGCGGTTTCCTCGATGCAAAACAATCTGTACGATCTCGACTTCAAGAATTATCTGGCCCGCCGCTTGCAACGGTACGGATTCGATGTTGCCATCAACCGACCGATTCGCGAACATATCATCGACATTCTGGTCAAAGTAAAGAATTCTCCGTCTTCCGTCGCCGTCATGGTCGATCACTTCGCCTACTATTCTCCGGAAGAAGCCTCCGAAGCATTCGCCTATCAGGAACAGTTCCTTCATTCGGCGGGATATGCCTGCTATCGCATTTTTCCGTCGCTCTTTTTTCTGAATGAAGAAGAAGAATTTTCTTCGTTAGTCGACGAGATCGTCAACCGGTCGAGACTGATTCCGGAAATCGACGTCAAAAAGAACAAAATCCGCTTGATGGACTATCTCTTCCCTCTTTACGTCGATCCTCGTCAGATCTATTACGATCTGGGCGAAACCAAACCGCTGAAAGAGAAAACGCTGGAATTCATTCGTCTGAGCGCGCCGATTTCGTTGGAGGAAATCCGCCTGATTTTCCGCGAAAACGTCGACGATTGTCTGAAAGAACTGGCGAAAGAAGAGGCCGTTTCGATCGAAGAAGATTTCGTCTATCTTCCGGACAGCAAAATCCGTTTCCGCCGCGTCGATCGGGACAAAAATCAATATCGCCCGCTTCCGACGGTTTCCGACAGAGAACTCTTCGACGCGATCTACGAAGTCGTCGATTACAAGAATTCTTTGAGCAAAGACACGCTCGTGAAAATGATTCTCCTATCGCTGGGATATAAAAAAGCGAACGCAGAAAAATACCGTTACGTCGAAAGAAGGATCGATCGGCTTCTCGCCAAAAAAGTCATCTTCATCGAAAACGGTCTTCTCTTCCGCAGTTTGTAAATCCTCTTTCCGCATCTGAAATCAGGTTTCTTTGCCGAAAATTTTCGTATTCCCTTTTCCACTAAAAAAGCAGTTCTTTTCCGAACTGCCTTGTAAAAAACTGCGCTATCCCTTTTATGGTTTGAGAATGTAGAGAATGCCGATCGTTCCTTTTCCGCAATGGGAAGAGATGACGCAACCCGCATCGGTGATCATGATCTTGTCTTCCGGAACGAACTCCTTCAATTTCCGATGCAGATATTCCGCGCTGGAATCGGCCATGGAATGCGTAATCATCACCGTGCCGAGATCGACGTTTCCCCAGTCGCTTTTGAGAATCTCGATCATTTTGTTCAGCGCATTTTCCATTTTTCCGATCGGCTTTTTATAGACGATCATCTTGCCGTCGACCACCCGTATGATCGGCTTGATCTTGAATCCTTTTCCGAAATAATACGACGTTTGCGAACATCGCCCGCCCTTATAGAGGTATTCTAACGATTCTACGGCAAATTGCGAACGGACGCGCGGAGCGATCTCCTGCAACCGGGAGAGGATTTCCTTTCCTTCCAGTCCCTCTTTGATCATCTCGATCGCTTTCAAAATCTGCAATCCTTCGCCCGAAGAAAGATTCAGCGAATCGTGAACGAAAACCCGTCCCGGAAATTCATTCCCCGCCGTAAGGGCATTCTGAATCGTCGAGGAAAAGAATCCGGAAATGCCGATAAAGACGATTTCTTCGTACCCCTGATCGAAAAATTTCTGATATACTTCTTTGAATTTTTCAATCGATCGCGCCGCGGTTTTCGGTAAGATTCCCTTTTCCTCCACCTTGCGATAGAGGTCGGCGGTAGAGAGTTCGACGAGATCCTCGTATCCTTCCTCGTTGAAGTTGACCATCAGAGGAATGATGTCCACATCGTTGGCCTTTAACAGATTCAGGGGCAGATCGCAGGTCGAGTCCACCAATAATTTTACTTTTTTCATACGTCTCTTCCTTCTTGTGATTCCATTATACGCCAAAATCTTCCGTTCGTAAACCGCGAAAACTTCCGGACCTTTTTTCCTGTCAAAGTCATACAAACCGACTTTTTCTGTCGATTCCGTTTTTTTGCTCTGAATATTTCGACGATTTCTTTCTCTATATCCGGGAAAACCGTGCATGCAAAGAAAAACGGAAAAAGCGATCAGATTCGTTTTTCCGTAAAGGGATTGCTCTCTGTTTTCTTGCTGTCAATTCTTTGAATCCGACAGCAGTTTGAGAAGCACCTCGCCGATATCCGCGTCGATCAAAATCGATCGCGCCTTTATCTCCCGAGGGCAAACCGCTTCGCCGCGATTCACGCAGACGTAAAGCGCATCGACATTTTTCAGGGTAAAATTCCAAAAAGGATATTTGATGATGACCGGCGTGTTGCCTCCCACGCCCAATTCGAGAAGCAGTAACTTTTTATCGCGATAATTCCGGACAAACTGTTGATATCGTTCCAGTGCTTCATACCAGCCCGAATCCTGAACGAAAGTATCGTCGGCGCGAAGATTCATCTTCATCGGCTTTCCGCAGATCGGGCAGTGCGGAATCAGTTCGGTAGGAATTTTCCTGTCTTTCTGCGCGCGATACATCTTCCGGATTTCTTCTTCGTTATCGTAAGTTTGATCGTGACAAGGAACGGAACACTGAAAAAGTCCGTAATCGCCTTGCGTGTAGAACAGCCGTTTCCGATCGAATCCCGCCTTCTGAAAGCAATGATCGACATTGGTCGTCAGCACAAAGTATTCCTTGTCTTTCACGATCGAAAGCAGGTTTTCATACACCGGTTTCGGCGGGTTTGCGTATCGGTTGATCATCACGTATCTCGACCAATACGCCCAGAACTCTTCCGGCGCGGAAAAGGGATAAAATCCACCGGAATACATGTCCTGAAAGCCGTATTTTTCCTCAAAATCGCGAAAGTTTTCATGGAAACGTTCGCCGGAATAGGTAAATCCCGCGGACGAAGAAAGACCCGCGCCCGCGCCGATCAGAATAGCATCGGCCTGACGGATCGCCTCCTTGATTTTATCGATTTGCTCCGAATAGTCCCTGATAGATTTCATAATCTTTCTCCTTGAAAACGTTGAAAATCACCTTGATTTCGCTTTGCTGTTCTTTCTTGTATTTTCGGACCGTCTGCACGGCGATTGACGCGGCAATATCGTTGGGAAAATGAAACTCGCCCGTAGAAAGGCAACAGAACGCGAGATGACGGATTCCCGTCTGATCCGCCAGATTCAGGCAGGAAAGGTAACAATTCGCCAGATCGTCGCGATCTTTTTCAGTGAGTTTTCCCCGCACGAACGGGCCGACGGTATGCAGAATATACCGGCAGGGGAGATTGTATCTTTCGGTGAGTTTCGCTCTTCCCGTCGGTTCTTCATAACCCTGCTTTTTCATGACTTCCGCTAAAAAAAGACGCAACTGAATGCCGGCAAAAGTGTGTATCGCGTTGTCGATACAATCGTGACACGGATAAAAACAGCCGAGCATTCCGCTGTTGGCCGCATTGACGATGGCATCGCATTTCAGGGTCGTGATATCGCCCTTCCATAGGTAAATGTCCTTTTCGATAGGAGTCAGATCGTCGATGTCGGTGATGCCTTTCGCACGCAATTCCTGCTGTAAATACGCATCCTGAATGTTTAAAACTGCGCGGTCGACGGATTGCGGAGCGCGGACGTTCATCAACGCGCGAAGCAGACGTTTCTGCGTGGCTTCGTCAGTTGGAATTTCCATTGAAAATCCTGCTTCTTTTAAGAAATAATCGATCAGATAAAGTCGTCTTTCCGCCTGAGTCATTTTCCCCACCTCTTGTTTTCAACAGGACTGTCCGGAAAGCCTTTGCTCTCCGGACGTACCTGAAAGCCTTACTTGGAGACGACGCTGATGCGTTGTCCGATATGGTTGCCGTCAACCAGTTCGTCTACCATCGCGATCGCATAATCCGCATAACTGATCGTGCTTTCGCCTTTTGCGTTCGTCATCAACTCTTCACCGCCGAGCAGATATCCGCCCGTCCGTTCGCCGTCCGCGCGGAAATCGGCCGCAGGGCTGATAAAGGTCCACCGCACATCGCTTCTCTTGCGCAATTCTTCCAATGCCTTGCCCTGTGCTTTAGCCAATGGCAAAAACTGTGGTGGAAAATCCGGACCGTCGGATACAACTGCGGTATGTTCTTTATTAACATAAAGGCTACCCGCCCCGCCGACAACAACTAAACGGGTCTCTTTGCCGGAAAGGATATCGCAAAGATGCATAAGCGACTTGGTGTGATTCGGAAGTTCTTCCTCTGTCCATGCCCCGAAAGCGTCTACGACGGCGTCGAAGCCTTTCAAATCTTCCGAAGTCAGATCAAACAAATCTTTTTCGACAAACTGAGTTGCGACGCTTCTGTTTTCCTCTTTTGCAATCGCGGTAACGTCCAATCCGCGTTCTACGGCCTCTTTGACAATCAAAGATCCCGCCTTTCCGTTTGCGCATACAACGGCTACTTTCATTTTTTATTCCTCCTCATTTGTTGTAACTTCAAAAGTTATATCTACAATATATTCGCTTTTTAGTTGTAATGTCAATAGTTACATCAAAATTTTTTTATTTTTTTTATTTCATCGCTTTTATCCTTTATAGTAAGTACCTTTATGGATTACAACATGCTTCCGATCGATTCAGATTCCAAAAGCGATCTGATCGATAAAAGGCAATCTTTACTGCCGGATCATATCCACCGGTTTCCGTCGTGTCATTCTCATAAGCGGGTACAAACTTACCCAAAACAGGAGCAAGCCGGTTGCTGCCAGAACAAGATAGGTAAGTCCGCTTACGCTGAAATACGCAATATATCCAAAAGGATTTTGGAATAAAATCGCATTGACCATATACGTCGTCAGATAGAGTCCCCCGATCGTGAATGCAATTGCTAAAATCGTCATACACAGGATCGAAAACAGGTAGATAAAGTTGATTTCCGACTTTTTCAAACCGATCGCCGCCAAAATGCCGATTTCTTTTTTCTTGTCTCTGATTTTGGTATTGACCAAGTTGAAAATCGAAATAACGGCGATGACGGAAATAACCGCAGCAACGCCGATCAGAAAATAACTCATCTGACGAATGATGTATTCTTTCTCGTAAATCAAAGACGCCGTAGTTCCCGCTACCAAGACGGAATCCGCCCGAAGTTCTTTCAGTACCGTATAAACACCGGAAAGTTTATCCTTATTCAGTTCGGTCACATAATGCTTATGCAGCATTTTATTATCCAGCCCGATCGCCGACTTCGTTCCGTAAACGGTATAGATGCTTTCTTCTCCTCCGAAAGAATCATAAATTTCGACTCCGACCACTTTCTTATTCTGCACTTCTTTTTTCTCCGTTCCGATTTCAACAGATACGGAAATCCTTTTATTCAAATGAGGTAAGGCATTTTGTAAAGGCTCTCCCGAAAGGATACCGCGATCATAGGCGAAGTAAAACTCTTCCCAATCGATGCTTTCCCCGAATATCCGGTTATAGAGATCGCCGCTGATGACGATTTCATCGGAAGCAAGCACCCTCCGTTCCGTTCCTTCGGCCTGTCCATTGGTTTCATTGAAAACGCCGTATTTCCCGTTTTCCGTATAAAACGTCGGATTTGCTCCTTCGATATCGATCAGTTGTAAGTGGCTTAACCCGATTGAATAATTTCCTTCAACTGCCTTGATCGCATATCCCGAATCGGCTGAATAAGAGATTCTGTTCTGGTCGGAATACATCATTTCAAAGGCTGTATCCGTCATATAAATCGCCCGATATTCATAATTCTGTTTGTAATTGATTTCTTTGTCGTAGGATAAAGTCGTATCGTAATTGTCCGATACCGGTTTGACATTTCCGCGTTCGTCGAAATACGTTTTATAATCCGTCTTGATGATTCCCGCAACCATAAATAAAACGTGTCCCTTATATGTAATCTCTCTGCCTTTCAGGTCGTTGTAATCGGTATAAAGCAAATCCGAAAAATCGTCGCTCCGTATTGCTATATCAACGAAATAGTCCGTAATGTACGCCGAATAATCGTCAAGCGATTCTTTGAAATAAAAGTCTTTATTCTCCAACAGATCGGCGTTTTGTTCGTTAATCAAAAACGTCGTGCCGTAATTCATTTTGTAACCGTCCGCATAGGCTTCCTGTCCGACCGCTTTCGTGATTTCGTCTCCCAGCGGATACCTTTCGCTTTCATTGGAAACGCCTCCGCTTTGGATATTATTTTTCAATACAATCAGCGTATTTTTTGTGTCGATAGAATCGGCAATCGTCCGTTCGGCGTTATAGGATAAACAGATTTGCATGATGCACATCGTAAAGACGGAAAGAAACAACAACAAGAAAGAAACGAAAGTCTTGAATTTATGCGTGAACAGATTGCAGAAACCGCATTTAACTTGATATCCGAAAGAAACGCGGTTTATAACTTGTCCGACTCGTTTTCTACCATCGCCTGTTTTCATGACATTACCGATTTGATGATCGATGACGATATTCCCGTCGCAGATTTGAATGATTCTGTCCGCATACTTGGAAGCCATTTCTTCGTTATGGGACACTACGATAACGAGTTTTTCTTCGGAAATGACCGACAGCAAATCGAAAATCTCTTTGCCTGTTTCGCTGTCCAAATTGCCCGTCGGCTCGTCGCAAAGAAGAATCCGACTATTCTTCGCCAACGCTCTCGCTATGGCGATTCTTTGTTTCTGTCCGCCCGAAAGTTCGCTGATTCTCCGCTTTTCATAGCCGCTTAAAGCCACTCTTTTCAAAACGGTATCTACCGCTTTTTTTCGTTCCGCTTTCGATGTATACGATACCGATAAACTGATATTATCAAAGACATTCAAATCGTCGAGAAGATTGTATTCCTGAAAAACAAAGCCGATTGCATTTTGACGGTACTGTTCCAGAGATAAATCTTTTCCCAGCACCTTATCTCCGTCTATGACGATTTTCCCTTCCGTCGGCTGATCCAAACCGCCGAGAATGTTTAGCAAGGTCGTTTTTCCGCTTCCGGACGCACCCGATATAAAGACCAATCCTCTTTCACCGAATTCAAGATTGACGTTACGCAACGCTTTTACGTCGGCCCCTGCTTTGGTTGGATAAATTTTTGTGATGTTCTGCAATCGTATCATCTTTATGTACTCCTTATTCTCATCATTCAGGCTAAAATGCCAAGTCGTCCTGCAAGTTCCTCGCGATATTGCCCAGTACCTTTCATGAAAAACGTTTGATCATGAAATGGATATTGGCTCAGCCGGTTCATCGCTGTTGCTTCTTACATGAAAGTAATTCCCACTTCATAGTTTTCCCATTTTCCTCTATAATTCGGCGTTTCATCGTCGTCATAGGAATCCACCCACAAATACCAGATTCCAACATTGTTCTCATCGGTATCGTCCCGACGGTACCACCATGCAGATATTCTATAATTACCTTCTGTTGTTTCTATATCATAAGCGAGATCAATTATATCTATATATACGCCGTAATCTCTTGAACCTTCGCCTCCGACACCCCCATAAACCAAAGATACAAAGGCTCCCTGCCAATACTCGCATAATTTATCTATCTGTTCGTCCAGTCCTTCTACCTGTTCAATGATATTAGGGGCAAACAGTTTCTTTATACTCGCCTTGTCGTTATTTTCCATGTAACCGATCAGTTTTTTTGTATTTTTTAACGCAAATGTAGAATCGTCATTGTAAATACAACCCGTCATAAATAAAACAGAAAATGATAACAGACGCCATAATTTTCTTAATTTCATAGTGGCTTCCTTTCTATTCTTTTTTATCTCACAAATCCTCTGTCATCGGTATCCTTACCAATACATGCCGATGAAAGATAAGGAACGAAACTCCCACCTGATCATATCGAGTTCCATTTCTTTCCTTTGGAACAAGAAAACAAAATCGATATGTAACGCTTTCCTCTACTTCTTGTTCAAAAATATCGTACTTGTTTTTTTCGATATTATACGCTACCATGTGGGATACCTATCCTCATCGCTCGTATAAAATTCATATCCAAGTTCCAACAAAAAATCATTCGTATAAAGTTGCACAGAACTTACAGGTGTTATGGTTATCGTTTCCATAATCAAAACTGAATCTATCTGATCCGCCGGACTTTCGGCAGAATAATCATCGTACGATACAACGGCGATACACTCGCCATACTTATAGATTTCGCACCTTTCACCCAGATGAACAATATCCGGATTTTCCGCAGTTGGTTCGCACCCGAAAAGAAACACCAACGAAACCGCGAGAAAGAGCGACTTTTTCCGTTCGCTTTCCTTCATTTTAACCCCCTCATACTTCGATGAAATCATAAAAAACACCCACAGGAAAATCGATATTGCCATCGCACTGTTCGCTATAATGCACATGGTAGTTGAATTCCTTCGTCTGTTTGATTTGAATCGATGATTCATCACCGATAAAAACATCACCGACCAAAGTGAAACAAACCGTCCCCTTATGATCGTAGAGAATTTGTTTCGGAATACTCAAAATCTCATTATGCCTATAATCGATCTCATTTTCACGGATCGTGTATCGATAAATCGATGAGTATAAGCCGATCTCTTTGAGAAGCAACCATTTTTCAGTAGAAACAGAATCTCTCTTGTTGTATACGAACAGTCTGTATTCGTATGGCATTTCATCTTCTGTCAGGCCCACGGATACCGATGCGGAAAGTATATCGTTACTTTCCGATACGGCTAATTGAATTTGAAGATGATTCTCCGGAACAGGCATAGACGCACAATTCTTTTGACACGCGCCAAATATAAAGAGTCCTGAAAAAGCAAAAATGCCTGCTAAAATTTTTTTCGTCATCGACTATCTTCTCCTTTTCTATCGTTTCGGCAATCTCGCCACTTTTATGATCCCTCAGTTCTTAAAATGAATATAAATTTTCGTCATGCATACTCCCGGTATAGACTTCAAATAAGGCTTCCTCTATATAGCATTTTATCCTCCAACCGAGATATCCTTCCGTGCGATTCTCCAAATCGTCAAAATACGGAGAGCGAGGGACTACAAAATGGAAAGCATAGGTGATTTCATTTAGAATAACCGCTTCGAATATATCCGTTCCGTTATCTTTTGCATTTCGGTTTCTGTCGGTATCCCAATGCTCCGACCCGCATACGACTGCAAGTTTCGTATTGTCCAGTTTTCGTTCGGTTTCAGAATAAATCTTATAGGTCAGTTTCAAATCGCAGGCGTTTTCATCGATCCACTGATAATTGGCTCCAATGAGTCGGATATAACCGGCTTCAAGATCAACCGTATCTCCGATCGTGTAAATTCTGTTTCGCGAAGGCACGCAGGATGCACACATCATCACTCCCAAAGACAGAACAATGCCTAATCCTCTTTTTCTCCTCATTCTCTTTTCCTCCGACTTCCAAATCAGTTCGCTTTTGCACCTTTCCCATTAATCTTCCCATTGATTTTAAATTGCCGGAAATTTGTCAGCCGCGAATAAGATATCCGCGATCAATTTGCCTGCAATGATAAACGGAAAAATATCATATAGCGTGGCTCCCTCTCCGATCACCTGCATGAGATATTCTTTCGGTACAAGAAGAAACAGAAAAGTAACGGCGCATGTAAAAAGAACGGCGACGAAAAAAAAGATAAAGAAGTATTTCTTGCTGACTTTCATCAGATGTTCATGGCTGTATTCATAACTGACGGTATACCCGACAGACAGCGCGCAACAAGCAATAAAGCCGCATTCGATAAAAGCGTCGAAACAACTGACGGCTATCGCTATCCCGAGCAACAGAAGATAAATCTGATTGACAATGTTGCCGATGATAATATGCGTGTTTAATTTTTTATCGTCTATCTTTACGAAGAACTTGCTTTTAATTAAGAATATCCAAACAACAGGAATGCCTGCCGCCGCGATTAGAGAATAATACCGTTTGAACACGAGCGACAATACCACATTCAACACAAAGTTCAAAGCAATCTCTATACCGACAATTATTGTAAATCTTTTCATATCAAATTCCTATGTAAAATTGAAAAACAATCCGTATACACGACATCTTTGTAATAGATTCTGAAAATCGTCTCGCTGTACGCCTTGTCGTTTACGCCGTTCATCGTCAATTTCATCTCGCTACCCCAATAGGCCGTATCTTGCCCGGCCGTTTCATATTCGTCTTTCAATTCAGCGGGCACCGTGAAGACCAGGTACACCTCTCCCGAAACGTCTTTGTCGTTCCCGTCTACTCCGATATCCGATATGGTCGAGGTCAGTTCCGCATTCAGCAAAGCGACGTTCCATTCTTCGTGAAGCAGATAAGTCAAAACGACTTGCTTGGAATTCAAAGAATACTCCCGGTAATTCATATCCAGTGTCAGAACAAGGAACGAATCCGTATACGCGATGCCCTGATAGGAAATGCTGTCACAAAGCGATATCTCCGTCAACCGTATGGTATCTCCGTCGCTGTTCTCGTAGACTTCGTTTATGTCGATTGCCCGGTATCCGTCGGGATACTGAGGAGTCGGAGATGTGCGTTGAAACAACCCGATTCCGACGCTGACAGACACGACAAGAACAACGGAGGCTGAAAGACCTGCAATCAACCCTTTGGACATTATCCGATGCCTGATCGCCGTTCTTCTAAGATACTCACTCTGCAATCGATCGATCAAAGACGCTTTTTCCGCTTCCGTAAAACCGACTTCCGCCATGACTTCTCTGTATAATTGATGATTCATTTTTATTCCTCCAAGATAAATTTTTTTAATTTCTGCCGCGCTCTCGATAAGATAATCGTCACGGCATTTTCTGTTTTCTTATAAATTCCGGCAATCTCTTTGATCGTATAATCTTCATAGTAATAGAGATACACGACATTCTGTTCCAAAGGAGCCAGTCGACTCAGTTCGTGCTTTAACTCCTCCTTATCTTCTGACGGAGCCGCATAGTCTTTGTCGAGTTGCGATACTTTTTGATGATAGGAAGATTTCATTTCATCTTTGCAACGGTTGATCGTAACGCGGATCAGCCATGCCCTCAGATGTTCTTCCGAATGAAATTTTTTTTGCTTGATCAACTTCAAAAAGCAATCCTGAACGCAGTCTTCTGCCGACTCTCTCTTTCGCGTATACTGAAAGGCAATCCGTAAAAGCAAATCCGAGTAGGTCAGTACGATTCGGCTTATTTCATTTTCGTTGATGATTATATCCATACACTCTCCCGACGATGCCTTTCATCTGTAATACGATCGAACCTTCAAAAACCTTTCAGAAATTTTTTTGTTTTTTATTCAGGTGCGATTTATGACCGGTTTATTTTAGCCGGCAAAGCGATGAATCGTCAAGTTTCAATATGAAAAAAACTTGAATACAGGATTCAGGTTTTTCATTCCTTTTTCGTTGATTCAAACAGTTTTTTCCGTAAAATCCTTATTGCTCGTTTGCTCTTCGCTCGATCAGGTTCGCGCGGATATCTGCAAGGCTCGTTTTTTTCAGTTCGTCTTCCATCGCTTTCTGCGCATTGAAAAGATACCCGTCCAGAACCGCGTGAATGTTTCTTCCGACCGGACAGGCAGGATTCGGATTTTCGTGAAAATGAAACAAACCGTCTTCCAGACAATCCATCGCCCGATAGATGTCGAAAAGCGTGATGTCTTTCAGGTCTTTCGGAATACTCGCACCGCCGGTTCCCGCCTTGACTTCCACCAAACCTGCGGCTTTCAGACTCTGCAACGTTCTCCGAATGATCACAGGATTGACGTTGACGCTCGAAGCGATGAACTCCGACGTGGCTTTATATTCGTTACCGAAAGTGTCGATGGCGAGCAATGTATGCACGGCAATGGTGAATCGGGACGAAATCTGCATAAAACTTCCTCTTTTCTTTTACTATTTTAGTCTCGCTTTTATTGTAATGTCAAGGATTACAAGTATACCATGTAAATCGATTGCCTCTTTCTTCTTTTCATTTCCGAAACGATTCGCCGGATAATGAAGTTGAAATCACCGACATATCTTTTAATATATGAATCAGCAAGGAAACACACGCGGCAATCCTTTTCAACGGATTCTGGAACGATTTTCTCCCAACGAACTGACTCTGCTCGGGTTCGCTCTGGGATTTTCGTGGTCGCAGGGGCTTTCCGCGCAGGAATTGAACACGTTGGGAAACTTTATTCTTTTAATCGGGCAGGTCATGGTAACCAATGCGGCTCAGATCAATTTTATAAACAGTTCCACCTATGGAAACATTTCTCAGACCGATATCGAAGCCGTTACCCAGTTGGTTCTCGATGAGATCCGAAGAAAGGGTAATCTATAAATTCGTTTTGTAGAATCGGATCAGAATTTCGTGGAACAGCAACGGCAGTGAACTCAGCAAGAGGACGATCAGCCATTCCACAGCCGACAGCGGAACCGTATCGAAAATCCGATTGAAAAACGGGATTTCGATCACGATGAATTGGAGAATCAATCCGACGAAAAACGCGACGAGGCGAAGCGGATTCCGGTTTTTCAGGATCGTCGGCAGATGCGCTTTGACATTGCTCATACCGATCATGTGAAAGATTTCGCTGATGCTCAGGCAGGAGAAGGCCAACGAACGGGCTTTGTGGAGAACCGCTTCGTTTTCCAGAATCAGTCTCAGATTGCCTAACGTCGGCGCGACGTTCATCTCGGATAACTCGCTAAGGGGAACGATCAGATAGCCCACCGCCGTGACGAACGCGATGAGAAGTCCGTAGAAAACGGTAATGAACAAGCCCTTATGATGAAAAAGCGATTCGTTCTTCTTTCTCGGTTTTTCTTTCATGATGTCGTCGTACTTTTTATCGCTTCCCAAAGCCAAAGCCGGCAGAGAATCGCTGATCAGATTGACCCAGAGAATGTGAATCGAAATCAACGGAGCCGGAAGATTCATGAAGACGAACATCAGAATCGAAACGACTTCGCCCAGATTGCTTGACAGCAGGAAGAGAATGGCTTTTTTGATGTTGACGAAAACGTTTCTTCCCTCTTCGATCGCTTTCTCGATCGTCTGAAAGTTGTCGTCTTGCAGAATGATATCGCTGGTGGATTTGCTGACGTCGCTTCCGTTGATGCCCATTGCGATGCCGACGTCGGCCTTTTTTAACGCCGGCGAATCGTTGACTCCGTCTCCGGTCATCGCGACGATGTGGTTGCGGGACTGATAGTACTCCACGATCCGGACCTTGTGAACCGGGTTGACTCTGGCGAACACCGAATAATGTTCCAGACGGTCGTCGTCGATCTTCAACTCGGAGATCTCCCCTAAATCCAGACACTCGTCCTTGTTTTCGCAGATTCCGATCTGCTTTCCGATCGCGTAAGCCGTATTGATGTGATCGCCGGTGATCATGATCGTCTTTACGGAGGCTTCGCGAAGTTTTTCGACCGATTCGCCGATCTTCTCTCTCGGCGGATCGATCAGACCGACCAAGCCCAGAAAGACCTGCGCGTACTCATTCATGCTGTAAGAATAGGAAAAAGCAATGACTTTCAGGGCTTGCGAGGTCATTCTTTCGTTCTGTCGGATCAGTTCTTGCCGGTACGCTTCGTCCAACGGAACTTCTTTCTGATGAAAATAATAGTATTTGCAACGGGAAAGAACGACTTCAAAAGCGCCTTTGGCGATCAACGAAGTCTGCGCATTCAGTTTGCAGACCACTTCCATGATCTTCGATTCGCTCGAAAAAGGAATCTCTTTGATCCGGTGACACCTTTGCTTGACTTTCTGGTAATCGTCGACGTATTGATTCAAAGCGATTTCCAACGGATCGCCGACTTCCAGAGAGGCGTTGTTGTTGAACACGAAAGCCTCTTCGAGAATCGTGTTCCGGATATCTTCCGTAATCCGTCCGTCGAAATAGATCGACGTCACTTTGAGTTTGTTTTCCGTCAGGGTTCCCGTCTTATCCGAGCAGACGACATCGACCGATCCCAACGTTTCCACGCTGGGCAATTTCCGCACGATCGCATTGACTTTCACCAACTTCATGACTCCGAGCGAAAGGACGATGGTCACGACCGCAGGCAATCCCTCCGGAACCGCGGCAACGGCCAGCGAGATCGCAAAGATCAGATATTCGACCAGATTATAGCCCATGATCAGCGCGTACAATAAGACGGCAGCGACGATCAGGATCGTGAAAATTCCCAAAAACCGGGACAAGACGTTCAACCGGTTCTGCAAAGGGGTAGAAGAATCGGCGTCTTCAATCAGATCGGCGATTTTCCCGACTTCGGTATTCATGCCTCTTCGCGTGCAGATTCCCTTTCCGTTTCCCCGAATCACTTTGGTCGACATAAAGGCCTCGTTGATTCTTTCTGAAATGATTTTATCCGAAAAATCCCGGTCGGAAATGTTTTTCGTAACCGGAAGAGATTCGCCGCTTAAAAGCGACTCGTCGATCTGCAAACTGTTGGTTTCAAATAAAAACAGATCGCACGGCACGATATCGCCCTCTTGCAGATAAACGATGTCGCCGTCGACGACGTTATACGCCGGAATCTTGATCAGTTTTCCCTCCCGAAGAACGTTCGCATGCGGAGAAGCCATTTTCTTTAAGGATTCCAGCGCCTTCTCGGCCTTGAATTCCTGAAAAGCGCCTAAAAAGGCATTGAGAATCAGAACGATCAGAATGATGATCACGTCCAGATACTCTTCCAGGAAAAAAGACAATACGACGGCGAAGAGCAAAAGATAAATGGTCGGATCGTTAAACTGTTTGATCAACGTGATGAGAAAACTTTGCGATTTGGCTTTTTTCAGTTCGTTCAGTCCGTTTTTCGCCAATCTCTTTTTCGCTTCGGCTTCATTTAATCCGATGTTGATTCTTACTTCGTGTTCTTCAATCAGATGTTCCAGGTATTTCATAGGATCCCTTTCTTTCAAGAAATTATATGAATCCGAACCTCTTTTTATTTAAAAAAGAAAAAGCGATCGCTTCCTTTTGCCTGATTTTTTACCGCTTGCGCCTTCAAGAAGTTTGAGGTCATAAACCTTTGACGAGGTTGCTTTCAAAGGAATTTCTTCCTTCGTTCATGACTTTGTTCATCGGCATTTGAAAGATATCCGTTTCTTTTTTCAAAATCGCATTCGATTTCGATGCGAATATGGTATAATCGGAATGCAAAAGGATACGAAGAAACAAACCTTACGAAAGGCTGATTATGGAAAGAAAAAATAAGGGTACGATCAACAGGTTTACTCAATACAAAAAACAAAAAACGCGCGCGATGATCTTTACGAGTGTGGTTTTTGTCGGCGCGGCGGCGGTTGGCGTTCTGCTCGTCCTTTCAGAGGTTTTATACGGTCAAATCGAAGAGTTTGCTTTACTGCCTTTGGGATATAGAATCGCGATGTATGTTTCGCTGATACTCGTATTCGGCGGGCTTATCGGCTGTGGGTTTACCAAAAACAGACGGAATACAACCCAGACGGAACTAACGATAAACATCGCCATGTTCTTTATCGGTTTCACCCTTTCTTTATTCTTTGCTCTTTGTCGCGCGGAAGGCTACTGGAATAACGTTTTCGTTTGCATCGGAGGTGCGATCAGTTCGGTTGCTTTTTTTCTGGGAATCGCCAGTTTAATCGGTTTATCCAAAAAGTCAAAAAGCGTTTATGCCGCTTTATTGAAATCTTATGCCCGAGAGCGCCAAACATCGTCTTTAAAACTGATCCCGGCGTCCCTCATCGAAGTCATAGAAGTAGAAGAATATTTTAACGCCATGCTACCCACTGACCTCGTTGAATTCTTATTGGAATTTAACGGGGACGGAGAACTTTTGTTTTCGACCGGACAAATCGTTGAAATTACCCAACATTTTCGCGAAAATCTGAAAAATTCTCCATTCAAAGCCGATCATTTGTGCTTCATCGGCCATGACGGAAAGGGAAACTATTTCTGCTATCCGATTCTGGAAGACGGAACAATAAGCAGCGATTTCATCTGCTTGTGGAATCCTAAATCGGAAAAACTCACGCCTGTCGCGGATACACTTCCAGAACTCATCACGAAATATTACAGCGGGTTGTTAAACATCGCGGGTGGCGACGATTCAGATGAAAAGCAAACAGCCTCTTATGAAAGCAAAGAATACGATTTCTTCGTCGAATGGTGGTCGAATGTAAATGAAAAGGATATCGAAAACGATGAAAAACTGTTCGGTGCCTATCAAATCATGTGGTACTATAACGAGATCGCAAACAGCGGTTTTGATCAATTTTGGGATTTTGCCGAAAACAGCAAATGGGACTTAAAGAGTATGCAAAAAAGATTCGATAAACTGCTTCCGCAGGAACAAGTTTTCCTGTTTTCAGAAGCATTGGAAGCCCATATGCGCGGACAGGACTGTGAACAATATAATGCCCTTTTTGATTACAGTGCGTTTGATGAACAAATCTTGCCTCAAATCGCAAAAATGGTCGCGGAAACTTTGGAAAAGAAGTAAAAAGGATTTGTTCTTTTTAAAGCAAAAGAAAAGAATAACCATTTTTTTATTATCCTTTCAGACCCTATCCAATCATTCTAACGATAACATTCTTAACCTTTATTTTCTTCGGGATCGCCGCAATCCTTTGGCGTTTTTACCTTTAAAGACATAAATTCTTTTCCAGTCCTCGTTCTCAACGTATACGATTCTCCCCGTTTCATCATTCGAATAATCAATTCTGCATTTTTTCCTTTTTATCTCTTTCATGACCAGATCGAATTTTAGATCATCGTATCGATCGAAAAAGTATATCGTTCCTTCTGCCATGAACGCAGCGAGTACCGCCGCGACGCTCGCGATGATCAACCAATAAAGTTTAAACCCTAGCATCAAAAACAAAACGAACGAGACGAGTAACGATATTATGAAAAAAGCAAAAAGACCCGAAGCGATCCAGATCGCTCTTCTTTTCCGTAGAAACAGGCGGTACTCTTCTTCGTCCTCAAAATGAAGCAAAAAAGTTCCCCCTTGATACAATTGAATTCTTGTCTGAAAATCCATCTTTTTCCCCTTTCCGAAGATGCGTTGATTCTATTCGACGTACCAGTCCGGGTGATCGACCTGAATCGATTTGATGGTTTCGTCGATAATGGCTTTCTCTTCTTCGATCCGGTTGAGATATTTGTATCGCTTCGCCAGTTTATCTTTCTTATAGTACAAATTCAGATATTCATCGTAATTGGTCTGCATATACGCGGAAACATACAGGCAGATTTTAATGCTTTCAAAATTGTTCTTGTTTCTCACGACGTTGCGAATATCGTTTTTCAGTTCCCAGAAATAACGGTCGCTTTCTTCAAAGCGTTTCTGCCGGCAGTACTCGTAAATCTTTCCGGAATAACCGAGATAAACTTTGGAAAGGTCCGTGATCTCCTGACTGTTTTCGATCAGCGTCTCGCACGTTCTGAGCGCTTTGGTAAACTCCTGATGATCGATCAGATAATAGTAATCGAAGTACAAGCCGTCCAGTTCAAACGGAATCGTCGGATTCTTGTACTCGTAATATTCCAAATTCGAGCGGCCGTTCACCAAAGCCTCGTACTGCTTCATATTGCGGTGATAGAGTTCCAGAGCGTTGCCTTCCTTGATCAGGCGCCAGGTGAACCCGTCGTTGTTGGAATCGAAGCGCAAAGGAATCAGATTTCCGAAGCAGACGAACGGAATGATGCTGAACATGAATATCAGGTAGTATTTCAGATCCATTTCCTGATGAAGAAACGCGGCGACCAGAATCGCGGCGACGAAGAACGGAAGCGAAAAGAGGCTTCCCCCCAGAAGATAGAGACGATAGTTCGGATTCTCTTTTTTCGGCGCCATATAGACCTGACAGCCCAAACCCGTAAACGACGAAAGTCTCACCTGCGTCCGATTGTCCTTGTTCTTCACGAAAGACAGAAACCAGAAATTGAAACTGACGAGCCGATAGCCGGCCAGAAGACCGAAAAGGTATTTCCCCAGATAATACAGGCTCACCGAAAGCAGGTAACCGCCTAAAAGAACGATGATATCGAACAGGTAGATGTTGATATCCACGTAGGTGGCTACGTAGAGCATCTGGTAGAGCATCAGCGCCAGCAAACAGCCGGCGGCGATCAAGAGAATAAAGACCAAAAGCGATAAATTGCTGTAATGCTTGACCGTGTTTTTCTTTTCTTTCATCTTCTAATCCTCCCATGCGTTGCGATAGATTCTTTCCGCCAGAGACGCGTCTAACGGAATCCGGGAGTCGAAAATCCGCGTGCCGTGCGCCGTCAGAGAATCGACCATTTTCATTATATCACTTTCCGATACGGAATACTCTTTTAATGCAGTAGGAATCTGAAATAAATGCGCGAAATCTTTCATCATGCGGGAAGCCCGTTCTGTCCGTTCGGAAAATGCGAGCGAATCGTCGATTCTTAACACTTCGTCATAGAACTTTTCAAATTTCTTCCGATCCTTTTCGGCGCAGATTTCGATCCAACTCGGGATTAACGCCGCGAGTCCCGCGCCGTGAGCGATGTTCGGATACAGTCCGGACAATTCGTGTTCCAGTTGATGAATCGGCATTTTCGCTCTTTTCCCCAGACTCGTGATTCCGTTATGCGAATAGGAAGAAGCCAGCATCAGATTCTTCCGTACTTCGACATCCTTCGGATTTTCCGCTAAAAGGCGGCCGTTATCCAACGTACACCGCATGATTCCTTCCGCGAGATAATCGCTGAATTCGTTGCGTTCCGAAAAATTGAAGTACCGTTCAAACGAGTGGGAGAAGATGTCCACCGCGCCGCACCCGGACGTGTAAAGATCGAGCGTCAATGTCAGTTCCGGGTTCTCGATTGCAAACAGCGGTCGGTTCAGATCGCTGTTGAATCCTCTTTTCAGTCGATCCTTTCTTGAAGAAATCACGCAGGAAGAAGAAAGTTCGCTTCCGCTAGCGGCGTTCGTCAGAATGACGCCCAAAGGCAAAGCACGCGCACTCAGCGCCTTGTGAAGCGAAAGATCAAACGGATCGCCTGAATAATAGACGCCGTTGGCGATCAGTTTCGCCGAATCGATGACGCTTCCGCCGCCGACGGCGAGAATCATTTCCGCCTGATATTCGCGACAGAGTGCGATTCCCTTCCGGCAAAGAGAAATGTCCGGATTCGCTTCGACGCCCCCGAGTTCGACGAATTCGATGCGATTCTCCTTTAAAGACGATACGATCCGATCGTACAGCCCGGTTTCCTTGATCGATTTTTTTCCGTAATGAAAGAGGATTTTCCGGAAAGAATACGAAGCGATGATCTCCCCGATTCGTTTTTCGCCGTCCTTTCCGAAAAAGATTTTCGTGGGCGATACAAATTCAAAACTTTCCATTTTTCTTTTCCTCCAAATACTTTTTCATTTCTTCGGACATGCGCCAGTACAGACAGCCCCAGTTTTCAAAATTCCATTCGTCCGAATACGCGTTGCATTCGTAATCGACATAATACAGTTTCCCTTCGTTGACGACGAAATTCGTCGGAAAATAGTCGATGTTCAACCCTTTCCGTCGGCACTTTTCCGCCATATCCCGGACCTGTCGGAAATAATCTTCGGTTACCTCGTTTTTCAAAACCAGATCGAAAATCGTCTCTCCTTCGATGTATTCCTTGACGATCCACTCCCGTTCCTCGTCGACAAACAGCATTGCAGGCATTCGGATGCCGGTTTCTTTTAACCGCGCATAGTCGTTTTTCTCCGCTTTGATCTTGTTGCCGAACGAATAGTACGCACACGGCTCGTGATGAATTTTCTTGATGACGACTTCCCTTTCTTCGCTTCGGGCCAGATAGGAATAGCCGCCTTTCCCGTGTCCGAGAAGGCGTATCACCTCGTAGCGGACTCCCTGAACTTCCATGCTGTCTTCCATCGCTTTCTCCTTGATTCTGATTCCGGATTCTTTTCGGTGTTCTGTTTGCTCTGTCTTCTTCTTTGGCTGAAATCTCTTAACGTAAATACGAAATTTTCTATCAAGAACAGCATGACGCCTGCAAAATAAAATGTCAAGCGTGTTCGGACGTTTTTTCCGTACGGACAATGATTTCCCGCATTTTTCGCTGTCCAAAAGTTCATGAACGAGTTCTTTACAAGAGGCATCGCGTATCCTTACGACAGTGGTTTTTCCTGCCGAACTGCGCAAAGAACGAACAAAACTGTCGTTCATTCGGAAGATGTATCTCATCTCATTTCCCAAAAATGAAAATTTATTGATTTTGGGAAATACGTATGATAAGATCATTTTGAGGTACTTCTATGAAACTGATCGAAAGAAAATCCTACTTAGATAAAATGATCAACGTGATCGGAACTCCCGACATTAAAGTGTTGACGGGAGTAAGACGTTCGGGAAAATCCAAACTATTGGAAGCCTTCAAAAACGATGTGCAAAAGAGTCTTCCCGACGCGAATATTATCCATATCAATTTTAATCTGTCTAAATACGAACACTTGAAAGAACACAAAGCCCTAAACGATTATATCGAAAGCCACTACGCAGAGGGAAAGAAGAATTTTGTTTTCATCGATGAAATTCAAATGTGCGATAACTTTGAACTGTGCATCAACAATTTGCATGCAACAGAATTGTATGACATATATATCACAGGTTCCAACGCCTTTCTTCTCAGTTCAGATCTGGCAACGCTGTTTACCGGAAGAACCTTTGAAATGAAAGTCTATCCGTTTTCCTTTGCCGAGTACGTTCTTTACTTCGGATTAACAGACAGATATACGGCTTTTGATCGCTATATGCTTGACGGCGGCATGTCCGGTTCTTATTTGTATAAAGAACAGGAAGATAGATATGATTATATCGCAAACATTTTCGACACTTTGATTTTAAGGGATATCCGACAGAAATATAAAATCAAAAATCCTGCTTTGATGGACCGGATTTCTCAATTTTTAATGGATAACATATCCAATCTAATCTCAGCAAGAAGCATTACCGATACCTTGCTATCCAACAAGGAAGCCATCAATCATAAGACCGTCGGTCATTATCTTCAATTTCTTTGCAACGCATTCGCTTTCTATAAATTCCGAAGATATGATATCAATGGCAAAAAATATCTCTCTTCGAACGAAAAATACTATTTGAGCGATCCGGCTTTTCGTTATGCCAAACTCGGCACTAAAAACTTGGATACCGGCAGAGTGATTGAAAATATCGTCGCAATGGAATTACTCCGGCGCGGCTATGAAGTTTATGTCGGCGTCCTGTATAAAAAAGAAATCGACTTTGTCGCGCTGAAAAGAAGCGAGAAAATTTACATTCAGGTTTCGGATAACCTTTCTTTGCCCGAAACCTTTAAACGAGAAGTAGAACCTCTGTTGAAAATTAAAGATGCCTATCCCAAAATGGTCATCGCACGGACAAGAAACCCTGAATATCAATATGAAGGAGTTAAAATCGTAGATGTAGCCGATTGGTTGCTGAACAGATAGCCGTTTAAAGCAGTAAACCTTTTTCGCTTCTTATTTTTTCTATGCAAAAGAGAAGTGTATTTCAACTCCTTCGGCTTCGGCAGAATTTCACTTTTTCGTCAGCCTTTGTTTGCAGAAAGAGACTTTTCCGCATTCCGGGCAACGTAATCTTCTTTTCGTAATCGTGTGAACGCCGAAGATGTATTCTTTCGCCGTCGGCACGAAGCGGTGCTTGCAGTGCGGGCATTCGTAATATCCGGTTTCCATGTCGATGATCACGATCACCGCGACACCTAAGAGGATCATCACCGTCGCAAGAGCAATCAAAGCAATCCGGATTCCCGTCTCCATCGGCAAAAGATCGCCGAGAAGAATCAAGGTAATGCTCCCGGCAAACACGATCAGAAAAATGAGAAATTGAAGGGCAATCTTCTTCCGGTTTTCTTTCTTTTCTTTCAGCATTTCCATCAGATTCTCTTCCGCGACGTGCCGGTAATCTTCGTCTTCGATGCGACGGCCGCTGAGAAGTTCGTTGACGGAAATTCCGAGTTTCTCGCATAGAGGCATCATCAGTGAGACTTCCGGCAAGCCTCTTCCGCATTCCCACTTTGATACCGTTTTTCCGTCGACGCGAAGTTTATCCGCCAGTTCTTGCTGCGTAAGATTTTTTTCCTTTCTCATCGCTTTGATGAATTCGCCGATTCTGATCTGATCCATTTTTCTTTTTCCTTTCTGCTTCTACGCTTATTTTATTCCCCTGAACGTATCGAGAACACCTACGCTCCGTAGAGTTAGAGATCGGAAGAACGCTTTTCGGAAAGTCCGGTTTTTTTCAGAAAGAAAAAGAGAACGCCGACGCCGAGAACCTGAATGCCGCTTAAAATAAAATAAAGCGCGTTGAATGACAGATTCGTATAGACGAAAGGCGCGAGCAAATCGCCAAGCGCCACGTAAAGGTTCGAGCAGACGGCAAAAATCAGCACCGCGCGGGTAATCTCTTCTTCGGGCAGAATCCGTTTGACGGTTTCCATGTGCGAAGAAAGAAAAATTCCCCATGCCAGTCCTCGGAAAGAGGCGTTCAGGATCAGTTTTACCCAATGATTGTACGCGAAAGAAAGAATCAACGATCGCGTCAAAATCAATGCCGAAGCGATGAGAAGGAGCCGATGCGGCGAAAACTTTTTCCGGTTGACAGCGAACATCGCGAGGATTTCCACGAAAATCTGCAAAGCAAAGGCGTATCCCCAATAGGCGGTACTCACGCCGTAACTCTTGAAAAAAAGGGAAACATAGGCTTCTTCGATGCTCCACGTTCCCAGAACCAGAACGTAAAAAACCAGATAAATCCGAAACGTCGGATTCGCCAGCACCTGAGAAAACGTGATCTTCGTCGAATTCGCTTCCTCCTCTTCTCCGCTTTTGATCGTAAAATACAGGAACTCCACGATGACGAAAATCAATCCGGCGATCAGAAAGACCGTTTTGTACCCGGTCCATTCGATGAATTTTCCCCCGATCAGCGTTCCGAAAAGGTATCCGACCGATCCGAAGACCCGCGTTCTGGCGTACAGGGTGTGTTCTTCGGAAGAAATTTTCACCGCGATTCCGTCCTGAAACGAAAAGAATGTGTTGTTGTGCAAGGCGAAAACGATCGTCAGCGCGGAAAGGCAGACGAAATCCGAAACGAAACCCATGAGCATCATCACGACCAGTTGAGCGAAGATCAGAATGCGGATCAGAAGAAGATTCCGTTTCGCCTTTCCGGACAGTTTTCCGTAGAAAAGGCTTCCCGTCAGGCAGAACAGAGGAATCAAAGCGATCAGAATTCCCTTTTTTCCTTCTTCAATGCCGACCGAACTGAAATAAAGCGCCAGAAAAGGAGAAAACAGCGCGTCGGAAAAGAAACTGAGAAGATAGATGACGTTAATTTTTGGAATTTGTTTTTTCATTTTTTGCGACGATTTTCCCGGAAAGATATTCTCCGGCAAAGAAGACGATCACCGCGACAACCAGAGAAAGGACGATCAATAGTATTTCCGGAACGTTGAGTTCGTATACCCGGAATCCCGTAAAATCCCATCCGATCAGAGGCGGAACGAAAATCAGAAGCGTACCGATGATGAGCATCAGGAAATAGACCGAAAGACGATACGCGTTGAACGGATAGCAATAATACGCCAGAATCACGAGACCGATAAAGGAAAGCGAAATTCCGCCGACGGTCTGAACCATCTCGCTCCGGCAGGAGAAGAATTCCAGATTGCAGAAAACGAGGGCGAAAACGGTAACCAGGATCAGCGCGATCGCCGAAGGAAGGCATTTCGCAATCACGTTTCTGAAAAAGTTTCCTTTGACGAGTTCCTTATTCGGCTGCAAAGCCAGAAGGAAAGAAGGAATGCCGATGACGGCCACTTCCAGCACTTGCAGGTTGATCGGCTCGTACGGGTAGAACGTCGAAGCCGAAAGCACGATGGCGAAGATCGTCTTCATCAGGAACAGGGAGGCGACAGCCTGAACGTTGTTGATGACGCGGCGGCCTTCTTCCACGATTTTCGGCATCGAAGCGAAATTGGAATCCATCAGCACCAACTGAGCGACATTCCGGCTGGCTTCCGAACCTCCCGCCATGGCGATCGAACAGTCCGAACGTTTCATCGCCAGAATGTCGTTTACCCCGTCGCCGGTCATCGCCACGGTGTGTCCGGCCGCTTTCAGAGCCTGCACCAGCGTCGCTTTCTGTTCTGGCGCCACACGACCGAATACGCTGTATTTTGTCGCCGCTTCGCCGACTTCTTCCAGAGAAAGACCTTCCAGAGAAATGCACCGATCGGCGTTTTCAACCCCGACTTCTCTGGCGATGACGCTTACGGTCTGAGGATTGTCTCCTGAAATGATCTTGATGTCCACGCCGTTTTCCTTGAACCAGCGAATGGTATCGTACGCCTCTTCGCGGATATGATCCTTGATGATATAGGAAGCGATCGGGCGAGGCGTTCCCTTGATTTCGTCGTCGAATCCGTCGACGCGCGCCAAAAGAATCACGCGGTATCCCTGCAAGGTATACTTTTCCAGTTCCTTGACGATCTTATCGTCCGGTTTCAGCACGAATTCCGGCGCGCCGACGACAAAGGAGCCGATTCCCTCGAATTCCATCGCGGACATCTTCCGCGAGGACGAAAACGGAAGTTTCCGGACAACCGTGTATTTTTCCTCGCACTTGTAATGATCCAGGATCGCCAGAGCCGTCTGATTCCGTTCTTCGAAACCATTCATCAGATTGTACACCAACGCGTGCGAATCAAGCGAATCGTCGTATACGATCTCCCCTTCGACGCGCATCGTTCCGTCGGTGATCGTTCCGGTTTTATCCAGACAGAGCACATCGACCCGGGCCAACGATTCGACCGAATAGGTGTCCTGCACCAAAGCCTTATAGGTGGAAAGATTGATCTGCGCGACGAAAAGAGTAACCGAAGTCGTCAGGTACAGCCCCGAAGGAATCATCGCGACCATCGATCCGGCCGCATTCAGAATCACCAGTTTGATGGTTTCCGCATCGGTAGCGAAGCCGTAATCCCTTCCCCACGCCATCAAAAACATCGCGATTCCCAACGGAATCACCGCGTAAGAAACCCATCGGATAATGCTGTTCAGCGTTTTCAGAATCTGAGAATTGTTCTTCTTGTATTTCTTGACCTTGCTCTGCAATTGCGAGATATAGGAGTTTTTCCCCACGCGTTCGACTTTGGCGTAGCAACTGCCGCCGGAAATGAAAGAGCCGGCGAACAGGATATCGCCTTTCCCTTTCTTGACAGGAAGCGTTTCCCCGGTGAGAAGCGACTCATTGACCTCGACCTGTCCCTCCTGAATCACCGAATCGGCGGTAACCTTTTTTCCGTTGAGAAACTGAACGATGTCGTCGAGAACCAGGTCGTCGGCGTCGACTTCGTACTGAATGCCGTTCCGTATGACGATCGTCCGGACGTTGGCTAACACCGCGAGTTTGTCGATTTTGATTTTCGCGCGGATTTCCTGATAAATCCCGATCAGCAGATTGCACGAGATGATGACCAGAAAGGTACAGTTCATCGGTTTCGCCCCGACGGCCAGAAGAACCGCGCCGATCAGATACAGCAGAATGTTGAGAAAGGTGAACAGATTTTTGCAGATGATCCCGATGACCGTCTTCTTGTTCTTATCCCTGCATTTGTTGGTCAGACCGTCTTTCTTCCGGGAAGCGATTTCTTCGTCGGACAAGCCTTCGGAAATCTCCGGGTGATAACGGACGATCCGGTCTCCGCCTTTCAGAAAAGCGTTGTTGAATTCTCTGGTTTTTTCCAGATCGGAATAATCTTCGCTTTCGTCTTCGGCGATCAGGTGTTTCTTTCCTTTTTTGATGATTTTGATCTGCGTCGTTTCGTCCGTATATCTTTTTTTGCTCATGGTCCGACCCTTCTTCGTGTTCAAGTATCAAGTATAGCAAAAAAACGAAAAAAGTGCGATACTTCCCGCACTTTTACAGAACATTTTTCAGATCTTTCGGAATCTTGTCTTTTTTGATCGCGTTGAGAATCTTTTCCTCTTTTTCCTTGGAGACGTCCTTGCCCGCCAGTTTGGCGACCTCCTTGATCAGTTTCCGAATGTTTTTCTCGTCCGAAAGGTCCTGATTCGAAGCCTGTTTGGCCAGTTTGATGATATCTTCTTTCTTGACGTTCGTCTTCTCTTCCACTTTTGAAAAAATACTCTTGTCTTCCATATAACCCCACCTAGGCTAATATATGAGAGAAAACGAGGAATGCGCCTATTTTCGGTTGCGGCAGACGATTTTAATCGGCGATCCGGTGAATTCAAAACTCTCCCGCAGGCGGTTTTCGAGAAATCTCCGGTAAGAAAAGTGCATATAATCCGCATTGTTGACCGACAAAACGAACGTCGGCGGACAGACGTCGACTTGCGAAGCGAAATAGATTTTCAGTCTTCCTCCGTTGAACACCGGCGTCGGATTGAGAATCTGCGCTTCCGAAACGATGTCGTTCAACAGCGAAGTGCCTGCGCGGAAGTGATAGGAACGATAAGCCTGAACGATTTCCGGAAAAATCGTCTGAATGCGCGTCTTGTCTTTCGCCGAAACGAAAACGATCGGCGCATAATCGAGAAATTTGAATTCGGCGCGGATTTTCTTCGCGAATTCCTGCATGCTCTTTTCTCCGTGTTCGATCAAATCCCATTTATTGACGACGATGACGATCGCTTTGTTTTCTTCCATCGCATATCCGACGATATGCTTATCCTGAGCGAGAATGCCTTCGGAAGCGTCGAGAACTAACAGCACGACGTCGCTTCTGGAAACGGAACTCAGCGCCCGTAATGCGGCGTAACGGTCGACCGCCTCGAAGATTTTTCCCCGCTTTTTCAATCCGGCGGTATCGATGACGACGTAGTTCTGATCGTCCCTTTTAAACGGCGTATCGATCGAATCTCTCGTCGTTCCTTCAATGTCCGAAACGATCACTCTGTCCTGATTCAGAATCGCGTTGGTCAGCGACGATTTCCCCACGTTCGGCCTTCCGATCAGCGAAAAACAAATCGCGTCGTTATATTCTTTCTGCTTCCTGTCGGGAAGCGTCGCGATGATGCGGTCGAGAAGATCGCCGATACCGATGCCGTGCGAAGAGGAGATCGCCGTCGGCTCGCCGATGCCCAGCGCGTAAAACTCGCTGAGTTGAGGAAGTTGCTCCGCATTGTCGATCTTATTGACCGCGAGGATCACCGGTTTATGCGATTTATACAGCATTTTGCAGGCAAAACGGTCGTCTTCGGTGACACCGATTTTCCCGTCCGCGACATAGAGAATGACGTCTGCTTCTTCCATGGCGATTTCCACCTGCGCGCGGATTTGCTTCTGAAACGGCGCGTTCCGGATCTCGATTCCGCCGGTGTCGATCAGCGTAAAGTCTTTCGTCAGCCAGTTTGCTCTTCCGTAAAGGCGATCCCGGGTAATGCCTGCCTGATCGTCAACGATCGCGCTCCGCTGGCCGATGATCCGGTTGAACAGCGTGGATTTACCGACATTCGGTGAACCGACGATCGCGACGATTCCTTTACTCATTGCCGAATTCCACCTTTTCTTCGATGATGCGGATGATCGTTTCAACCGCTTCGTCGGCCGTCATGAACGAAGTGTCGACGGCGATCGCGTCTTCGGCCTGTTTCAACGGAGCGAAATCGCGATGCGAGTCGATGTAATCCCGACGTTCGAGATCCTTTTCGACGTCTTCCAGCGTGCAGGGAATTCCTTTGGAAATGTTTTCGAGAAAGCGCCTCTTGGCTCTTTCCTTGATCGAGGCCACCTGAAAAATTTTCACGTCCGCGTGAGGAAGAACGTAGGTGCCGATGTCTCTTCCGTCCATCACGATCGAAATGTCTTTCGCCATTTCCCTTTGCTGTTCCACCAGAAAAAGGCGGACGCCCTTGTTCGCCGCGATGTAGGAAACATTGTCCACGACCCTCTGCGTCCGGATTTCCGATGTCACGTCCTCGCCGTTGAGCAGAACCTTCCCGTCGATCGACAGATTGATTTTGATTTCCGGCAGACAGCGGACGACTTCCTCGTCGTTCCGGCAGTCGATGTTGTGATTCAGCGCGTACAGCGTGACCGAACGGTACATCGCGCCCGTGTCGACGTACACGAATCCCAGCCTTTTCGCCACTCCTTTGGCTACCGTCGATTTCCCGGCCGCCGAAGGTCCGTCAATTGCAATCGTAATCATATATCCTCCTCAACGATTCAGCAGAATCAAGATCAGAACGATCAAAAGAACCGCGATCAGCGCAATGCCTCCGATCAGCAAACTTCCGTTCCGGATTTTTCTCATCTTGACTTTCTGAGCCTCTTTTTTCTTCTTCCGGATTTCTTCCTGAGCCATCATCACCGTGTATTCGTCATGGGCTTTGATCAGTTGATCCAGCGAAATCGAAAGCGTGGATTTCTTGATGTGTTCGCTCTTCAACGTTTCCTCGTTCATCGCCACATCGTTCTCCGCAGAGTCTTCTTCCGGAATCGAATAAGGATTCTCGAAACGGTATGTGTCCATTTCGGAAATTTCTTCACGGTGCTTCTTGTATTTCTCAACGCGGGTCTTGTTTTCCATAAATCCAGCCTTTCCTTAGATATTTTAATGGATATGCTATGAAAATCATAGCACATTTTCGCTTTTCTTTCCCTTTTGTTTTTGCAAATCGGAAATTTGATTTGAAAAAAATGAAAATGAAACGATCCCTTAAACCGCCTGTATCTTCTTCGTGATTTCCGTAAAGAATTCTTTGCCCCAAAGGTCGAGTTCGGATTTGTCTTTGATGAACGGCAGAACATCTTCCTTCGCGTATTCAAAGTTTACCTGTTCAAATCTTTCGTTCAGCATCGCTTTTAAACCTTCGATCGTCAAATTCTCTTTTTCGCCTATAAATCCCGACTGAACCAATTTGGCTTTCAGATTCTGCAAATTCACTTTTGCGCCGATCGAGAGAAAGAACACGAAGTCATAAAAGTCTCTGCCTTTCACTCTTGACCGCCAATTCCGGCAAAGGCAGGCGTGTATTTTCCCGGCAAACAGGGACGGCAGATCATACAATCTCACCTGATACGGTGAAGGCAACAGTCCGAATTTCGTTTCGTAGGTAGCGCCCGCAGGCGGACAGATGTCCACTTTAAACTTAATTCGGATCGTTTCTTCCTGATGAATGATCCGGGTATCCTCGCTATCTCCGTAAAAACTGAAAAAATGCTCTCGGGTATTGCCTTTCAAAAATGCCGATTTTACCGTAGATTCGCGCGATTTGATCTTTTCTTCTGCGTGGAAACAAAGACCTAACGATCGGACTTCGCTTTCAATGCATGAAAAGTATTTCGTCAGGTCAAATCCGGGATTTGGCGAAATCAAAGAAAAGTCCAGATCTTCACTGAAACGATCCAATCCGTAAAAAATGCGAAGCGCGGTTCCGCCGTAAAAAGCGGCCTCTTTGAAAAAACCGCCGCGCGAAAGACCGCACAGAACGACTTCCTGAACAATCTCCTTAATGGCATTTTTCTTGTCTTCGACATTCTTTATCGGATATTTGGAAAGCATCTGATCGAACACGCGCTGCATTTTATTTTTCTCCTTTCAGATATTTGGAAAGCAAATTCAGATTCATCGAATGGTAAAGCGGTGCCAGTTGAAGGAGGTCTCGCCGATTGAGTTTGTCAAAGTCCTCTTCATGGATGCGCAAATCTTCAAATAGCATCCGTTTTAATTCTTTGATCGTCCTTACGGGCGGCATGATGTACAACTTGTCGCAAAGCGCCTTTTCGGCTGTCGCCATCTGAAAAGAATAGCCGTGTTCCCGAAAGGCTGCTACGCCTAAATGATAGACGCTCTCCGGCACATCCCGGTAAATATACGTCCCGTAGCGATTCGTGTAGGTTTTTATCTTCCTCTTGTGGATCGTCGCGCAGGTAAAAACGTTATACACCCTTTCCGGAATCAGCTTCCGCAAAGACAAAACATAGTCGAACGAAAGGTAAGACGGACCATAAATAAACTGGGCGAGTTTCGCACCGTGTGCATTCGGATCGGTTTCGTAAATTCCTCTTACCAGAGGAAACAACTTACCGCTTCGGATATCCCGGGCAATTTTCCCTTTCGGGTCAGCCAGATAGCCATACTGTTCTTTGAGTTGCTGAGAAGTGATAATCATGCGGCTCTCCTTCCGGACAAATATATTGTATCCTATTTTCTGAAAAAAACAAATCTAACCTGTCTATTTTCTCCAAATAGTTGTATTTTTTGCAACTTTCCGGAGCAAACAAACATTTTCATTTTCCCGTTCCCGTATGTCATCGGCAGAAGAAAATCGTTTTCTTTTCCGGATTTGATGAATTCGCCCGAAGAGAAAGCGTATAATAGGGGCAAAGGCGGTTGAAAAATGACAGAATCTACTTTGTGCATCGATCTCGGGGCGACGAACTTACGCGTAGGCGTCATCGGTCCGGATTTAAAAATCCGCTCGGTTTCCCGCGAAAAAAGCCTGCATAACGATAAAAAGGCGCTGAGAGATCAGATCGTCCGCATGGTTCGGAATGAAATCGGAAAAAGCGGTCCGATCGGAAAAATCGGCGTTTCCGCCTGCGGCATCGTCGAAGACGGCACGATCGTCCGGGCCGCCAATCTGGGCATCTCTGATTTTCCTTTGAAAACGATTCTTTCCGAGACCTTTCGCCTGCCGGTCTTTCTGATGAACGATGCCGCCGCGACCGCGCTTTCGGAAGCCCTTTTCGGCGCGGGAAAAGACCTGAACGTGCTTTATTTCGCCACGATTTCCTCCGGTATCGGCGGCGCGTTGGTCGTCGGAAAAAATGCCGTCGATCTTCCCTTTGAATTGGGACAGCATCTCTTCTTTCATCGCGGCGCGCTTTACCGTTACGAAGAATTGCTTTCCGGAAACGGACTCATTCGCCTCGCCGCGATGCACGGACTCGAAGCGGAAAACGCGGCTTCTTTCTTCGCCCTCGTCGAAAAAAAAGAAGCGAAGGCGATCGATGTTCTCGACGTCTACACTTCTCTTCTCGCCGAAATGTTCTACAACATTCAGACCGACTATGCGACCGACGGCGTGATTCTTTCCGGCGGAGTTCTGAAATCCGCGCCTTTGTTCATCGATGAACTGAAACGAAAAACCGACGCCTTGACCGAAAAATACGCGTTGAAGAATGTTCTTTTCCGATTCGCGCAATTCGATCAGGATGCCGGACTTTTCGGAGGATATGCTTCCGCGAACCGGCTATGAAGCGGAAAACTCCCGGACGACGATTCCGTAAGGATCCGTCGCCGTCGCCAGAACGCGGACATAACGCGCGCGGACAGATGATTCCGGATTCAGAATGAGTTCCGCCTCCGTGAATGCGCCTAACGAAACGAAATCGACGCCGTTTTCGGATATCTGCACTTCGTAAGCGTGGAAATAATCCGATGGCGAATCGCTTTTTCCCATATAAAGGCTGATCGTCTGAATCTCTTTGATTTCCAGAAGGTCAAGAAGCAGATACGCTCCGTCGTTCCGGTTGATGCCGAACCAGGTGTAGGTATTCAGATCGCCGTCGATCATGTTGTTCGCGTTGGTGATCACGCTCGGTTCGAGATCGATGTTTCCGTACGATATCTTTTTCGTCAGTTCGCCCAGGCGATTCACGGAAATATCCCGGATCGCGACCCAGGTTGCTCCTTTTTCCGTGCTTCGGATCCGGACGAAACGCCCCGAAACCGGGTTTTCCCGTAAATCCAGAATTGTTTCAAGTCCGTTGACCGTTCCGACTTCGATATAGTTCTTTCCGTCGGAAGAGACTTCGATCACGCCGGACATCTTGTCGCTGTTCGACCCGTTCCCCTGCAAGATGCGGATATCCCGAATTTCCGTGATTTCGCCTAAATCCACGCGCACGAATGCGTCCTTTTCCGGATAACCGTCCAGCCAGACGTACGTGTCCGGATCGCCGTCGACGACATGATCGAGACTTCCCTCGTAAACGCCCGAAAATCCTTTATACGTGACGCCGAGATACTTTCCTGAGGCCAGATAAGCCTCGTCTTTCGCCATCGCGCGAATCAGATTCAGGAACGGTTTCAGAACGGATACGCCCCCGTCGACCGAAACCAGATCGATATTGTACAGAATCTTATCCAATACTGGCGCTTTCTGCTCTTTCATTTCTTCCGCATATTTTTCGGCCGTTTCGAATTTCATCATCGCGTCCGCGTCCGAAGGGTTTTCGAGGACTTTCAGATAAAGCGCGGAAGCCTGCGCCATGCGTTTCAGATACTCGATCCAAGGACGGATCGAATCGCGAAGCGCCCGGTTTCCCGCATGGTTCAGATAGGCGTCCGCGTCCGAGACGATCTGCTCGTAAAGCGGAATCAGGGAAGCGATCGGGGCAAGATCTCCTTCCTCGTACTTCTTCTCGAAATCCTCGACATACGGTTTGAATTCTTCTGATTCGGCAAAGTACTTTCCTTCGTACAGGGTCGCGTTGGTCAGATGCTGACACAGCCGGTAAAACGCCTCGGGTTCGTTCGGTTCGACCGTTTGAAAACTGTATGCATAACTGGCATCGCAATCGAAGCCGTTGATATTCCAGCAATAGTCCGAAACGGCGAAAATCGACAACTTGGATTCTTCCGCCTGTTGCATCGGATTCGTGACGATTCCGCTGAAAGCAATCTCCTGACCGTAAGAGATTCTTTGATTCAGAACCTCGCCTTTTCCCATCAGAAGATGCTCGACGGAATAGTCGTTGACCGGCCAGTTCAGCCACATAAACGCCTTTTTCCCCGTCAGCGCGGTGAATTCTTCCCATCTGCCCGTCTGCACGCTGCTGGAAATCGAATCGCCCGTCCACATGATTTCGACGTCCCCGTCCAGACCGTCGCACAGTTCTTCGTAATACGGTTCCAGATAGAGGTTGAGACGCGTTTCCGACTGATAGCAGTATGCGCTTGGAACGAAGATCAGCGGATAGCAATCCCCCTTGCTTCGGCACCACGAAGACATTTCGTTGAGCAGATTTTTCTGCAACGTCGCGTTGACTTTCTTGGTATCGTCCACGGAAACGTCGTCCGCGGAGATGACAAACTGCCTCACGCCGTTTTCGTAAAGTTGTTCAAATTTGTTTTTGACTGCGAGAACCCCCTCCGCGTAACCGTTTTCGGTGATCGGGGAACTCAAAAACGGGTGAATCGCCCAGGCGAACCGGGTTTTCGTTCGTCTGCCCGCTTCGATTTCTTCTTTCAGGTCGAGCAGATCCGACTCGTTGTACAGGCTTCGCCAGTCGGTGCTGTGATAACTGTCGTCTTTCGGCGCGTAGATGTAGATGTTCGATTTGACTTGACTTCCGTATTCCATCAGTTCGATTCTTTCGTCCTTCGTCCACGGAATGCCGTAGTAACCCTCGATGAATCCCCGATAGGTGCAGTCCGAATAATCTTCGATCTCCATGCAACGGACGGCGTCGTTCGTCTGCTCGAAAATGCTTTTTAGCGTCGTCAGTCCGTAAAAACAAGCGTCCGTGTCTTTGCCCAGAATCACGATGTTTTTCTCTTCGATCGAAAGCGAATAAGCGTCGGTTTTCATAAACAGGGCGCTTTGATCTTCCGTGACGTAACGATCGACGGCTTCGCCCGACTGATCGATTCCCAGAAGAATCCGGTAACCTTCGCCCGTGCTTCCGTTTGGAAGAACCGCCACGTCTTTCAACGCCATCACTTCGTACAGATAGGCTTCCGTCGCTTCGTCGATTCCCGATTCGATCGTCGCCTCGACGGCGCGGGGAATGCGATAGACGCTCTTTCCGTAACGGACTTCGTGCGGAGTCGGATAGATCGTATACGGGCTGTGCGGATCCGTGTCGGTATCGGTTTTCGCAGGCAAACTGATCTCGACTTTTCCGTAATCTTCGCCGCTTGACTGTTCCGAAGAAGATGATGACGCGGAATTTTCATTCGCTTTCTTCGTGCAGGAAATCAGACTTCCCGCCAGAAGCAAGGCGCAGAACAAACGCATTTTTTTCATAAAGAGGTTCCCTCCTTTCGGCAATCCACCGTCGCAAGCGCTTCGTTGCCGTAGCCGATTTCGACGTTCAGCCATGACGAAATCGTCCCGTAATAGACGACTTCCGCGTCAAGGTGTGCGAACGCGTTGTCTCCGATCGAAACGAGATTTCCCGAATAAAGGACGATCTTCGCGATATTGGGGAAATCTTCAAAGGAGGAAGAAGAGAAGAACAGCCTCTCCGGAACGGAAGAGACGTTTCTTCCGATCGTCACTTCGGTTCCTTCCGTCTCTTTTCCCAATCCGGAAAAGACCTGATTATTCGGAGAAAGGTCATTCAGACCGGAAGAAAGGAAGTTCACCGTCTCCACCTTGCTTAATCCGTAAAACGCCTGATCACCCAGTTCTTTCAATCCGGCCGGCACGTTCAGCGAAGTCAGGGAGCCGCAGTTTTTAAACGCCCGGTCGGCGAGAATCATCGCATGATCGAATGCAATCGTTTGAAGCGAAACGCAATCCTCGAATGCCGATTCGCCGATGATTTCCGTTGCGTTCAGATCCGCCGATTGGAGTCCTCCGCAATAACGGAAGGCGTCCTTGCCGATTTCCTTGATCGAAGCCGGCAGAACGATTTCATTCAAACGGGAACAAAAGCGGAACGCCCCTTCTTCGATTTTTTCCAGATTTTCAGAAAATCGTACCGATTCCAGCAAGCGCGAATCGTCAAAGGAATGCGCGCCGATTTCGTTCAGGCTGTCCGGAAGAACCAATGCGGTCAGACCGTTCCCGTAAAAAGCGTATTTTCCGATTTTTTTCAGAGAATCGGGAAACTGAACGGAAGAAAAACCGTCCAGATGATAAAAAGCGTAATCCCCGATTTCTTCCAAAGTCGCGCCTTCTTCAAAGGTCACGCTCGTAACGTTCGGCGTCAGACTCGGAACCGTACTGAGGGGGAAGAACATCCGCGACGGAATCCGCTTGCAGTCCTTACCGATCGTGAGGGCGATTTTCTGCTGGGAACTCGGATAAAAGACCCAGTTCCGCGCATTGAAATCCCGGCAATTTTCCGCATTGAAATAGACCTTTTCCAACGAAGTCTGGGAAAATGCGCCCGAGCCGATGATCTCGATCGTCTTCGGAATCGAAACCGATCGGATCCACGTTCTTTCGGCGAAACCTTCGGAAAGGATTTCTTTCACCGGAAGAGAATTGTACGTTTCGGGAATGACGACGTTCCCGTCCGAAAGTTGATTCAGACGGTTCGATACGATGTAATACGTCCCGTCTTCGCTGAGATCGAAGGTCAATCCCGGCGTATAGGCGCTGCCATCGTTGGTTTTCAGGACGTCCGTCCTTCTGAGTCCGGGAACGCTTTCCTTGATTCCCAGAGAAAGCATCGTCGCGAAAGCCAAAGCGATGCAACCGATTCCGATTTTCATTTTCCCCTCTCCTTTCGGTACGCCTCTTTTCCGCCGATATAGGTCGCGTACACGTTGAAATCCTCGTCGATGATCACGAAGTCGGCGTCTTTCCCCAACGCGATCGAACCTTTCCGGTCCTGAATACCCAGATTTCTCGCCGGATTGAGACTCGCCATATCGACGATGTCAGTCAGAGGCATACCGGAAATCTCGCGGATATTCTTCAAGGCCTGATTCAGGCGGAGAATCGATCCCGCCAGCGTGCCGTCTTTTAAACGCGCGGAGCAGGAATCGACGTAGACTTCCTGTCCGCCTAAGGCGTAAGTCCCTTCGCTCAGGTATTTCGCCTCCATCGAATCGGTGATGAGAATCACCTTTTCTTTCGGCTTGCATTTCAAAAGAAGGGCGATCGCTTCGTCGGATACGTGAATCCGATCCGCGATGATCTCGCTGTACAAGGCGTCGTTCAACAGCGCCGTTCCGACCGTACCGATGTCGCGGTGATGAAGACCTTTCATCGCGTTATAAGTGTGCGTCGTCCCGTTCAGACCGCGTTCGATCGCCTGTTCCATTTCCTGCGCCGACGCGGCCGTATGCCCGGCGTTTTTGACGATGCCGTGCTTCTTCATCGTTTCGTAAAAGGATTCGTCCGCTTCTTCCGGCGCGAAAGTGACCAGGCGGATTTTCCCCGAAGAAAGACGGATCCATTTTTCCAACAAAGAACCCTCCGGTTTCAGAATATCCGCCGGATTCTGCGCGCCGCAGAAAGCCTTTGAAATGAACGGTCCTTCCAGATGAATGCCCAGCAAACGCGCTTCCTCTTCCGAAGAGGAATAGGAACCGAGCCTTTTCAGCGCGTTTTCGATTTTCTCCTTTTTCATCGTCATCGTCGTCGCCAGATACGCCACGACGCCGTCTTGCAGAAAGTTTTTCCCGATCGTCCGGATTCCGTCTTCTCCGGCATCCATGAAATCGAAGCCCGCGCCGCCGTGCGTATGCTCGTCGATGAAGCCCGGAACGATCAGATATTTATCTTCGAGGCGAGGAAAATCCGCTTCGGAGCGAAAAGAAACGAAACGGCCGTTTTCAAAGGCGATGGAAGTCCGGACGATACCCCGTCCCTCCACATAAATCCGACTGTCCTTAAATCCGCGCATATGCTTTCACCTTGGAGAGAATGCCGCTCGCGGCTTCCGGGTCGCAATAGATCGTTACGTCCGGGTGATTTTTCAGAACCGAAGCCGGCAGATCGACGGACGGATCGTCCTCGTAAAGTCGCCGGATTGCTTCCTTTTTGTTTTTTCCTAACGCGATCAGCACGATCTTTCTGGCTTTCAGAATCGAAGAAAGCCCCATCGATACAGCGGAAACCGGCACTTCGTCGCGCGAAGAAAAGAACCGCGCATTGTCGGAAATCGTCGATTCTTTCAGGTAGACGATGTGCGTCCGACTGTCAAACGGCGTTCCCGGTTCGTTGAATGCGATGTGGCCGTTCGACCCGATCCCTAAAATCTGGTAATCGATTCTTCCCGCCTGTTCGATGCGTTCGTCGTAATGCTCGTACGCGTCTTCATCTTCCCGAATGCTCGGAAGATGCGTGTTTTTCGGATCGATGTCGATGTGATCGAAAAGGTTTCGGTTCATGAACGAACGGTACGACTGCGGGTGATCCGGCGCCAGCCCGATGTATTCGTCGAGGTTGAACGTTGTCACTTTCGAAAAAGATACCCGGTTTTCCTCGTAGGCTTCGGTGAGATGACGATAGACGCACGTCGGAGAAGAACCGGTGGCTAAGCCCAGAACGGCATTTTCTTTCCGATGAATCAGGTCGACGATTTCTTCGCTGATTTTCTTTCCGATTTCTTCTTCGCTCAAAATTTCAAACTTCATAATTCCTCCCCGTCGATGACGATCTCGATTTCTTTGTTCTTTCTCAGGGTTTCATTCGTGAAAAACATGCCCTGTCGGACTTTCGCTTCAAAACCCAATGCCTTCATTCGCACCGCACGGTGGTTTTTTCCGCGGTAAACGATGCGGAAAAGACAGCCCTTGACGCACAAGGAAAGCGAAGCCGTTTCGGTTTTGAAATAGGAGGACGGTCGGATCGACACGCCATCCAAAGTAGCCTCGACGCCGAACAAGCCCCGCACCAGCACTTTGATCAGCGTGTTCGCGCTTCCGGTATACCAGTCGTTCATCGATTCCCCGTCCATATCCTCTTCCGGATTGTACGAATACGAATTCGGCATGACGAAAGGCGAAGTCGATATTTTTTCGTGTCGGACAGGCAGGACCTTTTCCAACTGCTCGAAGGCTTTTTCGCCCTCGTCCATCAGAAACAACGACCAGATGCCGAACAAGGCGGCGTGGATATAGGTCGCGCTGTTTTCCGCCGTGCCTTTCGGCAGATTGACGATTCTTCCGACCCCTTTCGCGTCCTTTTCAAAGTACGGTTCAAACGTCTTTAACCCGTATTTGGAGTCCAGGCGGCGGTACGCATTCAGCGTATCGACCTTGTCCAACAAGTTCAGACGATCCATTCCGGAAATGTAATAGAACGCGTTCGCGGTCAGGGAATCGCGGCTTTTTCCGTCACAATCCGCAAAACTGCCGACGAGATAACGTCTTTTATCGCCCCAGCCGTGAAGGATTTTCTTTTCGCCGCGTTCAAAGACGATCGCGAATTTCCGAATTCCTTCCCCGATCCGCTCGCGAAGTTGCCCATACGCGCGGATCAGATCCTCGTCTCTTCCCAGATGAGCGAGAATATCGCTCATTTCCGCCAGATTCTTGTAGAATTGAAGCGTCGCCATCACCGAAACGCCGTTTCCGTATTCGACGCCTTTCTCCTCGGAAACGCCTAGTCCGTCCAATGCGTCGTTCCAATCCCCGTACAGGGCTTTCAGGCAAGACGTCTTTGCATCGACGGAATCCGCAAGAAACGCCATGATCTTCTTCATGTGTTCCAGCACCGTCTCTTTTTTCCGCGTCAGTTCTCCGTATGCTCCTCTCCGGATGCAATAACGGGCTTTTTCGTCGAGAATCGAATAATCGTCGGTAAACGAAAGATACGCGTAAATCGTGGAGATGATCCAGACGCCCTGATCGATGAACAGCCTCAGATCCATGCGCGGACGGTTTCCTTCCGGCGGAAGAGAGTACTGTCTCGGCGCGATTCCCTCCGGGGAAATAAAGTCCATCACTTCGATGATCTTCTTCCGGCACGCTTTCGGATTCCACATCAAAGCCGCTTCGATCTGCTGCATCACGTCGCGGACGCCTAAAAACAGCGAACCGGAATTCTTACACAGACCGCAGTATTCGGTCTGATAGATGACGTAACGGAGAAACGGATTCAGCACCTTTTCGGAAAGCGTCCCGTTTTCCCAGGCGCCGAATTCAAATTTCAGCATTTCCGGACTGCTCTCTTTCCTTTTCATCGTCCGACGGATTTTCATCAGATCGGATTCCGGATCGTCCTCGAAAGGCTTTCCGGCGATCGCTTCCGCTTCCGCTCTGTCGTGCGTGTATTCGAGCACGTAATCTTCGGTGATCGCCTTTTTTGAATCGAGCAGATAGGTCGTCAAATCCCCGGCGATCCCGGTATCGACGAAATGCGTAACGCTTTTCTGAAACGGAAAACGCCCCCGGACCAGATGATCCGAAGCGAAGATCGACCGCTCGCGGGAAGACGCATATTCGCTTCTCGACGTCGTGTTGTAACAGGATTCATACGCGTCGTTGAGTCTTCTCCGCACGATGCCGAAATTCTCGACGTGATGTTCCCGGTCGATGTCTTCCGGCGAATCGAAGAAGAAAACGCCGTCCCGGTAGGATACTTTCTTGAACCATTTGGTTTCCGCCGATTCGCCGTTGGAGAATTTGAAGAGACCGTTGATATAGGTCGAAAGGTAAATCCGACCCTCGCCGCTTCGATACCGTTTCGCATAGAGGGACAGAACGACCCGTTTCTTTTCATCGACGAAGAGACGGATCGCAAAGCGGTTTCTCCGGGTTTCCAGAAGAAAGTACGCGGCGTCTTTACCGAAAACCGTATACCGACGGAAATTCTTTTCCCGGATTCCCGGTCGGAGAACGGAGGTAAAAGAGAATTCTCCGTTTTTTTCTTCTTCGCCTGCAAAAACCGAAAAATACGGTTCCTTTCCCTCTTCGGAAGGAAGGATCAGATAAAACGTCGATTCGTTGACGCTGATGAAACCGGAAGAATACACCCATAGCGTAAAGCCGTCTCTTCCGTAAGGAAAACGGGATACCCCGTCCTTTCTTTCCAGCGTCAGAATCCGATCGTCTTCCATGAAATACGTCCGGCTCGGCAACGCGCTGAACGTCGTTTTCCCTCTCTCGAAAGCGTGAATCTCCCGAAACAGTTTATTGATTTCGTAGCAAAAATTTCGATTTCTCATTCCTATACACACACTCCGTCCAAACTCCGTATAAAGCGATCGACGATGCTCAGATATCCGTCGGCTTTACGCGGATTTTCCGTTTCCACGAACACGCGGACGACCGGTTCGGTCCCCGAAACGCGGAGAAGCACCCAGGAATCTCCGTCGAAGAGATACTTGACGTTTTTCCCTAACCGCACCACCGAACGAGGCGGACATTCAAACGACGGCATTCGTTCCAGAAGAGCCGATTCCACATCGATTCCCCTTCGGTACGCAAAGGTTTCTTCGACGATCACGTGGTGAAAATCCGCGAAATCCCGGACTTCCCGGATAATTTCGGAAACCGGCTTTTTCATCGCGATCACCATTTCCGCAAAGAGCATCGCCGCGAACGTCGAATCCTTTCCGTAGAGATAGCCCCGCATCGTCAGACCGCCGGAAGACTCTCCGCCGATTAACGCGTCCGTTTTTTTCATTTCGGAAGAAATGTTCTTGAACCCGACGTCGACTTCATAGCATTCAAACGACAGTTTTTCGCTCACGCGGTCGAGAAGATTCGATGTGGCGATATTCCGCACGCAAGGTCCCTTTTCACCTCGGTATTTCACCAGATAATAGTACAGCGCCGCCAGAATTTCGTTGCTGTCCACGTAATTCCCTTTTTCGTCCAGCACGCCCAGACGATCGCCGTCGGAGTCGATGCCGAAAGCGAAATCGTAACCCTCCCGGACAACCCGCGCCGAGAGTTTCATCATATTCGCCCGGGTCGGATTCGGCAGTTCGCCATGAAACCAGGCGTCGTGCGCGGAACGGATCGCGTGAAAGTTTTTCCACCCGTATTTTTTCGCAAGGCGCTTCATCGTCAAAGAGCCGGTGCCGTAAATCGCGTCGAAAAGCACTTTGATCGAACTCCCCTGAATCTCAGGCGAGATGAACTTTCCGACGGATTCCAAGTACAGATCGAGAAAAGACACGACGGAAACGTATTGTCCGTACCCTTCCTCGAATTTCTCGGTTTTCCGGATCTTCCGCAGCCTCGCGATTTCTCTTTCGATTTCGTCGGTCAGAGAAACGTCCGCGTCCATGCCGTCCTGCTGAAAGACTTTGACGCCGTTGAACGAATACGGATTGTGCGACGCGGTGATCATCACGCCGAAATCGTTTCCGAGTTCTTTGCTCAGAAACATCACCGCCGGAGTCGGCACAGGCTCACAGGAAAGGAGACAGTGAATGTGATTTCCCGCGAAAACCTCGCTGATCCACAGAGCGCTTTCTTCGGAAAGAAAGCGAAAATCATAGCCGATGACGACCTCTTTCCGGCTGTGCCGCCGATGAATGATGTTGCTCAGCGCCTGCGCGATCAGAACGATGTTTTCCTTCCGGAAGTCATCGCCGATGATCCCGCGGAACCCTCCCGTTCCGAATTCAATCTTCCGCATATCTTTTACCATTCCCGATAAGAGAAACTTTCGATCGTGATCGTGGAATCCGAAGAGACGGGATCGCCCGCCCAATCCGGACACCAGCCGCCCATATAGAGGTACATCGGCTCGGTCGGAACGTACTCGGTGATCGTGGTCAGAAGAACGTTGTCGACGTAAAATTCGGCTTTTGTTCCGCTGTACCAGTCGATGCGGTAGGTATGCCGTTCATCGGAAGACAGGGTGTAGTCCAGATTCAACTGAACCGTTTTATAGTCGCTTTCCGTGACCCACGAAGTCAGCCAGATGTGATTGTCGCCCCACATTTCGATGTCGATTTCGTAATTGTGAACGCCGTCGTTGTAATAGAGCCAGAACGCCGTAGCCACGCCGCTTGTCGCCGTCGTCGAAGCGACGATTTCAAACGAACCTTCGCCGTACCTTTCGACGGATTTGACCACGCCTCCGATCCGATCGGCGCCCTTCATCTGCACCAAAATCGAGCCGTCGTCGTTGAACGTGACGTTTTCGGCGCTGACGCCCTGATTTCCGTCTTCTTCCGAACCCCACCTGTCGGTGACGGCTTCGACCTTGACGGGCGATTTTTCCGCAGAAAACTCCCGCACGACGATGCCGTTGTCCGCGTCGAGACTCAAAGCGAGAACTTTCACGTAACGTGCGTTCACCGCCGTTTCCAGATTCAGGGTCAGTTCTTTCGCTTCAAACGTACCGAGCGAAACATAGTCGGTTCCGTTTTCGGACGTAAGAATCTCGTAATGGTGGAAATAATCGTCCGGCGAATCGTCTTTCCCCATGTACAAGGTCACGGTGTCGATTGTTTTGACTTCGAGAAGATCGAGAAGAAGATAAGCCCCCTCCGTCCGATTATAGCCGAACCACGCATAGGTGCTCAGATCGCCGTCGATCATGTAATTCGCGCTGGTCTGAACGCTGGTTTCCAGCGAAATGTTGCCGTAAGAGACGCTTTTATTCAACGCCGGCAGTTGGTTGACGCTGATTTCTTTCAAAGCCACCCACGCGCCTCCGCTGTCAAGCGCGGACAGGCGGATATACCGGGCCGACTGTTCCTGATTTCTCAGATCGACCATTGCCAGCGTCGTTCCGTAGGAGAGATTCCCCACCTCGACGTAATCGACGCCGTTTTCCGAAACGGAAACGACCGCATCGAACGTATCGGTCCCGGTCGCATTGCCGGTGAGAATTCGGATATCGCTGATTTCCGTCACTTTTTTCAGATCGACCGTAATCGTCGAATCCGTTGTCGGCACGCTTCCGAACCAGACGAACGTGTCGTCATCTCCGTCGACGACGTTGCTCATCGATCCCGAATAGATGCTCTCAAATCCTTCGTATGAAGCGCTGACCTGGGCTTCATCGATGTGAAACACGCACCAGGTTTTCTTGCTTCCGTTCGACAGGACGTAACCGGAATCGTCGGAGAACGTGATGACCATCGAGTACCAGGCCACTTCTCTTGGCGCTTCCGAACTGAAATAACCGGTCGAATCGCTGGAATAGTGGATCGTATAGGCACCGGCAGGAATTTCCAAAGTCCCTCCGTTCTCATCGGTGAACGAGACGATCGTCGGAGAATGCGGTTCTCCGTCGTATTCAAAAGCCACCGTGCTCCCGAATTTGACGTTGACGACGACGTCCTCGACCGGCGCGTTGATCGTAAACACGCACCAGTTCCGGATGCCGTTTGCCGTATCGACTTTGGCGACGTAGCCCGAACCTTCTACGAAGGTAACCACCATCGCGTAGGTTCCCGATTCACTCGGGGCCTCATTGCTGTAAAAGGCTTCGTTCTTTTCGTAATGAACCGTGTACTTGTCCGCGCTGATGTCCAAAGGATTTCCGCTTTCATCGGTAAAAGAAGCGATCGTCGGCGTATGCGCGCTTCCGTCAAAATCAAAGACGGTATCCGAAGAGAAGTTGACGATGACCTTGGTGTCTTCCGTCGGCGCGTCAATGTGGAAGACGACATAGTTTCTCTCCCCCGCGATCATCTGATATTTTGAATCGGTGAACGTGACCACCATCGAGTAATAAGCCGCCTCGGTCGGGGCTTCCGGACTGTAATATCCGGTAGAATCGCTGGAATAATGCACCGTATAGGCGCTTTCCGGCACATTCACTTCTGCGTTTGATGCATCGACGAAGCGCAAGCCGGTCGGACTGTGTGGCTGACCATCGTAGGTGAAAGCCGTGTTTCCGTCGGTTACGATTTTGACCTGAACCGGTTCTTCCACCTCGATCGACGATCCTTTCGTCGCCGTTACGGTATAACCGCCGTCCAGGACGCACGAATACGACCATGCCGTCGATTCGCTCTCGACTTCGGAAAGCGCGGAATCGCAATGCTTACCGTTTGAAGAAACAATCGAAAGGACGTCGCCCGAAGCAAAATCGCCCTTCAATGTATAGACGTCTTCGCTCGTCTCGTCCATCAGAAGATAATTCTCTCCGTCATGGACGAAATACAGACTCTTCGACTGGTTGACCGCGTCGAGATTGACCCGTTTCGTATTGCCGTACGATTTGACGCCGTCTAATTCCACATAAGGCGTAACCGTGAACAGCGTTTCCGTATAAGTAGAAGGAATATTCGTAATCGTCAGCGCTACGACCAGATCGTAGTCTTCCGAGCCGATTACCGGCATCGCGGAAAAAGGCGAAGCGTTCGCCTGCCCCGCATAAGCGGAATAGTCGTTGACGTAATAATGCGTATCGCCGTCTTTGGTCTCGCTGATCGAATGGTAGACGTGCTGAATCTGATAATCCTGATCGACTTCGTCCGTTCCCGTAAACTTGACGTTAAACCCATAGTAGCCGGGCAGGACCGCGCTTTTTCCGTCTTCACCGATCGAATCGGCTTTGATCAGCGAAACGAAACGAAGCGAATATGTTCCGTCTTCATTGACGAGACTCTGCGCCGCCGCGTCGGAAATGTACGAAGAAGCCGTCGCATCGGCCGAGCGGGACGAAGCGTAACGAACCTTGACGCTATCCCCGTTATTGAGAAGCGCCGTATCGACGCGGAACGAAGAAGATTCCGAAGCAATGCTCCGGTAAATGCCGTATCCCGAAACGCCGAGCAGCAAAGCCGCGCCGTAAATCCACAAATTCCTTTTCATTCTCTTTTACCTCCGAAAAAACTCAGCAGAATTCCCCATAACGGGTATCGGTGTCTTCACCGACCGCTTCCGCGGAACTTTCTTCCAGAATGGAGAAAATCTGCCAGTTCCGGATACCGTTTGCCGTATCGATTTTGGCGGCGTAGCCCGAACCTTCTGCGAAGGTAACCACCATCGCATAGGTTCCCGATTCGCTCGGAGCCTCATTGCTGTAAAAGACCTCGTTCTTTTCGTAATGGACCGTGTACTTGTCCGCGCTGATGTCCAACGGATTTCCGCTTTCATCGGTAAAAGAAGCGATCGTCGGAGCATGGGAATTTCCGTCATAAACGAATTCGGTATCGGAAGAGAAGTTGACGATGACCTTAATGTCTTCTGTCGGCGCGTCGATGTGGAAGACGCACCAGCAACTTTCCGCGCCCGTATCGGATAACAGCACATAGTCGGAATCCGCGTTGAACGTCACCGTCATCGCGTAATAAGCCGCTTCAATCGGGGCTTCTGCGTTGCTGTAACCGGTGTCGTCGCTGGTATAGAGAACCGTGTAATTTTCTTCGGAGACAGCGACCTCGTTCCCGGCGGAATCGGTGAACGAAACGATCGTCGGCGTATGCGGCTGACCGTCGTATTCAAACGCCACCGTTTCGGAGAAGTTGACCCGAACGGCCGTCTTTTCCGTCGTGACTTCGCGGATCGTGAATACGCACCAGTTCTTGATGCCGTTCGCCGTGTCGACTTTGGCGACATAGCCCGAACCTTCCGCGAAGGTAATCACCATCGCGTACGTTCCCGCTTCGCTCGGGGCTTCGCTACTGTAAAACGCTTCGTCCTTTTCATAATGAATGGTATAGGCATCGGTGCCGATTTCCAACGGATTTCCGCTTTCATCGGTAAAAGAAGCGATCGTCGGGGTATGGGCGTTTCCGTCCGCATCGAAGACGATATCCGCCGAGAAATTGACGACGACCTTCGTATCCTCTGTCGGCGCGTCGATGCGGAAGACGCACCAGTTTCGGATTCCGTTCGCCGAGTCCACCTTGGCTTCGTAGCCGGAATCCGCGTTGAACGTAACCACCATGGCATAGTAAGCCGCCTCAGTCGGGGCTTCCGCGCTGTCGTATCCGGTGTCGTCGCTCGTATAACGGACCGTATAAGCCGATTCTTCGATGTTCAGCGGATTTCCGCTTTCGTCGGTAAATCCGAGAATCGTCGGCGTATGCGCCTGTCCGTCGTAATCAAACGCCACCGTTTCGGAAAACTGAATCACGACCTTGACCGTCGCCGTGTCTTCGATGACGAACCAGCGGAATTCGCGGACTTGTTCGTATCCGTTCCCCGCTTCGGTCTCGATCACGATAGCGTACGTTCCCGGCTCGGTCGGAATTTCCGTGCCGATGTAGGTTCCGTCCTTTTCGAAAAAAACGCTGTATTCCACGTTTTCTTCCACGACCCGCGCGGAGATGTCCGGCGCTTCCGAAGTGCCGTCATAGGCAAAAGAAGCCCCGTTTTCGATCGAAAAGACTACCGTCGGCGTTTTCAAAGTTTCCGTCAGCGTGATTGTGTACGTCGTTTCTTTCCCTTCGTAAGAAACCTTGACGGTCTTGTTTCCCGCGGTCGTCATATCGTCCGGAAAAGACAGCATATCCTCGCTTAAAGCGATGACTTCGCTGTTGCCGTCGGAATAGGTCAGTCTGAGGCTTCCTCCTTCGACGGAGATCGTTTCTCCGACTTCAAATTCGGTTTCCGGATATACGTCGAGCCGAATGCTCGTCAGCACGATTTCCTCTTCCGAAGAAGCGATCGAAGAATCGACGACGGAAGAATCCGGAAGGGATTCCGAACTCGAAGAATCGGTGATCGGAAGCGAGGAAGAAAGCGAACTTGAAGCGTCGTTTTTCTTCGTCGAACAGCCGGAAACAGCCAGAAGAAGGGTGAGAGACAGTACAGTTAAACAATTTTTCTTTTTCATATTTACCTCCTTGTTCACTGAATATGTAGGATCGATTCTTCGGTTTCCCTTTCAAACAGATGAATCTTGTCGGTATTGAAACTAATGCGGACCGTATCGCCGACGGCATAAGGCACGCGACCTTGAATTTTGACGATGAAGTTGTCGGAATCGACGATCGTCTCGCCGCCGCCGAAATCCAGATAGATCAGGGTCTCGCTTCCCAGCGTTTCGATCATGCGGACTTTCGCAGGCAAACCGTTTTCGTCGATATAGACATCTTCGCTCCGGATTCCCAGATAGACCTCTTTCGCTTCCGGTTTAGCGATGCGCGCGGTTCTGATCCGGATTTTCCGATCCCCGGACAGGGTGATGATCGCGTCGCGCTTTTTGCATTCCAGCGTGCCCGGAAAAATATTCATCTGCGGCGTACCGATGAAAGTCGCGACGAAGAGGTTTTTCGGGTGATCGTAGAGGTGGACCGGCGTGTCGATCTGCTGTATCCAACCGTCTTTCATCACGACGATGCGGGTTCCCATCGTCATCGCTTCCGTCTGATCGTGCGTGACGTAAATGAAGGTTGCTTTCAGTTTTTCGTACAACTTGGTGATTTCCACGCGCATCTGCGTCCGGAGTTTGGCATCGAGATTGGAAAGCGGTTCGTCGAGCAGATACGCTTTGGCTTCCCGCACGACCGCGCGCGCCAGAGCGACTCTCTGCCTCTGACCGCCGGAAAGTTCTTTCGGTTTCCGTTTCAGAAGCGTTTCCAGACCGAAAGTTTTCGCGGCGACCATCACTTTTTCCTTGATGTCCGCTTTGGAATAATGCCTGAGTTTCAGCCCGAAAGCGATGTTGTCGTAAACGTTGAGATACGGATAAAGCGCGTAATTCTGAAAGACCATCGCCAGATCGCGGTCTTTCGGTTCGAGATCGTTGACGACTCTTCCGTCGATCGAAATCGTGCCGTCGCTGATCTCTTCCAGTCCGGCGATCATGCGAAGCGTCGTCGATTTTCCGCACCCGGAAGGCCCGACGAAGACGATGAATTCGCCGTCTTCGATTTCCATCGAAAAATCAGAGACCGCTTTGACGCCGCCTTTAAAGATTTTGCACACTTTTTCCAAGACGATTTTAGCCATAAAATACTCCTTTACACCCTGACCTTCTCGTTCAGGAGACTTTCGATCAGATGATCGACGGCGACGCTGATCGCGCCGATGAAGATCGATTTCCCGTTGAGATGCGAAAACTCCACTTCGCAGATATTTTGCGATTTCATCACTTCTTCGCGGACGCATTTCAGATAATCCTCGCCGAAACGGACGATTCTTCCGGTGATGACGATTTTGGAAATATCGAGAATCTCCACGATTTCTCTGAGTTTCTTGCCGAACAGACGCGCGGTCGAACGGATATACTCGCGAACTGGTTCTTCCCTTTCGTAAATGCCGATCAGTTCTTCGGTTTTGATCTTCCGCTTTTTCTCTTTTCCGACGTGTTCTTTCAGCGCCCGGAGCGAAACGAATTCGTCGAGATAATTTTCTTTTCCGTCGAAAACGGCTTTCATCAGCCCGATTTCCCCGGCGTATCCGGAAGTTCCCCGATAGAAATCGTCTTTGAAGATAAAGGAAGCGCCGATACCGTTGTCCAGATACGCGAGCATTCCGTCGGAAATCGACGAAAGTTTTCCTCTTCTTCTTTCTCCGACGATCGCCAGATTCGTATCGTTCTGCATATAGACCGGCACATCGAAGTGGGTCTTGAACAAGGTGATGATCTTGTTGTTCTCCTCGAAAAGATTCGGATCGAACTGTTTGGACAACTGCAACTCTTCCGTAATCTCGTTCACTTTGCCCGGAACGGCGATCATGATGTTTTTCACCGGGATGTGACGGTACTCTTCCTGCCCCAGAATCGATTTGATCGCGAGAATGATTTCGTAGATGATTTCCGCATTGTAGTATTCGATTTCTTTGGTATGGGAAATCAGACTTTCCTCTTTCAGATTCGACAGCGTGATCGTATACCGGTTATTGGAAAGTTCGACGATGATGAAGATGCCGAAATCCGGATTCAGCGAATAGAACAACTGCTTTCTTCCTTTGGAACAATGCGCCAGCGCGTGCGAAATCCGGATAATCCCGCTGGACTTCAACCGCCTCAGAATCGAACTCATCGCCGCATTGGACAGATTGAGATTGTCGGCCAGAAACGTTGCCGAACAATCCTGCTTTCTCAGCATTTCGATCACCGCCTGATTGTTCATCGTTCTGGCGTACGTCTGATTTTTTCCTGTAAGTTCCCGATTCATTTTTTTACCCCTCTATTTCCATGTTTGTGTAATTATAGTAACAGCAGATGTACTCCCCTTCAAAGAGTCTGCCGATTACTTTCGATACCCGGATATCGTCGGAAGAAGACGATTGTCCTCCCGCCGAAGCGGCGGAATTCAGGACCATGCAGTTTTCCGCCCTTCCTCCGGAAAGAATTCCAACCAGACAGCCGACGAAATTGTTGCCTTTAACGTCGGCGCCCTCGATACGAAGATCGTACACTTCGCCCGACAGCGTCGAAAACAGACCGACGCCGTACAGCGAATTCAGTTCTTCGCCCTGCAAATACGATTCGTTGCGGCGGATGACGAAATTCCGGATCGTCTTTCCGTTGCCGTAGAAGACCCCCGAAAACGGACAGGAAGAACTGCCGATCCCGTAGATTTCCTCACCCTCGAAATCGATGTCGTTCATCAGAATAAACGACTTTCCGTAATTTTGAACTTTGTCCGCGTCATACTCGCCCGAAAGATTGAAATACGTTTTCAGATCTTCTTTGGAATAAATCCGGATCGCGTCCGAAACGCTGTTCTCGTCATACGCGACGTGATCGAAATAGAAGACATCGGTTCCGTAGACCGTCGTCCCGTCGACACTGAGAGTCAGCCTCTGCCTTTTTGAAGGATTCCCGGAGAACTGCTCCTTACCGACGATCAGATTTCCGTCGGAGATCCGGTACTCGACTGAGCGATGATTCAATTCAACCGTGAATTCGGCGGAAGCCAGATCGCCCAGAGCGATCGTCAGCGCATCCGTATCCGAATAGAGGACTTCGACGCCGTTTCCCAACGTCCGCTGAGGAACGATCTGCACATAGACGATATTGGAACGAAGTCCGGATTCGCTTTCCGCGTACACGCCGACTCTGTCCAACGTGCAGGCATCGTCGACATACAGCCGATTACCGTCGATTTCTACGCCGTTATACGTCGAATTCAGGTGATAACTCACCGCGTCGTCAAGGTTCGTCCGATCGTATTCCGCCTGCAACAAACAGGAATTCCCCGCCGTCAGAGGACCGATTTCCGATAACGAAAGCGATTGTAACGGTTCGTAGACGGACACCTCGATCGAATTCCGGTACGTGCCTTCCTCGTTGGTCAGACTGACTTCCAGAACGAAGGAAGAATCCCACCCGTTCAGCGTCTGAATCTGTCCGTCGCGGATATAGTAGCCCTCTCCGATCAGGTTCACTTCCACCTGATCCAGATAAGAAGCGAACTTCAACGGCTGAATTTCGATGCTGTACGGAATCGCCTCGCCCCGGAAATGCTTTCCTTCCGGTATGACGATGTCGATCGAACGAATTTCGTATTCAATCAAGGAACTCTTCAACGCCGGAAGATCGGCGTCGAACTCCCAACAGGAAGAAGAGAATACCGTCGAAAAATCGAACTGTTTCATCTCCGCTTCGCTTTCAAAGAAAACGTTTCCGGAAGATAGCGATCCCAACCCGACGAACACATCGTCCGAATGGATTTTCGCGGCGTAACAGTTGGAAATCTCTCCGGCATCGTAACCGACGAAAGAGCCGAAATACGTGTCGCTTTTCACTTCCGAAAGGCTCCAACAGTTCCGGATCGTCCCGAAATTCGAGCCGACGAATCCGCCGACGTAGCGGTAAGCATTTTCGTCCGAAGTGACGTTCATGTCGACTCTCGCCCAGCAGTTTTCGATCAAACCGGACGAAGAGCCGACCAGTCCGCCCGAATAGGACGAGACGTTCAATTCGCCCTCCACGCCGAGATTCCGGATCACCGACGAAGACGTGGCGTATCCGAAGAGTCCGGCGTTAAAGGAATAGGCGTCTTTTCTCGACGCGTACAGATTGAAAACCGTATGACCGTTTCCGTCGAACGTTCCTTTAAACGCGTACCGCGTGGCTTCGTTGCTGTCGAGTACGTCCTGATAAGTCCCTAACGGAATCCACCCTTTCCCGCCGTCGTAGCCTTCTCCTCCCGGAGAGAGCCAGTCGGAAAGGTCGATGTCTTTCATAAGAATATAGTATCCCGACAGAGTTTCTTCGCTGTCGTTGATGGAAGCGAGATCTTCCGCCGTATAGATAAATCGGGTCGCCACGTCCAGTTCGACGGCCACCGAATTCCGGGAAGTAACGATTTTCAGTTCCTGTTCGCCGATGCCCAGCACATCGGATACTTCGCCCCGGATTTTCAACCGGCGGGTCGAAGCGTCGTACGTATAGTATTTTTCGTCGATTTCCTCGTTGTTTTCGTTGACCAAAGCGACCACGCCGTCGGCTTCCGCGTCCGGATTTTCCGAAAAATCCAGATAGTAATTGGCGTTGTAATCGCTGCCCGCTTCGATGACCTGACGGGAAGATTCGACCGTAACGAAATTCCGCGTCATCACGTAAAATTCTCGCTCCGCGTAGGTAACGTCGTGGCAGTTTGCGACAACCGTAAAAGTCGCGCCGTCTTCCGCGATCGGCGAAAAGTTGACCTTCCCGGTCGCTTCGTCGATATTCACACCCGAGACGCTCTCTTTCAGCGAATACGTCAGCGCATAATTCTTGGAAGAAACCGCCGTCACATATTCTCCGTTGGTGATGTAAGCCGAACGGTTGAGGAAATTCAATTCGCTGTCTTCGTAATCGTAGACCAACGTAACCACGACCGGTTTGGAAACTTTGCTCCCGCTTTGCGCGATGACGAGAACCTGCGTGTAATTGGCGATCGCATGATCGAAGGTGATCGCGCCGGTCTTTTCGTCGATGGACACATGCGAATCCACATTCAGTAGACTATATGTCACATTTTTGATGTTTCCGCTGATTGAAACCCGTTCGCCCGACGTCAGCACATATTCGCTCTTCGTCCACGTCAGAGTCAGATTCTGAGTCAGAATCCCGGAATCCCCGTTCTTCTTCTCCGAACAGGAAGCAAGTCCCAGAGGCAGAATCAAGGTCAGCAAGGCTGTTACAATCTTTTTCATTTTATCCTTTTAAACCTCCCGCGACGGTATTTTCGATAATCTTTTTCTGAAAGCAGGCGTAAAGGATCAGCACCGGAAGAATGGAAAGGATCATTGAAGCGAAGACAAGAGGATACTTCCCTCCCTGCCCGATGAATTCTTTCTGCAACTGCTGCAAACCCACCGCCAAAGTCGGATGCGAATTCAGGAAGAGGTACGGCGTGGAGTAATCGTTCCACAGCGCGATCGCCTGCAAAATGCAACAGGAGATGATCGGCCCCTTGCACATCGGAATCATCACCTTGAAAAAGATCGTGAAATTTCCTCCCCCGTCCATCTGCGCCGCTTCGGCGTACGACCACGAAACGCTGGAAAAAGACGAATAAAGCAGAATGAAGTTGAATCCGAACGCGCCGGAATATAAGAACAGCACGCCGATCACCGTGTCGTCCAGATGCAGAAATTCCATGAAGGAAACCTGTGCCGGAAGCGTGCCTACGATCGGGACGACCATAGCAAAGATCGCAAGACCATAGATGAGTTTCTTTCCCGGAAAATTGTATTTGGCCAGCACATAGGCCGCGCAGGCCGAGAAGAAGACGTTGACGATCGTTCCCAATACCGTCAGGATCACGGAATACAGGATCATCTCCAACACGTTGTTTTCTTTGAGAATCGTCAGATAATTGGAGAAATCCCACGTCTTCGGAAGCCCCCAGAAATCCTTGAAATTCACGATCGACTGCCATTCTCCGACGCTTCTGAACGAGTTCAGCAGCATCCAGATAAACGGAAACAGCAGAGAGAGCGAGTAGAGGGCGAATACGATGAAAGCGATCGTCGTTCCGAACCGCATCAGAGGCGTTTGCGTCTTGTTTCTGATTTTTTTCATTTTCTGAGTCATATCCGAAACCTCCTAACACTCCGTATCCGAATACTTCTTCGACGCGACCCGGCGGACGAGAAGAATTAACGGCGCGAAAATCAGCGAAAACAGGAGACCGAACGCGGCGAACACCGGATATTGCGTCGTCTGCGCGGAACTGACTCCGTCGAAAATCGATCCGGCGATGGTTTCGGTGTACGAATAACCGAACAGCACCGGTTGCAGATACAAGGTCAGAATATTGGTCATGCCCAGCACGATCAGCGTAACGATGGTCGGCCAGATCATCGGAATCATGATCTTGGTGAATTGCGTAAAATTGCCCGCGCCGTCCATCTGCGCGCTTTCAAACAGTTCCTGAGGAACTCTTCCGATCGCGCCGGAAAGAAGCAGGACATTGTATCCGATTCCCGCCCAGATGCAATAGATGTAGACGATGATCGTCGTATTCGGCCAGACCGAATCGTTCAGTTGAATCCCCATCGCTTTCAGCATCTGATAGATCAAACCCGCGTTCGAGTCCAACTGCATCTTGAAAGCGTAAACCAGCGCGACGATGGAAATGATGTTCGGCAAAAAGAAAATAAAGCGGAACACATTGGCAAACGGCATCTTTTTCGAGAGAAAATACGAGCAGATCAGCGCCAGAGGAAGGCTGATGAAGATCGTGATCGCCCCGTAGCCGATCGAGTTGATCAGAATCATCAGATTGTTCGGAATCCGAACGCCGTTGGACAGAGTGACCGAACCTAAATCGGCATTGAAGATCCGTCGGATCACGTAAACGAAATTGTCGAATCCGGCGAATGATTTCGTTCCTTCGATGGAAACGTGCTGAAACGCGAGAATCAGCGAATACGAATTGACGAAAATCCAGGTCAGCAGGAACTGCAAAACCGGATAAGCCAGAAGCACGACGATAAAGATGATTTCTTTCTTTCGCTTCTTGCTGATTTTTTTCTTCTTTTTCGGCTGTTCGGTCTCTTCTCCGACCGTTTCCGGAATCAAAGTTTCTTCCATAACCTGTCTCCTTTCTACTTCTGATACAGCGCGATGTCGTCGACGAAGAGCGAATTCCCTTCCGAAGACTGAATCTGAATCCGCATTTGTTGCGAATTTTCAGGCGCGGTCAGTTCCAGTTCGTATTTTCGGTACGCTTCGGAATCGACGTCGATTTCATACGATCCAAGCACTTCCGTCGTCATCGTCGCATAGTAATTGACGACGATTTTTCCCTTTCCTTTCGCCATGAGCGAGAGATTGTGAGCAAAGGAAGAATACACGCCGTCGATCGTCTGCCGAACCACGCCGCCGTCCTTGACTACGAGGGCTTTGGAAGCGTCGGTTCCCTCGTTTTCCGCGAGATAACAGACCTGATCGACTTCCTGATCCTCATAGATGAAACGATTGAACGTCCACCCGCTTAAATCGACCTGAGAAGTCTCGAATTCAAAATCGCCGTTGGCGATCTTGTTAACTGTCGGAACGACGACCGGCTTGGTCGGATAGAAATTCTCGCCGGCGACGCCGTTGACTTCCGGAACGAATTCCTCATATTCCTGATTGAGGAAAGGAATGTACTGAATATAATCCACCAGCATCTGATCGGTTTCAAAATCGGCCGAACCGACGAACGACGACGATACCGGGAACCAGTTGCCCACCCAAAGGCGGCTGGCTTTATAAGGAACGAAAAAGTCGGCGACCGCCGTCACCTTGTCGTCGATGAAATAGACCACTTTCTCCGGATCGGTGTACCAGTCGAACCCGAACGTATGCCACCGTCCGTCATTGAGAAAAGTCTCTTCCTCGCCGAGCAAATCGGATACCTTGACGTCTTGCGAAATCTTGTTCGACTCGGTCTGATAGTTGGTATTCAATACATTCTCGAACGATATCAGTCCCTTCTGGCTTCCGCCCGGCAGTTCGATGTCGATTTCGTGGTTGGAATTGTCGGAATGATCGTAGGCAAACGTCCAGAAAGCGCTGCAAGCGCCCAGACGCGGATTGACCTTCATCCGAATCTCGTAATGACCCGGTCCGACGGTGAATTTGCTGATCAGCGCCGCGCCGGTCAAACGACCGTCCTTGACATCTCCGACGCCTTTGACTTCGCCATCGAGATAATAGTTGCCGTTTCCCTTTAAAATCAGAATGCCGTCGTCGGAATATGCGACGTTTTTCGCCACGACTCCTCCGTTTCCGCCTCCCCACGCCTGTTCGGCGATATACCAGGAAGAAGCGTCCACGCCGCTTGAAAAGTCATCGAAAAACAAATGATCGTAATCGAGTTCGATGTCGGAAAGATAGGCGAGATCGTCTCCCACTTCCAGATTTTCGACCTTTTTCACACCATTCGAGCAGGAAAATAACAATAAACTGAAAATCAAGATTGGACATAAACGCTTGTTCCGCATAAAAATAATCTCCTAGTCTTATAGTTTCATCATACCATACCGACCGATAAAATCAATGTTTTTTTCATAAAGTTAAAAAAATATGTAAGCGGTTTAAATATCTGTTGACAAATCTAAATCCTTATACTTATAATAAGGTCGTAACAATTATTTAACTTTGTTAATTTTATAGGAGGGCGCTATGAAAAATTCGTTGAAGATGCTGACGGTTTCGGTTCTGTCGCTTTTGATCTTACCTCACCTTTCTTCCTGCGGCGGTTCCGGCACAGACGACAATACGCTACGAATTCTGGTGAAAGACGCCGATTTCGGAAGCGAATGGATCGAGAAGATCGCCGACGACTTCATCGCCGATCACCCGGACATCAAAGTCGAAATCACGGCGCAATACGACATCAACTCGCTGATCGACTACAACCTCAATTCCAAAAACAATCAGGACGATCTTTACATTTCGGTCGGCGATCGGTGGAAATCCTACGCCGCCAGCGGAAAACTCGCTTCCCTCGACGATCTGATCGAGGAAGAAGTCGACGGCGTCAAAGTCAAGGATAAAGTCTCGGAAGAATTTCAGAGTTCGATTTACTTTACGCGTGCCAACGGAGACGTTCATTCTTACCGTCTTCCTTGGACTTCCGGCGTGGGGGGCATCTTCTACAATAAGAAAATGTTCGCCGAAAACGGCTGGGAAGTGCCGACCACCTTCGAGGAATTGCTCGCTCTCTGCGAGACGATCAACGCGGCGCATGTCCCCGTTTCTACATCTGATCAGATTCGCAAAGATGTAAAACCATTCGCGTACACAGGAAGCAACACCGATTACTTCGACTACACCGTCTTCTCCTGGTGGGCGCAGATCGTCGGGAAAGACGCGATCAACGAATTCCTGAAATACGAAAGCGCGGACATCTTCGACGTTTCGAAGAATCCGACATACGCCGGGTTAAAAACCGCGACTGAATACTGGAATCAACTCTTTACCAGTGAAAACTACATTGCCGGAAGCCAATCCAAAGACGCCGCGACCGCGCAGAAAGAGTTTTTGAACGGATACTCTGCAATGATGCTCAACGGAGACTGGCTGTACAATGCCATTCTCAATTACGGTTCTTCTTCTTCCTCGCAGTTTGAACTGGGAATCATGAAAACGCCGGTCGTCGCCGAAGCCAATCCGGAATACGTCAATAGTACCTTCGTTACCGGAGAAGATCAATTCATCGCGATTCCGGCTTCGTCCAAACATCAGGATTTAGCCAAAGAATTCATCAAATACATCATCTCCGACGACGGTTGCAAAACCTTTTTGAGCGAAGCCAACGGCTTTCTCGCGTACGACTGCTCCTATGAAGACCTGAACCTTTCGGAAGGATTTATCCGGGATATGATCGATCTGAGAGAAACCTATACGGACAAGTTCACCAGTTTCTCTTCCAGCCGGATTTATCTCTGCAACACGATCAACATTTGGAGTTCGTCCGCGAACCGTCCTTATCTCAATTTACTCAACAACTCCACGACTATCGACAGATCGTTTCAGACGATAGCCAGTTACGCCAGCGCTTCGTGGGCGGATTGGCTCAACAACACTCGATAAAATCGGCCGTTATTAACCCCTTTTAACATAGCGGCGGTTTTATACCCTTCAAAAAGAGACCTCCTTGCGGGGTCTCTTTCCTTTATGCTTTTTCTTTTAAATCCAGTCCGGCGCAGAAACCCGTCGACAGGGCGATCTGAATATTGAACCCGCCGGTATACGCGTCGACGTCCAACGTCTCGCCGACGAAATACAGATTCGGGACTTTGCGCGATTCCATCGTGCGCGGCTGAATTTCCCCGACCGACACGCCGCCGGAAGTAACGATGGCTCTTTCAAAGCCGTCCGTGCCGTCATAATCCCACCGATAATGCTTCAAGGAATAAACGAGTCGGGAAATTTCCTCTTCGTTCACCGACGAAACCGCCGATCGGCTGTCCAGAAACGACGCGCGGGCAATCCATTCGATCAATCCTTCCGGAACCAGCCCTCTCAGAAGATAAAAAACAGTCGCGTTCTTCCGCGTCTTCATCTTATCGAGATCCCGATGAATCCGCCTCTTCAACGTTTCATCGTCCAGAGAAGGCTTCAAATCGAGTTCCAGCGCCAGCGAAATCTTTTCCGTCCGGTTGATCCGACTCGATATCGTCAGGGCGATCGGACCGCCCAAAGCATTCTTCTGCAACAGCAATTCGCCGAATTCTTCCGTCCGCACTTTCCCGCTTTCTTTTTCGATCGCTTTCAAGCGCACGTTTTTCAGCGTGATTTCGCGCGCCTTTTCAGGCAAAGACTCCCTGATCCTCAACGGAACTAACGCCGGAACCGGCGTTACGATATCCAATCCGAACGAACGAGCGAACCGATAACCGTCTCCCGTCGAACCGGTCAAAGGATACGATTTTCCGCCCGAAGCGATCACGACGGCTTCTAAATCGTATTCCGAGCGGTCCGTCTTGATCCGGAATCCCCCGTCGGTTTTTTCGATACTCTCCGCGCTTTCGCGATAGAGGAAACGGACTCCGTTCTTTTCGCAAAGCCTGACCATCGCCCGGGTGATGTCCGAAGCGCGGGAAGAAGCCGGAAAAACGCGATTCCCTCTCTCGGTTACGAGATCCACCCCGTTTTCTTCAAAAAACGCGATCGTATCCTGCGAAGAAAAGCGGTGAATCGCCGAATACAGAAATTTGGGATTACGGACGACGTTCGCGATGAACTCCCGTTCCGAACAACGGTTCGTTACATTGCATCTGCCCTTCCCGGTAATGTAGATTTTCTTCCCGGCCTTCTCGTTTTTTTCGATCAGGAAAACCCGATGATCCGGATTTTCCGCCGCTTTCAGCGCGCACATCAATCCGGAAGGTCCTCCTCCGACAATGCCAATCCTCATTCGGCGTGCCCTCCTTCTTCCTTCTAAACGGAATTTCTTTTCCGTTTATTGATTATACCGCATTTCCCCGTGCAAAGAAACGATGAATCCGTCGCCATATCGCAAAATGCGATTGAAAAAACGCAATTCGGATATTATAATGTGTTCAGATAAACAAGGAGGAAAGTTTATGGCAAAGAAATGCAGCGTCAACAAGGACCTGTGCATCGGATGCGGGTTATGCACCAGCATTGCACCGGATGTACTCGCGATCGGCGACGACGGTTTAGCGGAAGCGATCGTTTCGGACGTTCCGGCCGACAGCGAAAGCGCCGTGGAAGAAGCGGCGGCGTCCTGCCCGGTTCAGGCAATCGTTGTAGAATAAATATCAACGGCGGAGGCGTATTCGTTACGCCTTTTTTTTGACTTTTCTTTCGCTTATCGGGAGGTACTATCCATGAAAAAAACGATCAAAATCTCTCTCATCGTTCTCGTCTCGCTCGTCGGCGCGGCCGTTTTGAGCGTCGGAGGCTATCTCGGCTATATCGTCCTCAGTTACTATCGGATCGGCGATGCTCCGTTAGAAATCGAAAGCCGCGCGGATTCGGATCGGGTCAAAACCGGAACGACGTATTCGATCTCCACCTACAACATCGGTTTCTCAGCCTATTCGCAGGATTTTACGTTCTTCATGGACACCGGCTACGACAGCGAAGGAAAAGCCACCTGCGGTCATTTTTCCAAAGCCAAAAGCAAAAAAGAAGCGGAGTTCAACCTTTCGGGTGCGATCGAAACCTTGCAGAAACTCGACGCGGATTTCATCTTATTGCAGGAAGTCGACGTCGATTCGACGCGGTCTTTCCACATCGATCAGGATCAGCGCATCAGCGATTCGTTTCCGCGTTACGATCACGTTTTCGCGCTGAATTTCCATACCGCCTATCTTCCGTATCCGCTTTATGACATGCACGGCAGCGTCCGCGCGGGGCTGTCCACGCTTTCCAGGTACACGATCCGAAGCGCCGAAAGAAAGGAATATACCGTCAGTTCTTCACTCTCCAAATTCTTCGACCTGGATCGCTGTTTCAGCGTCTCCTCCGTCTCCTGCGAAAACGGAAAAACGCTTTACATCGTCAATTCTCATATGTCGGCATACGACGAAAACGGCGTAATCCGAAAAAAACAGATGGAAGAACTGAACGATTTCCTGAAACAATGCCGCGATCAGGGCGATTATGTCATTGTCGGCGGAGATTTCAACCACGACTTGCTGACTTATAATCCGGAATACGGTTACGACGAAGAAAACCGTCCGTTTTCCATGAGCAAAAAAACGCCCGACTGGGTTTCCTACTTCTTTTCCGAAGACGGCTCCTCTCCGTTGACGGAAGGATACAAAGTCGTCGCCGACGATTCTCTTCCGACCTGCCGGAACAACGATATCGAATGGATTCCGGAAGAAACGTACGTCTGCACCGTCGACGGCTTCATCGTATCCGAAAACATCGATGTTTCGCTTCGGCGAAATGTCGCCACGAACGGCGGAAACAAGGGGCTGGACGGATTCGCCTATTCCGATCATCAGCCGGTTTATCTGGAATTCTCTTTGAAAGCATAAATCCTTTTCCGGGTTTTTCATCGGAAAATTCGTTCTTTTCTCAGAAGCCGATGAAACGCATAAGCGCTTTTCGAATTGTCGAGAATGCCTATTCGCCCGAATGAAATCCAATCTTCCGGATTTACTTCACTCGCAGGACCATATCGACTTCGTGACAGTCGGGTTCGTCGACAACATCGGTTTCCTCAAAACCCGCTTTTTCGTAAAGTCTCTTTGCCACTTCGTTTCCCCAGATATAGGTCGTGGAAATCTCTTTCGCGCCGTATTCCTCTTTCATATACGCGATCAGCCGATTTAAGGATTCGCGTCCGTATCCTCTGTTCTGAACCTCGCCGTCGATGGCGAAATCCCATAAAAACCAACCGTACGGATCGTACTTCCGGAGCATCGCAAATCCGATCAACTCCGATCCGTCGTAAATGTCTAACCCGATGTGATTCGCCTGTTTCAAAGCCTCTTTGATCTTTTCTTTTGAAGAAAGATATTTTTCCTGCCCGTCGATGAGTTGAATTTTCATCGAATCGGACCGTTCAAAGCGTATGTTCATCGCGAAGTCCTCCATTCGTCTTTTTATCATCGCGGCAATCCGTTTAATTCCAATAGTCCTTACCGTGATTCGCGCCGATCTCAAAATGGTATTTGGCGATTCCCAGATCGATTTTCGTGTAAAAACCGAATCCGGCTTTCCGGTTCACCTTTCCGTTTTCGTACGTGAAACGAAACTTCTGCTGATTCATCGCCGTCGGTGCCAAAAGAGCCGCCTGAACGCCTTCCTTAAACCATTCCGGTGCCTCGCCGGACGAGGCGACTTCCTCATAGGCTTTGCTCTTATGCGCTACGCCTTGATTCGCACCGTATCCGAGCGTCAGCACGCAATAGAGTTTTTCATCGCTTCTTACCGCGAACGCCGTTTTGATTTTTTTATAAGTCAAAGCCACCCAGCAGGAATTTAACCCCAATGTCTGGGCTTTCAATGCGATCTTTTCCCCGTAGTAACCGATCTTTTCGTCTGCATCTTTCTTGCCGACCAGCGCTACATAGTTTTTAACGCCGGAAAATTTTCCGTAATGCGCCATGAACCCGTCGAACGCCTTAGGTTCGTCGACAACGAGTTGGAGATGCAGATCGCCTTCTCTGTTGCATTCGTCGATCAGGACTTCCAGTTCTTCGCGCAGGTCATCCTCGATCGGCTTATCGAGGTAACTTCTTACCGAATGTCTTTCTTTTATCGCCGTAAGTAAATCCATTTTCCTATTCTCCTTTTCTTTTACGATTTGCTTTTTTCGCACATCTTTGCGCCTTTTTCATTGTAATATTTTTTTCAAAAGGCGAAATCCCGTATGGGTTTCTTCTTCGGTTAAGTTCTTCAACAGGGATTCGATCATCGCGCCGACGATCACTTTTCTTTCTTCCAACGCTTTTTCCCCGTCATGGGTCAGAAGAACGATGACTTTTCTCGCATCGTTTTTTTCGCTTTCGCGGCGAATGTAATTCTTCTTTTCCAGCGTATTCAGGGCTCTTGCGATTCGCGCGGTCGAAACATTCATTCTCCTGGCCAATTCGCCGGGTACGACTGCTTTTTCGCTTTCCTTCAATATGCGCAAAATGACATACATTCCTTTATATCCGCTGTCGAGCAAATCCATGAGTTCCCTCCATTTTTTCGTTTGACAAAGCACTCTCATTTCCTCTTGAATTGAAGAAGTATCCACTGCACGCCTCCTTTCTCTAACCCTGTTAGCATTATAACGCGGATCTCTGCTTCTGTCAACCCGTTCATCGCGATGAGTGCGATCCGATCAAGACTCCCGTTCAATATACTTACTTGCTTCTTTAATGCTTAACCGATTTATTTTATCTTTATATTTACGGATAAAATCCGCTACCCAAGCGGGATTCGTTTTTGAATAGTCTCTCAAAGCCCACCCGATTGCTTTATTGGCAAAGAACTCATCGCTGCCAAAACTATTTAGGATAATCTACTCCAATAATGGTGCGTCTGTTTGATCTTTCAAGCAAAGTTGATGCTCTATTGCCGTTCTTTTTTTCCAGATATTTTTACTATTCGACCAATTTATCATCAATTTTACTCTTGTATCCCGTAAACCGACATCTCCGATTACTTTACAAAGAAAATCGATTGTATCCCACCAAGATTGATGAAGGATATCGTTTTCTATCTTTGGCATATCCTCGTAAAGGACATACTGCTTCATAGCAAGTAAATAGTCATCAACCAAATAGTGAAATTCTCTATGCGGATCTTTATAGCATTGATCTAAAAACTTCCAATCTATCGTTTTTGTTTTCTTTTCTGACTGTATCAAATGATTATAAATTTCTTTTCTTTTCGGCGTGGGGAGCCCATAAAAATGAAACCTGTTTCTCATATACTTCGCCATCGCAATCGCATTTTCTTGATCTTCGTTTGATTCAAATCTTTTTTTAACTTCTGAATACTTATCCATCCTTTAACTCCCTTGTTGAATTGTGCGAATTGCATATCCGACAAAAGAATACAACGAAACGCTCCATTATATCCCCTCACCCTTTTTGCCTAGTCCGGAATCAATTGGAATTGCTATTGACAAAAGGTACTTGAACGCGGAACAAAGACCTAAATCAGGACTATCCGAAAAGAGTCCGTGAACATCTAACTGACAAAAGATTACTATTTTCTTTATATTGCAGGATCGCTCAATTGAATAATTCTGCTTTTAAAATCGTTATAATCCACGACATCTGGGTTAGAATAAAACAACATTGACTTTCTATGGTCCATAAAAACGAAAGTTCCGTCAACTAAAATGTAGAAATGAACAGTTGCATCATTCTTTTCCGTATTAGAATTTATATATTTATAAGAAACTTCAACATCTATACCATTGATAATCTTTATCATGAAATCTTCATATTCCGAACTTTCGCTACTTACGGCATCATTTAAAGGTATGGTATCAAATATCGAAATCAAATTGTATGTTTGCATCCCATTAAAATTGTAAACATGGCTACTTGAACCATGAAGCGAAATAAATCCGCAATTTGGATTCATATAATCAAATGTCATACTAGAACTCAAATCAATTACATCCATATAATAGATTTGAGTCGAGTTGCTTGTATCCTCCGTATTTTTTTCTTCACTTATTTGGTTATTTGCGCAACTAGCCCCTCCGAAACCAAAGAGAATCATCCCCAGTATTATCAATAATGATTTCATTGTTTTCTTTTTAAACATATGGCAAATGTCCCCCCCCCCTATTTTCATTATATAAAATTGAAGTCAAAACTCCCAGCAATTTTTTGCTGTTTTCATGCTACATTCTCCATGCAAATTAGATATTATCGATATTCCCTTTCATCGTAAAAAAATAATTTGGGATTTTTCTTTGTAAATTCGTAATGTCCTTTTCAAGTGGTTTTCGTGTAAACTCATCTTCTTTTATAGATTCGAGGCAACTTAAAAACAAGTAATTCGTAAGCGTAAAAATGGTGCGTATTATTAAAAACAATTTTTTTGTTAATTTTTTCTCATAACCATCAATGATATTTTTTGTAGTCTATCGTTAGATTGAAATTGATTTTATTTTTTATTTTGCAAATCTTTGCACGTATCCATAACGATTTCTTTTACTGATTCCCGATTATCGATATCCTCTACTAAGTACATAGGTTTTGCCCCATCATAAGGTATAGATTCTTTCATATTAAACTTTTTATTGCTCTTAACGATTTTAACAAGTAGCCTATTATCATAGACGCCACCGAATAAAACGCCATGATAATAAAGCAAATATTCGCCCATCATGAATTTACACGTTATATTATCCAATAAACTGAGTTGCTCTAATACAAAATCTTTATATTCTTTCGTTGTAGCCATAGTATTGTCTCTCCCCCACCCTTTTTTTAAAACGAAATCCGAATTACTCTATATCGAAATTTTCTGTCTTTAAATCACAATAATATCGACCGCTTGTGGCAGTAAATTTTAAAACACAGTAGTCCGGATCTGTTACGCCTTTTTTATAAAACATTGTATCTCCTGTTTTCCAGATTCGATTTTTCGTTTCTTGGTCCGTTAATACTTCCATATTTCCTTTTAACATAACGCCGACATACTTCATTAGTCCTTTATGATAAAAGTATATACTCGCACTAGAATTTTTTTGATATTGCTTTACTCTCATAGAAAAAGTATTGGTAGAAAAATAAAATTCTTTTAATCCATTTCTCTTTCTGGGTTTTAGCATGGCTTTTACATTCGGATAGTTTTCATGATCCACCGAACATATAAAACTAACTTTTTGCTTATCGATAAACTTTTCAATTTTCTTTAAATTCATAAAGCCTCATCTCCCTTTCAAATACTCTTTTTAATTTATCAGATATTACAGGAACATTGTCATATAAATTGGCAAACAAAGCAGTTCACCCTCTTTTCGTAGATCCTTTGTATACACTAAATATCTTTGTCCTGTTTTACCCGAAAACTTATTTGCAAAGGCATCGATAGATGCATGTGTCTTATATCCTGATGATTTGACCTCAATCGGGCATACTTTATTTCTATTCGCAATCAAAAAATCAATTTCATAGTTATGACTTGAATTTAGTTTAGGAAATGTATAGTAAAACAATTTATGCCCCGTTGCATATAACATTTGAGCGACCATATTCTCATACAAATATCCTAGATCGGTATCGAGTTTGTCACTCAAAAGTTTCTCATAGATTAGGTTTTCGGTAAAATCTCTATCCATAAATGCCAGCGTAGTAAATAATCCTGTATCGCCAACAAACAGTTTATATCTTCCGATATCTTCATGTAAGGACATTCCTGCACTTGGGTCGTTTGCATGATAAGCAATATTAACCGTTAAAGAATCTTTCATATCTGCAACGATTCCGAGTACACGATCCGGTTTTTCATTTGCTATGACGCTCGACACTTGATATCTTGATGCATTTTTTGCAAGTTCTGACGGAATAGCCGAAAACATCAATGAGGCTCTCCCCGTAGAATCTATTTTTCTAAAATCATCTTGATAGAGTTCTAGAATAGAGCGTTTCACCTGATCCACCTTGCTAAAATTATTTGTATCAATATATTCATTTACGGCTTGAGGCATCCCCCCAACCAACATATATAATCGAAAGTCACGCATCATTCTACGATTGACATCATCACCTAATGGGAGTTTGTTTTCAAAAGCAGTTCGTAGCATAGGTATCATTACTTTATCTCCAAGTGCCCAACGAAACTCCTCGTAATCCATAGGAACCATTTCAATTCTTGTTTCTTCACTTGGAATAACGATATTCTCAACATTCTTTTTGATAGATAGTAATGAGCCAGTTTCAATATAATCATATCTTCCGTCTTTCACTAAATGCTTAATGGCCTGTCTGGCAAGAGGTTCTCGTTGAACTTCATCAAAAATGATAACGGACTTCCTTTTTTCCAAATTCACATGATAAATCAGTTGAAGCCGCAAAAATAAATAATTCAAGTCCGATAAATCTTGAAATAAATAATGCACTTCCTTAGGTGCAATGGAAAAATCGATAAGGATATAACTCGAATACTCTTTTTGAGCAAATTCTTCTGCTATCGTGGATTTACCTACCCGTCTTGCACCTTTTATTAAAAGTGCTGTTTTTCCATTAGAATCCTTTTTCCAATCTAACATTTTTTGGTATATCTTTCGTTCAAAAATTCTTTTAACCATCTTAATGTCTCCCGTATCCAAAACTATTATAGGATAATTTGCCGAAAATTTCAAATTTTATAATTGCATATATGCCGAAAATTTCAAAATACAAAAACGCTATTTTGCCGAAAATTTCATTTTTTGCAATCCAGTGGACTTTATAAAAAATCCTCGATTTTTTTGTATCAAATCTGTATCACTTTCAGAAAAAAACGTATATATACAAAGTATATATACGTTAATCGCCTTTTGGTGGAGATGAGGAGAATTTTATGTTTCAGCCTTTAAATAAAATATCCTTTAATTGGGATATTTTATTTATTTTTTTCCCGCTTTAAAAATGCCATGTATTAAGTTAAAATTCTACAAACTTAGTATTGCATCAAATCAATATCAAAACTTTTACTTATACGAAATTAGTCTGTATTTAAATTTAGTACAACTTGCTAATTCTGACACTGAAAGCGTATGCGATAATTGATACTTCGATCCTTTCGTATAATTTGTTCCAATAAGTGTGTAGGTACTAATAACTACGTCCGAATCGTTGCATAAATCTAAGCCGACTTGTACTTCTGAATAATTGTCATTCGCGGTTACCGTTATTATAATTTGAGTAAGCGTCGTCGAACTGGACAAATCAGGTTTTGTTTTTGTAATAGTATCAATCAAATTTTGATTGTTGTTATTGTTCCGCTTTTGAATATAGTCTATTAAAAAATACCCACATACAACAAATAGAGCGATTCCGAGAAGACCGGATAAGAATTTCCGGTTTCTTCTACTCTTTTCCTCAGGAGTTTCTTTCGGAGGAAATGCTTCGATTGTTTTAAACTTTTCACCGCATACAGGACAAATACTATATTCTTCATCTCGATCAACTTCAATGTTGGTTTTACAATGTGGACACATTCCGATTTTTAAATGCATACTTTTTTACTTCCCCTTTAATTCTCAAACTATGAAATAGCCTTATTTGTTTTTTATGTTTTGCCCGATAAAGACATCTCCCGTAACATTTCCATTCGTGGTTATTGAGTTGTTTTCAATAATTTGATTTGTCTCATTTTGCGATTTTGCAATACGATCGATCCGTTGAATGATGTCGCTTGCCTCTTTTAATTTTCTAAAATCATCTTTCGAAATTAAAATTAAATTGCTTGGTTCTTTATCCAGAATATAATCAATGCTGACATCAAAAAATACAGCCAATTTTTTTAATGTTTCATAATCTGGCTCAACTATGCCATTTTCGTATCTTGAATAATTTGACCTATTTGTAAATATTGCATTTGCTACTTCATTTTGACTCAAATTTCTATTTTTTCGAAGTTCTCTTAACTTGTTCATGATCTATCACCTGCAACAATTATAACAATTGTGCAAAATTTGGACATTCCAACTTGACATTCGTACACTACCCGCACATAATAATTTTGTAATGTGCAAATTGTGCACAATTACATTTCTATCTCCTTCCCACCCCTTAATAACCACTCGATTAAGGGGAAGGGAGGGGAGAACGGGTGGATTGATGGGAGTGTGTCCATAATATTCTTTCTTTTTCCGAAGTCCGCCCGTTCTTGAATTTGAGAATGGGTGGATTTGTTTTTTAAGGAGGTAAGGAAAGAGATGTTGATTTTCAATGTAAGAGGGAATCGCTGTTTTTCGCTTAATGGAAACTTTTGTCTTCAAGTCGGAATGTGGAAAGAAGGACGTCTCGAAGGTTGGGGCGTTCGCATATCTGTTTTGAACGACGGTGAAAAAAAGCGTTATTCGTTTTGGATTGTAGACGATTGCGAGACGAGAAACGATGCGATTCAGATCTACGAGGAGATTGTGATCGCCTTAACCAACAAGCAGGACGTTTTGTTTCTTTGTCCAAAGGCACGGGAAGAATGAAGGGTCAGACGTCTGACCGGAAGAAAGCAAAAGTCAAGTATCCGGTCAAGTATTACAAACGGTCAAAGCATCATCACATTATAATCCGTGAAAACAAAGACACCAATGTATCTGTCGGGATTACCCACAGTCCGAAAAGAGGAAATCACAAAAATATTCCCTTAGAAGTAAACCCCAATCCGTCGGATTCGACTCAGGCTTATATCTTAGACTACCCTGTCAAAGATAGAACGGAATTGTATGAAAAAAGTAAAAGGAAATTGAACATACATGAATCCGATTATGCAAAGGTCGAAAAAGTCGGCAAGAAAAAGCCGCAGGATATGAGCAAAAAAAAATAAGCGCGGTGCCGTGACCGATGCAATCCGTAGGATTGAAGCAATCTCAACCAAGTTTATAGCGCTTACGTAAGAGATTCTAACGGTTATAAACCGTTTTGTCAAGCAAAGGAGGAAAAGAATGTTTTTTGCGAAAACGGTTCCGAAAGGAAAGGAAGGAACAGGGCGTCCTGAGTGAAAGGACGAAAAGAAAAGGAGAAAGAAATTATGGAAAACACAAAAAAAGGCTTTTTTGAAGCCGAACTGAACGATCTGGAAACGATCGTTGACGTCAGGGAAGAACTGGCGAAGTATGTCGCGGCCGATCTGTGCGAACTGAATGAGGAAGGATATTTGAAAGTCCGCATTCCCCAGTTTCGAGGAATCAACGCACATGTAACGAAGTCGCTGAGCAAGAAAACGGGAATGCTCTTCTACTCGTGCGATTTGTACATCAATAATCCGTTGAAGCATCATCTGGAAATCTTTGACGAAGGTGTCTATCAGGATATTCTGCTCCGAAACGATTTCATTTCGACGGAATATAAGGAATTCGATATTCCGGTTCGGGTTCGCTTCATCAAGGGATATTCGGAGAAAGCACTGAGCGAAGATCACATCTATTACGGACTGGAAGTCATCTTTCCGGGATTGAAACGGATCTTCCGGGAATTCCTGAAACCATCGGAGGTGGATCGAATCAACTACTTGTCGTTAAAGTCGGAAGAGGAATGCGAAAAGCAGAAGATCCAGCGGTGGAATGATGCGTATCGTTTATTCCGTGTCGATGATGACAAACTGGTCGGAAATCTCTGGGACATGGAGCAACCGGGTTCTGAGGATTAGAAACTAACAAATCGGGTGGTCGCCTGAAAAGGCAAAATGAGAAAGGAAAAGAACATGAAAAAAATCAAAGGAATGTTGCTGCTGTTAAGCGTTGTTTCTTTGGGAACGCTGTTCGCCGGATCCGGCGATCGCCCGAAAACCGCATTGAGTATGCAGCCAACCAAACAAGCGGTCAGACGTCTGACTGACGATATCTCCTCGTCTCCGGTAGAGGAAGAGGAGACGATTGACGAAAGGATCGTCGACAACGAGATGATCTGGGACGAGTATTACGACGATGTCGTCTATCCGGGATCCGGCGCGGTCTTCTTCATCGTCAGTCTGAAAGATAAAGACCTCTATCAGTCCGTTGAACTGGAACGGGTTCAACTGGATAACGAGATTTCCAAAATCTGGGACAATGCGGTATCGATCCGGAATACCGGTGTCAGTTTAACGATCGGGGACAAAAAACTGGTGTATACGCCGTATCTTCTGAATTTGAAAAACGAGTATTTTACCCTTTTCGGAATCATGGATACGACAATCACGTCCGGATTCAAGATGCGCGTTAAGTATACGATGACCGACGGAGACGTTGTATACAGCGAATACATGGAGAAACCCGCGATCAGTGCCGACACTACGCCGCATTTAAGCGAAAGCCGGTTTCTCTTCGATTCGGTTCGGTATACCTCTTCCGGCATCACCGCGATCACGAAATCGACGAACTCGTTGCTCTCGTTAGACGAGATCACCGGGAAAATGAATTTCGCCGGTTGTCAGTCCTGCACGGTCTTCAAAGACGAATATACCGGAAACGGAAATCAGGCCGGAACGTATCGGATCGTCTACGAAGTCGAAGATACGACCGGAAAGCATCTCGTCCCGGTCGATATCGTCGTCAGGAAGGATCTTCCACCGGTCGATTACTACCTGATGAACGGTGAACTTTACATCGACTCGAATTCGTTGAAAAGACTCGACAAGACGGGATTGACGACGATTCTCGAATCGGAATATCTGACCGGGAACGAATACTCTTACATCTATTACTACGACGAAGGCAATGCGTTAAGCGCGGAAACGATCGAATCCGGAACGTATCTGATTTCGGCAGAGATCCAATCGACGGACGGAACGAAGAAAGAGGTCGTCATTCATCTGACGATCAACGACAAAGACTCGGGCGTTGTCGTAGACAAACGTCAGAGTAACTGGGCGAAGTTCTGCAAGTTCTGGACGAACCTGTTCGATTCGATCAAAGACGGCTGTATCTGGCTGTGGGATCATACGATCGGCGCGATCATCGATTTCGCCAACGGAAAATAAGGAGGTGCGAAGATGAAAAAACTCATTTGTTTCCTGCTTTTACCTGCGGTCGTCTTCGCCTCCGGGATTTCTCCCTCTGCAAACAACAGGGGGAGAATTTCCCCTTTAAAGGCGACAACCCCGACGGTGGGTTACGCATACGAATTTGATCCGAAGACCGGCGCGGTCTCCGGCATTACAACATCGCTGACGGAATCGTTTGATCCGGATTACACGGTTTTTTCGTCCGGAAATTCTTTGAAAGCCGTCCCTGTCGCGACGGACTTCTACGATCTTTTGAGTCCCGGCCATGAACTCTATCAGGAAGGCGCGGCGAAGATCCACGAAAGCGACGATTACTACTCGTTGATTGATGACGAAATCGTCGGAGGCGAAGACGGATTTTTCTATCAAATGTATCTGACGTTGTATAAGTGCAATTACTATTTTGCCGAAGATCTGGGAACGATCGAACTGTATATCCCGACGATGAACTTGTACGAACTGGACTACTATGTCCGGCATTACGAATTGGATTATTTGAAAATGCCTTATTTCGGAATCGACGGGAACGCCTATCTCGATTTCACCTATGAAAACGGGTCGTGGACGTTGAATACGTCGAACGGCTTGAAGATCATCGGACAGACCAGTAACGGATACTACAAAGTGTCTTTTCCGTTTCTTGAAAAAATCTCATCTTTTTCCCTTTTTGAAACGCACAACTATCATTCGTTCTACGATGAAAAGGAGAGTCAGTTTGCCGAACGAATCGGATTTTTCCTTCCGTCTGAGTCGATGACAGGAAAGTACGTTTCCCTTCCGTTTGACGTGAACGACATTCGCTTTGAAGAGGATTGTTGCGTCACCTTGATTGCCGATTCTTTTACCGGGCTGATCGCGCAGAACACGTCCTCTGACTGGACGCATGACTATTCGTATGAAGACGAAAAGGGACGGGGCTATCACGACTGGACTTTCATTTCGAGGGGAGACTGGCTTCCGAAAGCGTCCGACTCGAATCAATATCTCGATTCGATCGATATCGAAGTAACCAATAACCAGTCCGTGATCGACGCAGAAGGCAAGAAGACGGAGAACATCACGGTGATTGAGAAGACCGTGAACCACACGAACAACATCGGAGGACCTTCCGGATCGTTGTTGTACCAGTATTTTCCGGAATTCACCATTGACGACTTCACCGCAGGGACGATCCGGTTGAAGAACATTCATTTTTACTTCCGGGACATCTCTTCCAATCATGCCGATGTGAGCGGTGAAAAGCAAACCTATGATCTGTCCTTCGTCCGGAAATTCAAATTCACCTATGACAACCGACCGACCGTGCGGGTAGCATACGTCGACGCCTATTCATACGATCAATATGTAAACAAGAGCGAAATTATACCAGGATTCTGGACCGGGATTCTTCAATTTTTCAAGAACGGCTTGGGAATTGGAAACAAACCGGATTATGTGAACCAATACTATGCGTTTTCGCTTTACTTTGAAGAAGAAAAAATTACGAAAATTCCGAATGTGCAATATGTGATTTTTCGATATATCATAGAAGGAAAAACAAATCAAAAGAAACTGATTCTGAACGAAAAAAACTATTGGGAAGTAGGTGTTTCAGGACTCATATCGGTTAAAGGATATAGCCTTTTAGACGATGCTGGAATGGGGTTTGTCACGTCCGATCAGATTTACGATCAGGAATATATAACCGGATCGAACGGCATCGTACACGATTATGCTTTCTTGTATTCTCATTCGACTAAAAAACCTTTAATGGATCGAAGTTCTGTCGAACCTGTGGCCATTTACTACCAAGAGAACGAACTGTCGACGCTGTCTCAGGCGGTTACGAACGCGGAAGGACTACACGTTGTCGGGAATCAGGTTTTCGACAAAGACAATAACCTTCGGCTGGACTATACGGTCGAAGAAAAGACGTATACCTACGAAGACGGAACTTCCTCAACTTTTCCGGAGATCGTCGATCAAAACGGAAATCCGATCGATTCGGACGTCATCGACAGAGAGGACGGCGGAGATAATTTGGACGATTTCCAAAACAAAGGATTCGTACAGTTTATAACTGACTGCTGGAATGACCTTTGCGGTTTCTTCACCAAAAACGCGGAGATCGTCCGGTCGGTTGCCCTGACCGTTCTGTGCGTACTGATCGGAATCGTTATTCTGGGATTCGCGATTCGTTTGCTTCGATGGGTTTTTAAGGATAAGAAGAACAGGAACAGGAGGAAGCGAAAATGATTTTGGATTTTGTGATAAACCTTTGCTACTTTGTCGCGAACACCTTCGGCGGGCTTTGGAATTTGGTTTACAAAGTTTTTGTGCCGAAAAAGAGGCGGAATCCGAAGTTGATCTATCGGAAGAAAAAGTACCGGAGGTAGGTTTAAATGGAAGATCTGAGTGAAGTCCTCCGGACAGTGCTGAACTTTGTCCGGGAGTATAAGATCTGGATTCTGATCGGTATCGGAATTCTCTTCGTCGACCGGATCGTCGCCTTCATCAATGCGCTTTTTACGCTTTTCGGAAACTTCGGGAAACTGATCGGCAGGATCCTTGCGTTTCTGAAAGCGAAGACGGTGGCTCTTATCAAGCGAACCGTCTGGATTATCACTTACCCGATGCGTGCCATGAAACGGCACGCCTTGAAGCGGAGCGTCTTCTACGTCGTTCCGGAATAGGAAGGAGGAAGAGAGCATGCGGATTGGAATCATTCTGAGCGTCGTCCTGACGGCTTTTCTTCTTTATGCGTTGATTCGTGTTCTTAGTTGGGCGCATCGGGATTATGTGGGGCGCATGAACTGCGTTCACTTGTGTGAGACTTCGCTTGCTTTTTTGGAAAAGGAAGTCTCGTACCTGGTTTCGATTCAGGCCGAAGTCGGCGGAGGCAAGACGTCTTTGATGTCGGGCCTGTCGCATTATGAAACCCTGATTCTGCAAAAGAAGGCGTCTGATTATTTGGAATATGTCCAGGTGATTCTTCCTTCGATCGATTATCGGCATCTGAATGAAAGGATCGCTTCGCTGTACGGGACTCTTCATAAGCCTTTAAAGGTTTACGAAGAACTTTGGAAAGAGACGGACGTGAAGGACGCTTTTTCCGGGATTTATTCCGATCACGTCAGCGAGATTCCGAAAGCGGCGATTCTGAAAAACTACATCGAAGCGTTCACCGCCTTGCAACGGAATCACTTTATCGGGGCGAACTATTCGATTTACAATCGCCTGACGGAAAACTTCTCTTTTTTCTTCGATTACGAGTCGTTGGAAATCAAGGACGAAGACGTGCAGAAGAACTACCTTCTTCCGAAGTACTGTTCCATTTTCGAGGACGAATCGTTACTTTCGATTTATAAGAATACGAACTCGAATTCGGTGATCGGAGACACCGGGCAGGATCTCTCCCAGAGACTGATCCGGCATCTGGGCAAGGAAACGGTGAGGATCTATTCCTCTGCGCAGAACATTCTCCGGATATCCAAGTTGATCCGAGAACTCGGTACGTCCTTCATCAACATCGAATCGATGGAGATCGTCGGACAATTGACTTTGAAGGATCGTCTTCTGGAACTTCGGGAAGAGAGGCTCAGAAAGAGACTGACTTCGGAGAAATTGCTCTTTCCGAATAAGGTGAAGGATAAGGTGAACCGGATCTTCGACAAGCGAAAGAAACTCTTTGCGAGCAACTATTTGAAGTATAAAATCACCGTTTATTCTTCATTAGAAGACGTCGGAAAGGCGCCGGACAAATGCGCATTCGCCGTGAAGGCGTTTGACCTTTACTTCCCGATCACGTGGTGCTTTGGCGTCTACGATCCGATTGAATTCAAATTCATCGACGAGTTTCTGACGGCCTTGTCGAACAAGACAGATCTGAACCTGAAAGTGGCGAAAGCCTCCCTGTCGGATTTTGAGAAGGAGACGCGGGCTAAGGCGATTTTGAAAAAAGTCGAGCCGAAAGCCGGCGGGAAAGACGGAAAGGAAGATCGGCGTTATGCGGATCTGGGATAACATTATGGCAGAAAAAAATTTAAAACCGACTCCCCGATTTGCGACACCGGGATTGGGTAATACCGGTGTAAGTCGTGAAATTTGCCATTTGTTTCAGAGTTCGATCGTGATCGACTATCTGACGTTTACGTTCCCATTTGGCTTTAAAGATATTTTCGAAAATTTCTCTCGTTTCAGCGAAACGGAAGACCGGGATCATTTCAAAGGATTGTGCCGATTTCTTCGTTTAGACGAAAAGGAAGCGGAGATCAGGCACTTCGGACACGGCGCATATACCTACGGGTTGGACTGGGCGGTACCGGTTCAATATGTCGGAGAGAGTAAACCGGTAACGACGTTTGACTATTGGAACAAGAGGGACAATGCGAAATCCGCGCGATTGGAGATGACGGGAAACTGCTGTCGCGACTTCGAGCGGAGACTTCACGAAAGCGGCGTTGAGAATATGGACGAAGCGTGGGAACATCTTCTCGCCTACATCGGCGACGGACTCGGCGGAGGCGTATCGCGAATCGACATCGCCTTTGACTTCTTCAACGTACCGATGGACGATCCGTTTATGTATTTTTACAACAAGATCATGAATTGCGAATTCAACTCGCCGATTTCGAAGATCAATCCGGATTACTCCTTCGACGATCGGGGAGACGCGCGAACCTTCGACGTCCAGATTCTCAAACTCGGAGGAAAAGGAAGTTCGGTACAGGCGGAGATGTACAACAAGAAACTTCAACAGGAAAGCCGGAAACTGAACGTGTTTGTCGACAACTGGATTCGGTTCGAATTGAAGTTCCGGGACGAAAGAGCGAAATCGTTGGTGTATCACCTGCTTCAAAACTGGGACAGAAAAGACGAATATCTGGTATCGATACTGAAACTGTATTTCAATTTCAAGGAACGACCGAAATGCAACAAAGACACCTTTGTTCCGAATTCGACAAGACGGCACTGGAAAACCGACCCGGTATGGGAAGAGATGGTCGGGACATTGCACAATCAGAAGATCGAAAACGTCTTCAAGCACGAATCGACGATCACGGGACAGGCGGTCTATCTGTCCGGAATGCAAGCGCAGAATATCGCCAGAGTCTACCACGCCTACGGCTCGAACGGGTGGCAAAAAATTTTTCAGAAAATCCTCGCGGAAGGAACAAGCAAAATCGACGCGTCGGGATTAGCCTTGATCAACTATCACCGATCCATCGTCAACTCGCAGGACGAATTGACCGAAGATGATTTAAAAAATTTCGTCGACGATCTTGACGCGGTACTCGACGACGAAGAAGACGATTCCTATCTTGTCGACGAAAACGGCTGTGTGATGAAGACCTACGGCGATCTTCTCGCTTCGATCGATCCGGGAAAGGACAGACCCTCGACGCCGGATCGTCTCCGGACTTACGAAAAGAGGAAAACCCTGTATTACCTGATCCGGAAACTCAAAGACGAATTTTACTCCGGCATCGACAAGTATTCCTCTGATCAGTTGAAGGACATCATCAACTCGATGATCGATCAGATTACGGGAAACGGAAAGGAGGTGAGGAACGATGGACAAGAAGAAAAAGGCGAATAAGAATGTTTCCGAAAAGGTAAAAAACGGAACCTTTGTAACCGTCAGCGATCACGAATTGGAATACGGCAAGAACACCAAAGGAAAAAACGATACCCGTATTGCCGTAGTCATCGATACGAATCGCAAGGATCATCTGGCCATCTTGAAAAGGCAGCATATCAAAAACGGCATTTGGAGTGGAACTGACTGTTTTAATCCGAATATCAAAACGAAAAACAATCAAGATGAGCCGTTGAAAATCGATCAGAAACATATTCGGGTAGTCAAAGGAAAATCCTATACTCCGAAGCAAGCGAATGAATTGAAAAGAAAAGCCTTAAAGGAACAGCCGAAAAACGTCCGTAAGCCGAATCGAAGGAGGCTGAAAGAGTTGAAAGGACGAAAATAAAAAAACCACCCCCACACAAAGTGTAGGGGTACCATCGATCCAGATAGCATTATCTGAACGTAAGGATATTCTATCTGATTGAATTTAAAAAGTAAAGTGTTAAATCAACGAAGAAGGAAAAAAAGAATGGAAGATATAAGGGTATTAAGGAATGAATTGATTGAAACCCGACGTCTGGTTTTGATTCAGTTAAGGACGGTTTATTATGTCGACTACGACGAAAAAAAGTATTCGGCAAAAGAGATTCTTCTCCGGAAGAACAGGCACGGAAAAGTATTCTGTTTTCCGGAAGACGCGGAAAAAGGTTTTGAGCATTTCCGTGAGCGGTTGATCTGGAAGGTGCCGAAATGACTGTGCCTACCTACGGAATCGTCTCTGGGAGTGTGCAGATCGTCCCGGAGAACACGGGAATCTATTACCGCGCGGAAAACGAAAAGTATCTTTTGTTTTTTGAAAATCCGAATGTGAAAAAGATTTTCCGGGTAATTGATCAAAATTACGAAAGTCTGCTTTTCAAAATTTATCAAGTGAAAGTAACCGAAGAAGGATTCGTCAAAAGCGATAAATTCTACTATTACCGGAAAGGAAAGTTATTCGAAAAGGAAAAAATCCTCGATCTGGCCGAATCGGATTTCACGATTGTAGAGATAGCCGGGAAGTCGTATTTCGTCCCTCCCGACAGTGAAAAGGACAGACTGGAAAGGTTTTTAGAGGAACAAAAAGAAGAGATCACCGTCAAACGGTTTAAAGACGGGGTGCTTTATTCCGGCGGTGAATCACCTGAAACGAAAAAGACGATCGAGATTCCGGAAGAAGAAAACGGCGTCGGGAACGAGAAAAAATCCCGGTGGGATAAGATCCGGCATACGATCATCGGTTTGTTAAACAGGAGAAAAGAAGTATGAATGTTGAAATGTATGACGCGATTCAGAATTACGGCGATATCCTGGAAGATTCTGGATTCAAAATGATTTATCAAAAAGATCACAATTATTCCCTCTGGTTCAACCTGATCGATCTCCAAGAGCGCTTGACAGACGAATTAAAATCAAATAACAATTCCAACTTCGATAAAATCTTCATTCGCGGAAAAAAAGACGCGGTGGATCTGATTATTCAGGAAAGCCATTTTTACGAAGACTATAACAACAAAAGAAATCCCGATCCGAAACGTGTGATTGAGTCCTTCTTCAAATACATCAGCCTGACATATCACGAAGCGAAACGGAGTTATGAACGGGAAGAAAAATTTTACGTTTCTCTCCGTCTTCTGGCAAAGTGTGCCGAACTGCATGATTCCTACACCGAGAAACCGACGGAAAGACCGGTTTTAAGCCTTTGTCGACAAAA
>ERZ779889.140-NODE-140-length-98681-cov-10.271358_pt1 | contig 98681 bp, 91 predicted proteins | sample MGYA00511030_ERZ779889 | MGnify/ENA primary metagenome ERZ779889 (study PRJEB29588, sample SAMEA2160616) | human gut metagenome | biome: human gut; feature: human-associated habitat; material: faeces | place: Denmark | collected 2008/2010 ...
TGGTGCCACCAGGAATCGTAATCTAACGATAAGTGGCTGAATATCTTTGATGTATCTTTTAGATAAAGACGTAATCTCCCGCTATTGCTCCACCGGAGGCTTGCTGTATTTTGCATAAGGTTGCGTGGAGGTTTCCGATGACAAAGATAACAATATTATTTTATAGATCATCGGTCAATCCAACAATCTTCTTAAATTGGGGATCGTCAAAGTATCGTTCGAAAGCAGGCCAATCTCTAACGGAATACTTTAATAAAGCATCATCGTTAATTGCTTTTCTGAGATAGTCAAATGCTTCTCTTTTATTATCAATTAATGCATAAGCAGCTGCTATTGCATCATTATCATAGATTTCTTTTTTATCTATAATTTTATTTTTAATTTTCTTTTCGTCAGGTTTAATATTTTTGTATTTAGCCTCGGCAATGAAATAATTAATTGCAATTGGTGCTGAACAAGTCGCTGGATTATCATAGTATTTCTTTAGTAGCATGTAAATTTCTTTATATTTCTCTATTTTTAACATTGCAAATGAATAGGAAATAAAATCATCTAATTCTATATTATTGTCTTGCCAATATTTTTCAAGCGACTCGCATACTTTATCATATTGATTTGATTCACAATAAAACTCATGAAGAAAACTCTTATCGGATTTTTTTCTCTCAACTATCTTTTGGGCATCGTTATATTTATTTTTTATTAAATATAATTTCATTAATAATCTATCTCTTGTGAATGATTCATACTCAATGCTTTCCAAAATACCGATAGCATCATCTATGCAATCAAAGTTAGATGATAATATTTTTGCTTTCTCTATAAGATATGTATAAGAGGGGGTATATATTCCTTCAAAATCATCAAAATAACTTTTTATTTTCTCATAATCTTTTCTTTTATCTAGAAGATGCCTGATTAGAATAAGTAAACTTTTTTCAGCCCATGATGGATTGTCTGATTGTTTGGCAAAAGTATATCCTGTAGAAAGTAAAGTATCTATATCATCATCTATATATTCTTTAAATGAATATGCGGCACTTAAATAATTAGGATTATATTTATTTTGTGGTTTATATTTATTTAGTATTTCTGAGATTTTCTTTTTTCTTTCTTCTGTATTAGTTTGATATAAATGATTATACCATTTACACAAGCTAACCCATGAAATGTTGAATATACTACCATCCAATTCTATACTTTTAATATATGCATTTGATATTTCATCCGTAGAAACTTTAGAATCTTCTTTATTCAAAAGTGATCTGTAATAGTCACTCATAACATTTGCTTTTAATCTGTATAAATCGTCATCATAAGGATAGTAAGTTAGGGCTTTATCAATGTAAAATAATTTACTTTCAATATCATTTAATGAATTTACTGCATCATAATAATATACATTATTTCTAGGGTTGAGTTCTATAAGCTTATCTATGGTTTCTTTATAAATATCTTGATATTCCCAACCTTTACTATGAATCACAGATAACTTCATTTCAAGCAGTTCAATTTTGTAAATATTATTTTCTATTTTGTCTATATTTAATTCTTCTATGATACCTAATGCCTTATCTATCTCATCTTCCATTAGTGAGATTTTTATTTTGTTTAAGAAATTTTTCTCTTCTTGATTTAATTCATTTAAGCGGCTTTTATAAGAAGTTTCATCTGCTTTGTTCCTTTTAAAATCAAAGTGTTTAACAAAGTCCTCAAAAAAATTATGGCTGACCATTTTTTTTAGCCTTTTAGAATCCTCTTGAATTATTGGAGAAGCTGATTTTTTGACATAATCATTAGAGGTTAAACTTTTTATTAGATTTATTTGATGTTCACTACTTAAAAGAGCATTGTCAATTGGCAAAGCTCCATTATTAAGTTCCTTATTGAGTTCAGCCATAAACTCGTCAAAGCCATCAATTTGTATGAAATAGACTCTATCTTTCCATAATAATTTTTTCAATTCATCAGAAATATTCTTATCCCCTTTTCTAATGCACCAATAGATTCCATTCTTGAAGAATTCTTCTTTTTTTAATAAGTACGATAAAATATCCATTATGGATCTATCATTTCCAGCATATCCAACAACGATTAGTCCGTAGTCTTTAGAAAATTCTATGAACTTATTTTTCATGTTCCCTTCTAAGGACTCCGTTTCTCTTAAAGTACTTTTAATATCTTCAAATAAATAATCACCATGAAGCTTTATAATTTTAGGACGTTTAGATGTTATTGTTATACTAGATATTGCTGAATCATGTGCACATACAACAGGCCTAACATTAGAAAAACGATAAAAAGCTTCATTTAATAAATCATCAAAATTAGTTGTGAAAACTGCATTAAAATAATTTTGTTCTATGAGTTTCACTAAATAAGCATATCCTATAGAGGGATTTTTATTTGCCACTTCATTTTCTACAAAAGATCTTCGTTGACGTTGTAAGTCATATCGTCTTTCAAATAGTGATGAGTAGGGATTTCTGTCATCATACCAATCCTGAGATTCAAAAAACTTATCAAATTCGTCTGAATCTTCAGGTATATTATTAGAAATAGCTATTTCTTTTTTCCATTCATTTATAAGTTGCCCTCCTGATTTTATTCCTGAGGTAATGGAACAACCTGCTCCTAATAATAATGAATAATTGGGGGTATCATCACATCTAATATTTAGGAATCTAATTAAATCGCTTACACTTTTCTCTTTGTGTTTAAGTTCAGTAAGTATATCATCTTTTGTTCCCATACTAATGCAAATAAAGATTAATAATAGAATTCTGAATCGATATTGATTATAGACTAACAATTCAAAGATACAAAAATATTCAGTATTAGATTCTTATTTTATTCTTTTGTTCTGTAAATAATTTCCATTTTCTGGATTATATATTGATTTTTTATAATAAATCTTCAATCAAGTAGTTTTTATACAGGTCTTATTATTTTATTAATAAATTTTATTTCTTCATCCGTAAAACGATATTTTGCATACAATTGGAGATTAATATCACTAAGATTATTACTCCACTTAATATCGCTATTATCTAAAAAAACTTGTACAGGAATAAATCTAAATACTTCCTGAGACACTTGCATTGTTCCTCTACCAAAGAATAATAATATTCTAAAAAAATCAGTTTCCATATATTTTTTACAATTTATCAATTCTTCTTGATTATCAAAAGGACCTATTACAAGAAATGTTTCACTACATACTACCCCCGGTGGTGCTACTATTACTTCCGGAGGAATTATAGCATCTGTAGAATAAGCTTTAGATATGAATATTTTATATTTATTTATCCATAACCTATTCTTTTTATTATGTTGGAGTCAATATATCCGGTAACACGTTTTGCGCCCCCCTTTATACCATAAACGCCCCATAATAAAACTGAATTTTCGTAAGGCTTATCATTAAGTTTATATTCTGGATAGCTTGATTTATTATTAAATATGTCCGTATTAATACCAAAAGGTTTACGTGCTGAAACTATTTGACTAAATGATTGGAATTTAGAAATCTTATTAATAATGCTTTGTCGTCTATTATCTCTAATAATAATATCAGAATTGCCGTCAGATAACTGTCTTACAATACAAAAAGATTTTTCTTTAGCAGGTTTGTATAAATAGTTTACAAGTCCTTCATGCTTTTTATTCCAAAGAAAATAGCAGATTCCACCATCTATATGCTGTCCGTTAAAACATTCGCCAGAGTCCTCATAATCATAGATGGATGCAATATGTTTATCTTCCATCATTTCTTTTCTGAATGGTTTGAGTACAGCTTTTCCTCCAATCATCCATTTTGCAGGCATAATCAGGGAAAAGTATTCAGGTCTGATCTGTTTTGCTATCCGTACAAATATTTGGTATATAGGATTTGCAGCATCGTCAGATGCACCGCTTCCATCATTGATTTGGTATGGAGGATTACCGACTATAGCATTAATCTTCATGTCTTTGCCTATTAAGTCATGTACTTTTTTAATGAATAATTCTGATTGATTCTTTACCTTGTTGACAAGATCTTCCGGAGCCCACATATTTGTCTTTGCTTTACGGAATCCGGCAAGTGTACGTTTGGTAATACTCTTTGCCATCGGTGTCTTGCAGATAACAAAGATGTTCTCCGCTATTACCTTGTTCCATACAGCTTGCTGCTCCTCTACTGTTTCTACAGAAAAAAGAGAAGCCCTTACCCTTGCCCGGTAAATGCCGTATGCCATATAAAGCGGATAAAGTCCGGATTTGGAATTGATTTCCAGAATACGGGATTCAGGGGAGAAAACTTCTGCGGTAACTTCTCCTTTGTCTATAAACCGTGGTTCAGAAATCACATTTTGATACTCCGCGTCATAGAAGTTATAGCCTCCCAGACAGTCGCCGAGGTGCATGTTTACCACACGCCACGGAGTAAGTACCGTTTCCTTGTCCGGATTACGGAAAGTACTGAAGATGTCCGTAATTCGTTCTATTCGTTCCTCAATACTCAGTTTGTCCGCAGCACGGGCCATCGCGCGGATTCGTTTTCCGGCGGCACAGAATATTTCCGGATCATAGTATTTTTTGAAGCTGTTGAATTTCTGCTTGGTCACTCCCTTGGGCATGAACTCTTCCCACGACTGTGGGTCAATAAGTGAGGCGAAATTATCAATCGTGATTTCCTGATTCTCATCACTCAGTTCCGCACCATAAATCAACAGGGGCATACGGATGGAGATGCCTCGGAGTATGGAAATGGCCGCTTCCCTGTTCTTGGTCTTCTTTTTCAGTTCTTCCAGCCGTTTCAGTTCTTCCTCCGTAAGTTCCTTCTTGGGTTTCTTTTCCAGCTTCTCCTTTTCCTCGTATTCCTCATTGTTCAGGCCTTGACTGTTGATGTCCACCTGGTTGGTCTTTGGCATAGCTTTGGTCTGGCCGATAATCTTTTTCAGGGCATCGAATTCCTGTAGTTCCAGATCATCCAGTTTCATCAGCTCATCGTTATACAGACTGTTGTCTTCAAACCCGTTACGGACGACACGTTCCACATATACCCGTTTCAACTGTTCCAACATACGGGGTACATCAAAGCGGTTCATCTGTGAGCCCTCTATGGATATGATGGGACAGAAATTGATAAACTCACCCATAGCCTTACGGTCGCTTTGTGAAGTTTTTCCGGCTTTGGACGATATTTTGGCTGTTTCAGCAATCACTTTCAGGGTACGGTCAGGAGCAAAATCAAAAACATAGCACTGCTCCTTCATCCGTCCGTTGATGGTTGCCGGTGTCTGTACGCGGAAGATGGTCTGCATATAACTGGATGCGGCTGTATTATAGGAACCGGACAGCATGAACACGGCAGTCCATGCCTTTACACTTACTCCAGTCGTCAGCCGTCCACAAGAGAGGGTAATGGTCCGTGTAGCATCCGGATCTTTTCCGATAGCCTGTTCCACGGCTTCCAGGGCATCACGGCTCTCCTCGTCCTGATCACCGTCACCGGCTACATTGACCACCTTGAAATGCTGGAACACCGGATGTGTCTGGAGCATGGCACTCAGTGCCCGTGCTTCCTTCACGCCGGGCACCATCCAGAGGGTATGGCGGAAAATATTCCTATATTCCTCGTTGGCATATGGATAAAGGCTGTCCTTGTCCTCCTTGGTAAGAAGATTCAGAAAAGCCCGCACATCTTTTTCATGACAGAAACCGCCAGCCTCATTGACCCGGAAAAATTCCCTGAAGTTAAAGGCGACATCCTCATCTACAAACTCATGAAGCAGCCGTCCCAAATCGTAGGTATAGATATTGAGTGTAGGCAGTGAGGCATACGGATTGGGATCACCAAAATGGAGTTCGTCCCAGCTCACCTTGGCCCGCTGTTCCATCACATAGTCCCATGTATAGATTTCATCCTCTTTGAAATCATCCAGCAGGTTGAATGGAGTACCTGACAGGCGTAATACTTTGGTCTGTTCCTTGACCAACTCTCCCATAACCGCTTTACCCAGTTCGGTCTGGGTGCCTTCGTGCGCTTCATCAACGATAATCAGGTCCCAATCGGTAGCAAAAACCTTGTTATTCTTGTCAAAGTTACCACCTACAAGTTCAGAACCGCGCAAATCCTGCATGGAGGCAAAATAGACATAATGCAATCCGTGACTTTCTGCCTGCCGTTCAAGACTGTCGTAACTTTCCCCGTTGTTCTTGGAACCGTATGCAAAATCCTTGCGGTCGTAAAATATCTTACCGAAATCCTCAAACCATCCGGCATCCACCACAGGACGATGAGTCAGAATCAGAGTACGCTGAAACTCCATGTCCTTAACAACCTGCAGGGCAGAAAGGGTCTTTCCGAAACGCATCTTTGCGTTCCAGAGCATCTGGTTGCCTTTCTTAAACTGTTTCTTGGTCTTGCTGATGGCTTCCTGCTGTTCCGGCCGGAATGCAATCGGGGAATATTCACGGGTAACTTCCGCTGATGAAAGGGAGCTCCGGTCTTCCTTGACAGCCGCAATGGCACGCTTGACGGTTTCCAGATCGGTGATGAACCATTCATTGGCCTTGTTGACTGTATCGAATACTTTCTTTTTGATACCGGAGCGTTCCAAGACATTGTGTACCTCCTTGTCGTTGAACGAACGAAGTCCGCCACAGTTATAAACGGTCAGTTCCGTATATAGCAGATCGTATGCGATGCCAGCCGTCTGTGTGTACTGGTTGATACGCTTTCTTGCCGCTTCATTGAGCGCCTTGCTGTTAGGAGACAGACCGAACACGTTTTCATCCTCACAGGTTGCCTCGCCAATCTTCAGGCATCCACGGTGCGCCGCATCATTGATACGGAACACATAGATCAGTTTTAGTTTCAGGGACGATGTGAATCTCATGCTTCTTCATTTATGAGGTCGATAAATCGGATTCGTTTCCCCTTTTTGCCTGTTGCCTTGTCTGTAGCCCGCCAGTCCTTGATAATGCAATAATTTCCATTGTGCTTGGTCATGTCATTTTTCAGACAGCCTTCGCACGGCTCCCGTCTTTCAATCGTACCGAACAGACTTGGTTCCATCCGCACACGTTCTCCGCAACTGTCCGGAACAACACCTTTCAGTCCGTCCATCTGCCATACATTCCAGGAGATGATATAGGCTATATGGTTGATGGATTTAATTTGCGGATTTTTACCGAACTTGTTCCGGTAATATTCGATGAAGGATAAGAGAAGGGCTTCACGGGCAAGAAGAAGACTGTCGCCCTGCCATTCATAGGCATAGATGCTTCTGTAAGCATCCTTGGCTGCCTCCAGCCATTCACGCGTTGTCGTAGTATTCTCACTGACAATACGGAGCTTACGGTCAAGCAGGCCGATACGTTTCTCCACAGGAATGAATGTTCCGGTAGTCGTATCATACCGGCTTACCAGATAAGGAGCTTCTCCACAGGTAATTTCCAACCGGTTTTCCCGTACATAGTCTTTCCATGTCCTGCCTTCAGGAAAAGCAATTTTATCAGGATTGATTTCCCATGAATGTGTACCGTCTTTAGATGTCACTTCATGGTTGAATACATCCTTTCTGCCAAACCAGGCTTCATCGATAAGGTTGTTCTGGGCATTACATATCCAGGACGGAGTAAATACCTCCGCCATTTCCCGGGAACGTGTGCTTTGGGTATCCCTGTGTTTCAGGACACGGGGCATGACCACATGCCCGTTCTCTCCGGTTATCAACTCTGGGAGAATCTGTGACCCGTATTCATAACCTTTGCCGAGCTGTTCATAATCGGAAGTAGCCCAGAATATATTACACTGTTTTCCTTCCTTACTCGTCGTATGATCTTTGAGCAAGGTATTCAGTAAGTCGGGTGAAAGTTCTTTCAGCCTGTTCTCCTGTATGTCGGCTTCTCCGGTTGTTTTCTCCATCTTCTTTCTGTGCGTAAAGGGGATGAGAAAGTCCCGGTGTCTGCGTCTTTCTTAGACAGAGGGAGATTTCGGGCTATAAGGCTGATTTACTGATGAATTGTATGTAGAGTTGCTAAACAACAGTTGAAATTCAATGACTTCCGGATGAAAATCCAACGACCGGAATTGCAGGATTTTCAATAAAATGTATAACTTTGCGCAAGAGTGAGTCCCTCTGTCTAAGAAATGAATGCTTTTGCTAAACGTTCTCCAATCCTACAGACTTTTCAGAATTTGTGCGTTGGCTTTGTCCACTACGGAGTTGTCCAATGAGGCCAGATAAATTTGTGTGGTCGCCTCGGAATCATGTCCCATTCCTTCACTGATAACCGAAATCGGAATGTTCTTGCCTTTGGCTGCGCTTGCCCATGAATGACGGGCTTTATAGTAGGTAGATTTGTTGGAGAAAATAGATATAATCAAAATCATAGATAATAATGAAAACCAATGATTTATAAAGATATGCGCAAAATAAATTCTTTGGTTATCTTTTATTGATAAGCTGGTGTTTCTGTTATTTATGTTACTTTTTTGTTAGTCGATTATTGGTATTTTCAAATGGTTTTGTTACCTTTGCACAAGCAGTAACAAATAATCAAGGAGGAAGTCATGGCACGTACAAAGAAATCGGAGTCTGTACCCGTCCGAATCCGCTTCAAGGAGTTGGAGAATGGGAACAAGTCCATCTACCTTGACATTTACTATGAGAGGAAAAGGCGTTATGAGTTCTTGAAACTGTACCTCGTGCCGGAAACTTCCGCTGAGGCAAGAGCGCAGAATGAGCACACGCTCAAAGCTGCAAATGCCATCAAGTCTCAACGCATCATCGACATCACGAACAAAAAGCCACCGCTTGTTTTATCCGAGAAAGGCAAGATGCGTTTAATAGACTGGATGGACGTATATATGGAACAAAGAAAACAAAAGGGGAAACGCGGATTGGAGCCAAGTGTTCATTCCACGGTAGTCCAACTCCAGAAATATGACCCGAAAGCACGGTTGTGCGATGTGGACAAAGAGTTCTTGGATGGTTTTGTGGAATACATGACAAAGGTTGCCAAGACCAGACGTACCAAGACACCTTTTGCCAAAAAGACCATAAAAACTTATGTCGGCTACATTATTTCCGCATTGAATTTGGCAGTTGACGAGGGCATCTTGTCTGTCAATCCCGGATTGGCCATTGACCGGAATGCTATACAAGGGGAACAAAAAAAGAGGGAATACCTGACCATAGATGAGGTGAGGTTATTGATTGCCACACCTTGCCGTGAGGATGTAAAAGTCCCTTTCCTGTTCTCCTGCTTTTGCGGCCTCCGGCTTGGCGACATGCGTTCTTTGCTGTGGAAAAATGTGATAGAGGAAGGTGAGAAAGTCCATCTTGAGGTATGCCAGCGGAAAACGGGCAACATGCTTTATCTGCCGCTTAGTACTCAGGCACAAGGTTATCTTCCTGAACAACGAGGTGATGCGGAAGAACACGTGTTTACCATCCCGCACACGACAACCTTGGATGTAGTATTAAAGAGGTGGGCCAAAGCAGCAGGTGTAAAGAAAAATCTCTGCTACCACATGAGCAGGCACACGTTCGCAACCATGGAGTTGACATTGGGTGCTGACTTGTACACCACCAGCCAACTGTTGGGACACCGCGATGTGGAAACCACTCAGGTGTATGCAAAGATTGTCGATGCAAAAAAGGAAGCAGCCGTGCTGATGATAGATAAACTTTTTGAGTGAAAAAATAATAGGAGGAATAACCATGGCAAGACCCAAGAAACAAGTAAAGGCCAAAGAGCCTGTCCGCCTGCGATTCAACAAGTTGAAAAACGGGAATACTTCCATATACCTGGACATCTACCATGATGGAAGGAGGAGCTACCAGTTCCTCAAACTGTATCTGGTGCCCGAAACAGATTTTGCCTCCAAAATACAAAATACTAATACGCTTGCCACCGCCAATGCGATAAAAGCGGAAAAGATATTGGAACTGACCAATAAAGTGGCCGGCATCACCGACCGTTCGTACAAGGCCAAGATGCTGTTCACCGACTGGATGAGGGTGTACCACGATTATGTGATGAAGCGAGGCGGCACCAAGTCTGCCTCGACATGGATAAACCGTTGCATCTCGGAATTGGAAGCATACAATGGAAAGGTGACACTTGCGGAAGTGGACAGGGACTATTTGCTCGGCTTCATGGAGCAGCTGCTTGCAAGAAAGGCTTACACTCGGGACCACGGGCCGCTTGCCAAGGAAACGGTATTCTTGCATATGGACTACATCCGCGCAGCACTCAATTATGCCGTAAAAGAAAATCTATTGCAAAAATCACCATACAAAGGGATAAAACGCAACATGGTCGCTGGGAAAGAGACCAAGCGTGAATATCTTACCGTGGATGAAGTGAAACGCCTCATTGAAACACCATGCAGAAGACCGGACATGAAAGCGGCTTTTCTGTTCTCTTGTTTTTGTGGCTTGCGTATCATGGACATCAAGCTGCTCTGTTGGAAAAACATCATCCGGAACAACGGAAAGTGGCAGGTTGAGATTACCCAATTCAAAACAGACGTGTTGCTGTACCTGCCATTGAACATGAATGCAAGGAAATGGTTGCCGGAACAAGGCGATGCCTCGCCCGAAGACCCGGTGTTTCCCACATTGAGCATTTGGTATAAACATGTACTGAGCGATTGGGCAAAAGATGCCGGAATTGACAAGAAATTTTCATTTCATGTTGCCAGGCACACCTTCGCAACCCTTGCCCTAACCGCAGGGGTGGACATCTACACGACCAGCCAGCTGCTCGGCCATACGACCATCCGGCACACACAGCGTTACGCAAGAATCATCAACAGCAAAAAAGACGATGCAGTTTCCCTGTTGGATAACGCATTCGTCCAGTAATAATTTATCAGTTAATTTTTTAGCAGTATGATTAGACAGCGTAAGAAGCCTGCTTTTAAAAAAAGGACAGGCGAACCGTGCCAACCAGCATTGGAACGGTTGCAAATCTCAAAGTGACCTGAATTCCCTGCTTAGGGAAGTAGTGACTATGTATCAGTCTGAGGTTCTGACAGGCAAGAAATTGTACAAACTGTTTGCCCTGGATTTTCTGAACAGCCATCACCACACCGACCGGCGGGATGCGGCCGGATTGAACGAGCACCGGAAGAATCTCGGCATCCTGAAAGGAATTCTGTTCACACGGAAAGACCTCCTCGTGCGGTTTTCTGAAATGGACTCGCCCGATGATGCCCTCTTAAAAGACTTGTTGCACCTGTACTACACAACGGAAGCCCCTCCTCTGGGACAAGAAGCGGATGTCACCAGTTCCACCTCCAAGCAAAACCATTCATTGTCGTTGGGCTGCAGCCTTGACGATGACCAACTGAGCCTCATTGCCGATTGCGCCAATGAGGCTCGCGTGTTTGTGGAAGTGATTGACGCACCCATGCTACGTTCTCTTTTGGAAGGCAAACTGACCGTTCCGCTGACATCCCGCAACAACCGGATGCTCGCCTACCTGTTTGACCAGTTGTGCCGTCACGGGCTTATCCTTCCCCGCTGGCAGAACTTGCTGGAACAGGCCGGAAGCATACGCGGTCCAAAGGGGAACAAGCCCTTGAGACATGACCAGTTCTCGAACGCGCTGACCCATGCGAGAAACAGCCCGAACAGCATGCAGAAGAAAATCCGAGATTGTGTCCAACAAGTGCAAGAACAGCCTTCAAATGAAGGAACGACCAGCAAATGACAAGGCAAAACAGCAATAGTTGGAGCAACAGTTCCGAACTATGATTGTTTGCCGGATAATCGTTTGGCGACAAGGGTATAATTTCGCTCTCTGAAACAAAAATCGTTTCGGAGGGTGAAACCCCTTCATTGTCCAACCTAAAATGCAAGAATGATGGAACAACAAAGAACTGCAATGAGTGAACAGCCGGAACGGGTAGAGTGCCCGTCCTGCCTGTTGAAACTGAGCCTGCTGCAGGCTCAGGTGGAGAAAGTGGAAAAGCTGCTGTACTGCATCAAGGACACGCTCAACTTCAAAGAGGCCTGCCGCTACACTGGGCTTTCGGACAGCCAGCTTTACAAGCTGACGAAAGCGGGAAAGGTGCCGCACTACAAGCCCAGCGGCAAACTCCTGTTTTTCAGCAAACGGGAACTGGATGGGTGGCTGTGCCGCAACCATGAATGTGGGGACTTGCCCTGTCTGGAGGAAGTATCGGAAGTGGAACTTAAAGGAATAAGCGTATGACGGAGGCTGGATTTTTGGAAACATTGGAGCGGGTGGAAGCCATCCACTCCATATTGAAACGGATGGAGGACATTGACTGCGTATTGGACAAGATAACGGTCATCGAGGAGTTCATTAACCGTTTTGGCACATTGGAGGCATTAATCGCCAGGTTTGAGGAAGTGGAGCAGCAGCTCTACATCCTGAAGGAAATATTCAACGTGGAGGAAGCGGCCAAGTACCTGAACATATCCACAGGCCATTTGTACCGCCTCACGTCCACCCATGAGATACCATTTTCCAAACCGAACGGCAAACACATCTTCTTCGAGAGAAAGGCGTTGGACGACTGGAAACGCCGGAATCCGGTACTGTCCAACCGGGAAATAGAACGGCAGGCGGCACTTGCCGGAATGAACATGGGACTCGGAAACCAACCAATGAGGAAAGGGAAGAAGCCATGAACGCATATGGAATCATACCGGTGTCGGAGGACATCGACAGGCAGGCTTACGAGCAGATACTGAGCTTCATCCGGCTGCGGGTAACGGAAACCTACGCCTACCCTCCTGAAATCGTGCAGGTGGACGGCATCACCATCGCCACGCTCGGCAATTTCAGCGCATCCGTGGGCAAGCCCAAGAGCAAGAAGACCTTCAACTGCGCCGCCATCGTGGCATCGGCCTTGTCAGGCAGGAACATCCTGCACTACAAGGCGCACCTGCCCGAAGGAAAGCATAAGGTGTTGTACGTGGACACTGAACAAAGCAAGTGTCACTGCCACAAAGTGCTGGAGCGCATACTTAAACTAGCCGGAATGCCGACAGACCGGGAAACGGACAGGCTGGTGTTCTTCATGCTGCGGGAGTACAGCCCCAAGCAGCGGAGGCAAATCATCAACCATGCACTTTCCGCCGACCCGGAAATAGGTTTTGTCGTGATAGACGGCATCCGCGACTTGATGTATGACATTAACAGTCCCAGCGAATCGGTGGACTTGATCAACGACCTGATGCGATGGTCGAGCATGCACGACCTGCACATCCACACCGTGCTGCACTTGAACAAGGGCGATGACAATACGCGGGGGCATATCGGCACGGAACTGAACAACAAGGCGGAAACCATCCTGCAAGTGACCAAGAGCCAGTTTGACGGCAACATCAGCGAGGTCAAGGCCATGCACATCCGGGAACGGGAGTTCCAGCCGTTCGCATTCCGCATCAACCGAGAGGCGTTGCCGGAACTGGTGGAGGACTATGCCTTCACACAGGAGCGCAAGCCCACTACCGAGGCCATCACGGATGCCCAACACGCTCAGGCATTGGAAATCGCATTTGGGAATGCCCCCATCGTAGGATATGGACTTCTCATCAAGTCGTTGCGGCAAGGGTATGCGGAAATCGGTTTCAAGCGGGGACGAAACATATGCATTGAACTGAACAAGTACCTGATGGGCAGAGGGGTAATCATCAAGAAAGACAAGGCATACGTTTACCTGCCGGAAGCATTGAACAACGGGGACGATACTGTCCCTAAAGAGGTTTAGTTTAACGGGAGGGTATATATATGGCAAACTTGGAGTACTTCAATCCCGGTATAACCCGCTATGGAAGACCGGGAGCGAACAGGTTTAGTTTAACACAGGGCGTATATATATGACAAACGAGGCAAACCTGCATCCCTTGCTTGCGATGAATGACCAACGGAATGAAGAGGTTTAGTTTACGCTGGGCGTATATATATAGTAAACTTGGTTATATCCATTTCAATATTCACCAAACATAGTAACAGAACAACAATGAACATTTTGCAAATCAAACAAATAGCCATTGTGGACTTTCTATTGGCCATCGGCATCCGTCCGACCAAGGAAACCACAGCGTCCGCATGGTATCATGCACCATACCGGGAGGACGAAGACCCGTCTTTCAAGGTGAACAAAAACCGCAATATATGGTATGACTTCGCTACGGCCAAGAGCGGCGACATCATCGATCTTGCGGTGCTGGTGTACCGCACACAAAACATCTCCAAGGTGTTGAAGATGATAGAACAGGCAGCACCTGCCGTTCATTTGAAGATACGGACATTCGTACCGCATCCGCAACCGTCCGTATCGGATGGCAAGCAACCGCAAGCGACCGCATTCCAAAACCTGCGGATGCAGGCATTGGCATCCATTCCTTTGCTATCCTACCTGTCCAAACGGGGCATAGACATGGAAATAGCCAAGCAAGAATGCAGGGAAGTGCATTACACCTGCCACGGAAAGAGCTACTATGCCATTGCGTTTCCCAACGAGGCGGGCGGCTATGAGATACGCAATCCTTATTATAAAGGGTGTATCGCCCCGAAAGCGGTGTCATTGATTTCCCAAGGACAAACAGACAGTATTTGCCTGTTCGAGGGGTTCATGGACTATTTGTCCTTTCTGACTTTACAGAAACGGGAGCGGTTGTCCGTACCTTGTTATGGTGCAGACCTGCTGGTGCTGAACTCAGTAAACAACCTGCCCAAGGCATTGCCACGGCTGAAAGGCTACAAGCACATCCATTGCTATCTCGACAATGACGATGCCGGGTGGCGCGTGGTGGACATGCTTCGGGAACTTAAAGGCGATGCCGTGCATGACATGATGGAAGCCTATCCGCTCTACAAAGACCTCAATGACATTCTTGTCGGGAAGAAAAAGATGCCGTAAGGTTGGAAATGGTGTTTGTTTCTATATCAAAAGTTTATTATCAGAAAGAAAACTCAACCAATGTAGTTATCTATTAAGAATTATAGCTATATTTGCAGTTGAAATATAATTTCGATAATATATTATGAGTATAGTAAAAGGAACAAAAATAAACCGTTTGTTGGTGGAAACACATCCATCCGGCTTGCTGTTCTCTGAATGGCTGCGGAAAGAGGGTTACTCCGACCAATTGCAGAAGCGGTACAGGGATACAGGCTGGCTGGTTTCGTTGGGCAAAGGCGTGATGTACCGCACCGGTAGCCGATTGTCGGCATACGCCTCGCTCGCTTCTTGCAACAAACAGCAAGGCACGGCTTACCGGGTGGCTGCCCATTCGGCTTTGGAACGGGCTGGTTTCAACCATTTCGTGCCGATGGGCAAGCCAGTCCTGATGGTCGCCTTGCCAAGCAGTAAGCCGCCGATGTGGATGAGCTATAAGGAGTTCGATATGGATTTCCGCACATTCACCACCGATGCGTTTGCAGAACCCGAAGTTGGCAAATACAATGAGTATGAAGGGATTTTGTATGTATCCTCTCCGGAACAGGCGTTCCTTGAATGCTTGTTGCTTGCCCCGAAACAATATGCTTATATGGACTTGTACTATATTATGGAGCAGTTAGGCACGCTCCGCAGTGAAGTGGTTCAGCGATTGTTGGAAACCACCGCCAATTTTCGCGTCAAGCGAATGTTCCTCTATATGGGAGAAAAGGCGGGCCACTACTGGATGGACGAATTGGATTTGACCCGGATAGAACTTGGATCGTCCAAACTGCAAATTACTACAGGTGGAATTTATAACAAGAAATATAAAATGACCATACCCAAAGAATTGAACGAATATGAGGGATAGATATAAAAGACAAGTGGCATTGCTGATACGCATCATGCCTTCCGTTTATAAGATAAAGGAGTTCGCCGTACATGGAGGTACAGCCATCAACCTATTTCATAAGGACTTACCAAGGTACTCTATTGACATTGATGTGACCTATATCCCCATCAAGGACAGGAAATCAAGTTTGGATGAAATCAACCAAAAACTGTTGGAGGTGAAAAAGGACATAGAGAAAGCCATCCCCGGCATTGTGGTTAAGCACAAGCCGGATGTGTGGAAATTGCTTTGTACCCTTGGCGAGGCCACCGTGAAGATTGAGGTGAACGGCACGAAACGCGGCATTATAGGCAGCACGGTGGACTTGCCATTATGTGATGCCGCACGGAAAGAGTTCAACATGGGCTGCAAGGCAAGGACGGTTTCGTTCAGCCAGCTTTATGGCGGAAAAATCAATGCGGCACTCAGCCGCCAGCATCCACGTGATTTGTTTGACTGTAAACATATGCTGATAAACTCTTTCGATGATGTGAAGGACGGATTCATGCTCTGTCTGCTCGGCAGCGACAAACCGATTGTGGAAGTATTGCACCCCAACAAGATTGACCAATCCGAAGCATTGGAAAACCAATTCAAGGGAATGACCGATGAGCCGTTCGGCTATGAGGACTATGTGCAAGCGAGAGAGGAACTGATAGAACTGGTAAACGGCAATCTCACCCAAACTGACAGAGAGTTCCTGCTATCTTTTGAGTGTGGAGAACCAGACTGGAGCAAGTGTTGTGCAGGTGATTTGTCCGCCTATCCGTCCGTGAAATGGAAGCTGCAAAACATAGCCAAGTTGAAAAAAAGCAATCCGCACAAGTTTGACCTTGGCCTGGCAAAGTTAAAAGAGGGCTTGGTCTTGTAGGGCAAACCTGCTGTGCTATCCCCAAAGTACAGTAGGTATGAGTATATAAAAGGTTACGCAAGCCCTTGCATGCCAACCGTCACAAGGAAGGCAACCGCCCTGCCACACAGGTAGGAACGGTTGTCCTTTCTTGTTTTCTGTCCTTTACGCCGGTCTGCGCCCTCTGACTTTCCAGCCGTATATGTCGGCCACGTAGGGATAGAGTGAGCGTGTGAGCTTGCGGAAACCTGCCTCGTCAATTTCAAGGTTGTAAATCTTGTCGGCTATCCGTTCGGCGTCCTCCCGGCTTTTCGCCACCCGGTAAAGCACATAGTTCGTGCCATCATGGTGCGCCATACGCCCACGTATGTTATAGCTGTCTCCGTACCATTCGCAATCATCGCAGGAACTATGCAGTATGTTTGCGATGTTGCTGCCCAAAATCTGATACCCCTGCCTGCGACCACGCCACAAGCCCAAGTCGCCAAAAGCGATAATTACGCCATCTACTTTTTTGCTAAGGTTGGAACGCTCATCGTCCAGCCAACTGTTGACCTCTTCGCCCCATTCCTCGTCACTGACCATGTAGCTGTCATCTTCCAACAGTTCCCGCTGGGAATTCTGGTAATACTCCCTTGCCACTTCATCCATAAAGCTGTCATTCGACCAAATAATCTGTTTCATCGTTTCGAGATTTTAATGTTAGACTTCTTGTTCCTTCCCTGCCCTCGGGCTTCCGTCCGCCACAGGGACTTGTTTTTACGTGCAACCGCCAAGGCGGAAAGGAGGGAACGAATGCAAGGAGGAAGCAGCCACTGCGCCTTGCAGCTTCCCGACCGCCTTACCTTCGCACGGGAAAAACAACGGCAGTGTACAGGACAGCCAATGCGCTCCGTGACTCGGAGAAGATATACTTCGGTGACAGGGCAAATATAACTGACCCGGCGAAGCAAGTATAACTGCCCTTGAAAAGGCTTCCAAAGTATGATTGACAGTATGATTGACAGTATGATTTTTCCGTGCGAAGAAAAATCAAGTTAAAACAGTGCGGTATTTCCGCCACAGGTTTCCCCGGGCGGCTTTTCCGCTATTCTTTTGCAGGCAAAAACGAGATTGTAAACCCATAAACCAGACAAAGCAATGAGTCCATTTATGATATTCGCCTTGGTGCTGACGATAGCCTACGCCATCTATTACACGGTGGTCATCGCCAAGGACTTGCAGGGCAAGAAAGGACACGCCAACTCCACCGAGGAGGTGTTCGACCTGGAGGGCATGGAGGATGAGGAGTCCGTGGAGGTGAGCGAAACAGACGACAGCTTCCATGTGGGAAATCCCGGAGAGAAACGGATGGAACCATCCGAAACCACTGCGGATGATTCTGTAGAAGAACCGGAAGCCCCCACACGGAATGCCGCAGAGGAAAAAGCGGAGCAACTCAAGTCCAACTTGCTGGAGGCCGACATTGCGAGCGAGGACGGCGTGACCGCCCCCGAACTCCATGAACTGCTGGAAGGCAAACGGGAGACCCTGTTCAAAATCCCCATGAAGATTACAAGAAATGAGATTTAAGGTGCGCAGGTTGACGGGAGTGTTGTTTGGTGTGTGTGCGGCATTGCCCGCCTCGGCCAAGTGCGGCGGCGTGGACTACAGCTGGGGCGCGGACGCACTGGCACTCATGCATGACTACGTTGTGACGATGATGTTATATGTCCTCTACCTGCTCTACGCCATTGCCGCCATCGTCGCCATCTACGCCAGCCTGCAGATTTACGTCAAGATGAACACAAGGGAGGAAGGTATCACACGGGAGATTATGATGGTGGTCGGTGCCTGCCTGTTCATCATCGGCGCGTCCATCGTATTCCCGGCGTTCTTCGGGTACCAAGTATGAGAGAAAGAAACGAGACAATTCACATAGTGTTTAATTTTTAAGGTAAAAAGAATGTTTCAGGAAAAACTCAAAAAGTGCATGAAGGGTCTTTGCCCTTCCGGGAGGCTGAAGATGCTCTCCCTCATGCTGCTGGCCGGGACGACCGCAGCACTCGCCCAGAACGCCGCAGGCGACTACACGGCGGGCACGACAGCCTTGGGCACGGTGACGACCGAAATCGCCAAGTACGTGCCTTACGTGGTGAAGCTGTGCTACGCCATCGCTGGTGTAGTGGCCATCGTGGGAGCCATCAGCGTGTATATCAAGATGAACAACGAGGAGCAGGACGTGAAGAAGTCCATCATGATGATTGTGGGCGCGTGCATCTTCCTTGTGGCGGCTGCACAGGCACTCCCGCTGTTCTTCGGCATCAGCAGCTAAGCCATGCCCGGAATGCACGGTGACACCCGGCCATTGGAATATCCTATGTTCAAGGGGCTACAACGGCCTCTTGAATTCATGGGGATTCAAGGCAGGTACATCTACTGGGCGGCAGGAGCCATCGGTGGTGCCATTGTCGGCTTCATCGTGGCTTACTGCCTTTCCGGTTTCCTTGCCGGGCTGATAGTCTTGGTGGCGGCACTCGGAGTGGGTGCGGTGCTTATCCTGCTCAAACAGCGCAAGGGGCTTCACAGCAAAAAGAACGACAAAGGCGTGTTCGTCTATGCCCGCTCCAAAAGCCTGTAGATACCCATCTAAATCTCAGGTCGGACAAGAGATAACCTCGGGTCGGACATGAGGTGGCCTCAGGTCGGACATGAGGTGGCCTCAGGTCGGACATGAGATAGGCTCAGCACGGGACTTAGCTCATCCACCTTTTTCATTCATTAAAAACGAGGATACGACAATGATTAAAGAACCATACAAAACAGCGGACAGATGCAAGCCTTTCTGATGATATGTATCGGGCTGCTGCTCGCCTCCTGCGGAGGGGAAAAACAGCCAAAGTCCACGGTCGCCGCCATCGAGTCAGGCGAGAAAACCCGTATGGAATGGCAGAAGGCCCGCAAACCGGTTGAAATCCACATTGAGGGCATGGAGGGTACATCCCCTGCATGGCCCCATATTGGCGTATATATGGACGTAAGCTCTCCCACGCCCGAAGAAAGGCAGGCGTTTGCAGGGACGGCGTTCACAAGGAAAGGTGACGTGTATGTGTCAGCAAACCGTAACGCGGTCACTTCCGACACAATGGCAACCATCAGCGTTTGCCACCCTTTCCGGAAAGGATTGGGGGCAAACGACACCCTCCGCCTGACCGCCCCGTTTGGCGAGAACCTCTACGGGGTGGAGACCTCACGAAGCATAGGCAATGCCATCAAACCTACATTCAGGCTGCAAAGCTCCATGGCGTTGCTCCGCATCGTCTGCGGGAGCGACGACCTGCGTGACCGGCTGGACGGCATCACCCTCATTGGGGATAACATCTATACGGAAGGCTGTTACCAACCTTACACGGGCAGGTGGCTTGACAAGGAAGCCACTGGCGGCGTACAAGCGGAAAGTGCGGACTGCCTGTTGAACAACGGCAGGAAGCATGACTTCTACCTGATTCCGACTAAAACCGCTTGCTCCGTTACAATCGTCATCCGCATCAACGGCAAAGACCATGCGTTGCGCACCATGTTGCCACCCCTGACGGCGGGAAGCATGACGCACCTCTCTATTCGCAAGGACAGCGAGGGCGTGGCCATCAACGGCAGTTGGGTGGAAACGGAACGCAACTTGGCGTATGAACAGAGTAAAATGCCGGTGGACTCCGTACAAACAGGCCATTATCTGCAAAAGGACGGTACGATACAAGCGGAGCGCGACACGCTTTCCATCGCCGTGGTCGTGGAAACGGACGGCAAGCACGGCAAGGCGGTAGCCTTGTCCGATTGTGATGGATTATTCGTGTTTGCAAACAGCCACATTACAAGCGGCAAGCAGTTCCCGACCATTGACGGGACACGCAAGGAGGGCATTATCAACCCGACCACAGACATCAGCGGGAACGACAAGATTATCTACAAGCCCGGTATGCCCTACCCGAACGATTGCGCCTTGGGCTATGCCGATGGGGCAAGCCTCACACAAAGCTTATTGGAAGCCAACGGACAAGCCCAACAAAGTCCTTCTTTGGGCAGGCAGACCATGCTGAAAGAAACAACACGGCATCCCAGCGGGTATGTGCCCTCATTGGGAGAACTGGCCAAACTCTATTACCTGTTGGAATGTGCCAAGCCATCCAAGCTAAAAGGCTTGATTGTCCCACTACAAGGCGAATACCTCACCTGTAGCGAAAGCGGCAAGGGCACTTTCTACCTGATGGACTTCTCCCATGGAATTGTGGCTGGTGGATTATCCAAACGGTATGCCCAAGCGAAACTGCGGCTTTTCTACCTATTCTAAAAATGAAGACTACCCCATGACAATATACGTACTACTGACATTCACGGCACTCTTGGCGGGCATGGCCATCTCCGTCCGGGCATTCGGCACGGGAGGCAAGCGCAAACGCATGTTCCGCGAAATCTATTTCTCCATTGAGAATGTGGAAGGCATCGGCATACTCTACACCAAGACCGGGGAATACTCCGCCATCCTGCGCATCGAGAACCCCGTGCAGAAGTTCTCCGCCGACATCAACAGCTACTACGAATATACCCGGTTGTTCACCGCATTGGCACAGACGCTTGGCGAAGGTTATGCCCTGCACAAACAGGACATCTTCACGAGGCAGGGCTTCGAGGGAAGCAACACGGACAAGCACGAGTTCCTGAGCGAAGCCTACTTCCGCTATTTCAAGGGCAGGCAGTACACGAACAGCCGCACCTACCTGACCGTGACGCAGGAGAACCGCAAGGGCAACCTGTTCTCCTACGATGAAAAACGGTGGAAGGACTTCCTGGTGAAGATACGCAAGGTGAAAGACCAGCTTCGCGACGCAGGCATCCGTGCCTCGTTCCTCGGCAAGGCGGAGGCGAGTGCCTACATTGACCATTACTTCACGATGGATTTCTCGGATAAACCCGTGGCGATGGACAGCTTCAAGGCGGGCGAGGAATGCGTGGAGATGGGCGGCAGGAAATGCAAGGTGTTCTCCATCGTCGATGTGGACAGCGCGGGACTGCCCTCACTGGTACGCCCGTTCACCAACATCGAGGTGAACAACACCGAGATGCCCGTGGACTTGGTGTCGATGATAGACAGCATACCCGATGCCCGGACGGTGGTCTATAACCAAATGATCTTCATGCCCGGTCAGAAGAAGGAGCTTGCCGCACTAGAAAAGAAGAAGAACCGCCATGCCAGCATTCCCAACCCCAGCAACCTGATGGCCGTGGAGGACATCAAGCGGGTGCAGGACGTAGTGGCAAGGGAGAGCAAGCAATTGGTGTACATCCATTACAACCTGATGGTCTGCTGCGACAAGGGCACCGACCTGCAAAAGCCGACCAACTACTTGGAAAACAGCTTCGGGCGATTGGGCATCCACATCAGCAAGCGGGCATACAACCAACTGGAACTGTTCGTCAACTCGTTTCCCGGCAACTGCTACGGCATGAACCCGGAGTATGACCGCTTCCTGACACTCGGCGATGCAGCCGCCTGCCTGATGTACAAGGAGCGCATCCAGCACAGCGAGGACACCCCGCTAAAGATATATTACACCGATAGGCAAGGCGTGCCCGTGGCCATCGACATCACCGGCAAGGAAGGGCGTAACAAGCTGACAGACAACTCCAATTTCTTCTGCTTGGGGCCTTCGGGCAGCGGCAAGTCGTTCCATATCAACAGCGTGGTGCGCCAGCTTGCCGAACAGAACACGGACGTGGTGATGGTCGATACGGGTAACTCCTACGAAGGCTTGTGCGAATACCTTAACGGCAAGTACATCAGCTATACGGAGGAGAAACCGATTACCATGAACCCCTTCCGCATCAACCGCCAGGAGCTGAATGTGGAAAAGACCGGCTTCCTGAAGAACCTCGTGCTGCTGATATGGAAAGGCTCGCAGGGCACGGTCAGCAAGACCGAGGACAGGCTCATCGACCAAGTGATTACCGAATACTACGATGTCTATTTCAACGGCTTTGACGGTTTCACCCCGCCCCAACGGGAGGATTTGCGCAAGAGCCTGCTGGTGGACAACCGCAACAACGCCCGTGACGGCAGGGAAAAGGAAGAGGAACGGTTGCAACGGATAGAAAGGGAGATTGACGAGATAGAAAGCCGCCGAAAGGAGTTGAAAGTGGAGAGCCTGTCGTTCAACACTTTCTATGAATACTCCGTGCAGCGCATCCCTGACATCTGCCACGAGAACAGCCTGAAAGGAATCGACCTCTCCACCTACCGCTACATGATGAAGGACTTCTACCGGGGAGGCAACCACGACAAGACCTTGAACGAGGAAATGGACGGGACATTGTTCGACGAGACGTTCATCGTCTTCGAAATCGATGCGATAAAAGATGACCCGCTGCTTTTTCCCATTGTCACGCTCATCATCATGGATGTGTTCCTGCAAAAAATGCGCCTGAAAAAGAACCGTAAGGTCTTGGTGATTGAGGAAGCATGGAAAGCCATAGCTTCGCCGCTTATGGCAGAGTACATCAAGTTCATGTACAAGACCGCCAGAAAATTCTGGGCAAGCGTGGGCGTAGTGACGCAGGAGATACAGGACATCATCGGCAGCGAGATTGTGAAGGAAGCCATCATCAACAACTCCGACGTGGTGATGCTGCTCGACCAGAGCAAGTTCCGTGAGCGTTTCGACGGCATCAAGGCGATACTCGGTCTGACCGATGTGGAATGCAAGAAGATATTCACCATCAATAGATTGGAAAACAAGGAGGGACGTTCGTTCTTCCGGGAGGTGTTCATCCGAAGAGGAACAACCAGTGAGGTGTACGGCGTGGAAGAGCCGAGGGAATGCTACATGACCTACACTACCGAGCGGGCGGAAAAGGAAGCCCTCAAACTTTACAAGCGGGAATTGGGTTGCAGCCATCAAGCAGCCATAGAAGCCTATTGCAGGGATTGGCACCTGTCCGGCATCGGAAAGTCCTTGGCTTTTGCCCAGGAAGTGAACAAGGCCGGCAAGGTGCTGCGTCTTGACCGCAAGAAGAAAAGCGACAATTTAGTAATCAACAACTAATAACACTCAAGCATTATGGAAGCAGAAAAATTCATCCACGACTTTTGGAAAGCCAACGAAATCAGCAACTTCTCCAAGGAGGCCACCGTATTGTTCTTCTACCTGATTTACATCTGGGAGAGCGAGAAGAAACCCGAAGTGTTCTACGTGCATCCGGCAAGCCTGCTGTGCAAGGTAAGGGGCTTTTCCGTGAAAGACGTGCTGGCTGCCAGCGAGGAGCTTCAACAGCGTGGCTACATTGTTTACAAGGCACCTGAACAGCAATGGTGTTCCGGGCAGTATTCGCTGTGCCTTGACCGTGAGGCGAAGGCAGGGAAGATTGAGAGTTCCGGCCATTCCGCCAACAATGTCATGACTGCGCAAAACATCAAGCCGTAACCTATGAGAAAATTCCTTGTCCTGTTGGTATGCGTGTGCGCTTCCGTCCTTTCGGCGGAAGCCCAATACGTGCGTGTCAACTACGACAAGAAGACCGTGGCTGCGATGGCGGCGGCTTACGCCACCGAAACAGCCACGGAAGCCTACTACACCGAACAGGTAAAAGATATTCTCGATAAGTACAGCGCAGCGGAAGTGGCTGCGGCGGGCATTTTCATGTCGAAGTTCCTCGACCGCAAGGCTCTTACCGAACTCGGCATCTGGAGCGACGGCACGGAAAACTACTATTACCGCCGTATTTACAACCTTGTGAGTGCGAAAATTATGCCGAAGATATGGACGGTGGCAGGCCAGATGCTCCACTCGCCGCAGACCGCCCTGTACTGGGGCAGTTACCTGATGAAAGTCTGCGCCGAGGTAAAGGCACTCTGTATGCAGTTCGAATCCGTGGTGACGAACGGCACGTTGTCTTTCCGTGACGTGGTGTTCCTTGAACTTGACCCTCGTTTCGCACCCTTGTTCAAGTTATCGGAGAGCGGCGGCATTGACTGGCAGGCGTTCTTCGATGACATAAGCAACATCCCCCACAGCTTCACCAAGGAAAACCTGCAAGCGGACATCGACAACCTTTATAACTTGGGAGTCGGCCTTGCCACGGCAGGTGCGGACAATTTTGTGGATGCCATTTTAGGCGAAAGCAGTTTCCATGACTTGCTAAACGGGAAGATAAGCGACATTGCGCGGGTGGCCGGAAACGCCTACGACCTGTACGGGCAACTGGAGCAGTCCGTGGGTAACACGTTGCTCTCGATGGTCGGTGGGTCGGAGGGCGTGGCCAACCTCTTCCGCATAGACAACTACAACCTCACCTCGTGGATAAGCGACTATCTGAAAGAGGCGGCGGGGCAATACTACACCCAGCGATGGTACATCTACCGCCGCGATGCCGGTACGGAAACCCTGTGCGACTACACGCCGCCCACCGATGACAACAGCATCATCTATGGCGGCGAATGGACGCGCTTCAACACCTCCGATGCCGGATTCTATCCCAACAGCGCACAGACCGAACAGATACTCAGCAACTCGGAACGGTATGCCGGATGGTCGAGAGCGAAAGTTCAACAGATGAACCAAGTGGGTGACGGTTATACGTACAGCATTAACTACTACCGTTCCAGCTACAACATCAACCGGGGCAACAAACTGATACAGAAGGCATACGCCTACCATATAAAAGTGACAAGAAGCTGGAACCGCGAGGAAGTGGTGTATGAGGACGTGTTTGATTCCTACAAGATGGACTTGAATACTTTCAAGGCACAACTCAATGCCCGTCTGTCAGAGTTCAACGACAACGAGGAAGGCTATGTGTATGTCATTGGCAGCGATGCCAAGCAATATTACCAGGCCACGGACGAAGCCAAGCTGCAAGGGTGCGAGAGCGTGATTGTCAGCGTGACCTGCCATGACGGGGTGACGTTAGGCAGCGGAAGCACCCAATACAAATGCCGTGGTTGCGGCGGCAGCCTGAACGCCCATTCCAAGGAATGCGCCATGCAGACCACCGTATCGGGCGATGACGAACTGGACTTGTCGGGTCTGGACGAACTGGAAACGGAATACAACGCGGAAGCTGCGGCTTTGCAGTCGAGGATTGACGCACTGGAAGCCGAAAACGCCGATTTAGTGAAGCAAATCGCATCCGCCACCGTGGAGGAAGCTGCCTCCTTGCGGCAACAGTACAACCGCAATAAGGATGAAATCAATCGGCTGGAAGCCGACCTGTCCGCTGTACGCCAGAAGCAGGACGAACTGGCCCAGGCCAAGGAGGAAGCGGCGGCGGACAATGCCATGCCCACCGACGACTACTACCGCATCCCCGCCATCATGCAGGAGTGCAGGAACGCCTACAGCCTGACGTGGCAGGGTGACGGCTGGTGGAGCGGCTATAGCTACCTGCGGGAAGCCACCGCGCCGAACATCAACGGCACCATTACTTTCAAGGCCACCCTTTCCATCGCCCGAAAACCCAAGTATTTCCTCGGCATCAAGATACACCGTGCCATCCTGCAGATCAGTTGGGAACTGACGGCGGAGTATTCCGATACGGAAGTGGTGGACATCATCGAGCTTGACCCGGCCATGAACGAAGCGGAAAAGGCAACGTTGGTCAATGACCGCCTGTCGGAAATCGCCCAACAATATCCCTCGTGCGAAATCACCACGGAATACGTGAAGTCGGAATCTGTGGAGGAAGACACGAGCACGGATACCTACCACCTGCTATGGGCATCCGACCGACTGGAAATCGCCCGTCAGGTGGAAGCCCGGCTGACCAACATCTACGCCGACCTCGTTGCCTTGGAGAAGATGATGAACTACAAGCTCGGCATCATCGACGTACTGAAGGACATCGCGCCTTTTGTCAACGATGAACGGGGACGCAGGCTGACCCTTGTGGAAGAATGTCGCCGCAGGTGGTTGCGAGAAGCGGCGAACAGCCTGCACTCGGTGGACTATAACGGAAAATACGAAGAAACGGACGAACGTAGGGAGGAAACGGAATGAGGTTGTCTATTGGAAATATCAGATATATGGCCATCCTGATGCTGGTGGCGGTGTTTCCATTGGAAATGTCGGCACAATGGAACTTCGACATCGTTTCCGTGGAAGCCTACATCAACGACCACAAGCAACAGCGCAGCCTGTTGCTGGCACGTTCCACTTTGGAACTGAGCAACCAGCTCCTGCACGAGTATAGCAGTGAAGCAGCAACGGACTACAAGGAACTGAACGTGGATTTGGACAAGTACACGAGGGCGTTCGATGTCATTGACATCCTGTACCAGTCCTTGCGCACCTCGCTGAACGTTTATTTCACCTACAACACCGTGAGCGACCGCATCGGCGACTACAAGGACTTATTGGATGACTACTATACGAAGGTGGTGGAACGGAACAAGATGGAGTTGCATGACACGCTGATTATCGGCATCAGCCTGCGGTGCGTACAGAGAATTGCGGAGGATGGCAAGCAACTGTACCGCTCGATGAGCGACCTTGTGCTGTATGCCACCGGTGCGGCGGCCTGTTCCACCTCGGACTTGCTGTTGGTATTGGAAAGTATCAACCAAGGGCTTGACAACATCGAGCGGCATTTGAACAAGGCCTACTTCGAGACCTGGCGGTACATCCAACTCCGCATGGGCTATTGGAAGGAAAGCATCTACCTCGCCAAGGACAAGTCGCAGATAGCGAACGAGGCGTTCCGAAGATGGAGGGATTCGGGATTGAACCCATACAACCGATGAAAGGGAATGTGAAACAAGATACAAAGGCATGAAAATGAAACGGAAGCTATATATAATAATAGGTATAGGGGCGGCTCTGTACGGTGCCGTACCCAAGACGCTTGCCCAAAGCGTGACCTACAGCCACGATGATGCCAAGATGAACCAGATTACTGTAGCGGAAATCGGTTCCGGTTCGCTGACACCGGAGTTTTACTACTGGCTGTTGCATAACTCCTATCGCAAGAGTGCCGCAGCCAAAAACAAGATGACGTTCCGCACGACGGCAGGTATCAATCTCTACAATCAAGTGGATGATGCGGAAGCGTTGGACTCTGCCATGACCCAACGGGCAAGGGTAGAAGCCTTGAACGTGGCAGACCGGAGCGGCGGCGCATTGGATGTGGCATGGCTGGCCGAATGCGACAAAATCAACTCCGCCTTGGAAAACTTCGAGAAGAACATTCGGCGCATCATCGAAGCCGGAGGCGGCAATTATGAGCAGGAACATTGGCGTGAGCAATATAATGTGTTCCTCTGTGCCGTCAAGTCGGTGCAGGAAGCCTATATGCCGAATGCCGAACGTAAAAAACAATATCTGCGCATCCACGCGGACATCATCCGAAAGAATGAGATACTTGTGCGCTACATCATGCGGCTGGCAAATTCTACCAAGGTGGCGGAACTGCTGGAGGCAACGGCGACCATCGAAGACCGTAGGGCACAGATAGCTATGACGGCGATGAACCGTTGGCGTGAGGCGGGATGGAGAACAATGGAATAAAATGTAAACAACTAAAACATATCAACGATGGACAACCATATTCAGATTTTCAGCAATGAGGAGTTCGGTGCAATCCGCACTGCGGGTACACCCGAGCAGCCTTTGTTCTGCCTCGTCGATATCGCAAGAGTCCTGAACCTCGTTCCCAGCAAGGTGGCACAGCGTCTCAGCGATGACGTACTTTCAAAGTACACCATCTCAGACGGCATTGGTCGTCAACAAGTTACGAACTTTATCAATGAAGACGGCCTCTATGATGTCATTCTCGACAGTCGGAAGCCCGAAGCGAAACGTTTCCGCAAGTGGGTGACTTCAGAGGTGCTGCCGAGCATCCGCAAGCATGGGGCATACCTGACCGATGCCGCCTTGCAACGGGTGGTAACTGAACCGGATTTCCTTATCGGGCTGGCCAATGCCATCAAGGAGGAGCGCAAGAACCGCATGGCCGTGGAAGCCCAATGCGAGGAACAGAAATTGCTTATCGGCAGACAGCAGGAACAAATTGAGGAACTGGGAAAGCGGACAAGTTATGTGGAACTGGTGCTGCAATGCAAGGGATTGCTTGACATCACGCAAATCGCACAGGATTATGGAATGTCGGGGCGAAAGATGAATGCCGTGTTGCATGAAAAAGGCATCCAGTACAAGGACAACAAGCAATGGATTCTTTACGCCGCCTACAAGGACAAAGGCTACGTGCATAGTGCCACCTTATCCTTGGAGAACGGAAAAACGGTAATGCGTACCCAATGGACGCAGAAAGGACGGATGTTCATCTACGAACGGCTGAAACAGGATGGCATTCTGCCTGTAATGGAACGGGAACAGTCCCCTAAAGAGAGTTAACACCTAAACGATACGGAAAAAATGGAAGATAATATTTTGTCAGACTTTGGCATCCATCTGCTTGAAGAAGAGATAGATGACGTGATATTCCAGACCAATGAGTTCCTGACCGATGCCACATTTACGGGGTCACAAGGACCCTTCTGGTGGATCCTCCAAATGTGCATGGCATTGGCCGCACTCTTCGCCATCATCATGGCGGCGGGCATGGCGTACAAGATGATGGTGAAGAAAGAACCGTTGGATGTGATGAAGCTGTTCAAGCCTTTGGCGGTGGCCATTATCATGTCGTGGTGGTATCCGCCCGCCGACACGGGCATTACCAATAGCGGCAGCAGCTGGTGTGTGCTGGACTTCCTGTCCTACATCCCCAATGCCATCGGCTCGTACACACATGACCTTTATCAGGCGGAAGCCATGCAGATTACGGACAAGTTCGAGGAAGTGCAACAGCTTATCTATGTGCGCGATACCATGTACACCAGCCTTCAGGCACAGGCCGATGTTGCCCGTTCCGGCACAATGGATCCGTCCCTTGTGGAATCGACGATGGAGCAGACAGGGGTGGACGAAGTGACGGAAATGGAGAAGGATGCCAGCCGCCTGTGGTTCACTTCCTTGGTAAGCGGTGCGACCGTCTGCATCGATAAAATCGTGATGGTCATCGCACTGATTGTGTACCGAATCGGCTGGTGGAGTACCATTTATTGCCAGCAGATTCTGTTGGGTATGTTGACGATATTCGGCCCGATACAATGGGCGTTTTCATTATTACCCAAATGGGAAGGAGCATGGGCCAAATGGATGACGAGGTATCTGACCGTGCATTTCTACGGAGCGATGCTATATTTTGTCGGCTTCTACGTCCTGCTCCTGTTCGACATAGTGCTGTGCATACAGGTGGAGAACCTGACGGCGATAACGGCGAGCGAGACAACGATGGCGGCATACCTGCAAAATTCGTTCTTCTCGGCGGGCTACCTGATGGCTGCCAGCATCGTGGCGTTGAAATGTCTGAACCTTGTGCCCGACTTGGCGGCATGGATGATACCGGAGGGCGACACGGCCTTCAGCACGAGAAACTTCGGTGAGGGAGTGGCACAGCAAGTGAAGATGTCGGCAACCGGTGCCATGCACTCGATAATGAGATAAGGAATCATATAAAAGACACGCATTATGAAGATAGAAAAGAAAATTGAAAAATGGTGTAAGGATGCCCGTTTTGTGGCTTTCGCCAATCGGCGGATGGGCCTTGAGCTTACGCAAAGGATGAAGAACAACAGTCTTGACCCGTTCTTTGAGGAACTGGACGAGGCGTTTGAATACGATGACCAATACATTGTACCTTTGGTGGAATACCTGACTTGCCGATTGCATACTGCCATGCTCCGCAAGGACATCCGGCAACGGGAAGAAGGCATTTGGCAAGTCTGGTTTCATATTGCCATGGAAGGGTATTATGTGCAAACCTTTCACGAAGAGTTCGAGCCACTTTTGTCTGAACTCAGAACAGCTTTGATGCCGATGCTGTACAAGGAATATCTCCGTAATAAACCATCCGGAAAGGAGTAGCCTATGGTCATAAAGAATTTGGAAAACAAAATCAAGCTGGTCGGCATCATTTGCGTGGCGGTCATCATAGGATGCGTGGTCATCAGCCTGTCGAGCATTTGGACAGCCCGGGGCATGGTGGCGGACGCACAACAGAAAATCTATGTGTTGGACGGCAATGTGCCGATACTGGTGCAGCGTACCTCGATGGAAGAAACACTCGATGTGGAGGCGAAGTCACATGTCGAAGCCTTCCACCACTACTTCTTCACATTGGCTCCCGATGACAAGTACATCCAATACACGATGGAGAAAGCCATGTATTTGGTGGACGAAACAGGATTGGCGCAATACAACACGCTGAAAGAAAAAGGATTCTACAACAACATCATGGGTACGAGTGCCGTGTTCAGCATCTTCTGCGACAGCATACGGTTTGACAAGGAAAAGATGGAGTTCACGTATTACGGACGGCAACGCATCGAACGGCGTACTTCCATCCTGATGCGTGAGCTGGTCACGGCCGGACAACTGAAACGAGTGCCACGGACAGACAACAACCCGCACGGGCTGCTGATAACGAACTGGCGCACCCTGCTCAACAAAGACATTGAGCAACGGACAAAGAACAACTATTAAATGAAGAATTAAGAATGAATAATGAAGAGTTGAACCAATTAAGCAATCTGGAATTATGGGATGGAAGAGACTGATATTCGGGGAAAAGATGCCCGACAAGGACGACCCGAAATACGAGAAGCGGTACAAGAAAGAAGTGGAAGCCGGACGCAAGGCGGCCCGGTTCCTGCGATTGGACAAGGCGGCAAGCTATGCGCAACGGTTCGCCTGTATGCACCCGAAGTGGTTCCTCGGCATTGTGTTCGGTATCGTGTTGGGATGCCTGGCACTGAACGTGTACCGGGTAGTGTCGGTATGCACCATGCCGGAGAATGGGAAGCGGACAACCGCCACAGAGCGGCAGGGGATTCTTTTGAAAAAAAAAAAGACAACGCATGATGATAACGGACAGGATTAATTTCAAACAGCCGAAATACGTGCTTCCCGCCATCCTCTACCCCTTGCTGTTAGTGACGGGGTATTTGGTGATGGACATCTTCGATACGGAAGTGGCGGAAGCACCCTCCAAGCTGCAGACCACCGAGTTCCTGAACCCGGAACTGCCGGAGGCGCAGATGCGCGATGACGGCATCGGAGGCAAATACGAGAGTATGGTAAAATCTTACGGACGGATACAGGACTATTCCGCCGTGGAAAACATTGAACGCAACGACAATGAGACAGACAAGGAAGAATACGACTCGAAATACACCGAGGAAGACCTCGCCCTGCTCGATTCGGAAGCAGCAGCAAGGTCGGAGGAACTGGAACGCCTGCGTGAGATGCAGGAACGCCTGCGCAAAAGTGCCGAGAAAGGAGAAGCGATGCTGGCGGATTCCAGTGACATCCAACCGCTGAGCGAGGAGGAACGCATCGCCCTGAGCGAGCAACGGCGCAAGGAAGCCCTTGCCGAGTTGGACAAGGCATTGGCAGAAGCCAGGGCGCAGGGGCAAAAGGGTCTACAAGATGCGGACAGTACGGAAACAGATAGCTTTGCTTCCTCCGGCAGTGTCGCCATAGACGGCAAGGTGGAAATCAACGAAAACGCCGTGAACGAGCTAGCCGAGAATGCCGAAAGCGAACAGGTGGTAAAGAAGGTGAAGACTTCTTCGGATTACTTCAACACCTTGGCAGAGAACGAGCCAGAACCCCACCTGATAAAAGCCATCATTGATGAGGACATCAAGGCGGTGGACGGTTCGCGGGTGCGCCTGCGTCTGCTGGACGACATCGAGATAGACGGAAAGGTGGTGGAGAAAGGAACCTACCTCTATGCCACGATGAGCGGATTCGGTAGCCAGCGCGTGAAAGGCAGCATCAAAAGCCTGTTGGTGGACGATGAACTGATAAAAGTGAACCTTTCCCTCTATGACACGGACGGGCTGGAAGGGCTTTATGTACCCAGCAGTTCCTTCCGGGAAACCACGCAGGACGTGGCTTCCAACGCTCTCGGAAGCACGATGAGTTTCAACAACGGTTCGACCGGGAACACGTTCACCCAATGGGGTATGCAAGCCATACAGAACGCCTACCAGCGCACGAGCAACGCCTTGTCGAAGGCCGTGCGCAAGAACAAGGCAAAGCTGAAATACGGCACGTTCGTCTATCTGGTGAACGGCAGGGAAAAGAGGAACAATTAAGTAGCATGTAACGAAAGACAAAAACCGCAGAAAATGAAACTGATAGCAAAAGGAATATTAGTTGTGGTCGTTCTGCTGGCAGGAACAGCTGCCAAGGCGCAACAGACTTACAACGAAATGGAGCAACTGACGGTAAACGAGCAGGTGACCACCGTCATCACCGCCACTGAACCCATCCGCTTCGTGGACATCTCCACGGACAAGATAGCGGGCGACCAGCCCATCAACAACACCATCCGCCTGAAACCGAAAGAGGCTGGACATGAGGACGGCGAGGTGCTGGCCATCGTCACCATCGTGACGGAACGCTACCGCACCCAATATGCCTTGCTCTACACCACACGGATGCAGGAAGCGGTGACGGACAAGGAAGTGCAGCCCTTGGAGATGACCGCTTACCGCAATCCGGCTGTGTCGCTTTCCACCGAGGATATGTACCGCTTTGCCCGGCAGGTGTGGCTGTCACCCGCCCGCTACCGTAATGTAAGCCGTCGGCAGCACCGCATGACCATGCGGCTGAACAACATCTACGCTGTGGGCGACTACTTCTTCATTGACTTCTCCATCGAGAACCGCACCAACATCCGTTTCGACATCGATGAAATCCGTGTCAAGTTAGCGGACAAGAAAGTGTCGAAAGCCACAAATTCGCAAGTCATCGAGTTGAAGCCAGAAATGGAACTGGAGCAACGGATGTCGTTCCTGCACGGCTACCGCAACGTGTTGGTCATAAAGAAGATGACCTTTCCCAATGACAAGGTGTTGACCATCGAGGTAAGCGAAAAACAGATTTCAGGACGTACCATCGCATTGAACATCGACTATGAGGACGTGCTTTGTGCGGACAGTTTCAATAACGCATTGTTACAGGAGGAGTAAGGAAATGAAGAATGTAGACGAGTTGTTGGGCGTAAGCGAAAAATTGAGAATGAAAAATGAAAAATTAAGAGTGAAAAGTTGGGCTATGCAAAAGGGCTTGGCAGTATTGGTTTTCCTGTTTATGGCTGTCTTACCCGGCTTTGCCGATGACCGGCACGGAAGAATCCAAATCGGAACGGGATTGCTGTACGAAAGAGGCATGGACTTGACCATCGGCTATGAGTACGAAACGAACTACCATCATGCGTGGGAGTTCTTCGGAAATGTCTATCTTAAATGGGACGAATGCGCCGAGTGCAAGCATATATGCCCCGAATCGTTCTGGAGCAACTATAACACATGGGGTGTGGGTGCAGCATACAAACCATGTGTTTCACGAAGCCGCAACCACCACGGCAACTTGCGATTAGGTGGGTCGCTTGGCTCGGACAAGGACAGGGTGTTGGGCGGCATCCATGTGGGATATGAACACAGCTATGCCCTGCGCAAAGGCTGGAAACTGTTTTGGCAAGCCAAATGCGATTTGATGATAAAAGGGGAAGACTTGTTCCGGACAGGTGTAGTGATTGGGGTGAAGATTCCGACCTTCTGATTTGCCCCTTAATAGGGCGGTGAGATAAGTCCCGTACCCATCCCATCAAATGTCGGACCTGAGGCTACCTCAGGTCGTACATGAGATACCCTCAGGTCGTACATGAGCCTACCTCAAGTCCGACATGAGGTCAGAAGCCATAAAACTTGATATCCATACATAGAAAAGGAGATGAGAAAATGAAACAATTGAAAGATAATATATGCAGACAATTCAAGATGCCAATCAGTCTGTGCCTATTGGCTGTGTCGCTCGTGGGTTGCGACGGTCATCACGACCCGTTGGACACCTCGATGAAAGTGGGTCATGTTCTTTGCACGGACGGCCAAACACGAAGCTACGAAGATTATGCAGCCTCCGGCAAGGAGGCAATCGCCGTGGTGTTTTATGTGAACCACGGTGAGGATATGGACGGTACGGGCTATGCGGTCTATCTGCAAGACCTTGCCCCGGAAGCCTTTGCGGACAGCATAGGTGTGGCGCAAGGTACATCTGCCGACCTGACGGCATACGACGGGAACGAGAACACTTTTGCGCTGTATGACACGCAGGACGTTTCCTCGCCGATGGCCATGCAGGTGTTTGACCTGTGGCGGTACGGACAGAGCGCCTACGTGCCTTCGGTGGCGCAGATGCGTCTGCTCTATGCCGCCAAGAGTTTTGTCAATCCTTACATCGAGGCTTGCGGCGGCGACCCATTGCCCGATGAAGCCGACGGGTGCTGGTATTGGACGAGCACGGAGGTAGAGGGACAGGAAACCGCCAAGGCATGGCTCTACTCAATGGGCAGTGGGGCCATACAGGAAACGCCGAAGATACAGGCTCATAAGGTGCGGGCGATAGTCACGCTATATAATGAAAAATGAAGAACGAAGAATGAAGATTTTTTGCACGTTTGTCAATCGAACTCAAATATAGAAAGAAAATATGGAAGAAAGCAAGGAACTGCAAGGGGCTTACAAGATATTCCGGACGGTGGTGTATGTGTCCGTCCTGCTGGAGTTTTTCATGTATGCGTTCGACCCGGCGGTGTTCGACTATTGGAACGGCATCGTGTGTGACGTACACGACCGCATGAAGACGTGGCTCATCTACCACGACGGCAACCTTGTGTACAGCAAGATTGCCACATTCCTGCTTATCTGCATCACTTGCGTGGGCACGAGGAACAAGAAGCATTTGGAGTTTGACGCACGGAGGCAGGTGCTTTACCCGTTGGTGTCGGGCATCGGACTGTTGGTGCTTGCGGTGTGGCTGTTCGGGTATGAAATGGATGTCCGCCTTTACTCCCTGCGCCTGAACATTATACTCTACATGGTGGCATCGGTGGTCGGTACGATACTGGTTCATGTGGCATTGGACAACATCTCCAAATATTTGAAAGAGGGACTGCTTAAAGACCGCTTCAACTTGGAGAACGAGAGTTTCGAGCAGTGCACGGAGTTGGTGGAGAACAAGTATTCGGTCAACGTCCCCATGCGCTACTATTACAAAGGCAAGTTCCGCAAGGGCTGGGTGAACATCGTCAATCCCTTCCGAGGCACATGGGTGGTCGGCACTCCGGGTAGCGGAAAGACCTTTTCCATCATCGAACCGTTCATCCGCCAGCACTCCGCAAAAGGCTTTGCCTTAGTAGTTTACGACTACAAGTTCCCTACTTTGGCAACCAAATTGTATTACCATTACAAGAAGAACCAAAGGTTAGGGAAACTGCCCGAAGGATGTAAGTTCAACATCATCAATTTTGTCAATGTGGAGTACAGCCGCAGGGTGAACCCGATACAGGCAAAGTATATCCCGAACCTTGCCGCAGCCTCGGAAACGGCGGAAACGCTGTTGGAATCCTTACAGAAGGGCAAGAAAGAGGGAGGTGGCGGAAGCGACCAGTTCTTCCAGACCTCGGCGGTCAACTTCCTTGCCGCCTGCATCTACTTCTTCGTGAACTATGAGCGCGAGCCTTACGACAAGGACGGGAACAGGCTGTATGCGGAGAAGGTGCAGGACAAGGAGACCAAGTTTTGGAAGCCCACGGGCGTGGTGCGTGACCGTAAGGGCGGCAACATCGTGGAACCTGCCTATTGGTTGGGAAAGTATTCCGACATGCCGCACATCCTGTCATTCCTCAACGAAAGTTATCAGACCATTTTCGAGGTATTGCAGACTGACAACGAGGTGGCGCCGCTGCTCGGTCCGTTCCAAACGGCATTTCAGAACAAGGCGATGGAGCAGTTGGAAGGTATGATTGGCACGTTGCGTGTCTATACTTCCCGTCTGGCGACCAAGGAGAGCTACTGGATATTCCACAAGGACGGCGATGACTTCGACCTGAAAGTGTCCGACCCGAAGAATCCCAGTTACCTGCTGATTGCCAATGACCCGGAGATGGAGAGCATCATCGGAGCTTTGAACGCTCTGATACTGAACCGCCTTGTGACCCGTGTGAATACCGGGCAGGGCAAGAACATCCCCGTGAGCATCATCGTGGACGAGTTGCCCACACTGTATTTCCACAAAATAGACCGTCTTATCGGCACGGCGCGAAGCAATAAGGTGAGCGTGGCATTGGGATTTCAGGAACTGCCACAGTTGGAAGCCGACTACGGCAAGGTGGGTATGCAGAAGATTATCACCACCGTGGGCAACGTGGTTTCTGGCTCGGCACGCTCGAAAGAAACCTTAGAATGGTTGAGCAACGACATCTTCGGCAAGGTGGTGCAACTGAAGAAAGGCGTGACCATCGACCGCGACAAGACCAGTATCAACCTGAACGAGAACATGGACAACCTCGTACCCGCCTCGAAAATCTCCGATTTGCCTACGGGATGGATTTGCGGACAGGTGGCGAGGGATTTCGTGAAGACCAAGACCGGACGGGGCGGCAGCATGAACATACAGGAAGCCGAGGAGTTCAAGACCTCGAAGTTCTTCTGCAAGACCGACTTCGACATGGAAGAAATCAAGAAAGAGGAAGAGGGGTACGTTCCGCTGCCCAAGTTCTACACGTTCCCGTCGAAAGAGGAACGGGAACGCATCTTGTATCGGAATTTCGTGAAAGTAGGTCAGGACGTGAAAGAGATGATAAAGGACGTGGTAAACAAGAGAGGAGCAAGATGAGATTAGTCTTATGTGTTTTATCCCTGCTTTTCCTGTTTTCAATCAGTCTGACAGCGCAAGCCTCCGGCAAAGGAAAGCGGCTGAGGATATACGAATTGCCACCTTTCGAACGTGCCATACTTTGCACCAAGCATTACGAGGGCTGGCATGGAAGCCGCAAGCACTTGCCTTACGTGGGGTATGGGCACAAACTTCGACCCAAAGAACGGCTGACTTATAAGATTAGCCGTGCACAGGGCGACAGCCTGCTCCGCGCCGACATGCGGAAGCTGTGCCGTATGTTCCGCCGATTCGGGCGTGACTCGGTCTTGCTTGCCTGCCTTGCCTATCAAGTTGGCCCGTACCGATTGTTGGGAAGTAGGAAACTGCCTAAAAGCAAACTGATACGCAAGTTGGAGCGTGGAGACCGGGATATTTTCAAGGAATACGTGTCTTTCCGAAAATGGGAAGGGCGAATCATACCTAGCATCGAGCGGCGCAGAAAGGTAGAGTTCGCCTTGCTGTTTGAACCATGAAACAGGAAATAACGGAGTAGGAAACGGAAGAAGCCCGGCGTAGCAAAGGCAATCCTTTCAGGTTAAAATGCTTGAATGAGGCCGCTTCTGTGTATTTTTCAGTTGTACAACTAATTAAAAATCAGACATCATGGCAACATTCAAACTGAAATTCCGCACTTCCACCGCTGAAGGCAAGCCGGGCACTTTGTATTTCCAAGTGACTCACCGCAGAAGCACGAGAACGGTTTATACCGATTACCGCATCATGCCCGAAGAATGGGACGGGCGGACCTCGTTCGTCCGCATCACCGGAGCAGCGGAGCGGCAGGCTGAACTGCAACTGATTGCCTCCAAACTGCGGTGGGACTGCAAGCAAATCACATCGCTGATTACGGAGAAGGAGCAGGCAATGGTGGAATATACGGCGGACGACATCGCATCAGAATTCAGGCTACTTCCGCCTTGCCCGACGTGGTTCGGCTTCATCCACGGCATGGTGGCGAAAAAGCTCCGCATCGGCAGATTAGGTACAGCCAAGACCTATCGAGATGCCTTGGCTAGCTTCTCCCGTTTCCGTAATGGCGAGGACATCGCCATCGACGCATTGGACGCGGAACTGATGAACCAATACGAAGCCTGGCTGAAGGAACAAGGTGTGAAGCGCAACTCCTCGTCTTGCTATCTGCGCACTTTGCGTACCCTCTACCGCAAGGCTGTGGAAAAGGAACTCACCACCGACAAGGACATCTTCCGCCATGTGTTCACGGGGTTTGCCTCTACCGTGAAGCGTGCCTTGCCGATAGACACCATACGTGCCATCCGACGGCTCTACTTGCAGGACGGCTCCGACCTTGCCTTTGCAAGGGATATGTTCATGCTTTGCATTTACCTGCAAGGCATCTCGTTCGTAGACATGGCATACCTGAAAAAAGACGACATCAGGAACGGGCTGCTGCAATACAGCCGCAAGAAGACCGGGCAGAGCATTTCCATCGGATGGGAGCCTGTCATGCAGGAAATAGTGGACACCTACGCCCACCTGACCAAAGGAAGTCCGTACCTGCTGCCCATCATTACCAAACAGGACGGCATGGAACGGCGGCAATACGAACGTATGGAACATAAAGTGAACCGCCTACTGAAAAAAATTGGCGGAATGGTAGGGCTGCGAGTGCCACTCACTACGTATGTCGGGAGGCATTGCTGGGCCAGCACGATGAGGGACATGGGAGTCAGCCTGTCCATCGTCAGCAAAGGATTGGGGCATGAAAGCCTGAAAACCACGCAAATCTATCTCTCTTCCATTGATACGGAGGGAGTGGTAAAAGCCAACCGTCAACTAATTAGTAAGATTTTCAGATGAGAGGGAATGCTTGCCGGCAGCGTTCTTTTGTAAAGACGAAACACACGTACAATGCGTTGTCAATCAAGGTACTTACAATATACCACAAACCGCATCGTAAAAGGTCGCGTTTTACGTTGTCGTTTGTGCCTTCTTATGCTACGTTTGGTGACCTTTCGGACAACCAATGGATTATCGCCTACGGGAATGTCTGCTTTTTTGATAAAGAATAAGTGCAATGGATGTTCGACAAAAACTGCCGCTGTATAATATGAAGCGGCAAGGTTTTATAACATACTGATATTCAATGGATAGCAAATACCATTTTTCTAAATTAGTCGAACAAATGCTGCTTTTGGGAAATTTTAATCACTAATTTTGAAAAAAATATTTGTCCGTAAATTCCTTAGTATTAAATCTTTTTATTACATTTGCAGCGTGTTCTGCCGCTTCATATTATAAAACTATGGTAAAGCGGCGAACCTTAAGAGACTTAATTGGCTGAAAATTAAACTTTTGTGATATGGAAGCAAAAACATTCAAACGCATTGCGCTTTGCTCTTCTCGTCACATAACAACGGCAGGCCATTGTTGCTGAGTTTTTACTCCGAAATGCTGCCGCTAAACCTAAAGAATACTGTAAACAACGCCAGAAAAACGTCTTAAAAATGTTTGAAAAGCGTGGTGATTCAAATTCGGAGAGGTATCAGTTAGCCGTCATGCGATTGTCATGGGGGTAGCGTAAGGAACGCTTTTTTCAGAATATGCCCGACAAACTCAACACAGTCGATTACCATTGGTTCCTTGTCTGCACAAAACCCGGACATGAACCGGATCTGTGTTCACTCATCGAGCGCGAAAAAGGCAAGATAGGGAACATACTGGAAGTCTATTGCCCTACGCATACCAAGGTCTATGTGCGCCGTGGTGATAATGAACAGCGGCTGCCCTTTTTCGATGGTTATGTGTTTGTGCTTGCCACCCAAGGCGCGTTGGTTGAGTTTCTCCGTGACAACGATTCCGACGCTTATATCTGGTACAACCGGAAGCGCACACCGGACGAAAAAGCTGTCGCTTGCACCATACCCGAATCCCAGATCCGTGCTTTCCGTGACTACAACGAGAACTATGCCGACAAGGTGATTGTATTGGAACGGCCTTATACCGACTATGCGATTAATGCGAAAACGGACGAACCGAATGAAATCGTCCGTGTGGTTGATGGCCCGCTTGCCGGCTGCGAAGGCTACATCTGCCGTTTCCACCGGAAAAAGGGGCTGGTGTTTCGTGTTCAGGGCATCATGCCGGGCAGCTGGCTGACCGTCACCTACCCCAATGCCTCCGACCTCCATGTCGTCCGACTTCACAATGCCGAGAGAGACCGGTTGTCTATTGGCACGGAGAAAGGACGCGCCGCAGACCTGCTTGTCGGCATCCTGCAAAGCTGTGGTTACGGAGAACGCACACACTCCCTGTTTTATGAACTGATGGAACGTCTTGCCGCCGACCTGTCTTTGGAGGCTCTTTGCAAGCATCTTCAAAAGCAAGGGGAAAAAGCATTGGCTGACCGTCTTGCCAAACTGACCACCCAAGAGGCAGAACTTTTGATCAACCTTGCCCGCTACGAGCATGACACACCCGGATATGTGAAGGAAAACTGGCCACGGATGATCCTCCGTCCGTTCCTTACACCCACATCGGGTGTCGAGTTGGAAGCAGACAAGAACGAGCTAGAGTTGCAACATAAGGATTATACGGAATTCATCCGCAAGGTAGACATTTCCGAAGAGGTCTATTACCCCAGCAGACAGGAGGACGGAAAAACCGTCACTGCGTATTATGCCCATATCGGCATGAGGGAAGATAATGGAAACCTCGTTTTCTTCGCCAACTGGGACGATTTTCTCCGTGCCTATTTCCTGACGGCAGGAAAAGCCAATGAGAAATTAGTATCGGGAAAGGTGCAGACGGTCCGTAACGGGACTACCCTTACGGAAACGGAAAAGCTCATTGAGTCTTTCCGCAACTACGCGCCTACTTTATATAAGGTGTTGACGGATCCTGATTCAGCCATCATAGCCGTTTCGGATTTTAAGGTCGGTGAAGAAACACTGAACGTATTGGCCATCCAAGCATCCGCGCAAGACAAAGAGGCGGCAAAGGACAAATTAATTAAAACATGTGTCCACATCTGCACGGAAATCAATACCACCAACCATCTTGCCGTATGGCGCAGGTATTTGCGGACGGTGTGGCTGCACAATTAAGTGTTAAGTATGAGTTATTAGGTGTTAGGTGTGCTATGTCGTTTCATACAAATCACTAATCACCGGATCCGTAGGTGCGGTGCACCCACGGCTAAGCAGGAGTTCGACTGCAAGCAGTCGTTATGAATACTTCATTATTCATCACTAATAGCTAAAATACCGTGTTCTCGATAGACAAATTTATCTCCGAATGGAAACGCCTTCATCGTCCGTCCATGAACGTGGACGGTGACATGGCTTTCTTTTACGACATCTACGTCAGGCTGCACCGCTTGATAGAACAAGAAGCGGCGGCGTTCGACGAGCAGCTTATCCTTTCCTTGCTGCTCTATACGGAGAATACCGTTGCCATCGGGCTGGACGGCGTTTACGAATACCGTTACCGCAGTGTGGGCAATGTGGTGTTCAACTGGTGCGAAAGCTTGGATATGAGTGCGGAAGCCAACTCGCAAGTGGACAGGCTCGTGTCTGAGGCCGTGGCTAAAGCTTCCAGCAGTTCCCTCCGTGGGTGGATGACGGAATGTGTCTTGTCCGGTGACTTTTCACGCCTGAGCGAAATGCTGACATGGTTTCCACAAGAAGACCAAGTGATGGGACGCATTTTCCCGGACTTGCGTTTCAGGGAAATGATGTTCCGCAGGCTTACGGGAGACTGGCAGACGGCCCGACAGATGCTGTGGGCAGACCTCGCCTTCAACTGGCGTGACAAGCGCGGCGACTCCTTGGCGGTTACCCTTGCCAAACAGTTTCGTTATGAAACTTCTTTTGTGGAAGCGGAGGAAAAGGCTTTATTGAAAGAAGCGGCAGAAATACTCGATGCCATCCGTTCCGAACGGTTGGACACTTATACGGTCATGGAGAGAACCAACGATTGCACACTCACGTTGCGCCATAGGGACGGCCGTGTATTCCGAAACGTGATTTTCCCAATGCCTGTTCAGGAGGATATACCCAACCGTCACCTCGCCGCCCAACTCGTCACTTACAATAACCAAACATACATAAACGGTGCAGCCGTGTGGCTCAACAAGGAAGCCTTGCCGATATGGGACGGTGAAACCAATTGGAACGACATCGTGAAGAAAGAACAGGATGCCGCCAAGCTCACCTCTTTCACCACCACCTTCGGCAAACAGATAAGCCTTTACGAAGACCTCTACACCGTTCCCAAAGACCCGGAGGAAGCCTATTACGCCGACATGGGCATCTATTTTGACGAACCGAATATCTTTGATTTTTTAGGAGGCCGGCCGAACGGCAAAGTAATCTATATAGGCGGCTGACAGACAATTAAAATCGCAATTAAAAGTGGATAACGACATTCAGAATAATCTACAGACGATAGCCATTCCTCTCTCCGATCCAGATGTAGCAGGAGATGGTTTTATCTCCTACGCCAACTCCCGTGTTGAGAAACTGAGGGATGAGGGACGGTATGATGCCGCCAACAAGTTGAAAATGTATCTCAGGCGGTTCATCGCCTATTTGGGCAAGAACGAAGTGCCGTTCAAGGACTTTGACGCCTTGTTGATGCGCAACTACCACACGTGGTTGAAGAATCAGGAGTTGGGACGCAACACAATTTCCCTCTATATCCGGAATTTGAAGCGGGTGTATCGTCATGCTGTTGATGACGGGCTTGCCACCGACAGCAATCCGTTTGAAGGCATGGACGTAAGCTACCGTGTCAAAAAAGAAAGGCACGGACTGACGCTCGATGAGGTGAAACGCCTGCGAGATCTTGACCTGAGCGGCGAACCGCAGATGACTGTCTTCGCCCGTGACATCTTCCTGTTCACGGTCTATGCCCGTGGCATGAGAAGCGACGACATTTTCCGCTTGACAAGTAAAAACATACGGGATGGACAACTCACCTACCGCCAACACATCACCGGCAGGAAAATCTCCTTTCCATGGGAGCCGGCCCTGCAGGAGATAGCCGACCGCTACAAGCAGAAAGGTACGACCCGTCTCTTCCCCGTCATCACGACTAAAGACCCGCACGAGCAATGGAAGCAGTATGACGGCATCCTGCACCGCATCAATTACAGCCTGAAAAAATTAGGCGAAAAGATTGGTCTCGATTATCCACTGAACCTCACTGTCGCAAGGCATTCGTGGGAAAGCATGACGAAGAGCGTAAGCATAAGCGAACTGCTGTAACAACCCCGCTTTTTATGTTGAAAGACGTACCACAAACCTTGACTTGTCCCGTATGTAAGTCGCAGGTATCTTTCACCGTCAGCGGACTGTTGCACGGCGAACGTTTCACCTGTCGCAAATGCCAAGCTGTCGTATCGTTGGCTGCAGAAAGCTGGCATACGGTACAGTCCGTTGCGGATGCGTTTGACCACATCCAGCATCATCAACCATTGCTGGAGAATGATTTGCCTTCTTTTACAGGCCTGCACTTGGAAGAACTCATTGGCGAACCCTTAAATGCCAAAGAAAAGGCAGAAGCAGCCTTGGCTGTATACATGGATCGCTATTTGAAAGAGCATGGCTTTGGAGGCACTTGCGATTCCATCCTGATAGAGATGAAATTGGAACTTCCCCAGCCCGATGCCTTGAATGCCGAAGAAATTTCGGGAAACAAGAAAGGCTCCACCACATTCAACATCCCGCTGTTGGCAGTCATCCCGTCCGACTCTTTAGGAATTGAAACAAAACATCCTTCAAAATGAGCCAAGAATCACAAAAAGAGATGCGCAAGGAGATGTTCGACCAGATGGAAGCTGATTTGCAGGAAAACTGCAAGCCGGAAGAGCGGATGTTCGCCTTGCATCCCGATGAAGAGCATATCATTGTCTCGCACGCCTTGTTCCTGATGATGAGCAAGCCGTTGGCGAGTAAGCTGACAAGTCTGAAAGGTCTTTTCTTGTTGCGCAAGATGGAGGAAGAGATGCTGACAGCTTACCTGACCGAGTCAGACGAGTTTCCCGAATTGTTGCGTTATTGCAACATTCTGTACGAAGTATTTCCCTACGAACTGGCAGCGGCTACATGCAATGCAGCCATTGCCTCCAAAGTCAGGAAACTGCAGGTCACGGCAATGGTAGCCGCAGGATATGGTGGCGACATGGACGATGACACGGTGGATGACATCCTTGACGACATGGACTTTGACCGCAACAATAAAGTATGTTGCCCATTGATAGAACGGATGATGCCACAGCTTAACAAAATGGTTGAAAGAGAGTTGACGTATTAAGATATACCCTATGATGGCAGCTTTCACAGTTCAGCCGTTTTAGCAACGTTTACCGGCAAAAACCGTGTCAGCTGTCATCATTTCTACATATAGGAATAGAATGACAAAGATGATTTCAAGATGCATTCTATTTATTAAAACCGGACGTAAATCAAGATTGTCATGCTGCAAGTAGATATTAAAATAAGCCAAGGGACATCAGACCTATTAGCATCGCTAAAAAGTGATGCGAAACCAGAGGAGAAACTCGATTTGGTAAAAAACAAGATTCGAGAGTTCTTCAATCTAAAGAACATCAATTTCTTGTTTGGCTCAGGAACAAGTAGCGGTGCTATACCTACAATGAACGGATTATTTGAAAATCTCAAATTTGATAAAAAGAAGGAAGTTGCAGAAAAGGAGGAGTTTGAGTGCATTGTAAATAAAGTTGGTAAAAATCTTGAAGCGACGCTTGAAGTTATGTATTCTGCACGCACTTACTATGATGGCATTCAAACAGATGATGAAAGTGTTGAGGAATATAAAAAATTATACAATAGGCTTATACACCGGATTGAAGCATACATATTCAACAGCATCAATGTTGACATGACTAATGATGCATCGAAGAGGGTATTAGAATATTATAAAACCTTTTATCAGAAAATAGCTTTACGCAATAAGGACTTATCGCGCATCCGTGTTTTCACTACAAACAATGACTTGTTTAATGAAACGGCATTGGATTCCTTGAACATCCATTATATTAACGGCTTCGGCGGAGGACTTAGAAAATACTTCAATCCGGCCCTATTCAACTATACTTGGTCTAAAAGAATGGATACAAGTATAGACAAATACGAACCGATAGAAAATATGGCGTATTTGTATAAGATTCATGGCTCTATCAACTGGCAAGAGACAGAGCATAAAATGAATAACTATTTTAATATAGAAGAGTTACCACCACAACAATTAAGTCCGAAGAAATCAGTTCTGATATATCCAACTCCTACGAAACAGGATAAAAGCCTTGGCGTGCCATACGTAGACCTTTTTAGAGAATTCCAGAATAAGCTTTTAGAACCCCACTCGGTATTGTTTGTTATAGGTTATGGTTTTAATGACCGACATGTAAATGACATCATTTATCGAGCGTTAGCAACGAATTCAACCATTAATGTTGTCATATTCAGCAAAAAACCGGGAGATGATGAAAAGACGAAGAAACCCATCTTTTTCATCAATGACAATCGGATTTTCACTATTTCAGGCAAAATTTGGAATGAAGAACAGGATGAAAGAGGGGAAATAACAAAGAGCAACGAAAGAACCATAAACTATTTCGACTATATCGTTGATGAATTGCTGCCCAATCTCGATTCATTCCGGAAGGAAGAAAATATGCTTGAGGAGTTTGTGAAACAACTCAACGAAACAAAAACCGTGTAACTATGAAAATCGGGAAAATCATATCGGTAGAATACGATAAATTCAGGGTGCGCTTGTTCCATTCCACAAGAAATTCCACTGTTAACATAGATGGAAAGGTCTATTATTTCGGGAACATTGGAAGTTACCTGAAGACATCCAATTCCTTGGGCAACTACATCATCTGCGAGGTAATCGCTATAGCTGATTGGATAAGCAAAGATACGCAAGCATATTCAAACTACAATCTTGATAGTTCGCGCGAAATTATAATCAAGCCCATTGGTACTTTAGACGGTTGCAGATTCAGCATGGGAGTTGGCATTTTCCCATCACTTTATAGCGATGTGGAAATCGTCACATATCAAGATTTGGACTTGATATTACTTCCTGATGACACGAAACCGATAGATGGCATACACAAACAGATTAGTATAGGTTATTCCAAAAGTTTGATTAACTATGAGATTAACCTTGACATCAATCGCTTTTTCAATATTCACACGGCTGTTCTTGGCAACAGTGGCAGTGGAAAATCAAATACTATAGCCCATGTCCTTCATGAAGTTTATCGCAAGTCGGAGAATCATGCCAATGGAGCGAAAACAATTATATTTGATGCAAATGGAGAATACCCCAATGCATTCGGGGAGAACAGCAGGCATAATGTGAATATAGACAAAGTGTTTTATAAGCCAAACATAAAGGAACCAACAAATGGATGTATTCCGTTTTATCTTCCCTATTATTTGATGAATCTTGATGAGTGGCTTTCTTTCCTAATGGCTTCAGAAAGGACACAAAAACCCTTTTGGGACAGGGTTCTCCAAGAAAGCTATAAATTCTATAAGATTTTCAATTCAAAAGATGATTCGGAACGTTTCGCAAATTATTTAAAATGGAAATTGAGGCAGATGTTATACACGATTGTCACAAGAGTGGAAAGTGATACATCTAAAATGACAGCTGCAAAAGGAGCAATCGCCAAGATTAGGGAATTGTGTATTTCCATGTATGACCGCATAGATGAGCAAGTAGCTGATGACATTCAAAATTACTTGGACATTTGCACTTCTTTAAGTTTTATTTCGTTTGGCAACAACAATAACTCACTGGCACAAGCATTAAGTCTATTTGTGCAAACCGAAGAAGAACCATTGTATGTATATATCCTTGATAAAGGAAACAATGGCATGGCCCTAAAGAAATCAAGTCAACACAAAAATGGAAGTTTCAAACAGATTAATGAAGAAGATGCGCTAAAGGTTCACAACGAGAAACTATCCGATGGAGAATATTTTGACTATCAGTATCTTCGAACTGCTGTTGAAATTGTACTGTTGGAAGAAGAATCGATGGGAAATCTGCATATACGTGATTTTATATCCACAATGTTAAGCCGATTGAATTTCTTCTTGAACAATCCGGAATGTGAGTTCATGAGGGAAAAATCTGGAAAATTCAACGATGAACGAACTTATCTATCTGAAATGTTTGGAATTTCGGACAATCAAGAACGGAGCAAACAACTAATCGCTATAGATTCAAGTGAAGTCGGAACTGACGTACTGGAACTGATGACAAGCGTGGTTTCACGCATGATATTTGATTATAGGAAACGGAAATTTGATGAAGACAGACGGAAACGTCCGATTCATTTAATCTTAGATGAAGCGCATCGCTACATACGCAAGGATGCAACTTACATCATGCGGGAAAATATATTTGAAAAGATTGCAAGAGAAGGCCGGAAATACTCGCTTTTCCTGATAATCTCCTCTCAAAGACCGTCTGAATTATCTCAAACGGTACTTTCACAATGTGGGAATTACATAGTCCATCGCATACAGAACGAAGTGGATATGAAATACATCTATTCAGTGCTTCCCTACTTCTCAGATGACTATACCAGTAAAATAAAGCAAGCCATTCCCGGAGAAGCCTTGATATTCGGGAACTGCGTGCCGATGCCTTTGATGGTTAAGGTAACAAAAGCTGAACCTGCACCAAACAGTGATAACTGTATTGTTAACGAAGAGTGGTTTAGACTATCACAGGAAGAAGACAAATTGTAACATAAGAATAAAAAACGCGCTGATGATAGACAGTAAATACAACTTGAAAGGACTGATTAACGACTTGAACGGCAAAAGGAAAACCGCCTTGTTTGTCGGAGCCGGCATCAATATGTCCAAGGACGTTAAAATTACATGGAATGCGTTGATGGATTTTCTTTTCAAGAACGCCTTAAATTACCTGTCCATCGAAAGGAATATCCCGGCATCCGTAAAAGCTATTTTGCATCATGCCTGGGACAAGCCTGAGAATATAAATGCGGAAAATTTCAAGTATTGGTACAAGACACATTCTTGTGCGCATGACGAGTTCAACCATTTGATAAAGGCGTCGATAGTAAAGAAAGTCCTTGGGAACGGATACATTTCGTCCATACAGTCGTTCCTGTACAGCAAGTGCGACAAGAAGAAGATCGAAAGGGAATTCCGTAAACATTACATGAAGGGGCAGAAACACGACAAGAATGATGCGCCGTTTTACACGCTATATAATGTCGCAAGGATGGTCATGCTGCTTCCTAACATTGAGGCCGTGGTTTCCTACAATTACGACAATTTCCTTACGGAAGCCATAAACATCCTGTATGAAAATGCGGATTCGTATTTTGACGGCGCGGAGCTTGATATGGTAAAAGGCAACCGCCGCAATGTAAAGGACGTAGCCGGTGACTTATATGATGAAAAAATGGGCATCGATACGACCCCGATATATCACGTACACGGTTTTATTCCACCTCCTTCCATGCCTCTTCCCAAGGAAGAAAGCCATATTGTGTTATCGATGGATGAATTTTATGAGACATCGAGAAATTCATATTCATGGCAGACAGCCACGTTGATGCACTACCTATGCAATTACACCTGTATTTTCTCCGGACTGTCATTCACTGACATCAACCTTCAGCGCATGGTTTATTACGCAAGCAAGTCGGGTTGCAGGCAAAATGAATTGTATCTGCTGTGTGCTTCGCAAAAGGAAGATACAGACAACGATTACGCACAGGCAAAGCAAATGCTGCTGGGACTGAAATACTCATTCCTGAAAGACTACGGACTGACATTGATTCACGACAATGACAGCTATTACGATTTATATAAGACAATCGGAGAAATCATAGACAACCTTAACATCTACAGCAATGGACAGAAATGACAACGATGTACAGAAGTTGAAGACCGGAATATCCGGGCTCGACAACCTTTTCTACAGCGGCATCCAGCTCTCCCAGTATGCCGAATTGGACAAAGTTGACAAAAAAGGCGAAGATGCAGGACAAGGAGATGCCTCACAAGGCAATGATAACGGAAACGGCAAAGAGAACAACGGCATTGTCATCGCTATCAGGGGAGTGAAAGGCACGCATAAATTGTTGCTTGCCACCCAGATGCTGCAAGGGTTGACAAAGGAAATCAACCGTCTTCTCTCTAAGAGGAAAAGAGAGCCAGGTCATCTTTCACTCCTTTATTCGTTGAACAAGAGCGATGACAACCTGCAGGATTTGTACCTGGACCTCCTGCTTTCCAAGGAAATCAACCATATCATCAAGGAAAACATCAACAAAAGGAACAGCGTATGGCATTCAAACACACTGTCTACTTATTTATTCAAACAGGAAACCACAAATAAGAACAGGAATAACGGCAAAGACTGGAACTATGTCCCCAACGACTACAGGGAACATACAGACCTGTATATCTGCGACCGGACGTTTTATTATAACAGCCGCACGAACTCGCTCCATTTCAGGCGCATGGACGAGGGTGACGACAATGAAAATATCTTATTTCCACGTCGGCACAATAAATTGTCCGAATACTGCAAGGAAAAAGAGGAATGGCCAACCTGCATGGATGGAATAAAGGAGGATTTTTTTCAATGTCGGCTTCAATGAACTGAATGGTAAGGACACAAATGGAACTGTTGCGGATACGTCTGTGGAGTCGTATTATTCAGAAACCGCCCTTCAAAAGTTCCAAAACATACTTTCTTATCTGGAAGAGATGAAAGGCACGTCGCCGTGCATCGTAATTGACGGATTTGCACAATTCCAAGATGAGGAGCTAAAGCGAGTGCCTATCAGTCACCTGTTCAAATTACTGCGCATAAAGTCATTCTTTTCCATATTGATATTTGACGAACGTGGCAAGGACATCAGCTGCAATGCCGACATTATCATCGACATGAGGCAAGGGCACGAGGAGGCCAACCACTACACATTTTATGAACTTCAAATAACGAAATCAACCTATCAGACAACCGTATTGGGTTGGCATCAGTACAAAGAACGGCCTTACGGCGTGGAAGTTTTTCCAAGCGTACACCGTTTGTTGCAAAGAAGGGACTACCTGTCGTTCGTACTATCCAATACACATCAAAGTATCGTCGATGAATCTTATGAGGAATATTTGCGTTCCATAAAAAGATGGGGATATGCCGACCAGGAGGTGGGAAATCTTGACTATGAGAAATTCCGTTCGGAAAAGCCTCGGCGGCAGAACTGTCTTTTGCAGGAGATGTATGCAAGGCAAATGGAAAGGATGCTACCGGATGAGAATGCCGTGACTGAATGTGAAGTAGGCAAAAACATGCTGGAGGAAGTTCTTTTGGAAAATCCCATTGAACCGAAATGCAAATGGCTTGAAGTAAAGAAGTGGAAAAGCCACAATGACATTACAGCATTGATTGGCAATCCGAACAGTTACAAACGTCTGCTTGCCAATGCCGCCACATTCAATGCCGCAAGAAAAGGAGAGCATACGCTAATCATCTTGTTTGACAAGGAGGAGGGGGATGTATGTAGGCAAACAGTTTGTCCGGGTTTCAGGTCCGAAGGGCCTTGCTGTATTACAATAGACGGCCAGATTCGCGAAAATCATCAATTGGATAATTGGATGCCATGCGCTCGACCCATGAACGGTAAAAAGGGTATGGCCCCGTTCAGGATATGTGATGGGAGTTGCCTTGACAGAAAAGAATGCATGCTGGCGGCAGAATGTACCAAATGCTATGAATACATCCACTTCTTCGGAATACGGATGGGATGTATTTCCGCAGACGAGTTGTTTTCCGTCATAAAAGAGCAACTGGAAACGAAATTTGAGAATGGAGAATGTTTTAAGAGAGTAGTGATTGATGACTTGCAAAAGGTTGATTTCAGTTTCCCTCTTTTGAAAAACAACCAGCTCTTTTTATCCGCCCTGATCACACTTTTCCGCGAATACAACGTAAAAGCCCAGATATTGTGTGACAAGAGGGCCATGCTCGCCCTTCCACTTTGCTCAATGGCAGACAATGTGGTATGCATACGGCGTGAAGAGGAAGACGTGGATAAGGTGACAATATACATAGAAAGGAACTCCGAGCACGTAGAGCCGAGTGGAATCTACAGATATACGGTAGAGAACATCGAGCGGATGTTTCGATGCAGTAGTAATGACCCCAAAATAGAACTCACCAAGAGCATCACCTATAAGACCCTACAAGAGATAAAGAAAGCGGATAAATGTCCGTCAGAAAAGGACAACGGGGACGATACAGGAAAGAAGGAAACTTGCGTGGTATGTACGAAAATTGGGTCGATGAAAGAATATTGGCGGACAAGATATTCCATAAGCGATTGTCCATGTCCTTCAAACAATACGGATACAAAGGATAGCAATCCTAACGAAGAATGATATGATTGATTAGTCGAATTATGATAACAAATCTATGGCAGGAACAGAGATTATAGACACAGAAAGAAAGCTATTGGGTGTAATAATCAAAAATTTGCATCACGAAGAGCCTTATGAACTATATTCAATCGTAGGAGGTATGTATGTAGATTTGTATCTGCCAAATGGATGTAAAAGCATGGGCATACCTCCCAATACGGCAATCGAATATAAAAACACATTGCTGTTCGATACAATTTACCGATGCAAAAAGACATACCAAGCCATTATTAATAATAATCAGGACGCTTTCAATTTCTACTTGGTGTATGGCACGGCAGATATGCCAGAGGATGGAATCCGCCAATATGAAAATGACAATTTTAAAGTTGTCCAAGTCAAAAAGCTAATTGGTCAAAAAACAGCCTATAAAATAGATGATGACTGGAAAGAAGTCCGGAACGACAATATAAATAAAGCCAAAGGCATGGTTGAAAGCAGGGGTGTTGTCTTGTTTCTCGGAGCAGGTGTAAGCATAAGTGCCGGACTGCCAAGTTGGGACACCCTATTGCAAAGATTACTCGCCAATGAGGAACTGAACGAAGATGGCATCAATTACACTTGCATAGATGAAAAATGCTTTCATTCATCCATTATTATCGCACGGTATATTCGTGAGGGCATTGAGAAGTCAAAGCATAGCGATTTTTTAGGATGGAGTTTTACGGAAGCACTACGCGATGCATTGTGGGATGAGTATGACCCAAAGAAAGGGAATCATAGCCTAATCAATACCATTGCAGAAATAATTAAAGACGAATCGCGGCCTGTTAATAGTGTGATAACGTATAATTATGACGATTTGCTTGAGAGGACATTAGGCGAGGACTTTGCCCAACCCATAGGCAAGGACAATGACATAGAGCGGAATAAATTCCCCATATATCACGTGCATGGAATACTTCCATATAATGAGAAAGAGAAAACCGGTGACACTGTAGCGTCAACTGCAGTTATATCTGAAGATGACTATCACAAATTGTACGAAAAGGCTTTTCATTGGTCAAATGTTGAACAGCTTCACGCATTGCAGCGATGTACATGTTTCTTTATCGGATTCTCCATGTCCGACCCCAATCTGCGTCGTATGCTTGATACAACAAAAACGAATGACGAACGGCATTTCGTGTTTTTGCGCCGTGGAGACTTCTCCATTTGCAACAAATTTAAGAACAAGGAGAATATGCGGATTCAGGAACAGATAATGAACAAGTTGGGATTGAATGTCATTTGGTTTGAGACTTTTGAGGAGTTGCCGGGTTTGCTGGAACAGATTTTCCTTAAAAAATCAAGTGCAAAACTAATATAACTCTATTAGCCTACAAACACATTCATTTTGGATAAATGGCAAAGTATGCAATGATAAATCATTATGCATCCTTGAATATTTAGACAAGCATCTGTATTTACGGAAATCAATTAAAATTAGAATATGCCATCCGAAAAAATGAGATACATCCGTCAGCGTATGGCGGAAAAGCCACGCACAGACATTGAATTGACTCCGCTGAAAGCTGAAATCGAAGCAGTGTTCAGCAAGCACAATCTCGATGACGATTGCGACACTATTGCTTGTTTGCTTTCGCCTTATCGGAAGGCGGTTAATGAATCGTTAAGCCAAGGCAACTTTTCCGATGCGGTCACCGTCCTGCTTGAAGTGCTCGAAAGTCTCACTTACCACTTTGTGGAAGATGAGCATTACGATTACTTCGATGATATGTACTCACCCGATTATATTTGTCTGGATATGATGGAGGCGGTTATTGATGTCATCAAGAGTGGAGATTTTCCTGATGAAGAACTGCTGCGAGTGAAAGAAGGATTAGAAAAGTTGATGCAGACGGAAGCATACGAGGATTATGGGGTGCCGTTTGCGCTGAATGTGTGTGAGAAGTTCTAAAGACTCAATGGTAGACTCAATGGTATATTTAATGGGAATGGCTAAAATGGTTAATATATTAGCTTGTAATCACAGAAGAACATGAAAAAGCAAATACTTATTATCGGTTATGCCAATGGCTTGAAAGGAGTGAAAGCGGATTTGGATAATTATTACCGCTTCTTCAGAAGTCCAATGGGCGGGGGATGGTATGAGAATGAAATCTGCATTTTGCCTCACACAACTTCGGTGAAAGTCATGGAATACATAGATTATTTCCGTCGAATTCTGCTTGATTATTTCATTTTTGTCTTTTGTGGTCATGGCGCCAGCATGAGGAACGAAGTGGTGATGCAAATCAACAATACAGACCCACTTATTCGGGAAAGAGACATCCTATATGTAGCTCCCCGGCAACTCAGTATATTCGATTGTTGCAGGGAACGGGAAAGTGATGACTCTTTTGCATCGTTGACAGAAACGCATCTTTTCTCCTCCGGAGGTCAAATCCGTGGCAATGCTAGGCAACGATATGAACAGCGTATCATGCAGGCGATTCCGCAATCAGCTTGCCTCTATGCCTGTTCTGTCGGAGAATGTGCGGATGGTAATAACAGCGGCGGATTCTATTCCTACAACCTGCTGAAGGCAGCACGGAATATCGTGGGAGGAACGGATTACAAGACGGTCGGTCGGTGTCATTATGAAGCCTGTCAACAACTGGAGGTTGAAAATGCAGCACAACATCCGGATTATAAGCTGCCGAGATGCCTTGTTAATAGATGCTTGATTCTCAGTATACACCCCTAAGTTAGTAGTTGAAAAATGGGATTTTTTCGAAAGTGTAGAGACAGAAGAGCGGTGGATGAAAACCAGCGACGGTACCGAGAAAGGTTCGGCATTGTAGACCGCTATCTTTTGCAATACTCCATTGATGATGAAAATGGTCGAAACAACAGTTATATCATTTTCATTGACTATGAATATGCCATAGACTGGGTGGATAACCGTGACAAGTCCACATGGTCGGAGGCTGACCGGAACCGTTTCAACGCTTACACTGCCCGTTTGGAATTGATACAGTCTCGCCCTATATTCAACCTGACGAATTATGAAAAACTCGCTTACAAAGTCATGTTGGGTGCCGCATACATACAGGTTTTTCAATGTCAATTCGATGAAGTGGACAACACTATAGCAGCGGCTGAATTTTTTTTTAACAAGCGGAATTCTGAAAACGCACGCAAGTTTTGTCTCAATTATTCCGGCTTGGTCACTTTTGTGGGTATTCTCCTCATGTTGTGTATCCATACATTGGACGTACTTAACCACCCTTGTTTTATCGGAACGTTCACCGTTTTCATGGGAGTGCTCGGTGCCTATGTCTCCATTTGGGGAAGGTACACTCGTTACGCATTGGAGGGGGTGTCCTCCAAATGGCTTTATGTGATAGAATCCTTGTCGCGTCTGCTTATAGGCGGCATTTTCGCCTTTGTCGCTTTGCTGGCAGTCAAGTGTGGCATCGCATTTTCCTTTATAAATACGAACATTGAAACATACGCATACGGTCTGTGTGGTTTCGTATCCGGTTTGAGCGAACGGTTCATTCCATCATTAGTAGAACGAATAGCCAATGAAAATCACTAAAATAAACTTTATAATGAAACGTACATTGATATTGATAGCTAATACAGGCACTCCGGATAATCCTGCTTATGGGGCGCGCAAGGACATTGACGACTACAGAAATTTCTTCCGATCGGATGAAGGTGGTGCGTGGGAAGAAAATGAAATACTCACATTTTACAGTACGGATGAGGAGCCATTGACCAAAACCTTTCTGTTAGGCACTATTTTGGAATGTCAAAAGAACGGTACAGAATATTTTCTAATAGTTTTTTGTGGACATGGTGGAGCCACTTCCAAGGGTGAGAGCTTTTTCGAGCTTTCTCCCGATGAGATTTGTGAACTTGGCACGTTAAAAGCGATTCTTTATCCTTTCAAATATACGCTGATAGCGGATTCTTGCAGGAGTATAGAACTATTGAAAGAAGGAGGGCGGATGCCTGCTATTCACACGTTTAGTCAGGTAGTATCGGACAGTCCGTACCGGAAACTTTGTCGAGATTGTTATAATAGAATTATAGCGGAATCCTCTTCTTCCGCCTATACAATCTGCTATGCGGCAGCACTTGATGAAACAGCCCAAGATTTGGGACGTACACACGGTGGGTGGTTCTCTCAAACACTTTTAAACACTGTGTCTCAAAGGATTCCAATGCTACGACAAAGAGTTTCAGATAAAGGGGCGTTCTGTAAATACGTTAAATTGTCGGCTTGCGTTAGTGACATCGCAGATGCAATGGCGCAAAAATCTGGAAACAACCAACATCCTCAATGTGAATGTAAGGGAGGCGTGGATGAATTACCTTTTATTGTTTGCCCGAACTGGCAATTGCAGTTGTAAACCGAATGTATTGTTAGAAACTTATGATTGAAACTTCAGCAAACAATAAGCGCATAGCCAAGAATACGCTACTACTGTATGTTCGCACGTTGTTCATCATGCTCGTCACGCTTTACACGAGCCGTGTCGTGCTGAACACATTGGGCATAACGGATTACGGTATTTATAATGTAGTAGGCGGAGTGGTGATGATGTTCTCCGTCATATCCAGTTCTTTATCCTCTTCCATCAGCCGTTTCATCACCTACGAATTAGGGCATGGCGATTTTGAGAGGTTGAAACGGATATTCAGTACCAGCGTAAATATACAGATTGGCATTTCGCTTGTCATTCTTGTATTGGCAGAATTGTTTGGAGTGTGGTTTCTCAATACGAAGATGAATATACCTGCAGAGCGGTTGTCCGCTGCCAACTGGGTGTTGCAATGTTCGTTGCTATCATTCATAATCAACCTGATAAGCGTCCCTTATAATGCCTGCATTATTGCCCACGAAAGAATGTCGGCTTTTGCCTATATCAGCATTCTGGAAGCTGTGTTGAAATTAGCAGTGGTCTACATGCTCCTTGTCTCTCCTTATGACAAGCTGGCGACATACGCTGTCCTGCTCGTAGCGGTGGCTTTGATAATAAGGATAACTTACAGCATGTATTGCAGGAGGCATTTCGAAGAAAGTCGCTATATGTTTGTATATGACAAGCCTTTAATCAAGGAAATGACAGGCTTTGCGGGTTGGAGCTTTTTCGGTAACGGAGCCTATATGCTGAATGTGCAGGGAGTGGACATGTTGATTAATATCTTCTTCGGTGTTACCTTGAATGCAGCAAGAGGCGTTGCCACACAGGTGCAGAATGCGGTCATGCAGTTTGTCAACAACTTTACGGTAGCTGTCAATCCGCAGATAACGAAATCATACGCGACCGGTGACAGGGAATACATGAATAAGTTGGTATGTCGTGGAGCGCGCTTCTCTTACTTCCTGCTATTCTTATTTGTCGTACCAATTGTTTGTGAGGCTGATTACATTCTTTATTTGTGGTTGAAGATAGTGCCTGAATATGCTCCTATTTTTTTGCGTCTTACATTGTTTGGCTCGTTAATGATGCTATTAGGCAATTCCATGCTGACGGCTATATCGGCAACGGGAAATATAAAACGCTACCAATTGTGGGTTACAATAGTGGGCTGCCTTGTATTTCCGTTGACATGGATTGCATTTAAGTTAGGATTTCCTCCGGAAACTACCTATGTGATATTCATTGCCATTTATTTCCTGCTGGTATTTGTACGCCTGTATATCGCCAAAGGGCTTTTAAGATTCCCCGTCCGGTTATACCTGACGGATGTGATGTTGCGGATTTCCATAGTTTCGGCAATCTCGTTAATAATGCCATTATTGGTCATCTACAATATAGCGGAGGGATTCTTTCGGCTTTGCTTGACTTGCGTTGTCGCCTTGCTTTCCACAGCATTGACGATATGGTTATTTGGATTGCAAAAGTCTGAGCGTCGGAAAATAGCCAACAATATACAATGTATTGTGTCGCGGTTCAATAAATAACAAACATAAAATGTCATTCAAACAATATTTAAAACGGGGGGCAAGGTTCATTATAAAGGGTGTCCCGACAAAAAACATTACTGCCCACATTGCCTATTTGCAACCGGAGGGACGACTAAAGGGCAAGAAGATTATTGTTACCGGTGGCGGTAAGGGCTTGGGAGCAGCTATGGCTGCCAAGTTTGTTTCGGAAGGTGCTTCTGTACTGATTTCCGGTCGCAAGGAAGCGAACTTAAAAGCCACTGCGGACAAGATCGGGTGCAGCTTTCTTACATTAGACGTACAGGACACGTCAGTCTTGGATAAGTTCATACAGGATGCTGACGAAATATTAGGAGGTGCGGACTGTTTAGTGAACAATGCTGGAATATCACTGCATGAGCCGACATTCTTCGATGTCACTCCTGATACGTTCGATGCACAGATAGCAACTAATCTGCGCGGTGGGTTCTTCCTCACCCAAAGTTTTACCAAGATGCTTTTGAAAGAAAAACGGAAAGGGAACGTTTTGTTTGTCTCATCGGAAACGGGGGAAACCGTTGATATCCGTCCTTACGGTTTCACGAAGGCTGCCGTCAACAGTATGGTGCAGGGACTTGCCTGTCTGTTCGTGAAAGACGGCATCCGTGTCAATGCCGTTGCGCCCGGCATAACGGCATCAGACATGACAGGCTTCAAGGCAGACGGCAACCTGTTCCTTGCGGGCAATGCCACGGAGCGTGTCTATTTGCCGGAAGAGGTGGCTGAGACAGCCTGCTTTCTGCTGTCTGACGCATCAGGGTGCATATCCGGTCAGGTGATAGTGTGCAACAATGGGAAAACAATAAATCCAAGGTGGAAATAGAAAACTCAAACATATTGACTCTATGGCTCTGAGAGACAAAAAACTTGATGCGACGAAGATGTTCCTCATTGTGCTTGTGGTTTTTGGGCACATTCCTTTACTTGAAGGTCTTATTCCTATCAGACAGCCACATGGTTACGATGCTCTAACATGGCTTACAGTTCACGGCATTTATGCTTTCCACATGCCCCTCTTTGTATTCTTGTCGGGGCTTTTCTCTCGGAAGAAATCATTTCAGGAACAATGGAACAGCTCAAAGAAACTACTGAGACTATTTATGGTATTCCAAATAGTAGACTTGACCTTGTCGCATATATTCGCTCCGCACCCCTTTTCATTAAGAGAATTTGTCAGTCCATGTTTTGCTCTGTGGTACTTACTTTGTCTTTTCTATTGGCGGATGCTGTTGTCGGCTATTCCATCTTCTTGTAAACCTGAATGGGTAATGTGAGTCTCAGTTGTAGCTTGCCTTGCAATAGGCTTTGTTCCTGTAGGCAATGAATTTGGCTTGCATCGTTTCTTCAGTTTTATGCCATACTTTATGTTTGGACATTATTATGGACAAAAGATGCTGCAAGCTATTGATAATAAGGTTATTAATTTACCCCCTCCCATACGCAAAACACAGAAACTATCATTATGTTTGGCATTTATGGTAGTAATGGCCGTCGTATCATTCAACACGCATTGGCTTGATGTCATTATATTGCCATACAGCAGCTATAAGGTATTTTTTCTGAGAATAGTTTACTTGTGTTACTCCATGTTTTTGTCTGTGGCGGCGATAGCAATCTTTGATTTCAAAAGGAATTGGGAAAATAACATTGTGGCAAAAGCCGGTAGCGATACATTATTTTACTATCTGATGCATCCGTATATATTGTTTGTTTTTGTGCAGGTTGATATGTTGTTCAACGATGTTATAAGTTTTATTGAAGCAGTATGCATAACATCAGCTACGATAATTACTCTTTATTTATTGGGAAAAATTAAAATTCTACATTCTATTCTAAAATGAAAAAGAATTTCTATTATACATCTGAGCGCAATGTTCAGATAGTTATAGCCCTGCTTAAAGCGCACGGCATACACAGGGTGATAGCTTCTCCTGGAACAACAAATATGACGTTTGTTGTCAGCATAGAGAATGACCCCTGGTTTCAGGTGTGGTCATCAGTTGATGAGCGTAGTGCGGCTTATCTTGCCTGTGGCATGGCCGCAGAGACTGGCGAACCTGTGGTTATCAGTTGTACGGGGGCTACAGCTTCACGCAACTATATGCCAGGACTGACGGAGGCCTATTACAGGAAATTGCCTGTACTTGCTATTACATCAACACGTGGTAACCACAAGGTAGGACATTTGATTGACCAGCAGATAGACCGGAGGAATATCCCGAATGATATTGCCATGGAAAGTGTAACAATTCCTATGGTTAAGGACAGTGAAGACGAGCGTTATTGTGAGATAGAAGCGAACAAGGCAATCCTTGCACTAAAAATGAACGGAGGTGGACCTGCGCATATCAATATGTACACAAAATATAGCAAGGATTTCAGCGCAAAGGAATTACCAGCTGCTCATGCCATTTTCCGTCATACGGCTTTTGAAGACAAATTGCCAGATATGCCACGAAATGGGAAAATAATAGTATTTGTAGGCGCACATGCTAATTTCTCTGGCCGACTGACAGAAGCGGTAGATCGATTTTGTGCGACATATGATGCTGCTGTCCTTTGCGACCACACTAGCGGATACAGAGGAAAATATGAAGTCCACTATCAGTTGGTATGCGGGCAGAAGCAATGGAAATCCCCTTTGGCTGAAGCCAATCTTTGCATCCATATAGGCGAGGTGTCTGGGAATTCGTTCACAATCAAAGCCGCACACACGTGGCGAGTCAGTCCAGATGGAAAAATTAGGGACACGTTCGGAAGCCTTCGGAGGGTGTTCATGATGCCGGAAGAGGTATTTTTCGAGAGATATGCCTCAGCTAATGCTTCCCATACGGAATATAGGGACGCTTTATTGGAAGAAATGGAAATTATGAAGTCCAAACTTCCGGAACTTCCTTTCAGTAATATCTGGATGGCACAGCGCATGGTAGACAAGTTGCCTAAAGGCTGTGAACTGCATTTGGGCATTTACCATAGCTTACGCTCGTGGAACTTTTTCAGATTACCTTCCGGCATACAGGCTAAATGTAATGTAGGTGGTTTTGGTATTGACGGAGGTGTATCAACGATGATTGGAGCGTCTTTTGCCCATCCTGAAAAACTTTTCATCGGTGTATTCGGTGACTTGGCATTCTTTTACGACATGAATGTAGTGGGTAACCGACACGTAGGGAATAATGTAAGGTTACTCCTTATTAATAATGGTAAAGGAAACGAGTTTCGCAATTATAATCACCCCTGTTATTTTTTAGGTGAAGAAGCTGACAGGTATGTAGCTGCAGCCGGACATTACGGTAACAAATCACACTGTTTGGTAAAGGATTACGCGACCGACCTAGGTTATGAATATTTGTCAGCAAGCAATAAAGATGAATTTAATGCGGTAGTGGACAGATTCCTGACCCCGAAATTGACTGATAAGCCTATTCTGTTGGAGGTTTTTACTGAAACGGATGACGAAAGCAATGCGTTGAAACAAACACTGAACATCATTACTGATTCAAAGTATATGATGAAACAGAAAGTGAAGCAAATGGTTAAGGATTTCATCGGGAACGAAAATATAGAAGTGGTTAAAAAAATCATGAGAAAATAGTAACTGCATTATGTTTGTATGAAAATCGGTATAATAACATTTTGGCAAAGCAATGACAACTATGGTCAAGTATTACAATGCTTTGCTTTACAACAACAATTGATAAAATTAGGGCACAAACCATTTCTTATTAAATATGTCCCTTTACAAAAAATTATTCGGACTTCCATTGCTGGAAAATTGTGGAAGATTGTTCAGATATATCCAATCTTCTTGAGGTTAAGAAAAATGCAAAAAGCGAAACAAGCCAAAGCGTTTGCATTGAAAAATAGGCAAAGGAGATTTGATGAGTTCCGGGAAAATCATATTGTAACGAATGGCGCAATATATCATGGACTGTCAGATATACAGAATAATCCACCTGAAGCAGATTGCTATTTATGTGGAAGTGATCAGGTTTGGAGCATGCTATTGGACAATGATGAAAATCAGGCCTTTTATTTGAATTTCGGAGATAAGGACACGAAAAGGATAGCCTATGCCGCCAGCTTCGGTCGGGATGTTTACCCTATGGAACTGAACGGTAAATTGCATGATATGCTTGCCAAATTTAATGCGGTTTCTGTAAGGGAAAAGACAGGGATAAATATTTGTAAAAAGGTAGGTATTCAAGCAGTGGATGTTTTAGACCCAACTTTGCTCCTGTCTGTGAAGGAATATGTACGGATTATCGAAACGCCATCTGTAAGAAGAAAATATTTCTATACTTATTCCTTAAATATTACCTCGGAAAAAGATCTGTGCTGGAAAGCATTGTTGGATTATGCAAACCTACGTGGATTCAAATCAGTTTCAACTACATCAAGCGGATACTTCGTCGGCAAAGAAATATGTTCAAACACAGAATATGTATATGCAACCATTCCACAATGGTTAGGATACATACAAAATGCCGAGTTTGTGGCAACTACTTCATTTCACGGCGTTGTATTTTGCTTGATAATGCACACAAATTTTATTTATTTTCCCCTAAAAGGGACACACTCAAGGGGAAATAGTCGTGTTGTTTCATTGTTGGATTCATTGGGACTCCATGAAAAAATTCTTGAAGATACTACGACAGTAAAACAGTGTGTCGAGTATCCTATAGATTGGAATATGGTAGAAACTAAACTAAATGTAAAAAAGAACGCTTCTATCAGTTTTTTAGAAAACAGTCTACACTAAAATAATATCAATGAAAGTACTATATGTAACCAATTCTGTTGGGATGGGTGGTGCCTCTGTTGCATTGATTAATATATTGAAGGATTTAGTTGAAAATTATGATGTTACTCCATTAGTAACATGTCCTGAAGCTGGTTCCTTCTCCGATTGTTTGAGAGAAATGAATATCCCATTTGTCGTCATTGGCAATTCGCTCGAAATCTATCCGCATATTTATTCATGGAGATCCTATATTAAATATCCATATTCAATATTGCGCTTAATATTAAAAAGACATTTTGCTTATAAAAAGCTGTGTTCTTGCATTGAACTGTTTAAGCCAGATGTCATACATACCAATGTCGGTCCCATACACATAGGCTATTTAGCTGCTATTAAATATGGTATTCCGCATGTTTGGCATATTCGTGAATACCAAAAAGAAGATTTTGGTATGCATCCTTTTCCATTAATGAGTGTTTATCAAAAAAGAATTCATGATATAAATAGCCATTGCATCTGCATAACTAAAAACATATTTGAACATTTTAAATTGGATTCAAAAAAGGATGCGGTAATTTATGACGGCGTAATAGATAGAAAAGACATTAAATCTATAAATCAGGACAAGGATCCCTATATCTTATTTGCTGGTAGATTAGAAGACGCTAAAGGAATAAAAGAACTTTTATACGCATATAACAAATATGCTTTAAATGGTGGAACATTTAATCTTTATGTAGCAGGCAAAGGAAATGATGAATATAAGAATGAATGTTTGGATATATTGGACAAATGTGTAAAAAATAGAGTGTCGTTTTTGGGAGAATGCAAACATGATAAAATTTATGAATTGATGTATAATGCAACTGCGCTTGTTGTTCCAAGCAGAAATGAAGGCTTTGGATTTATAACGGCTGAAGCCATGTTTAACGGCACTATCGTAATAGGAAAAGACACTGGCGGAACTAAGGAACAAATGGATAATGGCAAGGCTCTTGCTAAAACTGAAATCGCATTCCGGTATAAGAATCTTCAAGATTTAACAGACCTGTTATTTTATGTCCAAAACTTGAATAAAGATACATATATGGCTATGGCAAAAAAAGCGCAAGAAGTTGTATGTGAATTATACGACAAAGGGCAACAAAGCAAAGAAATATACAGATTCTACAAGCAAATTATAAATGAAAATTATGATTAAACATTTCGTATTAAATATAATCAGTTTATTCCATTATGCCGTGAATTATTCAATCTGTGGCAAAATTGTTGCACATTGGCGTACAATCTATTCATATTGGATTCAACTTGAATTCGGTCAGGTAGGGAGTGGTGTGTATATAGGTAAAATGTATTTGTTAAAAGGTGCGAAATACATTTCATTAGCGGACAATGTATGTATTAGTGAACGATGTATAATAGAGGTATATGATTCATATCAGGACCAGCGATTTACCCCAATATTAACTATTGGCGCAAATAGTCACATAGGTGATGACGGGCATATTACCTGCATTAATAAAATACAAATAGGTAATAATGTACGAATGGGAAGAAAGGTGTTTATTACAGATAATGCCCATGGGGCATCTGATAGGACACAATTGGATACCGCTCCCAATAAACGACCTTTAACATCAAAGGGACAAGTCATCATTGAAGACAATGTATGGATTGGGGAAATGGTTTGTATAATGCCTGGGGTAAGAATAGGGAAAGGAAGCATTATAGGTGCCAATGCAGTTGTCACAAAAGATGTTCCTCCATATTGTGTAGTGGGAGGTAATCCGGCTAAAATTATAAAAAATCTTGGAATTTAAGATATTATCACTAATAAGTTTTTTGATTTAGTTTCATATGTTTATTACCTTTTTACAAAGTATATGGATTATATTAATCATTGCATTTATGATGCAACGCTTCAAAATAGGATTAGCATTGTATCTTGCATACATTATTTTAGTTCCATATTTAAGTATCAATATTGCTGGTATCCCTGTACAATGGAATTTTGTCAATCTAATTATACTTTTATTGTCTATTTATAAATTTGGGAAAAATAAATCATTTAAGGTCGATTTCAAGCCATTATATCCATTTATTATATATTTTATTGTGTCATTAATAATGATTTTATTTCAAGATGAAACACCCAAAGATATCCAGTTGAATTTTTGGAGAATTCAGGCTATGAAATATTTAATATTGCCTTTTGTCTTATGGAATGAGATGAGGCTTGACAAATCATCAATAAAATTATTTCGTAATGTTGTAATTACATGTATCACAATAGCAGTATTTTATGGTTTGATTCTTACCTCAATTCCTGGTGTAAATCCTTATATTATGCTTATATCTAGTGCTAACGGCGCAGAATTTAATTCAGAATATGCGTTGGCATTTGGAGAGGGCAGAATTTTTGGTAGGATATCATCTGTTTTTACACACCCTATGTTGTTCGGTCTATTTTTAGGTTTATCGTTAATTTACGTTTTTTACAACCGCAATAATATAAATAGATTTTTAATTATACCTCTATTCATTACAATATGTATTGACATCTTAATCTGTGGTGTACGATCGGTAATTGGTGGGGTAGTTATTGCAATAATCTTTTTCTTCATGCAAAATAGGAACTATAAGTTTATGTTTTATGCTGCAATAATTGGAATAATAGGATATAATATAATACTAACCATACCTGACTTGGCCACGTATTTAGGGTCAATTACAGATATCGAAAATAAACGACAAGCCGTCGGAGGGTCTTCTATTGAAATGAGACTAGAGCAGTTTTATGGTTGTTTAAAAGAAATACAAAATTGCATATTTGTTGGAAAAGGGTTTTCATGGACTGATTATTATCATGAAACGTTTGGAGATCATCCAATAATTCTTGCTTTTGAAAGTCTAATATTTGTCGTAATATGCAATAGTGGTATAATAGGTCTCTTTTTATGGATTTATGTAATATACAGAATATTAAAATATAATATATCTCTCTTGAAACAGTTTTCTGTCTTTCCGAATATCCTATTGGCATTTTACATAAGTTATTCTTGCATCACAGGTGAATATGGTTATATGCAATATTTTATTCTGTTTTACATATTAATTTTGGGAGAAACACTTTTAACGAAGAACGATAATAAAATAATTAGAACATATGAAAAGACCACAAATCATCGCGCTTTACCTGCCACAATTTCATCCTATCCCGGAAAATGATGAATGGTGGGGTAAAGGTTTTACAGAATGGACGAATGTGAAAAAGTCAAAACCGTTGTTTAAGGGACACGACCAACCCCGTGTGCCGACAGAACTTGGTTATTATGATTTGCGAGATCCGGAAATACGGCAGAAGCAAGCTGATTTGGCGAAACTTGCTGGGGTAACGTCATTTTGCTATTGGCATTATTGGTTTGGCAATGGAAGGCGGTTAATGGCTGACATTCATGATGAAGTATTAGCCTCAGGCAAACCTGATTTTGGCTTTTGCTTGGGCTGGGCAAACCATTCATGGTATTCTAAAACTTGGAACAAGGATGGTACGACAAGCAACAAACTACTCATCGGGCAAGAATATCCGGGCATAGAGGATGAAAAAATGCACTTTGAATTATTGTTACGTAGTTTTAAAGACAGCCGTTATACGAAAATTAATGGAAAACCTTTTTTCCTGATTTATGACCCTGTATCGATACCAAAAGAATATCTTGATAATTTCAGAAAGTGGACTAAAGAAGCAGGGTTTCCGGACTTGTATTTAGTTGCTGAAATAACAAAGGGTAACTATATCAAACCGATGCTAAAAGAAAAAGGGTTTGATGCTGTCGTATATCAAGGATTGAACTACACACGGCATAATACATTATTAGGCAAACTTGGGAAAATAGGTCATTATGTAGATTATAAGATGAAGCCTATAAAAAGTTTGTTCACAAAGAAACCGGCTTTCTTGTATGATTACCGATATTACTACAAAGAATTTATTAGTAAACGAGACTATGAAAACGATGTAATTCCTCAGTTGTTTCCTCAATGGGACCATTCTCCAAGGAGTGGTGCCAATGGTGTTATTTACTGGCACTCTGAACCGGAGTATTTTAAGAAGCATTGCCTGATGGCTTTTGATGCTATAAAGAATAAACCAGAAGACGGGCAAGTCTTGATATTGAAATCTTGGAACGAATGGGGAGAAGGTAACTATATGGAACCCGACAAAACGCATGGTCGCGGTTTTATCAATGCGCTTCGTGAAGCCCTTGAAGAGTATTACGGTAAGGAATAGAGGTTATGAATATATTGTTTGTTACCATGTTCCAAATCTCGGAACAAAAAGGCGGAACAGAGCGTACAACGGCACGCATCAGTAATGAGTTACGTCATCGCGGTCATAGATGCTTCAATCTGTATGCTAAGCCTATCGGTGATATGTTTGAGATGACAAAGTTTGATGGCATATACAAAGACTGTTCGGCGAATGCAATCAAGAATATCATTGAAACTCAAAAGATTGATAGAATTATTATAGAAGGTGCTTTCATTTTGGTTAAGAATGCTTCGGAAGGACGTTCGAAAGCCTCTTATAAGCCAAAAATACTTTTTGTTCATCACTTTGCGCCTGGATATGAACCTTACTTCAACGCTTTCTCTTCTATTTGGAAACAAATGTTGTATGCTCAGTCTACTGCCAATAGAGTGAAAGCGTTTGTGAAAGTCTTGATATATCCATTATTCAAGCCCTATATGGATGCGTCTTTCCACAAACTTTATAAAACGGCTTATTCATTGTGTGATAAAATAGTACTCTTATCTCCTGAATATGTGGATGACTACTGTAAGTTTGGGGATATAAATGATAAAACAAAATTCGTTTCTATTCCTAATGCTGTTTCTTTTGATGAATTTATCCCTATAGATGAATTGAGAAACAAGCAGAAAACAGTTTTGATTGTTACTCGATTGGATGAAGTTCAGAAGAGAATTTCATTGGCTATTAAAATTTGGAAGCGGATAGAAGAAGACGCAGATTTAAAAGATTGGAATTTCAAAATTGTCGGCTTTGGCGAATCCGAGCATGAATATCGTAGGTTGATTTCACAATTGAATTTGAAGCGCATCTTTTTAGAAGGAAGACAAAATCCAATCAGATACTACAAAGAAAGTTCGTTATTTATGATGACATCCCTATTTGAAGGGTGGCCTATGACGTTAAATGAATCCTTGCAATTTGGTTGTGTTCCATTTGTATATGACACGTGTGCTTCATTTCATGAAATTATCAATAATGGTGAGAATGGATTTCTGATTACCGACAAGAATGAAGAGGAATTCTACCACAAGATGCGTGAAGTGATGCTGGATGAAAACAGGCGTATGAAATTGATGAAAACAGCAGTGGAATCAAGCACACGATTCACATTAGACAAAATTGTAACCCAATGGGAAAAACTTTTAAGAAAATAGTTATGATACCAAAGAAAATACATTATTGTTGGCTTAGTGATGATCCTATGCCGGAGAAAATTCTTAAATGTATAGAAAGTTGGAAAAGATTTCTTCCTGATTACGACTTAGTAAAATGGGATTTAAATAGATTTCCTTTATCAAAGAATGATTGGGTAAGAGAAGCTTTTGAAAACAAAAAATACGCTTTTTCAGCCGATTATATCCGATTGTATGCACTTGCAACTGAAGGCGGGATATATTTAGACAGTGACGTGGAAGTGTTAAGGTCATTTGATGACTTATTAGAATATCCATATTTTATATGTAAAGAGAACAGTCCGCAGGGAATAGAGGCAGCTATTATTGGTGCGGAGAAAAACACTCCATGGGTGGTTGAGTGTTTGAACTACTACAAAGGAAGGCATTTTATAGATGAAAATGGTAAGGCACAAACAGCAGTCCTCCCATCTATTTTAAAGGAATGTATATTAAACAAATTTGAGGTAAGATTTATAGACTCTCCTTCTCATTTTATATATGATGATAAGATTGTATGTGTACTTCCTACAGATTATTTCAGCCCGAAAAATTATGTGACTAAGAAAATCGCAATAACTCAGAATACATATACGATACATCATTTTGCTGGTACTTGGCAGCCATTGTGGAAGCGAATTATTCTGAAAATATGGGTTCCATTTTCCGTAAAGTATCCAAAGTTATCCGAATATATTAAGTCTAAATTTAAATGATATGGAGCGTTTAGTTTATATTGATATTTTAAAAGGCATCGCAATTATATTGGTAGTCATGGGACACATGTTTGTCCCTTATACTGATTACTTACAGTCGCCAATTAATCAAATGATTTACTCTGTACATATGCCTTTGTTTATATTCCTATCAGGATTGGTTTTTCATTTATCACAAAGTAAAAAAGCGATAAGAACAACGATAATAAAAAGAGCACTCTCCTTGCTACTCCCATTCTTTTGTTTTTCTGCAGTATACTGCTTTGCAAAAAATATATCTTATACAGATATGCTTTTAAAAAATGAAATGCATAATGGATATTGGTTTACACTTGTTTTATTCGAAATAATATTGATTTCTATTATTTCAGAATACGTATTAACATTTATTAAACGGGGGGGGGGTAAAATTAAAGATAGATATTATCCTTAATATAACCATAGCTTTAACTTTACTATTTATTGCTAAAACAGAAATAATTCAAGAGCCTTTTAAAACACTATTTTCGACAGATAAGGTGGCAAAATTTTATATGTTTTTTCAGATAGGAAAATTTGTAAGAACATATTCTATTATTGGAAGTATCTTTAGGAAACAATGGTTATACATAGTATGTGTAATTAGTTATTTTGTCTTATTTTCAAGATGTGGTTATGATTTGCAATATACGAACATAGTATCTTTTATTTTGCCATGTTGCGGCATATTGATATTAACCAATTTGGTGGAACGTAATCAGGATTTTTTTAACCACTATGGCGTTTTGGCAAAAATTGGAAAGAACTCTTTAGAGATCTACTTGATTCATTTTCTAATTCTTTCGACTATTCCAAAAGAGATTATTGATTGCTTTGGAAATGTCTATCTTCAGATATTTGTATTATTTTTATTGTCAACGGTCTGTATAGCAATATCATTACTGATTGCTAAAATTATTCATTATTCTGATATTTTAGATTTCTTCCTTTTGGGTAAAGGACATTATCTAAAGAAAATTCTTTCAAAAATTGGATGAAAAAGAATGTTATATTTATCTTTTTTCTCTTTATCGCAACGATTTGCTTAGCCGACAATCAAACACCTGTAGAGGTAACACCAGAGGACTTTGGATGTGTTAGTGATAACGAGAATCAAGCAGAGAAAAACTATGTTGGCTTGCAAAAGGCAATAGATTATTGTATAGCGAATGGCAGCAAACTGACTTCTGTTGCAAGCCACAACTATTATATCAATAAAGGCTTGAATGTATCAGGACTTATAAATGTGGATTTGGGTGGAGCTACAATTATAGCAACAGACACCATTTATATGTTGACTGTCCATTGTGATAAAACTGAATATTGGACAGGAACTATCCGCAAATTCCGCCTAAACATGAATAATAAAGCTAAATTTGGAATATATTGTGAAAATGCTATTAAACTGCGCTTTACTGATGGAGAGATTGTCGGTATTAAAAACGGAGGAATTGGCTTTTATATGGGAAAAGGATATGAGGTGTTTGTTGACAACATACATTTTCATGGCGGACAAAATAATGCTACGGGCATAATGATGCGCACCAGCGATTGTCATTTCTCGGATTGTGTAATGATAAATTGCCACACAGCAATAGACAATCTTGGATGTAATTTCTATAGCCGCATCCACGCATGGATGACGGCACATTATATTAAAGGAAGTACATTCTATCGTAGCAGAGGTGGTTTGGCTTATTTGTCACAATGTTTCGGGGACACTTTTGACCGTGCTTTTGATATCGTAGGTGCTTCAGAGTTGCACATTTCGCAATTCAGAGTGTTTCATAATAAAATAATGTGGAAGAAACCTTATGACAAATTGTCTCCTGTTGTTTTCTATTTTGCTAATGGCTCTGTTGCGAACAAGTCATATATCACCTTGATAGATTCTAATATAGGTGGATTAGTGTTGTCTGGAAAGAATAGGCAGGTATTCACCAATATTGAAAGTAATTCTATACATCAATATGGCACAGTAGTGCATAAATAAGTAATATGAAATCTATACTTGTGCGTAAGATTGTTTTTACAGAACAAATAACTCTTACCGATATTCTGTCTAAGAAAGAGGAAATATACACTTTCCTAAATCCCGTTTCTTATCTTACAGCTTTGGATAACAAGGAACTGTTTGCCCGCTTTGACGGTATATTCGCCGACGGTTCAATCCTTGTTGCTGCAATCAAGTTGGTTTATGGAAAGGATGTAACCAGACGGAGTTTTGACATGACATCGCTTGCACCCGAGTTGCTATCATACGCGGAAGCAAATAACAGATCTGTTTACATTGTCGCTTCACAACAGGAGCAGGTGGAGAAGGCGGTTGGGATTTTCAAAGAACGTTACCCTGAATTGATGGTTGCCGGTTATCGGAACGGTTACTTTGCTTCGGAGAAAGAACAAGATGAGGAAGCGCGGCACATTATCGAAGTGAATCCTGATTTCCTGATTGTAGGGATGGGGGCTTTGATGCAGGAACGTTTCCTGCTGAAAGTGAAAGACGCTGGTTATCGGGGCATTGGATTCACTTGCGGCGGTTTTATCCATCAGACGGCAAAGGATGAGATGGACTATTATCCTGCATGGGTGGACCGGATGAATTTGAGGTTTGTTTATAGAATGTATAAAGAGCCACATACTCGCAAGCGTTATATGCAAGCGGCATTGTTATTTCCCGCACGTTTCATCATCGAAAAATTTTTCGAATATTGATGCAAAGCCAATAAAGTGATGTAATAATCCATGATATTGGCATCAATAGGATGAATATAAGTAATGGCAAAATTTTACCTAAAATATTTTGGGAACTCTCTTTCTTCATTTAGTATTTTAGTTAGCAATGCTTGAAATGGCAAGATTTTTTGTAAATCGCAAAGTTAACATATTTCTATTTTGTCAATGAATAATTTCATTTGATTTGTTTATTTTGATATAACTTTAATTGAAAATGAAGTCGGTTATGCGATTTTTCCCCAATAGCCAAATTTAATGATAAGTTCTTTTTTAGTTATTTCTATTGAATAATAGTAGTATGATATGAAAGGAATCGTATTAGCCGGTGGCAGCGGTACACGGTTTATCCTATCACCAAGGGAATCAGCAAACAGTTGATTCCTATTTTCGACAAACCAATGATTTATTATCCAATCTCGGTGCTGATGCTGGCGGGGATAAGGGAGATACTGATTATCTCGACACCTTACGACCTGCCAGGTTTCAAGCGACTGTTGGGTGACGGCAGCCAGTTCGGGGTGAAATTCGAATATGCCGAGCAGCCCTCTCCTGATGGACTGGCACAGGCATTTATCATAGGGGAGGAGTTTATTGGCGATGATTGCGCCTGTCTGGTGTTGGGCGACAATATTTTCTATGGTGCCGGACTGAACAGCATGTTGAAACAAGCAGTCAAGGATGCCGAGGAGAACGGTAAGGCTACGGTATTTGGCTATTGGGTGAGCGACCCGGAGCGTTACGGCGTGGCGGAGTTTGACAAGGATGGTAACTGTCTGAGCATTGAGGAGAAGCCGGAACATCCGAAAAGCAATTATGCCGTTGTGGGTCTGTATTTTTATTCGAACAAGGTTGTCAATATTGCGAAGAATATCAAGCCGTCGGCACGTGGGGAGCTGGAGATCACAACGGTGAATCAGGAGTTTCTGCATGACAATGAATTGAAAGTGCAGACGATGGCAAGGGGGTTTGCATGGTTGGATACGGGCACGCATGATTCCCTTTCGGAAGCGTCGACTTTTATTGAGGTACTGGAGAAACGTCAAGGCTTGAAAGTAGCTTGTCTGGAGGGAATTGCTTATCGGAAAGGTTGGATTACAGCTGATAAGCTGAAAGAGGTCGCGCAACCGATGCTGAAAAACGACTACGGGAAGTATCTGATGTCGATTCTTGAAGAAAAGGAAGATTCGTTGGAGAAGAATTTGGAATATTAAAGGAATATGGAAGTAATAAAGACAGAAATAGAGGGCGTGGTGATTATCGAGCCACGCATCTTCAAGGACACACGGGGATATTTCTTCGAGAGCTTCTCGCAAAGGGAATTTGAGGAGAAAGTCGGGCACGTGGAGTTCGTTCAGGACAACGAGAGCATGTCATCGTATGGTGTCATGCGTGGGCTGCATTTCCAGCGTCCGCCTTATACACAGGCAAAACTTGTAAGGTGCGTTCGTGGCCGTGTGCTTGACGTTGCGGTTGATATCAGGAAAGGCTCGCCCACCTACGGCAAGCACGTGGCTGTGGAGTTGACTGAGAATAACCACCGGCAGTTTTTCATCCCAAAAGGCTTTGCACACGGTTTTGCCGTGTTGAGCGAAACGGCGGTGTTCCAGTACAAATGCGACGAGTTCTATCATCCAGAAGCGGACGGCGGCATAAGCATTCTTGACGGTAGCTTGGGTATTGACTGGCAAATACCGACCGAACACGCAATACTGAGCGAAAAGGACACGAAGCATCCCTTATTAAAGGATTTTGAATCTCCTTTTAGAAGCTGTTTTGGATTTATCGTGTGATGATTTGGGATGAGTTTTTGAGGCATTTTTCGCTTCTGTGATGAGGAAGATAGCGGGCTATCTGACGAAGAACAGGAGCGAAAAGGACCAAAAAATCGCCCAAAGCACACACGAAAACGGATACATCAAGCCAAGAAAAACTTTTTGGAGAAATTCAAAACAGCTTCTTAATATATAGGTGATAAGTTGACGGGGACACAAGGTTCTGAATAGTTTTGCTAATGGTATCTAAAACCTTGTCAACTTGTCAACTGATACCTTGTAAACTAATAAAAAACAATGAACATACTTGTAACAGGCGCAAACGGCCAGCTTGGCAACGAGATGCGCATCATCAGCAAAAAGACGAGTGACAACTATACGTTTACGGATGTCGTAGAGGTTGAGGGCGTTGAAACGACAATCTTGGATATAACTAATGCCGATGCCATACGGAAAATAGTGAAAGAAAAGGATATACGGTGCATAGTCAATTGCGCCGCTTATACTAATGTGGACAAGGCAGAGAGTGACGAGACATTATGCAGGAAGCTCAATGCTGATGCACCGAAGCTATTGGCAGAGGCGATGAAGGAAGTGGGAGGACTTCTTGTGCAAATCTCGACAGACTATGTTTTCGGCGGCGACCCGTATAACACTCCTTGCAGGGAAGACCAAAAAGGAACGCCGACGGGTGTCTACGGCAAGACAAAGCTCGAGGGCGAGAAGAACATAGAGACCGTAGACTGTGATTACGTCATCATAAGGACGGCATGGCTCTATTCCGAGTTTGGCAGAAACTTCGTCAAGACAATGCTGAACCTGACAGGGACTAAGCCAAAGCTGAATGTTGTTTTCGACCAGGCAGGAACGCCTACATACGCATACGACCTTGCGGTTGTAATAAAGACTGTGTTTGCAGATTATGAAAAGGAAAATCCTAAGGATGGATATTCAAAGCGTGGCATCTACCATTTCAGCAACGAGGGTGTTTGCTCCTGGTTTGACTTTACGAAGAAGATAGCCGAACTTGCAGGGAACACGACCTGCGACATAGAGCCTTGCCACAGCGATGAATTCCCCAGCCCGGTGAAACGTCCCGCCTATTCGGTATTGGACAAGACGAAAATAAAGGAGACATTCGGGTTGAAGATACCTTATTGGACGGATTCGCTGAAGGTCTGCATGAAAAACATGAATGTCTTAAAATGATAACGACAACAAAACATAAACGATATGGAATACAAGAGAAACATCATCATAACAGGCGGCGCGGGCTTTATCGGAAGCCACGTGGTGCGCCTGTTCGTAAACAAATATCCTGAATACCGCATCATCAACTTAGACAAGCTGACATATGCCGGCAACTTGGCTAATCTGAAAGACGTGGAAGACAAACCGAACTATACTTTCGTAAAAGCCGACATCTGCGACTATGAGACGGTGAAGTCGCTGATGGCGAAGTACAAAGTGGACGGAATCATTCATCTTGCGGCAGAGAGCCACGTTGACCGAAGCATAAAAGACCCGTTCACTTTCGCCCATACAAACGTAATAGGAACTTTGACGCTGCTCCAAGCCGCAAAGGAATATTGGGAGAGCCTACCCGAAGGATATGAGGGGAAACGCTTTTACCATATCTCTACGGATGAAGTTTACGGAGCATTAGAGCTGACCAATCCGGAGGGAATTGAATCTCCGTTCACTACAAAAGCAAGTTCGGAGCACCACCATGCCTATGGAACCGAGTTCTTTACCGAGGAAACGAAGTATAATCCGCATTCTCCTTATTCGGCTTCAAAGGCAAGTTCAGACCATTTTGTACGTGCTTTCCACGACACCTACGGAATGCCGACCATCGTAACCAACTGCTCCAACAACTACGGGCCTTACCAATTTCCTGAAAAGCTGATACCCTTGTTCATCAACAACATCCGCCACAGGAAGCCGCTGCCCGTCTATGGAAAAGGCGAGAACGTAAGGGACTGGCTGTATGTGGAGGACCATGCAAGGGCGATTGACCTCATCTTCCATAAAGGCAAGATAGCCGACACATACAACATCGGCGGCTTCAACGAGTGGAAGAACATCGACATAATCAAGGTTGTCATCAAGACCGTTGATCGTCTGTTGGGAAGAAAGGAAGATGAGGACATGGATTTGATTACCTACGTGACCGACCGCAAGGGGCACGACATGCGTTACGCCATCGACTCCCGCAAACTCCAGCGTGAATTGGGGTGGGAACCAAGCCTGCAATTCGAAGAAGGTATCGAAAAGACTGTCCGCTGGTATCTTGACAACCAAGCATGGATGGACAACGTGACGAGTGGAGACTATCAAAAATATTATGACGAGATGTACCGAAACAGGTAATATATTAGGAAAGAACTGTCAATTGAATTAAACGCTATTTAGAGGAGAGCTATAATACTAAAACTCTCCTTTAATGATATTATTTTATAAACACGCATTTTATAATGCGACAAACAAAAACGAATTTGGAAAGAGATGCTGTGCATTCGCAAGAAACATCGTAATACTCGTCATGCTTCTTGCGTTTGGAAGTAAAATCAATGCACAGACGATGTATGGGACGACAGGTTTGCTCCATGCCCCTACTGCTGATATGCAGCGCGACAAGACGTTCATGGTTGGTGGCAACGTGCTACACCTTACACCGTTGCACTATTTCAGCAGCAGTGAGGTGAAATACACGTTCAACTATTACTTGAACATCACTATTTTCCCGTGGTTGGAAGTTGGTTACACCTGCACCATCAACTATGCAGAGCACGGTTCGACCTATTTTCCACAAAGTGTTTGGGGCAAATATTCCAATCAAGACCGCGCTTTCTATGGTCGTCTACGGTTGTGGAAAGAATGCTGGTGGAAGTCATGGACGCCACAGATTGTTTTTGGCGCGAACGACCCGGGTACGCATGAAAACGCCGGTGGAGGCGGCATAGGCAATCGGGACAGTAACGGAGGAAACTGCTGGTTTACCAAGTGGTATCTTGCAGCCTCAAAACACTTCACCTTTGAAAACATAGGTACATTAGGTGCACACTTGTCGTTCATTTGGGATAGAGGGCTGAGAGTGGAGCGTAAGAACAGTCCCGCAGGCGGTGTGAATTTCCGATTGGGATTGCCCGACGAAGGATTTTTGCACAAGGCGGTGAATGGGTTGAACCTAATGGCAGAATATGACTCACGCACCTTCAACATAGGAGGCACGTATTCCATCTGGAAAGACCGAATCAATATTGTGGCTGAACTAAACGATGGAAAATATTTTAGCGGTGGGGTTTATTTCAAGGTGTGTTTGAAGTAGAATATAAACCAGTGTTCAAAAATGACATGGTTTACACATATTCCGATTTTATGTTTCAGACAAAGATAGCCCTTGATAGTTGTATTCAGCGGAAAACTTTTCAACAGTAAATGAAATTGCATGAAAAGAAAGCGTAAGTGTAAAAGTTTCTTCGTCAGATTTCAAAAGAACCGTGCAAAGAAGATAGAGAGAAACCTGCGGAAGAAGAGGAAATTATCTAAAGGTAAATCTAGGAAAAATAGTTGGCATTACTCACTGTCTCAAATTAGAAAAGATTTTCCTGATTATCAGCATGTCTGGGCACCGCCGTATTTCTCTTTAGTAGAGAATGAAACGCAAGCTTTGGATTTTCTCACAAGGCTAAAGCAGTGTCTTGACAAAAAGCGAAAAGTTTTGGTACATTTAGAACGGGTAACTCGCATGACGACAGATGCCATTGTGGTTTTGTTATCAAATATGGTTCGATTTAAGTCGATGCATGTAGATTTCAATGGCACACATCCAATGGATAGATGCGTAAGAGGCGTACTCATAAAATCAGGGTTCTTCAAATACTTGTTCAATCAATATAAGGATGAGGAAAACTATGAGTTTAATGAAAAGAACAGCAAAATCTACACGCATGGAAGCAAAGCCGTAGCATCCTCGTTAGCTGACAGGCTAATTGAAAGTGCCAGCAAATCGTTATGGGGAGAACCAAGAAGATGCCAAGGTGCTCAGAAGACCTTAGTGGAACTGATGCATAACACTTTTGATCATGCCAGCTTACAAAAAGGAGAAAAACATTGGTGGTTGTCTGTTGAACACAACAAAAAAGAGAAATGCGCAACGTTTTCTTTCATTGACTTTGGCATGGGTATATATAACAGTTTGGAAAACAAAGCAACAAATGATCCTTTGCGAAAAGCTTGGAACACATTAAAGTCTTTGAATCCATTCGCAAAATCTCAAGTCGAATTAATTAAGTTGATTCTTAAGGGTGAGCTTCATCGGTCACAATCCGGCGACTATTATAGAGGTAAGGGACTTGCCAAAATATATGAGCTGTGCAAAGGAAATAAGATTTCTTCCTTGTGCATCATATCCAACATGGCTTATATCAATGTGGAAAAGGAAGACTACCATACGATAAAGAACGAATTTCAAGGAACATTCATATCATTCCAAATTAATGAAAATACAAGGTCATTACCATGGCAGATATAAAATTGAACATAGCCAAGGACTTTTCGAGGTGTCCTGGAGCAAGATATAGAAATGAAGGAGACTTTTCCGGCGAAGAGTTTAGGGAGAATTTTTTGCTCCCAAGACTAAATGAGGCTATAGCTGCCCACTGCAAGCTCATTGTTGACTTGGATGGCTCAGCAGGCTATTCCACATCTTTCTTAGAGGAAGCTTTTGGAGGATTAATCAGACACAACAACATGAGTTATGATGTGATTAAAACAACTGTAGAAATAAAATCTGACGAAGATCCTTCATATAAAGATGACATAATATTTTATTTAAACAAGGCACATGAACACAGTAATAGGTAATAGAACTGTCACGGTAGTATCACTTATCATTGGAATCGTGCTGGGATGGATTGCCTGTCTTTTGTTTGAAGATTGCTCATTTCTTACTTTGGAAAGTGATGTGAATCTGATAGATATATTGGCAGTCTTGACAGACTTGTTTATTGCAGGTGTTGTTGTCTGGGCTGTAGAGAAAGGGATTCAAAATAAAAGAGTTGAAAAAGATATTTATATAGCAGAACTTAATTCAATCATCAATATTTTAGAATCATTAGGTGATAAATGTGCGAAAAACACTACACTTTCGTACAACGTGACAGTGTACAATATTGGGCGTATGAGAAAAAGTTTCGTGAGATTATGGAAAATGATTGAAGAAAGGGATTCCTGTTTTTCTAAAAAACAAAACAAAAAGAGGGAACAATTCACAAGCCAGATACGAAATTTGAGCACACTCTTAACTGACTCTTCTGAATATAATAGAGTAGAAGATTCGTATGATTGCGTAACACTTGGAAGAGGAAATATTTATTTGAACAATACAATCAAGCCTGTAATTGATAATACTTTGACCGCAATCAAAGACATCATACTAAGACTTAAGATAGACATCAATCATAAGTTATAAAGGATAACAGACAACAAACATCTTAAAACTAAAATTATGGCTGAATACAAGACACCGGGCGTTTACATCAAGGAGCAAAACGCCTTCGGCAGCTCGGTGGTGGAAGCCGAAACTGCCATCCCCGTATTCATCGGGCTTACGGAGAAAGCCACGGACGGTACGGAATCCCTGCAGGACAGGCCGGTCAGGATTTCGTCGATGGCAGAATATGAGAAATATTTCGGGAAGGCAAAGACACACCGGTTCAAGGTGACCCTGGCAGACAAGGCGGACGAAGGAGCTATTTCGGTGAAATTGGGCGATAAAGTGCTTCAGGCAAAATTGGACGGCATACTTTGTACGCTGTACTACCACCTCGTGATGTTTTTCGCAAACGGAGGAGGAACGTGCTATGTGGTTTCCATGGGTGATTACACGAACGGGAGCATTGACAAGGACAAGATCACGAACACGGTACTTCCCGCATTGAAGAAGGTGCAGGACATCACCCTGCTGGTGATACCGGAAGCCATCCAAGACGATGAAGCTTATGGCGACATTTACACCGCCATGCTCTCGCACTGTGCGGAAAACAACCGCTTTGCCATTCTGGACGTACCGAATGTTGCGGACGTGGAGGATTTCCGCACAAAGGTGGGAAGCAACGGCCTTGCGTATGGAGCGGCCTATTATCCGTGGTTGGGAACGACGGTGTTGTCGGACAACGACATCACCGAGGATGTCTTGCGCATGGATCAAGCCATTGAAACAGGCAATTCCAAACTGGATGGGTTCTTAACGGAAGCCTTTGCGAAAAAGGACGCAAATGAAACGCTTACAGGGCAGGCGTGGAAAGATGTACACAATGTGTTGATGATGAATCTGTCTGCATACAAGCTGCTGGCAAGAAAGGTGAAAGATTTTCTGAACCTGTTACCCCCGTCGGCAACGATGGCAGGCATCTATACGATGGTGGATCACAGCAGAGGCGTATGGAAAGCCCCTGCCAATGTGTCGCTGAACTATGTGGACAGACCGGCGGAAGACATTGACGATGACGAACAGGCTAACTTGAATGCTCCGATGAACGGAAAGGCGGTCAATGTGATACGCCTGTTCCGAGGCGAAGGCGTGAAGGTATGGGGCGCAAGGACGTTGGACGGGAACTCGTTGGACTGGCGGTACATCAACGTGCGCCGCACCCTGCTGTTCTTGGAAGAGTCGGTGAAGAACGCTGCACGCGCTTACATCTTCGAGGCGAACGACGCGAACACATGGATCAACATGAAGTGCATGATTGACAACTTCCTGCGCAGCGTATGGAAACGTGGAGGTCTGGCAGGAGCCACGCCTGAAGAAGCCTATGAGGTACATGTGGGACTGGGCGACACCATGACAGCGAATGACATACAGGAAGGTATCCTGTGCATCCGGGTATTGGTGGCCATCAGCCGTCCGGCAGAATTCATCGAAATCACGTTCCAGCAGCAGATGCAGAAAAGCTGACAAGAAGTGAACCTTAACATATTGACAATATAGGAGATATTTAAAACCATTATACAAATGAGCAAAAACGAAACAGGGATGCCCGACCATCTGAAAGCGGGTATCGAAACGCTTTCTGGCTTCTCGATGGACGATGTGCGCGTGCATTACAATTCCGACAACCCCGCCACCGTACAGGCTTTGGCATATACGCAAGGGACTGACATCCATGTGGCACCAGGCCAGGAACGGCACCTGCCGCACGAGGCGTGGCATGTGGCACAGCAGATGGAAGGACGTGTAGAACCGACTACAGAGGTGGGCGGTATGCCCGTGAACGACAATGCAGACTTGGAACGCGAGGCGGACGTGATGGGTGCGAAGGCGGACAGCCTTTGACAAGAGACGCTAATATGCGCTGTTTGTTATTATGCTGCGCAATTACCAAAATAACATAAAGCAGTCGCTCTTTACTGAATGGAATCAGCACTGTAGCGTCATGGTACAGATGCCCACAGGCACAGGCAAAACACACCTGCTTGCATCCGTCATTTATGACTGGTTGAAGGAGGCGGAACACAAAAACGTCTGGATTGTGGCCCACCGCCGAGAACTGGTGGAGCAGATAGAAGAAACGGTTATACGGTATGGCATAAAGCCCAATGAAGGGATTGTCAAAGTGAAGTCCATTCAGTGGCTGTCACGGCATTGGGAGGACTTAGGAGACGAACAGCCAAGTTTGATTGTGATTGATGAAGCCCATCATGCGCTGGCGGAAACCTACAAGGAACTGTGGCTGCGCTATCCGGAAGCAAAGAAGTTAGGCATGACTGCTACGCCATGCCGGTTGAACCGGAAAGGTTTCACGGATTTGTTTGAGGTGCTGATAACCTCGGACGGCATTGCGGACTTTATTAAACAAGGATGGCTTTCACCTTTCGATTATGTGTCTATCCGTCCGAACAGCGAAGACCAGCGGTTGATAGACGGTCTGGAGAAACGGGGTGCGGACGGAGATTTCCAAGTGAAGGAGATGGACGAGGTGCTGAACAGTCGTCCGACTATCGAGCGGTTGTATGAAAGCGTTCGGCAATATGCCGACGGAAAGAAAGGCATCGTGTACGCCGTTAGCATCAGCCATGCAAGGAACATCGCCGCATACTATAATAATAAAGGTATGAATGCCGTCGCCATTGACAGCAAGACGCCTGCCAAGCTGCGCAAACAAATGGTGGAGGACTTCAGACTGAGCAAGATACAAGTTTTAGTGAACGTGGATGTGTTCAGCGAGGGATTCGATTGCCCAGACGTGGAGTTCGTGCAGATGGCACGACCTACCCTTTCGCTTGCCAAATACCTGCAACAGGTGGGACGAGGACTACGCAAGACGGAAGGCAAGGAAACTTGTATGCTGATAGACAATGTGGGGCTGTACCGTCTGTTCGGATTGCCTACCGCTTATAGGGACTGGCAGGCCATGTTTGAGGGACGGTTGGCAGGTAAAGGCTATCCTGCCGCAAGTGCAAGGAATGTTTCTTATATGGCATCCGGGCAAGTTAAAAACGAGATGTTGGATACGGAGGGCTTACTGGAAACAATTGTGTCGCACGGGCAGTTGATGGATTACCTGCAAGGCAATTTTCCCCTGCTTGGGAACCCTGCTTCACAGGCAGAAGTCCTGAAACCCTATAAGGACAGGCAAAGCGGGCTTTGGGGATTGAAGCAAGGGCAGACCATTACAGTCCAAGCAAAATACCGCACCGTATTCGACGTGAAAGATAATTGTGCAGCTGTGAGGTTTGATGACAACAGGGTCGGTATTGTGGATGGGAACGGGCACATACGGATGAAGCTCGATCGGTACCGGTACATGAAATTCTTGCCGGATGACCTTGCAGCCGTAACAGACAATGCCGGACATACATTCTACATTGACTTGAAAACGTCTAAGCTGTATAACGTGAAACCGGAAGTGTTGAAATTCGGGAAGATAGAGATGCTAAAGGTCGGAATGCTGTATTACAGCCGTACCAAGCATGTCTATAAAAGTCCGTTAGGAGTGAACAGCTTTGACTTGGTGCCACGGGGTTTCTATCTGCGGATTTACACCAATCAGACCGACAACCGTAAGTTCAGGAACATAGACAATGAGGATGCTTTCTTCCATCGGGATTGCGTGTGCATCCTGGCAGATGACGAAGACGAATATTATGGATTCTGTGGCGAATTAGTAGATGGCAGCATCGTGATTGCCGATGAAAAAGGCAATTACTACCACGTCGTGGACGGCAAGGAAAAACAATACATCGCCTACGAGCACGCGAAGACACAAAACGAGGATTTTGATGTGGCAGTGTCCCGACTGAAAGCGGAAGCCGAGGCAAGAGCCGCTAAGATGAGAGAGAACCACCAACGTGAAAAAGAAAAGAAACAGCAGATGCGGCTGGCCAAAATACAAAATGCCGTTCCGTTCCAATCAGGATCGAAATGGGGACTGAAATCAGGTAGTTGCGTCATCGTCCCGCCTGTTTACCGCAACATACAGAATCCCGTGGGCAACTATTGTGCCGTGGAAGCCAATCCCCGGCAATGGGGCATCATCATGTTGGATGGGAAGGTGGTGATAGAGCCTCGTTACACCCATGTAGAGATAAACAGCAACGGGACAGCCCTGTTGACTGTTTTCCCTGGCATAACAAAAACGGTGAATTTAAAGAAGTTCTGAAATTTGCCTGCTGTCTTTTGCGGGCTTGTTGTGGATGCCATTCCCTATTCCTAATCTTGAAGGAATGAGGAATGGCATTTTTTTGTAGGAATATCTTTAAGGAGAAAGCGTAAGGCAAAATGCAAGTAGGATTTCTTGCATAAATAAAAAAGATTGGTTAACTTAGTAGTCTAATAATCAAAGTCATGGAATACATTATATTACTGGCTTTTGCCTATATTCTTTTGAAAGTATGCGGAAAAATGCTAAGGCATTTCCTGTCGCCGGAAACAACCGCTTTCTGGTTAATTGTCATCGGGCTGTGCCTGTTCGGATTGGAATGGGCCGGCTTGTTATTGATAGCGTGGCGGTATATCGTAATACCGATTGGAAGATTTTACGAGAGGCATCCGGGGCGCAAGTATGACAGGAAAGGCCATGAGAAATCAATCAGCAACCGGACGGTCATGTGGATGATACCTGTCTTTTGGCCTATTTTGATAGTGAGGATGTTCTTGTCGGGAAAGACCTACAAGCCGAAGATGAATGAATATGACTACGAGCAGTTCTTAAAAGGGAACGGGAAGTAGCTCAGCCGGCTACCAAATGCTTCAAGGCTTCTTCTTGGGTTTCCTTGACTAACTGGAGCAGGATGGCCGGGTCGATGTGCTTCTTGCCATATTTGGCGGTGATGTGCAAGTGCGGTCCTGTACTACGACCCGTGTTGCCACTAATGGCCACCACCTCACCAGGCAAGACTTGTGCGTATTTCTGCACCAATACTTTCGATAGGTGACAATAGCTGACGGTGTAGTCGCCATGACGGATAGTCACATAATTGCCCGAACGCTTGTCGGATGATACCTTAACGACCTCGCCCGACATCATAGAATAGACCTCCTCACCGCTTGCCCGCAAGTCTAATCCCTTGTGGTTGCTCCGCTTGCCGGTGAATGGGTCTTTGCGCCGCCCGTAAGGCGAAGTGACCATGATTTTCTTCAAAGGGTAAGATACACTCATATAACAGCCTATCCAGTAGTTGCGCATTACTTCTGATTGTTTCCCTGCCATCAAGGTAAGGGAAACAAGGTTATCAGCTTCTCCATTTTCGGGGAGGCTTTTTGTTTCTACAGGCTTAGCCAATTCCTGCACTTTGTACAAGGGCTTGCTGTATGCAATGGTATGGAACTGTGCCTGTATAGTCAGACAACAGGATGACAGGGTGAGTAATAGCCATGACTTTTTCATGACACAAAAATAACGGAAGATTTGCAGATAGAATGTGGATTAAGGTTTTTGACTATTGGATTATAAGGATTTATAAGGAATCAGACCTACAAATCAGACTTAGAAACCTATATAAAACCTATTTGAAAATGGAGAAATCTCTCTCAATTGGGGAGTTACACCGTAAAAAGCATTATATTTGCAAATTGTAAAGTGTAACTGCATTACCGAAATTGAGGTTGTACTTAAACTATGTAATCTGAAACAGAGCAGCTGCAACAGTAAACAAGAATCGCATGGCAGACATTAAAAGAAAACTATATGCCTTGGTGCAAAAAGGCGAATCGGCCGAAGTCGAATTCAAATCCGCCCGTGGTGGTTTTCCCGGTAGTTTCTGGGAAAGCTACTCGGCATTTGCCAATACCAATGGAGGTACCATCATATTAGGTGTACAGGAGAAAGACGGGAAATTTTTGTTCGACGGCCTTTCCGAAGAAACGGTACTCAAATACAAGAAAAACTTTTGGGACAACGCCCATAACCGTGGAAAGGTCAGCGTCTGCCTTCCCCATGAACAGGATGTGAAAGTAAAGGAAGTGGACGGAGCCTATTTGCTTGTTTGCCACATTCCCCGGGCTGAATACAATATGCGTCCGGTGTACCTTACGACCAACCCCATCGGCAATACCTATCGCAGGAATCACGAAGGCGACTACCTATGTACAGATGCGGAAGTAAGGCGGATGTTTGCTGATGCTGAACATGAAAGTCATCCACAAGATGCCATCATCCGAAAAGGGTTCACCCTTGAAAATTCCATCGACCTGCCGTCCTTGCACCAATACCGCCAGTTGTTCGCCAGTCTGCACCCCACCCATCCATGGGCGAAGCTTACGGACGATTTGCAATTCATGGAGAAAATTGGTGCTTACTCCAACAATGTGGCAACAGGCGAAAGTGGCATTACCCGTGCCGGGCTTCTGATGTTCGGCCAGTCCGACATGATTACCAATCCAGCCGGTGAGCCTTATTACTTTGTGGACTACCAAGAACGATTGTTCACAGATGATGCTAGGGTGCGGTGGACTGACCGTATTTATCCCGACGGCACGTGGGAAGCCAACCTGTTTCAGTTCTATGTGCGTGTGTACAACAAGCTCATACAAGCCTTGCCCAAGCCGTTTAAGTTGGTAGGCGATGAAAGGCAGGAAGAAACCGCTGCCCATGATGCAGTGCGCGAAGCATTGATCAATTGCATCGTACATCAAGACCTCAATGCGACAGGGAACATCGTAATACGTAGGACGGAAACGGAACTTACCTTTTCCAATCCCGGCATGATGCTAGTGTCAAAGCAACAATACTTCAAAGGAGGAAGAAGTATCTGTCGCAACCCGACTTTGCAAAAAATGTTCATGCTGTTGGGAAAAGCTGAAAAAGCCGGAAGCGGCGTGGACAAGATATTGGCTGGGTGGAAAGAATTGGGTTGGGATGCGCCTCGGTTGACCGAAGAGGTGCAACCCGATTATGTGGTGTTGACATTGCCTATCGGGAAAACCCGACAAGAAAACCCGATAAGAAAACCCGATAAGAAAGAGAAAAACCCGACAAGAAAACCCGATAAGAAAGAAATGAGAAGACAACAAATCTTGGAATTCTGCACTGAACCAAGATCTTCGTCCGACATATTGGAAATGTTAGGGTTAAAAGATAAGGAAAATTTAATGGCGGTTTATATAAACCCAATGATTGGCGAAAACTTGTTATCCATGACAGAGCCCGACAACCCAACCAGCCGAAATCAAATGTATGTAGCCACCGAAACTGCAAAATCCTAATTGCACCTATAAACAGAACAGTCCAATACCAGAATGGGGCTTCCCGGCATGAATGTGCCTTGGGAAGCCCCATTCTTCATTTGAAGTATGATTGACAGTATGATTTTTCGTTATTACCCTAAATAACCCAAAATCCAAGCACTTTTCTTGCCGACTATTACTCGGCCTCGTTCCGCCACCTTACATTTGTCCGAGTATAACAACTATAATTTGGACGAATGAACAGATACAAATTCTCGGAAGAAGAAGTGCCCTACGGCATTCTCGAACAATTCGGGCTGAGAAGGGAGATGTTCGGCGACCTGCCGGTAGATGTGCTGCAAGCCATCCATTCAGGCCGTCGTTCACCCGTTTTGCCCATCCGTGTGGACGATTCGGAAGGCAACACCATCCATGCGAGAACACGCTTCTCGTTGGTGCGGCGTGAGGACGGCACAGCCGATGTGCTGTTTTACCCAGTGTTGGTGGAAAGCCGACTGGAGCGGTTCAGTGAGGAACAGAAGCAACGCCTGCTGGAGGGAAAGGCGGTCATCGCGCCGATGCAAGGTGACAATGACACCCCTGTGCAGGCATTCCACCAGATAGATTCCGGCACGAAGCAAATCCTTTCCGTGCCCACACCCGTCATCGGGCGCAACCTGCAAATCATCGCCGATGAGTTCCACCTTTCTACGGCAGAAATCAACTGCCTGCAAGTGGGTGAACCGCTGACCGTGGCGGAAGGTGATGAACTGATGACCATCGGCATTGACCTGAATGAGCCGACCGGCATATTGGTGTGCGTGGGCGATGGCTTACAATGGAAACAGGAAGCGAAACGCGAGTGGGATAAATACAACTTCGGCTGTTTCGGCTGCTGGGTGGCAGACGGTGAGGGCGGACTTGACTATGTGCATGAGGACGACTACACCGAAGAAATGTGGAACGAGTTGAAGCGGAGCAGCCAGCGCAGGATGCAGAACGCCAACACTCCCAAACTGTAAAGCATCATGGCAAAGGAAGAATACTATTCGGAAGAAATTCTTGTGGAAAAAGTGCAGAGCGGTGAATTTGGTTGGAAGGACTATGTGCAACACCATTCAAGGGACTGGAGGACGGAATATGAAAAGTATTGCCGCCTGCGTGACCTGCCAATGGATAATGACACCGCCTTGCGCTTCCTCGACATGAAACAGGAAGAGATGGAAACGGCACTCGCCAACGGCGATGCCTGATAGCGTATAACAGCATTGAAACAACATTAGAACGACCTAAGATGAGCATACGAACGAATACCAATCCACGCCCCTTGGAACTGCCTCCGGAGATGCGCGACATCTTGGCACGTAATGGCATGAGGGGACATATCGCAGGGAGTAGCGAGGGATTTGTCCTGATTGTGCAGGGGCATGACTCCCCGTTGCTTTCCTATCCCATCACCGAAAAGCAGCTGCAAGCACTGACCGACTGGGGTACGAACTACGCCAACCGGAAGTGCTACAACACTTTTGCCAGCATCGTGGCTGCGGACTTTGACCTGCCCAAGGATTTCGTACACGCACGGAACGCCAACGGACGGGTGGCCATGGGCTTGCACGGCTACCGAATCGGTGCGGGCGAATACGGACGGATTGGACGGCCATTTCCTTTACGCCATCCTTGGGGTGCCTGGTTTCTCGGATGGACACCCCGACAACAGGACGGTTTCCATATGCGACGCATTGGCGGCAATCTTTATTACCCCGGTGCACCGATAGTGCCCAACCGTCCCGACGGGCGCATGAAGCCCGGAGAACTGCAGAGCGGCGGTTATGGATTCTACTACAAGGGGCATCCCACCACCGTAGTGGCCGGACAGGATGTATTGGAAGAACTGGAAACGGTCATCACACCCTTGCAACCCAGACCACGTCCTACCGAGCCGGCCAAACCTTACAACACGCTCATCACCTCACCCGTCTATTTCACCAATGACAAATGGCAGGAGTGCCTGACAAGCCACGGCATTCTTATCGATACAGAGCGGAAGACGCTGACCATCCAGTCCGCCTCCGTTCCTGCGGACTTGCAGTACGACCTGAAAGACGAGGAACTGGCGGCACTCACCAACAACTCCGCACAGGAAGTGCCTGTGGAAAAACGGCTGGAAATCATCAACGATGTCATCAAGGAGGACTTTGCCGCTCCTGTCACGATGGATATGCTGAACAGTGACAAGATGATTGCCATCGAACTGCATCCGGCTGTCAAGGAAGACCTCGAAAGGCAGTTTGCCCAAATGGAACAAATGGAACAAGGCGGACAGCAAAGGCTGCATGGACAAGAAGGACTGGCCGTAACACCCGAAGAAAGGGAACTGCCTAAAGGGACGGTTGTCATGGATGGCAACGACCTTGCTTATATCAACCCTGACAAGGGCTGGTTCCGAGAAGGACGGCATGGACGTGAAGTTACTGTGGATCAAATTCGAGTCGAACCTGCAGAAACGGAGGGCAAGTACCGCATGACCGCCGTCATAGACGGCGAAACCGTGAGCCACGAAATCACCCAGAAGCAATATGACAAGTTCATGGCCATCGACGACTACCACCGGCTGAAACTTTTCTCCAAAATATTCGGGGAGGTGGACTTGAAATCGAGGGACAATGTGCCGTTAGGAACAAAGATAGGTGCGGCGCTGCTGGCCGGCGTTGCTGTCATGGGTGAACTGGGTCGTGGCCCGCATCCCGACATCTACATGGAAAGGCACGGGCCTCCGCCCCCACGCTGTTACTTCAAGCTCGGAGTGGACACCCCGATGGATGTGGCGGCGCGAAACTTTGAAGCCGCCGTGAACACGGAACGGATACAGCATGAACTGAGACACGGAATGTGATTAGATGAAGAACGAAGAATTAAGAATTAAGAATGAAGAATTGAAAACCATCCATGTCTGAACTGACCTACGAAGATTACAAAAGGCGACTGAGCATACAGGAGTTATTAGTGGACGCGGGCTACCGGCTGAACCGCCGTGACGGTCTGCGCTATCCGTCGTATGTGCGCATTGACAGCGACGGTCGGCGTGTGCGCGGTGACAAGTTCATCGTCACGGGCAACGGCTTCTGCTGTTTCCAGCCGCCCGAACGCAAGAACTACAACGTCATCTCCTTCATCAAGGAACACCCGCACCTCTTTGCTGAATACACGCCTGGGATGTCCACCGACCGATTGGTCAACCTCGTATGCCGCCGCCTGCTGAACGAGCCGCATGAAATCCGCGATACGAGAATTTACAATCCCCAAAAGGAGGGCAAACCGTTTGACATCGGCGAATACGACCTGCAAGCCTTCCGCATGGACGATTGGGAGAGCCAAAAGAAGTTCTATCCCTATTTCAAGAACCGGGGCATAGACCTCGACACCCAACGTGCCTTTTGCAGCCATTTCTTCCTTGCCACCAAGCACCGGACGGACGGCAAGGTTTTCACCAACCTTGCTTTCCCCTTGTCGCTACCGGCATGGCCGGGCAAGCAGATTGTCGGCTTGGAAGAACGCAGCCGCCCCAATGCCGAGGGCAAGACCACCTACAAGGGCATGGCGGCAGGAAGCAACGCCACGGAAGGAATGTGGATAGGCAGGCTGGACAGCCACCGCAGCGATGTGGGCTTTACCACCCCATTATCGAGGGCAAAGGATGTGTACTGGTTTGAAAGTGCCTTCGACGCAATGGGGTTCTACCAAATGAAGAAGAAAGAAACCGTGGCATACGCCGACTTGGGTAATGCCGTGTTTGTTTCCACCGGCGGAACGCCAAGCATCCGACAGTTTGCCGGGATGCTGGAACAGATGCCCGAAGCCAACCACCATCTCTGTTTCGACCGCGACCGTGCGGGGCAGCTCTATGCCATGAACTTCGCCTTGCAGATGAACGGGCGTGTGTTCAACTCGCATACGACCAAGAAAGACACCTTGGTTGTCACCGACCTCACCGGGAAATACGGACGGCATGAGATGGATGTGACGACCTTTGATTTCGATGCCGTCTGCAAGGAGTTGGAATTAGACACCAGCCGTATTGACTACCTGCCGCCACATGAGGGCTACAAGGACTGGAACGACCAGCTATTGGGCAAACGGATGGATGAGAGCACGGAACAGGAAAATACAGAAGAACGACATAACCGATTCAGAAGATGACACAAACTACCGCACAACCGACATACATCCAGCCAGGCACAATCCAACTACGACCACGGACGGTGCAGTTCTTTATCGACAACTTGCCGTTGTTGATACTCGACTTGTGCGGCTACGCCTGCGCCGGGATGGACGGGATGCCGTTCATGGGATTACTGTTGTGGCTGTCGGTTGCCGTGTCGTTGGTATTGGCTTACCGCTTTATCTACCTCAAGCGCATGGTTTACCGCATCACCACCGAACAACTGATATACGAGCATGGAGTAATCATCCGAAGCAGCGATTATGTGGAACTGTACCGGGTGGTGGACTTCGCCGAGCGGAGCAACCTGCTGCAACAGCTTTGCGGGGTGAAAACCGTGAGCGTCCATTCGGGCGACCGCACCACGCCCCGGCTTGACATCATCGGCGTGGGGATAGACGACAATTTAGTACATGCCATCCGCATACGGGTGGAACTGAACAAACGGAGAAAGGGAGTCTATGAAATCACAAACCGCTAAGATAATGGCCATCGTATTAGCCTTGTGCGCCAGCATCCGGGTACAAGCGCAATTCGTGCAAACCAACCCCTTGGAATGGCTGGCGTTGGCGGAAGGCAACGAAGCCATCAACGGCCAGATACAAGACCAAATCGAGGGACAGACCAAGACGGCGGCGTTGCAGAACACCATCGCCGCCGAGTTCAACCGCATCCATGAATGGGAACGCAAGTACAGCAACTACCTGCAAACGGTGGAGGGGTATGCTTCCTCGCTGAAAGCCGCCACCACCCTGTATGAGGATGGGGTGCGCATCTTCATCACCCTCGGCAAGCTGCGCAAGGCCATCACCCACAACCCACAGGGCATTGTCGCCACGATGAGCATGAACAACCTCTACATCGAGACCGCCACGGAACTTGTCTCGGTTTACACGTTGCTCAGGAATGCCGTCGCCAAAGGCGGCCCGCAGAACATGCTGACCGGGGCGGAACGGAGCGAGACCCTTTGGGCGTTGTCCGACCGGCTGGATGCTTTCAGTAAGAGGCTGCACTTGCTGCATCTGAGCATCCGATATTATACGATGACGGACGTGTGGAACAACATCACGGCAGGCATGATTGACCGTGACAACGGAGAGATAGCCCATGCCGCCTTAGACAGATGGCGGAGGGCGGCAAGAACCATCCAATGAAAAATGATGAATGAAGAATGGCAGGGATGAAAAAACATATAGTGATAATGGGCTTGCTGCTGGTTTGCTCGTTGCAGCTAAAGGCACAGATAGACCCGACCTTGGCCGGTATGGTGTACCTCTATACCGACAAGGCGGAAGACCAGTTGAAGGCACAGGAGCGGGCGATGCTGATGCAGACCACCGGGCACGTCTGGACACGCGAGGAAGTGGAGGGTACGACCGACATCCAGCGCAAGTTCAACGACTACCTCGATTCTTTCCGCGACATCATCAGCTATGCGGCACAGATATACGGCTTCTACCACGAGGTCGGCAAACTGGCAGAGAACATGGGAAGCCTGAACGACCAGTTGCGTGCCCATGCAGGAAACGCCATCGCCGTGGCACTCACCCCGAACCGCAACCGCATCTACCAGGAACTGATATTGGGCAGTGTGGAAATTGTGAACGACATCCGGCAAGTCTGCCTGAGTGACACCAAGATGACCGAAAAGCAACGGGTAGAATTGGTGTTCGGCATCCGGCCGAAGCTGAAAGCGATGAACCGGAAACTGCGCCACCTGACATTGGCGGTGAAATACACCTCGTTGGCTGACATATGGGCGACCATCGACGAAGGAGCCAGACCGCAGAAAGCGGACAAGGCGGAAATCGCACGTGCCGCCATGCGGAGATGGAAACGAAACGGAGATTTATAAACGTATCTTAAAGACTGGAATATGGGAAAATGGTCAACAATACTGGGCTATGGCAAAAGAATGGTCAACAACTCCGCCACCCGTTCGTTGGGAGGAGCCATCGTGCATCCCCAACGCACCCTCGCCGGATTCGGGCACGCCACCAAGACGGCGGTTGTCGGAGGCGGCATGGGCTACCTCGCCTGGGAGAACATCGTGAACGACAAGCCCGTGGTGCGCACCGTGGCCGACGTGTTGGTAGGAGAAGAGAATGTGGAAAAGGGAATGGAAATGGCCGGGAAAGCCGCAGAAGAAGTAGGGAAAGCCATTGATGAAACCGGGGAAGCCTTGCACGGGGTAAAAGACGGTGTCTGTTCTCTTAACGAGACTTGGAGCGGCATCGGCACGTTCTTGGGCAACCTGACCGGCGGAAATGGTCTGGAAATGTTCAGCAACTTTTTCTCCAACTTAGGGAAAGGGAACGTGTCAGGCTTAGGGATGCTCGGCTTGGTGGCTTCCGCCTTGTTGGTGTTCGGCCGTTTCGGTTGGTTGGGCAAGATAGGCGGACTGCTGTTGGGCATGATGCTCATCGGAAACAACTCACGGGTCGAACAGGCGCAACCAGTAGGGCAAACGCCGCAAGAGGGACAGGAACGGCAAGGAGGAAGACGGAGATAAATGACAGCCCCTCCCGATCTCCCCCGACGAGGAGGAGCACAGATAAAGATTGAATACTAATGACGAATATATGGACTATACACAGGAAATGAACCTCGCTTCCGCAAGCGGCTACTGTATGCCGTTTGAGGAGCGGGACGGCGAAGTGAAGCTGCTCTTGGGTTACGGGGAACAGGCCCACCCTAAGACCGGCGAGAAGTTTTTTCACCACGGCGTGGATTTCGGCACGCACCGCTACATACTGGCTGCGGTGGCCGACGGCGTGGTGACGGGAATCGGGAGCGACCCCACGCACGGGCTGTTCCAGGTGACCAGGTACGGCAAGTACGAAGTGACCTACGCACATCTGGCGAGGGCGATGGCACCGTTCGGGGCCAAGGTGAAGGCAGGGAGCGTGCTGGCCATCAGCGGCGACCTGCTCCACTTGGAAGTGCGGTATGACGGGGAAGAAATCAACCCCATCGACTTCCTCGCCATGCTCTACGGCAACCTGAAGATGATGGAGCAGCAAGGACATATCGGGATGCCCGACTTCGAAACCCTCGACATGGACATCCCCACGGAGTATGACGACTGCCGGGAGGAAATCGAGCAACTGATGCTCCGCTTTTATCCCGATTACCTGTCGGAGATTGGCAACGGACAATACCAAGTGGCCGACCGTACCGCCCAATCACTGCGGAATATCTTCTCACTTTCGGCCATCCGCAACTATTTCTACGAAGTAATACCCTCGCTGGCCAACCCATTGGGCATCGGCACGCGCTCCATGCCCATCGCCGCCAAGGTGCAGAATTTGCTGATAAGCGACTTTTTAGGCTACTTGGCGTTCCGCCACGGGGTGTTCCTCTCCATGTTGGACGAAAACGGTAAAAAAAAAGACTTGACGAAGCGGTAGCCGCCATCGGTGTCACCGACCCGTTGGAAGGGTTAGAGATAGACGTGCGCAGTTTCGACATACCCCGGCTTGTCACCGTCTATCCCGACCGGGCGGGTGTCCGCTGGTGGACGAAAGCCTGGTTCAACAACAAGGAAGACGGGGAAGCCTCGGTGGAAATCAACCGGGAGACAGCAGTGGGCTTTATCCACAACGAGATAGCCAAAGACACTATGCTGGAGAAATACTATCCCAAACAGATGGAAGCCTGCCGCAACGCCATCGAACAGACCAAGGAACAACTGATGAAACAACTTAACATCACATAATGGCATGAGCAAGGAAATACGACACAGCGAGCGGTTTGCAGAAGTGGAATACTGTCTGCAAAGCTATTTCAACACCCATTTCGCACCCGTCATGTGCAGCGTGGAAGACTTTCTCGGCAAGAAACAGGCGGAGGAAATCGGTGAGTACGCATTCAGTCCGGGTGGACTGCTTGGAAGCTTAGCCTCCGGTGCCACGGGTATGCCCGACAATACCATGCAGCACCTTCGGATGACTGGTGAATGGAACAGCAAGACCGCCGAGGACTATGTGGAGATGTGCCGCGGGCGCATTGCCGGGAACAAGGATTTCACCTCCGACCTCGCCTTGCTCGCATCCGAATGGCGGAAGGCGGTGGTGGCCGAGATTGGCAGGGAGCGTTACGACAGCCTGTCCGCCAAGCTGGGCGGTGACCTCGCCTTTGCCTACGTGGACTACCAGGTGGAGCAGATGATGATAGACCGCATGGTCAAGGAGCAGATGCCCAAGTCATCGGTGGAATATGTGCTGCGCAAGGGCATGGAGGGTAGCCTGTTCGGATTTGCCGACTCGCTGATGCGCTCACCCCTGCAACAGGAGATTGACGCACGGGGCGAAGCTGCCTACAAGCCATCCGCCGGTGAAAGATGGGCCGGGCGTGGTGTATCGTTGGCTGCTGACACTGTGGCTACCGGAGGCATCGCGCCATGGGCGTCATTGGCCGGGACTGTAGGACTGGAAGCCGCTTCCTACGGTGTGGAGTGGTATTTGGATGGAAAGGAGAAAGCCGGGAAGAAAGCACCGACCGTGGAAGAGTGCATCAGCCGTGCCGTGTTCGGAGCGGAGGGGAACGTGTTTACTGACTTCCGCAAGCAGGGAAACAAGATTCTGTCCTACGAGAACGGCTATGTGCTGTCGGTCAACAGCCGGCTGGCCAAGCCGATGGGTATCCTCACCAAAAAGCCGATGTGGATGGATTGTATGGAACAGAAAAACTTTCCAGGCAATTCCAGCCTCCGGTCGATTCTTCCCGATGTGTTTGAGGACAAACGAGATGATGAACGTTACAAGGACGTGCCCATGATTGTGGCACCAGGACATGAGGAGGAATATTTGGCAGAGCAACAAGCCTTGAAAGAGGAAGAGAACAGGCGGGCAAACTTGAAGCCCACTTCCACAGATGGGCCGGAGCCTACATCGGATGAACCACAAACACAACAACCGTCCAGACAAGCCGGGCAATCTGACCCACAACCCGCCAACGAGAACGGTTGGGACGGCCTGCTCAGGACATTCGGGCTGGACGGATTGGACGGTGTGGGCAAGAACTTGGGTTATGTGGTTTCCATGCTCCCCGATGTGCTGTTAGGGCTGTTCACCGGCAAGACAAAATCTTTCGGGATAAAGGACAGCCTGCTTCCGGTAGCCTCCATCTTGTTGGGGATGTTCGTCCGCAATCCCTTGCTGAAAATGGTGCTGATAGGCATGGGCGGCTTGAACCTGCTTAACAAGGCCGGGAAAGAGGCCCTTGGCGGGCAAGAAGAGACTACGGCCAAACGGCTGTACAAACCTTATCCCGATGAGCCGCTGAACACAAGGCTCGCCAATCCTGTGTTGCAAGGCGACAACCTCTTCATGGACATCGACGGTGTTCCGTGCAGCGTCCTGTTGCCGCACCATGCAGCGGAAGCCTGCCGGGAGGGGGCGTTGCCGATAAACACCCTCGCCAATGCCGTCCTGATCAAGCATGAACAAACCAAGCAGATAACCCAAGAGAACTACCGTACATCGGAGCGGGCATTGGAGGAAAGCAGGGAGCGAACGATGGGAATCAAGTGAGGCCATTATGCCATTGACATTGAATTGACACCCTATAATATAAAAAGGTATGAGCAAAGAGAAAAGTCCGCAAGAGAAAGCGGCGGTTGAACGCGAGAAAGAACTGCTGGCAGGCGCATTGAACGGTGCCGCAAGCAGCGGTGGTTATTGGTTGAACGCTTCAGGCAAGACCGCCCCAAGGTTTTACCCGAAAGGACCGGAAGTCAGTCCTTTCAACGCCCTCATGTTGGGTATGCACGCCGACCGTAGCGGCTACAAGACCGCCCGCTACCTCTCGTTCAACGAGGCGAAGAAATACGGGGAAGCGGTGCTGCAAGGCGAGAAAGGCGTACCGTTCCATTGGTACAAATGGGAACAGTATGTCAACCGCAACGACCCGAAGGACACGATGACGAGGGAAGATTACCTCCGGCTGGACAAGGAAGAACGGAAACAATACAAGGGTGTCCGCAACCGGGAGATACGCATCCTGTTCAACGTGGACCAGACCACGCTGCCCGATGCGAACCCAGATACTTACCGCACCCTGTTGGAGAACTGTGGCGGCATCAACGAGCGGGGCAACCTCAAGGCGGAAGAACGGCAGTTGCGGAACGCCGTCAACCATTTCATGGCACAGATCAAGGGGAACCTTGTACCCATCCGCAAGGACGGAACGGGCATGCCCCGATACGACACGGCCAAGGATGCCGTTTATATGCCCGACCAGAAGCATTTTGCCTCTTACCCCGACTATGTGCAGGAACTGGTGCGCCAGGTGGCAAGTGCCACCGGCCACCAGCAACGCCTTGCCCGTGAAGGCATGGTGATGCAAGGAGGTAAAGCTCCGTCGGAAGATGCCGTGAAATACGAGCGGTTAGTGGCGGAACTCGCAGCGGGCGTGAAAATGATGGACTTCGGCCTGCCTGCCAAGATGTCGGTGGAGAACCTGCCTTTGGTGGAATACTGGACACAGGAATTGCAAGAAAATCCCACATTGCTGGAGGCTATCGAAACGGATGTGAACAATGCCGTGGAGGTGATGCGCAAGGCGGAACGTGGCAAGAAGATAGAATACGCAGCCTTGCGTGACCACAAGCGCACCACCGAACTACGCGAGAAACAGAAGCCACAGGTGGACTCCAAGGAAAGTGCCATTTTGCTTGACATCATCCGCAAGGGAGGTATGGGTGTGGACAGCCGTAATTTCGCCTCCACCGCCGAGAAACAGGCGTTCATGGAAAAGTTCAATTTGGGTTTTTACGAGAAGAAGGTGGAGGAAGCGTTGTCAAGGGTGCATGACGAAGACCCTGAAGTGGTGGAAATCGCCTTTACCGAAGCCTCTAATTACGGTACACAGATGGCCGATGCCTGCAAGGAGTATATGCCCGCCGAATGGAACACCAAGGGCAGCTACGCAGTGTCGGACAGCTTGAAGGACATACCCGACCGCTCCACCAAGGAGATGGTCATCGTGCGCGACAAGCAGACAGGCATCGTGGATGTCGTGCTGCCAGGTGGGGCTTTGGAAGGCGGCCATGTGGTAATTCCTGGCGGAGACAAACGCCCGTACAGCCTGACACCCGACGAGGTGATGAGCGCCCAAGAGCGATCGGAACGTGGGGCAAAGGTGGTGACGAACAACCTTCCCGGTTTCTCCAAACCACGCATCGAGAGTGCCTTGCAGTCGCAGGGGGCTGCATACGTCCGCTTCTTCAACAAGGACGGCTTGCTGGGTTTTCGTCCCGATGACAGTTACTTTGAAGGCAAGGAAGTCACCACGGCCAAATTGGACGGCAAGGAACTGCGGGCGCTCTCGCACATCGACGTATCGGAAGCGGTGGAAAATGCGACCACCGTGCAATTTGACCGCATACAGATGCTGCGCGACGATGACGGGCGGTGGGCGTTGTACCTCAAACCCCAAGGGGAAGCCTCGTTCAGCGTCTATCCCGACAAGGAGGATGTCAACCGCTTCTTCTCCACCATCAAGCAAGGGCAGCAGGAAGCATCCGCTGAAGTCCGTCGCGATTTGGCCAACAAATACTACGCCTTGACGCAGAACAAGCCGGAACTGAAAGTGGACTTGTTCGGCAACGTTTCCGAAAACGCCGATTTGAGCCGGATTAAGCGGGTGAACATCTTCCGCACGAAGGACGAGCGCATCCTCTGCGCCCCGGTCATCGACGGCATAGAGAAAGTGCAGCCGAGAGTAGTGACACCCCAGCAGTGGCAACGGATGTGGGCGGCGGAGGACATGGCCGAGTACAAGACCTGCTTGGCCGCCAAGCTGTTTGCGGACGTGCTCGGACAAACACATGGCGAACAGAAAGGGCAACCCGAACAACCCCTACAACCTGAACAACCCCTACAACCTGAACAAGCCCACCAACTTGGACAGGTCAAGTCGGAAAGACAGGACGCTGACAGGCCGGCCGTTTCTCCATCCCTGATAAAACAATTCAAGCAACTGAAAGAGAAACATCCCGATGCCGTGCTGCTGTTTCGGACGGGGGACAACTATATGGCGTATAAGGAAGACGCACAGGTGCTGCAACGGATATTGAAACTTGACGTGCAAACCCTTTCCAGCCCAACAAAGGGCGAGAGCGTGGACGCGGCCTCTTTCCACCATGCCGATTTGGATGTCAACCTGCCCAAACTCATCCGGGCAGGCCAACGGGTTGCCATCTGCGACCAACTGGAAGCTCCCAAGCAGTCCGTGCAGAATGAAAACGGAGTGCGTGTCGGGCGCGGAAGATAAGGGAATCACAATTTTTTTCAACAATCAGGATATGGGAAAAAGCAAGAACGAAACATACGCGGAACAATACGTTGAATATGCGATGTTATGTTGAAAATAACATAACATGGCAAATGTTGAGTATAAAGTTATGTAATCTTTATTATTCATATTATTGATATTAT
>ERZ779889.141-NODE-141-length-97324-cov-5.708684_pt1 | contig 97324 bp, 90 predicted proteins | sample MGYA00511030_ERZ779889 | MGnify/ENA primary metagenome ERZ779889 (study PRJEB29588, sample SAMEA2160616) | human gut metagenome | biome: human gut; feature: human-associated habitat; material: faeces | place: Denmark | collected 2008/2010 ...
GTACCCAAAATTCAGCCAAAATAGTTATTTTTGCGATCTGGCATAAAAAAGAGTCGAGATTTCCCAAAAACAGGAAATCTCGACTCTTTGAGCGCTGTTTTTTTACAACGCCATTTTATATATAATAATTTCCGCCGCCTCTCCTCACTCCGGAATGATCCTATACCTCATATGCCTCGCCTTAAAATAACATCTGCTCTCACCGATCTTATCAACAGTCATATTGTCGTCGTCAAAAAAATATATGAAATCATTCTCTTGAAGTATCGTCGAGCCGTACCACCAGTAATCATAATCCTCCAAATGTTGGCTTGACGTGTCGTACTCCAGATCTCCCCATAGCCATATCTCTATCTGACATCCCCATACGCCTTCAAATCTTAAATGCAGCGTACCGTCGTCTTGCAAATTCTCTTCGGCAATAAAAGCATCATGAAACCCTCCTGCTGCACATTGCAGGTTATCTATATCTTTCTTATCTTTTATTTCTTTCACTTCTTCGTAAACAAATCCTTCGTCCATAAGACGGCATTTTTGCAAAATATCTTCCGGCTGATCCTCTTTGTCAAGAAATGAAGCCAGCAATTCTCTTGAAAGAAAATCAACACATCCAACACCATCGCTATCCATATCCCAATTGCTTTGGTCTATATCAATTATCAGAATCTGCGGTATGATATATTGTGTGTTCGGGACCATGTGCTGCCATCTTATAAGACGCTTTTTGTCTTCGTCCCATACTATCCAATATGGTTTATGTATTTCCTGAACATATCTCTCATAATTATCTTTTGCAGTAATATCTTTATAATATCCGAATACCATGGAAATATAGTATATTCCGTTTCCTAGCCGTATTATAGCGTGCATTAAATATCCCCTCCATATATATTCTATATCATTATCCCACCCATATACCACATATGCAATATATATCTTCATAAATATATCACATATATGTATATTATCTTACTCTCAAATATATCATCATATATAATTATATCACATATAACTATATATATCAATATCATATACGATACTTTTTACACACAAATATCTCTCCTAAAAAATAATATTTACAGTTGACTTCCAATAAATTCTGTGCTAAAATATAACCCGTAAACCGTACTTCCGCGCTTTCTCGCGGAAAAATTTAAAGGAGGTATCGTATGGCTGCTAATAATGAGGAACTGCGGCTGAGAATTTTTATGTGCTTCCTCAATTTTACTGAGAAAAACCGCAAGATCACTAAGATGGCTCAGGCGCTGGGCGTCGAAAAATATGAGATGAGCCGTCAGGTCGCGGAACGGCTCGCTAGACGTATGGAACTCGCGCAAAACCACCTGATCTACGAGGGCGTGCCGCGCGACGAGGCTTGGCACGATGCTATGATGCTCACCCTCTACTGCGGCGACAAGACGTTTGAAAATATCCAGCTCATCGAGGAAACGCTGCGCATGAAAGACGTTTTCTCCGACCGTCCGTCTTTCTCGGGGCGCGATTTCTGCGAGAAGATCAACGAGGGGCATTACACTTTTCCGTTCATAATCTATCGCGAAAAGGTCAAAAATGGCAACAATATCTCTATGGCGAATAAGGGCTTCGCACACCCCTGCGAGGTCGTGGTCGGCGAAAGCGGCGAATTTGTGCTGCTGCGCGCGGTCGATATGAACGAATCCTCGCGGCTGAACGGGCTGAAAATGAAAGGCAAGGTGCAGCACCTCAAATACTTCGACGGCAGACGTTTTATCGAGGCGGCCGTGAACGGCGATTTTATACAGATACCGCTCGATCATTTTATTTTTCATAACATCGGCGAGGACGCTATGAATAGAATTTTGCACGGCAGTATCTGCATCAAAATGTGCTGCAGCGTGGGCGAGATACATATGCCCGAAAGCAACGCGATCTTCACTCTTTTCGTTCATTAAGTTGTACAACAGAGCGGGCGGAGAACGGCGCTCGAATTGTGCAAAACGCAGATTATTTGAAATTTGTTGCAAATGTGCAACTCCTGCAAAATCAAGGCTTTCAGTCGAAAATGGGGCTTAAATCGTCGCTTTGTTGCAAATCGTGCAACAAAAATCGCGATTGACAAAAGTGCCGGTATTGTGATATACTTTAGTTAGTTATATAGGACTAACTGATAAACTGATATGGCGGCGCGGTCTGAAAAGGCTGTGCCTAAAAAATCGTCAAAAAGTTAGCCTAAACTAACCTATATCAAGTGAGGCGCTTCGCTCCGCAGCCGTCCTCACCGAAAGAAAGGACAGATGATCTTGAATAGATCTGTAAAGCTTATCTCATCGGTGCTTTGCAGTATATCGGCGGTGATGCTTGTCTTTATGGCAGGCATTTCTGCTATATCTGCCATGTCGCCCGATACCGAGATACTCGCCTCGCTCGACCTAGATTATATACTCAGCCCCTCGAGCCTCGAAAGCGACCTTTAGCCCAAGTACGCGGCTATAAAAACCAAGTCGATTTTCCTCGACCTCAAAAGCGTTGAGGGTATGTACAAGTCGATAGAGGAACTGGGCGAGATGTTCGGCAGACAGCAGCAGGCGCATAAGCTTGTTGACGAGTACACCGACTTTATGGACGATTACAAGACCAAAAACGAGGGCAAGGAAAGCCCAAAAGTGCTCGTGCTGATGGGTCTGCCAGGCTCGTACATAGTCGCGACCGATAACAGCTACGTTGGCAGCCTTGTGAAGCTCGCGGGCGGCACGAACGTTTACGGCGACGGCGGCGGACAGGAATTTCTCAACGCCAATACCGAGGATATGGAGACCAAAGACCCCGATATTATAGTTCGCTGCGCACACGCCTTGCCCGACGAGGTAGTTGATATGTTCAACGAGGAATTTCAGACCAACGATATTTGGAAGCACTTCCGCGCGGTGGAAGAGGGCAGGGTATACGACCTCTTTTACGAATATTTCGGCATGAGCGCGGGCTTTGATTACCCGCAGGCGCTCGAAGAGCTTCAGCCGATACTGTATGGTGAAGAATGATGATAAGCAAGAAAAAGATTATAATTTCCTACCTGCTGACGGCAGTGCTGCTTTTCGCGTTGTTCCTCGTCGCGGCCATTTACGACCTGCGCTTCCCGCGAATTTTTATCGCGATGATAGGCGGCGTGCCTGCTGGTCTACTCGCTCTCTTGGCGCGGCGGACTCAGCCCGCTTCGGATAATACTCGTCGGCGTGGCGGTAAACGCGATGTTCACGGGGCTGATGTCCGCATTCAACAGCGGCACAGGCTCTAACTATTCGGGCGCGGCGAGCATCGTGAACGCCAACATCACCATGAAAACTTGGGACGATTTCCGCACGCTGGCGGTGTACTCTGCGGTGGGGCTGGTGCTCTCGCTGCTGGTCTGCTCGAAGTGCAATCTGCTCGCGCTGGAGGACAAAACGGCGCGCTCGCTGGGCGTGAACGTAAACGGCGCAAGGCTGCTCATCTCCGCGATAGCCGTACTGCTCGCTTCCATCTCCACGGCGGTGATAGGCCCTATAAGCTTTCTCGGGCTGATAGTTCCGCATATCGCAAGGCTGCTGGTAGGCTCTGACCACAAGCGGCTGATACCCTACTCGATGATACTCGGCGCGCTGGTATTCCTGCTTGCCGATACGATAGGCAGAACTATCGCTTCGCCATACGAGATCTCGGCAAGCGTGATAATGTCAGTCATCGGCGGGCCTTTCTTCATCATACTGCTAAGGAGGTCGGACGAGCGAAATGGATAATGTTTTTGATATAAAGGGTCTGACCTTTTCTTACGGCAGCGAGCAGGTGATAAAGGGGCTTGATCTTTCGCTGAAAGAGGGCAAAGTTACCACCCTCATCGGCGCGAACGGCTGCGGAAAATCTACGCTTTTCAACCTCATCACCAAAAATCTAAAGCCGCAGGGCGGCAGCATAATACTCGGCGGCAGGGAAGTTTTGCAGATAAAGCTGAAAGATTTCGCGAAGCAGGTCGCGATAGTTCACCAGTACAACACCGCCCCCGCTGATATATCGGTAGAAAAGCTTGTCGCTTTCGGCAGAACGCCCTACCACGGCTTCGGCAGCATCGCCAATTCCGAAGAGGACAAGCAGAAGATAAAGCGCGCTGGAGATCACCAATACCGAAAAGCTGAAAGGCAAGGCGGTAGCCCAGCTCTCGGGCGGACAAAAGCAGCGCGTGTGGATAGCTATGGCGCTCGCGCAGGATACGAAAATACTCTTCCTCGACGAGCCTACCACCTACCTCGACATACGTTACCAGCTCCAGATATTGAAGCTTGTCCGCAGGCTGAACGAGGAGTACGGCATGACGGTGGTGATGGTACTGCACGACATAAATCAGTCGCTTTACTACTCCGACGAGATAGTCGCGATGAAAGACGGCAGGATAACCGCGCAGGGCAAGCCCGAGGAGATAATATCGTCAGAGCTTATCGAAGAAGTTTACGGCATGGAGCTGGGCATATCCGCGGTAAACGGCAAGCCATTTGTGCTGCCGATATGATCATAGAGGAGAAAATGAATGATAAAAAAACGATTGATAGCCGAGCTTGGCGAAAGCAAAAAATACATCGCCGGCAACGTGGCTGTGCAATGGATGGGTATGCTCTCGAACGCTGTGATGATATTCTCAAAGCTTTTGCAGCTGGGCAGCGGCTACCGCGAAAAAGTTTCCACGTCAGAGGTCGTGCAGGTATCAGTAGAGGGCGTAGATCAGCTTGAAACGTATTTCGGGCAGTATCTGCCGCAGTTTTTCTACGCCATGCTCGCGCCTGTGACGCTTTTTGTCATGCTCTCGTTCGTCAGCCTAAAGTCGGCGATAGTGCCGCTGATATGCGTTCCGCTGATACCCGCCGCGATAGTCGCGGTGCAGAAGATAGCGAAAAAGCTGCTCAATAAATACTGGGGGCAGTACACAAAGCTCGGCGATACGTTTTTGGAAAACTTGCAGGGCTTGACCACGCTGAAGATCTATCAGGCCGACGAGTACAAAAATCAGCAGATGAACGAAGAGAGCGAAAAGTTCAGAAAGATAACCATGAAAGTGCTGACCATGCAGCTAAACTCCGTCACCGTGATGGATCTCATCGCTTACGGCGGCGCGGCGCTGGGTGTTATACTCGCGGCGGGGCAGTACAGGCAGGGCGTTATCGGGCTGTCGGGCTTCTTCTCGATAATCATGCTCTCGGCGGATTTTTTCATACCTATGCGCAGGCTGGGCAGCTTTTTCCACGTCGCGATGAACGGCATGGCGGCGAGCGACAAGATGTTCGCGATACTCGATCTGCCCGAGCCCGAAAAGAAGTCGGGCAGGGTGGATAGGGCTGACTGCAATATAAAATGCAGGTCGCTCAGCTTTTCCTACACTCCCGAAAGGGAAGTGCTGCACGGCGCGGATATGGAGTTCAAGTCGGGCAGCCTTACCGCGATATTTCCGAAGAGAGCCTTATGCGAAACATTACCTACATTTCCCACAGCAGCGTGCTTTTTAAGGGCACGGTGAGGGAAAACCTGCTGATGGGCAATCCGAACGCGGCGGAGAATGAGCGTTGGGCGGTGCTGGGAAAGACCCGCCTTGCCGACTTTTTGCGCGCGGAAAACGGGCTTGATACCCGCCTTGCGGAAAACGCGGCGGACCTCTCGGGCGGTCAGAAGCAAAGGCTCGCGCTCGCGAGGGCGCTTCTGCACGACTCGGCGGCGTACATTTTCGACGAAGCCACCAGCAATATCGACGCCGAGAGCGAGAACGACATAATGGAGCAGATATACGAGCTTGCAAAGACCCGCACCGTAATAGTCATCTCGCACAGGCTCGCTAACACGGCGGGCGCGGATATGATTTACGCTATGGAAAACGGCGAGGTGAAAGAGCGCGGCACTCACGAAGAGCTGCTGAGCAAAAGCGGGCTTTACGCGGGGCTTTGGAACGCTCAGCAGAGCCTTGAAGCGATAAGAGTGGAGGGCGAAGCCGAATGAAACGCAGCAATTTATCCGTAATGCTAAGGCTGATAAAGCTTGTAAAGCCGCTCGCGGGCTACATGACGGCGGCGGTGGCGATGGGCATAGCGGGCTTTTTGTGCGCGCAGTTCATCACTATACTCGGCGGCTACGCAATGCTCGACGTGCTGAAAATACACACGGGGCTTACCCTCTCGGCGATATTTGCGCTGGTGCTCGCGGTGCTGAGGGCGGCGCTGAAATACGGCGAGCAGTCCTGCAACCACTTTATAGCGTTCAAACTGCTCGCGATAATCAGAGATCACGTTTTCAAAGCGCTGCGCAGACTATGCCCCGCTAAACTCGAGGGCAGGGACAAGGGCGACCTCATCTCGATAATCACATCGGACATCGAGCTGCTCGAGGTCTTTTACGCGCACACCATCTCGCCCGTCTGCATAGCTTTCATCATGTCGGTGATAATGAGCGTTTTCATCGGAAGCTACAGCGCGCTGCTCGGCGTTATCGCGGCGGCGTACATAGCTGTCGGCGTTTTCGTGCCCGTGATGATCTCGAAAAAAAGCGGCAGCTTGGGTCAGGAATTTCGCGCGCAGTCGGGCCAGCTTTCGGGATATGTGCTCGAGAGTCTGCGCGGTCTGGACGAAGAGATACAGTATTCCTGCGGCGAAAAGCGGCTCGATGAGCTGAAAGCGCGCACCGATAAACTTTCGCAAAAGCAGGAGAAAATGAGCGTGAACGTCGGCTTCAATTCGGCGATAACAAATTCCGTTATCCTCATTTTCGACGTGATAATGCTGGCGGTATCGGTGAGCCTTTACCGCGGCGGCGCTTTCGGGATTGAGGGCGTTGTGATACCGCTAATCGCGCTGATGTCGAGCTTCGGGCCGGTAGTAGCGCTTGCAAATCTCGGCACTACCTTGCAAAACACGCTCGATTCGGGCGGCAGAGTGCTGGATATTCTTGACGAAAGCCCCGTTACGGAAGAGGTCACGGGCGGCGCGGACATTGTTTTCAGCGGTGCGGCGGCGGAAAACGTGACTTTCTCATACGGCGAGGAAAAGATACTCGACGGGCTGAGTTTAGAAGTGAAATGCGGCGGGATAACGGGCATTATCGGCAGAAGCGGCTCGGGAAAATCCACGTTGCTGAAACTTTTCATGCGTTTTTGGAAAACCGACGGCGGCAGGATAGCTATTTCAGGTGAGAACATCGACGGGATAAACACCGCGAGCCTGCGCGCCGCCGAGAGCTTTGTAACGCAGGAAACGCAACTTTTTCACAACAACATCGAGAACAGCATACGCATAGCAAAGCTTGACTCGACGCGCGAAGAGATAATCGCCGCCTGCAAAAAAGCCTCGGTGCACGATTTTATCATGACGCTGCCGCAAGGCTACGATACCGACGTAGGCGAGCTGGGCAGTGCACTTTCTGGCGGTGAGAAGCAACGGATAGGTTTGGCGAGGGCGTTTCTGCACAACGCGCCTTTCATGCTGTTGGACGAGCCGACGAGCAACCTCGACAGCCTGAACGAAGCGGTGATACTGAAAGCTCTGCGCGACGAGAGCGCGGGCAGAACGGTAGCGCTGGTATCGCACCGCAAGTCAACGATGTGCATATGCGACAAGGTATATTCGGTAGAGAATGGCAGGTTGAGCTGATGAAAATTGGAAAAATAATACTGATAGCGGCAGGCTGCATATGTCTGGCGCTCGGTACGGTGGGCATAGTCCTGCCGATACTGCCGACGGTGCCGTTTTACATGGCGACGGCGTTCTGCTTCGCGAAAAGTTCTGAGCGTCTGCACCGCTGGTTCGTATCGAGCGGCGTTTACAAAAAGCACCTGCAATCGTTCGTCGAAAAGCGCGGAATGCTGCTGAAAACGAAGCTGACGATACTAATAACGATAACGCTGCTGATGGGCTTCGGCTTCGCGATGATGGGCCGCGTGCCGGTAGGCAGGGTGATACTGGTATGCGTGTGGGTATTTCACATTATTTATTTTTGCTTCGGGGTAAAGACTATTAAGGGGGAGGAGTGAAAACCCCGATGATCTGATGATCTGATAATACGATAATACTAAAGGCTGTTTTGTTCATTGCCGCGTAATGTGGCAGGTGCAAAACAGCCTTTTTTGTTTTTATTTGGAAAAGTATTTTGGCAGAGAAATTGCTTTATTTCTCAAAATTGTTTATTTTGAGAAACTTGGCATATCCTATCCGCCTCTCGCTTTGCTCGTAATGATCTTGAATGTTATAATAATTATATCATAAAAAAGAAGTATTTTCAATATGGATATACGATTTTGTGGAAAAGTGTCACTTTTTATGGCAATGATATATACAATTTGTACATATTTTGGAGAGGAGATTAAGTAAATGTCATTATGTATCACAAAAAGAAAAGACGGCAGATTTATGGGTAGATTTGCTGTTGGCCGCAGCGCTGACGGCAAGGCAGCATATCAGTATGTGTATGGGAAAACCTACGATGAAGCGCTGAAAAAAGTGCAGATCTGGCAGGAGGTAGAGTCGCGGTATTTGAGCAATAACAATATCAGCGTTTCGCAGGCTTATCAAGAGTGGCTTTCGGCTATCGGAAATCGCGTCAAGGAATCGACTTGTGCTAATTATCGTACAAAATTTGAAAAGCATATCCTGCCCGAATTTGACGAAACGCTTTGCTGCGACCTCACGGCGGGCAAGATCAATACCTTTATAAATAAGAAGCTTGCCGATGGGCTTTCGGCGGGATATGTCAGAGATATTTTTACGGTGCTCAGATCAATGCTGAGATATGCGCAGGAGGAATACGGCTTTCACATATCGCTGAGAAATGTTGCCCTGCCTAAGATCGTAAAGCGCAAAGCCGAAAAGATAAGCGGCGGCGAGCAGAAAAAGCTTACAGCATACCTCAAAGACAATATGGATCATACCGCGATTGGTATTTTGCTTTCGCTCTATATGGGGCTTAGGATAGGCGAATTGTGCGGGCTGAGGTGGGCTGATATAGATCTTGAAAACAAAGTGATATATGTCAGACGGACGATACAGCGCATAAGCGTGTGCGGTGAAAAGCGCAAAACAAAGGTCATAATTTCATCGCCGAAGAGCGATTCGTCATTTCGAGCCATCGCTATTCCCGATTTTATAATGCCGTATCTTGAAGATATGAGAAGCGGCGCGGAGTGTTATTTGCTTTCGGGAAGCGAAAACTGCGTCGAGCCGCGCGCGTTTCAGTACCGCTACAAAAAGATATTGGCAAAATGTCGCGTGAAGGATCATAATTTCCATCAACTGCGGCACACTTTCGCGACAAATTGTATGCAGCAGGGCTTTGATGCAAAAACGCTTTCGATAATTTTGGGGCACAAGAACGTAAATATAACCTTGAACAGATATATCCACCCCGACCGAGTTCACGAGCGCAGGCTTATGAACAGCATATCTGCGTTATTTTAGCGTGTAATTATGTGTCAAAAAAGCAGCTTGAAAATTGAATACAGCAGCCTATGCGGACGATAAGTCGCCTTTTCTCAAAAGAAACAATTTTGAGAAACCGTGCCCTCCCGCTCCCTACTACATACCATACTCAAATTCCGGCGGAGGATTTTTATAAATGAGAAAAGAGCATTACAGCGGGGGACTTACCAGAGAACAATTCCTGTTTTTTGAGATGCGGATAGTGGCGGGACTTGTGCTGAAAGGCGGCACGCGAAGCGAGATCGCCGACGAGATATATGCTGAAAATCTGTTTCAGTTCCCCACCGAGCGTATGATACGTTCGATGACCCGCACCTGCTTCAAACGCCTCGACGCGCTGGAGTCTGAGCCGCTGATCTGCTGCCTTGCAAACGCTTCGGCTGAGGTCGCAAAACAGGTGAATCTTTACTCTATTATGTCCGAAAACAGCATAGTTTATGATTTCATGACCGAGGTGATAGGCGGGAAGTACCGCTCGCAGGAGCTTGATTTTTCCGCAAAAGATGTGAATTTATTTCTTGCAGAGCTTGCCGAAAAAGTGCCCGCCGTAAATGGCTGGAGCGAAGCTACTTTGAAAAAGATAAGGCAAGTCTTAGTGCGCTTTTTGGTGGAATGTGAATATCTCGAAAGCCCTAGATCGCAGCAGCTTCAGCCCGTGTATCTGTATCCGGAGCTTGAGGAAGCTATAAGGGCAAAGGGCGACGAAGCGGCGCTTGCCGCATTTAATTGTTTTATCTGAGGTGACTAAAATGGACAATATCATGACACGACTCGAGGGTGCAAAAGGCAAATTTTCCGACGAAAAGTTTTTGAGCAATAAAGGTTTGTCGAATGAAGCGGGAATACACATTTTCTGCTACGACCCGCGCGAAGAGATGGTGGTGCGGAGCTATTTTGCCGACCTGATGAGAAAAGATATGCCGTTTCGGCTGGTGGAATGTGACCTGTACAAGATATTTTTGCAGATCTGCGAGGACAAGCGGATACTTGACAGGATACCCATGATGGAAAATAAAAAGGGCTCGGCGGTGCTGCTGAAACAGCTTCGTATGTCCGTTACTGTTGAGAATTTCATCAAAAAAATGCAGTATTCGCCGCATCGGCATGGCGACATATTGCTGATAACCGGCGTAGGAAAAGTCTACCCCTTCATGCGCTCGCACAATATCCTTGATTCTGTGCAGGGTTCGTTCGACGATATACCTATCGTAATGCTTTATCCCGGTAAATTCAGCGGCAACGATCTTTCGCTGTTCGGCGAATTTACCGACGGCAATTACTATCGCGCTTTCAATATGCTTTAAACTTGACTATGCAAAGGAGATAATCATATGCTTTTGAAGAATATTTACAAGGCTGACATCGACCGCAATATAAACGGCGTCATCAAGGTGGGTCAAGACGATGAAAACTCTATAATTCAGGAGCTTTCTGAGTACATAATCACAAAAGAACTTCGCCGCCATTTCAATACTTTTCTCAATAATTACGAGCGCTCGCTTGAACAGCCTACGGATAAGATAGGCGTTTGGATCTCGGGCTTTTTTGGAAGCGGTAAATCTCACTTTCTGAAAATACTTTCTTATCTTCTTTCAAATAAAACGGTCGGCGGCAAAAAGGCGGTCGAGTATTTCGCCGATAAAATCGACGACCCTATGATGTTCGCTCAGCTTGAAAACTGCGTAAAAGTGCCTACTGATACTATACTTTTTAATATTGATATAAAGGGCGGAGAGGATAAAAACAGGACTTCCATCATGCGCACTTTTGCAAGGGTATTTTATGAACATCAAGGTTTTTACGGTCAAAATCTTAAAACAGTGCAGTTTGAGAAGTTCATCACTAAAATGGGCAAGGCTGAGAAGTTTAAGGAGCGCTTTGCGCGAATATATGGCGATACTTGGGAGAATGCGCGCAGTGAATTTTTCTTCTTAGAGGACGAGATGGTCGCTGCGATGTGTGAAAGTCTTGGCATGAGTGAGACCGCCGCGAGAAACTGGTTCAATAACGATAATGATGTAGAGCTGAGCATCGAGTCACTGGTGAAAGATATAAAAGAATATATCGACAGCAAGGGCAAGGACTACCGCCTGCTTTTCATGGTGGACGAAGTCGGTCAGTACATCGGCTCAGACTCCGACCTTATGCTTAATCTGCAATCGCTGGTAGAGGAAATTGGCACGAAGTGCGGCGGCAGAGTATGGGTAATGGTGACCAGTCAAGAGGCTATCGACAGCATTATCAAGATAAACGGCGATGATTTTTCAAAGATACAGGGCCGCTTCAATACGCGACTCAGCCTTTCTTCCTCATCGGTAGATGAAATAATTAAAAAGCGTCTGCTTGTAAAAAACGAGGCGGGCGAGCGACTTATCAGAGCGATGTATGAGAAAAACGCGCAGGCGATAAAGAATCTTATCTCATTTGATAAAAATACCACTATCTCTGATATGAAAGGCTATTCGGGCGAAGATGAGTTCGCGGAAAGCTATCCATTTGTTCCGTACCAGTTTCGCTTAATGCAAAACGTGCTCTCGCAGGTGCGCAAGCACGGTAATACGGGCAAGCATGAATCTGAGGGCGAGCGCTCTATGCTCGCGGGCTTTCAGGAAGCGGCGCAGGCTATCGAGGATAGGGACGAGTATGCCCTTGTGCCTTTTTATCTTTTCTATAATACCATGCACTCGTTCCTCAACAGCTCGATAAAGCGCGTTATTGATCGCTGTGAAGACGCCGCTAATAAAAATAACGGCATAGAGCCTTACGATGTAAATATATTAAAGCTGCTCTACCTTATCAGGTATGTTGAAGATGTAAAGGCTAATGTGGAAAATATCTGCGTGCTTATGGCGGACGATATACGCACTGACAAGGTATCCGCAAGGCAGGATATACAAAATTCACTGGACAGATTAGTTTCGCAGAACTACGTTTCGCGCGCGGGAAATACCTATACCTTCCTTACCGACGACGAGCAGGATATAGCGCGGGAGATAAGAAATACCCCCGTTGACAGCGCAGATATTACAAAGGCTATATCCGATATAATCTTCGGCAAACTTTTCGTCAGCAAGAAATTCAAGTACGGCAAGTACGATTTCCCTTTCGACCAGCGCATAGACGAAACAGTTATCGGTCAGCCTATGGGCGCTATTGCTCTGCACTTTATCACCGTGGCTTCCGAAAACTATTCGCCCGATGATTACGGATTTAAGATGATGTCGGGAAACAGAAACGAAGTGCTGGTAGTGCTTTCCGACTCTCAGCCGTATTTCAAAGAGCTTGAAAATGCTATGCAGATCAGGCGGTATGTAAAGGGCAGGAACGTTACTCAGTTGCCCGAGATGATACAGAACATTATCAGAGGCAGGCAGCAGCAGGCCTCGGCGCACGAAAAGCGCGCGGCAGAGCTTATCGAGGCGGCGATCTCAGAGGGCAGGATATACGTTGCGGGCGAGAGGATAACGCTGAAAACAGCTTCGGTCAAAGATCGTATCGAGCGCGCTATGTCTATGCTGGTCGAGAATGTTTATACAGGTTTGGGGCTTATCGGCAAAAACTTTGACGGCGACGCTGACATTCTGAAGATACTTTCGGGCGATGGGCAAACGTCTATCGAGGGCGTTGGTTCGCCGAATTCCGAAGCGGCGAAAGAGATAATGCAGCATTTGGATAATCAGAAAAAGCGCGGTCTGCCTACATCTATGGGCGATATTCAGCGCAGATATTCCGCGATGCCTTACGGCTGGCGCGAGGTGGATATAGCCGCGGTGGTGGCCGAGCTTATCGCCTCGCAGAAGCTTACGCTGAAATACAGCGGCGCGGTGATACAGCCGAGCAATAAGAAAATGCCCGACTATCTGCGCAGGAGAAATGAAGTGGATAAGGCTATGATCTCGTTCCGCGTGGCGCCGCCTACCGCGCTTATCAATAAGGCTAGGAATTTTCTCAGCGAATATTTTGACTGCACGCTGGGGGCTGTTCCGGATGACGAGGACGGTATCATCGGCTATATAATAGAAAAATTTGAAACCGTGCGCGACGATCTGAAAAAGCTTATAGCAAAAGAATACATCTCGGCAGGCTACCCCGGAAAGAGCGTGGCTGAGGAGGGCGTGAAGCTTTGCGGTGAGCTGCTGGCGCAGAAAAATGATAATATCTCTCTGCTGCAAAAGATGGTGGATATGCAGGACGAGCTGCTTGACAACGCAGATGATATTGCCGAGGTAAAGGAATTTTTCGCCGAGCAGAGGGGCAAATTCGACAGCGCGAGAGTGACGGCAGAGCAGGTAAAAGAAGAAAAGGTATATTTTCAGACCGATGACGAGGTGCTTTCGGCAGCAGCGGCGATAAGGGAGATACTGGAGATGAAACAGCCGTACAGGCGCATAAAAGAGCTTCCGCCGCTTTGCCAGAGAATAAGCGACGTGTATCAGCGGCTGCTGGAGTGCAAGCGCGAGGAGATGATATGTGAGATAAATTCGGCTATGGCTGAGATACACGAAAAAGCGGGCATAAAGCAGACGGATATATCAGACAGGGCAGACGGCGCGCTGACGGAAAAGCGCAGGGCTGCCGAGAAAGCTGAGCGTCTGACCACCTTCGACGCTATGAGGATACAGATAAGCGATATAAGACAGCAGTATATGCGGAAGCTGATGGCTGCCGACAAGCCCGAAGCGAACGCAGTGACCATGAGCCGCGGCGCGGTGTGCCACAGCATGAAGCTGCAAAGCGAAGCGGATATAGACGAATACGTCGCTGAGATAAAAAAGACGCTTATGGAAAAGCTGAGCGGACACGACGAACTGCATATAATCTGAGGTGGGGGATATGAACAAGACTGCTATAAAGAATTTTGCCGTAGAGGCAAGAGTTATGCTGCTGGAAGCCGTAAGGCAGAGGGCTTTTGAATACGAAGTTACCGAGGGCGGAAAGAACGACCCTGCGCAGGAAGCTGTAAACGGCGCAACGCTGACGGCTGAGGAGCGAAATCAGCGCGCGCAGCTCATCGCGAAGGTAAAGGCGAACGGCTTTTCGCAGACGATGGAGGAAGCGGCTTACACATGGTTCAACCGATTTATCGCGCTGAGATTTATGGAAGTAAACAACTATCTGCCATCGCACACGAGGATATTTTCGGACGAGAGCGGCGCTTTCAAGCCAGAGGTATTAGCCGACGCGGCGAGCCTCAGCATCGAGGGGCTGGACAGAGATAAGGTGCTGGATATGCTGGACAGGCAGGAGCGCGAGCGTCTTTACAAGTACATAATAATAACGCAGTGCAATGCGCTGAACGAGGGTCTGCCGGAGATGTTTGAGCAGATAGGCGGCTGGACGGAGCTGCTTTTTCCGAAAAATCTGCTGAGAGATGAAAGCGTTATCGCGAAGATGGTGACGGAGATACCCGAGGAGGACTGGAAAGACCAAGTTCAGATAATCGGCTGGCTGTACCAGTACTACAACACCGAGCCTAAGGACAAGGTGTTTGCGGACATGAAGAAGAACATAAAGATCTCAGCGGAGGCTATACCCGCGGCGACGCAGCTTTTCACGCCGGACTGGATAGTGCGGTACATGGTGGAGAACTCGCTGGGGCGGCTATGGGCCGAGGGCCACGGAAAGCCTGCGGGGGCTGAGTGGAAATATTATCTGGAAGAGGCTGAGCAGGAGGACGCTGTAAAGGCGGAGCTGGAGAAGATACGCGCCGAGTACAGAAATATACGTCCCGAGGAGATAAAGGTGATAGACCCTTGCATGGGAAGCGGGCACATATTAGTGTACGCATTCGACGTGCTGATGCAGATATATACAGACCAAGGCTGGAGCGAGCGCGAGGCGGCGGAGAGCATACTGCGGTGCAATCTGTACGGACTGGACATCGACCGAAGGGCGTATCAGCTTGCGTATTTTGCGGTAATGATGAAAGCGCGGCAGTACAACCGCAGGATACTGCGTGCGGAAAATCAGCCGAACCTCGCGAACTTTGCGGACACCGCAGGCGCGGATATTTCGCTGCTTACAGGCGACATCAGGCGGCTGGCGGAGCAGTTTGCCGACGCCGACACATACGGCTCGCTGATGGAAGCGCATCTGCCGAGCGGGCTGAGCGAAGCGGGAGAACTCTCGCCGACGCTGGGAATAAGCGCGCGCCAGCTAGAGATGATGGCGAAAGCCGCGGCGATACTATCGCAGAAATACGACGCCGTGATAACCAACCCGCCGTACATGGGCGGCTCGGGCATGAATGCGAAGCTATCGGCGTTTGTAAAGGCTAGGTATGCGGACAGCAAGGCTGACCTTTTTGCTTGTTTTATCGAGCGCTGTGCGAAGTTTGCCAAACCGCACGGCTATTACGCTATGATAACCCAGCACGCCTTTATGTTTCTTTCAAGCTATGAAAAACTGCGCAAAAAGCTTGCACTGAAAACCACTGTAAATATGGCGCATCTCGGCGCGAGGGCTTTTGACGAGATATGCGGAGAGGTGGTGCAGACGACGGCTTTTGCAAATTTCAATTCGCATATAGCTTATTACAAGGGCGAATATTCGCGACTGGTAGATGTAAACGGCGAAGCAGAAAAAGAAAAGCTGTATCTCAGCCATGAGAAGATATATTTCGCGATACAAGAAAACTTCTCCAAGATACCCGGTTCGCCTGTGGCTTATTGGGTGAGTGAGAATTTTGTTAGGGCGTTTGAGAATCCGAAGCTAGGGGATATTGCTAAGCCTAGGCAAGGTTTAGCAACTGCTGATAATAATAGATTTTTACGTTTGTGGTATGAATGCAATTACGAAGATGTTTTCTGGAATTGTAAATCTCATGAAGAATCTTTCAGATCAATATGCAAATGGTATCCATGTACAAAGGGCGGCTCCTTTAGACGATGGTATGGAAATTTTGATTATGTTGTTGATTGGTATAGGGATGGCGAAAACATAAAGAATTTTAAAAAATCTGTGATAAGAAATCCTATTTATTTTTTTAAAAAAGCATATACATGGTCTACAATTTCGAGCGGAAAATTTTCAATGAGATATGCGCCAACTGGCTCCATTTTTGAAACCAAAGGTTCAAAATGCTTTATTGATGATAGAATTTTTAATTATGCTTTAGGCTTACTAAATACTTGTGTTGTACAAGAGTGTTTACGATTTTTAGCTCCGACACTTGATTATCACGAAGGACCAGTTAGTAGAATACCTGTAAAGTTTGCGACAAATTATTCAACAATGGAAAAAATAGACCATACCGTACAAGAAAACATTGAACTTAGCAAAACCGATTGGGACAGCTTTGAAACAAGCTGGGACTTTGAGGGGCACCCGTTGATTTAATGGAGGAAAAAGATATGATAAATGCAACCGATAATAAGAACGAAGCAAAAATCAAGGCAATGAGAATAATTGCCAATAAAGCCGATAAAAAAGGTGTCGTTGGCTTGCTCCGTGTTAGTGACTTTTTTACTGGAACTGAATATGATTCACAGAATAAAACTATGTTTAAATATTTAGTTAAGGAATTACAGGACGAGGGTTTTATAGAAGAAATCCACTATATTAACAAAGATAAACTCATTGTGGATTATCTGAAAATTGAAAGTGCGTGGTTTGAGACAATCAAAAATAACAATGAGGTGTAATATGGGAACACTAATATCCGATAAATACAAAAAATGGGAATCCGAATGCGAATCCCGCTTCCAGAAGCTCAAAGAAAACGAAGAAGAACTGAACCGAATTTTCATCGAAATCTACGGCCTGCAGGACGAGCTTTCGCCCGAGGTCGAGGATAAGGACGTTACCGTTCGCAGGGCTGACCTCCAGCGCGAGGTAAAAAGCCTTATCAGCTACGCCGTCGGCTGCTTTTTCGGCAGATATTCCGTTGACTGCGAGGGGCTTTGCTACGCGGGCGGCGAGTGGGACGCCTCAAAATATAAGACGATAATCCCCGACCCCGATAACGTTATCCCTATCTGCGATGACGATTATTTCGAGGACGACCTCACCGCACGCGTGGTGGATTTCGTCAGAAAAGTTTACGGCGAGGATACCTTGGAGGAAAACCTTAAATTCATAGTCGCTGCGCTGGCCTGCAAGGGCGACTCCCCGCGCGAGGTCATCCGCAATTACCTCCTCACGGGCTTCTACGCCGATCATTGCAAGATCTACCAAAAACGCCCGATATACTGGCTTTTCAGCTCGGGCAAAAAACACGGCTTTAAAGCCCTCGTCTATATGCACCGCTGGACTAAGACCACCGTCGCGACCGTCCGCACCGATTACGTCCACGAACTTCAAGAGCGCTACCGCACACAGCTTGCCATGCTCGCCGATCAGCTCGAAACAGCTCAGCAGTCCGACCGCGTAAAGCTGAAAAAGCGTCAGGAAAAGCTCACCGCTCAGCTCGACGAGATCAACGCTTACGAGGAAAAAGTCCACCACCTCGCCGACCGCATGATAGATATTGACTTGGACGACGGCGTAAAGGTAAATTACGCCAAATTCGCCGATATACTGGAGAAGATAAAATGACGATAGATAAAATAAACCGCTTGCTGAAAGAGCGCTTTTCTCAGCCGCTTAAAGATTGTTACGAGCGTCGCATAGTCTTTTGGTTTGACCCCGAGCGCCAGTTTGAGTCCATCTTGCCCGAGCTTGATCTGCCGAATGTAAAGCTTCTGCAACTTCGCGAAAACGACCTCTTCGCGGCAAAAAGGCTTCTTTCCGAAACCGATACCGTGAGCGATTATCTCATTTACGATCCGCTGGTGTACGCCGATCATGCCGATAATTGGCTGCGCGATATTCAGCTTTACAGCGAAGAGTTCCGCGCCGACCTTATCTCCATGCTGATGGACGAGCTGAATATCCCACAAACAGTTCAGTTCCGCCGCGCCATGAAGCATTACATAAAATTCTTCGAGAGCAATGAGCGCATAGCTAAACTAGCCGCCCTCGGCACAAATTACGAAAACCCCGGTCAGCTTCATATCTCGATAATGGCGGTGATTTCGGGCACTAAGCAGAATACCGTTTCGGGCGTTCTGCGCGCAATTCTCTGCGATTCGCTCTATAATGAGGATAACCGCGCGCTGGTGCAGATACAAAAATTCGGCAGCGAGCAGGCGTTTTGGGAGATGGTCGCCCGCTATACAGGCTACTGCGATGATAAGCGCCGCCTTTCCGACCTCGCCGTGCATATCCTGCTGACGGCTTTTTCAACCGTCGGAGATGACGGCGTGCTCGCGGGTCTTGAGCGGTTCATCTCTCCCGAAAATCAGCCCGCCTGTTACGCTTTTATCGACGAGTGGAATTCCTCGCCCGAAAGCGGCAGGCTTTTTGACATCGCCGCCGATATATCCGAGCGCTTTGGCTTGGCGGCGCGGCTTGAGAAACTCGATACCGAAGCCCTGCTGCGCTCCGACGGTCTGCCGTGCGTGGACGAAGCCATAATTGGCAGATATATGAAAGAGATCGGCGAGGGCACTATAAAGATCGACGAGATACTTAAAGCCTGCGAAAGCCGCCGTACTTCTAAATGGTACGACAGATTTGCATATCTGTATGACGGGTTGTACTATATCGCGCAGATGCAGAAATTCCATTACGATCATATCTCGGGCTTTCATTTCGGCACATATGCCGAGCTTTGGAAAGAGTACGTCGGCGGGGCGTATATCATGGATACATACTACCGCCGCCTGCATATCGCTTTCCGCAAAAGTCTGGTCAATTCTTCGGGCGAGCTGGACGATCTTTTCAAGCAGGCTATGCTCACCGCGGAAAATATATACAAGGGCGGGTATCTTGCCGAGCTTAACGGCAGTTGGTGCGCGCTGATAAAGAATAGCTTTAGCGGCGGTTTCGCCCTGCCCGATATTCCTCAGCAGAAGCAGCTTTTCAGCAAGAAAATAGAGCCTATAATACACGACAGCGGCAGAGTATTTGTGATAATCTCCGACGCACTGCGCTATGAAACGGCGGCGGAGATTTGCGAAAAGCTGGTGCAGGAAACTCACGGCACGGCTGATATATCGGCGGTGCAGTCGGTGTTCCCGAGCATAACTAAGCTGGGTATGGCGGCGCTTCTGCCGCACGAAGCGCTCTCGCTGACGGGCGATATGAAAGTTCTCTGCGACGGCGAACCTGCCGACGGCACCGACAGCCGCGATAAGATACTCAAAAAGTATTCGCCGAAAAAATGCGCGGTGACTTACGAAGCGCTTATCTCTATGAACAAGCAGCAGCGACGCGAGCTTGTCAGCGGGGCGGATATGGTGTATATCTACCACAACAAGATCGACGCGGTGGGCGATAAAGCGAATACCGAAAGGCAGATATTTGAAGCCTGCGCCGAAGCGGTGGAAGATCTGAAAAATCTTGTGCGCCTTATCGCAAACTCCATGAGCGGCTCGAATATAATTATCACTGCTGACCACGGCTTTTTGTATTCCCACGAGGCGCTTTCCGAAAGCGAAAAGGCAGACACAGATCTGGTAACAGGCGAAGTGCACGAAACGGGCAGAAGGTATATAATCGCCGATAAAAACAGCAGTTCTGACATACTGATGAAGATACCGCTGGATGATCTTTCGCCGAACCTGACGGGCTTTACCCCGTATGAAAACGTGCGGCTCAAAAAGCAGGGCGGCGGTATGAATTACGTTCACGGCGGCGTATCGCTTCAAGAATGCTGCGTGCCCGTTATCACATTCAAAAATATCCGCACAGGCTCGAAGCATTTTGTCGATATAAAGAAAGTAAAGCTGAAGCTTATCAGCACCACCCGCAGGGTAGGCAACAATATATTCTCGCTGAGCTTTATGCAGACCGAGCCGGTGGGCGGAAAGACCGTGCCCGCGGTGTATGAGATATATTTTTGCGATAGGCTTTCAAAGCCCGTAAGCGATGTTCTTACGATCAGCGCGGATAAGGCAGGAGAGCCGCAGGAGCTTGTTTATAACCTAAGATTCACGCTGAAAAACGCTGATTTTGACAGCAGCGCCGCGTATTATCTGAACATAGTGGATAAAGAAACGGGCGACATAATAGAGCGCACCGAATTTTCGATAAAAATAGCGTTTGCAAACGATTTTGATTTTTGATGTATGATGTTTAGGGCAATGCCGAGCGGAAAACAGCGGCATTGCCTTAAACTCGGTGGAAATATGATAGGAGGAGATATAATGGATAAGTTCGATCAGAAGGTAATAGAAGCTTTTCCGGGCAAGGCAGTCCGCAAAGATCTGACTTCGCTTATGAAAAAGGGCGCGAACGTGCCTACATATGTGCTTGAATACCTGCTCGGGATGTACTGCACGACGGACGACGAAGAAACTATGAAGCTTGGTCTTGAAAAGATAAAGAGGATACTCAGCGAAAATTATGTGCGCCCCGACCAAAGCGATTATGTAAAGTCTAAGATAAAGGAAAACGGGCAGTACACCATTATAGATAAGGTAACGGTGCGGCTGGACGAAAAAGAGGATAAGTATGTCGCGAGCTTCACAAACCTCGATCTGAAAGATTTTGAGGTCAATTCAGACCTCGTAGTGCATAACGAAAAGCTGCTCATCGGCGGCATATGGTGCATAATGAAGATAGAGTATGTTGGGCTTGAGAAACAGGACGAAGAAGCCTTTGAGGAAGATATTTTCGAGGGCAATAAGAAGCGGCAAAAGAAACAGAAAAAGAGAAAGTCGAGGTACGCTTCGCCTTTCACGATAGCGGCTCTGAAACCGATACAGATGGCGAACCTCGACCTAGAGGAAATGCTTGAAGTCAGAAAGCAGTTCACTAAAGACGAGTGGATAACTCTGCTGCTGCGCTCGGCGGGATACGAGCCTGACGAGCTTAACGAAAAGCAGAAACTCCACTACCTGCTGCGTTTCGTGCCGTTTATACAGAAGAATTATAATTTGGTCGAGCTTGGGCCGCGCGGCACGGGCAAATCTCACGCTTACAGCGAGCTTTCGCCTTACTCTATACTTATGAGCAGCGGTCACACTACTGTTTCAAATATGTTTTACAACATGGCTTCGCACCGAGTGGGACTTGTCGGAAACTGGGACTGCATAGCCTTTGACGAGGTGGGCGGCATAACGAGCTCTTCGGGCGATATGGTGCAGACCATGAAAAACTATATGTCAAACGGCAGCTTTGCCCGCGGCAGCGATTCTATAAGCTGCGACGCTTCCATCGCCTTTGAGGGAAACACTTTCAGAAGCGTTTCAGATATGCTGCGCACTACAAATCTATTCGAGCCTTTCCCCGCTGATTTTAATAACGACTCGGCCTTTTTCGATAGGATACACGCGTATCTTCCCGGCTGGGAAACGCCCAAGCTGCGCGCTGCGCTCTTCACCTGCCGCTACGGGCTTATCTCAGACTGCTTCTCTGAATTTTGCCACGCTATGAGAAAGTATGATTTTACAAATTCTTTCGGCGAATATTTTGAACTTAACGGCAATTTCAAAACTCGCGACGATACGTCTGTAAGACGCACTTTTTCGGGGCTTGCAAAGCTTATCTATCCCGATGAGAACATTGATAAAGAGCAGGCGCGCGAGCTGCTGGAGTACGCGATAGAGTGCCGCCGCAGAGTAAAAGAGCAGCTTAGAAAGATGAACCCCGCGGAATACAGCGACGTGTGTCTTGGCTATATCGACCTCGAAACAGGCGAGGAGCATGTGGTGCAGTTGCCAGAAGTTTCGCAGGAAACGCTGATACCCGCGTCGTTTGAAAAGCCGGGCTACGTTTACGCTATCGGCCGCTCGCAGGACAACAGAGTAGGCGTATACCGTCTGGAAAACAAGCTGATCTATGAAGGAACAGGCACTATCAGCTTCCGCAACGTAGAGGGTATCTCGAGTGGAACGAGAAACACGAAGGACGTAAAGGACAGCATTACTGCGGCTTTCAACTGCTTTGCCGAAAGCTCAAGAGAGCTTGTTTCGCAGAAATACGAGAAGTATGATTACAGCCTGTATTTCAACGATCTGCAAAACTGCGGAGTAAGCGACGAGGTTTCGGTAGCCGAGGTGGTGGGGCTGTTTTCGGCAATATCTAACCGCTCGGTATCGCCATCGCTGGTGGTATGCGGCAAGGTGGTAATGTCGGGCGAAACTATGCCCGTTATCATGATGCTCGACGAGATAATAGTCGCGGCGGCAAACGCAGGCGCTAAGAAAATACTTCTGCCCGAAAACACTAAAAACAGCTATGAGCAGCTTTCAGATGCACTGAAAAACGAGATAACGGCGGAGTTTTATTCCACCCCGCTTGAAGCCGCGAAGATGGCTTTAGGAGTAAATTACTGATGAAAAATTATAGATGTATCTGCTGCGGAGAGTCAGCAGAGCTTGATGAAAACGATCTGAAAAAAACTTAATGGCAGTAACGCCGTCTGCCCGATATGCGGATATATGATGTACAAGCTGCCGAACGAGCGCGCGGCTGTTCTGAAAGCCGAGCTGATAGGCTTTGTGAACAAGATCATCGACCCCGATATAGACGTAAGCAATGCCGATTTTAAAGGGCTGGAGGAAGATCTGGAGCGATTTCCAAATGCGGAGGCTATAAAAAAGTATGTCAGCGGGGCAGGCAAAACTGAGGATTTTTACAAGCGGCTGAGGCAGAGCGCCGAGCAGATGCGCAGCTATTTTCACGAGCTTTTCAGCAAAAATTATAAGGCGGAAGCGGCACAGTTCGTAAAGATCTCTGAAAACACTGCCGAGCTTTTGCAGCGGGTATTGCCAGAGTTTGGCATATCGGCGGAGTTTGAAGCGGCGGACATACCCGAGGTGGGGCTGAGTTACTCCGAAGCGCCGAACGCCGAGCTGATCGAGAGCGCCGATGAGCTTATCGGGCTGATAGAAAAGCTTGCGGATAAGATATACAAATTTATTCGAGTGAACAATATCTATGGCCGCGCTTATGATATAGCGTACACGCCGTTCAAGAAAAAAGATGAACCAAAGCCCGATAATTGGCGCGGGCTTATCGAAAAGAAGATCGCCGACTGCGAAAAGGTGCTGATCAAGAAGTACGTTGCAGACATATTTTCAGACGGCTCTGAGGAACTGAGCGAGATGTTGAAAGCTTTGTGGATCGCGGTGTACCTGCTGATGGCCGCGCCGATAAAGGCGCGCTCGTTCGCGTATAACGTTGATGGCGCGGCGGGCGAGACGAACGCCGAAAGCTGCTCCGCAGTGCTGAACAGCGCGTACATGAAGCGTTTTCAGGCTGTTTCAGACATAGTCAACGCCGAGGATTTTTTGAGCGGCAAGAGCGAATACGCACTTTTTGAGCTGTACGACAAAATGCTTGAGCCGGACATCGGGCACTACATGAACGGCTCAAAAGGAATGTTCGTTATCGGAAAAAGCGAACATAAGCTGGAAGAGCTCGTAGGGCTTGAGGGCGTAAAAAACAGCGTCAGAAAGATAAAAGCGTATGCTCTGGCGAATAAGGGCAGCGCCGAGATAAATCTGAATATGTGCTTTCTCGGCAACCCCGGTACAGGCAAGACCGAGGTCGCGCGCATTATAGCGGGAATTCTTTACGAAAACGGTCTGCTGCCTACCGATAGGGTAGTAGAGACCGACCGCAGCGGGCTGGTGGCAGGTTATCTGGGGCAGACGGCTTTGAAAACCTCGGAAAAGATAGCTGAGGCTATGGGCGGCGTGCTTTTTATAGACGAAGCGTATTCGCTTGTGCAGGGCGACGGCGGCGACGATTACGGCCTAGAAGCTATTTCAACTCTGCTTAAGGCTATGGAGGATATGCGCGGAAAATTCTGCGTTATACTTGCGGGGTACAAAAATCAGATGGCTGAAATGCTTGCGGCAAATCCGGGATTTCAGTCGCGCATACAGTTCACGCTCGATTTTCCGAATTACTCGCGCGATGAACTGGCGCAGATAGTGCGCATCATGCTGAGCGGCAGAGGATATTCCATCAGCGAAGCCGCGGCGGAGAGGGTACTCGACATCACCGACCGCAGGCGTAAAGAGCCAAATTTCGCCAACGCCCGCGAGGTGAGAAATATCATCGAGCAGGTAATAATGTGCCAAAACGTTCGTTGTGTCGGCACGGAAAATAAAGCGATAGAGCTGGCAGATGTAAACGCGTACATAAAAGACAGCGGCGTGAATATATCGTCGAGCGGCGAGGACGCGGCTAAGAGGGCGCTGACCGCCGAGGAAGAGCTCGAAGCGCTGGTGGGTCTGCGGGGCGTGAAGCGCATGGTGAAGAAAATAAAGGCTTATGCCAAGCGCAACAAGGGCGACCCCGATCTGAACTTGCATATGTGCTTCTGCGGCAGTCCAGGTACGGGCAAGACCGAGGTCGCACGGATACTTTCGAGCATTTTGTACGAAGCGGGCGTGCTGCCCGAAGCAAAGCTGACGGAAACCGACGCGCATGGGCTTATCAGCAAATACGTCGGCGAAACGGCTTCAAAAACGCTCGAAAAGATCAACGAAGCTATGGGCGGCGTGCTTTTCATCGACGAAGCTTACAGCCTTGCACAGAGCAGTTACGGTGATGAAGCGGCGGCGGTGCTGCTAAAGCAGATGGAGGATAAGCGCGGCGGATTTTGCGTTATCATGGCGGGTTACAAGCAGGAGATGGCGGACTTTTTGGCAATGAACACGGGGCTTGCCTCGCGCATACAGTTCACGCTCGATTTTCCCGACTACACTCGCGAAGAGCTTGGCGTGATAGCCGTGAATTTCCTGCATAAAAAGCGTTACGAGATCGAGCCGCGCGCACTCGACCTGCTGCTCGATATAGCCGACTATTATCGCGCTCAGCCGAATTTCGCGAACGCCCGCGCCGTGCGGAATATCGCCGAACAGGTGATAATGGATCAGAATTTGCGGACTGAGGGCGATGAAGAGCCCGACAATACGATAATCGTTTCCGACGTTGAAGACTACATCGCCGATGAGAATTTGGATTTAGGCAGCTCCTCTAAACCGCGTAAGATAGGATTCTGACCCTTGCCAACACATAAAAAATGTGCTAAAATAGACACTAATTTTATTCGAGGGACATTTATGAAAAAAGACCTTACCCGCGGCAGTATCACCGCCGCACTTTGCTCGTTCGCTGCGCCGATGATCCTCGGCAACCTGCTACAGCAGGCTTATAACCTCGGCGATACCCTCGTAATCGGGCGCTGTTTGGGCGATAACGCCCTCGCCGCCGCCTGCTCTCGCGCTCGCTTTTCGGTGAGGTCACGCGTATGTCTTCCGCCGCCTGCGTGCATCAGTCGGTCATGAATTTCGGCATTTTGATGATACAGGGGCTGGTCAATAGTTTCGGCACGCGCGTTATTTTGGCATACGCCATCTCGCCCGCCGTCGGCGTTGTCGGCATATGGTGGTCTATCCCGATAGGCTTGTTTTTGGCAGATATTGTCGGCGCGGCGATAATGCGGCGCAGTCTGAAAACCATCGGCGATACATAATTACACAAAAAAAGCGCAGACGCTCAAAAAAGTGCCTGCGCATTTTTTATTTGAAATCGTTACGTTTGTTACGATTTTCTGCCCAGCTCGACCGCCTGCATATTGTAGGGGATGAGCCGCGCACGCTTCGGCGCAACGCACTTCTTCAGCGCGCGCTCTACCGTTTCGTCGCTGAAAAGCCCAGTTATCTCAAGCAGTTTGCCCAGCAATATCATGTTCGCGCCGCCGTAAAGCTCGTGCTCTTCCGCAAGATCCGAGGCGGGCACGGCGTACATATCCGCGTCGCCGCGCTCTTCCACGCCGCTCATCATGCTGCTGTCGTAAAAAACTTTTCCGCCGCTCTTTACCGCGCCGATGAATTTTTCGTATGAAGGGCCGTTCATCGCGACGAGTATGTCGGGGTTCTGGATTATCGGCGAGCCGATGTCTTCGTCTGATATGCAGACCGAGCAGTTGGCAGTGCCGCCGCGCATCTCGGGGCCGTATGAGGGCAGCCATGTCAGCTTTTTGCCCTCTTCCATCGCGCAGTATGCCAGTACTTTTCCCGCGAAGAGTATGCCCTGTCCGCCGAAGCCCGCAAGAATTATCGAAACTTCCATCTCAGCGCGCCTCCTTTTCGCCGGCGGTGACGTCTTTGTAAACGCCGAGCGGGTAGTAGGGAATCATGTCGCTGCGCACGAATTCCATAGCCTCAGCAGGCGTAACGCCCCAGTTTGTCGGGCAGGTCGAGAGCACCTCTACTATCGAAAGTCCTCTGCCGTTCGCCTCGTTGTCGAAAGCCTTGCGTATGGCGTTCTTAGCCTCGCGAATGTGCGCGGGCGAGTCGATGGCTACTCTCTGCGCCAGCGCTACGCCGTCCAGCGTGCTCATCAGCTCGCATATCTTTACAGGGTGGCCAGCCGTGTGCACATCTCTGCCGTACGGCGTGGTCTGCGTTACCTGACCCGGCAGGGTGGTGGGCGCCATCTGTCCGCCCGTCATGCCGTAGGTGGTGTTGTTTACGAATATTATCACGATGTTCTCGCCGCGCGTGCCGCTGTGTACGGTCTCAGCCGTGCCGATAGCCGCGAGGTCGCCGTCGCCCTGATATGTGAAAACGTGCAGGTTCGGGTTCGAGCGCTTTACGCCGGTCGCTACTGCGGGCGCTCTGCCGTGGGGCGCTTCCACCATATCGCAGCCGAAATAGTCATACGCCATTACAGCGCAGCCAACTGGGCATATGCCCACCGTTTCGCCCTCTATTCCCATCTCGTCGATCACTTCGGCGACCAGTCTGTGGATTATTCCGTGTCCGCAGCCGGGGCAGTAGTGGGTCGGCACGTCGAGCAGGGCGTGCGGTCTTTTGAATATTACCGACATTTTATATACCTCCGTTCAGTTCGCGCAGCTTTTCCAGTATCTCGCCCGGCGTAGGCACTACGCCGCCTGTTCTGCCGTAAAACTCTACCGGCTTAGAGCAGTTTATAGCCAGCTTTACGTCCTCTATCATCTGACCCATCGAAAGCTCGGTATCAAGCAGCACCTTTGTGCCCGCCGCAGCTTCTCTCAGCGCGTCCTTCGGGAATGGGTAAAGGGTTATGGGGCGGAAAAGGCCCGCCTTTATGCCCTCTGCGCGCGCCTGCGCCACCGCCGACTTCGCAACTCGCGCCGCCGCGCCGTAGCCTACCACGAGTATCTCCGCGTCTTCGCACATATAGCTCTCGCTGCGCTGCTCGCGGCTCTCGATAATGGCGTATCGTTCGTACCTCTCGCGCACTATCTTTTCGAGCGTCGGCGCGTCGAGGTAAAGTGAATTTATGATGTGGTGGGCGCGCTTGTTCTTGTGGCCATTCGCCGCCCAGCCTGATTTGTCAGTGTGCGCAGGCTCTATCTCGTGAAAGCTTACAGGCTCCATCATCTGTCCTAGCAGACCGTCTGCAAGTATCATCGCTGGTATGCGGTACTCGTCGGCTTTGTCGAAAGCCAGCGCCGCTAAGTCCGCCATCTCCTGCACCGAGTTCGGCGCGAATACCAGTATGTTGAAATCGCCGTGGCCCATAGCGTGCGTTGCCTGAAAATAGTCCGACTGCGAGGGCTGTATAGAGCCTAGTCCCGGGCCGCCGCGCTGTACGTTTATGATAACTGCCGGCAGGTCGCTGCCCGCCATGTACGATATTCCCTCAGATTTCAGCGATATTCCGGGGCTGGAGGAGGAAGTCATGGCTCTAACGCCCGAAGAAGCCGCGCCCAGCAGCATATTTACCGCCGCCAGCTCCGACTCAGCCTGTAAAAACACTCCGCCGCGCTTCGGCATCTGCTTAGCCATGTAGGCCGCCAGCTCGGTCTGCGGGGTTATGGGGTAACCGAAAAAGCATTTGCAGCCCGCGCGTATAGCCGCTTCGGCAAGCGCTTCGTTGCCCTTCATCAAATATTTTTCGCCGCTTTTAGTATTCTCAGCCATCTCTCACGCCTCCTTATCGGGCTTATCTATCTCTATGGCGCAGTCGGGGCAGATCAGCGCGCACATTGTGCAGCATACGCAAGCCTGCTGGTCGGTGCAGACGGCGGTAAAGCAGCCCCTCTTGTTCCTCTTTTCGGTCTGCATAGCCAGTATTTTCTTTGGGCAGACCGATATGCACAGACCGCAGCCCTTACAGCGGTCTTCGATAACTTTCATTTTCATCTCGAGTATTTGAACCTCCATATATATCCACACGCGCCCTGCGTGCTTCATTACGCAATTTGAGGGAAAAGCCTGCGCGCATTTCGCCGCCGCAAAGCTTATCCCCCACTTATTTATTATACTCTTTTTGCTGTTTTTATCAATAAACACTTTTTGATTTTTGGGTAAAAGTGCCTTATTCCCACACAGGTTTCACATACACCTCACATTTTAGCGGGCAGGGAAGCTTGTTCGCCAATGCGTCAAAAAGTTCGCTGCGCACCGCGGTGTATCTCAGCGGCAGACCCGCCTCGCGGCAGATGTCCTCGGCGTACTGCACCGAGCGCAGAAGCGTTTCCTCGTCGGTGAGCGCGCCGAGGTTAGAGTTGTTTACCACGCCCGTGTGTTTCAGCCGCGCCGCTTGCTCTATCTCGTACATCAGCTCAAGCGCTTCCTGCGGGCTTTCGGTGAGTTTGCGGCAGCGGTTGACTACATAAAGCATCTCCAGCCCCTGCGCGCCGCCCAGCACGTCGGCGTACCGTCCAAGAGCGATAGCCCCCTGCTCGTCGCCGCCTACGTCTAGTATCAGCAGGTCGCTCTGCGCCGCTTCGCCCGCCATGTCGAACCCCAGCGCGGGAATATCCAGCGAGGTGTTCGCAAAAAGCGGCGTTATGAGCTTTATTCCGTGTCGCTCAAAAAGCTCGGCGTGGTCGGCGGTGCGGAAATATGGGTTCACTATGTCGAGGTCGCAGACAGTTATCCGCGCCTGCGGCTGTTCCTGCGCGAGCGCAAGCGCCAGATTTATCGAAAAATTGGTCTTGCCCGCGCCGTAGTGTCCTGTTATAACTATAACTTTTCCCATTTATATCATCTCCTGTAAATTTTGCATCTAAAATAGTGCCTATAAATAATAGTATACCCCGCGCGCGCCGCGCAGTCAATTACCGTATTTTTAAATTTGTCCATAAAAAAACGGCGCACCTTGGTACGCCGCTTTTCTGCAACTAAGAGGTATGTAATTTAGAAATTCACGTCTTTAAAATACGTCGCTATCTCCGCCATGTCCTGTTTGAGGTCGTTGGCGGCTTCCGCAGGCAGGTTGTAAAGCTCGCCCGCGATGATCTCTTTCGTCAGCAGCATTATGTCGTCCAGAAACGCGCGCGCCTCGTCGGTCAGCGATATATTTATCACGCGGCGGTTGATCTTGTTTTTTTCGCGCAGTACCATTCCGCTTTCTACAAGTTGGGTTATGGCGCGGGTAGCCTGCTCGTTGCTGGTGCTGATGCTTCGCGCCAATCCGCTCATGCTAAAAGTTTCCTTTTTAAGCATGGTGAGCAGTATTATCTGCTGGGTGCGTGTGAGCTTCTTCGCGTGGCTGTCGAAAGCCTTAAAGATAGCTGCACTGAATATGGGGTAAACGCTTATGAGCGAGGCGGTAAAGTCTGTAAAAGCTGTATCATTCATGTGGAACTTCTCCTCTCGTTAAATTGGTTCAAATACTAGTATATCACTCAGATATATAAATCTTTTGTTAATTCATAAGATTTATTTGCACAAGATTATTTTCTTAATAATTATTATAACACATTTTCTCTATTTGTCAAGCTTTTTTCGGGTAGGAAAAAGGCCATTTCGAGTAATTCGTGATCAACGATATTAAAATTATGTAAATTTGAAGAACATTTATACGATTTGTTCAAAAAAATGCCTGAGATTTATCACATTTTGACGGCGAATTTACATGATTTTACGCCGTTTTTACGCGCAAATTTGGCTGTATCGCCTATATAAATTCGTATATAATCACTTGACTTAACGAAAAAAATAGTATACAATAAAGATGGATAATTGCGCCCATTCGCACATTTTACCCATAATACGGCGCGCAAGATATACAGAAATAAAACAGAATAGGAGAATGTTGGTATGAAAATGAGAGGAATCTACTCTTCGGTAACTGATATACGCCGCAAGGTGTTTACCGAAGTGGCACGTCTGGCTTACGAGGGCGGCGATTATTCGGCGAAGATCGGCGACCTGCCTTACAAGATCGTGCCCGGCAGCGAGGCGGTCTACCGCGAGTCGATATTTCTTGAGCGCGCGATAGTTGAAGAGCGCCTGCGCTTGGCGATCGGTCTGCCGCTGCGCCCTATCGACGAGCACAAGTCGGTCTCTGAGGGAATCGAGGAAACGGCTATCGCTGAAAAATACTACGATCCGCCGCTGGTAAATATCATAAAGTTTGCCTGCAACGCTTGTCCCGAAGCCCACTACCACGTTACCGACTGCTGCCAGGGCTGCCTTGCTCACCCTTGTAAGGAAGTCTGTCCCAAGAAAGCTATCGAGATAATTCACGGCAAATCTGTAATAGATCAGTCGAAGTGCATAAAGTGCGGACGCTGCGCGGGAGTCTGTCCCTACGGCGCTATCAATAAAATGGAGCGCCCCTGCGCCGCCGCCTGCGGTATGGACGCTATCAAGTCCGACGAGCAGGGCAGAGCGGAGATCGACCACGATAAGTGCGTTTCCTGCGGTATGTGCCTTGTAAACTGTCCCTTCGGCGCGATAGTCGATAAGGGTCAGATTTTCCAGCTTATACACGCTATGAAGACGGGCAAGAAGGTCATCGCGATAGTCGCTCCCGCTTTTGTAGGTCAGTTCGGCCCTAAGGCTTCGCCCGAAAAGCTCACCGCCGCTATGAAAAAGCTCGGCTTCGACAGCGTAGTAGAAGTAGCTATCGGCGCTGACCTCTGCGCTATCGAAGAGGCTAAGGACTTCATGCGCGATGTGCCAGAGCATCAGCCGTTTATGGCGACTTCCTGCTGTCCCGCATGGTCGGTAATGGCGAAAAAGCTTTTCCCCGACATCGCGCAGAATATCTCTATGGCTATGACGCCGATGGTGCTTACCGCGAGAATGGTGAAGAAGGAAAATCCCGACGCTTACATAGCTTTCATCGGTCCTTGCGCTGCTAAGAAGCTTGAGGCTTCGCGCCGCTCTATCCGCAGCGATGTTGACTTCGTACTGACTTTTGAAGAGCTGATGGGTATGTTTGAGGCTAAGGACGTCAAGTTCGAGGACATCACCGACGATGAAAAGGTAGAGCTGAACGAGGGCACGGGCGACGGCAGAATTTTCGCTGTTTCCGGCGGCGTTGCCAAGGCGGTATCAGACGTTATCAAGAAGCTCGACCCCGAGCGCGAGATAAAGGTAGAGTCGGCGCAGGGTCTGCGCGACTGCCGTAAGCTGCTCACTCTGGCTAAGGCGGGCAAGTACAATGGCTACCTGCTCGAGGGCATGGCTTGTCCCGGCGGCTGCGTTGCCGGCGCGGGCACACTTCAGGCTGTTGAAAAGTCCACGATACTGGTAAACAAGTACGCTAAGGACGCTGACAAGCAGAACGCGCTCGAAACTGAGCACGAGATCACCCTCGGCTTCAACAAGCCCGCAGAGGAATAATCGCATACATCTGTTAATAACAAACGCCGCAGGGTACGAAGCTCTGCGGCGTTTTTGCATATGCACAAAAAAACGGCGGGTATCTCACCGCCGTTAAAAACTATATTACATTTTTGCGCGCTCTTTTGCTCTCAGCGAATTGCTCAGAGTTCTCTTGCGAATCCTCATGCTCTTCGGGGTAACTTCGAGCAGCTCGTCGTCCGCGAGGAATTCAAGGCAGTCCTCAAGGCTGAGATTTCTCGGCGGGATAAGTCTTAAAGCGTCGTCGCTTCCGCTTGCACGGGTGTTGGTAAGGTGCTTTTTCTTGCAGACATTTACCACGAGGTCGTCAGACTTCGGCGAAGCGCCTACTACCATGCCCTCGTAAACAGGCGTGCCCGCGCCGATGAACAGCTCGCCGCGCTCCTGAGCGTTGTACAGACCGTAGGTAACAGCCTCGCCCGTTTCAAAAGCTACCAGCGAACCGGTAGAGCGGCGTGCGATGTCGCCCTTGTGCGGCTGATACTCGTAGAATACCGAGCTCATGATGCCCTCGCCCTTGGTATCGGTGAGGAATTCGCTTCTGTAACCGAAAAGTCCGCGGCTGGGGATGAGAAATTCTATTCTCATGCGGTTGCCGACAGGGGTCATCTGCGAAAGCTCGCCCTTGCGCGAACCCAGCTTTTCCATTACCGAGCCTACGCAACCCTCGGGAACGTCGATAACAAGGCGCTCGATAGGCTCGCAGAGCTTGCCGTTTACTTCTTTATAAAGCACGCGGGGGGTGGAAACTGCCAGCTCGTAGCCCTCGCGGCGCATATTTTCGATCAGTATCGAAAGGTGCATCTCACCTCTGCCCGCTACGCGGAAGCTGTCGGTAGAGTCGGTCTCGGAAACTCTCAGCGAAACGTCTTTCAGCAGCTCTTTGAAAAGTCTGTCGCGAAGCTGGCGTGAGGTCACGAACTTGCCCTCTCTGCCCGCGAAAGGCGAATCGTTTACCGAGAAGGTCATTTCTACGGTAGGCTCAGAGATCTTTACGAAAGGCAGCGGCTCGAAATGACCGAACGAGCAGATGGTGTCGCCGATGGTGATGTTCTCCAGACCGCTTATGCAGACGATGTCGCCCGCGCTCGCGCTCTCGCAAGGCACGCGGTTTAGTCCCTCTATCTGGTAGATGGTCACGATCTTGCCGCGGTACTCCTTTTTAGTCTGGTGGAAGTCGCCGACGGTAACGTCCTGATTTACCTTGATAGTGCCGCGCTCTACGCGTCCTACTGCGATTCTGCCGACGTAGTCGTTGTAGTCGATAGCGGATACCAAATACTGCATCTCGCCCTCGTCGTCAACTACCGGCGCGGGAATGTAGGTGAGTATCTCGTCCAGCAGGGGGATAAGGTTCTCGCCCGGCACGTTGGGCTTGTAGGAAGCCGTACCATCTCTGCCCGAGCAGTAAAGAATTGGGCTGTCGAGCTGTTCGTCGGTAGCGTCGAGATCCATCAGCAGCTCGAGAACTTCGTCGCCGACCTCGTTAAGGCGCGCGTCGGGACGGTCGATCTTGTTTATTACTACGATTATCTTGTGGCCCAGCTCAAGCGCTTTCTGAAGCACGAATCTGGTCTGCGGCATAGGGCCTTCGGCAGCGTCTACCAGAAGGATAACGCCATTTACCATCTTCAGCACACGCTCTACCTCGCCGCCGAAATCGGCGTGGCCGGGGGTGTCGATTATGTTTATCTTAACGTCTTTGTACTTTATCGAGGTGTTTTTCGCCAGTATGGTTATTCCTCTTTCGCGCTCGATGTCGTTAGAGTCCATTACTCGCTCTTCTACCTCCTGATTTTCTCTGAAAGTGCCCGACTGCTTTAGCATTTCGTCTACCAGAGTGGTCTTGCCGTGGTCAACGTGCGCGATTATCGCAACGTTTCTAAGGTCTTCTCTTACCATTTCTTTACTCTTCCTTTCGCTTTTATCATATTTACCGTTCCGAATATTTTAGTAAGTTTATCTGAGTATTTAAGTTTGTTTAACGTTTTTTACAATCTCTCAAAATAATATTATACCACATTTTTCGCGGGATTTCAATTACTTTCGCTCAACAAATTGCAGCGTTTGGCGCATTAACATTTGTATATTATAACGAACAAACGCAAAAAAATTCCCGATTGATAAACATTTTGTTTACATCAAACGGGAATTTTTCGGTATATTCGCTTTGTTAATTTCTGAATTATTCCGGCAGCGGCGGGTACTCGGTATCCGTCGGCTCGGGGTCGGTCTGCGGCGGCTCGGTCTCGGTCGGCGCAGGCGTTGTGGTCGTTTCAGGCTCGGTAGTCGTGGTGGTCGATGTCTCGGGCGCAGGCGTTGTGGTGGTCTGCGGAGGTATGTACTCATCGGGCAGCGTGCCGTCAGCCTTTGAGGAAGAATCGTCCTCGCTGCTCTCGTCCTCGGAAGATGTATCCTCCTCGCTGCTTTCGTCAAGTTCAGAATCTTCGTTCTCGTCCGCCTCTGAGGAATCCAGCTCGGTCAGCGTGTCAAGCAGGGAAGAGCTCTCTTCGCTTTTGCTTACGGGCGCACGCGTAGTCAGTGCCGCTCCCGAGCCGTTTTTCTGACCGAAATCGTTGTCATTCTTTGTAATGAAAAGCAGCACGATAACGATTATCAGCAGCGCGAAGATCGCGGAGAGTACTATTATAACTATCTTGCGGTAGCGTGCATCGGCGGAAAGCGGCTCTTTTATGCCGTCGTCTTCGGCTTCCTCGTTGTAGTCCGCTTCGGGCTGTTCGCCCTCATGATCGTTGTACTCATCATAATTATCGTATTCGCCGTAATCACCGTAATCGCCCTCGGCATACTCCTGATCTGCGGGCTGTTCGGGTGCATATTCGTGCTGTTCGGGCTGGGGCTGGCGGTTCACATCGCCGTAGCCGAAGCCTGCTCCCGTGTTGAAAAACATTGTGCCGCAGTGCTTGCAGGTTATAGCGTCTTCGGGTATCACTCTGCCGCAGTTCGGACAAGTTTTAGTCTGCATCTGTATTCCTCCAAAGTTTTTAATTTACCATAGGCAATACCGCAAGGCGCCTGCCGCACGATATTGCCTATTCGGATAATATTCTGTCAGTATCAGCCTACCTGAGAGATCTCGCCGGTAACGAGGTCTACTCTGTAAGTGTGGGTAACGCCGTCAGCGTCGGTGCCGTAGAAGTTCATCTCTACGCCGTCAGTACCGTAAGCGTAGCCGCCGTCGGTAAGGCCGTTGCCGGAAGCGTAGCTCTGCCAAATAGCGGTAGCTTCGTTCCAGCTGTAATATCCGCCCTCTGGGCCTGCCAGCGAGCTGTTGTCGTCAGCAGCGGAGGAGCTGTCGGCTGCGGAAGAGTCTGCCGAAGAATCAGCAGTGCTGTCCGCTGCGGAGCTGTCTGCCATAGAGTCAGCCGCCGAGTCTATGGTAGAGTCGGTAACGGGGTCTGCGGCAAGGCTGTCGGCGATGTCGGTCGGGTTTTCCGAAGCGGTATCGTCAGTCACCTGCGGCACATATTCCGTAGTTACAGGCTCGGTCGCGGTCGCGGTGTCGGTGTTTCCCTGAGTAACAGTAACGGGCGCGGCGCTCGAGCTGCTGTCGTCTGAGCCGAAGCCGAAAAGCTTGTAGCCCACCGCTACTGCCGCGATGATTATAATAAGTATTCCCAGCGTGATTATAGCTGTGATGAGGAAAGTTCTCTTGGGGTCGTATTCGCCGAGCGTAGCGTTTTCGGGCTGCGCAGGCTCATATTCCTCGGGCTGATATTCCTCCTCGGGGTACTCGCCCTCAGCGTATTCGCCCTCGGGGTACTCCTCTTCGGCATACGCGCCGTCAGCGTACTCTTCCTCGGCATATTCGCCTTCTTCGCTGCCGTCGCCGTATTCGTCGTCGTATGTATAAGCTTCGCCCTCGTCATCGGCGTCCTCGTTGTAAACGGTATCATCGTAAACTTCTTCGGGGCTTTCGGCCTGCTCTTCGTAAGCTTTCTCGAGGTTCTGCTCAGCCTCGGTTACTATCTCGTCGGGGTCGGGGCTTTCGGCCTTAGCCTGCTCCATAGCCTTTTTCAGCTCTTCCTTAGAGTAAACTATGGTGTTTTCCTCTTCAGCTGGCTGTTCGGGCTCTTCATACTGCGGCTCTATATCTTTACCGTTTTCGTCGATAAGCAGGTTGTGACAGAATTTGCAAAGTATCGCCTCTTCTGAGATCTCCTTACCGCAAAACGGACAAGTTCTGGTTTTCAAAACTATCAAATCCTTCCTTTTTCATTTCCTAAAAATGGATACCTCTGTTTCTGCTCAGGGTATACCTTGTCTAATTATAATCATACCACACTTTTTCTGAAATTGCAACCGTATTTCCGAAAAATCATCAAATTAACACGAAAAAAACATTCTCAAAAGATTTTTTTGGCAATGCTTCACAGCACCGCTTCTTCAAAATCTTCGCCCGCCCAGATAAGGCAGCGGTGTGCAGAGCCGTTTTTAGGTATGGATACCGAGCCGGGGTTTATGCAGCGTATGCTTTTCTCGCCCTGCTGTTTGATCTGATCGTCGGGTATATGTGTGTGGCCGTAAAGGAAGATAGTGCCGTCCGCCAGCGGGGGCAGCTTGTCGGGACCGTATATATGTCCGTGTGTCGCGAAAAGCGTCTTGCCGTGGTCGCAGATGACCGCGCTCTCGCTCATCACGGGGAAGTTCAGCACCATTTGGTCTACCTCGGCTTCGCAGTTTCCGCGAACGCATATCAGCTTGTCGGCGAGGGGGTTGAGCATTGCTATCACCTTTTTCGGCTCGTAGCCCTGCGGCAGGTCGTTGCGCGGGCCGTGGTAAAGTATGTCGCCCAGCAGTATCAGCTTATCAGCGCCGCTTTTTTCAAAAGCCGCGAGCAGTTTCTCGCACCAGTATGCCGAACCGTGTATGTCCGAAGCTATCATGTATTTCATTTCGCCGCGCTCCTTTCAGCCGCGAGCTTTTCGCAGCCTTCCTTTATCTCATTATATATCACTAGTCCGCGCTTTTTCTTGAATTTTTTCACCATGCCGATGTAGAGGTCGTGCTTGCTTCTTGAGGCGAGGGCTACCTCTACCGCCGCGGCGGTCTCCTCGGCGTTTGATTTTCCCTTGAGCGCCGCGCGCACGCCATCCTCCAGCTTAGCCGCATATTCGGGGGATAATTCCTCGGGCTGTTCGGCAGGCTCAGCCTTTTTCTTCTCAGCCTTTTTCGGCTTTACAGCTTTTTCCGATTTAGTCTTTCCCGCTGCGCTGCGCTTTTTGGCAGGCTTCTGCTCCTTAGCTTTCTGTTCGGGCTGTTCCGTCTTTTCGGGGGCTTTTTCCGCGGCGATCTCCGCAGGCTCTTCCTGCTTCGGCGATTCGTCAACGGCTGCGGCAACAGCGTTCACTGCCGCCGCTTCGCCCGTGAAATCCATGAAGTCTGACTCTACTATCTCGTAAAGTTCGCTGCCGCGTTCCGTGCCGAAGCGCTGGGTCATGTTCGCCGCAAGCTCCTGCGAATCTGCAGAGCGGTTTATCAGCGATACCACGCCCGAAAATTCGTCGTTCGAGGCTATCGGGTCGAGCAGGGTGTGCAGTTTTTTCTTCATGGTATTGTCCGCCTTTTTCGGCTCGGCGGGCGCAGGTTCTTCCGCGGCAGGCTCGATAAAGCGCTTGAATTCAGCCTTTATCGCCTTGTAGAGCACACAGCCGCGCTTTTTGTTGAAGCGCTTTATCATGTTGATGTACAGCTGCTGCGGGGTGGCGGAGATGTTTATCTGCGCTACCGTGCCCGAAAATTCGTCTTTCGTCGCGATGGGGTCTAGCAGGGCGTGCAGCTTTTTCTTCATATCTGCGTCTACCTTTTTCGGCTCGGCGGCGTTTTCGGCGTTCTCGGCATCATCGGCAGTTTCAGCTTCCTGCTCCTGCGCACTAAGCTCAGCAAGCCGCGCTTTTATCCTGTCATAATGGTCGGTTAGCTCGGAAGCGATGTATTCGCCGTCCTCGCAGCCCATCGCCGCTACCAGAACTTTGCGCAGGTCGCGCAGGCATATCGAGCGGTTCAGCTCATTGAGCACATTGCGCAGTCTGCCCTCTTCCAGCTTGAAAAGGCTGAGCGGCAGCTCTTCGCCTTCGGCAGCGCGCGCTATATCCATGTACTTTGCGAACTGCGCGTCGGTGATGTCGGCGGGGCGGGCTGCGGGCTCGCTCGGTTCGTTCGGTTCGCTTAGCGCAGATGTTTCGGGAATATATGCGTTTGTGGTTATCTCTATCCTGCGCTCATGCGCGAGCTTGCTCGCGCTCGCTTTCTCCTTGTCAGGGCGAAAAGCCTGTATCATCGCCTCGGGCACCATTATCTCCATATCCGCCTTTTTTGCGGGCTTTTCCTCGGGGGTATCCGTCTGCTCGGGCAGTGCGACTGCTTCGGCGATAAGCTCCTCCGCCTGCTCCGCTATGTCGCCCAGCTCGATAGAAGCCGCCTTGTGCGACTTTGCGTAATTGATCGCCGCCGCGATGTTCTGCGTTCTGAATACCACGCAGGGCGGTGCGTCGTTGAAAGTGTTCTCCCAAAAATCATGCAGCTTATCGAAGCCCTTATCGTTGCTGATAATGAAAATGTGCGAGTTGTTCTGCTGTGCCACCATGTATCCCAGCAGGGTAGAGAGCTGGAAATCAAGGGCGTTTTTGCCGCCGACGTTTACCTTCATGTACTCCACGCTTGCCGACGCGCGCATAACGCTGCAGTGCATCTCAAAGCTTATGGTGTCGGAGTTTTCGCTGTAAAATATAACTACATGGTCGTCGCTGCCCAGCTGGTCTATGCCCACCAGCCCCTTTGATTTTACGTTCTCAAAATCTACAAGAAATGATCTCATACAAATATCCTCATTCTTTCGTCTTGCGTTTGTGTACGCCTATGCTTATGCCGACCGCCGCGCAGGCTGTTACGGCAGCCGCGCCCGCCGCTATGCCTATATTTTTTCTGCGGTCTGATTTTTTTTCTTCCTCGGCTTTTTTTACCTTCTGCTCGCTGATATACTCCGCTTCCGCCTTGTCGTCGTGGTATGTAAATGTCTGTTTTTCTATAAGCTCCTCCAGCGTTTTTGCTATGAGCTGGTGACCCTCGGCGTTGGGGTGTATATCCATATCCTTTATGTTGGTAAGCTCCTGATTTCTGCCCTTAAAGCTTGACGCCACGTCTGCGACTAAATAATTCTCGCCGTTTTCCGAAAGCGAGAAAATAGTTTCATTCAGCTTGCCTATTTTCTCCTCGCCCAGCTTGTCCAGCAATGAGATAACATGCCCCTCAAAAGGGTTGTAAAGGGTCTGTATGATAAGCTTGCAGTCGGCGTTTTTTGTGCGGTCGTGTATCTCGTCGGTAATGGCTGAGAGCTTTTCGGGGAAAGGCGCAAGCGCGGTATCTAGGTCGTCGCTCAGTGAAAGCGATCTGTTCACCATATCTCCTACGCTGTTGTCCTTGCCCATTATCCCCAGAAACACGCCCAGCATATCGTTCCCGCCGATGGATACCACTACGGCGTCGGCGTCTGAAAGCGCTTTGTCGCAGGTGCCGCCTTTCAGCAGGTCGAGAAGCTGCTGCGAGGTGTAGCCGCTTATCGCGAGGTTTTCGTAAGCAAAATCCGCCTCTTCCGGCAGATTTGACTTAAATACCTCGGCAAGTATATTGGCGTATGAGGGACACTTGGTAAGGTCATTTTTGTCGTACCCTTTCAGCCCGTAGCCCGCCGCTATCGAGTCGCCCAGAAATACCGTCTTGGGCGGCACGTTCACTTCTACGTCGAAGCTTGGCTCGCCCTCGGCAAAAGCCGTCGCCCCGCCGCATATAAATACCGCCGCCGCGCATATCGCGCATATCGCTCGGCGCAGTATATCAGCTTTTTTATGTATATGCATATATCTGTTCATCTCCGTCTTTTTGTCAGGGCATTTTCCTGAAATATATATGTCCGCGATATATATGATATGCCGATATGCGTACATCAGATATATCCATTATATATAATACTATATTATTTCCGATATGTCAACATTATTTTCCGCATATCTGCATATTTCAGGCATATTTAAGGTAACACCGCACAACTACCGCCTTCGGCTTTGTGCGGTGTTGCCTTAATATATAAATATCTCAGTACACATATATTAAAACAAACGCCCCGCTTCGGCATATTTCGCCGAAAGGGAGCGTTATAATCAGTATGATGATGTGTTATCTTTCGTTTATCGGGATATACTCGCGCTCTTTCATTACAGCCTTGTATGCGGGGCGGATTATTCTCTTGCCCGTTACAAGCTCTTCAAAGCGGTGAGCGCACCAGCCTGCCATACGCGATACGGCGAAGAGCGGCGTGAAGAGGTCTTCGGGTATGCCCAGCATTCTGTATACCAGACCCGAGTACATATCTACGTTCGCGCACATAGCCTTTATATCGCCCTTCTTCTCAGCGAAAAGCTCGGGAGTAAGGCGCTCGATGGACTCCAGCAGGCGGAACTCTTTCTCAAACTCGGTTCCGTGCGCGAGCTTCTCGGCGTTGGCCTTGAGTATCACGGCGCGGGGGTCGGAAAGGGTGTATACCGCGTGGCCCATACCGTATATCAGACCCGTGTGGTCGAAAGCCTCTTTATTTAGTATCTTTCTTAGGAAGTCGGCAACTTCGCCCTCGTCATCCCAGTTGCGCACATGTTCTTTTACGCAGGTGAACATCTCGTTAACTTTGATGTTAGCGCCGCCGTGCTTCGGGCCTTTCAGCGAGCCGATAGCCGCCGAGTATGCCGAGTATGGGTCGGTGCCGGAAGATGTAAGTACGCGGCAGGTGAAAGTAGAGTTGTTTCCGCCGCCGTGCTCAGCGTGCAGCATAAGCACTATGTCGAGCAGCTTAGCTTCCTCGTCGGTGAATTTGCGGTCGGGGCGCAGGGCTGAAAGTATCATCTCAGCGGTAGACTGCCCCTTTATCAGCGGGTGCATTATCATGCTCTGACCGTCGTAAACTCTGCGCTTTACCTGATATGCCGATACCATTATATTAGGCAGCTTCGAGATTATCGAGATAGCGGTAGCCATTTCAAATTCGGGACTTCTGTTTTCGGGGTTTTCATCATATGAATATAAAGAGAGCAGGGCGCGTCCCATCTTGTTCATTATATTTCTCGAGGGCGCTTTGAGTATCATATCTTCAAAGAAGTTGGGCGGCAGTTGGCGGTTTTCGTCCATCAGCTCGGTAAAAGCCGCAAGCTCTTCGTGAGTAGGCAGATTGCCCATCAGCAGCAGATACACCGTTTCCTCATATGCAAAGCGGTTTTCCTTTACGGCGTTTTCTACGAGATCTTTGATATCATATCCGCGGAATACGAGTTTGCCCGGTATCGGAGATTTTTCGCCTTCGTTTATTACATATCCGTGAACGTTACAGATGTTGGTAAGACCAGCCATTACGCCGGTGCCGTCGGAATTTCTCAGACCTCTTTTTACCACATATTTATCGTAGTATTTAGGGTCGATGGCGTTATTGGCAACAAATTGCTGGTAAAGCATATTCCTCGCTGTTTCGTTTGACATATAAAGATCATCTCGCTTTCTCCGCGCCAAAATATGCGCAGCAATAATATACAAATAATTCTCACAATAATATACAAATAATTCTCACGTAATTATATAAATAATATTTTACAACATTTTTTCCGATTTGTCAAGTTAGATTTGCACAAACATAGCCGTTTGGCTAAAAGCAATTTGTTTTATTTGATGAAAATATGAATTTTATCGGGCAGAGTTATTCATTTTCACACCCTGCAGCAAAGGAAAGGACGATATTTATGAAAGATTACTTACAGCTTATTGCAGTTTTTGCAGTGTTGCTGCTGCTGATACCCTGCGTGGGATATGCGCGGCGCGAGTCGGAAAAAGCTGCCGCGGGCGGTTCGCAAGGTTACGAAACTGTGAAGATACTCTGCGAGGAAACAGGCAGGGTGGCTGAGTACAGCATGAAGGATTACATAATAGGCGCGGTATTTGCGCAGATGCCTGCCGATTTTGAGGACGAGGCGCTGAAAGCGCAGGCGGTGCTGGCTTCTACATATGCGCGGCGGCGTATACTTGCCGAGAGCGCCGAGCCTGCGGCGGATCTGCGCGGCGCACATATGAGCGATGACGGCAGCCGCTATCAGGCGTTTTTCACGGAAGATCAGGCGCGGGAGGTCTACGGCGACGGTTACGGTGCGGCGCTGAAAAAGATAACCGCTGCGGCGGAATATGCCGAACCGCTCACGCTCAGCTGGCAGGGCGAGCCGATATTGGTAGCGTTTCACGGCATATCCTACGGCAAGACCGAGTCGGCGCAGGTGATGTGGGGCGAGGAGATACCGTATCTGACATCGGTCGATAGCGAGTGGGACGCCGAGCTTCAGGAGTGCGAAACGGTGCGGAATTACAGCGAAGCGGAGATGAAAAGGCTGCTGACGGCGGAGTTCACCGACTGCGACCTTAGCGGCGAGCCTGAGGGCTGGCTGACTGCGGCGGAGCGTTCTCCGGGCGGCACGGTGCTGAAAATGCGCGCGGGCGGCGAGATATGCGAAGCGTCGCGGATATGCGCGCTGCTCGACCTGCCATCGCAGCACATAGAGGTAGAATATGCAGACGGGGAATTCACCTGCCGCGCGCTGGGCTGCGGGCATTTGGTAGGCATGAGTCAGCACGGCGCGAACGAAATGGCGAAGCAGGGAAGCGGCTGCGAGGAGATACTTCTGCATTATTTTACGGGGTGCGAGATGATGCGTAAATGAGCACGGTCATATATATCTGAATGTATTGCTTGCATAAATTTTAGAGTATAGGTATATCGTTAGATTATCCAATTATATAAAAATATTGACATTTTGCCCAAGGGTTAATAAATTGCCAAGTCGGGATTTTTTAATTATTTGTACAAAAAATCATTGACATCTCGTAATATCTGTGTTATAATATATCTTGTCGAACGCTGGCAAAAGCGCTCGTAAAAAGGGGGATATATATGCAGAAAGGCAATGGGGTGCGCGCTTTGATGCTTTCGCTCATCGGCTTCGCTATGATAATTTTCATTCCGTGGCTTTGTGTGAAAAGCACTTCTTCCGCTATGAACTACCTGCGTAATGGTACTGAAGTGCAGTGCCGTGTGGTATCGGTGGAGGAGCATAGAAAGGGAAAACAGCTCGTGCACGCCGTTTATACAGATGATACAGGCGAGGAAATACTGGCTGAGGCGACTATGAACCGCCGCACTTCTGAGGGCGAGAGCTTTACGGCGCTCGTTACAGACGCCGACCCCGAAAAGGTCTACTGCCCGCCTTCAAATTCGCTGATAGCCGTTTCCGCGGTGATAATGACAGCGCTTTGGATCTCGGGATTTGTGGTATTTTTCATGGGTCATCACGATTCGATAGTCAACCGTATGCTTACCAAAAACGGTAAGCCCGCGCTCGCCGAGGTGGTCAGCGTGAAGCAGATAGACCAGTTCGCATATGAATGTAAGATGCGCTATAACGATTCTCGCGGCGGCGAACATACGGGAAAATTTTTCGTTAAAAAAAGCCGCCCGGTTATCGGCGACAAATTCCACATAGTCTACTGCTTGAAGAAAAACGGCAAGGCAGTAGCGGATATTATAGAAATATGAAACTAAAAGGTGCGTCCTCAGCAGGTCGCGCCTTTTTTTAGTCGGAAAATAATGTTGACACGGCGACGCGTATGTGCTATTATATTATAAAGGTATAGCGTATAACGTTTGTTAAAAAATACAGGAATTATAGAAAGAGTGATATATATGTTTTGCCCGAAATGTGGAAAAGAACTGCCGAATGATTCGGCGTTTTGTCCCGCCTGCGGTAACAAATTATCGCGCGGCGCAGATGAGCCTGAGCAGCAGTATCAGTACGACCGGTATGACCAATATGAACAGCCGGAACAATATGAGCAGTACGGCACGATAAACGGCGATATTTACGCTCCGCCAGAGCCGCCCGCTTCGCAGAAGCGTTTTCGGTTTCTGATACCCGCGGTGATATGCTCGGTGTGCTGCGTGTGCATGGCGGCGATGGTTGCGGCGATAGTGCTGACCCGCGGCAGTGTCAAGACGGACAGCGCCGATGAAAACAGCGCCCCGCAGACCCAGACCGCCGCGGCCGCTCAGACAGCGCAGTCATCTCAGCCCGAACAGACCGAACAGCCGCAGACGGAGCAGACCGAGGAGAAAACCACGGCGCAGACTACCGCCCCGCAGACCAAGCCCGCCACCACTACTACGCAGGATAAATATAAGATACCGGTAACCCCCGACAGCACGAGCTACGTCGGAACTATGTATGTCGCGACCAAAAAGGACCCGCTGACTATGCGCATCGGGCCGGGATATAAATATGCTTACAAAACTCAGATACCTCGCCGTTACGAACTAGCTGTTTATGCCGAGCGTAGCGGCGACGGCGAAACGTGGGCGTATGTCGAGTACAACGGCGTGTATGGCTGGTGCACGGAAAAATATCTTTCGTACAGTCTGCCGATAGAGTACGATATAGTCGAGCCGGATAACTACATTGAAGATGACTATCACCCGCATTTTACAGTGGTCGTTAATGATCTGACCCTGCGCAAAGGCCCCGACAAGAGCTACGCTGCGATGGACAGCATCGACAGCGGCACGGCGATGGAGGAGTACGGCTACAACGACGACGATAACGGCAAATGGATATACACCGAGTATAATGGTCAGCGCGGCTGGATAATGGCATACAGGGGTGAATACGATAGTTCGGACTACAAAGCTTACGTTCAATATGAGGGCGGCGCGGCGAAACCCGTCATCTACCTCTACCCTCAGCGCCCGACCGATGTTTCCGTAAAGCTTACTGCGAAAAACGCCGAGATCTCGACCACATATCCGGCATATGGCGACGGCTGGAACGTTACCGCTTATCCCGACGGCAAGCTAGTCAACAAAGCTGACGGCGGAAATTATCATTATCTTTTCTGGGACAGCGTGAACGACCGTGCACATTATGATATGTCGCAGGGCTTTGTTGTAAAGGGCGAAGATACCGAAAAATTCCTGCGCGAAAAGCTTGAAATACTGGGACTTAACGAGGACGAGCGCAACGAATTCATAGTATACTGGCTGCCGCGAATGGAGCACAATAAGTATAATCAGATAGCGTTCCAAAGCGACATCTACACCGATAATTACGAGCTAGATATATCCCCGAAGCCCGACAGCCTGCTGCGCGTGTTCATGACATACCGCCCGCTTGAGGAGAAGATAGACATTCCCGAGCAGAAGCTCAGCGGGTTCGAGCGCAAAGGCTTTGCCGCCGTTGAGTGGGGCGGGGCGGAGTTGAAGTGAGTGATGTAAATGAAGTGTAAATATTGCGGGAACTCTCTGCCCGATGGCTCGGATTTTTGTATATACTGCGGTCAAAAACAGCCGCCCGAAAATCAGGGCGCGGACGTCAGCAAGTTCAAGATACTTCTGCCCGCGCTGATATGCTCGGTCTGCTGTATATGTATGGCGGCGCTGGTTGTCGCGATAGTTGTGAAGCGCGGAGCGAACGGCGGCGAGAGCGAAGCTGACGTATACCAAAATTCGGCGGTGTCGAGCGCCGCGGCTGTTGACGCCGACGCACAGACCGAGCCGACTGAGCCGACCGAACAGTCTGCCGAAAACAGCTCAGATGAAAAAATCGACACGCCTTACGCGCCTGCGGTAATGGCGGAGAGCGGCTGCCTTTTCACGCCGAGCGACGGTACGCTCGTTCAGATGCGCAAAGGCCCGAGCGAGCAGTACACGCTGATATGCGATGTTTCGCCGGGGGCAATGCTGACGGTCTACGCCGAGGAGGAAACGGACAACGTTAGGTGGATATATACTCAGTACGGCAGTGAGTACGGCTGGTGCAGGGCGGAACTGCTCAAAGATACGGTGCAGAAAGTAGCCAACGTAACTGAACCTCAGATCGCTCTTCATTCATATGAGCGATACGAAGTTGTCAGCCGCGTGAATCTTCTTATGCTGCGCAACGAGCCTGACGAGGAATCCACCAGTAAGATCTACATCAACAAGGGCGAAAAGCTGACGATATACGGCGAAAAACGCAATGACGACCGCTGGCTGTACACTTACAAAGACGGCCAGTTCGGCTGGATAAAAACGTACAGGGGCGACCCCGGCAAGAGCGGTTACAAGATATATTTGGATTATTACTATTGAAAAAAACGCTGTATGGATGACTAAAATCCGTACAGCGTTTGATTTTTATTCAGTTGCGCGATGTGCAGCTCGCCCGACAGCACATATATCAGCACCATGCAGCCCATCGTCCGCCGCTGGTGCACAACCCCCGCGGGCGCGGAGAGATTTCCGCAGCCGTAAAATTCGGGTCTGCCGTCAGCCGAGCAGCGGCAGTATCTTTTGTCCGCCATTTTTATCACCCGTCTGTAATTTTAGCACAAACGGCGGCGAAAATCAAGTGCGGTCTACGGCTTTGCGCGGTCGAGGCTGTTTTCAAACCGGTCGTATATCGCTTCGCCCTCGCTGTCCTCGCCGTAAAGCATTATCCCGCTGTGCAGATGAATGGTGAGCGTTTCGCCGCAGGACTGTATAGTTTCGCCGTTGCGGTCGGTTACTTTTTTAACGAAAGCCGCTGCGTCTTCGGGCGAGGTGCAGCCGGTAGCGACTACAAATTCATCGCCGCCGATGCGGAAAGCCATCATGTTCTCGCTCAGCGCCGAGTCGATGTGCTCCACGCAGGCGCTTATCACGTCGTCGCCCGCTTTTCTGCCTATCTCGGTGTTTATGCGGTGCAGATTTTTGATGTCAAAACAGGCCAGGTATGTGCCCTTTTTGTCCTGAAGTTTATCGTAAAGCTCGGTGAGATCAAATCTTGTTCTGCTCATAAAAGTACCTCCGTTATAATAATTCTTGTTGATCTTCGGATACATCGAGGTAAAGCTTCTTGACCTCGCAAATTCCGAAGGGTTCACGCCCCACACGCTGCGAAAAGCGCGGGTAAAAGCTTCGTTAGAGCCGTAGCCGTATTTCACGGCGGTGTCCAGCACCTGCTCGCCGCGGCGCAGGTCTGCGGCGGCTAGGGTTATGCGGCGCTTTTTGACGTATGTCATTATGCCGCCGTGGGTGCAGTATTTCCAGATCTTTTGCAGCGCCGAGAGCGAGCAGCAGCAGTGCGCCGCTATTTTCTCCTGCGTTATCCCGCCGCTTAGGTTGTTCTCGATGTATTCCAGCGAGCATGCGAAAATGTAAAAGTCTTTCAATAAATGCACCTGCTTTCTTCTGCGAACTAAGGAAGTATACTTTCTATGTTTACATTATATCATATCAAGATGAACTCGGCTTGACTTTTTGCGTAAGTTTGCTCAGTGTCGCAAAAAAATAACGCGCCCGATCTTGCTCAGACGCGTTATCCATATTACTTAACTATTTGCGAAAGCATATGCGTTGCTTCATTCATCGTTTCTATTATCGTGTCCAGACGGTCCTGCGGTATCTCGCCCAGCGAGTCGCTGATGCCCGCGCCGTTTTTCAGCATACGCGAAAGCACCTCTTCGCCGCGCTCGCCAAGCGTTATCAGCACCGTGCGCTCGTCGGTCTTTGAGCGTGTGCGGCAGACCAGCCCGTCGCGCTCGAGCTTTTTGCAAAGCGCCGAAGCGTTTGAGTGGGTCATATTGAAGATGCTGCTCAGCGCGCCTACCGATATAGCCTTTTCAGACTTTATCATGAAAAGCATCATAGCCTGCATATTCGTTATGCCCTCTTCGCGGCAAAGGCTGTCTATCACTTTGTAAAGCGCATATTTGAATTCGTAAAACGATTTGCATAGCTTTGTAAGATATTGCTGTGTAGGCATTTCTTTCACCTGTCTTTTTACACATTTACTGTTTGTTTTATAATAAGCGGCGAACTGATTCTTTTTTCAAGATCGAATATCGACCGATATAATTATATCACATTTTTAAAAATTATGCAAGACCTTTATCTTCAATAAAGTCGTACAGACATCTTCTGCCGGTTTCCTTCCATTTAGCGCGGAAGTGGAAGAGGATAACTGTAAGTACCGAGAATACTACTACCAAAACGCCCATTACTATGCAGCAGGGAACTATGCTGCCCTTGCCGGCGATAGCTATTCTGAAAGCGTCTACCGTGTATGTGAAAGGTACAAGCGCGTGTATCTTGCTTACAAATGCGCCCGAGATCTCTACGGGGTAAGTACCTGCCGAGCCTGCGAGCTGTATTACCATGAATATCAGCATGAGGAACGAGCCTACCTTGCCCATAGCTACGTTCATGAAGTACTGTATCGACATGAACGCGATGGAAGCCATGCACGCGACTATTATCGCCTTGCTCCAGCTTGCCGGTGTGAAGCCGCACGCTTTGTGCAGTACGAAGAGCATGAGCACTGCCATTATCTGTGTCAGAACGTGCAGTACCGTAGCCTTAGCCAGCCACCATCTGAATCCTGATTTCAGCTCGCCGTTTACCTTAGTGAGCGGGTACATGATGCAGAATGCCAGCGTGCCTACCCAAAGTCCTACTGACATCATGTAAGGCGCCATTGCGTGGCCGTTATCGGGAACATGCGTGTACTCCTGCTTGCTCGATTCTACGGGAGCGGAGAACATATCGTAAGTATCGTTGTTGGTGTTTATGGAAGCTATCTCGTCAGCGCCGTCGGTAAGGCCGCTCTTTAAAGTGCCTGTGCCGTCGTAAGCGTCGGATACGCCGTCGCCCAGATCTTTGCTGCCCTTGTGCAGTTTGGAAGCGCCTTCGGAGATCTGCTCAGCGCCGTCTGTAAGTGCAGCCGCGCCCTTCTTTACGCTCGCGCTGTTCGCGTCAAGCTTCTTAGTGCCGCTGTAAAGTGTGCTCGTACCGTCGGTAAGCGTCTTTACGCCGCTGGTCAGCGCGCTCGAAAGCTTGCTTACGCCGCTGTCGAGAGTAGCCGCGCCGCTGTTTAGCGCTGCGGAATTTGAATGTATCTTGCTAAGGCCGCTGTTGAGGTCTTTAACGCCCGCGGTGTATGTCTTAGTGCCCGCGCTGAGTTCTTTAGCGCCGCCAGAAAGTGTGCTGAGTCCGCCGTTTATCTGGGTCATGCCCTGTATAAGACCCATGTCCTCAGCAGTCTTGCCCTGGCGGTCGAGAGCGCTCTGTATGCTTACGAGTCCGCCCTCAAGGGTGTTTATAGCCTGCTTAGCGCCGGGGAGTACCTGGTCAGAGCCTTTCTTTATCTTCGCAACGCCGTTCTGCAGCTCGGTGATGCTGTCGCCCATGCTGCTCAGCGAAGCAAGTCCGCCTGCCGCAGTCTTGAGCGTGCCGAGCTGTGTGCCTATGTCGGAAACGTTGCCCGCGCAGGTGCTTATCTCGCCCGCGAGAGCGGAGAAGTTAGCGTCGGTCATTATCTCGGGGTAAGCGGTCGCGAGCGAGGTCAGATATGTCTGCATATTCGCGAGGTTTCCGCCCGCCGCCGTAGCGTCAGCGCCGATGTTCGCGGCCGATGTGGTTATGCCCGTCGCCGCCGCCGAAACGTCGGGAAGCTCAAGTCCCGAAACGCTTGTGTACAGATCGTCGATACCGCTTTTCAGCGAATCGCAGCCCGCCGTCAGCGTCGAGAGGGTAGCTTTGTTTTCCTTAGAAAGGCTGGTCGCCAGCGAATCTGAGATCTGCTGTAGTCCGCTCTGTACAGCCGTGCCAGCCGCATAAAGCTGCTTAGAGCCGCTGTACAGCTGCGAAGCGCCGTCGTTTAGCGCCTTGCTGTTTTTGTTCAGTTCAGAAGCACCCGCAGCAGCCTCGCCAACGCCCGATGTGTAAGAGCTTACGCCCTTTTTCAGGCTCGAAGTACCGTCTTTAAGCTGCGAAACGCCAGAGCTTGCCGAGCTTGAAAGCGTCTTAGCGCCGTCGTCAAGCTTCTTAGCGCCCTCGTTTACCTGAGAAACGCCGTCGGTGTATTCTTTCAGTCCGCTTTGCAGCTCCTCAGAACCTTCCTTAAAGGTAACTGTGCTTTCGGCGAGCTTTTTCAGATTTTTGGTTATCTTCTTGTTGCCGTCTGAGATCTGGCTGAGGCCGTCCTCCAGCTCTCCCGTGCCGTCAGCCGCCGAGCTTAGCGAATCGCCTATGCCGGTAAGCTGGTCGAAGACTGTTTCGGAGTAGGTCTTTGTAACTTCTTCCGAAACGCTCGTCTGTATCTTGCTCAGCGCGGTATCGCTGAGTTTGCTGGCGATGTAGTTTTTGCCGGGGTTTGTTTCATACTCCAGCTCCATCTTCTTTGGCTTTTCGTCCATCAGCGTAGCAGCGTTTGCCGAGAAGTTCTCAGGAATGGTTATTACCATGTAGTAAGTACCGTTTTCCAGACCTTCCTGCGCCGCTTCCGCGTCTACGAAGTTGAATTGCAGCTCGTCGTTTTCTTTGAGTTTTTTCACCAGCTCAGTTCCTACGTCAAGCGTAGTGCCCTCGTACTCTACCGACTCGTCTTTGTTTACTACCGCTACCGGCAGCTTGTCGATGTTTCCGTATGGGTCCCACATCGAGGCTAGGAACAGACCCGCGTAGATAGTAGGTATCGCGATTATCGCGATGAGAACTATTATCATAAGCGGGTTTTTCAGAATTGATTTCCATTCTGCCCGAATCATGTGAATCTCATCCTTTCCAAAATTTCCGTTTTTGCGGAGCTTTTTATCCGCTTTTTCATAATATATATGATTTATATATATTATATTCTATAACATTTATACTGTCAATACTTTTTAGGACACATTGCGACGATTGTCCAAAAAATCATGTACAACATTGGCAAATCTCGTGACAGAGAAATGTGCAGTTTATACAAATAAACAGCGCCCGAGTTTTTAGGCTCAGGCGCTGTAAGGGAATTATTCAGATGTTATCAGCAGCCGCATCCGCAGTCGTTGCCGCATCCGCCGCAGTTATTTCCGCAGCCGCAGCCGCCCCAGTTGCCGCATCCGCCGCAGCAAACTATGAGAAGGATAAGGATGATGATCCACCAGCAATTGTTTCCGCACATAACGATTTCTCCTTTTCGGGTAATAATTTAAGCCTTTCGCCGCAGGTCTTTGTGACCCGCGCGGCTTATATTACATGATATGAAAAGGCGAAAAATGTGTTACTGCATATTCTGCGTGTTTTGGTATTGCGATGGCTGCCGGCGCTCTATCTCTTTGCCGCAGTTAGGACAAAAGCGCGATGCCGATGAGATAGGCTTGCCGCAGTGAACGCAGTATCTGGGCTGCTGAGGCTGCGGCGGAGTCTGATACTGCGGGTACTGTTGATATTGCTGATATTGCTGATATTGCTGATACTGCTGTGGGGGCGGCGTGTAAGAATATGGGTCGTAAGGATTGAAAACGTTGGGATTTCTGCGGTACATCATCGGCAGCGGCACGCCGAAAAACGTCGGGTTTTCCGAGGTCTTGCCGCCCATCATGTCCTGCATCTGCCCGCCAAGCTGCTCGTAGTAGTATTTGTTGTAGATGTTGTGCGAATTTTTCCGCGCGCAGTATATGCAGCGCACTATCATCGCGTAAATGAGTATCATCATGCAGATGAGCGCTATCAGCCATATGCTGCGGTCTTCGTCTGCGCTCATAGCCGTCGCGAGGTAGTCGTAAACGCCGTGTATCAGCACCGAGAATATGTACGCGAACCGCTCGGGACGGGTGTTCGGGCGAACGTTATTATACCTGCGGTATTTCGATACGCCGAAGTAGTAGCCCATGAGTATGCCCGTAACGGCGTGGAGCGGTATCGAAAGCACCGCGCGCAGCAAAGCTACTGCGAGCTGACTGCTTGCCTGCGATATGTAAAGTATGTTCTCAAGCGTAGCAAAGCCGAGCGCCGAAGCCGCGCCGTAGATTATTCCGTCGTAGGTGTTGTCGAAACTGCGGTCGTGGAAAACTATCCATTTGAATGTAAAAAACTTGCAGGCTTCCTCCACTATGCCGACTACCGCGACGTAAAAGACAAGCTGATATATCAGGTATGAATCCATATCTGGGTAGTAGACCCTTCGCGGGTCGCCGCCGATAAAAGCTTGCATCAGCGCAGAGCCGATGCCCTCGAGTATGCCTGCGGGCACTACCGAGATAGCGCTTATCGCAAATACCGAAGCCAGTTTTCGCATAGGCTTGTGCTTGATAACTGCGTTTTTGAAGATTATCACCATTATGATGACTGAGGGCAGTATGCCCATGAGCAGCATTATTTTATCCAAAGTAGGTCACCCCCTTTTGTTGTCTGCGACTTCAACTATTATACCACAATTTTCGGCAGATTTCAAGGGAGTACTTTATCAAATAAGCTGTCAAATCAGCTGCTGTTCGTTGATTATCAGCTTAAACTCCAGCCCCAGAAATTCCGCTGCTTTTCGGCACATTATCATGCGGTCTAGGAATATCTCGAAATAGTCCATCACCGAGCCGTACTGCGTGTCGATAGAGAGTTTCAGCTTTATAAGTGTGTGCTCGCCGTTTATTTTCAGGCTCGATTTTTTCGCCGAGTAGTTCACGCGGTCGTGTATGTCAAAGGTGGTCTTGTCGGTGTTGCGGACGCGGCTGCGGCGCACGTCTGATTTATCGGCGAGTATCAGCGCGGCGGCTATGTGGTTCACCGCTACGCCCGTGCCCTCGTCGTGGTTGCCTATCGCGGTGACGATAACGGCAGTGTCCTCCGGCGGCATACCCAGTCTGTTCAGCAGGCTGAAAGCCATTACCGCGCCGCTCTGCGAATGTTCTATGCGGTTGACCAAGTTGCCGATGTCGTGCAGATAAGCGGCTATCTGCACCAGCTCAAGGTCGTGCTCGGGGTAGCCCAGCGTTTGCAGTATATACCGCGCGTTCTCCGCCACCACGCCTACGTGCGCGAAGCTGTGCTCGGTAAATCCCAGCGCTTTGAGCGAAGCGTCCGCTTGGATTATATATGCGTTTACCTCGCTGTTTTTCTTTAGTTCTTTAAATGTCAGCATTTCTGTATCTCCTTATTTAATAGTATAAAAGCGCCGCCGCAGCACACGGTGACGCTTTGTATGTTTTTTAGTCCTTAATTCTTGGTGTCCTTTTTGGAAACGAACTCGCCCGAAGCAACGTCGTAAGCCGAGCTGCTTTTTTTGTTCATGATAACTACTATGATGACAACGGCGATAACAATGCCCGCAACTATGCCGATTATGGTGAATATCATGTTGTTTTTATTTTGTTCCTTCTGCTCTTCTTTATCGACGTAGTGGCTGCCCTTTTCGGTGCAGTTAGTAACAGTTACCTTCTTTACCGTAATATCGGCAACGTCGGTAGCGGTAAAGCATATGCAGCTTACCTTCTCGAAATTATCGGTGCCGTATGCTTTTACTATGTCGTCGTACTTGAATACCGCGGTGGTCTTGTCAAACTCTGCGGCGGATACTTTTGCCCATACCGAGCCGTCGGGCTGCGCCATAGATGTGTCGGGAGACTCCCAGCTCTGGAATACCAGCTCTATCGGCGAGCTTGAAAGCTTGTTCGCTTCGGTATCCATAGAAAATTCTACTTTTATCTCAGAATCTTTCGTCATGCGGGTGGTGTCGAAAGTATCGTACTGGTACTTAGCACTGGTGCCCCAGTTGCCTACCGAGATAGCTTCGGAAGTATCAAGCTCTACGTCGGAAGTATCGGCGGCGTAAGCACTTAGTGCGCAGCCTGCCGCGATAACTGCCGCAGCGGCGGCGGAAAAAACTCTTGAAAATAACCCTCTTAAATTTTTCATTTCTTTACATTCCCTTTCATATAAGATTTTGCTGTTCAAATTGTTTTAACGCTAAAAACCATTATAACATATTGACCGAAAAATGTAAACGCTTTTTGTCATATTTAACTAAAAATTCAGAACTGTTTTATATTTAATGTTTTTTTCACAATTTAACTGCCCCGCCGCCTGCCTTATATGTAGATCTTGCGCAAAGGCATACCCCGCACGAATTACAAATGTCATGCCCCGCCGCAAAAGTCATTACATTTTGCACTTGAAAAAAGCCGCCGCCTGCATTATACTAGTATTATAGAGATAACATCTGTAAAACGCAACGCATGACGGTTTGATGAAAGGATATGATATACATGAGCACACCCGTAGTGAAGATAGAGAATTTGGTAAAGCGTTACAAAGAGCTTATAGCGCTCGACCATTTCTCGTTGGAGATATATGAGGGCGAGGTCTTCGGTCTGCTCGGACCGAACGGCTCGGGCAAGACCACCGCGATAAACTGCCTGCTCTCGCTGCTGAGTTTCGATAAGGGCAGCGTAGAGATATTCGGCGAAGAGATGTCGCCCGATAATTACAAGGTAAAGAGCAAGATAGGCGTTATAATGCAGAACGTAGCGGTGATAAACGAGCTTACCGTTTATGAGAACATCGACTATTTCTGCGGGCTTTATATAAAGGATAAGGCGGAGCGCAAAAAGTGCGTTGAGGAAGCCGTGAAGTTCGTAGGGCTGGAGGATTTCGTGAAATTTTACCCGAAGAAGCTTTCGGGCGGTCTGCTGCGCCGACTGAACATCGCCTGCGGCATAGCGCACAAGCCGAAGCTGATAATCTTCGACGAGCCGACAGTTGCGGTAGACCCGCAGAGCCGCAATAAGATACTGGAGGGCATACAGGAACTGAACAGGCACGGCGCTACGATAATCTATACATCTCACTATATGGAAGAGGTGGAGCAGATATGCACGCGCATCGCGATAATGGATAAGGGCAGGCAGATAGCCCTGGGCACTACCGAAGAGCTGAAAAAGCAGATAAAGAATACCGAGAAGATAACGGTAGAGCTTATGGAGCAGAGCGCCGAGCTGCTGGAGGAGATACGCGCGCTGCCGCACGTTTACGAAGCCGAGTACATCGAGGGCAGGACAGAGGTGAAATTCTCGGGCGGAAAGCACAATCTCATCCGCCTTTTGACACTGCTCCAGCAAAAGGATATACGCTTCGGCAGGGTCTATTCCGAGCTGCCCACGCTCAACGACGTTTTCTTAGAGATAACCGGCAAGCAGCTTCGCGATAGCTGAGGGGGGCTGAGCAATGTTTTTACATCTTTTGAAATACGAACTGCTCACAGGTCTGCGAAACAGGCAGGCTATGTTTTGGATGTTGGCTTTTCCGATAATACTGGGCACTTTTTTCAACATAGCTTTCAGTGGGCTGTACAGCGACGAGCTTTTTAAAGAGATACCCGTAGCTGTATGCACCGAGCAGGAAAACGCGACTTTTACCGAGGTGATGGACAGCCTGTCTGAGGGCGGCGACGCGCTTTTCGCGCCCGAATATTTAGCCGAGAACAAGGCTATGAAAAAGCTGGAAAACGGTGATGTCAGCGGCGTGATATTCGTAAACGGCAGCGATATTCGCCTTTCGGTAAAGAGCGAGAGCACCGCCGCTTCAATAATACGCTCGTTCCTCGATAATTACGAGGTGAACGTAAAGGTGATAACCGACGCGGCGAACGCCGACCCGCAGAAGCTGGGACAGGTGATAGAGGCTATGAGCGCCGAAATATCGCCTGTGGAAGCGCGGCAGATGTCGGGCGACAGCGCCGATCCGTATGTGCAGTATTTTTATAATCTGCTGGCTATGAACTGCCTTTTCGGCGCGCTCAGCGGATTGGGTCTGGTGATAAGCGTGCAGGCAAATCTTTCAGAGCTTGGCGCGCGCAAATCAGTTTCGCCGGTGCACAAGCTTGAAAGCGTAACGGCGGCGCTGACAGCGGCGGTGATACTGAACCTTATCTGCTCGGGGGTAACGCTTTTGTACCTCACTCTGGCGCTGAAAGTAGATTTCGGCGCGCCGCTGCCCGCGCTTTTCGGCGTTACGGCGGTGGCGGTTCTGGCGAGCGCGAGCATGGGCTTTTTCATCGGCGCTATTGGCAAAATGAGCGAGGGCATGAAAATTGGCATACTTATCTCGTTATCAATGTTTTTCTGCTTCCTCAGCGGGCTTTGTGTCGGCAATATGTACGCGCTGGTAGAGCGGTACGCGCCGTGGTTCAATAGAATAAACCCCGCCGCGCTGATCTCAAACAGCTTTTTGGCGCTGAACATCTACGGCGGAAGCGGCAGGCTGACGGCAAACCTGCTCACCCTCGGCGGATACGCCGTGATCTTCACGCTGGGCGGATATTATCTTACAAGGAGGCGCAGATATGCAAGTTTATAAGGTGTTCATGAAAATGGCGCGGAAAAGACTGGTAACTATACTGATGTACTTCGGCATATTCGCGCTGATATGCTTTATAATGACGGCAAACGCTCAGCAGGATACGGATTACAGCGACAAAAAGCTGAAAATAAGCGTTGCCGATATGGATAATACCGAAGCGAGCCGTGCCCTGCGCGACTACATAGCGGAAAATCACGAGATAGTGTCGATAGACGGCGGCGACGGCGCTCTTCAAGACGCGATATATTACCGCACGCTCAACTGCGCGCTGACGATAAAAGCGGGCTTTGGCGAAGCTGTCGCGGCGGGCGAGGGCGATGGGCTTTTTGAAATGGTGAGCGCCTCGGGCACTTATGAATCGCAGCTTTTTGAGGGTCAGCTCACGCAGTTCGTAAAGACGGCTGAGGTGTACTCGGCTTTGGGCATGGGCAGTGGCGAAGCCTGCCGCGCCGCCGCAGAAGCGCAGGAGCAGCACGTTGACGTTACGGTAGAAAATTTCTCGGCGGGCAATTCCGGCAGCAGACTCAGCCATTTCACGAAGTATCTTGCCTACATATTTTTGGTGATAATGATAGTTTGCTTCACGCCGATACTTTCGGCTTTCAATACGCTTGATCTGCGCCGCAGGATAGACTGCTCAGCGCTGCCGCTGGCGAGCAAGAATATGCAGCTTTTCTGCGCGACGGGCACGCTCACGGCGGCGATATGGCTGGTTTTTCAGATACTGGGCGTCGCCTGCTACGGCGGAGAGATGTTCAGCAAAACAGGCTTGCTGGCGATGCTGAACAGCTTCATTTTCATGGTCGTGGCGGTAGGCATTACGGTGCTGATAGCGCAGTTCGGCATAGCGGGCGACGACGTTTGCAGCATGATCGGCAACACGGTCAGCCTTGGAATGGCGTTCCTCTGCGGCGTATTCGTACCGCAAGACTTGCTGGGCGACGGTGTGCTGAAAGCGGCTTCCTTCCTGCCCGCCTACTGGCTTGTCCGCGCGAACAATATGCTATTCGGTCTTTCGGACGAGGGCTATTCGCTGGGCAAATATCTGAGCTATCTTGGCATAGAGGCGCTCTTCGCAGTAGTGCTTTTCGCGGCAGCGGCGGCTGTGGCGAAAGTGAAAAGGCAGTCGGCTGAGTAACAGAATAGAAAAAATAACAGCCCCTCGCAGTTGTGCGGGGGGCTTGTTCTGTATGTATGTGTTTTCTCTTCATTCCGCCGTGACTTCATCGTAAAGCGTTATTGCTTTTACCAGTCCGGATTTTTTATAGTATTCGATCTTTCCGTATTTAGGCTCGTAGTCGTCATCGTCGAATATCAGCGCCATGTCTTTTGCGGTTATTGCAAACCTGAAACTGTTCTTGTATTCGTCAACAGCGACGATATAATACGAGTCGTTAGTTGCGGACCTATGCGAAGTGTGCCCCGGCATACGGTAAGTTTTGATATTCAAATTTTCGATACATACGGCGTCGCCGCCGTTCAGGTCTGACAAAATATCCGTCCATGCCCGGAAATCGCCCTTAATGCTTCCGCGAAGCGGCGAAAGATAGCTGTCCGTAATAAGCGTACAGCAGAAGAGAATACATATTATTCCTAATATCAGATCGGCTATCCGCCGCTTTACGATACTTCTTTCGCGCAGTAAATAATGAAAAGCTATAAAAAGCAGCGCCGCCGCTAAGAGGTAAAGCAAGATCTGAAATAAAATATTGAGCGGTATAGTTACCGCAAGGCGTATAAGCGCCGACCTTCCGACCAAAGAGGGCGGATCGCAGCAAACGGCGATGGTCACCAGCATTATAACGAAAATTATTGACGGCAGATACGCCGCCTTTTTTGAGAATATCTTTTTCATCTGTCACGATCACCTTTTGATAAATTTTGCCCGATACTCGAAATGTTTTGTGATTTCAATTATACAACAACCCCCGCAAAAAATCAATATCCGAACACAAAAAAAGCAGACGCTCTAAAAAACGTCTGCTTTATCTTTGGCTGGGGTAGAAGGATTCGAACCTACGGAATGGTGGAGTCAGAGTCCACTGCCTTACCACTTGGCGATACCCCAATTTGCTTATTCTTTTGAAATGAGCAAACAGATGGTTGGGATAGCTGGATTCGAACCAGCGGAATGACGGAGTCAAAGTCCGCTGCCTTACCTCTTGGCTATATCCCAGTGTGATCTCAACTGTAATCTTGCCTTGCTCGTTTCAGCTTTATTATTATACCACAACATTTCACACTTGTAAAGGGGTTTATGTCACCTTTTACAAATTGTTCACAATTATCTTTTTTGTCGAAAATCGTTGATTTTTCGCCTGCTTTGTGCTATAATCTAATTACAGTATTACCGCCCCGCCGCGGGCGAGTAAATGTGAAAGGAATGTTTTTGCAATGGAGAATGAAAAGGTCGGAGTAGTAAAGAAATTTATTGAGGAATTTAAAGCGTTTGCTCTAAAGGGCAACGTTATGGACCTCGCCGTCGGCGTTATCATCGGTGCCGCTTTTCAGGACATAGTGACATCGTTCACTGAAAGCTTTATCAATCCTATCATCAATTCTATCGGCGGTGCTAAGGTCGCGGGTCATTTTGAGCTTTTCAGCACGGGTCAGTACATAGAGTACGGCAAGTTCCTTACCGCTGTTATCAATTTCCTTATTATGGCTTTTGTTATCTTCATGCTTATGAAAGCTATCAATAAGCTCATGTCCCTCGGCAAACACGAGGAGGCCGCCGCGCCTGCCACCAAAAAGTGCCCTTACTGCAAGACCGATATTGACATCGAGGCGGTAAGATGCCCGCACTGCACCTCTGTTCTCGAGCCCGAAAAGATTCCCGAAACAGCTCAAGGCTGATATTCCAGAATACGCATACAGCCGAACGATCTTAGCTGACCGTTCGGCTGTTTTTTTATATCTCAAATAACTGTTCCATGTAAAGCAGAGCAAGCTCCGCCGCGGTCTTTATGTGCTCTTCGCTCAGAAAACCGCAGGGCGGGTAGGGGTACTGCAAAGCCGTTATCTTGTCGCGCCATTTTTCCAGCCCTGCTTTGTCTATGCCTGCGTCGCCTGCCGAATCCGCCGTCGAGCGCCGCAGCAGCTCTATGTCCCGCGGATAGTTATCGCTTTTCGAGAGCAGCGAGTCGAAGCCGCGCAGCTCGTCCCATTTCGCGCTGTTAAGCTCTTCCTCGGGTATGCCTTTACCGCGCAGATATTCAAAAAGCTGCGGCTGTACCGTTTCGTCCCATGCTATGTCTGTAAAAAGATGCAGCGCAAAGCCTTTTATGAAATCCGTTTCCGCACGCTCGCGGCAAAATTTCACGATGTTCGCTTTCCACTGCTCAATGTCGCGCGAGCGTATGTGCGCCGTGTAACGCTGCTCGGCGGGCGCGAAGCCGTCGGCATTCACCCGGTCGGGCGCTATGCAGCCCAGCAGGTAGGCGGGCATATCTTTAATTTTAAGCGGCTCGGCGAGAATATCCGCCGCCGCAAGGTGTACTGCTATCGAAGGCATCGCCGCTCATCTCCCTTACTTGCCCTCAAGCTGTTTCAGCGCGCGCATCTCGTTCTTGTCAACGCGGATAACTGAGTCTTTTATTACCTCTACGTCCTTTTTGTTGACGGTAAGCAGGTTGTCCGACTTATCTATCTTGACTTTCAGCGTGCCTGTAAGCAGGTTTACGTCGGTAACTACGCCCTTGCCCTCGGCGGTCTTGACGTATGCTCCCGTTTTCGGCGTGGTCTTTAGCAGATCTTGATACGCTTCGCTCTCGAATTTCAGGCAGCACATCAGCCTGCCGCAGGTGCCCGAAAGCTTAGTCGCGTTGAGCGATAGCGACTGTTCCTTAGCCATTTTTACCGATACGGGCTGAAATTCGCCCATAAATCGGCAGCAGCAGAATGGCTGTCCGCATATGCCTAAACCGCCCAGCATTTTCGCTTCGTCGCGCACGCCTATCTGCCGCAGCTCTATACGGGTGCGGAAAACGCTCGCAAGGTCTTTTACCAGCTCGCGGAAGTCTACGCGGTTTTCGGCAGTGAAGTAAAAGAGAAGCTTGTTGTTGTCAAAAGTGCACTCTACGTCCACCAGATCCATTTTCAGACCGTGCTTGCGTATCTTCTCTTCGCATATAGCAAAAGCTTCCTTTTCCTTTTTCTTGTTTTTCTCGATCGTCTCGAAATCTTTTTTCGTTGCCAAGCGTATTACCGTTTTCAGCGGCGAATTCAGCTTCGATTCCTCCATCTCGCGGTCTGCGAGAACTACTTCGCCGCACTCTACGCCGCGCACTGTTTCTACTATCACCTTGTCGCCGCAGTGTATGTCCAGCTCGCCGGGCGCGAAGTAGTATATTTTTCCGACCTTCTTAAAACGAACGCCGATGTATTTTACCATTGCCATTTTAAAGTCCTTTCAATTTAAAAACGCTCACTTACGCAAATATGCTCGCCGTATACGCGGCGGGTATCGCCGAAAGCAGACCGTTGCCCGCTATGCGCCGCAGAAATTCGCCCGTGGTGTCGTAAATATCCGCCAGCCGCGCGGTGGTGAAGCTTTCGCTCAGCGCCCCGCAAACTTTCTGCGAGAAAACCCTCGGCGCGGGCGCGCCCGCTCTCATTCGGCAGGTGTCGCGCATTATCCGCTGCAGGTACACCATCACGGCAGATAGCGCTTCCTTTTTCAGCTCGCACTCCGCCAGCGCTTTCAGCAGACCGTATTCGCTTCGCTGCGCAATGGCAAGGGCAGCGTTTTCCGCATACTCAGCCGCCGCGCGCAGCTTTTCGTCGCCGCAGTAGTCTAGGCATCTGCCGATGTTTCCGCCGTGGCGGCGCACGGCTTCCTCAGCCATAGCGCGGTCAACGCCGTGCGCTTCGAGGTAGCCCTGCGCGGCGGCAGGCTCTACCTCTTCCGCCTGCAATATCAGCGTTCGCGAGATTATCGTGTCGAGAAATATCTCTTTGCTCTTCGCTGTAAGTATCACTACTACCGATTCGGGCGGTTCTTCTATCAGCTTTAGCAGCGTGTTTTGTATCTGCTGGAGGGTCTGCACAGACCTGTCCATATCGGGGATAAGGTATATCTTGTACCTGCCCTCGCTGGGCGAGATCTGCGCGTCGGCCGTCAGCGCGCGTATGTCGTCTACCTTGTAGTTGCCGAGCGCGTTGGCGGGGGCTGTTATAAAGTCGGGGTGCGCGCCGTCCTCTATCATACGGCAGGCGCGGCATACCCCGCAGGGCGTGCCAGTGCCATTTTCGCACAGCAACTGCTGGGCTATCAGCTTCGCGATGAGCTTTTTGCCCAGCCCCTTTTCGCCGCATATCATTATTGAGTGCGGCTCGCGCCCCTTTGCTATCAGCGAGGAGGTGAGGTCGACTGCCGAGCGGTTTTCGCAAAGCTCTATCATTTTGCCCGCCCCTTATACCTGCTCGAAGCGCTCGATGTCGGTAACGAATATGGTAGCGCCGCCTATGGTGACTTCCACAGGGTACGAACCGCCGCCGTCAGGCTCGATAATTGTCGAGCTGGGCACGAACTGCTTTCTTCTGCGTGAATGTTCCTTGCAGGTGTCGATAACGGTGTCAACGTCCTCTTCGCGGCAGCAGATCATAAAAGTAGTGTTGCCCGCCGAGAGAAATCCGCCCGTAGATGCAAGCTTGGTAGCGCGTATGCCCTTTTTCAGCAGCGCCTTTGATACGGCGTAGTTGTCGTCGTTATTTACTATGGCGTAAACCAGTTTCATAGAGATCATTCTCCTTATTTTAAAGCGTAAGCGGCAGCATTTTGCTGCTCATATCTATTATAACACATCTATCTGCAAAATGCTATACCTTTTGAGAATTTTTATCGCTTCGGCGGAAATTTTTTCGCCGCCCATCACCGCCGCTACCGAGGGCTGGCAGGACATAGCGCTGCGTGCGCACACCCTGCCCTCGGCTTTTTCAACGTCTATGCGCTCGGCGCGGCTAAGCTCGGCCTGCCGCAGGCTCATCGCTTTTTCTGGGCGCAACGGCTCGGGCGGGCAGGGGATAGCCAGCGGCTCGCGCAGTTCCAGCCCGCTGAAAAAGCTCTCTATCCGCTCGAAATCCCGCTCGGGATTGTACGGCGAGAGCATCAGCACTACTACCTCCGCGTCGGCGTATTCGCACTCCATCTTGCTGCGGCGCATCATCTCGGCGAGCTGCACGCCAGTGTACCCGATCTTCACCGCGTCTATCGTGATCTTCATCGCTTCGTGCGAGATGTCGCTGATACCGCGTTCGGCGAGCAGCTTTTTCGTCCGCGCCGTTCTTTCGCAGCAGGCGCGCAGCATTTCGGGCAGGTCGCTCTCCAGCAGGTCGGTGCAGCGGTCGAGCGATCCCATTATCAGGTATGATGGGCTTGTCGAGCCGAAGAGAACCATCGCGGGCTTCGCCAGCTCGTCAAAGTCGGCGGGCGCGTTTTTCGCGATGTGCAGGTATGCCCCGCCCGTGTAGACGGGCAGCGTTTTGTGCGCCGATTCGCATACTATGTCCGCGCCGAGGTCGAGCGGGTGCATACCCTCGCCCACGAATTTCAGATACGCGCCGTGGGCATTGTCGCAGATGAGCAGAGCGCCGTGCTTTTTGCAAACGCGGCTTATCCCGCCTATGTCCGAAATTCCGCCGAGGTAGTCGGGCGATGTGATGTACACCGCGTCAACTTCACCGCCCGCCAGCGCTTTCTCCACCGCTTCGGGCGCAGCGCCGCACTCGCAAAGCCGCGCCGAGCCGCTCTCGGGGAATATCCACTTTACGTCTATATCCAGCAGCACGCAGGCGCTTATGAACGCGCGGTGGCAGTTTCGCGGGGCGGCTACGGTCATACGCCTGCCGAAATGCCGCGCGGCTATGCCCAGCGCCGCTTTTATGCAAAGGCTGCTGCCCTCCGCCGACCAGCAGGTAGTACGCGCGCCGAATATCTCCGCCGTGCGCCGCTCGCCTTGCGCTATCACGCCCTCGCTCTCAAAAAGCGAGTCCGCGCCCTTTATCTCGGTGAGGTCAAGCGGTTCAAGACCATGTATCTTACACCCCTTGTGCCCCGGCATATGCAGCCGCGAAATGCCAGAAGCGGCGTAATCTTCTGCGAATTTATTCAAGCTCATGCGTATCCCTCATTCTGCGCTCGGATAAGCCCCTATTTAATAAGGTATACCCGAACGTGTATTTTTACAATTTATGTATTTCAGCTTCTCAGCCTGCGGGCGGCTTCGGCGGTCTTCATCAGCTTCGCCATTCCGCGGCGGATAGTCCTGCTCACGGTCGATGGGCAAACGCCCTGCTGCTGCGCTATCGAGCGCACCGTTTCGCCGTCCCTGTAATATTTAATTATATAACATTTTTGCCTTTCGGTCAATTCATTTTTTATCAAATTTTCAAGATATTCAGAGTTTCCCGCGATGCAGCGGCGCGAAAGCAGACTCACGAAGCGCCACGCTCCCTTGCGAGCAGACTTGGGCTGAGCGGGGGCGGCGCGGCGAGCCTGAGCATATGGTCGGCAGCCGCGCGCAGCTCGCGCCTTTCGCAAAGCAGCACGTCGATGCGAAATTCAAGCTGTTCCAGCTCATGCGGCTCGGGGCGCTGCTTTATCCTCGCACGCAGCTTCTCTATCTGTCGGGAGATGTTCTCCTCGTCGCGCCTGTACTGCTCGGTCAGCCGAAGCAAGTCGGTGCTGATCTGCGGGCAGGTCGCGGGGAGGGTCTGAACGTTTGCAATTTTTGCATTTTTCTTTTTTCTCATGGCATATTCCTTTCGTTCGGCGCAAAACGCCGTCATTTTGCAGCGCAGGCGGCTGTCCGCGCTTCGGCTTCTTCCTAGATTTTGGGGCGAGTGGAAAGAGGCGACTGAATCCAGAAAAGAACAAATGTTCTTTTCTCTAAGTCTAATTATAACCGATTTTCGCAAAAAGTCAAGAGGAAAAAGCTATTTTTGTACACAATGCACAAACTCTGTGCAAATTTTTAAACCGCCGCCGTTCGCCGAGAAGAACATCCGCAAGCGGTTCGCTTAGTGATGAACGGGTGAGCTTTTTGTATAAATTGAGGGAAAATTATCGGACACTTTGTGCAAAATTAACGTTGAAATCTCTCGAAAAGTGTGGTATAATATATTCACGGCAGATTTGTGGGACTTTTTATGGACTTTTATATCAAAAAGCATGGCGAAAAAGACTTAAAAATGCCAAGAGTCCAAAAAATAAATCAGCAGATCGCCGAAACGGTACTTGTGTAATACCGTATTTTTTCGGGCAGTCGTTCAAGGCGGTGCCGAGGGCAAGACCTCGGGCGGAGCTCCGCGTATGCAGACGGCGCGCACGAAAGAAAGAGGAGAAAAAATTTATGGAGAGTGAAAAATTTGCGAGATTGTCGGAACTCACCGCCATCGCCCGCGAGAGGGAGCTTACTCCCGAAGAGCAGAGCGAAAGACAGGCGCTGAGAAACGAGTACCGCGCAGCCGTAACGGGCTCACTGCGCACTCAGCTCAATAACACGACGATCATAAACCCCGACGGCAGCTGCACCAAAGTGCACGAACATATGCTCGGGGAAAAAAGCAAAAAGACGAGCGGGGAGGGTTAATTAAATTGGCAGGCGTATCAAAGCAGAAGCAAAAGTTGCTTATAATGGAGCAGCTTTTTAATCAGCGCACTGATGAGAGCCACGCTATAACGGGAAATCAGCTTATAGATATTCTCGGGGCTATGGGCATAAAGGCGGAGCGCAAGACTATATATGACGATATTGCTACCCTGTGCGACGCGGGGCTGAATATCGAAACTACTAAGATCGGCCACTCGAACGCTTATTACATGGGCGAGCGGCTGTTTACCGACGAGGAGCTGAAAGCGCTTGCCAACGCTGTGGCTTCCTCAAAATACTTGACGATCAAAAGATCGAATGAGATAATCAAAAAGCTGCAAACTCTTACCAGCGAATACCACGCGCCCGCGCTGCGCCGCTCGATACATAACGAGAACCGCACAAAAACGCAGTCTGACGCCGTGTACCGCGCTGTGGACGTTTTGCAGGAGGCTATACTTTCTGACCGCTGCGCCGAATTTACCTGCACCGATAACTCGGGCGAGAAGAAAAAAGCCGGCAAGCGGGCAGAGGAGCGCGTGACCATATCGCCCTACCAAATAGTTTGGGAGTGCGAGAGGTACTACGTTATCTGCTGGTGCGAAAAGCAGCAGAAGATATGCCGTTACCGTGCGGAAAGGCTTACAGAGATAGCCATCGGCAGTGAGAAGCGCCATCCGCTCACCGAAGAGGAAGAGCGGGAGCTGCGCCGTCTGAAATCGGGCGGGGAACTCGGCGAGGGCACTTCCGAAGTGCTTAAAATACAGTTTATAGATAGCTTAACGGAAGCGGTGTGCGAAAAATTTGGGGATAAGGTACAGATGCACCGCGAAAAGGACGGCTGTTTTACAATAGAAGCAGAAGTCAAGCTCTCGCCAAACTTCTGGGGCTGGCTTTTCGGGCTGGGCGATGGCGCAAAGATACTTGCGCCGCAGTACGCCGCTGAGATAGCGGGAGAAAGGCTGAAAAAGCTTTCGCAGATCTACGCAGAGGGCTGAGAGCAAAGGCGGAAACGCGGCAGTTTTCCGCCTTTCAACGATTATCCTATATGAAATTTTGTTGCATATGGTCTTACAAATCCGGCTAATTTGTTAGAAGATAATATTTAAAAAGTTTCATATATTAGTATAAAAACGGTGAAAATTGATTACAATTTGGTAAAAATGCACGATGGCTTATCATGGATTTAGTCAAAATGACTATTGCAAATATGATAAACATGTGATATAATATAGCTATGATTATCAGGGGCGGGTCATACGCTCATGGTATATTCGTACTTGAAAAAATTTTTAAAATGGAGGAATTTTAAAATGAAGGCAACTAAGATTCTGGCCGGACTTTCGGCTACTGCTTTCGCTGCTTCTCTCATTACTATGGTAAGCGCTTCCGCTGCTACCGAAGTAAAAGCTGAGAATTTTGGCGCGCAGTTTTATGTAATGGGCAACGGCTCCTGGAACTGGCAGTCTGTTGATACCAAGTTTAACGCTGACGGAAAGCTGACCCTGACCGGCAACGCAAAGGACCTCGCTGAGGCTTCTAAGGGCAACGATGCTACTATCGGTGATGCCGGCATCCAGTTCTATATGGGCGATGATGTTACTCTTGCTGAAGGCGAGACCGTGACCGCTACCGTTAATTACACAATTACCGGTGAAGGCGACTATGAGAAGTCCGGTTCTGTAGCTATCGACTTCGGCGGCAAGGACAACAATGGCGAGACCATCACTAAAACAACCGCTTCACTGTTCGGCTATGACTCTAACTGGGCTGACCTCGAGGCTGTTGGCGACTTCACTCTCGAAGCTACCATTGCTGACGTACAGGTTAACGAGGGCGGCGACGATTCTTCTTCTGACAGCGAAGTTTATGAGCTTCCTCAGACCGTTGACACCTCTGCTGAGGAGTACAGCGCTTGGGGTTCGCAGGGTTCTGTAGACTATAAGTATTTTGCAAACCTTCCCGAGGGCAAGGACCTTCAGGTAACTGTAAACTACAAGATCCTTGGCAACGATACATATCACATCCTCTCGCCCAGAATTATGGCTGCTGGCTGGCCTAAGCTGACCGAGTATATCAAGGGTCTTGAGGCTAAGGAAAACTACACTGACGAGCAGCTCAAGGACTACACCGGTGCTCCTCTGCTCCAGAACGATGGCTCTATACTCGTTTACAACGCTGACGCTGAGTCCTTCACATTTACAATTACTGCTGAGGGTGTAGCTGCAATTCGTGAAGCTTATGAGGAAAATAATAACTACGGCGGACTGCTCTTCTCTGCTTACGACGCTTCTATTAGCTCTGTAACTGTTGCTGAGCCTGCTGAGGTCGTAGAGTGCCCCTGCGGATGCGGATGCACTTCTGATACTTGCAAGAATTGGGACGAAGCAGCCGGCGCTTGCGGATGCGGATGCGCTGACGTAGTAGAGCTTGATGCTACTCTCGGTTTCGCTGCTGGCGGCTGGTATCCTCAGGACTGGAAGTCCACCACTCACATTGAGGGCGATGGCGAGTACACCCTTTCCTACACTCTGAGAGACGACGATGGAAATGTTAAGGACAATGACGCTTATGACGGCGCAGTTGTTCTCGTAGTTGACATCGCTGACGTATATGATGGTGCTGCTGACGAAACTATCGAAGACAGAGAGCTTCTGTACCCTGACTTCGCAGCTACTCTTAAGGCTGTAAAGGTTGACGGTCAGGAAATCAATTTCGACGCTAAAAAGGTTAAGTATGGCAACATCGAAAACAACAAGACCAGCTACAGAATCGAGATCTACAACGAGTACGGCGATACCAAGGCTGATTCTCCTATCAATCTGGCAGACCTCAAGGGTACTGACCTTGACCTCGTATTCGACGTTTCCGGTCTTGGCGACATGAGCGGAATCTGCTCTTGCCACGCTACTTCTTCCGAGGACAGCTCTTCTGAGGCTGATTCTACCTCTGAGGCTGATTCTTCCTCTGATGCTACTACTTCCACCGGAAGCAGCAGCGTAGCTGGCACCACTTCTTCCACCACCTCTTCTCAGGGTGGCAAGACTGATACCAACCCCTCTACCGGTGCTGCTGCACTCGGCGCTGTTGGTGTGATCCTTGCTGGTGCTGCTATGGCAGTTTCCAAGAAGAAGGACTAATCTGAGCGACTAGTAAAGAATAAACTTCTTTAAATATAAAACGCTGTCGAGCGATCGGCAGCGTTTTTCTTTTGTGTAGAAAAAAATAAACCGACTAAAAAGTCGGTTTAAAATACTTTATTCGCGCCCCGGCCTTAAAGAAAGGTTCATCTTCAATGTTTCGCAGAATCTTTCGACAGGGAAATGAGGTTATGAATGCTGCTGCGTGGATAAATTCTGCGCTGGAAGGCATTTCGTTTTTCAGATCGTTACCCTCAAAAGCAATGCTCGTTTCAGCGTCCGTAAATTGAGGCAGTGCGTTTGCAATGAGTCTGTCAATGCTGATTTTAATGAATTCGGTCGTAAGTTTTAGTTCATTTGATATAGAGGGGTAAACATCGCGCTCGAAGTTGAAACGTTTAAATGGGTTAACAACTACTCGCAATACAGTTTCTGCCAACGGTTCAAATCCTTCCGCTGTTGGCGAACAGTGCATCGTTCGTAATGTAAGTTTTATGCATTCAAGTACTTTTTTGTAGTAAAATTCTTTCGTGACAACCTTTGTTATCAGAAATTTTTCAATGTGCCGTGCCTGTGCGGCAGGGTCAAACGGTGGTTTGATGAAGTAAAATCCTTGGTACTTCGCCGCGAGTCGGTCAAGTTCGGGTGTGCGTTTCTGCGCAATGTTTACCAGCATCGGCATGTACATCAATTCGCTCTCCAGCTCATGAGTCAGCGCGATAAACCATTCGAGATCGACGGAATCGGTGCTGATTATCAGCACGTCGGGTCGGTAAATGCGAAAATGTTCGGAAATGCTGTCGTACGGTTTCATTGCGTTGACCGAGATCTGATCGTGCGATATATGCGAAACGAGCGAGCCGATCTGCATTGACTGGTCGAGCACAGCAACTACTTTCAGTGTGCCGATTATCGCTTCATCTCCATATGGGTATCTTAGGAAATTCAAGTTTTGAATGTCGTATCGCATTTTAGTCGCCGAACGAAATGCCGATGTCCTTGGCTGTCTTTACCATCTGGTCGTCGGTGGGAACGAACTTAGTTTTGCCTGCAACGTCCGAAAGTTTGTTTTCAGAGATCTTGTCGCCGATCTTTGCTACCGCATAGCCAAACTTGTTCTGCGCGATCAGCTCAGCCGCGTGTACGCCAAATTGCGTTGCAAGAATGCGGTCATAAGCGCTCGGGCTGCCGCCGCGAAGCATATGTCCCGGCACACAAACGCGTGTTTCAAGTCCGGTCGAGGTCTGTATCTGGGTCGCGATGCGGTTTGAAGCGGTCGTGATTCCAGCCTCTGCGCGCGCCTTAGCACGCTCTTTTTTCTTCATTTTCGCCTCTTCGACGTCAAATGCGCCCTCGGCAACTGCAAGAATCGAGAAGCCCTTGCCCTGCTGTGCACGCTTTTCGCACGCCGCGCAGAGTTTGTCGATATCGTAGGGGATCTCGGGGATAACGATCATGTCCGCGCCTCCCGCGATACCCGAATACAGCGTCAGCCATCCCGCTTTGTTGCCCATTATCTCGACAACAAGGATGCGTCCGTGTGAATTTGCGGTGGTGTGCAGGCGGTCGATAACGTCGGTCGCGATGTCAACTGCGGTGTGGAAGCCGAAAGTCACGCTCGTGCCCCAAATATCGTTGTCGATCGTTTTTGGCAGACCGATGACGTTCAGTCCCTCTTCAGCAAGCAGATTTGCCGTTTTGTGCGTGCCATTGCCGCCAAGAGTGAGCAAACAGTCCAGCTTTTGGTCCTTATAAGTTTTCTTCATATTTCTAACCTTGTCAACATTATCCTCTTCGACTACTTTCATCATTTTAAAAGGCGTGCGCTTTGTGCCGAAGATCGTACCGCCGGTGGTCAAAATTCCCGAAAAATCTGAGGGCTGCATAATTTTACACTGGTTGTTTATCAGTCCCGAGTAGCCGTCCTGTATGCCGATGATCTCTACATCGTTGCCAAATTTTTCATAGCAAGCTTTCGCCACACCGCGTATGGTCGCGTTCAGTCCGGGGCAGTCGCCGCCGCTCGTTAAAATTCCAATTCTTCTTTTCATGTTTTTAACCCTCCTGTTTCGGTTTCAAATATTTATATTAGTACTTGTCATCTTTGTCGTCGAGATCTATTTTGATCTGCTCTTCCTCTTCATTTTCCTGCGTTTCGTCGCCGTCATTGTCGCTCGGCAGTTCGTCGCCGGGCTTGTCGGAAAGCTTAAATCTTGCTATCATGTTCTTGAGTATCAGCGATTGTCCCGAAAGCTCTTCGCTTGCGGAAGCTGAGCCGATAGCAGTAGCTGTGTTGGCAGAAACTACCGCCGAGATCTGGTCAACGCCCGTGTTTATCTGCGAGATCGCCTCCGACTGCTCAGCCGAAGCGTCTGCGATGTTCTTCATCAGTTCCTGTATTTTGTCGCTGCTCTTAACTGTATTTTCAAGCGACTTTGCAGTTTCCTGCGCGATCGCCGTGCCGCGCTTTACAGCGTTCGCCGAGCGCTCGATAAGCGTCGAGCTCTGCTTTGCCGCCTCCGCCGATCTTGTCGCGAGCTGACGTACTTCGTCCGCAACTACGCCGAAGCCCTTCGAGCCTTCGCGCGCCGCCTCTACCGCCGCGTTCAGCGCGAGTATGTTGGTCTGGAACGAGATCTCGTCGATGACCTTGATGATGTTTGCGATCTCGGAGGAAGTCTGATTTATCAGCTCCATAGCCTCCAGCATATTCGACATATCGCTGTTGCAGTTTGAGATCGCGGTCGAGTTGTCGCTTACGCGGCGGTACGCGTCCTTAGCGTCGCTGGAGTTGCGTGCTACCTGATCCGAAACGCCGCCCAGCGTAGCCGAAAGCTCTTCGATGGCGCTTGCCTGCTGCGTCGCGCCTTGCGAAAGCGCCAGAGCCGAGTTGGAAACCTGAACCGCTCCCGATGTCACCTGCTCGGCGGAGTGGTTGATAGAGTCGAAAGTTTCGGAAAGCGACTCGAAAATTTCGTTGAACGTAGTCTTTATCTTGAGGAAATCGCCCTTGAAGTTGCCCTCCATGCGGTGGCAGAGGTTGCCCTCGGCGATCTGCTGGAGCGCTACTTGTATCAGATTGATGTATTGGCGCAGGCTGACTATCGTTTCTTCAAGCGAGTTGGAAAGTATGCCTAACTCGTCGCGCGAGTACCAAACGTCTACGCGGGTGGAGATATCGCCCTGAGAAAGCTTGCGCAAACGCTGCGTTGTGGAAACTATCGGGTGAGAGATGCTGCGTGCAAACAGCACAGAAACCAGCAATGTTACGATTATAACGCTTGCCGCAACAAGAATCATCACGCGCATTGATGTTGCCGTCATGGCGTTGAAGCTGCTTGTCGGTACGCTCGCGATAAGCGTTCCGCCAAAGTTTGAAACTGCTGAGTAGCCCACCACGTAGTCCTCTTTTGAAAGCTCGTACTCGGTGCTGCCGTTTTTGCCGTTGAGCGCGTTGCTGAAAGCGTCAGCCATGCTCTGGTAATTCTCGTCGGTTTTAGCAAGCTCTATCGGATTTCTGCTCGCGTATTTCGTGCCTGAAGTGTTCGACTGGAATATTATCTCACCGTTATTCTCTATAATGTATACTGTGCTGTTCAATTCGTCGTCCGCGATCAGCGACTCGTTGATAGATGTGCAGTTCAGAACTATCGCCGAAATGAAGGTAGCATCGTTAGAGGGCACAAGTATAGCGAAGAAGTTCTCGTTGTCTACTGTTACGATGTCGGTGAGGGTAGCCGTCTTGCGCTTTGCGGCGTTCCAAATGTCGTTTTCGGTGATAACGTCTGCGCAGCGCGAGCCGTCTGAATCCAGCTGCAAACCTGATGAAGAGTACACCGCAAAGTCGCTGATGAGTGCGTTGTCGCTGAAAGCTTCGTCTAAAGCGGCTGTTTTTTTCTGCGGCGTATCAAGCTCTTCGTAATCGGCATCGAGCGCCACGCGGCTTGCGCGCTCGATATATTCGTTTATCATGTAGTCAAAGCTCACGGCTGTTTCGCTTGCGAGCGAGCGCATCGTAACAGCCAGCGTGTGCTGCGTGGAAATGTTAATGTATATAAGGAAGATCACGCACAGCAGCACTGATATTCCCAAAGCCAGTGAAAGCATGGCAAGCATGATTTTTGAACGTATAGATCTCACGGTTATGTACCCCCATTTATCAAACCTGCGCGGGTGCAGGCGTGTAATAGTCTAATAAATATTATATCAGATTTCAACAAAAAAAACAAGACCAAATCAAGATTTTTTGGAATTTTACTAAATTTTTTTACATACAAATTCTATGATAAGATAAGAAAAGGGGTAATCGTCTATGTTTGCTAGTTTAAGGATATACCGTGCAGCCGCCCTGATGGCTGCCGCTGCCGCTGCGGTGTTGGTATGCGGGCTGGTGCGCTCGTTTTCCGCCGACCGCGCTGCCGCTGAGGGAGATGGCGCAGATCTGCCGATAATCATGTATCACAGCGTTGTAAAAGGCGAGTCGCAGTCGGGCGAATACGTTCTCTCCGCCGCCGAGCTTGAAGCCGACCTGCAATACATCACGCAGGCGGGCTACACGCCCGTTTTCTGCACCGAAGTCGCCGATCATGTAAAAAACGGAACGCCGCTGCCCGAAAAGCCGATAGTGCTTACTTTCGACGACGGCTGTTACAATAATTTCTATTATGTGCTTCCGCTGCTTGAAAAATACAAATGCAAGGGCGTTTTCTGTCTGGTAGGGGAGTGGTGCACCGCCGCCGCCGAGGAGGCTTCACCGAACCCCGCTTACTCGACTATGGACATCGAAAATGCGCGGACTATGGCTCTTAGCGGCTGGTGCGAGCTTGCCTGCCATTCTTGGGATATGCACGCTTTGGGCGAGCGGCGGGGCGTTTCACAAATGGCGGGCGAGAGCGACGAGGACTACTGCCGCGCCCTGCGCAACGACACCCACAAAGCCTTGAGGATACTGGAGAAAGCCCTGCCAAAGGGCGAAGAGCCGGTAACTTACGCCTACCCCTACGGTATGCGCAGCGAGCTTACCGAGGACATAGTGCGCCAGTTCGGCTTTGAGGTGACTCTGAGCTGCGAGGAGCGCGTGAACCGCGTGGCGGTCGGCGACGAAAGTTCGCTCTCGTTCATGGGCAGGTTCAACCGTCCCGCGGGGATAAGCTCGGCGGATTTTTTCAAGGACATACTGAAATAAAAAAACGGGGCGCTTCCGAATGCGGAATGCGTCCCGTATAGATTTTTATTCAGCAGGTGCTGCGTTGTCAGCCGTTTGAGCCGTCTGAACGGATTCGGCAGAAGCAGGCTGTTCCTCCGTTCCGTCGGGCGGGTCGGCGGTGTCTTCCGTTTCGGCGGGCAGCATATCATCTCTGCCGTGCTTGTGAAGCAGGAAGTAGACCAGCTTTTTCACAATATCGTAAATTACGGCGAAGAGCGGCACGCCTATTATCATGCCGACGAAGCCCATAAGTCCGCCAAAAAGCAGTATCGCGAAAAGTATCCAGAATGCCGAAAGCTTTGTAGTACTGCCCATGCACTTAGGCCCTAGTATATTGCCGTCGAACTGCTGGAGTATGAATATGAATATCACGAAGTAAACGCACTTTATCGGGCTGGTGACGAATATCAGCAGAGCCGAGGGTATAGCGCCGATAAATGGCCCGAAGAAGGGGATTATGTTCGTAACGCCGATGATAACGCTTATCAGCATAACGTCCTCGTAATTCATTATCTTTAGGAATACGAAGCAGATCAGTCCCACTATCGCCGAGTCGAGCACCTTGCCGCGCAGGAAGCCGCTGAACATTCTGTCCGCGTACTTTACCTCGCCGAAGATGAGGTCGGCGGCCTTGGGGCGAAACACCGCGTAGAGCAGCATTTTAGACTGCCGCGCGAAAAGCTTGCGCGAAGCCAGCAGGTATATCGAGATGATAAAGCCTATCACGATATTCAGCGCGAACGTGAATATCAGCGAGATACTGCTTCCCACGCCGCTGAGCAGAGTTTGTATAGAGGGCATAAGCTGGAGCTGAGTCCAGCTGTCGAACTTATCGTACACCACGTCTACCGCATTCATCAGGTATTTTTTGAGCTGCGGGTAGTCTGCCAGCCGTTCGTTAGACCAGTTGATAAAGTCCATAACAAGCCCCGGCACTGAGAGCACCAGCGATACCAAGCTTTTCAGCGTGGCGGGCACTATAAGCAGCACCAGCACGGCTATCACCGCGACTGCCGAGAGCGAGCTCATGGCGACCGCGAGGGTAGCGGCAAGCTTCGGTTTCCATTTCTTATCGGGCAGCAGCTTGTTCATCCAGCGCTCGTAAGTATTGCAGAGCGGTGCGAGCAGGTAGGCGAGCACGCCGCCTATTATGAAAGGCTCGAGTATGCTCTTTACCACCTCTACCGCCGCGGCAAGCTCTTTCTTGCGGAAAATTATGTATATCATAAGCATTCCTGCCGCCAGCACTGCAAAAGCCGTAAGCCCCGCGTAGATGTATTTGGTCTTTTCGTTGCTTTTTTTCAAAATGTCACCCCTTGGGAAAAGTGCGTACACACAAAACAAATCAATACACTATTTCTATTATACTATATCTTGTAGGAATTATCAATAGGGAAATGTAAAATAAACTAAAAAAATTAAGTGATATTAGAATGTTAGCCCTGTGAAATTTTTTCGCGAAACCCTTGACACGGGTAATAAAATATGTTAGTATATAGTATAATCTCTTTGAGGGAGTAGTCGGCGTGGATAGCTTTTGCGGCTGGTTTTCGCGCGGCGCAGTTCGACATAATGGCGGCGAGTTACCGCCCGGCGGCGCATACCGATTTTTTTATTGGAACGATGAGACTCATGGACGAAAACGCTCTAAGTGTTTTTGTCCGTGGGTCTTTTTTGTACTCTAAGGCAAGACGTGCACGATGGCTGCACGGTACTGCCAAGATAAGGAAGGTATTTTAAGATGGGACTTCTGGAACTTTTCATTCTCGCGGTAGGGCTTTCTATGGACGCTTTCGCCGTTTCAGTCTGTAAGGGGCTGTCGCTGGGCAAGATACGCTTTAAGCACATGGCGACAGCAGGTTTGTGGTTCGGCGGATTTCAGGCGCTTATGCCCACTATCGGCTTTCTGCTGGGCAGGAGCTTTGCCGATATGGTAACTAAATACGCGCACTGGATAGCCTTTGTGCTGCTGGTGCTCATCGGCGCGAATATGCTGAAAGAAGCGCTCTCGGGCGAGGAGGAAGAGCCTGACGCCGACGCTTCCATGTCCGCGAAAAATATGTTCATGCTCGCGATAGCTACCAGTATCGACGCGCTGGCGGTAGGCGTTACATTCGCTTTTCTCGAGGTGCATATAGTACCCGCGGTATCTTTCATCGGCACGGTGACATTCGTATTCTCGGCGGCAGGCATAAAGATAGGCAGCATTTTCGGCGACAAGTACAAGACTAAGGCAGAGGTCTGCGGCGGCATAATTCTCATACTGCTTGGTATAAAGATACTCGTGGAAGCGCTCATGAAGTGATAAAGCTTTGGTATATTTGCTTATATTTTTTTGGTATTTTCACAAAATATACATATAAGTATGGTAGGATAATAACAGAAAAATGTGAAAGGGCGCGAGCGCTGTACCCGCTCTCTTTCAAACGGAGGTAATTGATATGCCAAAGCTTTTGGTTGTAGACGATGAAGAGCGTATCCGCGACATAATACGCGAGTATGCAGAATTTAACGATTTTCAGGTAACGGAGGCCGCCGACGGCATGGAGGCTGTTGAGTGCGTGAAGAAAAACGATTTCGACATCATAGTTATGGACATTATGATGCCGAAGCTCGACGGATACTCCGCCTGCAAGGAAATAAAGAAGATAAAGGATATACCCGTGATAATGCTCTCCGCCCGCGGCGAGGAGTATGATAAGCTTTTCGGATTTGAGATAGGCGTAGACGATTACGTTGTAAAGCCTTTTTCGCCCAAGGAGCTTATGGCGAGAATCCGCGCCGTGATGAACCGCGTGAACTCGGCTAAAAAGACCGAGGACGTCATCACCTATAAGGGTCTTGTTATAAATTTCACCGCGCGCGAAGTGCTTATAGACGGCGTAAAGGCGCAGATGACGCCGAAGGAGTACGACCTGCTCTTCTACCTCGTGAAGAATATGAACATCGCTCTTTCGCGTGAAAAGCTGCTGGAAGAGGTATGGGGCTTTGATTTCTACGGCGACGACCGCACGGTAGATACACACATCAAGATGCTGCGCAACAGCTTAGGCCCGTACCGCAACCTGATAGTAACGCTGAGAGGAATGGGCTACAAGTTTGAAAAGATCAACTGATAAGAAAAAGCCCGAAGCAGAAGTGCCTGCGCGGGCGGAGGGCGCGGCTGCCGAGGAAAAAGGCGGCAGGAAAAAGCACCGCTGCTTCGCCAAATTCCGCAAGCGCCGCACGCTGAAAACGTATGTGTGGACATACTTCATGTTCTTCGTGCTTTTCGTGCTGATGCTGCTTTGGCTTTTCCAGTATTTTTTCCTGCCGAAGTATTACCGCTCGGCTAGGATACGCACCGCCGCGAACAGCGCTGAGAGCGTTATAAACAGCTACAATTCTTCTGAGCTGGAGGAAGCCCGCTCGTTTGCGCGGCAGACGGCTTTTAATAACAATATGTTCGTCATGATATGCGACGAATCAGGCAAAGAGCTGATAATGGAAAACAACATGGGCAACTTTTCATTTTTCAGCAAGGATAAGAGCAAAAATTACGGCAAGACCATCTACCGCTTCCGCAGCGAGCTGGAAAATTCCGATGTGGACAGCCTTACCACGATAAAGCACAGCGACGAATTCGGTGCGGAGGAGATATTCTACTGCAAACGCTTTTCTGACAGCGAGGGTAGCACGATGTATGTATTCATCGAAGCGCCCGTAGAGCCGATAGACTCTACCGTAAGCATTATCCGCGAGCAGCTTGTGTACATCACGATAATCCTCTTCGAGCTGGCTTTCATAGTCACCGTGCTTATCTCTGCGCGCGTGGCAAGGCCGATAGAAAAGCTTACCGAAACGGCGCAGAAATTCGGCGAGGGCGATTACGAAGTAGAATTTTCCGCCGAGGGCTACCGCGAGATAGAAGAGCTGGCTACCGTGCTGGACGACGCACGAAACGAGGTCAAAAAGGTGACCGACCTGCGCAAAGACCTCATAGCCAATATATCTCACGACCTGCGCACGCCGCTTACTATGGTAAAGGCTTACGCCGAGATGATACGCGACCTCTCGGGCGACGACCCCGTAAAGCGTGAGAAGCACTGCCAGATAATAATAGACGAAGCCGACCGCCTCTCGAACCTCGTAAATTCGATACTGGAGCTTTCAAAGCTTGAAAGCTCGAATATGGAGCTGAACAAGACCGATTATTCGATACACGAGCAGATAGAGGACGTGCTGAAACGCTATACGCTGATGATAGAGCAAAACGGCTACGATATAGCTTTCGAGCCCGACGACGACCGCACCATCTGCGCCGACCGCGAAAAGATAGCGCAGGTGCTCTACAATTTCGTAAACAACGCTATCAATTACAGCGGCGAGAAAAAGCGCATACGCATAAAGCAGATAAACCGCCCCGGAATAGTGCGCATAGAAGTCACCGATAATGGGCAGGGCATAGCGAAGGACAAGCTTTCGCAGGTTTTCGACCGCTATTACCGCGGCGGAAAGGTGCGCCGCGAAACTGTCGGCACAGGCTTAGGCCTTTCGATATGCAAAGAGATACTGAAAATGCACGAGTTCGCATTCGGCGTTATCTCGGAAGAGGGCAGCGGCTCGACATTCTGGTTCGAGGCTAAGGAAACGCCCCTGCCGAAGCTGCCGCCGAAGAACAGCGCCGATGATGAGCCGATAGAGGCGGAATTTATCAACGAGGAAAGCGCGGCGGACGAGGCCGATATAGATAAAGATAAAGACAAGCCGAAAGCAGATGCGGCGAAAGATGAAAAAGATAAAACGTAGGATAATTGCTTAAACGTCATAACGGCATAAACGAAGCGGGCTGATCTCGCTGAAATTAGAGGTCAGCCCGCTTTGTTTTCTTTTTCATACTTTGCCTTTGTCAGGATTATTATTCTATGACAAGCTCTTCCTTTTCGGCGTCGCTGCCATTGATCTTGAAAGAGTTGAGCACAGGCTCATCTCTGTTCATAAGCGAGAGTATCATGTAGCTCGCCTTGCTGTCGTAAGCCAGACGCTTGTCCTCCTCAGAGGGGCGCGAGGGCGACTCGGGGTGAGAGTGCCAGTTGCCCAGCGGGGAGATACCCTGCGCGCGCATATCCTTTACCGCCGCGAGCTGCTCTTTCGGGTCGAGAGAGAAGTGCTCGTTTGAGTGGTCGATATTGGTCAGTAGGTAAACTTTCTTGATTATCTTTACGCCGTCTTCTACAACGCCGCCGATAAGGCCGCAAGCCTCGTTCGGCAGCTCGCTTTCAGCGTGAGCAAGTATTTTTTCAAAATCGCTTTTGCTTAGTTTTATCATAGATGTACACCGTCGCATTCTGCCTGTTCGTAGTCTATAAGCTCGGTAATGGTAGGCTCGTCGCCGCATACCGCGCACTTATGCGTGTCGCTCGGCAGCTTTACCTTGCGGAACTCCATTTTCAGAGCGTCGTAGGTAAGCAGGTAGCCTGTAAGCAGGTCGCCAACGCCGATAATGTATTTGATAGCTTCCATAGCCTGTAAGCTGCCGATAACGCCGCCCATAGCGCCGATAACGCCCGCCTGCTTGCAGGTAGGTACAGCGTCCTTCGGGGGCGGGTTCTTGAATACGCAGCGGTAGCATGGACCCTGACCGGGAACGTATGTCATGAGCTGACCCTTAAAGCGTATGATGCCCGCGTGCGAGAAAGGCTTTTTCGCCATTACGCAGGCGTCGTTGATAAGGAACTTGGCAGGGAAGTTGTCGGTGCCGTCGATGATGAAATCGTAGTCCTTTATCAGGTCCATTATGTTTTCGCTGTCAACGAATGTGCGGTAGGTGTTTACCTTTACGTCGGGGTTCAGCTTTTCCATAGTTTCCTTAGCCGACTGTACCTTAGCCTTGCCCACGTCCTCAGTAGCGTGGATTATCTGGCGCTGCAGGTTTGAAAGGTCTACTTCGTCAGCGTCCGCAATGCCGATAGTGCCTACGCCCGCCGCCGCGAGGTACATAGCCGCAGGTGCGCCCAGACCGCCCGCGCCGATGATGAGCACCTTAGCGTTCATCAGCTTTTTCTGACCTTTTACGCCTACCTCTTTGAGGATAATGTGGCGCGAATAGCGCTCTATCTGTTCGTTAGTAAATGCCATTACTGTCCGCCTCCCATGAAATAGAGAAATTCTACTACGTCGCCGTCTTTGAGCACGGTGCTCTCGAATGTGCCGCTCTCTACGAACTCATCGTTTATGGTAACGGTAACGTATTCGGGAGTTTCTACCTTTTCGTCGATGATGAGCTGCGCTACGGTAAGTCCGTCTGCAACTTCTTTTTTATTTCCTGCTGCTGTGATAGTCATGATAACATTTCTCCTTACATATTGTATAAAATTTTATTCGTTAGCTTCTATCGCCGCTTCGAGCTCGGCTCTCTTTACCGCGCCCGTGAGTCGGGAAACTTCATTGCCGTCTTTGAAAAATATAAGCGTGGGTACAGCCGAAACGCTGTATTTTACAGCGGTGTCAGCGTCAAAATTTATGTTCAGCTTTACCAGCTTCACATTCTCCCTCTGCTCTTCGGCTTCGTCAAGCAGCGGGGACATTCGCTTGCAGGGCACGCAGGAATCTGAATAGAAATCTGCTATCACGAGCTTTCCGCTCTCTGCTATCTCGGTTTCAAAAGTTTCGCCGTTTGCCTTTACTGCCATTTTAATCTCCCACCTTTTCTACTATGAGGTCGTATGTGCCGTCCTCGTTGTTTATCAGCTTGAGTATCTTGTGGCCCTCTTCCTTTACGCTGCGGGGCACGTTCTGTACAGGCTCGCCGTCGTTCATTCTTATGGCGAGTATCTGTCCCTCGTCAAGCTCTTCGAGGGCTACTTTTGCCTTTACGAATGTGGTAGGGCAGACTACGTCGGTGATGTCTACCGTATCGTCGATCTTAAATTCAGCCATTGTTATATACCTCCAGTATTTCTTTTTCAAACTTTTCCCTGCCCACGCGGTCGATGGTGAATTTAAAGCGCTCGCCCGCGTTTGCGTTTTTCTCAAAGAAGATTATAGCGGCGTCGCAGATCTTCATGAGAGTTTCCTTGTCCTCTATAAAGGGTATTATAGTTTCGCCCTTATTGATGGTGTTTCCGAAAAGTCCGCCGAATGAAACTATGTAGCCGTGTACGGTGTCCCAAGCTTCGGTCGGGCAGGCTTTGTAGCAGCGTCCGCAGAAGTTGCAGAGGCTCTCGTCTACCTTTATCTCGCCGTCCTCTATGGTGATGGCGTTGCGGCGGCAGGCTTTAGCGCAAACTCCGCAGTGTATGCAGTCGGCTTCGCGCCACTTTACTTTTATGCCGCCCTTTATTCCCACGTCGTTCTCTTCGGATTTTAAGCAGTTGTTCTGGCAGCCGGTAATGCCGAACTTGAATTTGTGCGGCAGCTCGCGGGCGAAGTAGCGCTCGTCAAGCTCTTTAGCCAGCGCATAGGTGTCGATACAGCCGCTAGGACAGACGGCTGCACCCTGACAAGCTGTGATAGTTCTTACTCTGGGGCCGCAAACGCCCGGCTCGGTATCGCCCGCAGCCAGCGCCGCTTTTACTTCGTCGATGTCGTCGAGCTTTATAAAAGGTATCTCTACGCTCTGGCGCGAAGTGAGGTGCACATAGCCCTCGCCGTATTTATCTGAAACTTCTGCTATTGTCGCGAGCTGCTTTGCGGTAAGGTTGCCGCCTACTACTCGCAGTCTGAGTGAAAAGTTGTTCTTCTGCTTCTGGCGCATAAATCCGCCTTTTTTCAGTGTTGCGTAATCAGTTGCCATTATATATTATCCTCCTCAGATATTCTCTATTGACTGTTTGAAATCTTGTATAAGGTCTTCGGCGTCCTCTATTCCGACGCTTATCCTTATGGTGTCGCCGTATACGCCCGCGCTGAGCTGCTGCTTTTCGCTGCTGTGGGTGTATATCGTGCTGGCGGGGTGTATGACTAGCGTTCTCACGTCGCCGATGTTGGTCGCGTTCACCGCGAGTTTCAGCCCGTTTATCAGCTTGAATGCGCGTTCTTTAGAGCCTGCGCGTATGGTAACTATCGCGCCGCCCATGCCCTTCAGCTGCTTTTTGCAAAGCGGGTAAAATGGGCTGCTTTCAAGCGCGGGGTAGTTTACCTCTATGCCCTCGCAGCTCTCAAAGAATTTCGCGAGCGCCAGCGCGTTAGAACAGCTGCGCTCCATACGCAGGCCCATAGTTTCCAGACCCACGCTGTTCATGAAAGCGTTCATCGGCGCGAGGCAGCCGCCCACGTTGCGCCAAATTCCGTTTCTCAGCTTCGCGATGTATGCAAATTTTCCGAATTTCTTGTACTCGGCAAGCCCCGCGTAGCGCTCGCAGTCCCACTTGAAGCTGCCGCTGTCGATTATTATTCCGCTTATCGAGTTTCCGCCGCCGTTTATGTATTTCGAGCTGGAGTGCACCACTATATCTGCGCCAAAATCGAACGGGTGTATCAGATAAGGCGTTGCAGTAGTAGCGTCGATGATGAGCGGCACGCCGTGCGAGTGCGCCAGAGCCGATACTTCCTCAAGGTCTGCCACCTCGAGATTAGGATTGCCGATAAGTTCGGCAAACACGGCTTTAGTTTTATCGTTTATCAAAGGCTCTATCTCTTCGGCGGTGACGTGCTCTACAAAGCGCGTTTTTATGCCGAAAGCCTTTAGATCGCCGAAAAGGTCGATAGTACCGCCGAAAAGCCCCGCCGCCGCGATGATCTCGTCGCCTTGCTGCAAGATATTGAGCAGCGACATCGTAACAGCCGCCATGCCCGATGAACAGGCTACTGCTCCGACGCCCTTTTCGAGCGCGTTTATGCGGTTTTCAAACGCCGCTACGGTAGGATTGCTTATCCGCGTGTACGCAAAACCGGGAGCTTTATTATTGAAAACTTTTTCAAGCTGCTCGGCAGAGTCCTGCGCGAAAGCGCTTACCTGATATATCGGCGTGAGCGTAGCGCCCGTACCCTTTTCAGGCGAAAAGCCGCCGTGCAGCAAAGAAGTATTGAATTTCAAAGGATATTCCCCCATTTCATTTTTCGGGAAGCCTGCATTATAAAAGGTTGTGATCTGCTAATACTAAATACCGGTCTTAAATAGGTTTCCCCTTGGTATGGATATATTATAGCACTTAAATCATACAAAGTCAATAGGATAACTATAAATTTAACATATTTTTTAAAAATCAGCGAAGTTTTATAAAAACCCTTGACATTCTGACGAAAAAAGTATAAAATATATTATGTTGATAGGAATTGTATGAATAGCAGGAAACTGATTTTGACCAAATTCTAGTATGAAAGGAATGGAACGCTATGAAAATATCTACAAAGGTAGAGTGCGGCATTATCGCGATAGCCGATATAGCCCTTAATTCAGAAAACAGCGAAACTGTAACGGTGTACAGCATAGCAGACCGCAGGGCGCTCTCATGTAAATATTTAGAGCAGGTGCTCTCAGCGCTGCGCCACGCCAAGCTTATAAAAGGTATAAAAGGCTCGCGCGGGGGATATATCCTCGCCAAAAGCGCCGACGAGATAACTCTGAAAGAGATAATCGACGCGCTCGACCCCAGCGTATTGGGCAGCGATGTGGCTATGGTGAACGCCGAAAACAAGCAGCTTTCGGAAGTGTTGGACGAAGTACTCTGGAGCAGATTTGAGCGCGAGCTTAACGGGCTGGCGAAAAATATATCTCTCAAAAATTTTATTCAGAGATACAGCGAAGAAACACTTGAAAAAAATGCGGAACCGATGTATTATATATAAAGGAGGCTGATGAAAAATGACAGACATTATTATAATAGGCAGCGGCCCTGCGGGACTTACCGCGGCGATATACGCCAGAAGGGCTATGCTCAGCGCGCTGGTAGTGGAAAAAGACTACATGGGTACGGGACAGATCTCCGTCACCGATAGAGTGGAAAATTACCCCGGTCTTTACGGACTCAGCGGCTACGAGCTGGGCGAGAAGTTTCGCGAGCAGGCTGAAACGCTTGGCGCGGAGTTTTACGAGGGCGAAGTTGAAAGCTTGGAACAGGCAGACGGCGTTTGGCACGTCAAGTTCAAGCTGGGCGGCGAAAAGACCGCTAAGGCGGTAGTTTACGCGGCGGGCACTTCATACCGCCATCTCGGCGTCAAGGGCGAGGACAAGCAGCGCATATCATTCTGCGCGGTGTGCGATGGATTTTTCTACAAGGATAAGACGGTGGCGGTCATAGGCGGCGGAGATACCGCGCTGGGCGACGCGCTTTACCTTTCCAAGCTTGCAAAGACCGTTTACCTCGTGCATAGGCGCGATGAGTTCCGCGCGAACAAGTCGCTCCAAAAAAAGGTGGACGATACCGAGAACATCGTGAAGATAATGAGCGCGCAGCTCAAAGAGATCACGGGCGGCGCGAACGCCGAGGGCATAGTTTACGAGCAGGCGGGCGAGGAAAAGAGCCTGGCGCTCGACGGCATATTCTGCGCGGTAGGCAGCGTGCCGAACACTCAGCTTCTCGAGGGCGTCTGCAAACTTGAGGGCGGCTACGCCGCTGCGGGCGAGGACTGCGTTACCAGCGCTGCGGGACTTTTCGCTGCGGGCGATGTTCGCACCACACCGCTGCGGCAGGTAGTTACCGCTGCGGCTGACGGCGCTAACGCGGCTGCATCGGCTGAAAAATACATCTCGGACAATTTCTGAGCCGAGAAATGATACGGCGAGAGAGGCGCACCGCTTTGTGCAGTACGCCTCTTTTGTATTATATCATATAACCCCCGCGCGGTCAAGGCGCAAACGCGATATATGTCAAAAATCAGCTAGGATATTCTACACATTAAATGGTTGACATCATGTTTGCAGTAGTGTATAATAATTATAAAAGATAATGCCGCAGTACGCGGTATTCTGAAAGGAAAGAAATAATTATGGAAAATGTAAATACGGTTTATGAGATACAGCAGAAGATAGAAAAGCTCAAAAAAGAAAAAGACATCTGCATACTGGCGCACAGCTATCAGGGCAGAGAGATAGTAGAGGCTGCCGACTTTACGGGCGATTCCTACAAGCTTTCAGTAGACGCTTCTAAAGTTACGAACAAGAATATAGTGTTCTGCGGCGTGCATTTTATGGCGGAAACGGCTAAGATGCTCTCGCCCGAAAAGCACGTTTACCTCGCGAACACAGCGGCGGGCTGCCCTATGGCTGAGCAGATGGAGCCTGAGATGATAGAGATGATAAAGGCGCAAGACCCCGAGCGCAAGGTAGTGGCTTACATAAACACCACCGCGGCGCTCAAGACTGTATGCGACGTTTGCGTTACCTCGTCCTCGGCGGTGAAGATAGTAAGCGCTATGGAGGATAAGAAGATACTTTTCATACCCGACTGCAACCTCGGCGCATTTGTGCAGAAAGCCTGTCCAGATAAGGATATAAAGCTGCTTCAAGGCGGATGTCCCGTACACGCGGCGGTCAACCCCGAAGAGGTAAGGCTCGCGAAGCAGGCTCACCCGAACGCGCTGGTGCTGGTGCACCCCGAGTGCGTGCCCGGCGTATCAGAGCAGGCGGACTATGTAGGCTCTACCTCGGGAATAATGAATTTCGCTGAGAAGTCGGAAGCTAAGGAGTTTATAATCGGTACAGAAATGAGCATAGCGGAGCATTTGCAGTACAAGTGCCCCGACAAAAGATTTTACATACTCTCGAAAAAAATACTCTGCCCGAACATGAAGCTCACCTCGCTGATGGACGTTTACCGCGTATGCGAAGCGATAGGCAGTCCCGCGGCTGAGGAGAACGAGATATTTATGTCGCCCGAGCTTATCGCGAAAGCGAGAGTCTGCATCGACGAAATGCTGCGTCTGGGCTGACGCGGCGGCAAACAGAAAGGAAGGCGCGGTATGCCTGCTGACGTATTAGCAAACAAGGAAAGATTTATCAGTATATACAATGAAAAGATAACCCGCCGCGGTGCGGACAAGCTGCTGGAGTGGCTGGATTCTGAGGGGAGCGACTTTTTCACAGCGCCCGCCTCTACCCGCTACCACGGCGCGTATGAGGGCGGCTTGTGCGAGCACTCGCTGCATGTTTACGACTGCTTGTGCTCATATCTGGAGCGCGAGCGTGTGAAAGAGCAGTACGGGCTGGAGTACACTGAGGAGAGCATAGCGATAGCCTCGCTGCTGCACGACCTCTGCAAGATAAACCTTTACCGCGTGAGCTACCGCAACGCGAAGAACGAGCAGGGCGTTTGGGAAAAAGTGCCCTACTACGAGTACCACGATATGCTGCCCTACGGCCACGGAGAGAAGAGCGTGTACATAGTGAGCGGGTTTATGCGGCTGACGCGCGACGAAGCTATGGCGATACGCTGGCACATGGGCTTTTCGGGCGAAGAGAACACGAACACGATAGGCAAAGCGCTGGAACTTTACCCGCTGGCGCTGGCGACGCACATCGCGGATATGGAGTCTACTTTTTATATTGAGGGAAAGGAATGATCTCATGAACATAGAAACAATCTTGAAAGAGCTTACGCTTGAGGAAAAGGCGGCGCTTTGCTCGGGCGCGGATTTTTGGCATACCAAGCCCGTAGAGCGGCTGGATATACCGCAGATAATGGTTAGCGACGGCCCGCACGGACTTCGCAAAAACCGCGAGGGTGCGCAGAACCCTAACGAGGCTATCGAGGCGGTCTGCTTCCCATCAGCTTCGGCGCTCGCCTGCTCTTTCGACCGCGGTCTGCTCAAAGAATTGGGCAAGGCGCTGGGCGAGGAATGCCGCGCGGAAAACGTTTCCGTTATACTCGGCCCCGGCTGTAATATCAAGCGTTCGCCCCTATGCGGCAGAAATTTTGAGTACTTCTCGGAAGACCCCTACCTCGCTTCGCAGATGGCTGAGGCGCATATAATGGGCGTGCAGAGCATGGGCGTTGGCACTTCGCTGAAGCATTTCGCCGCTAATAATCAGGAGAGCCGCCGCATGAGCGTTTCCGCAAATATCGACGAGAGAACTCTGCACGAGATCTACCTCGCCGCTTTTGAATCGGTGGTGAAAAACGCTAAGCCTTGGACGGTTATGTGCTCGTACAACAAGATAAACGGAGAGTATTCCTCGCAGAACAAGCTGCTGCTTACGGATATTCTTCGCGACGACTGGGGCTTCGGCGGACTTGTGATGAGCGACTGGGGCGCAGTTGACGACCGCGCAAAGGCTATCCGCGCGGGGCTTGACCTCGAAATGCCCGCAAGCATGGGCAAGAACGACGCCGCGATAGTTAAGGCGGTGGAGAGCGGCGAGCTTAGCGAGGAAGAGCTGGATAATTGCGTGCGCCGCGTGCTGGAGCTGATTCAGCGCGGCAGCGAGGAAAAACCGCAGGTGGTATGGGATAAAGACCGCCACCACAAACTTGCCGCAAAGATCGCCGAAAACTGCGCGGTACTGCTGAAAAATGACGGCGATATACTTCCGCTGAAAGAGGGCGAAAAGGTCGCTTTCGTGGGCGCGTTCGCCGAAAAGCCCCGCTATCAGGGCGGCGGAAGCTCGCATATAAATTCTTACAAAACCGTATCCGCCGTGCAGGCGGCGTCCGACATAGCGGGCGTTACTTATGCGCGCGGCTTTAATATGGGCAATGAGGCTGACGAAGCGCTGGAAAACGAGGCTCTCGAAGCTGCGAAAAACGCCGATAAGGTGGTGGTTTTTGCTGGTCTGCCCGATACTTTTGAGTCTGAGGGCTACGACAGAAAGCATATGCGTATGCCCGAGTGCCAGCTTCGCCTTATAGAAAAGCTCAGCGAGGTCAACGAAAATATAGTAGTCCTCCTGCACAACGGCTCGCCCGTAGAGATGCCTTTCATCGAAAAGATAAAGGGTCTGATCGAGATGTATCTGGGCGGTCAGGCAGTTGGCGAAGCCGAGATAGCGCTGCTTTACGGAAGGGCGAACCCGAGCGGAAAGCTTGCCGAAACTTTTCCGCAAAAGCTCGCCGACAACCCCTCTTACCTCAATTTCCCCGGTGAGGGCGACGACGTGAACTATGCCGAGGGCGTGTTCGTGGGTTACAGATATTACGATAAAAAGCAGATAAAGCCGCTTTTCCCGTTCGGATACGGCATGAGCTATACGCAGTTTGAGTACTCAGACCTGCGCATTTCTGCGCACGAGGTCAGCGAGGGCAAGAGCTTTACCGCCGAGCTGACGGTGAAAAACATCGGCAGCCGCGACGGCGCGGAAACGGTGCAGCTCTACATCGCCCCTACCGAAGCCTCCGTTATCCGCCCCGAAAAGGAGCTGAAAGGCTTTGAAAAGGTCTTTCTGAAAGCTGGCGAGAGCAAGCGTATAGCTTTCCGCCTTGACCAGAGCGCTTTCGCATACTGGTCGGTGAAGCTGCACAAGTGGTTCGCCGAAAGCGGCAGGTACGAGGTGCTCATTGGCGCTTCCTCGGCGGATATTCGCCTGAGCGACGCGGTGAGCTTTAACGGCAGGGAAAAGCTGCCTGTGAAGTTCACGCTAGACAGCGCCTGCGGTGACATAACCGCCGTGCCCGAGGGTCTTGCGGTGTTTGCAAAGCTGATGGAGTCGGTGGATATTGGCACGAACGGCGGCGCGGATGCGCTGGGCGAGAGCGGGGAAGAGATGGCGCTGGCTATGGCAGGGGACCTGCCGCTGCACGCTATCCTCAGCTTCTGCGGCATTGCCGACATCACACGCGAAAAGCTGCAAATGATGATAGATGAGCTGAACGAGCAGCTTGGCGCTGAATAATTATGAAACTTTCGCGCATGGCGTTCCGAAAAATGGAGCGTCATGCGCTTTTTTTATGAAAAAATTTGCTCGCGGCTATTGACAATTGATACTATATGATGTATAATATTATACAGATGAAAGAAAAAGCTTTTGTTGACAAAGCGCGCGCGTTATGCTATACTTTATAATACATACGCAAAAAAATACATATGGAGGCAACTGAATATGGAATATCTGCTAACAACAGATTCGCTGACCAAGATATACCACGGCAAACCTGCCGTGAACAGAGTCAGCATGAATATCTCAAAAGGCGAGATATACGGGCTTATCGGCAGAAACGGCGCGGGCAAGACCACGCTTATGAAGATGATCTGCGGGCTGGCTGCACCCTCGGCGGGCGACTTTACCCTCTTCGGCAAGCGCGGCGCTGAGCGGGTGAAGATGATGAGGCGTGTGGGCGCGCTGATAGAAGCCCCCGGAATTTACGCAAACCTCTCAGCCGCTGATAATATCCACATCAAAGCGCTGGCTTTCGGCGTGAAAAACTCGGCGCAGAAAGAAAAAGAGCTGCTTGAGCTGGTGGGGCTGGGCGGCGTTGGCAAAAAAGCCGCGGGCAAATTCTCACTCGGTATGCGCCAAAGGCTGGGCATAGCTATGGCGCTGGTGGCAGACCCCGAGCTGCTGATACTCGACGAGCCGATCAACGGTCTTGACCCGCAGGGCATAGCCGAGGTGCGCGATGTATTGCACAGGCTGAACGCCGAGCGCGGGATAACCATTATAATTTCGAGCCACATATTGGAAGAACTTGCGAAGGTCGCGACATCTTTCGGAATAATCAATAACGGCGTGATGATCGAAGAGCTGACGCGCGAGCAGCTTATGGCAAAATGCAGCTCGCATATCGACATAAGCGTTTCAGACATAAATAAGGCGGCCGACGTGCTTCAGGACATGGGCTTTAATAATTTCAAACTTGTCGGCGAAAACACGATAGGCATTTTCGAGCGCACCGATGAAAGCGCGCAGATAACTCTCGCGATGGCAAAGGCGGGACTTTGGGTATACAGCATATGTACCCACAGCGAGGCGCTGGAAGATTATTTCCTTAGAATTACGGGAGGTGTCGGAAATGTTTGATCTTATACGCTCTAACCTTTTTCTGATGAAAAAGTCGAGATCTACTTACATAATGATGCTGATAGCGATAGCCACTACGGCGATAACCATTCTCTCAAACGCTCTGCTGATAGCGCTTTTGCACGAGCCTGCTGAGGATAATGATGAAGAGAACGGAGTATCAGTCACCATGACGGCGGACTTTGAGGACGCGACCAGCGACGAACCGACAATGACCGGCACTGTCGGCACGCTTATGAATGCCGCTAATAAAAACAGCTACTCCGCCGCAGATATTCTTACTATGATGACAAGCGGAATGAACCTGCTTCTGCCGCTCAGCATATACATAGTTATCTTCGCCAATTCCGACAGCAAAAACGGCTACATCAAAAACCTCGGGGGCTGCGTTGCGCGGCGCAAGATAGTGCTTGCAAAGCTTATCTGCTCGGCGGTGTACACCATATTTGCCATGCTGATAAGCTGGGGCGTTTCGATGGCGATAGCGAAAGCCGTTATCGAGTCGAAGTGCAAGGTAGACGTTGTTTTCGGCAGCGGAGAGGACTTCGCAAAGGCGCTCGGCATACAGCTTCTTTCGCACATTACCATCGCCGCCGTGATAATCATGGTGATAATGATAACCCGCAGCACGGCTGTTTCGATAGCTTTCGGCGTGGCGCTGTCTTCGGGCATACCTACTCTGCTGTATCAGGTGGCGGATATGGTGCTGCACAAGTATGTTGATATTTCCGATGATTTCAGCATTGCAGACTACGTTCCCAGCAACGCTATAACGGGCTTCAGCCCCGCGCAGGACAGCGACACCACCGCGCGCATGATAGTGGTATGCGTTATCTACCTCGTGATCGCGACTGTCATCGGCATAGCGGCTATGAAGAAAAAAGACATTCGCTGATATTTAAGCATATTCGATATACGAAAGAGGACAGCTCCCAATGATCGGGAACTGTCCTCTTTTTTGCTGTATTTTATTCACTATGGCTTAGTTTATGCTCTCTATCTCGCTCTTCTTGATAGAAGCTACGCAGAAGTCTATGCGCTCGTCATCGTCGCCGTCCTCGTCAGCGTTAGAGCCTGTAAGAGGTATAGGCTTGGTCGGGTCGATGCCGTCTACCGCGGTAACTTCGCCCGTGCCCGCGCCTGCGGAAGCGCCCGGTACGCGGAATGTGCTGACGTCTAGCGGCTCTACCGAAACTTCCTCGTGTCTTTCCGCCTGCGGTACCCACTCGTAAGGTACGCGGTATGCGCGGTAGATCATGTTGCAGAGGAAATTGCCGCCCAGCTTCTTGAAGTAGGGGTTTATGTATTCCCAAACTATCTCGTGGTCTGGGGTAACTTCTATAAGTCTGCCGTCAGAGCCTTCGGTTATCAGCGTGTTGCCGTTCGGCAGGCGCTGAGCCGAGCTGATGTACGAGCTGTAAAATTTAGAAGCGTCGGTAAAGAGCAGGCTGCCCGCCTCGAGGGGAGTGTACTGCCAGGTTATCTCGAGGGTGATGGGGTTGAACTGCAGCACGCGCGAGTAGTCGCGGTGAGCGTTGTTCACGCCTGTGGGCGAAGCGGGGTTGGGCACGCCGTAGCCGCCCTCGCCGCCGTTATCGAATACCAGCAGGTCGCCTTCGCCGGGCAGACCTTTCGGTATCATGTGCAGGTGGTGCTGACCGATTATCCAGCCGAGCTTTCTCGTCGCTTCGCTCTCGTTGAAGTCAGGGCCTAAGCGCCAAACTATCTTGCCCGTTTTCTTTTCGATGATGCCGAGAATGTTCGAGTTTCTCGCGTCGAAGATGATGTTGTCGGGGTGGAAGCGCTCGTCGCCTGCGTCGTACCACTTGTTTTCACCGAGGGTGGAGAAGTTGTTGATGTGCATCCAGTCGCCGCCCGCTTCTTCATGCAGACCGGGGTTTCTGAAAAGAACGTTCTTAGCCGCTTCGTCAAAGCCCAGCTCGTCGAAGTGGTCGCTCGCGCGCCAGCTCCAAACTATATTGCCCTCCCAATCGACCTCGATTATCTTGTCGTCGATAAGGCGCTTGTCGGAAATATCGTGGTTGTAAAGATTTTCGTGGGTGAGGATAAGGGTGTTGCCGCTGTCGGTCTTAGGCTCTCCGCCGGGATAATAGTAGCCTACGGTGCTGCCCTCGCGCTGATAATCGTGGTGCTGACGAGCCATGTATACGGGGTCTTTTCCGGGGTCTGCCACAAGCTCGGTTTTGTCGAATTTCCAAACTATGTGTCCGTCCCAGTCTACCTGCACGAGGTCGAGCTGGTCTTGGTAAGCGTACTTGCCGCCTCTTACGCCCGTATTACCCATTACATATCCGCCGGGGAGGATCTTGTTCGGGAAGCCGCAAAGACCTGCCCAAAGCTTTACCTCGTTGCCGTTCATATCTATCAGCAGCGCGCCCTTAGCCGAGGGAAAAATCGTGTAGCCGCCGTATGCCTTTTCTTTGTTGTAAAGTGTTACTCCCGTAGGGAAAATGCTTGGATAACCCATAGTGTATCGCTCCTTATCAGTATTTAAAATTTCGTTTGATTATTATTTCTTGGTGTTCTTGACAGTGGTCTTGTCGGGGAAAGCTATCTTCGCCGCTCTTGTGTCGATGAAGTCGCGCACGTTGTAGTCAGAGTCGTACTTGCCGTGGTCGTGCGCCCATTTCTGAATGCTCTCGAGGTGCTGTGCCGCTTCCTCGCTGAAGCCTGTGCTGAAGCCCTGTACTTTCCACTGAAGCTTGAAGTCGTCAGCCTTTACGCCGATCTTGCCTTCGAGGTACTCGGCGCTCTCGTCCATGTGTGCGTTTACATACTCGTAGCTCTCGTCGATGGCTTTGAGGTAATTCGCAAGCAGGTCGGTGTTCTTGTCGATGAAGCTGTCAGAGGTGAAGTAGTATGCGCCTGTAACTTCGCCGAGATCCTGCGAGGTGACTGCCAGCTTCCAGCCCACTTCTTCGAGGTACTTTGCGTTCGAGCCGCTCGCGATGGTGGCGGAAGCGTCGCCGCTCTTAGCCAGCGCAAGCGCCGACTGCGCAGAATCGGTATTTATAATGTTCTGTTTGCTCTCGTCAAGACCTAAGTAAGCGATAGCCTGGCTGTTAAGGTACTCGTTTACCGTGCCTATCTGCGTTACAAAGCCCTTGCTGCCGTCCAGTTTGGAGAGGTCGTTTTCGTATTCGGGCGCTACATAAAGTCCGCCGTCGCCTATCTCGCCGCCGTTCAGCTCTGAAAACATCACGAGGTTCGTCTGGTCTAGGGTGGTGCCGAGGCGGTTCACTGCGGCGTAGTCAGCCATGTCGCCAACGTCCGCGTTGCCGTTCGCAATAGCGTCGATGGTGTTTATGCCGAAAGCGTACTCGGTTATCTCGAGGTTTATGCCGTACTTTTCAAAAATGCCCTGCTCTACGCCGACGTATGAAGCGTAGTGGTCGAGGTTGCCCGTCATTACCGCAAGGCGCAGCGTTTGCAGGTCTTGCCCGTTTTTGCCCTTTACTACTTTAGGGGTGTCGCCGCTGCCCGAATTTCCGCAGCCCGCGAGCAGGGAAATGCTGAGTGCCGATGCTGCGAGTGCCGAAATTATCTTATTTATTTTCATTTTGATTCAACTCCTGTAAATTTACGTTGTTTGTATTTTTTATATTTTTATGTATGGTGTTTATTTTACTCCGAAGTGGCTGAGCTTTTTCCTGCCGATGAATTGCAGCAGTCTGTCAGCCGCGAAGCCTATGACTGCGAGGGTGACTATACCTGCAAACGCCCAGCTTGTTTTGTAGTAAAGCTTTGAGCTGTTTATCAGGTAGCCCAGACCGTCGCTGCCTACCAGCATTTCCGCCGCGATAACGCAGATGATGGCGGAGCTTAGACCTAGGCGTATGCCCGTGTAGATGTTGGATACCGCCGAGGGTACTACTACTGTGAAGAATACTCTTGCTTTCTTAGCGCCCATGCAGGAAGCCGCTTCTACGAGCTGCTTGTCGGTGGAAGCCACGCCCGCGATGGTGTTTACGAACATCGGGAAGAATGAAGCGTAGAAGATAAGCGCTACTTTCGATTCTTCGCCTACGCCGAACCACATCAGGAAGAGGGTGGTCAGCGCGATGGCGGGTACGAATCTGAAAAAACTGAGTATAGGCTCTACCAGCCAGCGCACTACGCGGAAGTTGCCGACCAGAAGTCCGAGCGGTACTGCGAAAACTATCGCCAGCAGCCAGCCTTTTATAACTCTGCCCGCGCTCGCCGCGATGTCTGCCCAAAGCGTGCCGTTTTCTATAAGCAGCTTTATGCTTATCAGCGTTTGCTTCGGGCTGGGGAGGAAGTATTCGTCCTTTATGCTCATAGCTCCCAGCGCCCAAACCGCGATTATTACTATCCACGATATTACGCCGCATTTAAGTATTTTTTGTCCTGCCGAGGACTTTTTGCCGCTGTTCTGTTCCATTTTAAAAAAGCCCTCCTTTTTAGATGTAGTAAAGCTCGGAATCATCGAGCGCCTTGTTCACAAGTATATCTGTGCTGTTGCCGCTGATGGTGTAAAGCTTTTTGATGAGTATTTTTATCTTGTCGCCTTTTTTCAGACGGGGCGAGCTGAGGGGGTATCTGCCGGTTATCGAGATGCCGTTTATATCGGCGCGTACCTCGAAAGCGCTGCCGCGGAAGAATACGTCCTCTACCACCGCGTCCTCCATCGAGCTTTCAAACTGGTGGTAGCCGCCGTCCTCAAATTTGTTTATCTCTATAAATTCGGGGCGGATAATGGCGGTGTTGCCCTCTTCGCTCTGCTCAAAGCCTTTCAGCCTGCCATAATCTTCTATCATAGCCGACTGACCGATGAACTGCGCTACGAAAGGCGTTTTCGGCTCGGAGTAGATCTCTACGGGGTTGCCCACCTGCTCTACTCTGCCTTTGTTCGTGATCACGATCTCGTCCGCGACCTCTATCGCCTCGTCCTGATCGTGGGTAACGAAAATGCTCGTTATGCCTATCTTATCTATCGTTTCGCGCAGCCATGTGCGAAGCTCTTTTCTTACCTTAGCGTCGATGGCGGCGAAAGGCTCGTCGAGCAGCAAAAGCTCGGGCGAGGGGGCGAGGGCGCGTGCGAGAGCTATTCTCTGGCGCTGACCGCCGCTGAGCTGGCTGGGGTAGCGCTTTCCCACATCGGGAAGTCCCACAAGCTCCAGCAGCTCCGCCACGCGCGCCTTTATGAAAGCCTTATCTTTCTTTTGAACTTTCAGACCGTAAGCTATGTTATCATAAACAGTCATGAAAGGGAAGAGCGCGTAGCTCTGGAAAACAAAGCCTATGCCGCGTTCGCTGGGCGGCAGGTCGTTTACATTCTTGCCGTCGATGAAAATATCGCCGCTATCCTGCTTTTCCAGACCTGCGAGCATTCTCAGGATAGTGGTCTTGCCGCTGCCGCTGGGGCCGAGCAGACCTATCAGCCTGCCTTTTTCGATGCCGAAGCTTACGTTATCCGAAGCCTTGAAATCGCCGAAAGTTTTGTTTATATTTTTTAGTTCAATGTACATAGCCGACAACCTCGTTTGTATTTAGTAATGAGTAGGGTGATGTGTAAGCTTTCAGCTTCGACATCGTTTGCCGCGGCGGGTAAAAAGTATCATTGTTGACTCTCCCTTTAAATTCATATCTTTTCGATATGATTACTATGGTTAACATTATACCCTGTTTTGCGCGAATTGTCAACACCATTCGGGTAATTTTGTAGAAACGCACATATCAAACCCACAATTTCCATATGAATTGTACAATTATAGCCTATTAGTTAGATATGATTTGTAGGATTAAGGGAATATTCATAAAAATCTCTTGACAAACGGGGCTGACGGTGGTATAATTCTATTAAATCATATTAAACAGATATGAAAAGTTAAGTTTGAAAATATACTATTATAATAACGGAGGTAAAAACGATGATTACTGAGCTTACAAATGCAAATTATAATGAGATAACAGCCGCCGCCGCGGGCAAGCCGCTGGTGATAGAATTTTACTCGCCCACCTGCGTGCACTGCAAACGCACCGAGGCGGGCTTGACCGAGCTTGGCGAAGAGCTGGGCGAGAGCGCTGTTATCGCGAAGTGCGATATTTCCGCCGAGGGCGCTCTGGCGCAGCGTTTTGACGTTACCGCGCTGCCCACGCTGCTTTTCATCAAAGACGGCGACGTTAAAAACAAGCTCGAGGGCTTTACCCACAAGCTGATAATCGCAGAAAACCTGAAAAAACTGGGCTGAGCGCCCGATATACCGCCGAACGCATGGTAAAATCGCCATGCGTTTTTTTGTGCGCTATTTCTCTTGACAATGCTCTGGAATTGTGATACTATAAATATATATGTGAATTTGCGCCGTCATCAGCTTGCATTTTTTCGGCATATATCGTCGTTTTGTGACGGATACCCTGCATTTTTCGGCTGAAAGCGCGTATATTTCCCGCCGCCAAAGGCAAGAATATCATCAGTAATATTCTTTTCGGAGGTCGGGATATGTCTAAATCATCAAAATCAGCCAAAAAATTCAAATCTAAAAAAGGCGAAACTAACCATATATCTTACTCGCCGTACCTGCTGAGCGCTCTTGCCGACGCAGCGCAGGCTCAGCCAAACTCCGCCGTTGACGAAAACGCCGCGGCTATCAAGGAATTTGGCATAGTTTCGGCAGAGGGCGGAAAGCACAGCATTTGCTGTTTGAACATCATCGGGCAGGTGGAGGGGCACTACATTTTGCCGCCGGATAACAAGACTACCAAATACGAGCATATCATCCCATCGCTGGTAGCCATCGAGCAGGACGAGCGTGCCGAGGGGCTGCTGATAATCCTCAACACCGTTGGCGGCGACGTGGAGGCGGGCTTGGCGATAGCCGAGCTGGTGGCGGGCATGAAAACGCCCACCGCTTCGATAGTGCTCGGCGGCGGCCACTCGATAGGCGTGCCGCTGGCGGTGTGCGCAAAGCGCTCATTTATAGTGCCCAGCGCGACCATGACCATACACCCCGTGCGCATGAACGGCCCGGTGGTAGGCGTGCCGCAGACGCTTTCATATTTTCAGAAAATGCAGGATAGGATAATACGCTTCATCACCGATAATTCGTCGGTTACCGAGAAAAAATTTCGCGAGCTTATGATGGCTACGGGCGAGATAGTAATGGACGTCGGCACGGTGATAGATGGTGAAGCCGCAGTAAAATGCGGGCTTATAGACGAGCTGGGCGGGCTTTCGGACGCCATCGGCTGGCTGTATAAGGAGATAGAAAAGGCGGAATGAAACTTCCGCTTTTACATATTTGAAGTATTAGGATAGAGAGTTTAAAATATTTATATTGAGGTACATAAATTGGCAGAGAAAAAAACAACGCAGTCGGCGAAAAGCAAGAGCGCGGCTGGGCAGAAAAAGTCCTCGGGCGGCTCTTCCGCGGCAAAAACGCGCGCGAAAAAACCTACGGCAAAGCAGCTTGAGGAGATGGAGCAGGCGCGCTTTCGCGAACGCCGCCGCTTTTGGTCTTTCATAATGTTCTTTTACGGCATTTTTGAGTTGATAGTTACGTTCGTGAAAGGCGACGGCTTGTGGAACGCGCTTTACGACCTGAACCGCGGTCTGCTGGGCGCTTCGGTGTTCGTTTTCGGCATTTTCATAATCTATCTGGCGCTTACGATAGCTTCGGAAAAATCGCGCAGCGCGGTCATATCGCGCGCAGTGCAGGGGCTGGTAATGATCTTCCTACTGAGCGGCGCGGCGCAGATATTTTTCGGCAGACCCATTGAGGGCGCGAGCTTTTGGCTGAAACTGCGCGGACTTTACCTAGACGGCGTTACGCTTCATGGCGGCGGACTGGCGGGCGCGGTGTTCGGCTGGACGCTGCTGGCGCTTTTCCGCAAAACGGGCGCTGCTATTATAATAGTACTGCTGATAGTGCTTTTCGCGCTGCTGCTTTCGGATATTACGCTTCCGCAGCTGCTGCGGGCTTTTTCGCGCCCGTTCGTCGGCGGGGCGAAGGCTATTGCCGAGGATAGGGCGCAGCGCGCGGCTGAGGATTATTACGACGACCGCGATATTCCCGCCGAACCTGCGCGCAGGGCGGACACCCCGCAGCCTGCCGAGAGCCGTGCGGAAAGGCGCGCGCGCGAAAAGAAAAAGCGCCGCGTAGACATCGCGAAGATACACAAGATGCAGATGGAAAAGCTGCGTGAAGAAGAGCTTGCCGCAGAGGGCAAGGCGGAGCAGTTCGGCAGCGTGCCCGAAGAGCCAGCCC